>FWPV01000204.1_pt1 | contig 204159 bp, 185 predicted proteins | sample 2228371 | NCBI WGS metagenome assembly FWPV01 (sample SAMEA103939776, study PRJEB20133) | metagenome | reverse complement strand
ATTGGGAGGGGAGGAAAATGCGGCGCAGCCGCATTTTCCTCCCCTCCACAACAACCGAAAAGAACGGACACCGAGCGATGGTTGGTGAGCGAAGTCGAACCAAGTCGAGGTGAGACCTAAAAAAAATTGGCTAATGGCAGAATTCCGTATATTCATAAAAAAATAGTCAAATAGACGGGTTCCATTTCAAAGGAGAAGTTTGCTTAAGCTTGAAAGCTTGTGCTGTGGTTACAAATTCTTCAAGAATACCACAGGAACCTGTGATTGCCCAACCGTTCACTGGAGCACTCGCTAGGAAACCCGCCTGCACCAAAAAACCTTAAATCCAGTTTGGCTTTTTGTTCCAATGAGAAATTCCTCTCCTCCATCCTTTAAATTGAGTTTCTTTTTGAGTTCATTGGCACTTTGGGGATAATTCCGGCAGATCACATTGACTCTTCCGGAAGGGAACAGGGCTTTCATTATTTTTTTGTTGGGCTGAACCTCATCTAACCTCTCAAAAATCCTAGCGGGGATTTGTTTCTGGGGTAATTCAGAGCAGGTGTAGAAATGGCTGTTTTTCTCCAGTTTTTTCAGCCCAAATCGCGATGCAAAGAGGGTAAATGCACCTGCTTTTAAGATTCCGCTTAGCGGTTCGATCAAATACTTTTCTGCTTCACTGAGATGTGCAACTGCCTTTTCCTCTTCCAATGGGTCGAAAGAGAATCTCGGATTTTCGCTGCCCAAATCGACTATTTCGATCTGTCTGGATAGTTTTGATTTTTCTTTTTCCCAGAATAGGAGCAGTTCTTTTACTTCGTTTTTGACGGATACCACAGTGATTTTTTGGATCTCAGGAAGCTCCGACCAAGCTTGAGTGATGTCTAGCATAGGCGAGGCTTTGATCAGAATTTTTTCTGTTTTGCTGCGCAAAAGAGACCACGCACTGACCACATCCGGTTCGCACTCCTGCAGCTTGTAGAGCTTTTGGTTCCCATTTCCCCGCCTAGCCGGGTCGGCATAAATCAGGTCAAAATGAAGGTTGTTTTTTTTCAAAAAACTCAATCCATCTCCTTCAAAAAACTCAAACTTTCTATCTAAACCCTCCAAGGGTTCTGAACCCTTGGAGAGTCCCAACTGCTCGAGATTATGCTTCGTGATCTGAACCGATCTAGGCTGTCTTTCGCAATAAATTCCCTTTTCAAAACCTTGGCTCAAGTAAAAAAAATCGACTCCAAACCCACCTGTAAGGTCGATCATTACTTTTCCGGCCAAGCCTTCCGATTTGAATCGGGCTGTTTCCTCGGAGGAGCTTTGCTCGAGGGAAATACTAGCAGGAAAAAGAAGGTTCGGATTTGAAGACCAGGCCGGGAGCTTCTTAGCTGCTCTTTGTCTGGCAGCAATCTGCTGCACAGCCATTTTCAGGTCAAAAGTGACTTTTCCCTGGTATTTAAAAAGCAAAAGTGCAGGATCTTCAGTAAGATGATCCTGCACAAATTGTCTGAATTCAGCGCTATTGAGCTCGCTGAGGTTCATCAGACCAGTTTATTTTCCAAAAGGTATTCTGCAATCTGCACGGCATTGGTGGCGGCACCTTTTCTCAGGTTGTCTGCCACGATCCACATGTTCAGTGTATTAGGCTGGGATTCGTCTCTTCTCAACCGGCCCACAAATACCTCGTCCTTTTTGTGCGAAGTGATCGGCATAGGATAGACGAAGTTGGTAGGGTCGTCTTGTACGATCACCCCCGGGGTATTTTCCAACAGGCTTCTCACTTCCGCCAGATCAAAATCCTGCTTGAACTCGACGTTGACCGCTTCGGAGTGCCCTCCCATAGTCGGGATTCTCACCGTGGTAGAAGTCACCTGAATGGTATTGTCGCTGAAGATTTTCTTGGTTTCGTTGATCATCTTCATTTCCTCTTTGGTATATCCATTGGGCTGGAACACGTCGATGTGAGGAAGGACATTCATATCGATTTTGTGAGGATAGACCATCGGAGGATTGGCTTCGCCGGAGCGCTCGGCCATCATTTGATCCACGGCAGCTTTGCCGGTACCGGTGACAGACTGATAGGTGGATACCACGATTCGTTTGATGCCATATCGCTGGCGCAAAGGCTCCAATGCCAAGACCATTTGGATGGTGGAGCAGTTGGGATTTGCGATGATTTTATCTTCGCTGGAAATCTCTTTTGCATTAATCTCAGGTACCACCAGTTTCTTGGTAGGATCCATTCTCCAAGCGGAGGAGTTGTCGATTACGAATGTGCCGACTTCTGCGAATTTGGGAGCCCACTCGAGTGAGGTACTTCCACCTGCAGAGAAAATGGCGATTTCAGGTTTGGCTGCCACAGCATCAGCGAGGCCGATTACGGTGTGTTTTTTACCCTTGTACTCGATCTGTTTACCCACAGATCGCTCGGAAGCGACCAATAGCAGTTCGTCATAAGGGAAGTTATGCTCATCGAGCACTTCGAGAATTTCGGAGCCCACCAGACCGGTGGCGCCTACTACAGCCAGTTTCATTTTTATAATAGGTTTTGTTGGTTTTGGGACTGCAAAAGTAAGGACTAGGAGTTCATATTCAGGTGAATGGAATAAAATTTCCATGTTTTTTTCCATTAAAACCTAACGTGCTTGAATCTAAACCTTTATATTTAGGTAATTCTTTTTCAGCCGAATAACTATGCTGCTGATTTTTCGGACAGTTTTTTTGCTTTTGGGCGGGCTTTTCCTCTCTGTATCGGGAAAAGAAATGCAGGGTTTTGCCCAAACTCAGGACTTTGAGGCTCCCTTTTCTCTTGTATCTTTTCCTGAAGAATTCTTGCCGGGATGGTGGGGCAATGAAGTGCGGAGTACGTCATCCAGGATATTTCAAGTGGCGGGACAAGGCCGAAATGGCAGTGCGGCACTTGCAGTTCAGCCCATTAGCACATTTGATGGGGTCATTTGGATCAAGCTCAATCAAATAGCAGGCGGAGCAAATCAGCTCAGTTTTTGGGCAAAATCCATCCAAAATGGTACAGGCTCTCGGCCTGCAGTCGTGCAGGTATCCTGGTCCGCAACTCTTGATGGAGAATACGCGGATCATGTGGGTGTTGGAAGTGAGGCGACTTTTCCGAATGCTACGACCGAATTTCAAAAATTCAATTTTTCTCCTCCGGTGTCTCTGGCAAATTTGGATGAGATTTTCCTCAAAATAGAAGTCAAGTATGGACAGGGTTCTGGAAGCGCTGCCCGGTGGGTGATGGATGAATTTTCTTTTGGAAAATTTGAGATTGATCAAAGTGCTCCACTAATCCACACCGTCAAGGGATATGATCAGCAGGAGATTTTGATCGGATTTGATGAAGCTGTTGATCCGGTTTTTTCCGGGATCTCTTTAGCGTATTCATTGGAGGGTGAAAACCCAGTTGAGGTTCTGCCCATTTCAGAATCTGAATTGGTATTGAAGTTTGATCAGCAGCTGATTGAGGGTGCTGCCTATTCGCTTGCCGTATCGCAAATCCCTGATCTGGATGGTAATTTTCTGAAAGATACGTTGGTCAATTTTTCTTTCTTTGATCCAAGGGCCTTTGATTATAAAACTTTGGTAGTCAATGAAATCATGCCCGCTCCCCGGGCTGATCAAGATCTGCCCAATGTGGAATACATTGAGCTTTTCAATCCCAAGGACAAGGAATTCAGGCTTTCGGGACTTTTGCTCAGTAACTCCCGGTCTGAGACCTCGCTTTCCGAATTGTGGATGGCCCCGCGCTCTTACCTGATTCTCAGTCCCTCTGTTACAGCTTCTCAATTTGAGTCTTTTGGTGAAGTATTGGAGGTAAGGTCTTGGCCTACCCTGCTCAATTCCGGCGATTTAATTTCTCTAAAAACAGAAGATGGTACGTTGGTGGATCAACTTTCCTTTCAAACCACCTCTTGGGGAGGAAGTGAATTTGCCCAGGGAGGCTACAGTTTGGAAGTTCCAAACCCTCTGTATCCATGCGCAAACTCCAGTCTATTGCGAACCTCGACAGATCCACTTCGCGGCACACCCGGGCGAGTAAATTCTACGTTTACCAATGAATTAGATGGAATAGAATTAAAAGTGGAGCGGCTTTATTTTAAGGATTCATCTGAAATAGTTCTTCGTCTTAACGGGCCACTGCCTCCGTCTTTTGGCGTAGGTCAATTGAGTTTTTCACCAGACTTAGTTATCGATTCGCTTATTCAGACAAGTGAATTCCAATGGAGTATAGAATTGAAAACTCCCGCAGTGCTAAGCCAGATTTACGAATTGACCTTGGTCGGGTTGGCAGATTGTCAGGGGAATTTTTGGGAAAGTTTGGGGCCGTGGGACCTGGTCTATGCTAAAAAAGCTCAAACAAATGATCTGGAGCTGAACGAGGTTCTCTTTAATCCCCGTACTGGAGACCCAAAGTTTGTCGAAGTCGCCAATGTGACTTCTGAATTCATTGATTTGACTGGGTGGGCATTGAGCAACGGAACTCAAGTTCGTCTATTTGGGATCGAGGGTTTGATTTTACCCCCGAGTGGCTACCTGGCGATTACCACTGACACGGCTGCATTGCAGAGGTCATATCCCCAATCAGCAGATGGTCATATGATGCAGATCGGGAGTCTTCCCAGCTACCCCATAGCTGGAGGCACAGTGATTGTTTTGGATAGAGATGGACGGGAGGTTGAGCAGTTTTCGTATTCGGAGTCGCTTCATCACCCGATTATCAGAGATCCCAAAGGGGTTTCATTGGAGCGTTTGAGATTTGGCGCGATTAAGTCAGGAGATACGGGTTGGGTTTCGGCATCTGCCTCAGCGGATTATGCTACTCCCGGCAAGGTCAATTCTCAGGTCTTTTCTGGGGAATCCACCGGAAGCCTGCTCCAAATTGAACCTGAAATTTTTGATCCTGAAGGGACTCAGGGGCCATCTTTCACCACATTTCGCTATCAACTGCCTTCCTCAGGATGGGTAGGTTCTCTTTCGATTTACAATTCTATGGGAGATTTGGTGACCAATTTGGCCCAAAATCAAATTTTGGGAGCGGAGGGGATCTATACTTGGACCGGCACTCAAGCTGCCGGCGGGAGGTTGGCTCCTGGAATTTATATTGTTGTCTTCGAATTGTTTGATTTAGAAGGACGGGCCATGGTGGTGAAAAAAACCGTCGTTTTGGCTGCTCGTCTTTGATCTAAATTTAAATTTGAATATAAATATCTGGTAATCAGTATTTAAAAAAGACGCAAAATCCTTAGGCTTCTTATTTTTTGCAAATCCCAAAGTCAGGCTTATTTTAGGGAGCTTAACCGCAGCAGCATCCATATCTTAACCCTCAATTTTAATCATTAGCTTATGAGCCAGGAAGAAAAAACAGCCTATTCGCCGGAAGAGCTGAAGGAGTTTGAAGAGATCATTTTGCAGAAACTTGCTATCGCAAAGGAAGAATTGCATACACTCAAAGAGACGCTAAGTAAGAAAAATGACACCGGTACTGATTTTACGGCTTCTACCTCTAAGCTGCTCGAAGATGGTGCTGATACACTTGAAAGAGAAAGCCTCAATCAGCTGGCAGCACGTCAGCAGAAGTTTGTGATTAATCTCGAAAATGCCTTGATCCGAATCAAAAACGGGACCTATGGGGTTTGTGTGGACACGGGTAAGCTTATCTCCAAAGAGCGCCTCAAAGCAGTACCACATACCATGCACTCTATCGAAGCCAAGCTTGCAAAAAAGTAAATTTTGGATTTTCTTCATCGCCATATTGAAGCCTTGGTATTCTGCGCTCCTGAACCACTCGGGGTAAGCGAGATCGTGAAGTGTCTAAGCGAAATGTTTGCCACGGAGATTCCTCTTGATCATGTCGAGTCCGCACTTTATGAATTGCGGAAAAAATACAATCAGGAGGATTTTTCTTTTTCTCTGGAGCATATTGGCGGCGGATATCAGTTTCTAACCAAGCCTGCCTATCAGACTTCAATCAGTATTTTGCTGAAGCAACAAAGCCAAAAAAGACTCTCCACCGCTCAGTTGGAAACGCTGTCCATCATCGCGTACAAGCAGCCGGTCACAAAAGGGGAGGTCGAACAGATCAGAGGAGTGAATAGCGATTATTCGGTTCAAAAGCTCCTTGAAAAAGAATTAATCGAGATAAAAGGTAAATCAGATGGTGTGGGAAAGCCACTCATCTATGGTACGTCTCAAAAGTTTATGGAGTACTTTGGGATCAATTCGATTCAGGATCTGCCTCAGCCCAAGGACTTTTCTCAACCTGAAAATCAAATCGGAGAAGAGCGAGATTGAGGGTCAAGCAGGGGTAACTTTGGCCAGAGTTGATACCAAAAATTTTCTTCCAGTAGCCACTTCTTCACATAAGACTCGGGTTCTCCGGGTTTCTTTTTTTGTAAATCTTCTTCCTTTGAGCAAAAAGTCCTGGCCGGAAGGCAAATCGGCAAGAAATTTTTCAGCTGAGCCATTTGCTAAAAGATCATATTTGCTCATTTCTTTAGTCAGGAAAAGATCCCTTGCCGAGCTTGCGGCGGGGTTTTTCATGTGCATTTTGAGCGGTACTAGGATATCCCGAGGAAAAACCTGCTCATTCAATAAAGGCTCCATGAGACGCTGAAAAGTTTTTTTCCATTCTGGTCCATGAGGCGAATGATCTGGCCCATAAGCCGCAAAAGTGAAGTGATGTGCTACTTCATGGATGTAAGTGAGCAAAAATTGAAACGAATTGAGGTCTGAATTGATGGTGATGGTTTGCGTTTTTTGATCTCTGCGAAATCTGAAATCTCCCAATTTGGTACTCCGAGGTGCTTTGACATGAAAGTGGAACGGGTTACTCTGCCACAGCGAAATGCAATAGGTGATCGAGGCTTCAGGTAGATGTTTTTGAAAAATGGAGACCAGGGCAAGAGGAACCTTCATGGGGTAAAAATAAAAAAACCCTGACGATGTCAGGGTTTTAATTTTCTCGTTTTCTGTTCTGATTACTGAGCAGCAGTAGTGTCAGCAGCTACAGCAGTAGAGTCAACTACAGCAGGAGCTTCTTCAACAACTGGAGTCTCTTCAACAACTACAGTTTCTTCAACAGTAGTTTCTTCAGTAGCCTTGTTACCGCAAGAAGATGTAGCGATCAAGCCAGCGATTGCGAAAATTGCAAATACCTTTTTCATTTGTTATGGTTTTCTTAATTACGACGCAAAGGTACTAGTATTATTTTCAATTGTGCAAGAGCCGTTCAAATATTTTTTATTTGTTTTTATACACGATTTTGACCGGAACTCCTTCGAAATCAAAATTTTCCCGAATTCGATTTTCGAGGTATCGGGTATAGGGGTCTTTGATATACTGAGGGAGATTACAGAAGAAGGCAAATACCGGGTTTTTGGTAGGAAGTTGCGTCACATATTTGATCTTGATGTACTTGCCTTTCCAGGCTGGAGGAGGATATTTTTCAATTTCCTGAAGCAGCACATCGTTGAGTTTGGAGGTGGGAATGCGGTTGGTTTTGTTTTCATAAACCTTGACAGCCAGCTCAATGGCTTGGAAAATTCGCTGCTTTTCAGTGACGGAGGTGAAAATAATCGGGATCCATTTGTTCTCTCCGAGCCGATCAATCATGTCATCTTTAATTTTGCCCATGGTTTTGTGGTCTTTTTCAATCAAATCCCACTTATTGACCATGATCATGACCCCTTTATTGTTTTTGATCGCCAATCCAATCAAGTTAATGTCTTGAGCTTCTAGGCCGCGAGTGGCATCTACCATGACGATCACTACGTCAGATTCCTCCAGGGTACGCAGCGAGCGCATCACCGAGTAAAATTCGATATCTTCTTTTACTTTGGCTTTTTTCCGGATTCCTGCCGTATCGGTAATGATAAAGTCCTTGCCGAAAAATTTATATCTCGTGTGAATTGCGTCTCGAGTGGTGCCTGCTTCATCGGTTACGATTGAACGTTCCTGACCTAGAAGCGCATTGAGGAAAGATGATTTTCCTACATTGGGCCTTCCTAGGATGGAAATTTTAGGAACTCCTGCGTCAGGATCCTCTTCGCCCTCGTCTTTGAAGTGCGAGATCACCTCATCGAGGAGATCTCCCGTCCCACTTCCACTTGCGGCAGCGATCGGGAATATCTCAAAATTGGTCAATCCCATAGAGTAAAACTCATTGGCCATCAGGGCTTTTTCCTGATTGTCAGCCTTGTTGGCTACGACATATAGAGGCTTGGTAGTTCCTCGGAGTTCGTTGGCAAACTCAGAGTCCAGATCAGTGAGTCCGTCATTGCAATCGACTACAAATAGAATCACATCGGATTCTTCGATGGCCAGTTTGACTTGCTTTCGGATTTCTGATTCGAAAATATCGTCCGAACCGGTCACGTATCCTCCGGTGTCAATGACGGAGAAGAATTTGCCTCCCCACTGCGCATGGCCGTAGTGGCGATCTCTGGTGACACCGCTGAGGTTGTCTTCGATCGCTTTTCGTTCTTCGACCAGTCGGTTGAAAAGTGTGGATTTTCCTACGTTGGGTCTTCCTACTATTGCTACAATATTTGCCATGATTTAATTGGGATCGTACCCGAATTTTTTAAGTTTCAATTTGTTTTTTCTCCAGTCCTGCTCGACTTTGACGTAGGTCTCCAAGAAGACTTTCTTGCCAAAGAACTTCTCCAGGTCTTCTCGTGCTTCAGTTCCTACTTTTTTCAGCATTTTTCCTTTGTCTCCGATGATGATGCCTTTTTGGCTGTTTCGTTCGACAAAAATCGTAGCTCGGATTCGGATGATCGTTTCTTCTTCGTGAAAATCCTCAATGCCGACCTCTGTACTGTAGGGGATTTCTTTTTTGTAATTGGTGAAAATCTTTTCCCGAATGATCTCGGAGGCAAAGAACCGCTCAGGACGGTCAGTTAGTTCCTCTTTGTCATAAAAAGCCGGATGCTCCGGCAGACGTTCTACTATTTCCTGAAGGATTCGCTCGGTGTTGAAATTCTCCTTGGCAGAGATCGGGATCACAGCTGCTGCCTGTACCCTAGAGGTCCAATATTCGGTAACCACATCGAGTTGACCTTCTTTGGCAAGGTCGATTTTATTGATAAGAAGTACTACAGGAACTCCGGATTGGTTGATCCGCTGGATTACCTCCTCGATTTCTTCGTCAGTTTCGTAGAGATCAGTGACAAAAAGGATCACATCTGCATCTTCTAGAGAGAGGTTGACAAAGCCCATCATGCTTTTGTGAAGCTCGTATTTGGGTTTGAGCATGCCTGGGGTATCAGAAAAAACAATTTGATAATCCTCAGTATTGGTGATGCCGACGATGCGGTGTCGGGTGGTCTGGGCTTTGGGAGAAATGATGGAAAGTCGCTCACCCACAAGGATATTCATGAGCGTGGACTTGCCGACATTGGGTTTACCGACGATGTTGACGAATCCGGCTTTGTGAGGATGAGCGGTCATTTTTAAAGATTTTTTTACAAAGGTACTTGATTTTTGAGAGATAGTCCTTACCTTTGCATCACAATATCGCGGGATGGAGCAGTTGGTAGCTCGTCGGGCTCATAACCCGAAGGTCACAGGTTCGAGTCCTGTTCCCGCTACTACGCTAAGATAACGGGCTGTAAATCAACATTTTACAGTCCGTTTTTTTTTGCTACAAAAACTGCTACAGCAAATCTTTTTTTTATGGCAGAAAAACCGAAATATGAATACTGCTTGGGAGAGATTAGGAATTGAATAGGGGCGTTAAAAGAGGCGATATATCGGAATCAATTAACTCCTTAGATGGATACTTTAATTCAACTCAAAAAGTAAGAAATTCTGAAATCAATTTATAGGATGTTAAAGTAGTCTTTTGTCTTTATTCATCTGTTTTAGCCTCCAAATCATCTCCAAAGTGCTCCGATAGCCGCTCCATATCCTCGTCACTGCAAAGTGGGATAAATTGAATTCTGAACTTGTTTAGTTTTTCTTCACGCTCCTTTAGAATCGCTTCCTGCTTTCGATGCTGCTCTTCTTCAAAACTATTAGTTAAAAAATCTGCCTTTTTCCTGAACCCCATGATTTTTTCCTTTTCCAAACTGTCCTATAACTTTTAAAATTTTTTTCTTCAATAATTTACTTCACCTAGGATCTCTTTGGTGTTGTTGAATTATTGCTTAGCAAAAAGTCTGCTCATTTTTATTTTTCAAAAATAGAATAATGCCAAAAGCCAAAAATACCCACTACTGGGTATTTTCATGGAATTCAAAACATTTTTTTCAAACAGAGATTACCTCGATTTTTTTAAAGAATCCAAAGAAAATTTGCCTCCACCGACAACAAGAATCCCCAGAAAAACCGCGAAATAAAGCAGAGGGAGCTCCTTTTTGCCAAATGGATCATCCCAATGTGCATAAAATGCAGCCACCAGCATGGTGATCATGAGTGGAATTGTGGCCAATCGGGTTTTGAATCCTAGCATAATCAAAGCCGCACAAACCACCTCGGCAAAAATAGCCATGATCAAACTGATTTCAGGTCCCAACCCAAACGGGTCAGCAAATTTTACCGGGCCTTCACCCAACAGCCGCCCGATTTTCGGAATTCCGTGCGTGAGCATCATCCCTCCGGCCAGTAGCCTTACTACCAATAATCCTAAATCTTGAAGCGGTGTATTTTTCATCTTTTGGAAATTGAATTTTGATAAACTTAAGAGCAAACAGCGGATATCATCCGATCTTTTCCATTAAGGTCCTGATGGATGGTTACTCGGTCATAACCTTGTTTTTGGAGTAAATCAGCGACTTCTTGCGCGGCTTTTTCATAGACTTCGAAGTAAAGTCGACCGCCCTTTTTTAGGAGGCTTTTGCCCTTTTGTCCAATGACTCGGTAAAAAATCAGCGGATCCTCATCGGGCACAAACAAGGCGAGATGCGGCTCATGGCTAACGACATTTTGGTGCATAGTGGATTTGTCCGAGTTGGGTACATAGGGAGGATTGGAGACCAAAATATCAAGAGGAGGAACTACGGGCGTTTCCTTTAAGATGTCGCATTCCAAAAAGGTAGCCTTACCGTGCAGGTATTGATTGTTTTTTCGGGCGATCTCCAAAGCTTCCTTGGATACATCCAATCCAAAAACCTCCGACTCTTTCATTTCCAAGTTCAAAGTAATCGGAATACAACCTGTGCCCGTACCGATATCCAGCACTTTTAATCCTGTTTGTGGATTTTCCTTAATGATCAGATGAACCAACTCTTCGGTTTCATTTCTGGGAATCAAGGTGGCAGGACTGACTAAAAATTCTCTGCCATAAAACGGTCCTTTTCCCAAAATATATTGGATGGGTTCACCGGTTTTGAGGCGCTCGAAATCTCCAATTAACTCACCTGGCAAATGGTCTTTTTCAAAAAATCGGACCATATCCACTCTTCGCAGACCCAAATGATGTTCAAGCAGCCAATTGACCAAAGTTTCAGCTTCCGCGCTAGGATAAATGGTAAGTTCTTGAGTCCAAGCATTAACTAAGTCAGAATAGGTCATGGGTTGTAGCGAAGCGGGATGGGACTGCGTAAAGGTAGAAACTCCACATCCCATGAAAAAACTTATACTTATCCTTGCCGCATTTTTTATTTCCCCGATTGCTGGACTTACACAGTCAAAAGTATGGCTCGAACTCGACGGGATTTATTGGCAAAAATATGGTTTGGAATCGTACGGAGATGTCAACAATCTATTTAGAGGTACGGTCAGACCTTGGCTGGGATTGAATGTGGGAAAATCCTGGTCGATGGGCCTTATGGGTGATTATTCTTCCTATCGATCTCAGGAGCAGGGTTTTGCTGTGCAATCTCCAATCTATGGTCCAAGTCAGGACGGAAATGGTGACTTGGAGGTGACAGGCTACCTGTCCCAGATTTTCCAATTAGGGAGGAAAAATGAGGTAATGTCAGTTGGACTTTTTCTTCGAAAAGACATTTTTCTAGGTCAAAAAATTTCGATGAATCTTAGTTTTTTTAGTCTTTCTAGTGGAAAGGAAGAGGGTCAATTCGAAGTGTATCCCGGAGGTCCCCCATCTTGGAGTTCTTTCTGGCCATGTCCAAATTGTTTAACGGTGATTGCTGGGCCAATAATCTCAAAATTTGAGGAAAAAACATGGCGAACAGGCTTGGATGTTGGGTTTTCTTATGAACTCAAGTCGTGGATTTCGCTTGGATTGAGGGCCAATGCGCTTCAGTTTGCCAAATCGACTTTTAGGCCAATATTGAATGACTCCAATGATAATACCTGGATTCCGGTGTATTACAATCAACTTCCTTACGGTGACCGCCATGAATTTGGCTCCGGTATAGCTCGAGAGGGAGTTCGTTTTTCGGTTCAGTTTAGGCCATTTTAGGCGGAAAAAGGGAAGCTCGGTAAATCTCCCTACCTTTGCTGGAGAATCAGTTTCCCATGAAGTTACACAACAATACCATACGCGGAGTTCATACCGCACTTGCAGCGATTTTTGAAGAGGGGCAGTATGCCGACAAAGTTATCGAGCGAACACTCAAGTCCAATCCCAAATGGGGCGCAAGAGATCGCTCTTTTATAGCGGAGACCACTTACGAAATGGTGCGCTGGTGGAGGCTGATTAATTACTTAAGTCCATCAAAGGATTATTGGGATCTTTTTGGCACGTATTGGCTGATGCAGGGCAACACCCTTCCGCCGTGGGAAGAGTTTGAACGCATCAATGCCGATAAACTGAAGGGAAAATATGAATCCATCCAAGACCCGGCCCTTTTGGAGTCGGTACCGGATTGGCTGCACCAAATCGGCAAGATGGAACTGGGCGAAAATTGGGAAAAAGAAATCCATGCACTCAACGAAGAGGCAGAGGTGGTTCTCCGCGTAAATACGTTGAAGACTACCCGAGAGCGGTTGAAAAACCGCCTGGCCGACGATGGGATCAAAACCTACATTGTTAAAGGGTATCCCGATGCGCTCATTTTGGAAGAGCGCCAGAATGTGTTCCGTCACCCGGCATTTAAGGAAGGACTTTTTGAAGTGCAGGATGCCAGTTCCCAGTTGGTTGCGTCAGCTTTGGCAGTAGAACCAGGAATGCGAGTAATCGATGCCTGTGCCGGAGCAGGAGGCAAATCGCTTCATCTGGCTGCTCTCATGGAAAATAAAGGTAAAGTCATCTCCATGGACGTGGAAGAGTGGAAGCTGCAGCAAGCCAAACTCCGAGCTCGTAGAAATGGAGTTTCGATTTTTGAACCCAAAGTCATCGAAGGCACCAAAACGATCAAGCGTCTTAAAGAATCTGCCGACAGATTATTACTGGATGTACCTTGTTCAGGCCTTGGTGTGCTTCGCCGTAATCCCGATACCAAGTGGAAACTATCTCCAGAATCCATCGATAAAGTCAAAGCGACTCAGCAGGAAATCCTCCAAACTTACCCGTCTATGCTCAAAAAAGGCGGACAACTAGTCTATGCGACCTGCAGTATTTTACCTTCGGAAAATGAAGAGCAGATCAAAACTTTTCTGGCTAGTGAAGCGGGAAAGGATTTTGAACTGCTGGAAGAACGGAAAGTCTTCGCCCATGAAAATGGCTTTGATGGGTTTTATATCGCTAGACTTCTCAAAAAATAACGATTTGCCGATGAGTGAAAAATGGATTCCCTCATCGGCATTTTTTTGATCAAATGGAATTTCTTTCATCTAGCCAATGATTTTTCCAAACCTTATTCCAAATACCGACAGCGAAGGAACTCATTTCCACATTTATTTTTGTTTTTCTCTGGCATGGCATTGGTTTTTGTTTGTAACTTTGACGGGCAAATAGGGTTACCTACAACCAATATTTGCCATGAATCGAAACTCCTCGAAGTTCCTCTTTGAAGCACTCACCTACGATGACGTGCTGCTCGTCCCAGGTTATTCTGAAGTTCTCCCCCGAGACACCAACACTTCCACCTGGCTCACCAAAAAAATCAGACTAAACATCCCGCTCGTGTCCGCTGCTATGGATACCGTGACTGAAGCCGAATTGGCCATAGCCATCGCTTTGGAAGGAGGGTTGGGATTTATCCATAAAAATATGTCCATCGAGAAGCAAGCTGCTCAGGTGCGCAAGGTGAAGCGAAGCCAAGCAGGGATGATTCTCGACCCGATCACCTTGGACATTAATTCCAAAGTGCGTGATGCAGAAGCGATTATGCGTGAATTTCATATTGGTGGAATTCCGGTGGTCGATGGTAACAAAATCCTCAAAGGCATCATCACCAATCGTGACCTTCGCTTCATCAAGGATCCAAATCGGTTGATTCGTGAGATCATGACCAGTGAAAACCTGATCACTGCCAAGTCCGGAATTTCGCTCGAGCAAGCAGAGGAAATCCTACAGGAGTACAAAATCGAAAAGCTCCCGATCGTGGATGAAGACTACAAATTGACAGGATTGATCACCTATAAAGACATTCTGAAGCGAAAAGACAAACCCCATGCCTGCAAGGATGAGTTTGGCAGATTGAGAGTAGGTGCTGCTGTCGGTGTTACGGCTGATATCGTGGAGCGGGTCGAAGCGTTGAAAAACGCAGGTGTAGACGTCGTGTCTATCGATACGGCACACGGTCATAGCAAAGGAGTAATCGATACGTGTAAAAAAATCAAAGAGGCTTTCCCTGAGCTGGAAGTGATCGTTGGAAACATTGCAACGCCTGAGGCCGCGATTGCCTTGGCAGATGCCGGTGCAGATGCAGTAAAAGTTGGAGTGGGGCCAGGTTCCATCTGTACCACCCGAGTGATTGCCGGAGTGGGCGTTCCACAGCTTTCAGCTGTTTTTGAATGTGCAGAGGCCCTCAAAGATCGTGGAGTTCCAGTCATCGCTGACGGGGGCATTCGCTATTCCGGTGACTTGGTCAAGGCCATTGCTGCAGGTGGAAGTTCGATCATGATCGGGTCACTTTTGGCAGGCACAGAAGAAGCACCAGGTGAAATGATCATTTTCGAAGGTAGAAAATTCAAGTCCTACAGAGGTATGGGTTCTTTGGAAGCGATGGAGTCCGGGTCCAAGGATCGTTATTTCCAAGATGCCGAAGACAATATCAAAAAACTCGTTCCGGAAGGAATCGTCGGACGGGTTCCTTACAAAGGACTCGTTGCCGAAGTACTTTATCAACTGGTAGGTGGGCTTCAGGCGGGTATGGGCTATTGCGGTACCAAGACCATCGAGGACCTGCAACGAGATGGTAAATTTGTGAAAATTACCGCTGCCGGTGTCAAAGAGTCACATCCGCACGATGTCAATATTACCCGAGAGGCACCTAACTACAGTATTAAATCTTAATCCTAAAGAAACCGGCTTCGGCCGGTTTTTTTATGGAATTCATTTCAAAAACTTAACTTCTGCCTGCTTTCCACCAAGCAATTTCTAATTTTGACTAATCAAGAAATACCTATCCCGTCAAGCCCGTGTACAAATCCTTGTTGAAACCCCTGCTTTTTCTCCAAAAACCCGAAAAAGCTCATCATTTCACTTTTGATATGACCAAGCTGACCTTCAATCTTCCACTGGTCAGTAGCTTGGTTAAAAAATCCTTTGCATTGGATGATCCCAGGTTGGAAAGAGAGGTTTTTGGGTTGAAATTCAAAAATCCGGTAGGACTCGCGGCAGGCTTTGACAAGGATGCCAAGCTGATCGATGAGATGGCTATGTTGGGTTTTGGATTTATCGAAATCGGAACGCTGACACCTAAGCCACAAGAAGGAAATCCTCAGCCCAGGCTTTTCAGACTACCTCAAGATGAGGCTTTGATCAACCGGATGGGCTTCAATAACGGCGGAGTAGCCGATGCCGTGAAACGGTTGAAAAAGCGGAAATCCAATGTGATCGTGGGAGGAAACATCGGCAAAAACAAAGTTACCCCCAACGAACATGCGGTGGATGACTACTTATTTTGCCTGGAAGCACTCCATCCGTATGTGGACTATTTTGTAGTCAATGTGAGCTCACCCAATACCCCAAACCTGAGGGATTTACAGGAAAAAGAGCCCCTGAAGCAATTGCTTTCTGCCGTAAAATCAGCCAATGATCAAAAAAGCAAACCCAAGCCGATTTTGCTGAAAATTGCGCCTGATTTGACTGATGGCCAATTGGATGATATCATCGAGATCGTGCGAGAAACTCAAATCGACGGAGTCATCGCGACCAATACGACCATCGACCGTTCGAAACTGAGCACTTCAGCAGTCGAAGTGGAGGCAATCGGCGCCGGTGGAGTCAGTGGCAAGGTCCTGAAAAATCGAAGTACGGAAGTTATTCGATACCTTCATTCTCATTCGGGAGGAGCATTTCCGATCATTGGAGTAGGGGGAATTTTCTCCGCTGCCGATGCCATCGAAAAGCTGGAGGCCGGGGCAAGTCTGATCCAGGTGTACTCGGGCATGATTTATGAAGGCCCTAGCCTAATCAAAAAAATTAAAAAGGGCATATTGGCTCATCTTTCCCGATGACTTGGCTTTCGTTGGGCTTTTGACTAAACTTACCATCAGTACAACATTCCTAAATGGCTTCAGAATCCCAGAGGACAAATACTTTTCGCAAGAAATCCGAGAATACCAAAAAGACCACAGCAACTTCAGCTTCTGGAGGGAAAGGTTTTTCTCTGCCCAAATTTCAATTTAAGCAGCTTGGCTTAACTCTCGGTATCGTTTTGCTGTCTGCTTCGATTTTCCTGTTCATCGCATTTTTATCCTATCTGCTCAATGGCCCTTCTGATCAAAGCCTAGTCATGAACAATCCCGATCAGGCAGTGAGAGATGCCGCCCGGGCTTCTCAAAACTGGGTTGGTTACCTTGGCGCCCAAGCTTCCCATTGGCTGATTTATCGATGGTTTGGCATTGCCGCATTCCTGATTCCCCCCTATCTCTTTTTACTTGGCATCCGGCTGATGTTTAAGGTATCCTTGGTTTCACTGACTCGTTATGCCGTTTTTGCCTTGTTTTTTACGGCTTGGCTGGGACTTTTGACGGGATACATTGTCATTCTTGTCCAAGGTTACTCGTATTGGAGTTTCCTTTCGGGTGGCTTGGGCTATGAATTGGCCAAGCTCTCCTCGGATTTCTTGGGAATGGGAACCTTCATTTTGATAGCGGGTACTTTTCTGATTTTTGTGGTACTCTTTTTTGGATTGGAGCAGTTGAATTGGTTTAGTTTCAAAGGGAACCCGGAGGAGATGGATGAGGAGTTTTCTCCTAAAGAAAAAGAAAAACCCGCCAACCCATTTCTTGATGAAGTTGAAGATGATCTTGAAGATTTCGAAGACGATGGAAGTTCGTGGGAAATCAAAGGTTCAGAACCCGAGCCTGTAGCGAAAGCCAAAGAGCCAGCCACCCCAAAAACTCAGCCTACATTCGATTTTCCGGATGATGTCGTGGATGAGGAAGAAGAAGATCTCTTCGACGTACCTCAGGTCAATCTGCTGGACGAAGGCATCAAGCCTGCTAAAGCGCAGCCGGTCTCAGAGGGGAACTTCTCCGTCCAAAAACCGACAGTCGAAGAAAAGACCGCAGAAGAAGTGGAGAATCTCGATCCGTACGATCCTACCTTGGATCTGCCTCGATATCAATATCCGACCTTGGATCTGCTCAATGAGTATGATGTGAAAAAGGTGACCGTTTCCCGCCAAGAGCTGGAGGAAAACAAGGATAAAATCGTCACTACGCTGGAGAATTTCCAAATCGGAATTCAGGGAATACAAGCCACAATCGGACCGACTGTAACTTTATATGAGATCGTACCCAATCCAGGTGTCAAAATCTCTAAAATCAAGAATCTCGAGGATGATATTGCCTTGAGCTTGGCTGCTTTGGGGATTCGGATTATAGCGCCGATTCCGGGAAAAGGCACGATCGGAATCGAGGTACCAAACAAGAATCGTGAACTCGTACCTGCCCGGGCGGTGATCGGTACGGAGAAATTCATGAAGTCGGATAAGGATCTGCCGATCGCCTTGGGCAAGACCATTTCCAATGAAGTTTTTGTGGCTGACTTGGCCAAAATGCCACACCTGCTGATGGCCGGTGCCACCGGTCAGGGTAAGTCGGTGGGCTTGAATATGATTTTGGCTTCCTTGATTTACAAGAAGCATCCGTCTCAGTTGAAATTTGTCTTGGTCGATCCCAAAAAGGTGGAATTGACGCTTTTCAACAAGATCGAAAGGCACTTTTTGGCTAAGCTTCCGGGATCGGAAGAAGCGATCATCACCGATACCAAAAAAGTCATCTACACGCTCAATTCCCTGTGTATCGAGATGGACAATCGCTACAATCTGCTCAAAGATGCAGGCTGTAGAAACCTGAAAGAATACAATGCCAAGTTCATCGCTAGAAAACTGAATCCAGAGAAAGGCCATTATTTCATGCCTTACATCGTGTTGGTAATTGACGAGTTGGCGGACTTGATGATGACAGCAGGCAAAGAAATCGAAGCACCAATTGCCCGATTGGCGCAGCTTGCACGTGCGATAGGAATCCATTTGGTAGTGGCAACTCAACGACCTTCGGTTAATGTCATCACAGGTATCATCAAGGCCAATTTTCCGGCGAGACTTTCCTTCAGAGTGACCTCCAAAATCGACTCTCGTACGATCCTCGATGCGGGCGGTGCTGATCAATTGATTGGGATGGGGGATATGTTGCTTTCGGTGGGTTCGGAGATGATCCGAATCCAATGTGCGTTTTTGGATACGCCCGAGGTGGATTCCATCTGTGATTGGATTGGAGAGCAAAAGGGCTACTCTTCAGCGTATTTGCTTCCCGAATTTGAGGGAGAAGATGGAGATGGTGCTGCAAAAGACATTGACCTGGCTGATCGGGATCCGCTTTTTGATGATGCGGCAAGACTGATTGTATTGCATCAGCAGGGTAGCACCTCTCTGATTCAGCGAAAGCTCAAACTCGGCTACAATCGTGCGGGAAGAATTGTGGATCAATTGGAGGCCGCAGGGATTGTGGGGCCGTTTGAAGGTTCCAAAGCCCGAGAGGTACTGATCCAGGATGAGGCCAGTTTGGAACGGTTATTGAATAGTTTGTAGTTGCCTTTTTTTGGCAATTACTAACTAATCACATGAAATTTATCCCGGTATTCTTCCTCTGCATTCTTGCCTTTATTTTTTCTCCAGATCTGCTGGCGCAAAAAGACCCCAAAGCCAAAACTATTCTCGATGGCATGGCTCAAAAGTACCAGAGCATGAAGGGATTCACGGCGAGTTTTGATTATACCTTCCAAGATGGCGGAGGTGCAGGTGATCGGCAAACCGGTGAACTAGCGGTCTCCGGAGAAAAATACCGACTCAAGCTTCCCGATCAGGAAATCTACAACGACGGTAAGACGGTTTGGACCTTTATCCAGACTGATGGATACAAAGAAGTCACGGTCAATGATGTGACCCAGATGGAGGGGGAATTGACCCCATCGAATATTTACAAAATGTACCAAACCGGATTCAACTACCGCCTTCTCGCCGATAAGACCTACCAGGGAAAAGCAGTAAATGTGGTCGAGCTCATCGCCCAAAAACCAAATGCGCCCTTCAAGCAAGTCAAATTGATGGTGGATAAAGCCACCAAAGACCTTTTGGGTTGGGAAATGTCAGATGGTCAGGGAGGTGTTTTTTCCTACTCCTTTAGGAATCTAAAAGCCGCACCAAGCCTGCCTGCCGATTACTTTGTCTTCGATGTAAAAAAACATCCGGGGATTGAGGTGATTGATTTGAGGTGATCGGATTGGCAATCTTTATTCAGGACAAGTCTTAGATTTCCCTTCTTCAAAACTAAGCCCTTTGATTCAACTCGTATTTTTATCGGATATTTTGACTAGTCCACTAGGGAAAATATCCGATAATTCCCCTAGTGAAAGAAAAGAAGATAGTTGAAGTTTGATTTGACAGGGATTTTTAGCAAATCTTAGATCAAGTCAGCCTTATCTCTGAATCCTTCCACAATCTCCTCGATATTGAAAATGACCTCTTTTACTTTTGGAAATATGGGTTCTAAAACCCCGATCACACTCGGTGCCAGAGGTTCGATATATCCCAAATATTGACTGTCATTTTTCCAATCTTTAGGCATCTGCAAATCAAAAAGTAGGGAAAGCCAAAGGAATAAACTGAGAAAAAAGCCCGTTTTGACGATTCCTAAAAGTGCTCCCGCCAGCGAATCCAATCCGCCGAGCAGCACCATGTCCATCAATTTTTTCAAAATCCACCCGACTATCTGAACAAATAGCAGCGTGATGGCAAAAACAATCAAAAAAGCCATGATCGGGAAAGCAAAAGTCAACTCATCGAGTTGGGTGGCCAGCCATTTACTTACCGGGTCCATGAAGTAAACCCCAAGGATGATAGCCAAAACAAAGCCTATGATGCCTACAATACTCAGCAACAAGCCTTTCCTGTAGCCCTCATAGGCTCCCAATCCAAGTAGGATGAGTATGACAATGTCAATCGCAGCCACTTAGCCGTTTAGGAGTGATTTGACTTTATCCGCGATTGCTTTGCCATCAGCCTTTCCGGCCAACTGCTTACTCGCCACTCCCATTACTTTACCCATGTCTTTTGGTCCGGCAGCACCGGTGACATTGATGATCTCCTGAATGGCAAAAGTTAATTCCTCATCAGTCAAGGCCTTTGGCAAAAATTCCTGGATTACGGCCAATTCAGCCAATTCCACTTCCAAAAGGTCAGCTCTGCCTTGCTTCTCATAGATGTCGGCGGAGTCTTTCCGCTGCTTGGCGGCTTTGGTCAGGAGCTTCATCTCGTCATCCGCGCTCATGCTTCCTGAAAAACCCTCTTTGGTCTCCTCCAGCAATATCATCGATTTGATGGCTCGCAATGCGGTCAATCTCACCTTGTCTTTGGCGATCATGGCGGATTTTATTTGACTTTCTACATTCTGCTTTAAACTCATTCGTCCTAAGTTTGTGTTACTACTTCAATACCGGGTAAAAATACCCCTTTTTCCTTGCCGATATGACAAAGCTGAGTGTAAATATCAATAAGATCGCCACCCTGCGCAATGCCCGTGGCGCCAACAATCCCAACGTGGTCAAGGTAGCCTTGGACTGCGAGCGATTTGGTGCACAGGGGATTACCGTACATCCAAGGCCTGATGAACGTCACATTCGCTATCAGGATGCAGTGGATTTGGTCAAAGTGGTAACGACTGAGTTCAACATCGAGGGCTACCCTGATCAGCGCTTTATGCAACTCATCCGTGAAGTGAAGCCTGCCCAAGCGACCTTGGTTCCTGATCCGCCGAATGCAATCACCTCCAATACCGGTTGGGATACCATCGCTCATCAGAGCATGCTGAAAGACATCGTGGCCGAACTCAAAGAAATCGGCACGCGAGTATCCATCTTCATCAATCCCGATGCAAAGTATTTCGAACCCGCCAAGCTCACGGGCACCGATCGGGTAGAACTCTACACCGAACCTTACGCTTCGCACTATCATCAGGACCGAGAGAAAGCCGTAAAGCCGTATGTAGAAGTAGCCTATCTCGCCCGAGAACTCGGCTTAGGGCTGAATGCCGGGCACGACTTGGACTTGCACAACTTGGCTTACCTCAAGCAGCAGATTCCATTCTTGGAAGAAGTCTCCATCGGCCACGCGCTAATCTGCGACGCGCTATACTACGGATTGGAAAATACGATTCAGATGTACAGAAGGCAGTTGGAGTTGTAGCGATTGGAAAATGAGAAGATTTGAAAAATTTAGTGATAGGAATGAAATCAGTTGATGCAATCTTCAACTATTATAAAAATGACCATGTAGTGGTCCAACCTCTGAATAGCCCTAGGTGAAACCTAGGGGAAAATGGAATTTGCCGATTTGAATACAACCCCGGGAGGGGTTGAACTCGCCCAAAAAGACCATTATATTAAAGTTCGACACCCTTTCGGGGTCGTTATTTATAATTCAACCATCTTTCATCCACGGGTTTCACCCGCGGTTATTGAAAGGTTTGACCCCGTTGGGGTCTTGAAATATTGGACTCACATACAAAAAAAAAGATAATCGAAGTCATGTAATTTTCTTTTTTGGTAAGACCCAAAACCCTTCCAAAAGCCTCGTAAATCATACTTTCAAAATGAAACTCAACTATAAAAAATCCGGCTCCGGCACTCCTCTCGTGATTCTCCACGGACTCTTTGGTTCGCTGGACAACTGGTTTTCCATCGCTAAGGAACTGGTCGAGCACTACACCTTGTACCTAGTCGATCAGCGAAATCACGGGGACTCACCCCATTCCGAGGAATGGAACTATGCCGTGATGGTGGAGGATTTGAAGGAACTCATTGACGACGAAGGCCTCGAAAAAATCTACCTCATGGGCCACTCCATGGGTGGAAAAACGGTCATGAACTTTGCTGTAACCTATCCCGAGCGGGTCGAAAAACTAATCGTCGCTGACATCGCCCCAAGATTTTATCCCATCCACCATCAGACGATTTTGGAAGGATTGAATTCCCTGAATCTGAGCCAAATCAAATCCCGCAAAGAAGCCGATGATCAGTTGGCACAGTACATTCCGGAACTAGGTGTAAGGCAGTTTTTGCTGAAAAGTCTGACTCGGGACGCTGAAGGCTTTGCCTGGAAGATCAATCTGAAGGTCATCACCGAAAAGATTGAAAATGTAGGAGAAGCTTTGGCCGAAGGTGCTGTATTCGAAGGCCCAACCCTTTTTCTCGCCGGAGCCAATTCCAACTACATCCAGCAAAAGGACTTGCCCGACTTGGAGGCCCATTTCCCGAATTACGAACTCGAGTTTATCCCCAATGCAGGCCATTGGCTCCATGCTGAGCAGCCCCATGCAGTCGTGGAGGAGATGAGGAAGTTTTTGGGGTAGAAAATCGAACTGTCGCAAGTCTTGCGACAGTTCGATTTGTTTTAGCGCTCTTTTTTTGATAGTTCACTTTAAAGAAAATTCATTTTTATTTATCAAATAATTTATCTTAAACAGGAATAAATTCCACTTTTTACAATGAACAGTTCGCTGGAGATTTATCAATCCGATGGAGAAACTCAAATCGAAGTCCGTTTTGAAAAAGAGACAGTATGGCTTTCTCTCAATCAAATCTCTTCTATGTTTGGCCGAGATAAATCTGTTATTTCAAGGCACCTAAAAAATATCTTTTCCAGTGGGGAGCTTGAACAAAACTCAACTGTTGCAAAAAATGCAACAGTTCAACTAGAGGGAGGAAGGCAGGTAATTAGGGAAATTGAATTCTATAACTTAGATGTTATTATTTCAATTGGATATAGGGTAAATTCAAAAGTGGGCACTCATTTTCGACAATGGGCCACCCAACGATTAAAAGACTACCTCATTAAAGGCTATGCTGTCAATCAGCAGAGACTTTCTCAGCTTCAGCAGTCCTTCAAATTGATTCGTGAAGCAGCTCTTTCAGAAGATTTTTCAAAGTCCCAAGTCAGGGAAATCATCGATATCCTGTCTGACTATGCCATGGGGTTGGATATTTTGGATGGGTATGATAAGCAAAACTTAGAATTGGGTAAAGTAGACCGAAACCCTGTTTTCCAGATTTCTTATTCAGAAGCCAAGTCAGCCATCGAAGAGCTGCGCATTAAGTTTGGCGGTTCCCCACTTTTTTCTGCTTACTCAAAACTGCCAACCGACACTGCCTTACTGTATACTGCGACTGATCACTGCAAAATGAAACTCACTTCACCTTCTTCCCATGCTTCATCACCAGATCCACATTCTGGAGCAAGTTGATGTAGCGAAGTACATCTCCACGAACAGCAATAATATCGGCGTATTTTCCTTCGGAAATCGTCCCGTAGTCCTTGTCCACTTTCATGGCTACTGCAGGCCAGTAGGTTGCCGCCTTAATCGTCAATAAGGGATCCATCCCAAATTGATTTACCCAAACGTCCAATTCATTCCAAGTGCTTTGACTGTGGAATTTCATTGGAATGCCGCTGTCTGTTCCTACTAGCATCACCACGCCACTTTCTTTAAGCTGGGCAAATTTGCGGGTAAGAGTAGGTTTTCTCACGGGAGTAAGTTGGAAATAAGACATTCTCCCTGGATATCTCAAAGAAGCCCTAATATCTCTGATAATGGAATCCGGTAATCCCAAATGCCAAGAGGGGTCGTCCAGCTTTTCGGGATTGTCACGGACATATTCGTAATTCCAAAGGCCCTCCACGGTTGGCGTCCAGAAGAGTGGACCAAGGTTCATTTTGGCAGCCCGCTCTTTCATCATCCGCATGATGTCTTCGGGATACTCCGGCGCCGAACTTAAACCCGTATGCTCAAAATTATCCACGCCGATCTGCAAGCCGATTCGGATTTCGTCTGGACGGTGGGAGTGCCCGACGACCATTTTCCCATACTTATGCGCTTCATCGACAACGGCTTTAGCTTCCTCTAGGGTCATCTGATCCTGATCGATCAGCTTGATCACATCGACTCCGGCATCGATCAGTTTTTTGACTTTGGCGCGCGCGTCGGCAACTCCATTGACTCCCCAGCGGAAGGCTTCCGTGCCGGGATAGGGCGCTTTTTGGATAAAAGGGCCAGAAACATAAATGGTCGGACCAGGGATTTCACCTCGGTTGATCTTTTCTCGGACATTGATGCTGGGCTCTAACGGTGCCCCCAAATCTCTGGCACTTGTGACTCCCGCCATGAGCAACTGATGCGCAGAAGAAGGCATGATCACCGACTCAAAGACATCGATATAGGTGCTGTCCCAATGCGTGTAGTCGCTATGTCCATTGAGCATCAGGTGCACATGCATATCCCAAAGACCTGGAAGTACGCTCATGCCCTCAGTGGAAATTACTTCTGCGTTTGCCGGGATTTCCAGACTTCCAATTTGTCCGACAGATTTGATCCGCTCTCCTTCTATAAGGATGACCGAATTGCGAATGGGAGTGCCTCCAAAACCGTCGATTAGGGTGCCACCGACGAGGGCTTTGAGGTTTTGGGCAGATACTTGAAAGGAAAATGCAAGAAATAATAGGGTGAGAAATTGACTTGGCTTCATAGCTCGGGTGGGATAATGACCCAAAAAGGTACAAAAAAAGCCGTCAGAATTTCTGACAGCTTTTTCGCAAAACATAATTGAATTTCTCTTTCAGAAGAATCTGATAACCTAGCTGGACCGTTCAAAAATCCCCTTTGAGCTCATGGTTGGAGTTGGTAAGATTCCCTTCCAATGGAAAATTGTTGAATTCCTGAACGATCAAGGATTCTCCAATCCCGATTCCATATTGGAACCTTGCCGTAAACTTGGAATACTCCGATACCGAAAAAGTCAATCCTGCCTCAGGCCGAATTACAAAAAACCGGGAATTGGCCTTTCATGAGCAGGGGTCTGCTCCAGAGGAACGATGCTCCAATCACCGCCTGGGTTTAGTTCTCTTTTTCCAAAAATTTCCCCTTTTCCTTTTTCGGACTGTAACAGATTTTAGCTTGTGATCGTCTTAAAACTAAGTTCCTGTTTTTTGAAACTACTGATAACCAATTTGATGTCCTAACTATGAAAAAGTTATTCTTATCGCATATAGCACTTTTTCTGTGCTGTCTTTTAACTCTTAGTTGTGATCAAGAGTCACCTTGTCCAACCTGTGAAAATTACACAAATGCATTCGTTATTGGTTTTGATCCTTGCGGTGAGAGTAATCCTAATAGTGGCATGGTTGGCTTTGTAATAAATATTCCTTCACGAGAAGATACCGTTATCGCTTATAATTTTCCAATCGGTATTTATGAATTCCCAGAAGGATACTTTTCCAACCGTAATAATCCTTTTTTTCCAGAACAGGCAAGTTTAGATTTTCCAATTAAAATTAAGTATCGTTATCCGAGAGTGGATGAAGAACCAAATATGGGTCTTTGCGGAGGTAATTATGTGCCTCACCCTCTCTTTAGGAATATAAATGAAATAATCCTGCTATCCGTTATTAAATAATTACCCGCTATGAAAACAAAACTCTACCTGTTATCGGTCGCGCTTATCGCGGCACTTTTGTTCGGTTTTATGTTCGAGGAAAATGAACGCTTTTATTATGGGTTCAACGAGAAAATTCCTTTGATCGAGGTGGAAAACAAACTTTTAGTGAGATATTCAGAAGGACTCGGTAAAGACAATGTTTCAAATTACCTGAAACAAACGTATCCAACAGTTCAGCAAATATGGAAGGATGAAAAAACCGTAGTGTTGACCACAGGCTCAAAAGCAGAACGCAATGTAATTATGGAAAACCTTCGAAAAACACCGGATTTAAGTTCCTGTTAACGAATGTTTTCCATACATACTGGTCTTGAAATGATTATCACTGATGAGATTGTTGTGAAATTCAAAAACAATATATCTGTAGCCCAACAAGAAGAGATAAATAGGAAGTTTGGAGTTACACTGGTTAAGGATGGTGACACGTATCTTCTTTTTCGGGTTCCAAAGAACAAAGATGCTTTGAGCATCGCCAATCAATATCAAGAAAGTGGCTACGTGGAATTTTCACATCCAAATTTCATTATTCAGGTAGAGAAACATCAACAGGTTATCCCTAATGACCCTTATTTTGTAAATCAATTTACTTTGAACAATACAGGGCAAGTATTCAATGATGGTCATTTTGGAACGGCTGATGCTGATATTGATGCCCCCGAAGCTTGGGCTATGACAACAGGTGCAAATAATATTTTAGTAGCAGTGCTCGATGAAGGTATTAGCCCTAATCATCCAGATTTACCCAATGCAAGACAGGTTCGTCTAAATGGAAGCAATTTTGCAGATGGCAATCCAAATGATCCAGCGCCAACATGGAAAATGAATCATGGAAATGCCTGTGCCGGTGTAATAGCAGCTTCACAGAATAACAATGAAGGAATTGCCGGTATTTGTCCTAATTGCAGAATAATGCCTATAAGAATTTTTAATTCTAATCCGGATATTGGGCTTACTCCAGCAAACTCGCAGATGCCATTAACTTTGCACGAAACAATGGAGCTGATATAATTTCAAATAGCTGGGGATTTAATTCAGACAACCCTAATTTTCAACCAGTAATTGTTTCAGCAATTCAAAACGCTACAAGCCAAGGAAGAGTGGTAAATGGAATAGTCCGAGGTTGTGTCGTTTTATTTTCAGCAGGAAATAATGCAAGGCAAAACCAAGGAGACAATGGGTTTGTTAGTTTTCCAAGTAATGTCAATATTCAAGGCGTCTTGACAGTAGGCGCATCAGATAGAACCGACTTACAGTCAGATTATAGCCCTACAAGTAATCCTGCAAATTCCAATAATCAAATAATAGATATCGTTGCACCATCCCATAGAGCATATCCTCCAACAGCTTATCCACCTGGAATTCCGGGGGGAATTTTAGGGGAGACTTTTGAGGCATGGTCAATTGATATTCCTGGAAATGCCGGATATAATCCTTGGCCGGAATTTACTTCCCCTGGCAATCCTTCTATTGTTCCCCCTGCAATTGGAGAACAGCTGCCAAATGCGGGAGCCAATTTTCAAGCGTATACAGGAAGGTTTGGTGGCACCTCGCATTCCTGTCCGGTTGTTGCCGGCGTAGCTGCCCTTGTCTTATCAGCCAATCCAAATTTGACGCAACAACAGGTCTTTGAGATAATAACCGGAACAGCTGACAGGGTGGGTGGCTATGTTTATACAAACGGAAGAAGTAATGAATTAGGATTTGGAAGAGTCAACGCTTGTAACGCTCTGCTTGAGGCGTATAGAGTCGGTAATCAAATCCTAGGAAGTGATTTAGTCTGTTCAACAGCAAACTATTCATTGCAGAATGCTCCCAATCCAAATAGAATAACCTGGTCAAGCAGTAATCCTACGGGGCTCAGTATCAATGCGACAACCGGAGCAGCGACACGACTGAATAATTTTAATGGCTCAGTTAATATTACAGCTACAATTAACAGTGGTTGTGGTACAATCAATATCTCCAGAACTGTCTGGGTAGGAACTCCTCAGATCACCAATATGCGGGTGAATAATATGTCCTATTTTACAGGAATGAACGTCCAACTCTGTCCCGGAAATCACTGGCTAAATGTCACCCCGGTGGGCGGGAATCCGGGAAATGCCAGCTGGACAGTACCATCCGGCATCCCTCATTTTGTCGGGACGAACACGCTGGATTTTACCTATCCTCAAAACTATTCCAACTCCCTGACCATATCCGTTCGTGCATCCAACGCATGCGGGCAGGGGGCCAATTCTAATTTCTTCTTAAGTAAGAAAACCTTTGGCTGTACCAGCTCATTTTCCATGGTAATCTATCCCAATCCGGCCAAAGATCAGTTTAGTGTAGAAATGATGGCAATCGACAAAAATGCCATGACAGAAGAAGTCCCGGTCATCGAGTCAGCAGTATTATTGGATAAAGAAGGCAGAGAAATTGCACTAGGAACAAGGGTAGCCGGGAAAATGACGTTTGAAGTTTCGCACCTTCAAAAAGGAATTTATTTTATCCATGTGGTGGTCGATGGAGATCTCACGAGGGAGCAAATCATCATCGAATAAAAATCATCAAACCAATAGCTATCGTGGGTTGCACCCGGGGCAACTCACGATAACTTTTCCACTTCGCCCACCACTTTTCCCCTCCCTACTACAATAATCACCGCATTACGGATCGGAGTGCCTCCAAAACCGTCGATTAGGGTGCCGCCGACGAGTGCTTTTAAGTTTTGGGAAAAGGCTTGGGACGAAAGCAAATACAATAGGCCAAGTGTAAGTATTCTAATCTTCATGTCAGAGTTAGGGAAGGTGATAATGATCAAAAAGGTAATGATTTTGACTGTTTAATTTTAACTTTCGACCCCATTATCTCTTTCTGATAAAATGCCCAAAGGAAAGCTTTTCTTAGTCCCTAGTGTCTTGGCTGAAAATACCGCCCATTGGGTCATTTCGCCTCAAGTGCAGGAGGTCATCGCCCATACCAAGATCTTTTTGGTAGAAAATCCACGCTCTGCCCGCCGCTATATTTCCAGTCTAAAGCTCGGGGTGAATATTGAAGAGTTGCACCTGGAAGTTTTGGACAAGGACACCAAGCCGGAGCAGCTGCCCCGCCTGATGCTTCCGCTGATGAACGGGGCGGATATTGGGGTGATTTCCGAAGCGGGATGTCCGGGCATCGCCGACCCAGGAGCCTTGGCAGTTGCCTATGCCCACCAAAAGGGTATTCAGGTTGTACCCATTTCCGGGCCTAGTTCTATGTTTTTGGCATTGATGGGTTCTGGCTTCAATGGACAGTCGTTCGCATTTCATGGTTATTTGCCTATCGATAAAAAAGACAGAGCTATCGCTGTCAAAAAACTCGAATCTGAGTCGATTCGAGAAAAGCGTGCTCAGATTTTTATGGAAACGCCTTTTCGTAACAACCAACTCTTGGAAGATTTACTTTCCACTTTAGGCCCTCACACTAAGCTTTGCATTGCCAAAAACCTCACCGCGGCAGATGAAATGATCCAAACCAAAACTGTCGCTGACTGGAAAAATCATCCCATAGACCTGCATAAGATTCCTACTGTTTTTGTCCTCCAAGCCTTCTAAGCCATGTTTACCATAGACGCGCACCTCGACCTGAGTATGAATGCCCTCGAGTGGAATCGGGACCTCACCCGACCTGTCGCCGAGATCAATGCCCGTGAAAAAGGCCTGACCGACAAACCCGATCGGGGAAATGCAACCGTCTCTCTTCCTGAGCTGCGCAAAGGAAATGTGGGCCTGGTGGTGGCGACACAGATCGCCCGATTCGTGGCACCGGAAAATCCCCTTCCAGGTTGGCACTCGCCCGAACAGGCTTGGGCTCAAACTCAAGGACAATTGGCCTGGTATCGTGCGATGGTCGAAAAAGGGGAAATGACCCAAATCCGAAATTGGACCGAGTTGGAAGCCCACTTGGCTCACTGGAATCAAGGCGAGGACAAGAGCCAAAAGCCGGTGGGGTTTATCCTTTCGCTGGAAGGAGCTGACTCGATAGTAAATCTCGATTACCTCGAAAAAGCCTACGAAAGTGGCCTTCGTGCTTTGGGTCCGGCACATTATGGCCCCGGGCGCTATGCCTTTGGGACAGATTCTTCCGCGCCTTTGAGTCAGCTAGGAAAAGAGTTGGTGAAGAAAATGGACGAACTAGGGATCATTCTGGATGCGACTCATCTTTGCGATTTGGCGTTTTGGGATGCCTTGGAGATTTACCAAGGGCCCGTGTGGGCCAGTCACAACAATTGCCGTGCGCTGGTCGATCACAACCGACAGTTTTCCGACGAGATGATCAAAGCGCTAGTCGATCGAGGTGCAGTGATCGGAGGAGCATTCGATGCATGGATGCTAAGTCCGGGTTGGGTGAGAGGGAAAAGTACGCCCAAAGAGCGAAACGTGACTATTTCTACCGTTTTGGATCATTTGGATCACATCTGTCAGATCGCCGGCAATGCCAATCACATCGGGATCGGATCCGATTTGGACGGGGCATTTGGCACGGAGCAAAGTCCGGCAGACTTGGAGACCATTGCCGATTTGCAGAATATTCCGGATTTACTTCGAGGTAGAGGATATGCCGAATCGGATGTGGAAAAGGTCATGCATGGCAATTGGTTGAGATTCTTAAGAAATGCTTGGAGCTAAGCTCGAATTTTTTGGCTAATTCGAAGAATAATCTTTTGCATAAGTAGTCTTTATTGGATTATTTGCAGACCTATACCACCCAACTTTAGCTTATGAAAAATAGATGTTTACTGATTTTCGCATTCCTTTTATTTTCTTCTAGCCTCGCTTTTTCTCAGAATAAAATAGTCCTTACGGCGAATCACAGCGATGCCAAGTTTACGTTGTTGAATGATTATGATGATTCGGACAAGCAGGAATTAGGAACAGGAACGGTTGAATTAAAATTGGAGAAGGATTCCAAGAATCGGGTCAAAATCTCCAAGCCTGGTTATCAAAATGTCATCAAAGAATACAACAAGGATCTTAAGTGGGATAAGGAACAGCGGATCACGCTTGACACCCGTCAGGTGGATATTTCTGCTGAGCCATTTGATGCGGAGATTTTTGTCGATGGCAGATTGATCGGTTCCAAGGCCATTTTCCTTTACATCGCCAAGGACCGATTTTTGACCGTGGAGATCAAAAAACCCGGATTTGCTACTGTTTCCAAGGTGTATTACAATCAACCAGATCGAGAGACTCCTCCCTTCAAAGATCATTTTGTTCTCAAAGATCGTCAAGTCAGGTTAGAAGTTTTGCCAGCAGATGCTACAGTTAGTACCAACGGAATAACACTCGGAAGAGGCAATCAGGACATTAATATTCCCTTTGGAGACTGTGTGACCACCACAGTAACCAAAGATGGCTATGTTAATTTTGAGAAGGTTTTTTGTAATAAGCAGGGCGACCCTGAGCCGCCGATTCGTGACAAAGCTGTTTTGGAAGATCGATTGGTCAAAATCACCACCGCACCAAACGATGCTGCGATTGAGATTGCCGGTAGGCGGGTAGGTAATGGGTCGTATGATCTCAAAGTCCCGAAAAACTCCTGTGTAGAAGTGAGAGTAAGTAAAGATGGATACGTGCGCTATACCAAAAATTACTGCAATCAGACCAACATGCAGGAGCCTCCCTTGACTGATTTTTTGGAAATGGCAGTCGATGAGGCCTACACTTCTTCTGTCTCTTCTGACCTGGCAAACGTACGGATCACAGTTCCTGTCAAAGCGGGTATTGCGTCTGAGGAAGCGTGGAGAATTCTTAGCTCGATTATCACAGGCTATTTTGATATTTTGGAAACCGTCGATTACAATACCGGCTATTTGACGACTTCTTGGCAGGTACAAAATTTCCAATCCAGCATCATCCGAACCCGAGTGATCGTATCCACCGGAGGAAATACCGATCAGATTGCTTATGCAGTTAAGTTGATTAGCCAAGAAGCTTTCTTGGATGGAAAAAATCAGGTGACGGTAAAGGATGACGAGAAATTCCAAGATTGGGCCCGTATCCTCAAAAAGTATGATGGTCTGATTCAGGAGATACAGGCAAGACTTCAGTGATAAAATCAGCGATAAAAAACCTCAGCACATACCGCTGAGGTTTTTTTGTTTTAGGAGATGACAAACGACAGCCGATGGGATTTGATATAATCTGTAAGTGAGTATATGAAGACGGAAATTCCTGTCATTTCCAAAGACTCCTCAAGGGTGTTGATCATTCCATATCCCAAATCGAGGCCATAATGATCCAGCCTATACCCGCTCCACATTTCCATAAATAATCCACCAGCTACAAAGAGGAAGCCAGAAAGGGAAAATAATTTTTGGCATCGTTTTTCTAATTTTAGGAAAAAAGGGAAAAAATAACCTGCAAATCCTAGCAGCAAAATACCAAAAGGAATAACCCAAGCATGATAGAAGAATCCTTCGGTTGGTAAAATGGAGCGGACTATTATGTTTATTATTTCATGGATTTGAGCTCCTTCGTCAAGCCCGAGGTAAAAAAAGATCAATCCCAAAATCCACCATTCCTTATTATTTCGTCCTGAGTTTTTATCGGAAAAATAAATTAGCATGAGGAGAAAGGACGAGGTAAAGAGTAAAAATGAAGAAAAAACCGTCGGTAGATTCCCCTCTGATTCAAGGTGAAAAAAACGGATAGTCTGCTGAAAATCCCGGTCAAGAAAGCGAAAATGCTGCTGAAGAATCCCGAACAAATGAATAAGAGTTAAAAAAGAAACGATAAATAATAAGCTTTTGAGGATTGTCTCAGGGTATATCGGGAGATTAACTTGTTTTATCATAAAAAGATTTTATTAGACTTTAAAATTGTATCGAGTCATACAGTTTTCCAAAGGTTTTCCCAGCCTAAACCTTTGAAATGAGGACCGATTGCGGCTTCTTCCATGTTGTAGGATGGGGTGACTGTATTCCACTCCATGATTTTTATTTGATCATTTTCATCGACAGTCATATCCCATGCAATCAAACCAAAATGGGGATTTTGATCGTGAAGTTTTTCGCAGAGGGCTTTGATTTCATCATATTTTGGAATTTGCCGGTTCTTTATTGAAATCCTTGTATCAGTATGTTCATTTACAATCTCCCAGTTGCCGACAAAGCCAAAGTCGTGTGTACACCCATCTTGAATACGGACCCCTATTCGAATGCAATGATCTTCATAGATATAGGGGACTCCCTCCAAACCTAGCCGAATAGCTGATTGCATAACTTTAGCACTTTGTTGAGCTGGTTTATAGGTAGTAACTCTTAAACTTGGCACTGCGGCAGGGCTTAGCTCCCTAATTAATTTATGCGGCATTATTGGAGCTTGAATTACAAAATTTCCGAGTTGATTAAAGTCTAAGGTTGAAAACGTCTCCGCATCGACTTTCATTACTCCGCCTCCCCTCGAGGTATGGTCTTGTTTGAGAAAAACAAAAGGATAAGCTTCAAAAAGAATGTTTTTTAATGCCTGAGGACTGGTCTTTTCTCCAGTAGCTAAAAGCCAGCTTCCATTAATACAATAGGCCAAGTCAGGCAAAGCCCCATTATTCAGGAATTTTTGAGTCATGGTTTTTATTTTTCCAAGCGGTTGCAATGCACCGTTTAATCTAGGGTAAACGATTCGTGCCAAATAATCCAAGGGCATCCAACCCTCTAAAAATTCACCTCTACAGGCTGTGAATACCTTAAGCCAAGCTGAAAATGAAACATTGCCCAAGACATCTGCCGCATACGTTTCTATTTCCTTTTCCTGATTCGGACTTAAGGCATGGTCTGGAAGTTGACGAATGAGCGATTGATAAGCCGTGGTCGCGCCTTGCTGATAATAAGCATCTATAGCCTGATTTCGTCTTTTCTCCTGGTTTTGGCGATAGAGCTGTTTGAGTTTTGCAATCATCTTGTTCCGGTATAAGTTTTCCAAATATTTTCCCAACCCAAATTCAAGAAATGAGGGCCTGTGGCAGCCTCTGAAAAGATGATTCCTGGCTCATCCGAATTCCATTCAATCAGTTGGGCTTTCCCCTCCTGATTGATCGAGACATCCCAGCCAATGAGCTGGACATGAGGCAATCGGTCGTGCGTTTGCTCGCAGAGAGCTACTGCTTCATGAAAATTTGGAATGGCTTTTCCGCTGAAAATCGCTCCTGTATCGGGATGTTTTTCCAAAATTTCCCAAGCGGCAGTCGTTGCCGTATCAAAGAAACTTCCGTCTTCAATCCGAATGGGCACACGAATGCAATCTCTGGTATAGATGTAATCCATTCCTTTTCGACCTATTCGGAGACCCGTAAGCTTATTTTTTGCTGATTCTCCGGGAGGTTTGACCGTGGTAATTCGTATCGTAGCTACCGCCCCAGGACTAAACTCTTCCAAAAGCGGATGCTGAAAGATGGGAGCTTGGATTACAAAATCTCCAGCTTGCTTAAAATCAAATTGATCAAAGCGCTCAGGAGTTAATTTGATGACTCCATTGCCTTGGAATGAAAAGTCCTTTTTGAGGAAAACAATCGGGTTTTGGTCAAAACACAGTCCGCGTACTTCCGAAAAAGGAATCGGCTGACCTTGCCGATTCGACCAACTCCCTCTGATGAAATACACCAAGTCAGGAAGTGCTTCGGTTTGAAGAATGCGCTTTGACAGAGTTTTTCGGTCACTTAATCTTCTGAAGTCTCCATTGATAGCAGGACAGACTACTCTCCCCAAATAATTGTCAGGGATCCACCCTTCTTTGAACTTCCCTTGGAAAGCAGTATAGACCTGAAGCCACGGCGAAAAGTCCCTCGATCCCAAAACCTCACAGGCGTAATCATCGCATGCTTTGAGCTGTCTCACAGATAGGAATTTGCCTTGCGACCGGAGAGCATTGATTGCCTTTTGGGCTTTACTATGGTGGGGTTTGTCGTAGAGTTTTTTCCATCGCTTAATTCTCGATTTTCGGAATTCATTTTTGAGAAATTGGGTGAGATTCATAGGCGGGCTGGTCCATTTCAATATCTGAAAAAATCGGCTGATATTTTTAAAAAAAAATATTCCCAAAAATCAAACGATTTCCTAGGGGTTTCTTTGGTATTCGGGCTTTCTGGAATTGTTTAAGGCCTTTTTTACCGAGCTTTTATTTCTATTTTTTGAATCTGATTACTGAAAAAGTATCCGAGCGACCCAATCTAACCTCATGCGAAAGCCTCACTTATCCTTCTCCCAAATCATCAACATGAACGTTGGTTTTTTTGGGATTCAATACAGCTTTGGTCTCCAGCAAAGCGCAGTCAATCCGATCTATGACATGCTGGGTGCGGCGCCCGATGAGATTCCGATTTTGAATCTTGCAGGTCCTATGACCGGCCTTTTGATTCAGCCGATCATCGGTGCACTCAGCGATAGTACCTGGAGTGAAAAGTATGGGAGACGAAAGCCTTACTTCTTTATTGGTGCTTTGCTTTGTAGCATCTGTTTATTTTTCTATCCATTCAGTAGTTCACTATGGATGGCGGCAGGATTGCTGTGGGTGCTCGACGCGGCAAATAATACGGCTATGGAGCCGTACCGAGCATTGATTGCAGATTCCCTTCCCGAAGAGCAATATGGAAAAGGCTTTTTGACACAAAGCTTCTTTACCGGATTGGGAATCACCCTTGCCAATATTTCTCTGTTTGTCTTCCAGATTTTCTTTAAAGGCACCATCGGTTCGCTGCCTATGTGGGTCTATGCTTCTTTCTTTCTCGGCACGGTCTGCTCCATCACTTCGGTCCTGTGGAGTATTTCCAAAACGCCCGAGTACCCTCCTTCTCCGGAGGAATTGGCTGCTCTGAAGGAGCGGAACAAAGGAATGCCTCATCCTGCCATCCAGTTTTTTCTTTCCATCCTCACCACGCTGATCGCTTACCTGGTCTTTTTCCTTCTGTTGATCCCCTCGATTTTTGACCGAAAGATCATCCGAAAGACAATCCATTGGGCAGAAAATAATCCGACTACGAAAGTGCTTTTTGCCCAAAATCTGGAAATCATCGAATCCATCATCCACATGCCTTCGGTGATGTGGAAGCTGGCCCTGGTTTACCTTTTCCAGTGGTATGCCCTGTTTTGCTATTGGCAGAACGCCGCCAAATCCATCGCTCTTTCTGTTTGGGATGCCACACCGGCCAGCGATCCTGCCAAGTATGAAGAAGCGGTGGGCTGGACCGGATTGGTCAATGGATGGTACAATATCGTCACCTTCCTATCTGCCTTCTTTTTGGTGGGAATGGCCAAAAAATTTGGTCCTAAAACCGTCCATTTTCTCTGCCTGATCATGGCCGGCTTGGGATTGATTGCATTCCCGATGATTGAGAATAAGTACCTGCTCTTTGCTCCGATGACCGGATTTGGCATTGCTTGGGCTAGCATGATGGGTGTGCCTTACCTGCTAGTGGTCAATGAAATTCCAAAAGAACGCTACGGAGTCTACATGGGCATCATCAACATGATGATCGTGATTCCCATGATCCTTCAGACCCTGACTTTCGGCTTTATCTCCAAAAATTTCCTCGCCAATGATGCCGGGATGGCTATTTCCTTCGCTGGCGTGCTATTGCTTATTGCTGCAGCAGCCACCTTGCTGATCAAGGAAAATAAAAATATCGACCCTGAGGAGGTCATCGTTTCCTCAGGACATTAAAATTTCAAAATTCGCTCACCCACATGTACCCCGAATCTTTACTTGCTCAGCTTCTCCAGGAGATTTTTCTGGAAAAAGGAATTGATGGGAAAAAAGACCGATCCTTTATTCAATCCCTTCATGAGCATCTTCCGAAAATCCATCGGCTCTACGGAGAAATCTATGCTGCTCATCCGGAAGGGGAAAGTCAATTTAAGGCATTATTGAAAGTGCTGGTTGATGCCTATCAATCAAGGGAAAAAGGGCTTCGCAAAAGGGATGAGGAAAAAGCCAAAACAGGGACTTGGTTTCTGAGCAATCAGCTGGCAGGGATGAGCTTGTATGTGGATCGGTTTGCGGGAAATTTGAAAGCCATGCCGTCCAAACTTCCTCATTTGGAAGAGCTTGGGGTGAATTTTCTTCACTTGATGCCGGTATTTGAAAGTCCGCAAGGGGAAAGTGACGGAGGCTATGCCGTTTCGGATTTTCGAAAGGTGGATCCCCGCTTTGGAACTCTGGAGGAACTGATTTCTCTGCGAAAAAAAATGCACAGCAAAGGGATGTATCTGATGCTCGATATTGTGCTCAACCACACCTCTCATCACCACGAATGGGCCCAAAAAGCCAAAGGAGGGGATTTCTACTACCAAGACTTTTTCTACACCTATGAGCAACGCTCCATCCCGGATGAGTTTGAGCGGGATATGCCGGAGATTTTCCCGGAGAGTGCTCCCGGCAATTTTACATGGAATGAGGAGATGGGCAAATGGGTAATGACTGTTTTTCATCGCTATCAGTGGGATCTTAATTATACCAATCCCCATGTTTTCCGTGCTATGATGGAAAATGTGCTGTTTTATGGAAATCTCGGGGTGGATTTGCTCCGGATCGATGCCCCGGCTTTTATCTGGAAGCAGATGGGGACGGCCTGCCAAAATCTCCCTCAGGCACATACCCTACTCCGATTGATCAAGCAATGCGTTCAGGTGGCTACTCCGGGCATGGCGATTTTGGGTGAGGCGATCGTGGCTCCGAAGGAAATCATGAAGTACTTCGGTACGGGGGAGTTTATCGCTCAGGAATGCGACTTTGCCTACAATGCCACCCAAATGGCCTTGCAGTGGGACATGCTTGCTTCGGGCGAAACCCGCGTCATGCTCAATGCTCAGCATGAAATTCTCCAAAAACCCTATGGAACTTCCTGGGTTACCTATACCCGATGCCATGACGACATTGGATTGGGCTATGACGATTACATGATCGCTCAGGCGGGAAAAGATCCCTATCAGCATCGGAAGTTTCTCAAAGAATATTATTCCTTCTCGGGCGATCAGTGGATGAGTCCGGCGAGGGGTGCGCTTTTTTCTTCCAATCCAAAAACAGGGGATGCCAGAATCTCAGGAACCTTGGCTTCGCTCTGCGGATTGGAAAAAGCACTCATCGAAGGCAATGGTCCGGCTATTGATCAGAGCATTCAGAAAATCCTGATGATGCAGGCACATTCGATCTTCTTGGGCGGGTTGCCGATGCTTTTCTATGGGGACGAAGTCGGCTACACCAATGACTACAGCTACCAAAATGATCCCGGGAAAAGCTATGACAACCGCTGGATGCACCGTCCGGTAATCGACTGGGAAAAAGTCAATCGCAAGAAAGTAGAAGGAACGGTCGAGCAGCAGATTTTTGAAGGGACGAAGCGATTACTTCAGATCCGGAAGGAAAATGAGCTTTTCAGCGACTTGAGCAACATCTCTTGGATGAGTCCACACAACATCCACGTGGCAGGGTTTGTCCGAAGGATGGGCAATGAGCGGATGCATTGTCTCTTCAACTTCTCTGATCAAGCGGCTTACCTGACTTGGTATGCCTTCAGGGAGCAGGGAGAAGGCTCTGGTAAGCTTTTGGATCATTGGACTCAGTCCGAGGTAGAGATTGGGCCGGATCATGAATATCTGATCTTGGAGCCCTATGGATTCCGGGTTTTAGAGCCTAAAAATTGACTAAACCTTCCAGGTTTTAAAAACCTGGAAGGTTTTTCAGCTTCTCATCGAAGAACCGCGGATGACCAATTCAGTTTTCACTTCCAACCTTTCATTGGCACCCAATTCTTGCTTTTTCAGGAGATCAATTAGGAGTGCTGCGGCTTTACTGCCCATTTGGGTTCCAAACTGATCCACGGAGCTAAGGGAAGGACTGGTATATTCAGAAAGCATCCAATTGCTGAAACCCATCAAGCCGATTTGCTGAGGAATTTGATAGCCGGAGGATTTTAGGTAATTCATTGCCCCCAATGCGACCAAGTCCGTAATGCAAAAAATAGCATCGGGTCTATCGGCTGACTCCATCAACTCTCCGGTAAAATCAAAACCTTCCTGTTCGGAAATGTCAAAGCAGTTTTTGACCCATTTTTCATTAAACTCCAATCCATGGTCTTTTAGCGCTTTTTTATAGCCTAAGAATCGCTCATGGGCGTTTTTGACCTCCATGCGTCCGCTGAGATGGGCTATTTTTCGATAACCTTGCCGGATCAGATGGCTCACCGCCTGATAGGCTCCCTCAAAATCATCCACCTCAATTTTCGGTCCTTCCAGTTGGTCAGTGACTTTGTCAAACTGGATCACTGGCTTGCCTTCATCCACAAATGCCTGTAAGTGATCTGCCTCTTTGGTTTCATTAGAGACTGAAATCAGCAACCCGTCCACCCCCATGCCCAATAGATATTGACTGGCGAGGATTTCGTCTTTCAATAAATCATAAGATTGGGCTAGGAGAATGCTATAACCATGCTTTTTAGCTGTTTCCATCGCGCCGCTAATGGTGGTAGAGAAAAAGTGATGGACAATCTGTGGCACAATCATGCCTAAAATCGAAGTTCGGTTTTTCCGGAAGTTCACCGCCATCGTGTTGGGTACATAATTGTGCTTTTCCGCATATTCCTTGACCATCTGAATGGTATCTTCCGAAAGAGAAGGGTAGCCATTGAGCGCGCGGGAAACGGTAGATGGGGAAAGATTGAGGTCTTTGGCAATGTCTTTTAGTGTGACTTTTCTTTTTTCAGCCATGGTTTAGGTTTATTGGGTTCGGCACGGTTGGCTCTTGTGCTATTTGATTCCAGAAAGTACAACTATTTAAACCCAAATCCATGTTTGAATGGTCCTTTCATACATTTTGTAAGTAAAAAAGGCAGGAAAAATTTTATATTCAATCCCAACCTTAAACCCAAACTAAATGAAACCTATTGTACAGATCTCTCTAGATCTGACGAATATCGATGAGGCACTGGAAACCGCCGCTTTGGCGCTTCGAGCAGGAGTAGACTGGCTGGAGGCTGGCACTCCCCTAATTTTAGCAGAAGGCCTCCATGGAGTCCGAAAACTGCGAGAAGCCTTTCCCGGAATTCCTATTGTCGCAGACCTTAAAACAATGGACGGGGGCTACCTGGAGGCCGAAATGATGGCCAAAGCCGGAGCTACCCACGTGGTGGTCATGGCTCGAGCCCATGCCGAGACGATCAAGTGTGTGGTCAAGGCTGGAAAAGACTTTGGCGTCCAGGTCATGGGCGATAATATGGTCTGTCCCGATATGGTGGAAGGAGCTAAGTTTTTGGAAGATCTGGGATGTGATTATGTGATTCATCACATTGGTTATGATGAGCGAAGGGGAATTGCTGCAGCAGGTCATCGAATGCCAAGTCCGCTCGATCAACTTCGTGAAGTGGTAGCGGCGGTGAATATCCCTGTTCAGGCTGTCGGAGGTCTTTCTTTGGAGCAGGCAATCCAATGCCCACTATACGGCGCTCCGTTGGTCGTTTTGGGCGCTCCGCTGACCATTGATGCAGATTCTTTCAAGACTGCAGATGGAGATCTTGAAGCTTCCCTTCGGATGATCTGCGAAGCCATCCATGCCCAAACCACTGTTTTCCCCTCTAAATCCTAAGCCATGTCCAGTACCAAAATACCCGCAGTTGTTAACTATTCCGAGCAAAAGCATTCGGTAGAAATCCGTGAAATCCCAGTTCCCGAAATCGGTGAAGATGATATCCTGCTCGAAGTCGAGAATGTAGGTGTTTGCGGAAGCGATCTTCATCAGTGGACTTCTGACCACAGTTGGCCGGTGAACTATCCGGTGGTCTTGGGTCACGAGTTTGGCGGAAAAATCGCCAAGTTGGGGTCTAGGGTTTCTGGTTGGAAAGTCGGCGATCGGGTGGTTTCCGAAACTGCTGCCGTGATCGACTCCCTTAATCCCATGAGCAAAATCGGACTCTACAATTTAGACCCAACCCGAAAAGGTTTTGGATATGGAGTCAATGGAGCCATGACCCGATTTGTACGAGTTCCGGCGAGATGCTTACACAACGTCCCCGAGAATCTATCCTTTGAAGAAGCCTGCCTGACCGAACCCTGCTGCGTGGCTTTTAATGCCTTGGTAGGCAATTCCCAGATCAAACCCGGAGATCGGGTATTGGTAATTGGACCTGGAACAATTGGGATTCTTTGTGCCGCGGTAGCCAGACTTTGCGGAGCTGAGGTGGGGGTATTGGGATTGGAAGCGGACCGAGGCCGACTGGAAATCGCCAAAAATGCCTACGGTTGTGATTCCTTGATCGGAGAAGATGCTGCTGAGGCTTGGGCTAGAAAGCGGGATGGACTAGGTGCAGATCTTGTTGTGGATGCGGCTGGACATAGTATTACTCTCAAGACAGCAATGAAGCTGGTTAGACCAAACGGGCAAATCACCAAAGTGGGTTGGGGACCTCAGCCCTTGAATTTCTCGATAGACCCTATCGTGCAGAAAAATGTGCGCTTACAAGGAAGCTTTAGCCACAACTGGCCGATTTGGGAGCGGGTGATTGCATTGCTGGCAAGCGGAGCATTGAATGTAAAGCCGATTGTCGGAGGCGTTTGGCCGATTACCGATTGGCATACCGCTTTTGAAAAAATGCATACCGGACAAATTGTAAAAGCGGTTTTAAAACCTGTTTAATATGCGACTCAAAGACAAAGTCATTATCGTCACCGGAAGTACCACAGGAATCGGAAAAGCCATCGCCAAGCGATGCGCAGCCGAGGGAGCAAAAGTAGTTTTGCATGGATTGGAGCAGTACTTAGGAGAAGAAGTGGAAGAAGAGATAGGAGCTGAGCATGCGGTATTCCATTGTGAGGACATTACTTCAGAGTCGTGCCCTGAAAATCTCGTGAACCTTGCTGTGAAAAGGTTCGGTAAGCTCGATGCCGTCGTCAATAATGCAGCTTGGGTCATCGCTTCAGATATCCACAATACCGATCGTGCATTTTTCCAAAAAGTATTGGATATCAACACGATCGCACCCTTTCTCCTGATTCAAAAAGCGCTTCCCGAACTGATCAAAACCCGTGGAAACGTTCTCAATATCGGTTCGATCAATGCTTGGAGCGGGGAACCAAACCTGCTTGCCTATTCGGTTTCCAAAGGCGCCATCATGACCCTGACCGGGAACCTTGGGGATTCCCTGATGCGGGAATATGGAATTCGGGTCAACCAAATCAATCCGGGTTGGGTCCTGACCGAGCGTGAAAAAGAACGCAAAAAGGAGCATGGACTTTCCGAAACTTGGTACGAGGACTTGCCTGCCATTATTGCTCCATCCGGGAGAATTCTATCTCCTGAAGAGATTGCAGCGGCATGTATTTTCTTCCTTTCGGACGAAAGCGGGCCGGTTTCCGGACAGGTGCTCACCTTGGAGCAGCATCCCATGATCGGAAGAAACCTTCCCAAAGACAACAAGACCTTTAAATAAAAATGCAAATTCCTTTCTTTTCCAGCAGGAGAACTCAAGAATTGAATTTAGTCCTAAAATCTAAATTGCATCCTTCTTCCGTCTTCGGCCTCCGGTCTTCCATCGGGTTTAAAAAGAAAATTCAGCTCATGGCAGAAATCTTAAATTCAAACAAATAACCCCCTATGCCCAAACTAGCCGCCTTTCCCAAAGCCTTTATGCAGCAGCTCTGCAAGGATGGGAGTATGAAAATTGCCGATTGGGTGGAATTAGCCGCTCCGCTTCAGCTCGATGGGCTGGAATGGTATGCCGGTTTTTTGGAGATGGCCGATGAAAAAAACTGGGCCAAATTCCGCCGAATGGTGGAAAACGAGGGTATGGTCATCCCCATGATGTGCTGTTCGCCTGATTTTACCCATCGGGATAAATCCTTCCGTGAAAATGAAATCCAAAAGCAAAAACGCTGGATTGAGATGACGGATGCCCTAGGTGGGAAATATTGTCGTGTTCTTTCTGGGCAATATCGTCCCGAACTCTCCGTGGAGGAAGGAATCAAACTGGCCAAAGATTGCATCGAAGCCTGCCTTCCTTATGCAAAAAGCTTGGGAATTACCCTCATTATTGAAAATCACTATAAGGACGATTTCTGGGAATATCCTGAGTTTGCGCAGAAGCGAGCGATCTTCACCAAGCTGGTCAACTCCATCCATCATCCCAATTTTGGGGTGAATTATGATCCGAGCAATACTTTCCTTGCAGGTGAGGACCCGTTGGATTTATTGTATGACGTATCTAAGCGGGTGGTGACCATGCATGCGAGCGACCGTTTTTTGAAATACGGGACGATTGAAGACCTGAGAAAAGAAGAAGGCGGAGCCGTAGGATACGCCAAAAGATTAAGCCATGGTGAAATCGGCAAAGGCATGAATGATTACGATGCGATCTTTACCGAACTCAAGCGCGTTGGCTTTGACAACTGGATCAGCATCGAAGATGGCGTGGACGGAATGGATCAACTGGAGCGTAGCGTGGCTTTTTTGAAGAAGAAAATTGCGCAATATTGGCATAAATGATTTACAATTTTCAAATGACGATTTACGACATCTTTACTTCAAGTTGACCTTGTTTTAAGCTGGAATCCTTAATGTTCTACTAATTTTCAAATCTTTCAATTTTCCAATATTTCAATCCAAACACCATGAAATCCATCCCTAGTCATTGTTTTTTAGGCGAAGGCCCGCTTTGGATTGCCAATCTCGGCTGTTTCTTTTGGGTAGATATCGAAAAGGGCAACCTGCATTGCTATCATTTAGCCTCTGAAAAGCTGGAAATCCGGCATTTTCCAAACCGCCTGGCGGTGGTCTTGGAAGGACAAAATGGAAAGCTGATTTTGGGTTTGGATCGGAAGCTGGTTCGCTACGATTGGGAAACGAAGGAGATGGAAGAGCTATGTGAAGTTGAATCAGATCTGATTTTGAATCGTTTCAATGATGGAAAGATTGATCCTCAAGGCAGAATCTGGATCGGGACGCTCAGTACACTTTTTACCGAGGGTGCAGGTTCCTTGTATCGAATTGGAACGGATCTAAAACCTCAAATCCAATTGAAAAACCTGACCATTTCCAATGGAATGGCTTGGGCGGAGGATCAGCAGACTTTTTACTTTATCGATACACCTACCAAGAAGATTCGGGAATTTGCCTTTGATCCCGAATCAGGGGCTATTGAATTTCGACGAATAGCAGTTGAGATTTCGGAGGGATTGGGCTTCCCGGACGGGATGTGCATCGATCGGGAAGGGATGCTGTGGGTGGCGCATTATGCGGGCGCGGGTGTGTACCGCTGGAATCCCAAAACTGGAGATTTGGTAGATAAAATCGAACTGCCGGTTCCTCACGTCACATCCTGTTGTTTTGGAGGTGAAAATCTAGATCTGATGCTGATTACCACGGCACAGGAAAATCTGACTGCTGATGATTTGGAAAAGTATCCGCAGAGTGGAGATGTATTTTTGGTGAACGTGGAGGTCGGGGGATTGGAGTCCTTTCAGGCTGCTTTTTAATTTTCCTCTGGTTTAGTTTCCCGCTGATTTTCGCAGAAAACTAACGCGGATATTCGCTGATTTTTCTACAATAATCACTCAATGAATCATTAAAAAATCTGCGCTGATCCGCGACTTTTTCTGTGTTAATCTGCGGGAAACCCTAAAAAAAGGCTAATCTCCCGATCAGCCTTTCCTTATTTTCTATAACATCGGCCTAAACTGCCTCAGGAACCGCACGTCATTTTCGGTAAACAATCTCAAGTCACGGATCTGATACTTCAGCATCGCGATTCGCTCGATTCCCATCCCAAAAGCAAATCCGGTGTATTTTTTGGAGTCAATCCTGCAGTTTTCCAGCACATTCGGATCGACCATTCCCGATCCACCGATCTCTACCCAGCCGCTATGCTTACACACGTTGCAACCTTTGCCTCCACAGATCAGGCAGGAAATGTCGATTTCCGCGCTTGGTTCGGTGAAGGGGAAGAAAGAAGGACGGAATCGTACTTTGGTCTCTTTACCAAACATCTCCTTGGCGAAGTGGTACAGCGTATTTTTCAAATCTGCGAAACCCACATTTTCATCCACATAGAGTCCTTCTACCTGATGGAAGATGCAGTGCGCACGTGCAGAAATCGCTTCATTTCGGTAAACTCTTCCTGGAGAAAGGGTACGGATGGGCGGTTTTTGATTTTCCATCACGCGAACCTGCACGGAGGAAGTATGGGTTCGTAGCGCGATATCAGGATTTTTTTCGATGAAAAAGGTGTCCTGCATTTCGCGTGCCGGGTGATTTTCGGGGAAGTTAAGCGCGGTAAAGTTATGCCAATCGTCCTCGATCTCCGGTCCTTCGGAAAGGTTGAACCCAATGCGCTCAAAGATCTCGATGATCCGCTGACGGGTAGCCGTAAGCGGGTGAATGCCTCCCAATGCCACATTGGATGGAGGAAGCGTCAGATCGATATCCGCTGATTTCGACTTTTTATTGGCAGAGTTGACTTTTTCGATCAGTTCTTGGAATTTCTCCTCGGCCATTTGCTTTACCCCATTCACCAACTGACCATAGGCGCGCTTTTCCTCATTGGGTATTTGGCCCATGGCTGCAAAAAGTTCGCCCACGACACTTTTCTTGGAGATAAACTCCATGCGGTAAGCTTCGAGTTGGTCGGGGGTAGTGGCGTCAGCAGCGGCAATGGCAGCTTTGATGGTTTCGATTTTTTCCTGATACATGACTGAAAATTAATCAAGCCACAAAGCTATCATTTTTAGGCTTTTTTTCGGAGAAAGATGCACATCATCTCCCCTTGGATTGAGTTCCTCTCAAAAATTTTTTTTTCACCACTCAATCCAATCCCAAATCAGGGCTCGTAAGTGCTTTCAAATTCAGAAACCAAAAAAACAAAAACCTTTATGAACAATCTATTGAAAGTGGCTATCGCAGCCTTCGTCTTTTTGTCAGCAAATGTGGCTTTTGCCCAAATGGAAAAAACCGTGGAAGTAGGCGGGGCGCCGATGTATCCATCCAAAAACATTGTGGAAAATGCGGTGAACTCTGCAGACCATACCACCTTGGTAGCAGCCGTTAAAGCAGCAGGACTGGTAGAAACCTTACAGACCGCCGGACCTTTCACGGTGTTCGCTCCAGATAATGCAGCATTTACCAAACTTCCTGCGGGAACAGTAGAAACGCTACTTAAGCCTGAAAACAAAGGTCAATTGACCGCAGTGCTGACTTACCATGTAGTGGCAGGTAAAATGGGCTCCAAGGACATCGCCGACGCGATCAAAAAAGGAAACGGAAAAGCTGTCCTGACGACCGTACAAGGCGGAAAACTGACTGCATGGATGAAGGGCAAAGACCTTTACCTCACCGACGAAAATGGCGGTCAGTCCAAAGTAACCATCGCCGACGTATGGCAATCCAATGGGGTAATTCACTCTGTAGATACGGTGGTGCTTCCTAAGATGTAAACCAAACAGTCCAGAGTAAACTGAAAAGCCGCTTGAAATTGCTCTCAAGCGGCTTTTTCAGTTTACAGAATTCTACTTAAAAAATTTTTTACCAAGTTCTTCCTCCTCCCGGTCTGCCCATCATCCAAGGACGGTCAGGCTGTGCCTCAGGCTGCTTGAAGTTACCGATGATATAGGTGAAGGTCACCATGCCATAGCGGGTCAGTACATTGGTGAAAACGTCAGTCACTGCTACATCGGAGATGGTTCGGCTAATGCTGTTGTTTTGGTTGAGTAAGTCAAACACGACTGCTTTGAGCTCTGCCTTGTTGTTTTTGGCAAAGCGGAAACCTCCTTCGATGTTCCACAGCCAGAAGTTCTGGTTGAATCCTTCAGATAGCCCCGAGTAAAGGGAGTGAGCTACATTGTTACCCATGAAGAATTTTCCGTTTTGGGAGGAGAAATACAGTCGGATATTGGATTCCTGCTGATAGAAGTTGTTGTCCAGATTTTGCTGCAGTGAGGAATTCACAATATTGTAAGAGCCTGTGGTGCTGATGGAGAAGTCCACATTTTGGCTGATGTTAGAACTGAAAGTCAGCCCTTGGCTCAGCGTCAGATTATCGTTGAGGTTACTTTCTCCATTGATCAAACCCGGAATACGATTGAAACTCACTCTGGAATTGGTGTTGAACTGGGTTTTGATTTTCTTGATCGGTGCACCGTAAGTTAGGAAAAGGGAGGTTCTGAAGTTTCCATCCAAATTCACCGGCTGAGAGATCTGTCCACCTGGTCTGAGGAGAATTTCTCCATTGATCAAGGTGTCCTGAACTGCCAAAAAGGTGCTGTTACCGATGTAATTGCTCGTCGAGGAGTAGTTGACAAACATGAACAACGTGCGGCTTTTCTCCAGATTCACTTTGCTGATATTCGCGAAGATGTTGTGGTTGAAGCTTTGACCCAAGGAAGGATTACCCACTCGAAGGTTGAGTGGATTTTGGTTATTGACTACATTTTGAAGTTCGGATACACTTGGTTCATCCGTGTCTGTTCGGTATCGGAATCTCCAGCTGAATCCAGTCTCTCTGTTTCGATAATTGACATTAGCACTTGGCAAAATGTTGTTGAATCGACGCTCAAAAATTCCCGGATTTGGAAAAAATGCCTGATTGTCCAGTCGGGCGTTTTGATAGTCCAAGTTCAGGTTGACATTCCAGCCCTGATTGTTGTATGCGTAGCCAGTTCTGAGGCGCTGTGTGATAAACTTGTTGTCAAATTCGTTAGAAAGGGCCGTGTCAAGCAGGAAAACATTCTCCTGATTGAGGACGCGGGTTTTTTGATCAGCTCTCGTCTTATTATTGGCGATCTGATAGCCAAACGTACCGATGGATTTTTCGCCCAGCGGTTCAGTCCAAGTGGTGTTTATTCGGTAATTGAATCCGTTGTTGAGCGAGTTAGTTTCTTGCTCGGCGGTATCGATCAGATTTCTGCGATAGTCCTGACTGGCAGCCAGAAGAGTTGAGAATTGATCCCGATTGCTCCATGCGGTGAAGATGTCCGTTGAAAGGGTTCTTCCTCGCTTTTCGAATTTGTATCTGTAGGTAATGTTGTTGGAAATGTTGAATGCGCGGGTTTCTGCGTCCGAAATGGATCGAAGTGCAGACAAAGAATCTCCGGTACTCGCCGTAGTCAAAGCATCCCGATCGCTGAAGGTGTTGTTGGTCTGAAAGGAGATATTTGGCGTGATGATGATGGAGTTTTTTTCGTTCAGATCTGCTTCAATACGCGCATTTGCCCGATGGTTGTAATTGTCCACCGTGTTGATCAGATTTTCCTGATAGAGTTGTCTCAGGTCTTCATTGACCACAGTTTCTCTATTGGTGATCTGACGGAGTGTATTGGTGGTGTTGTTGAAAAAATAGCTACCCGTGAAATTGACTTTTTTGCCCCACTTATCGGAGTAGTTAAGACCAAGGGCATTGGTAGTCACGATACCGCCGGAGTTGCCCACGAAGAAATTGTTATTTCCGCCGCCACCCCAACGGCCACCCCCGCCTCCAAATCCTCCTCTGCCGCCAGACGCATTGGCGCTGAGTCCAGCTAGATCCTGACTGGAGAAGTTTTGCTGATTGATATTGTTGAACAGGCCCAAAATAGAAAGTCGCTGATCTCCTTTGAAAAGGTTGAGACTACCGCCTGCCGAGTATCGGTCATCATTGCCATAGCCTCCATAGACTCGGCCGAATGAACCGTTTTTGCGGTCTTCCCGCAGAATGATATTGATGGTTTTGGTGTAGTTGCCATCGTCAAAACCCGTCAATCTGCTCTGATCGGAACGCTGGTCGAGGACTTCTACGCGGTCAATGGCATCTGCCGGAAGGTTCCTCAGGGCAATATTGGGATCACTTCCAAAGAACTCTCTGCCGTCCACCAAGATTCGTTGGACATTTTCGCCCTGAGCCTGAATTTGTCCTCCCTGCATGGTAATGCCGGGCATTTTTCGAATTAAATCTTCGGCTTGGGCATTGGTTTGGGTTTTAAAAGCATTCGCATTGAAGGACGTTGTATCCCCGCGCTGTTCTCCTACTGGTATTTGCCCTTGGATCACAACTTCACCGAGAACCTTGGTGTCTTCCAGCAAAATCAACTCTCCCAATTCCATCGGATCACGCATGCTATGTATCTGCGTGATGGTGCGATATCCGAGAAATGTAATCTCAAATTTGACTTGAGGGATTCGAGGTCTGGCAATTTCAAAACTACCGTCAGCACCAGTTACCGTGCCTCTCAGCAGGGAATCGGTGACAGTTTTGATCAGGACGTTGGCGCCGATCATGGGCGTTTTGGTCACCCCGTCGATTACTTTTCCGGTAAATTTCCGCTCTTGCGGAACTTGGCCCTCCGGCCGTTGACTGTACCCGTCGATAGTCAATAAAAGACTAAAAATCAGAATACTTAGCGTAAATAATTTTTTCATATCAGTGCAAAGTTCAGATTCTTTGACTGATTGGTAAAGGCTAAGGTTTAACCAAATTTGACCTTTAGTTTGGAATGGGCATTCCAGAGGATAAATGGTTTTTTAGCCTGTTGAAATTAGATTTTTGAGAAAATTTCTGAATAGCTGATTCCAAAATGGCTGTTGTCGTAGATCGCCTTGCCATCCTTTACCAAAATCACTTGAGGGGAGGCGTGCTCTACTCCAAATTCCTCTTCGATTTGATCGGAAAGTGCCCGAAAGGTAATCAGATCGAGGTAGTAGGGCTCCACTTTTTCCTCATCTCCCTGCTTCCAGTTTCTCAGTAGCCGATCCAGAGACATGCTGCTGATCGAGCAGCGGGTGCTGTGCTTAAAAATCAACACGGGCTTTTCCTTGCTCAGCGCCTTGATTTCTTCGAGTTGGGAGGAATTGGTGAGTTTTTTCCAGTTCATGGTACACGATTCTTACATTTGGGGCAATTCTTGCAGAGTCAATTTAGTTCCCTCAAGATCACCAATTGAACAATGAAAATACCCAAGCTTTATGATTTCCCGGTTGCATGGATAGGGTTTTTGTGTGTCATTTTTTCCTGCAAAAGTCTAAATCCTACTGCAAATCTTCCTCTCACCCCACCACCGCCCACGTATTCACGGGTCAATGTGCCTTTGGATATTCCCTTGCAGACGCTTTCCAATTTGGCCAATCAAGCTTTGCCATCGGTTCTTTTTTCTGGTGAAAAAATGGATCTGGGAAATGATGTCCGGGGTGATTTGAGTTTTACTCGGGCAGGGATGATTCAGATCAAGGCGTTGGACACCGAGCAATTTGAAGTGATCTTGCCCGTGGAAGTGAGCGGAGAAGTAGGACTGAGGCCCGGTGGCCTGAGAAATTTGTTCCAAAACCGAATTCCTATCCAGCAGCAGCTCAATCCCGTGATCCGGATCAATCCTGAACTTGCGCCCAATTGGGGACTGGGACTTTCTTCATTTGAATTAGCTGATTTGGGAGGGAAAATGGGGCTGGAAATCATGGGGATGCAGCTCGACCTGACCAAGCTCATCACGCAACAAATCAATCAATATGCTGCGCAAAATCTGGTAGGAAAGTCTGCGCTTTTTTCCCTAAAACCTATTGTGGATCAGACCTGGAGTCAAGTCGGTAAGCCAGTGGTCGTTGAGCTTCCCGGCAAAAGTCAGGCGTTTTCCATTCAGCCGGACTCGGTGCGATGGAGTGAAGAGATCCTGGCTTCAGGACAGTATCGTGTCAATCTTGGACTGAGCGGTCGGGTCAATGCGCATCCGGCAGACGCAGCGCCTTCCCGAGCATTTCCACTTCCGGTCCTTACCGAAAACACCGCCTCAGACAATGTGCTAGAGGTCCGAATTCCGATCTTTCTCCGATATGAAGAGTTGAATACCTGGCTCAATCAAAGCTTCCAAAATCAGCGACTTCGGATTAATCGGACGACTACTTTTCAACCTTCCAATTTTCAGACTCAAGCCTATGGCGAGCGACTTGGGATCTGGATGGATTTTGTAGCAGATCAGGAGGGAAAGGAAGCGATTGATGGCCGTTTGTTTTTGGTGGGAAAGCCTGTTTTTGATCCCGATTCTCAGGATTTAGTTTTCCGTGAGGTGAATTTTTACCTCGATAGTGACAGCAGGAAAGCACGTACCGCAGCCTCGCTCAAAAAGCGAAAAATCACTCGACAGCTGAGTCAGCGAATGCGTTTTCCTTTGGAGGATACGTTCCAGTCCAGCCTGGGTGGGCTCGAGGAGCGACTGCAGATTCAGACGCCGTATGTGGATCTGGGGGTGAATGAACTGGAGGTACTTCCTGCCGGATTTTATCCGGAAGCCAAAGGACTGACCATCCATCTGCAGGCTACTGGTCGGGTCAAAAGTGTCTGGAAATAATCAGCGGAGCAGTTTTGCAGCGGTGGTTATTCCTTTCTTTTTGGCTATTGCCAAAAGTTTGATCAGCAGCTGAGCCGTCAAAAAGGCATCTCCGGCCGCCGTATGCCGATCGTCCATTTCTATCCCAAAACGTAAGCAAAGACTATCCAGCGAATAGTTTTCGCGGTTGATTTGATTGATATCTGCCAGCGGTCCATGGTCGAGTCGTATGGCAAGATTCATGGTGTCTAGGACAGGATTTGGGATTTTTTCTAATCCAAAATCTCTGAAAATCCGCAGTAACATCTCCAAATCGAAGCCCACGTGATGTCCGACCAAAATCCCATTTCCCATAAATTCCAAGGCTGCCTGGGAAAATGCCCGGAGTGAGATTCTTTCAGGTTGATCCAAAATTCCGTGAATCTTAACCGTCTGATTTGGGGGCTTTTGGGTGTTGGGAAAAAGCTCGATAGATTGGGACACTTTGATTTTCAATTCCTGAATTTTAACCGCCCCAAAAGAAAGCACGTGGTCATTAGCTACTTCAAATCCTGAGGTTTCGGTATCGAGGACCACAAAGCTGAGCTGATCAATTGATCTGAATTGTGGCATCGGTTCGCTATTCAAATCAAGAAATGACTGGACAAAATCTGCCTTTTGCCCTTTTTTTTTCCAAAACTCCCACCAACTCATGGCCTGAAGTAGTCAAGTTGGAACCTAACCCGGACGATTTCCTGAAGTTCGGAGATCGGAGCAAACGTGTTTTTGAGGAGCTGACGTTGCAGTTTTCCCATGGATTTGGGCTGAATGTATCGTCCGCTGGATTGCGTGGATAGACCCTCAAGTGCCCGCATCCGCATCAGGATTTCGTAAGCTTTTCCTGCCTGAGTGAATAGCTCGGAATAATTGGGCTCAAGCTCCGCGAGTTTTTCAAAGCGCCTAAACGTATTGTTGATGCCGACTACTTCGTGGCTGAGTACCAGTAATCGGGCAAGATCTGTGAGTGGCATCATGGCCCGAGACTTGATGTCAAATTGATCCTTATGCTCTCCCGACTTTTCGACCAAAAAATCCTTGAAAAAACCCAACGGTGGAGGATTGGTCAGGGCATTTTGCGCCAGAAAATTGAGGAAGATCTTCTTTTTTCGGATCTCCTCATAGATATGGGTGGTCAATTCTTCTGCCAAGCTTTTGCCTTGGCCCACCGCTCGATAATCAAAAAATATAGAAACTCGGAGTAAAGCTTCCTGTGTCGGACGCAAAATCCAATTGCTGAAATAACCTTTCCAAACAGAAAGCGGCTGAACCCACTCGGGATTATTGGCCATAATTTTTCCCGGGCAGGGAGCAAATCCGCAGGCAAGTAAAGTCTCGACGATTTTCTCACCCAAAAGATTGAAATAGGTTTTAGCCTCATCAGCCAATTCTTCAGGCATATCCATATAAATCAGTGCGTTATCCTGATCTGTGCGGAGTAGCTGTTCGCTTCTGCCCTCGCTTCCGAGGGATAGGAAAACGCATTTTACGTTTTCCATCTTCGGGAATTCAGCCTTCAATTCCAGTTTTGCATTTTCCAAGGCAATTTGGATGATCACATCGTTGATCTCGGTCATCACCGAGGAAACGAACTCCATCGAAACCTCATTTTCGAGATAGTAACTAAGCATCTGTTCGGCCCGATCACGGATTTTCCGCATTTCCGGCACTTCACGGGTATTCATCAGGGCATGAATGAGTACAGCCGGGCTATTTCCCATGGAGAGAAATACATCATGATCGGAGATCAATCCGCACACAGGACTCAAGTCGGTACCGTCCTCAGTCAGCACCAAATGGTGAAGCCGATGGCGGATCATGGTGAGGTAGATAGTGGAAAATCCGTCTGATTTTTTCCTAGTCACCACCGGAGTCGTCATCACCTGAGCTATTTCCTGCTTTGGCGAAATTCCCTGAGCTAAAACCCGGTTTCGCAGATCTTTGTCAGTCAGAATTCCTAAGGGAAGTTGGTTCTCATCGCAGATGATGATGCTGCTCACTTGAGCCTCCGACATGAGTAGAGCGGCGGATTGGATAGGGGTAGTAGGAGGGCAGGTGAGGACCTTTTCGGAAACCTTTACTTCTGATTGATCCGAGAAAATCATCAGGGAGTGATCATTAGAACTTTTACGGAATTCTCCCCGGGCTTTTTGTCCTTGCGAAAGATCCTGTCGGACGACCACTTGTCCCGCTGCAAATCCTGCGGCGAAAAATAAGGCCACCCGACTGTTTTTCTCCAGAATTTTTTCAAAAACCAAAACCGGGATGGCATAGATCAGACTGTTTTCGCTGACCTTGGCAGTAAGCAGATACGGTCTTTTTCCCAACAAGGCCAACACGCCAAAGACATCGCCTTCGTCACAGATTTCACGTATTTCCTCTCCTTTGGGAGTGTTTTCCACCAACTGGATCGTACCCTCCTTCAAGACAAAAAAGCTTGGACGGGCAGGTTCTCCTTGTGTGAAAAGAGTCCCGCCTTTCTCCAAATACTGGATTTCTACCTGCTGAGCAACAGCAAAAAGATCCTCCTTTTCCAGAAATGAAAAAGGAGGGAACCTTTTCAGAAACTCAGCAACGCGGTTGACGATGACGTTCATAGTAGAGGCAAGAGGCTAGATGCAAGACTTTAGACACTAGACATAAGACCTAAGAAATAAGATGAAAGACGCTATGATACAAAATGCCAGACAATTAGATCTAACAAGTAAGACACAAGAAATTTAAAATTGCCGGTTTACCCAGATTGAATTGGCTTTTGACAAGTCTAATATCTTGTGTCTTGAATCTAATGTCTAAATTCTTATTTCCTCCCCTCAATAATCTTCTCCACCACTTCCGGATCGAGTAGGGTGGAGGTGTCACCCATTGAATCCAGCGCCCCTTCAGCTACTTTTCTTAGTATCCTTCGCATGATTTTTCCGGAGCGGGTTTTTGGAAGTCCGGGTACGATTTGGATTTTGTCCGGCTTGGCGATCGGCCCGATAATTTTGGAGACGGTATCCTTGATTTCGTTGATCAGGTTTTCTTCGGTACGGTTGCTCATGTCGCAAATCACGTAAGCGTAGATACCCTGACCTTTGACCTCGTGCGGATAGCCCACTACTGCGGATTCGATGACTTTAGGGTGTTCGTTGATGGCGTTTTCGACTTCGGCAGTACCCATTCGGTGGCCGGACACGTTGATCACATCATCTACTCGACCGAGGATGCGGTAGTAGCCGTCGTGATCTCTTTTGACTCCGTCACCGGTGAAGTACATGTTTTTGTAGGTGGAAAAGTACGTTTGTTTGCAACGGTCGTGATCTCCGTAGGTGGTTCGGATCATGGATGGCCAGGGGAATTTGATGCAGAGATTGCCTTCGACCGAATTGCCGGTAAGCTCATTTCCTTCCGCATCTACGATGCAAAGCTGAATTCCAGGAAGTGGTAAAGTAGCATAGGCAGGCTTGGTCGGGGTAATGCCCGCCAATGGGGAAACCAAAATCCCACCTGTTTCGGTCTGCCACCAGGTATCGACTATTGGGCAATGACCTTTGCCGATATGCGTATGGTACCAGTGCCAGGCCTCTTCGTTGATGGGCTCACCTACCGAGCCGAGGACTTTGAGCGAACTCAGATCAAAACCTTCTATCGGCTCTGTGCCAAATGCCTGAAGTGCACGGATGGCTGTGGGAGCGGTGTAGAAGACATTGACTTGGTGCTTTTCAACCACTTCCCAGAATCGTCCCGGATGTGGATAAGTCGGCACCCCTTCAAACATCAAGGTAGTCGCTCCCGCTAAAAGTGGTCCGTAAACGATGTAGGAGTGTCCCGTGATCCAGCCGATATCGGCCGTACACCAATACACATCACCGGGAGAATATTGGAACACGTTTTCGAAGGAATATTTGGTATAAACCATGTAGCCTCCCGTTGTATGGACTACACCTTTTGGCTTGCCGGTTGATCCGGAGGTGTAAAGGATAAACAACATGTCCTCGCTGTCCATTTCTTCTGCCACATTTTCATCGGATTGGCCTTCGAGCACTTCATCCCACCAAAAATCCCTGCCGGGTACCATGTTGGTTTCTTGTCCGGTTCGCTTATAGACTATCACGGTCTCCACTGAGGATTTTTCCAACGCCTCATCGACTACTCCCTTGACGGTGATCTTTTTGTTTCCCCGGTAATTACCGTCAGAGGTCAGTACAGCTTTAGCTTGGCAATCGTTGATTCGGTCGGCCAATGATGTGCTCGAGAATCCTGCAAAAACGACCGAATGGACTGCTCCGATTCGGGCACAGGCCAACATGGCGATTGCCGCTTCCGGTACCATCGGCATGTAAATGATCACTCGGTCACCTTTTCCGATTCCTTTTGATTTCAGCGCATTGGCAAATCGACTGACCTCCCGGAAAAGCTGACGGTAGGTCAGGGTTCGCGTTGGTTCATCGGGTTCATTAGGTTCCCAAATAATGGCCGGACGGTCACCGATGGTGTAAAGGTGTCTTTCAAAAATATTCTCCGTGATGTTCAGTTTACCATTTACAAACCACCTGACATCCGGTTCTTCAAAATTCCATTTGAGGACATTGGTCCAACGCTTTCTCCAGTGAAAAGAGTCAGCAATTCTTGCCCAAAACTCTTCGGGTTGGGCCACGCTTTTTTGGTATTCGTAGAGATATCCACTGAGGGTATGAAGTCTGTCGCTCATGGTATTTTAGGTTTAATTGTTTCTGTTTAGTTAAATAAGCTTTTTACTTGGGCAATGATTTCTTTGGTAGAAAATGGCTTAGTCAGGTAAAGGTCTGCGCCCAGGTCAAGTCCTTTTTGGAGGTCTTTTGTTTTGCTTTTTGCGGTCAGGAAAATTACCCGAGTCGCTGGATGATGTTTTTTCACATGGGTGCAAACCTGATAGCCGTCCACTTTGGGCATCATGATGTCCAGGATGATCAGCTCGGGAAGCTGATTTTCGATGATTTCGAGCGCCTCCTCTCCATCTCTTGCGATCAGCACTTGGTATCCTTCTTTTTTGAAAAGGAACTCCAGGGAAAGCAAAATATTGGGTTCGTCGTCCACGATGAGAATCTTATTCATGGGCCAATTGAGTGTTAAAATTAGGATAAGCCTTGAGTTGCTTGGGCAAGATTACCCGAAAGGTCGTCAATTCTTCCACGCGGTCGACTAGGAGAGTGCCGCCATGATAATCCACGATTTTTTTAGAAATAGCCAGGCCCAAACCACTTCCGATGGGCTTTTTGGTCGTTTGATTTTTGGCTTGGTAAAACTTGTCAAAAATATAGGGCATTTCCTCTTCAGGGATTCCCTTGCCATCGTCTTTTACTTCCAAAATGAGATCTTCTTCATTTTCCATCGCCTGAAGCAAGACGGTGGAGCTTGCAAATTTGGAAGCGTTTGAGAGCAAATTTAAGATTACCTGACGAATTCGATCAGGGTCGAGCAATAATTCCAGATGATCAAAATTCTGAAGCACGCTGAATCGGAGTCCTTTTTCTGCAAAGACCTGTTCGATACTTTCGGCAGTTTCTTTGATCAACTCGCCTATTTCAGTTTTCACCAAATTGAGCTTTTGTTTTCCGGAGTCAAATCGCTCCAAGTCAAGCACCTGATCGATCAGTCGCGACATTCGGCCAGTCTCATCGATGATGATCTGAAGAAACTTCCGCTTGTTTGCCTCATCCAGATTTTCGTCGAGCAATATTTCAGAAAAGGCCCGGATGGAGGTGATTGGGGTTTTCATCTCGTGAGTCACTGTAGAGATGAATTCGTCTTTCAGCATGTCATTCAGTTTTAATGCCTCATTGGCTTGATTAAGCTTTTCGGAGGCCTTTTTTAGGGCCTTGGACTTGGATTTGAGTTCGGCATTGAGGGACTTGAGTTCTTGGGTCTCTTTCAAAATATCAAGCAGTTCGTCCAGGGTGATTTCTTCTGCTTTGACGATAGACTCTACCAAAATTCTCGCAGAAGCTGCGCCCATGACTCCACCTAATAAGCGCTGGCAATAGTTGACCAATTCAGAATCTGCATATCCTCCGGATTCGGGGTTTCGCCCGGTGAGTTCGGTAAATTCCTGGAAGGCTTTTCTGGTCTTTTTCTCCCCCAGAAAATTCTCGATCAGTGCCTTTAAATCCGGCAAATTTGCCTGGCCTTTCCAGACGATGGAGCGATCGGGATTTTTGCCATAATCGAAAATATCCACAAAAAGCACAGCCTGATTGTGTTCCCGTGAGCTTTGCTTTCCGATGAGCGAAATCAATACGTAGAGAAAAACATTGGGAAATAAGCTGAAGATCAGACCGTGACTCACCTCACTGAGTCCGGTCATCCCAAAAAGCGCCTGAGGCTTGAGCCAACTCAATCCCAGCAACCCCTCGGTCAATAGAGATTTTTCTAAAAAATCCGCCTCCACCAAAGTAGGTGTGATGAGGGTAAATGCCCACAAAAACATCCCAACTAAAAGTCCCCAGATTGCTCCGGATTTGGAGCCTTGCTTCCAGAAAATCCCGCCAATGATCGACGGGGTGAGCTGCGCAATGGCCACAAACGAGATCAATCCGGTAGAAACGAGTGAATAGGAGCTTCCCAAGGTTCTGAAATAGAAATAAGCCAGCAGGATAATTCCCAAAATGGTCAGTCGTCTTCCCCAGATCAAAATCTTGGGCAATTGACTCTGAATACGCTGCTGAAATGAGGTGTTGGCTACCAAAATCGGCATCAGCAAATTGGTGCTCACCATCGTGCTCAAGGAAATCGTGGATACGATAATCATACTCGTAGCAGCGGCAAATCCTCCTAAATACCCCAACAATGCCAGCCAACCTTTGCCAAATTCGGATGGAATCGCCAGAACAAACGTGTCTGCATCCACGCCCTGATTTTCGAAGATCATCAATCCTGCAAGTGCGATCGGAAATACAAAGACATTGATCAGGATGAGGTATAGCGGAAAGAGCCACATCGCGGTATTGAGATGCTTTTCGGAGGTGTTTTCGATCACTCCCATCTGAAACTGACGAGGTAAAAATAGCACTGCCATCATGGACAAAATCCCCATCCAAAACCAATCCGATGTACTAATATCCCCACTGACTACAAATAGATCCGAAAGGCCTGACCGGGAAGCTTTGCCAAAAATGTCCGGAAGTCCATCGAAAAGGAAAAAGCTCACAAAGACCCCAATAGCCAAAAAGGCCACCAACTTGAATACCGATTCAAAGGCTACCGCCAAAACCAATCCCTCATGCCTTGACGTGGCATTAATATCTCGAGTGCCAAAAAGGATAGTAAATGCCGCTAAGCCCAAAGCCATGTAAAATCCCGGATCTTGTAGAATCTGGAAGTTTTCGCTGATCGTATCTCCTTCAATAAACCGTAGAACCTCCAGTGAACTGGAGATGCCTTTCAGCTGTAATGCGATGTAAGGTAAAATTCCAAACAAGCAGAAAATGGTTACCATGGCACCTAGATTGGCTGAGCGTCCATAGCGGCTACTGATAAAATCCGCAATCGAGGAGATGTTCATCACTTTGCTGATTCGGATGATTTTTCGCATCACCACCCACCATAGCGGAGCTATCAGGCACGGCCCGACGTAAATCGCCATGAATTCCATGCCATTGCTCGCTGCTCTGCCCACCGAGCCATAGAAGGTCCATGCCGTACAGTATACAGCCAGTGAAAGCGCGTAAATCCAGGGATGAGAAGCCAGTTTGTTCCCATGCGAGCCGCTGCGCTCAGTGTACCAAGCCAGCACAAAAAGCACGGCCAGATAGGCAAAAGTCACCCCGATGATGAGTTCCCTACTGAGCATCTTCTTCTTTATCTGTTTTTCTCACTACCCAAAAAGTCAACCCAGTACCCAGAACAAGGAATACAAACACTGACAAATAAAGAGCAGGAATCCCGTGGATAGAGGTGCCCACATTGTACAACTGAAACAGGGGATAATTCAATAAGAAAAATCCAAGGAGAAACACTGCCCAGAGGTATTGGTTCTTCATTTTTTGGGATCTTGAGTGGAAGAATTTAAGATACCTGATTTATTCAGGAGTTAAAAGGAACCCCGGTTTTCCGTACAGGGGTTCCCTCTCAAATTAATGGTCGTGGGCTTGTCCAGCACCTCTTGGGATTCTGATTTCCTGGATCATATCCTGTACTTCCTGAGGTGGTGCAGGAGTAACTTTGGATACTGCAAAACACACTATGAAGTTGAGAAGCATCCCCAAAGAACCAACTCCCTCCGGAGATATTCCAAACCACCAATGTGCTGCGGTATTCAATTCCGGATTGATGAATTTGAAATAAATGATGTAGGCCAAAGTGAAAAACAAGCCGGAGATCATACCGGCTATGGCGCCCTCTTTATTGATTCGGGTGGAGAAAATGCCCATGATAATCACCGGAAAGAAAGATGCCGCCGCCAAGCCAAAGGCAAAAGCCACCACCTCAGCTACAAAGCCCGGAGGGTTGATTCCGAAATAACCTGCCACGATCACTGCTCCAGCAGCTGCAATTCGGGCGATTCGGAGTTCTTTTTTCTCGGACATATTGGGATTGAATGTGCGGAAAAGGTCTCTTGATACCGAAGTGGAAATCACCAAAAGCAAGCCTGCTGCTGTGGAAAGCGCAGCTGCCATGGCTCCAGCAGCTACCAAACCGACCACCCAGTTGGGAAGCTTGGCCACTTCAGGGGTCGCCAGCACCATGATGTCCTTGTCGATGGTCAATTCATTAGTTTCTTTGTCAGCCACGTATTGGACGATCCCGTCGCCATTTTTATCCTCCACGTTGATCAGATTGGTTTTTTGCCAGTTGGTCACCCAGTCAGGCAAGGCTGAAATTGATTTTTCACTGACACTGTCTATGGCATTATAAATCCCAAATGCAGCTACTGCCGGAGCGGTGGTGTAAAGGATAGAAATGAAAACCAAGGCATAACCTGCCGATAGTCGGGCATCTTTCACTCGTGGAACAGTGAAAAACCGTACGATTACATGCGGAAGCCCGGCAGTACCCACCATCAAGGCCAAGGTGATCATGAAAATATCAGTCATTCCTTTTCGCCCACTGGTATATTCAGCAAAACCCAATTCGGAGAGCACTCCATCCAATTTGTCCAGCAGATAAGTTCCTTCGGCGACTTCACTCCCCAGGCCTAGCTGAGGAATTGGATTCCCGGTGAGTTGCATGGAGATAAAAATAGCCGGGACCATATAGGCAAAGATCAGCACGCAAAATTGGGCCACTTGCGTGTAGGTGATCCCTTTCATCCCTCCCAAAACCGCATAAAAAAACACAATCGCCATACCAATGATCACTCCAGTTTCGATCTCTACTTCCAGGTATCTGGAGAATACGATTCCTACTCCCCGCATTTGCCCCGCCACATAGGTGAACGAAATAAAAAGCGCACAGATGACGGCTACGATCCGGGCCTTGTTAGAATAATAACGGTCTCCCACAAAATCGGGAACGGTGAATTTTCCAAATTTTCTCAGGTAGGGAGCAAGTAATAGTGCAAGCAACACATAGCCTCCCGTCCATCCCATCAGGTAAACTGAGCCGTCGTATCCTGCAAAGGAAATAATCCCCGCCATGGAGATAAATGAGGCGGCAGACATCCAGTCGGCGGCAGTGGCCATCCCGTTGGCAAGGGGGGATACTCCTCCGCCAGCCGTGTAAAATTCCTTGGTCGATCCTGCTCGAGTCCAGATCGCGATTCCAATGTAGAGGGCAAAAGAAAGCCCTACCAGTATATAAGTCCAGGTTAAAATATCCATTTTTCTAGTGGTTGTGGGTGAGGGATTATTCTTCGTTTACATCAAATTCCTTGTCCAGCTTATTCATGCGATAGACATAGACAAAAATCAAAATCACAAACGAGTAGATGGAACCCTGCTGGGCAAACCAGAATCCGAGCTTGTAGCCACCGATTTTGATTGCATTAAGTGGTTCTGCCAATAGTATCCCGAAACCGAAGGAAACGAGAAACCAAAGGAAAAGAAGGATAAACAGCGTCTGGAGGTTCTTTTTCCAGTAGGCTTTCATTTTAGAGGAATGGTTGGACATGGTTTTTTTGGGTTATAGAAAGATTTGTGTTTGCAAATAGAATTCTCCGGCTGATCCTGACTTTCTGAAGTTCTGATAGATTGGCCGTTGGCTGTATTGAAAGGTGATTTTGGCATGGTGACCATTGATGAAATAATTCATGCCTAGGTCGTATTGCCAAGATCCTTCCTCAAAGTATTCGAAATTTTTATGGGTTGCTGCTGCAAAAGGCTGTAATCTGCCTTTCTCCTTCAAAATCGATTCAGGGAGCAAAAAGCCATGGAGCGTATAAAAAATCTTGCCTGTTCCAATCGTGGGTTGGGCATTCCCTGGACCGTTTTGTGAAGTGCCCGGGCCAAAGCCCACATTCATGATTCCGATATTCCGCAGGTAATTCGGCCCAAAGTCGTAATTATACCAAACCACATAGGAGGTCAGGGCTGTTTTGGAACTGCTGCTGAGTGGAATATCCAGAAAAGCATCAATCCCGAATAATTTTTGGTCGTGGGATTTTACTTCTTCGGCAGCATTCCTTGAGCTCGTAGCCCCGGCATGGCGATACCATCCGCCCCCGATGTTGAATACCTTTTTTTCGCCCAAATAGGTGCCTACAAAATAGGGGAGCTTGTTGTTTTCTTTTTCTAAAAACTGGTAAGACACATAGCCTTGTGTGGACCAGTGATCATTGACCACATTGGCGGCAATGGGTCTATTCGTCACTGCATCATACCGGCCTCCAGCACCCACCGCAAAAGGTTTGTTAAGTGCTAAACGAAAGTCAACTTTACCCAATTGGCCTTTAGCAAAGAACCCCAGTTGTCGGGCAAATTGGTCTGTCAATTCGATAGTCGGCCAGTTGAAAATCGGGGCATCGATGGCCATAAAATTGAGCGTGGAGTGGCTCGTAAATCTTGAGATTCCATTCCAGTAGTGGAGTCCCATTCCTGAATAAAGCCAGTCCGTGATTTTGAATTCGGTGTAGATGTCGTGGAAAAAGAGCTGAGGTTTTTTCGCTGAAAGGGTATTGAAGGTGCCCTGACCTGTTTCGGGATTTACTGCTATCGGCAAAGCCCCAGGGTTTCCGGTAGCTCCTCCGGCCGGTACACCACCGTTGACAAAGGTTTGATTATTGATCCCGAAATGTGAGACAATTAAAAATCGGGGAGATACCTGTGCCAATGCCAGGACTCGGGCTCTTCTGATACCGATGTCAGGTGTATGGGTGCTGGGCTGCCCTTCTATTCCTAAGGTACCGGGATTGTTTTCATTGTAAGAAGCCCACATCTGACCCCAAAATAAGAAACGGACATACTTGGATCCATCCTCACTCATTTTAAGTTTCAAGGGTTGATACGAATGATCCACAGGCGGTTTTTCATTGATCTGCTGGGCAAAAGCTGTCTGGCAAAAAATCGCCAGCAAGCCTACGTGCAGAAGCAGGTTTATTTTGGGTTTCATCGACATAGTTGTGTGTTTGTTGACTTTTGGAGTCGGGCCCGAACAACAACTGTGATGAAATTGGAGGCTTTGGATTAGAAAGAAAAATATGACCTATAGTTAAGGTAAATTAAAATAGCTAAAAAATTTTATTTGGATTCTAACTTCTAAATCGCTCCCATTTAATTACCATGAATTTATCTCCTAGCTCAGTGATTATCATGCCTGTACCGGCTATTTGATCTCTGGAGGCCATAAATTTCACTAATTCCTCATGAGAAAACACTTTGTAGGTGGGATGATAGGAGGTGTTTTCCGGGGCTTTGATTCCATATTGTTTGACCCAATTCAGTACCGAAACGTGGCTTACACCCAATATTCTTTCGATTTCCCGTAAGGATATTCCTTCCAGATAAAGCTGAAGAGCCTTGATTACGTAGTACTTATCTATGGATTTGCCCAGCTTGCTTACTGTGAAATGATACTTGCAATTCTTGCATTTATAGCGCTGACGGCCACCTACGACCCCGCTTTTGGCTACTTCTTCCCCTTGGCATTTGGGGCATTTGATTTCCTGCATGTCGATTTGATTACGAAAGCTATACTATTTTAGCTTAAATATATCTAATTAGCAAGAATAAGTTTGATGAGCATTATTTTCTAATTATTCAGAATAATATTCTGTAGAATAATCATAGAAAGATTGATGTAACCGATAAAATGACTAATTCCGAAATGCTTTCAACAGGGTTTAAATCAGGTACTCCGAAACCATCGCCAATCCAGCTGCCAAAAATGTCACGAGTAACTTGTTGAGTTGGAATTTATGATGAGGGCTGCTTTCGAAGAAAATGGTGGTTGAAATATGCAAAAATCCACCCGTCACCAATCCGTAAAGTATGCCTATTCCCTGCTTCGACATTAGTCCATTTTCGATAAAAAACGAACTCGAAAGCATTCCCAGTGGAGAAGCCAATGCAAAAATCGTGAGCAGAATTATAGTCCATTTTTTACTTAAGGAAGCAGAAAGTACGGCTGTCAAGGCAAATGCTGCGGGACCTTTGTGCATGATGATACCAAGCAAAACTGTGTTGTTGCTATGGACATGTCCGATAGCTTCGGCTTCTTGGCCTACCATGTGGCCATGAGAGAGTAGTGTCCCTTCCAGAAAAGCATGGATAAAGAGCCCACTCATCAGCGTGATGACACCCTTTGAGGTTTCAGATTCGTGCTTGTGAATGTGCCCATGCTCAATCCCCGAGGACCAAAACTCCAAAAGCTGCTGCAAAAGAAACCCAAACAGGATGTAAAGCCCCATCTTTCCGTTGCCGAATCCTGAAGCAAACAATTCTGGAATTATGTGGAGAATAGTGATCGAAAAAAGGTAAGAACCGGCAAAAACCAAGACGAGCTTAAAGTATTTTTCGCGAAATACCGGTGCAAAAAAGACCAAAAGACCAGCAACCATCGCGGTGAGAAAGAGCAGTAGAAAGTTTATTCCCATGATTTTGAGTCCATCATCCCCGGATTCAGAGGGATTTTGGCGATATAACTGCAACAAAGGTACAAAAATTCAATAATGTTGCATTTATCTGATCATTTTACAGGAAAGGAGAGAAAAGGTCTGAGTTCGGGGCTGATGTACTGATTTAATTTTTTACCTCGTTCATGATAGAGCAAGATAATCTGAATGTCCTCTCTCAGCGAGTCCAGTCGAATAGCATTAGACGGTCCTGTGATCCGGAAATAGTCCGCCAGAGCATCGGAGATTTCGGCCTCGCTGCTGATTACGGTGGCTTTGAGTAGTCCATGCGTGACCGGATAGCCTGTTCGGGGATCTAGACTGTACCCGATTTTCAGAGAGTCTCTCAGGTAAAGTTCTTTCTCGTCCCCCCAAGTAGAAATGGCCTTATTTTCCAATGCAATCAAACCCTCAGACATATTTTCCAAGGAGTCAGAAAGATGAGTCAGGCTTGATTTCCAAAGCTCGCCTTTTTCATTTGTGCCATTAGCCAGTTCGGTTTTGGAGGATTTCAAGAGGAAGTTCGAGATGCCTTTTTCTTTCAAAAGGGTTGCGATGCGGTCGAGGATGATTCCGTTACTGATTTTTTCAAAATCGATCAGTACTCCAGAGGGCTTACGGATCAACGAATCCGTAGTGACTACCTTTTGTAATCCAACAAGTCTCAGGAAAAAATTCACGTCGGTGCTGTCCCGAAGTCTCGGACCTGAAGAGGAGAAGCTCCAGATTTCCTGGAGTGGCTTTTCGGTAAACTCCACAGCACCGCCTGTTTCTGCATGCCACTTTTGCGCCTTCTTGATCCAAAAGTCCAGTTCCTTACTCGGTGATGCGAGGGTGTCGCGGTAGTTCAAAGTGCTGATTTCCGAACTTGGAGAATTGGTATCAGCTGCTTTTACCATTTCCTGAATTAAGGAATCGATGGCAGGTTTGAGGTCTCTGTTGGCCGAATCCAGGTAAATAATGGTGATATCGGTACCAAATCCGTTAATACGTACTTCTTTTTTGGTCTCTGGATTGATCTGGTTTACTGAAGTCCAATTTTTCTTTAGCCAGCCATCGCAAGAGGAAAGGAAAAGAGTTAATGAAAATAGGCTACTTGCAAGTAGAAGTCTGGAGTTCATCTGCTGGTAATTTCAGGCGAATTTAGGTTATTTTTTCTCAGGTGTGGAAAAACCCGATCAAGCGGGGCATGGGCTTTTGTTTATATTTGTGCGTATCCGTTTTGCCATGAGAGAAGATTATTTGAAAGGAGATGAAGAGCATTTGAGTCCCAAGGACCGGGAATTTGAGCGGGCATTGCGTCCGCTGAGCTTTGATGATTTCACCGGTCAGGCCAAAATTTTGGAAAATCTCCGGGTCTTCGTTCATGCCGCCAAAAAGCGGAAAGAACCCCTTGATCATGTGCTGTTACATGGCCCTCCAGGGCTTGGCAAAACAACCCTGAGTAACATTATTGCCAATGAGCTTCAGGCAGGAATCAAAATCACTTCCGGTCCAGTGCTCGATAAGCCTTCCGATTTGGCGGGTTTGCTGACCAACTTGGAGGAAGGTGACGTGCTTTTCATTGATGAGATTCACCGACTCAATCCTATCGTGGAGGAATATCTCTACTCGGCTATGGAGGACTTCCGGATCGATATCATGCTGGATTCGGGACCCAATGCCCGTTCGGTGCAGATTTCCCTCAGTCCGTTTACCTTAATTGGCGCGACTACCCGTTCGGGTTTATTGACATCGCCGCTTCGGGCTCGGTTTGGGATCAATTCCCGGTTGGAATACTACGATGCCAAGTTGCTGACGGACATTGTGACCCGATCTGCAGGGATTTTGCAAACTCCGATTGATGAGGTGGCTGCCTTTGAAATCGCCCGTAGAAGCCGTGGGACACCGCGAATCGCCAATATGCTGCTTCGTCGAACCCGAGACTTTGCCGAAGTCAAAGGAAACGGAACCATCACCCTCGAAATCGCCAAAATTGCGCTCAATGCCCTGGATGTGGATGAAAATGGCTTGGATGAAATGGATAACCGTATCCTCTTGACCATCATCGAAAAATTCAAGGGAGGCCCTGTAGGGCTTAGCACAATTGCAACCGCTTGTGGAGAAGAAGCGGAGACGATCGAGGAAGTGTACGAACCTTTCCTTATCCAAGAAGGCTATATGAAGCGTACCGCCCGAGGTCGTATGGCAACCGAATTAGCTTATAAACATTTGAAAATCAAGCCTAAAAGTGGGAGCGGAACCTTGTTTGATTTATAAGGTTGGATAAAAAAGAAAGACCTGTCAGGTTTTTGAAACCTGACAGGTCTGAATAGGAACTCAAATCTTAAATTTCTTCGGATCTATTCTGTTCGGTCTAAAACTAACGACCTCAATTTCCTCTGAATTGATGCGAAAGTAAATACTCGTTTGGGGGGCTAAAAACACATTTTCTCAACCCTGATTTTCTTTTTGAAGCTGGATACATTTCAGGGTTTTTTGCAATCAATTCAAGTGTTTGATTCATTTCCAAAAAAACTTCATTCGCTTTTGAACGCCCGAATTTATGAACAATGTATTCGAGGATTTCGATTTGCTCCTCGATAGCACGAAGCGAATATTTTACTTTCCTATTCAAACTAAAAACCGAATCTAGTTTTAATTAGATCTTTTGCCTCTTCATAGGATACGCTTTTCCCTTCATCCAATTGCCTGATTCCTTCATTTATTGCTTCCTGATCTTCCAAAGACAATTGATCCCAAAAATCTGCTTGATCTTCGATTTTTAGCAGATTTTTGATTGCCTCAAGAATCTCTTCATTTTCTGTCTGAAGGATAGCTGCGATCAGACTTTTTTTAACCTCGATATCCATAAGCTTCTGTTTCAAGAATAAGTTAACGTTTTCAAATCGGGTTTTGAATACCCCAAAACAAAAAAAGCGGTTTTTACACCGCTTTTGCTGTTTCCATCTGATTGATGATGTCCTCGTAGTCGAGCTTGTTCCAGTTTTCGGTGATCAGCGGATCGGCCATCACTTTATCCATGATCGCCTCTTGAAGCTTGCCTTGTGCATAGGCCTCTGCATAGCCCATATCCGAAAAGGTCACCATGGTATAGAGTGGAATCCACTCCTTGGGGTAAAGGTCATGCAGTTTGGCCTCGATCTTTTTGCGCAGCTGAAACTTCGGATCGGCTACGCTGTCCCGCATTTCGATGAAGTTTTCCATGGCCAACTGACAGATGGCATCGGTATCCGGCTTGCGCTTTTTCTGGAATTTTTCAAAAACCAAACTCCAGGTGTTTGTACCGAGTTTTTCGATCAGGGAATTGAGTAGGTAACAATCCTCAAACCCACAATTCATGCCCTGCCCATAAAAAGGAACCATGGCATGCGAGGCATCGCCGATCAGCAGTGAATTTCCCTGCACCCAAGGATAGCATTCCACATTGATCAAAGCCGAAGTCGGATTTTTGAAAAACTCGGTTTTCAAATCCGGCATCAACTGATAGGCATCGTCAAAATAGGCTCTGAAGACCGTTTCCAGGTCTTTTTCATCCTGGATTTTTTCAAAGCATACTTTGCTTCCTTCAAAAGGCAAAAACAGCGTGCAGGTAAACGACTTATCCGGATTGGGCAAGGCGATCAACATGAACTTTCCTCTTGGCCAGATGTGAAGCGCATTGGGGTCCATGGCAAACTCCCCCTCGGCAGTTGCCGGGATGGTCAGTTCTTTATACCCGTGAGAAATGTATTCCTGCTTATAGTTGAATCTGATCTGCTTTTGCATGGACATGCGTAGGGCAGAGTACGCCCCATCCGCCCCGATGATCACTTGGGGTTGGAGTTTTTCCAATCCTTCGGGAGTTTCAAATGTGATTTCGTTGGACCGAAAATCTACCTCTTGACACTTGTGCTCAAAGTGAATCTGTGCCCCCAGTCGCTCAGCCTCTTCGGCCAGGAGTTGGTTGAATTTTCCTCTGGAAATGGAATAAATGGCCTGATTGGCTTTTCCGTAGGGGATAAAAGTCGTGCCTCCATGTTCATCATGGATCTTTCGTCCATACATCGGGATGGCCAAGGGCAGTACTTTGTCCTTCAGCCCGACCTGCTCGAGGCTTTTCCAACCCCGATGGCTCAAAGCCATATTGATGGAGCGGCCGCCTTCGTAGTAGGGAGTTTTGCGTTTGTCGGGACGCTTGTCGTAAATATGTACATCCAGTCCCTGACGCTTGAGATATATGGCCATCAAGCTGCCGATCAAGCCGGCACCCAAGATGGTGATGGAGTTGTTTTTCATTGGATTAGTTTCCCGCTTTCTTTTAAGCGAATTTCTCCAGGGATTGTTCCAAAATCTTTGCGAAGCGGAACACATCCAAGAAGCTGTTGTACAGCGGAGTAGGTGCCAATCGAATCACATTGGGATTCCTCCAGTCGCCTACCACGCCGTGTTTGTAAAACTCATCGAAGACCGCCTTGCCGCCCCGATGAATCAGCAAAGATAACTGGCAACCTCTTTCAGCAGGGTTTTTTGGGGTGATTATTTCCAAAACTCCTGATTTTCCGCTGATTTGCTCAATCAAAAACTCCAAATAGGCAGTCAGTTTTTCGCTTTTGGCCCGGAGATTTTCCATTCCGGCTTCCTGAAAAATATCCAAAGAAGCCTGATGAGCTGCCAAAGCCAAGACATTGGAATTGGCCAACTGCCAGCCGTCAGCGCCGTACATCGGTACAAATCCCTTTTCCATCCGGAAGCGCTCGCCTTCGTCATGTCCCCACCAACCTGCAAATCGCGGCAGATCGGGTCGCTCAGCATAGCGCTCATGGACAAAAATGCCCGACACATTTCCCGGACCTGAATTCAAATACTTGTAACTGCACCAGGTCGCAAAATCCACATCCCAGTCGTGAAGTTTCAAAATGGCATTTCCGGCGGCATGTGCGAGATCAAATCCAGCTACAGCACCAACTTCGTGGGCCGCTTTGGTGATCGCTGCCATATCAAAAAGCTGTCCGGTGTAATACTGGATTCCAGCCATGTTTACCATCGCTAAGGAATCGCCCTGCTTATGGATTTCGGCTAAAATATCTTCGGTTCGGAGCGTATGTTCACCCGGTCTTGGACTGAGTTCGACCAGAGTTTCTGCCGGATCGAGACCATGGAATTTGATCTGAGTTTCCAGCATGTATTGATCGGAAGGAAAAGCTCCCGCTTCGACGATGATCTTATATCGCTCTTTGGTGGGACGATAAAAGGAAACCATCAGCAAATGCAAATTGACCGAAAGGTTATTCATCGCTACCACTTCATGCTCGTGGGCGCCTAAGATTTCTGCAAGAGCAGGTTTAGACTTTTTCCGCACATGATACCAAGCATCTTCTCCATGAAAGTGTCCATCCACCGCCAAGTCTGCCCAGTTGTTCAATTCCCTTTCGAGGTAATCTTTGACGATTTTGGGCTGAAGGCCGAGCGAGTTGCCGCAGAAGTAAATCACTTCCTGACCGTTTACTTTGGGAAAATGAAATCGGGATCTGAAATGCGCCAGCGAATCTTTGGCGTCCATTTCTCGGGCAAAAGACTCTGAGTATTGGAATGTATTTGGGTTCATTTTTGATTTTTCAATTTCGCTTAGATGAAATTATGGAGTATAGTTCCAATTAAACTTGTGGCTGGGAGACCGAAGACAGGAGGCCGAAGAATTGAAACAGATTCTAAACTTTGGACTAATCGGGAACGGAGATAGGTTTTTGATTTCCAATTTCCGAGAACTGATCACTGCGACTGCCAACTGAAAACTACTTCTCCATCACTGTTCCACAACTTTTGCAGGTTCTCAGGTCCATATTAGACCAGAATCGCTCCATGATGGGAGGGAGTTGAGTGACGATATCGGTGAGCTCCACGTATTCTTCGTGAAGTTTTTCCCCGCAGTTTTCGCAGTGCCAAAGAAAACCGTCTTTTTCCCCCGGTCTGCGGTAGCGTTCCATCACCAGACCGATGGTATTGGCAGGTCGACGGGGAGAATGAGGCACTTTCGCCGGCAGAAGGAAGATTTCACCTTCCTTGATTTCGATATCTTTGGGTTTGCCGTCCTCGATGATTTTCAGAACGATATCTCCCTCGAGTTGGTAGAAAAATTCCTCTCCTTCATCATAATGATAATCCTTTCGGGAATTTGGACCGCCAACGACCATCACGATAAAGTCATCATTTCCCTTGTACACCTGCTGATTGCCGACAGGCGGCTTGAGCAGGTGGCGGTTGTCATCGATCCATTTTTTGAAGTTGAAAGGTTTTGCTACAGCCATTTTTTGGAAGGTTTTGATCTGGGATAAATTCAAAGATAGGTATTGAATACAAATGCAGCGGTACTATGATTTGCATAAAAGCTCCTCCGTTTGAAAAAGTTTAACTTTGGCAACTCTCGTTGTGGTTCTCTAAAGCCTCGTAAATCGTAATTCAAAAATCGTACATTTCCCAGATTCCAAAATCAAAGCCCATGAGTACCTCCATCGCCGATATGCACTGTGACCTCCTGTCTTTTTTGGCAGTAGTTCCCGGTGCAGACCCATTTGATAAAAACCAAATTGCCTGCGCTTTTCCATGGATGCAAGAGGGAGGTGTCAAGATGCAGGTCATGGCGATTTATACTACGGTCGATTCGGGAAGTAGGGCCTTAGCCACCAAGCAGGCGGCTATTTTTGATGAGTTGCTGCGTAAAGAAAAAGAAACGGTTTGCAGATTTGATGGAGATTTTATCCGAAATCAATCTGAAGAAGGCCCAATCGGAATCATCGCTTCGGTGGAAAATGCGGCGGGTTTTGGTACGGAAAATTCCACCTGGCCTGAAATTTATCAGCAGTTTGATTCGATTCTGGAAAAAGTCGGGGCACTGGCTTACATCAGCCTGACGCACCACACCGAAAACCGATTTGGCGGAGGAAATTATACCGAAGGAATAGGCCTGAAGGAAGACGGCAAGCGTCTGCTTGATTACATGGCAGGAAAACGGATTCCCATCGACCTTTCACATACTTCTGACTTACTCGCCGAAGGAATTCTCAAACACATTGACCGACATCATTTGCCGATTCCGGTAGTTGCCAGCCATTCCAATTTCCGCTCGATTTGGAATCACAAGCGTAACCTCAGCGATGAATTTGCGCAGGAAATCATCCATCGAGAAGGCATCATCGGAGTGAATTTTCTAAGAGCATTCCTGGACAATGAAGTTCCGGAAAGGCTGTTTGAGCACTTGCTTCACGGAGTTAAGCTAGGTGAAAATGCCATCTGTTTTGGCGCCGACTTTTTTTATACCAAGGATTTTCCTGACCCAAATCGCCATCCTTTTTACTTTCCCCTTGCAGAAAATGCCGGAAAGTATCCTTCCATTTTGGAGCAGCTCAGCAAGCAGCTTTCTGAAGTTCAGCTTCGCAAAATGGCTTTTGAAAATGTGTTCAATTTCTATCAAAAACTCTGGGCCTGATGTCTAGTCATCATTTTGTAAAAGAGCAGCAGGAACCTGCGGTGTTCATTTTGAACACGGAAGGCATTTCGTTTGAGACGGTTTCCCCTCTCTTGGAATGGGTGCCCACTGTGCTCGTCTGGCAAGATTGCGTGGAGGTGGTGCTGAGTTGGGGGATCAAAGTGGATGTGATTTTGGCCAAGCAGGAATTTCAAAAGGCCAATTATCAGCTCTTGGAAGAACAATATCCTGTTAGGTTTTTGACAGTTTCGGGTGCCCAACCTTTGGAAGAAGGTTTACTCTATTTGCTGGCTTCCCAGCACAAGGGAGTGCATTTGGTGGGATTTGATCATGCCCAATTGGAGGATTTGGCATCCAAGATTGATCTTCTGGATTTGACTGTCTTGGATGAAGACTGGAAGTATTATCCCGTTAAAGAGGGGAAATTCAAAAAATGGTTTGCAGCTTCTAAAATTCGGATTTTGGCTAAGGAAAATCAGCCGCTGGAACTTTCTAATTCCAACGGCCAATTGCTTTTTCCTATTCAGTATTTGACTCAAATCGAGGTGCCCGAAGGCATTTCTGAGTTTTCCAGTCCTGACATTTTTTGGATTGGGGAAAAGGTAATTTCCTAAGCACCCACCACCATATATAAGCCTGCTGCCAATAAAGCTCCAAGAATGGGTCCGACGATTGGAACCCAAGAGTAACCCCAATCTGAGCTCCCTTTTCCCTTAATCGGTAAAACTTGATGCATGATTCTAGGTCCCAGGTCACGAGCAGGGTTGATGGCATACCCGGTGGTGCCGCCCAATGCCAACCCAATCACCCAAACCAAGAATGCCACAGGCAGCGCACCGACCGATCCCAATCCGATGGGTGTGCCCTCAGTATTCTCTAGCTTTGCTCCGCTAATGTAGAGGATCACGAAAATTAGCACAAACGTGCCCAATGTTTCGGAAATCACACTGGTGGGGAAGTTTCTCACCGTCGGATCGGTACAAAATGGAGCCCGCTTTAATCCGGCATCTTCTGCCATGTCAAAATGGTGCCGATACATCAGCCAAGCCAAGCCCGACCCGAGCATTGCTCCACCAAGCTGAGCAAAAATGTACCCTGGAGCCATCGCCCAATCAAACTTGCCTACAGCTGCCAAACCGATGGTCACGGCTGGATTGAGGTGAGCACCACTGTAAGGACCCGCCACGACCACTCCGCAAAATACCGCCAAAGCCCAAGCTGTGGTGATGGCGATTAAGCCGCCTCCATTTCCTTTGGTTCCAGGTAAAATCACGTTGGCTACCACACCTGCACCTAGCAGGATAAGGATACCTGTTCCGATAAATTCTGCTACGAATGGATTCATCTGTTTAGGTTTTGTTTTTTATTGGTCAGATGTAATCTCGCGGCTGTCTTGCCTAAAGGCAGGTGACCGATAATAATTCTAGGAATTGATTTTAGTTTGATGCTCGATTTCATTCTACCCAGTTTTTAGAGCGTTCGACGGCTTTGTGCCAAAAGTGTATCAACTGATCCCGCTTTTCAGCTTCCATGTTAGGTTCGAAACTTTGGTCAGCTTCCCATAATTCTTGCAATTCTTCCTGATTTTTCCAAAAACCCACAGCTAAGCCGGCCAAAAATGCAGCGCCGATGGCAGTGGTTTCGATGATTTTTGGGCGTTTGATTTCGCAGCCAAGTAGGTCCGCCTGGAATTGCATCAGGAAATTGTTGGCAGTAGCTCCTCCATCCACCCGGAGTTCTTGAGTAGGTTTCCCGCTGTCTTTTTCCATGGCTTTGAGTACATCAAAGACTTGGTAGGCGATCGCTTCCAAAGCTGCCCGGGTCATGTGGGCGATCGTCGTGCCTCGGGTGATTCCAAAGAAAGCTCCCCGTGCATTTTGATCCCAGTGCGGGGCCCCTAGTCCGGCCAAGGCAGGAACAAAGTACACGCCGTCGTTATCATCCAGGCTGGTGGCTAATTTTTCGGTTTCCTTCGCATGACTGAAGAGTTCGATGCCATCTCTCAGCCATTGAATCGCCGCTCCGCCGATGAAAACTGAGCCCTCGAGGGCATAGTTGATCTCGTTGCCGATTCTCCAAGCTACGGTAGTGAGCAGTTGATTTTGGGAGCGAACGGCCTCTTTTCCGGTATTCATGACCAAGAAGCATCCTGTTCCGTAGGTGGTTTTAGCCATTCCGGGTTGGGTGCAAAGCTGTCCAAAGAGTGCCGCCTGCTGATCTCCGGCCACTCCTGCAATCGGGATTTTGGTATTGAGCACATCGCCGGCGGTCTCGGTAAATACCTCGCTGCAACTTTTTACCTCAGGAAGCATGGAGGCAGGAATGCCGAATAATTCCAACAATTCCTTGTCCCATTCCTGCGTATGAATGTTGAAAATCATCGTGCGACTGGCATTCGTGATGTCGGTCAGGTGACTTTTTCCAGCTGTTAATTTCCAAATCAGCCAAGAATCCACCGTGCCAAAAGCGAGTTCTCCGGCTTCTGCTTTTTGCCTGGCTCCTTCTACATTTTCGAGGATCCAGCGGATTTTGGTGGCAGAAAAATACGCATCGATGATCAAACCCGTCTTGGCTGCGATTTGCACGGCATGGCCTTTTTCCTTGAGCTCATTGCAGTAGGCGGCAGTTCGTCGGTCTTGCCAGACAATGGCATTGTAGAGCGGTCTTCCGGATTTTCGATCCCAGACAATGGTCGTTTCCCGCTGATTGGTGATGCCGATGGCAGCGATTTGGTCAGCGCGTATGCTTTTGTTAACCAAGGCTTCGATCATGACCGCCGATTGGCTGGACCAGATTTCATCCGGATCATGCTCTACCCAGCCTTGCTTGGGAAAGTGCTGCTTGAATTCCTTTTGGGCGACGGAGACGATCTGCCCTTTTTGGTCAAAAATAATGGCTCTGGAGCTCGTGGTGCCTTGATCCAAAGCCAAAATGTAAGGTTTGTTTTGGGACATTTTTGGGTTTAAAGGTTAAAGGTAATGGGTTGGATTTAGGTGCTTTTGATCAAATATTTTTCAGCGGTTTTTCTGAAATCAACCAGTTCGGAATCGATCCAAGCTTGGTCTTTCTGAAGGACGGAGGCCATGAGTTGAGCCACTTTTTCAGCTGATTCCAAGGCTGCTTTCGCATCGAGAATCAACATACGAATTCTTCGGGAAAGTACATCCTCTACTTTGACGGCCATTTCATTTTGGCAGGACCAGACGACTTCTGCCAGGATATTCGGGAATGCCGGATGGATGGGCTCGCTCCATTCTGGGTTTTCTTTGGCGAGTTGCTGGATTTTTGCTGCATCCGAACCGTAAATACTCCAATGGCCTGACGGAATTTCGGTTGTGAAGCCATGGATTTTTTGGTTAAGGGATTTGCTTGGGTTGAGTGTCTGTCCGGTGATTTGGGTAAAATAGTCCACGGTGTCTTCGCCCATTTTGCGATAGGTAGTCCATTTGCCTCCGGTAAGGGTTACTAGGCCGCTTGCAGATACGATAACCTTGTGGGAGCGGGAGATTTCTTTGGTTTTGGTGCTTCCTTCTTTGGGTCGGGCAAGGGGTCTGAGTCCCGCGAAAACAGCTTTCACATCTTCTCGGGTAGGTTTTTTGGTTAGGTAGCCGCTGGCAGTTTCCAGCACAAAATCAATTTCCTTTTGCAAAGCTTCGGGTTCCAGTTTGGCTTTTTCCCGAAGGGTGTCTGTCGTACCTACGACGAGGTTGTCATGCCAAGGCACAGCAAAGAGCACGCGCCCGTCCCTAGTTTTTGGAATCATCAGGGCATCTTTTCCACCCAAAAATTCTAAATCCATCACTAGGTGAATGCCTTGGCTGGGCTGAATGGTTTTTGGGGCTTCTGGATTATCCATTTGCAGGATTTTGTCCGCAAAAACGCCCGTCGCATTGACGACCATTTTGGCTTGGATTTCCAGTTTTTCTTTGGACTGTTCGTCGATGACTTTCAGACCGGAGATTTTGCCGGAGTCATTTTTCACAAGCCCAGAAACCTTCATGTAATTAAGCGTGCAGGCTCCAAGTTCATCCGCTGTTTGGGCAATATTGAGTGCCAATCGGGCATCGTCAAACTGACCGTCGTGATAAACGACTCCGCCTTTAAGTCCTTTTTGTAGGACAGCAGGGAGGCGCTTGACGGTTTCCGATTTGGAGATAAATCTGGACTTTCCGAGACGGAGTTTGCCTGCCATCCAGTCGTAGATTTTCAGTCCTGCGCTGTATTGGATGCGGTCCCACCACGTATAGATCGGGATGATGAAGGGTTGGTTTTGGGTGAGGTGGGGCGCATTTTTGAGAAGCATTCCTCGTTCTTTGAGGGCTTCCAAAACCAAGGCGATATCGCCCTGGGCCAGGTAGCGAACTCCCCCATGTACCAGTTTGGTGCTTCGGCTGGAGGTTCCTTTGGCAAAATCAGCCTTTTCCAACAAGACTACCGAAAGCCCTCGGGACACCGCATCCAAGGCTACTCCAAGCCCGGACGAACCGCCACCAATCACGGCAATATCCCAGATTTTACTTTTATCTCTAAGCTGTTTTAAGTTTTCTTCTCGATTCATTTTCTTTCCCTTCTGGGCTAAAAGTAATTCAAAAGGAAATAAAAAGAAATTAAACGAAAGTAAAATTTACGAAATGGTTTCCAATTACTTTCTTTTAATTACTTTCGAGTGATCAAATTGAAAAGCCATGACCATAGCAGAGCGCCACAAGCATATTTTGGATGAACTCGCAAAAAGCGGATTTGTCAGTGTGTCAGACCTTGCCAAATCACTTCAAGTGACGGTCGTGACGATCCGAAAGGATCTGAAAATCTTGGAAGACAAAGGCTTGCTCTATCGCTCTCACGGAAGTGCCACCTCGGTATCTCCCTATGTGTCTGACCGATCTGTTCAAGTGAAAAAACTGGAGCAAGTGGAGGAGAAGAGTAAAATCGCACAGAAAGCCTTGGAGTTTTTAGAACCAAAAGATGCCATCATTATTGGTTCGGGTACGACTGTAGGGGCTTTTGCGCAAGCGATTCCAAGGAATTATCCGCTTACTGTGTTGACTTCTGCTATGAATGTAGCGATGGCCTTGATCGATACCTCGGAGATAGAACTGGTACAGCTTGGAGGAGTGGTGCGAAAAAGCAGCAGTTCTGCAGTTGGACATTTTGCTGAGGAGATGCTCAAAAGTTTTGCCTGCAGTAAATTGTTTCTCAGCGTGGATGGCATCAGTCTGGATCACGGGCTGACCACTTCGAATATGATGGAAGCCCACCTCAATGCTCAAATGATCCGATCCGTTCAGAAGACCATCGTGTTAGTCGATAGCCGGAAGTTTGGTCGAAAAGGATTTGGCAAAATCGGTGAACTCGAAGACGTCGATGTGATCATCACCGACTCGGGAATTCCGGAGATTTTCAAAGAAAAGCTGGAAGAAAAGGGAATCGAAGTGGTGGTGGTTTGAAAATAAAATCAGCTATTATTTTGAAGTTTCGCAAAAAAAAATAGTTTAGAAGCAGATAAAGATTTTAAGCCGGTTTTTTTCTTTTCACAGCTATCGGCCAAGCTGGTAATTGGCTATTATTTGAAACACTTTTGTATGAAAGCTATTAAAGTATTATTAATTGTAGTGTTGGCTGTCGGGCCAATTTTCTTGGTAAAATCAGGTCAGGTTACTTGTTATTCTGAGTCTAGGGTGAAATCTGGGGCCACCTATTATGATTGTGGAAATTGTACCCAAAGTTTCAATTCCCGAGGTGTCGGCCTCGCAAGTTCTTGTAATACCAGCCCCGAAATTGGAGGGTAATTATGGCAAGGGTGTCAATTTGGTTGCTTGTACTTTCAATTTTCTTCTTTAACTCCTGCATTCGAACCGAGAAAATTCAAAGTGTGGAATTCTCAGGAAATCGAGAGCAAATTCTAAGTGAGGAAATGGCAGAGCTGGATATAACCATTTTTGACACCCTTATTTTTTTACATAAGTATTCATCAGCAAACTTCTTTTCCGTTTATTCCAAAGATCAGAAATTGATAAAAGGAGACTGGCTGAAAAATGGAAATGGCCCAGGAGAGTTTATCGCACCAAAGTTTATCAAGCAGATTGGGACTCAAAAATTGTTCGTATATGACATTTTCAAAGGTGGATTGTTTCAGCTGAAACCTGATAATCCTGATTTGGAAATTGACTTTGTAAGTAATCTAGACCCGGTTTTTGGGCTTACCCAAGATATGATATTAAAAAATGACAGCATACTAATAGGGAACCTGGGTTATTTAAGTCCGGAGGCATATTTAGTAAAGGGGTTTGATTTTAAAAATCAAAAAGATTTGTTTCTAGTCCCAATACCTGATCTTGCGGAATACGAGAACAAAGGTGTCAGCGATTTTTATACAGTTTTTTATAACTTTTTTCGAATGAAGCCAGATGGATCCAAATCGGTTTTAGCATTCAACTATTTTGACAGGATGTTGATTCTTGATGAGGATTTCCAGGTAAAAAAAGAGTTCTTAGGAGCCACAGGACTAAAAGGTTTGAAAATAGTTGAAGGAGAGCCTGTTGATTTGGTGAATTACTACTTTGATTTGGAAGTGACTGACGATTATATTTTTGCACTTTATTATGATCAGCCAGAATCACAATATGGAGAAGTAATGCAGTCCACTCAAATCAGAATTTTTGACTGGAATGGGACATTGTTAAATATCATTGAAGTTCCAGATTACCTGATGGGGATTAGCTTTGATGAAAAAAATCAGACTATCTATGGGGTAGATCATTTTCAAGAGAAAATTGTAAAATACGATTTCTCAGAATTGCTGAAGGAATTAGACTAAAGAACATATAGGGTTCTAAAACTCCTTGTACAGCTTTCTGACTACGGAGCTTCCATTTTTCTCCAAGGTCACCACGTAGATAAAGTCGTACTCCAGGTCGGTCAGGTCGGCGAATTTTTCTCCCTCCCCCACAAAATAGTTGGCAACCTGACTGACGGTGTTGCTGTGGCCAACAACTAAGATGTTTCCTTCTCTTTTGCGAAGTTCCTCTACCAAGGCATCATGATTGTTGGGATCGTAGATTTCGATTTCGACTCCCGCTTTTTCAGCAGTGGGTTTTACAGTATTACGAGTACGGATATAATCCGTGGATAATACATGCTTGATGTCCTCTTTTTCCAGAATCTGAGAAAGTTTCAATGCTCTCACGCTACCCACATACGCCAGTTCAGGATCATTTCCCACCAATTGCTTTTCGGCATGACGCACGATGTAGATGGTCTTGGGAGAATTTGGCGATGTACAAGCTCCTAGCAGTAGAAGCAGACTGAAGAGGAGGAAGAGTTTTTTCATAACTTAAAGAAATAAGCTTCACGAAATAAGGTTGAAATATTCTGCTAGACCTACTTTTATACTTTTCCGCTTAAGGATTACAATTCTGTCTTCGGCATCAAGTCAATAAATTCCTTCGGAGTTACAATTTTGGTATTTCTGAATGAAGCGATTTTGAAATCTTGTGAATTACCTGTGATTAGAAAATCTGCCTTAGATTCTAAAGCCAATTCGAGAAATTTGTTGTCACTTTTATCTTTGAGCAATTCTACTTTTCTCTTTGGCTCAAAATTCAAGGAATTGTTTTTAAAAAGTGCAAAACCAAAGCAGTATTTTCAATAAAACTCGGAAATTTTTGAAATTTTGGCCTTGCTAAAACCTCCAAATATTCTTCGAAAATTAAAGTTGAGAGGCAAACTTGGATGGTATCTGATTCAATAACTTTTTCCAATACTAAAGATGGATTCCCTGCTGAAATCAAGGCAGAAACCAAAACATTGGTGTCAAGAATGACTTTCATTCCTGACAGCCCTTATTTCTTCGTCAATCTCCTCCATCGAAAGGTTCGACAACCCAGTTTGTTTAGCTACAGTCTGGGCATTTTTGAGGGCCTGTTTGGCAAAGTCTCGGTTGATTTTGTCCACCAATTCACCGAATTCCATCCTCGTGGTCTTTTCCAGCCCATATCGGGAAATATCCTTCGGATCAACAGTTACTGTTATTGTTTTCATCTGTTTGTAATTTGTTTTTCATTGGTCAGATGGAATCTCGCATGGATTATAATCCTCCCTCTGTGGGTAGCTCGCATCATGCCTTTCTGCCACAGGCAGGCTCGATTTCATAACTTGATAGTTTACCTCAAATTAATCAATTCAGTTGATAACCTGTATTTTTTCAACCCGAAAAGGTATTATCCAAATGCTGATCTTTGGCTTTGATTTCTTCGAATTCCAAGAATTGCTCCCAAAACTCAACTTCAGGAAGTGCTGCTCTGAGGAAGATTTTTTCCTTTTTGATGGGATGAACAAATACTAAATGAAAGGAATGAAGGTTGATGCTGCCGTCTGGATTTGGCTTTGCAAAGCCATACTTCACGTCACCTCGAATCGGGCAACCCATGGATGCCAGTTGCACGCGAATCTGATGCGGGCGGCCCGAAATCGGTCTAACTTCCAGAAGCCAGTGATCGTTGAGTTTTCCTAGCACCTTGTAATTGAGCTCGGATTTTTGTGAACCCGGTACTTCCGTATCGTGAGCAGTGACGAAGTTTTTGGCTTCGTCCTTGGTCAGCCAGTGGGTGAGTTTACCTTGTTCTTCTTTCGGGCGACGCTTCACGATGGCCCAATAGACTTTGTGAATGTCTCTCTTTCGGAAAAGCTCCATCATCCGCTCCAGTCCTTTGGAGGTCCGGGCAAAAGCCACCAAGCCACTGACGGGCCGATCCAAGCGGTGAATTGGGTGAAGAAATACCGCTCCCGGCTTTTCATATTTATTGGCAATGTACTCTTTGCAGTAGTCCGTCAGTGTCTTGTCACCGGTTTTATCCCCTTGTACCAAGACGCCCGCCGCCTTATTGACGACGAGGAGGTGGTTGTCTTCATAGACAACAGAAAATGGTTTTGTTCTCATAATGAATCACAAAGGTAGGGGAATATGTTGGATGACCGATGTCGGATGTCGGATGCATCGGTCATCGGTCACCCTACACCCAACAATTTTTTAATCTCATAATCCTGCAAATGCGCATTTAGCCAGCCGGCTTCGAGGGATGCTCCGTATTTTTTGTAGAAATTGATCGCGGGCTCGTTCCAGTCAAGCACCTGCCACATCATACCGGTGCAGCCGTCTTCGAGACACTTGGCCATTACTCGGTCGAAAAGTAGTTTTCCAGCCCCATTTCCTCGTTCGGATTCGGTGACTACGATATCCTCGAGGTATAATCTTTTCCCTTTCCAGGTAGAATAGCGGTAGTAATAGATCGCAATCCCGATGATTTGGCCCGTCGTATTTTTCTCGCATACATAAAGCCCAAAGACCGGATTGGGACCGAATCCGTCTTTTTCCATCATCTCCAGGGTATTGGTGACTTGTTCGGGCGCTTTTTCATACAGGGCGAGTTCCTTGATGAGTTCGAGGACTCGGGGCAGATCTTCGATTTTACCTTCGCGGAGGGAATACATAGGCTTTTGTGGGGAAGTGATTTGCTATTTTGTTAACTATGCGCCTAAATTAGTCAAAACCTGAGAAACGAATGTTTTTAGCCATCGATGCCGGCAATTCCAATGTAGTTTTTGCACTTTTTGACTCCAAAAGCGGCAAGTGGACCAATCAATTTCGATTGGAAACTAAGACGCCTAAATTGATTTCTCAGCTGAGTAAAAAGGTCCCGCTTTACTTTCTCGAACACGGCATCCATGCCTCTCAAATCGAGAAAATCGGTTTCAGCTCAGTCGTTCCTGAGGTAAATGAGATTTTGATTCAGTTCTGCGAAAAGTTTTTTGGTCAAGCTCCATATCTGATTCAGCCAAAAAGCTTCTCCAAGCTTCCTGTCAAGCCTGTGCGGGCCAATGAAATCGGTAGCGATCTCATGTGCAATGTAATGGCTGCTTATTCGCGGTTTGAAAGTGCTGTCATTATCGTTGATTTTGGTACAGCATTGACTTTCACAGCTGTCGGTCATGATGGGGTAATCTTAGGAGTTTCCATTGCGCCCGGTCTTCAGACTGCGATCAAAGCGTTGTTTATGAATACCTCCAAGTTGCCTGAAGTAGAATTAAAGTTACCCGAATCAGCTTTGGGGAAAAATACCATCCACGCGATTCAGGCAGGGATTCTTTATGGCTATACGGGCCTCGTCAAGGGGATGCTGGAGGCAATTAGAAAAGAAACTCAACTTGAATTCAAGGTGATCGCCACAGGAGGGCTTTCTTCGATTTTGACCAATTTGGAAGGTGTATTCGACGAAGTAGATCGAAACTTAACTTTGGAAGGCTTGCGCCGTATTACCGAAGCTAATTTTTGAATCAGCGATTTACCTCAAAGGTGACATCCCATTCTTCTGTTACCTTGATTTTTTCCTTGAACTCCCGGTGAAGCGGATTGATCAGGAGATTGTGTTCCAGTGAAAAGCTACCCAACGGAATTCGGCAAGAAGGGATTTTTAGAAATGGCGAAAGCATGCTTTTCGCCCAAGCCGAACCGAAGTCTTGGGTTGCTCGAGGATAGGGTCGGTTTTTCCAGTTGTCAGGAAGGATTGAAATATCGAGTTCGGGAATTTTCCCCTCGACTTCAAAAATGATTAGCTTCCATTTGCTTTGAGTGACAACGGATCCTTTGATGCTCAGCATTTCCAAGAAATTAAGCGAACTCACCGAGCAAGCATAGATCATAGGAGTTCCATACAGATTCCATCGGCCAGGTCCCATGCCATAGCCGAGGGAATCACGGCCGGGAAGGTGCTCGATTAGTCTGAAGTAGCGCATTAGAGGATATTACCCCAAGAAATCGCCTCCAAAGCCTGATCTACCAAGGTGATCTGATAGGGGTTTTTGAGGAGGTCAACTGGCTTTTGGGAGGAAAGAGCGGCATTGGGGGTGTGAAGCCACTCGGACATCAGCTCCTCTGAACCGAATATCCGGATTCCTTTGGCAATGATCTGATCCATCTCGAGTAGGTTTTTGGTGATGGCCTTGCTGAGCTTGCGATCGTCCTTTTTCCAGCGGAAAAGGGTACTCGGATCCACCTCCAGAAGCTCTGCCACATCCTGAGAAGTGAAATCTAGGTAATCGAAAAAAGGGCTCGTCTCATGAAAATCCAAGACTGCCTCTCCGTATTGCTCCCGCTGCTCGGCCACGATAGAAGGAGACTGCGTGAAGAAGTGATAGGCTCTAGGCCCTGACTCAAGCACCTCTGTGCGCTGATCATCAAAACGAATTCTCCAAGTCGTGCTCATGGCTATATCTTTTATCTCCAGCAAGTTACTATTATTTTTCTTATTTGCAATATCCCTAACTCCTTTTTGCAATAATGTCTTTTACGATAGCCTCGGCGTGAGAGATGCTGTTTTCGATAAAAAATTCCCGAGTATTTAATCCTCCGCACACTACTCCTGCTAAGTAAACTCCCGGAACATTGGATTCCTGATTAGTTTGGTCGTAGCAGGGTTGTCGCTTCTCGTCCAAGCTTAGTTCTACGCCGAGTTGATCGAGTAGCGAAAAGTTGGGTTTGTAGCCGGTCATGGCAAGTACCCAGTCATTTGAGATGCTAACTTCTCCTTCTGGGGTAGAAATGACGACTTCATGATCCTTGATTTCTTTGACTTTTGATCGGGTGAAGGCCTTGATTGATCCTTCTTTGATCCGGTTCATGATATCCGGGCGAACCCAATATTTGACGTTTTCGTCCACTTCATCTCCCAAAAGAACCATGCTGACTTCTGCGCCTTTTCTCCAGCATTCCAGGGCGGCATCCACTGCCGAATTTGCTCCGCCTACGACGAGGACTTTCTGACCGATAAAAGGCCAGGGTTCTTTGTAATAGTGGAGGACTTTGGGCAAGTCTTCTCCCGGCACATTCATGAGATTGGGAAGATCATAAAAGCCGGTAGAAAGCACGATTTTTTTCGCTTGATAGCTTCCTTTTGTGGTTTTGATCTGGAAAATATCCCCTTCTTTTTTTAGGGTTTCTACCCCTTCGTAGAGGTTGACTTTTAGCTTAAAGTGGAAATAGATCCGTCGATAATATTCCAATGCTTCGGTTCGTGTCGGCTTGGCACCTACCGACATAAATGGGATTCCGGCCATTTCCAGTCGATCGGAAGTGGAGAAAAAAGTCATGTTTACCGGATAGTTGTAGATTGAGTTGCATAGCGCTCCTTTTTCCAAGATGAGGTAATCCAGGCCTGCTTTCCCTGCTTCGATTCCACAGGCGAGACCGATTGGACCGCCTCCGATGATGATCAGGTCATGAATAGCTTGCATAGGTTTGAAATTTAAAATTGGAATTGGTTGTCTTCAAAATTAGAATGATCCCAGGCAAAACTCCGCTCTCGGATAAGGGTCTGTCCTTGTTTATTTCTCAAAACTGCAGAGGCCGATACCGTTCCATAACTCGGAGGCATTCGGATCAGTTGGGCTGAAAGGTCTTTTTCTGTTTCTTGGGGAACTCCCGTATTGGGGAGAAGTTCAGCGGGGTATTTTTCCTCTGATTTTAGAATCGAAAGGAGGTTTTCAGGTGCCGGCTTGGAGAGTACTTTTTCCAGTTGTCTTTTTGCCAACTCAGTTTTAGGCCAAGGATCGTTCATCAGACCATTGCTGAGACCATGGATTCCAGGTAGTATTTCCGTTGGCTCGTTCCCGTAGTTGCTGAGGTAAAAAAGCCGATCACCATCCGAAACGAGCAGATTGAACCCATCGAACTCGGCTTGCTTTTGCCAGATTTGATCCAAATAGTTTTCGGGAGAAAGAGGGGAGGAAAGAAAATCAGAAACCAAAACTCCCCGACTTGTTTTTGCCTGCCTTTTCTGCCTGAAATCCCGGTAATTGGTCAGCAAGGCCCATTTCCCATCGGGGTGAAAACCCATCCAAGTTCCTCCCCCCTGAAGGTCTTTTCCCGCATAAAAGCCTTCTTCCCAGCGTTGCAAGGGGAGAGTAGGACGATGAAAAAACTCATCCCGATTTGCACTAATCAAAAGCGGAAAATCCGGATGGATTTTCCATGCTAAAGCTACCAGACACATAAGTTTAAAGGTAAAAAAAAGAGGCTGCACTCAGGCAACCTCTTTTGGGGGTGATTAACCAACTTTCTCCTCTTTGAGACTTGGGTAGTCGGTAAATCCTTTTTCACCAGGGGTGTAAAAGGTATTTTGATCCCACTCGGCTAGCGGGGCATTTTCAGCAAATCGCTCGACCAAGTCAGGATTTGAGATAAAAGGCTTGCCAAATGCAACCGCATCGGCTAGACCTTCCTCGATGATTTGATTTCCTTTTTCCTGATCAAAAGCACTGTTGATCACCAAAGTGCCCTTGTACATGGGGCGGTATCTTTTGGCAATATTCGGTTCTGCAAATGGAAGCTCACTCACATCAGTAAATGGCTCTGATAAATGGAGATAGGCCAAGTCGTAGTCATTGAGCTTGTTAATGATGTAATCGAATGTCGGGATAGTCTCCTCATCCATGGTCATTCCGAAAACTCCATGCAAGGAAGGGTTGAGACGTACACCGATGCGGTTTTCAGGCATCACTTCCTTGATCGTATCGATTACTTCGAAAAGGATTCTTGCCCGGTTTTCGATGCTTCCTCCGTATTCATCTGTGCGGTGATTGGAAGTCGCATTGAAGAATTGGTGAAGTAAATAGCCGTTGGAAGAGTGGATTTCGACTCCGTCAAAACCCGCTTCCATGGCATTTTTTGCCCCGTTTTTGAAGTCAGCGATAGTCTGCTTGATTTCCTCCAAAGTCATTTCCTTGGCAGTCACCGTGTCTTTAAATCCCTGCGGAGTGTAGGACTTAGAGTTTGGGTTGGTGGCTGAGGCCGAAAGCGGCAATTCTCCGCCGTGGAAATCCGGATGGGACATACGACCCACGTGCCAAAGCTGAATGAAAATATGTCCTCCAGCCTCGTGAACAGCCTGGGTAACTTGCTTCCAAGCTTCGGTTTGGGCTTCGGAATAGATGCCCGGTGTGTTAATATATCCTACGGCTCGGGGTGAAATCTGAGAACCCTCAGAAATAATCAGTCCCGCAGAAGCTCGCTGCGCATAATACTTGGCGTGAATGTCAAATACCTTATTTTCAGGATTATTGGCTCTGCTTCGGGTCATTGGAGCCATCCAAACTCGGTTTTTCAACTGTAAATCTCCCACTTGTATGGGTTGTAATAAGGCTTGTGTAGTACTCATGGTAGTGTGTTGGTTTTCAAAATTCAATGTCTATACAACTAATCGGTTTTCGTCTGAGTTCAAACTTTGTGAAAGTTTTCTAACTTATATCTCTTCTAATTGCCCCAACAATGGACCCAACTCTAATTGTCATTACTGGTGCTGCCAGTGGCATTGGCTTTCAACTCGCTCGCCATTTTCAAAATCAAAATCTTCCCTTGATTTTGGTAGATCTAAATGAAAGTCAGCTCAATAATTATTTCTCTGCTACTCCCAACTTTCACTTGATCATCGGCGATGTCAGTAAGGCAGAAACCTGGCAAAACGTAATCGAAAAGGCCAAAGAAATTCATCTTCCCATTTCCCATCTGATTAATTGTGCAGGAGTGATCCGCCCCGGATTTTTAGTCGATTACGCCATTTCTGACATTGATTATCATCTCGATATCAATACCAAAGGGAGTATCCTAGGCACCACGATCATTGGTCGGGAGATGAAGTTTCAGGAGTTTGGGCATATGATTAATGTTTCCTCTTTGGCAGGCTTGGCGCCGGTTTCCGGATTGAGTCTGTACGTCGCATCCAAATTTGCCGTGCGGGGATTCTCTTTGGCAGTGGCTTCTGAATTGCGTGAGTTTGGAGTGGATGTGAGTGTGATTTGCCCGGATTTAGTCAATACACCGATGCTGGATTTGCAGTTGAATTATCCAGAGGAAGCAAAATTGACTTTTAGCGGACCGTCAAAAATTCTTCAACCTGAGGATTTGGTAAGGGAAATTCTCAAGCTAATGGCCAATCCCAAACTCCAAGTGACTGTTCCCGCTTCTCGAGGCTTACTCGCAAAAATCGCCGGGGCTTGGCCTGCATTCGCCGAAATTTTCAGAAATTCCTTGGAGAAAAAGGGAAGAAAAAATCTTCAAAAGCTACGTAAGTAACCGATTTTGAGTGATTAACACTTTTTAATACGATAATTATCGTATTTATTTTGAAATTACGATTGCCTTCGTATAACTTTGATACGAAAGCTATCGTAATTACGCTCATGAACAAACCAACTGAAGCCGAACTGGAGATTTTATCGATTCTCTGGGAACTCAACGAAGCAAGTGTCCGCCAAGTCCACGAGCGACTGTCCGAGACCAAAGACACAGGCTATACCACTACGCTCAAGATCATGCAGATCATGCATGCCAAGGGAATGCTCTCCCGTGATGAGCAAAACCGCACGCATATCTATCGCCCACTGGTCAAGCAGGGAGATACTCAAAAGTCCCTCTTGAAAAATTTACTTTCCACAGCATTTGGAGGATCCTCCAAATCTCTGGTCATGCAGGCTTTGGGTCAAGATACGCCTTCTAAAGAAGAACTGGATGAAATCAGAGCTTTTCTCGACAACCTAGAAAATGATAACAGATGACACTTTTAACTGATTGGATCTCAGAAGAGTTGCTCAAGGCCCTTGGTTGGACCTTGGTTCACTCACTTTGGCAGCTGATCGTAGTAGCGGGGATATTATGGGTCGTTTTGCATCTGGTCAAAAAATCCAGCCCTGCATTGAAGTATGGACTGGCAGTCAGTGCCTTGGGGTTTTCCTTTCTGCTGACCTTGGCGACTTTCGCTTATGAATGGTCCCAGTCCCTTGCCACCCCCGGATTTACTTTTGAGGAAGCACAACTGGTCCTGTTGGCATTTGATCCAGACCTTCAGGAAGTTACTTTCGAAAGCAGAACCGCTCAAATCATGGCTTGGATAGACCAAAACCTGCCGATTCTGGTCAATTTCTGGTTTTTTGGTTCGCTCTTATTCCTTTTTCGATTGTTAAATAGCCTGTCTGAAATCCGAAATTTCCGCAAAAGTGCATCCCTCCTCCAAGACTTTGAACTGGAGAAAATAACCTATCGACTCATGGGCAAGCTTGGAATCAATCGCTCGGTGCAGCTGCGAAGCAGTACTATCGCTCAGTCGCCTTTGACGTTTGGCACCGTCAAGCCGGTGATTTTGCTTCCCGCAGCCTTGATTTTTCAACTCAGCCCTGCTCAGTTGGAGGCGATTATAGCCCATGAACTAGCCCATGTAAAGCGAAATGACTACCTCAGCAACCTGCTTCTATCGGGTCTGGAGATCCTGTTTTTCTTCCATCCCTGCTATTGGTGGATGAGTCAGACAGTCAAAGAACTGAGAGAAAATGCCGCCGATGATTTGGCCATAAAAGCCGGAATCGAACCAAAGGTATTGGCAACTAGCCTCGCCGAGATCCTCAATTTTGCGAAGCAAAATCCTCCTGAGCTCGCACTTGCTGCCGGGAAAAAACGAAACCCAACCCTGCTTCGCATCAAGCGAATGCTGGGATACCCAACCGAAAACTATCCACAAACCCCTATTATTTCCCTACCCATGCTACTTACTCTATTCCTCAGTGCAGGCCTGATGGCAAGTGCAAAGCAAGACGCTCCCAAGCCTATTGAACCTGTGGTTCAAAAAAGTGATGCAATTTCTATCCAAGCTGCTTTTGAACCGCTTGCTATCGCAGACACAATTCCGGATAAGCCAAAACCCGCTCCAGAAGCTCCAAAAGAAGCTAAAGTCGCCTCTGAAAATTTAATGATCTTTAGTGGAGAAGATGGATTTGCCTATAAAATCAAAGGCGATACCTTGATTTTCAAAAGTGACACCGTGCTTCTTTCGGGGAAAACTAGAGAGGCCTTGCGAAAACTTCAGAATATCGAAAAAAGCACCTTTCCGCCTCTAGATTTTCCTGCTGCACCTGATATGCCCACAATAGCACTGGGCGAAGCACCCTTATTCCACCTGGAGGACATGCCGCCTATGCCTCTATTGGAAATGGAAGAATTCCCTCTATTTCTTGATCCTAAGGATACGCCTATGCTTACTCCTATGGATGGTGAATTTCCCGGCCTTTACTTCCGCACCGATACTTCGAAATTGAGTAAAGAGGAACAAAAACAATGGGAAGAGAAAATCAAAGATTTCTCCACCAAAATGGAAAAACGCTCCGAAGAATGGGCGGCTCGATGGAAGGAAAATGCTGCAGAAAGAGAGGCTAGAATTGCGGCTTGGCAGAAGGAAATGGAGCCTAAAATGAAAGAGTTTGAAGAGAAAATGAAGGCTTGGCAGGAAGCCCAAGGGCCGAAGTTGAAGGAATTCGAAGAAAAAATGAAAGCTTGGCAAGAAGCTCAGGAGCCGAGAATGAAAGAATTTGAACTTCGAATGAAAGAGTGGGAGGCGGCTCAAAAACCAAAAATGGAAGAGTTTCAAAAGAAAATGGAAGCTTGGCAAAAAGAGCATCAAGCCCGCATAGAGGAGTTCCAAAAACTGCTCAAAGAGGAGCTCCAAAAGAAAAAAGACGATCAGTAATGTGTGTTGTTACTTTCAAAAAGACCTGTCCGATTGGGCAGGTTTTTTTGTTTTTTGACCTTGCTGCTGACTTTTTATGGGATTTCCTCCCACTTTTTGAGAAAGGTTTCTTGGGGGAGTATTGAAATGAATTCCCGAAACACTCAAAATCGGCCAAATTTCGCTGTTTTGGCAGATTTTTTTGATGTGATTTTCCTTCCTTAACCACTTGAAAATCAATAAAAATTTTCCTGATTTTTTTGAAAAAATATTGGGATGGAAAATTCTTTTGGCTACTTTTAATTCAAAGTGGGAAAAAGTGGGGGAAAGTGGTAGAAAGTGAATTCCATTTTCTTACTTTTGTCTTTACAGAAAACTCTACAAAACTGAGTTCAAAGCAATGTTCAACAGTCAATACGATAGCAAGCTGGATCCTAAGGGACGTCTGGTATTGCCGGCTAAGATCAAGTCGGCGATCCCGGAGGCCAATGGGCAGACTTTGATGCTGCGGATGGCCGAGGACAAATGCCTTGCGCTCTATCCCATGGTGGAGTACAAAAAGCTGGAGAATCAGATCAAGTCTCTGAACATCAACAACCCCGAGCAACGGATGCTGCAAAGGTCATTTTTCAATTCTGTCGTCGAAGTCGAATTGGATGCCGCCGGGAGACTCTTGATTCCGAAGCTTTACCAAACCTATGCCAGTCTGGACAAAGACGTAGTAGTAGTCGGCATGGGGCCTCGCATCGAACTCTGGAATCCCGACAACTACCTCAAGCATATCATCAAGGATCCGGCGGACTTGTCCAGCCTGATGGAAAAGTATCTCTCCTAAGCGCCATGACAGAGTCTGTGTACCATATCCCAGTGATGCTTGCCCAATGCACTGAAGGCTTGGCTATTAATCCCAACGGGATCTATGTCGATGTGACTTTTGGCGGAGGTGGTCATTCACGGGAGATTTTAAAACACCTGGATAAGGGGCATTTGTATGCTTTTGATCAGGATGCCGATGCGGTGGCCAATGCTCCCGAGGATAGTCGGTTTACCTTGATTCAGGCCAATTTCAGAGATATCAAGCGGTATCTCAGACTGTATGGGGTGAAGCAGGTGGACGGAATTTTGGCTGATTTGGGTATTTCCTCGCATCAGATTGATGAGGCAAGTCGGGGGTTTTCGACCCGGTTTAGCGGGAGTTTGGATATGCGGATGAATCAATCGGCTGAGCTAACTGCCAAGGATGTGCTCAATTCCTACGAGGAAGGACAGCTGCACAAGATTCTCGGGATGTATGGGGAGGTCAAAAATGCCAAAACCCTGGCCCAAGCCATCGTGGCCGAGCGCGCTGCAAAGCCATTTGATACGACGGAAGGCTTTACGGCCTTTTTGAAAAAATATGCCCCGCGGGGGAAAGAGTTCAAATACTTCGCTCAGGTATTTCAGGCCCTTCGGATCGAAGTCAATGATGAGATGGGGGCCTTGGAAGAAATGTTGTTGAGTGCGGTGGAATTGCTCAAGCCGGGAGGAAGACTCGTGGTGATGAGCTATCACAGTCTGGAAGATCGTCCGGTGAAAAATCTGATCACCAAGGGCAAATTCCAAGGCGAAGTCGAAAAGGACTTCTACGGAAATCTCCTTCGGCCGCTTGAGCCGATCAGTAGAGGAGCAATCGTAGCGGACGAAGCTGAAGTAGCGGCTAATCCGAGAGCAAGAAGTGCCAAATTGAGAATAGCGGAAAAGAAAGGAAAATGAGTCAGAACACCTTTAAGAAAAAGCTGAAGTCCGGGAACAGCCCCAAAGGAGGTCCCCGGAAGACTATTTTCTCCTGGATCGAGGAAAAGCTAAACGTGACCGCCATCCTCGGTGAAGGCGTTCCGGTACAGCTCGTACCTCCGGTGGCCTTTTTGGTCATCCTGGCTTTGATCTACATCTACAGTAATCACCGTGCAGAGAGCATGGTCCGCAAAATCGAAAAAGCCCAACAGGAAGTGGAGGATCTCAGAGCAGATGTCACTACCCTGGAAGCCGAATACATGCAAAGCAGCATGCAGTCCCAAGTGGCCAAGCGTGCTGCAAGCTTGGAAATCTACGAATTGAACCAGCCACCGATCAAAATCGAGGTAAAAAAGTGAATATCAAACGCTCCATAGTGCTCCGTGTCAGAGTGGTCTTCATCCTAGTGGCTGTGCTTGCCTGTGCGATTCCTTACAAGATCGCTATGGTGCAAGTCAAGGAGGGCGAAAAGTGGAGAGCCAAAGCCGAGCAGGTCAACTTCCAATATCGTGAAGTGCCAGCTACCCGAGGCAATATTTATGCTACTGACGGAAGTCTTCTGGCCACCAGTTTGCCGTTTTACCGAGTTGCACTCGATCCGACCGTAGCAGATCAAGCCAAATTCAAATCGGGACTGGATTCACTTTCGCGATTGCTTTCCGGCCATTTCAAAGACAAATCCGCAACTGCTTACAAGCGAATGATCCAAGATGCCCGAGGAGACAAGAAACGGTATATTATCCTCAATCGTACGCAAATCGGCTATCAGGATATGCAGAAAATGTCCCAATGGCCGATCTTCAGAGATGGACGCATGGGTGGAGGTGTAATTTTTGAAAAGGTAGAAAAGCGCTATCGGCCATTTAATTCTTTGGCCAGTCGAACAGTTGGTTTTCTCACCGAGGATGAAAAAGGGGCCGGTTTGGAGTATTCCTTTAATAACTACCTCAAAGGTCAGGACGGGAAAGCCTTGTTTCAACGATTGGCGGGTGGGGTTTGGAAGCCGGTTTTTGATGCAGAAGATATCAAGCCGGAAAACGGATATGATATCTATACCACGCTTGATGTCAATATTCAAGATGTGGCAGAAAATGCACTGCGAAAGCAACTGGAGGATCGTGATGCGGCTTTTGGGTCGGTGATTGTGATGGAAGTGAAGACCGGGCATATCAAGGCCATGTCCAACCTTCAGAAAAACAAAAGTGGTCGAGGCTATTCCGAAAGCTACAACTATGCCGTAGGTGACATCGGCAATACGGAACCGGGATCTACGTTCAAGCTTCTTTCCATGCTGGCGCTTTTGGAAGAAAATAAAATCGGACTCAATGAGATGATCGAGACCGGAAATGGCGCGCATCGGTTCTATAATCAGACGATGTATGATGCCAAGCATGGTGGATATGGTACGATCACCATTCGTGAGGCATTCGAAAAATCTTCCAATGTAGCCATCTCCAAATTGGTGGATATGCATTTTGGCTCCAGTCCTTCCAAGTTTATGGCCTACATGGAAAAGACCGGTTTGGCACAGCCTTTTGACCTTCAGCTCGCTGGAGAGGGTAAACCTTTTTTCAAAAAGCCGGGAAGCAAAACCTGGTACGGTACCTCCTTGCCTTGGATTTCTATAGGCTATGAATCCAAGCTCAATCCAATCCATACACTGGCCTTCTATAATGCTGTCGCCAACGACGGAAAAATGGTCAAACCGCTTTTTGTAAAAGCCATCGGCAAAGGAAATCAGGTCGAAAAAACATTCGATACGGAAGTGATGCGAGACCGGATTGCCTCCGAAAAAACCATCAAGCAACTCAGAGAATTGCTCGAGGGAGTGGTGCTGAGAGGCACTGCCAAAAACATCCTCAACGATAATTACAGTATCGCCGGTAAGACAGGGACAGCCCAGAAGATAGTGAATGGCAAATATACCGAAACCTATTATACCAGTTTTGCGGGCTATTTCCCGGCAGATCGACCCAAATACAGTATGATCGTGGTCATTGACAGTCCGAAAGGTATCGCAGCCTACGGAGGAGACGTGTCTGCTCCGGTATTTAAAGAGATAGCAGATCGGATTTTTGCACTGGATATGGAGCTGAATCCCATCGATCAGAGCAAAATCTTCCGAGCTGAAAATGAAAAATCTCAGGTCCCAGTCATTTATTCTGGAAAGGGAGAGGATCTACAGGGAATTTTTGAAAAACTCGAGCTTCCTGTCAAATCACCTGCCTCTGAGGATTGGGTGAAAGCTAGTGCGTCCGAGCAGACTTCCAAACTGCAAGTCAATGATACAGAAAGCCCAATCGTGCCCGATGTATCCGGTATGCCTCTTCGAGATGCACTTTTCATCCTCGAAAACAAAGGAATCAAAGTCAATTACATAGGAAGCGGTCACGTGCAAGAGCAATCTATTTCTCCCGGCACCAAGCTCGCTCCCAATCTCACCATCAATCTGGTATTAGGCTAAATGAAAGTACTCAAGGACATATTATATAAGGTATCCCTCACCTCGACCACCGGAGATATGGAAGTCGCTGTGAAAGATATCGTCTTTGACAGCAGGAAAGTGGGGAAAGGATCAGCCTTCGTTGCCATCAAAGGAACTCAGGTCGATGGCCATGAATATATCGCCGCTGCGCTGGAAAAAGGAGCTACGATAATTGTATGTGAAATTTTGCCAAAGGAAATAATTCCGGGCATTACTTACGTGCAGGTCATCAATTCCGCCAAAGCACTTGGGATCATGGCGGCTAATTATTTCGGAAATCCCTCTGATAAAATCAGTGTCGTGGCGGTCACGGGCACCAACGGCAAAACCACCACAGTCACCTTGCTCCATCAGCTATTTGTGGCGATGGGCTACAGCACAGGATTGCTTTCGACAGTCGAAAATAAAATCAACAACGAAGTCATTCCGGCTACGCATACCACGCCTGACGCAGTCAGTGTTCAGGCACTTCTTAGACAAATGGTCGATGCGGGTTGTACGCATTGCTTTATGGAGGCGAGTTCACACGCTATCGTGCAGGAGCGAATTGCCGGATTAAAACTAGCCGGTGCGGTATTTACCAATATAACTCATGATCATTTAGACTATCATGGCACGTTTGACGAGTACATCAAAGCCAAAAAGAAGCTGTTCGATGAGTTGCCAAAGGATGCTTTTGCACTAGTCAATGCAGATGATAAGCGGGGAATGGTGATGCTTCAAAATTGCAAAGCCACCCATCAGACTTTTGCGCTGAAATCATCGGCTGATTTCAAAGCCAAGATCATTTCCAATACCCTCGAAGGACTCGAACTCGAAATCAACGGCAAAATGACTTGGTTCCGATTGATCGGAGCATTTAATGCTTACAATCTACTCGGAGTCCTCGGAGTGGCAGTTTTGCTCGGGGAAGATGAGGATGAAGTGTTGACGGCGCTTTCTGCCATCCGTGGAGCCAAAGGTCGATTTGACCGGATAGCTATCGGAGGCATCGTGGCGATCGTGGATTATGCGCATACTCCTGATGCCCTCGAAAATGTCCTCAAGACTATCAACGGAGTCCGTGGCGGTAATGAGCAACTGACCACCGTGGTAGGTTGCGGCGGCAATCGGGACAAAACCAAAAGACCTACCATGGCCAAAATCGCTGTCACCGAAAGTGATAAGGTGATCTTGACCTCAGACAATCCTCGATTCGAGGAGCCGATGGATATCCTCCGGGATATGCAGGCTGGAATCGGTCCTAGTGAAATGAGAAAAACCCTCACCATCGAGGACCGGCGAGAAGCTATCAAAACTGCAGTCATGATGGCCAAGCGCGGGGATATCATCCTGATCGCTGGCAAAGGACATGAAGACTATCAGGAAGTGAAAGGCGTGAAGCATCACTTTGACGATGCGGAAGTCGTAACCGAATACCTAAATCTATTCACAGGACAATAAACGTATGCTTTATCCCATTTTTGACTACCTAGATCGAGTGATGGATATCCCGGGAACCGGGGTGTTCCGATACATCTCGTTCCGTGCGGGGATGGCGGCTGTTCTGTCCTTGATCATCACCATCACCTTTGGTCACCGCATTATCAACTGGATCCGCAATCGGCAGATCGGAGAGACGGTTCGCGACCTGGGGCTCGAAGGCCAAACTCAGAAAAAAGGCACTCCGACTATGGGGGGCTTGATGATGATTGCTGCGATTTTGGTGCCGACCCTTCTTTTTGCCAATCTGAATAATATCTATATCATCCTTCTCCTGGTTTCCACGGTTTGGTTGGGATTGATCGGATTTTTGGATGATTACATCAAAGTATTCCGAAAGAATAAGGACGGTCTAAAAGGTCGGTTCAAAATCGTAGGCCAAATCGGAATCGGGATCATCGTGGGGGTTACCCTTTATTATAATGATGACGTGGTCATTCGCGAGTTCTCTACCCCGGTTTCCGTAGAAAGCGGAATTGTCGAAACTCCGGCTTTCCAGGATGTCAAAGCGCTGAAAACCACCATTCCTTTCTTCAAAAACAACGAACTGAACTATGAGAATCTACTTGGATTTCTAGGAGATTCCATGACTCCGATTCTCTACATTTTGGTGGTAATTTTCATTATCACGGCAGTGTCTAACGGTGCAAATATTACCGATGGAATCGATGGCCTAGCAGCCGGGACTTCGGCGATTATCGGCTTGACCATCGCCATTTTCGCTTACCTGAGCGGTAACGCCATTTTCTCCCAATACCTGAACATCATGTACATCCCCAACTCTGGGGAACTAGTGATTTTCGCCTCGGCATTTATCGGCGCTTGTATCGGATTCCTGTGGTACAATGCCTATCCGGCACAGGTTTTCATGGGCGATACGGGTTCATTGATGCTAGGAGGAGTAATTGCGGTTCTGGCTTTGACGCTGCGCAAAGAGCTTCTGATTCCGGTCATGTGCGGGATTTTCCTGGTCGAAAATCTCAGCGTCATGATCCAGGTCTCCTATTTCAAATACACGAGAAAGAAATACGGCGAAGGCCGCAGGATTTTCCTCATGTCTCCGCTGCATCACCATTATCAGAAAAAAGGAATTCATGAGGCCAAAATCGTTACGCGGTTTTGGATCGTGGGAATCCTTTTGGCAGTCATTACCCTAGCAACCCTCAAACTGAGATAATCCAACTATGAAGCAAATAGCCATCCTAGGTGCAGGTGAAAGTGGATTGGGAGCAGCATTGCTCGCCAAGCGGGAGGGCTATGGAGTTTGGGTATCCGATATGGGACAAATTGCTGAGGAGAGAAAGAAGGCACTGACTCAAGCCGGAATCGGATTCGAAAACGGTCAGCATACCGAGGAAAAGATTCTTTCCGCTGACCTAATTATCAAAAGTCCGGGGATTCCTGACAAAGCTCCTTTGGTCAAAAAGGCGCACGAGGAAGGGATTCCGGTGATTGATGAGTTGGAGTTTGCGTGTCGGTTTAGTGCGGGAAAAGTAATTGCGATTACCGGAACTAATGGCAAAACGACCACGACGCTTTTGACTTATCACCTGATGAAAGAAGCCGGACTCGACGTAGGATTGGCTGGAAATGTGGGCAAAAGTTGGGCTGGACAGCTAGTCGAAAAAGATCATGATTGGTGGGTGATCGAGACGTCGAGTTTTCAGATCGACGGTTTTGAGTGCTTCAAGCCAGAGATCGCCATGCTCACCAACATCACTCCGGATCACCTCGATCGCTACGAGTATCAATTGGACAACTACATTTTGTCCAAAATGAATCTTTTCAAAATGATGACGCCTAGAGACAAGGCCATTTTCTATGCAGAAGATAGTCTGAGCAGAAGAGGTCTGGAATTGAAGCCTCAAAAGGCGACTTCATTTTGGATTTCCTTGAGTGGACCTCAGTCTGCTGGAGGCTTTTCAGATTTGATTTCATTGGAATTTGCCGTAGGCGGAAAAAATATCCAAATCCCGGTTTCGGCGCTCCCGATTCAGGGCAAGCATAACATCCTGAATGCCCTCTTTGCAGGTACTGCAGCCATTTTGGCTGGGGTAGAGGAAAATCAGCTACTGGCTGGATTCCAGACATTCAAGAATGCGCCTCATCGGATGGAATTGATCCGTACGGTGGACGGTGTGGACTTTGTGAACGACTCCAAAGGCACCAATGTAGAATCGACCTTCTACGCCTTGGGAAGCTATGATCGGCCGATGATCTGGATAGCAGGAGGAGTGGACAAGGGCAATGACTATTCGGTCCTGGTTCCTTTGGTAGATAAAGGAAAAGTCAAAACGCTGATTTGCCTGGGCAAGGACAATGAAAAGTTAAAAAAGGCTTTTGGCGGAATCATTTCCGATATCCGAGAAACTCAATCCATCGCCCAAGCGGTGAGTTGGGGATTGGAATCGGGCAAATCAGGCGAAGTGGTATTGCTGTCACCGGCCTGTGCCAGCTTTGACCTATTTAAAAATTATGAAGACCGAGGTGAGCAGTTTCGCCAGGCGGTACTTGAACTGAACGGAAAGCAACACGCATGAATTCGCTGAAGACATGGATCGATGAGAATTTCAAAGGAGACCCAATCATCTGGGCCATCGTGATCTTGCTGTCTCTGTTCAGCATACTGGTGGTGTATTCCGCCACGGGTACTTTGGCCTACAAAACTGCCGGCGGAAATACTGAAACTTACCTGGTCAAGCACTCTTTCTTGGTCTTTTTATCACTTTTTGTGATGTGGCTGGCTCATAAGATGCCCTACCGTAAGTATGCGCTTTATGCCCGACTGTTCATGTATTTGTCGATTCCGCTATTGGCGATTACCTACTTCTTTGGCTCGAATATCAATGACGCCAATCGATGGATTACCATTCCGGTGATCAATCAGGCCTTCCAGCCATCCGATTTAGCTAAGCTTTCCCTAATCGCCGCGTTGGCAGCGATGTTGGCTAAGCGGCAAAACAATATCAAGGACTTCCTCGGCACCTTTATGCCGATTATTCTTTCGATTGGTATCATCTGCGGACTGATCGCGATGGCTAATATGTCCACGGCAATTTTGCTTCTGATGACTTGCCTCCTGATCATGTTTATCGGTCGGGTACCTGTCAAATACCTTGCCCTGGTGGTTGTCGTTGGTTTGTTGGGATTGACCATTGCCGGATTTACCGGGCAGCGGGGCGAGACTTTTGTCTCCCGTATCACCGCTTTTTTGGAGTCCAAAGAGGATGACAGCAAGATTCCATTCCAAGCCGAGCAATCCTTCATCGCGATTGCTACGGGTGGCATTACCGGAAAAGGACCGGGAAACAGTGAGCAGCGAAATTCCCTTCCGCATCCTTACTCTGATTTTATCTACGCCATCATCATCGAGGAGTATGGTCTGGTGGGAGGCGCTTCCGTGCTTTTCCTCTACTTGGCTTTGCTGTACCGAGGCATGCGTATAGTCGCCAATTCCAATAAGGCCTTCGGTGGATTGCTATCAGCCGGACTAAGTTTCGCACTGGTCATACAGGCTTTGGTCAATATGGCCGTAGCCGTGGGATTGGGCCCGATTACGGGTTTGCCATTGCCGCTATTGAGTATGGGAGGAACGTCCTTGGTTTTCACAGGAACTGCTCTTGGTATTATTCTGAGTGTGAGTCGCGGCGATCACCAAGATGAAATAGCCGCTCAGCCGGAAAAAATCAGGGTTTCTAATCGATTACGAACAGCATAACGTGAGCAAACCAGCTACATATCGAATTCTCATCAGCGGTGGAGGCACCGGCGGACATATCTATCCTGCCTTGGCGATCGCTAATGCTTGGGTGGAAAAGCATCCGGACAGTGAGATTCTATTTGTAGGTGCGCTGGGCAAAATGGAAATGCAAAAAGTCCCCGAAGCTGGATATCCCATCAAAGGACTGCCGGTGGCTGGTCTGCAGCGAAGCCTTTCGCTTTCCAACCTGAGCTTTCCATTTAAGCTGATGAAGAGCCTATCGATGGCATCTCAAATCGTCAAAGACTTCAAGCCAAACGCGGTAGTCGGAGTCGGTGGCTATGCAAGTGGTCCGGTGCTGTATGCCGCACAGCGAAAAGGTATCCCAACTCTGCTCCAGGAGCAAAATTCCTACGCTGGACTCACCAATAAGCTTTTGGCTAAAAAAGCCAATACGATCTGCGTGGCTTATCCTGAGATGGAAAAGTTCTTCCCGGCTGACCCAATCCGACTCACGGGGAATCCTGTCCGAAAGGACATTATGGATCTTTCTGGTAAGCGGGAAAAAGCATTGGAGCATTTTGGATTGGCTTCAGATCGCAAGTCGATTTTGGTGATCGGTGGCTCACTCGGAGCTCGCACCCTCAATCAGGCTGTCTTGAAAGATATGGCTGCCTTGGAGAAGGACGGTTATCAAGTGCTTTGGCAAAGCGGCAAATTCTATTTCAAAGAAATGGCCGGAAATCTCCGTCAGACGGATTTGAAACACATCCACCTCCGGGAATTTATCCGCGAGATGGACTTGGCCTATGCAGCGGCTGATGTGATTGTCTCTCGGGCTGGTGCCCTGTCGGTTTCTGAACTCAGCCTCGTGGGCAAGCCGGTGGTATTTATCCCTTCGCCCAATGTAGCTGAAGATCATCAGACTAAAAACGCCATGGCCTATGTCAATCGGCAGGCAGCATTGCTACTGCGAGACAGTGAAGCCGTAGGAAAATTGAAATCAACGGTGGATCCGCTTTTTGCTGATCCCACCATCGGAGCCACTTTGGCTTCCAATATGAATAAACTGGCCAAGCCAGATGCTACAGAAGCGATAATTAACGAACTCGAAAAACTGGTCAAATGACGTTCAAAGGAATACATAAAGTCTTTTTCCTCGGTATCGGAGGCATAGGCATGAGTGCTTTGGCCAGATGGTTCCGGCATGAAAGCTATCCGGTGGCCGGTTATGATAAGACTCCTTCGCCTTTGACCGAAGAGTTGGAAAAGGAAGGTATGCAGATCACTTTTGAAGATAAAGTGGACAGCATTCCTGCCGAATTCACGACCATTCCAGAGGAGGTTTTGGTGGTGTGGACGCCTGCGATTCCAAAGGATAGCGTGCTACTCAACTTTTTCCAAGCACACTATCAGTTGAAGAAACGATCCGAAGTCCTCGGTATGATTACCAGGGATCTCTATACCATAGCAGTAGCAGGAACTCACGGAAAGACCAGCACCTCTTCGCTCATCGCTCATTTGTTGAAATCCGCCGGAAAACCTGTCGTGGCATTTTTGGGCGGAATCACCCAAAACTACCAGAGCAATCTGATTTTGCCGGGCAAGTCAAAAGAAGATCCGATCGTAGTCGTGGAGGCGGATGAGTTTGATCGTTCTTTCCTTAGACTGCATCCCAATGAGGCGGTTTTGACCAGTGCTGATCCCGATCACTTGGATATTTACGGAGATGAGTCCACGATTTTGGATGGATTTAGGGACTTTTTGCGCCTTTTGGATAAAAAAGGCAAGCTCTACCTCCAGTCTCATGCGTGGTATCGATTGGGAGAAAATCTTGGTACCAGCGCTGGAATCCGTGAATACGGGCTTCGTTCCAATAGCATTCATGCTGAAAATATCATCGCCCGACCAGGTTCTTTCCAATTTGACTATATCGGGATCAAAGCCCAAATCAAGAGTTTGGAGTTGCATATTCCTGGTTTTCATAATGTGGAAAATGCATTGGCAGCAATAGCTATTGCTGTGGACCACGGACTGACCGAGGAGCAAATCCGAGCTGGAATCAAATCTTTCCGTGGGGTGAAAAGAAGATTTGAGATTCACTCCAGCGCTCCGGGACATATCTATATCGATGACTACGCACATCACCCGGAGGAAATCAAAGCATGCCTGAGTTCGGTGAGAGCCATGTATCCGACTCAACGATTGACGGTGATCTTTCAGCCGCACCTCTTCTCGAGAACGCGGGATTTTGCGGCAGGATTCTCCGAAAGCCTTTCACTGGCAGACGAAGTGGTCTTGCTCGATATCTACCCTGCTCGAGAATTGCCCATCCCGGGAGTCAATTCCGAGATGCTTTTGGAAGGAATCAAGGCAAACAAAAAGACTTTGATAAATAAAGATCAGGTGATGGACTACCTGAAGGAATCTCGCCCTGAGGTCCTCGTGACCATGGGAGCAGGTGATATTGACCGGCTGGTGCCGGGTATTGCAGCATGGATGAAGTCAACTGTCAACCCAGAGCAGAGATGAAGTTTCGCAGAGCCAAAAAAGTAATCGGTTACCTGTCTCTTTTCCTGATTTTGGGAGGGTTTATTGCCTTTGTCGAAAAGAAAAGTCAAGAGAAGACTTTCCTACAGCTCGAGGTGGAATTGGAGGCGGTAAGTGGGCTTTATTTCGTGGAGGAAAAGGAAATCATCCAAATTGTCGAAAGAGACTTTCCTGAATTGGAGCTCGGTCTTCCCGTTTCAGAAATTCCGCTTTTTGCTATCGAGAAGAGGCTTTTGGGTCATCCTTTCATCAAGGCTGTTGAAGCTTCTTTGGAGCAGAAAGGAATCGTGAAAATCCAGGTTCAGCAGCACGAGCCGATAGCCAGAATTGCCCGACCTTCCAAAGCGGACGGCTACATCACGACAGAAGGATTGATAATCCCGACGTCTCCTACCTACACCAGTCGAGTCCTCATTTTGCAGGGTAAACACATGGACCAATTGATGGATTTGGGGGACCTGGATCAGATGCCGGAGCTCTTGCCTTTGGTGAAGTTCATCACGGCTAATGAGTTTTGGAGCTCCCAGATTACCGAGTTGGAGATCAACGGTCCATCGGATATCCGACTGCATCAGCAGGTGGGCAAGCAGGTGATTGAGTTTGGTGACGCACTTGATTTTGAGAGCAAGTTTAAGCGGATCGAGATTCTCTATCAGGAGATTTTACCAAGAAAAGGCTGGAATGCTTATGAGCGGATCAGCGTAAAATTTAAGAATCAAATTGTTTGTGAATAAAGCTTGGATATGGAAAACGACAAATTAATAGTAGGCCTTGACATTGGTACCACCAAGATCTGTGCGATCATCGGTCGCAAAAACGAGTTTGGCAAACTCGAGGTCCTCGGTATGGGCAAAGCAGTCTCCGATGGTGTAGATCGAGGTATCGTCACCAATATCGAAAAGACCGTCCATGCCATCGAGAAGGCCGTGGAAGATTGCGCCAATATGGCTGAAGTCGATATCGTCGATGTGATCGTAGGTATCGCCGGGCAGCACATCCAAAGCAAAATTATGCATGGAAGTATCATGCGCCAGCCTTCTGAAGAAGAAATTACCATTGAAGATGTGCAACGTCTCACAGCGGACATGCACAACATCGTAGTTCCTCCAGGCAATAGCATCATCCACGTGATGCCGCAGGACTACACGGTCGATTATGAAGGCGGTATCAAAGATCCTGTCGGCATGGCGGGTACACGTTTGGAGGCGGATTTCCATATCATCACTGCCCAGACTACCGCTATTCACAACATCAACAAGTGTGTCAAAAGAGCCAATTTGACATCCAAGCAACTCATTCTTGAGCCTTTGGCGAGCTCGCTGTCTGTACTCAACGATGACGAAAAAGAAGCCGGGGTTTGCTTAGTGGATATCGGTGGGGGGACTACCGACATTGCCATTTTCTACGACAATATCATTCGCCATACGGCCGTAATTCCTTTGGGTGGAAATATTATCACTGCCGACATCAAGGAGGGCTGCATGCTCATGCAAAATCAGGCGGAGCTGTTGAAAACCAAATTCGGCAAAGCCATCGCAGAAGAGGCTAACCCTAACGAAATCGTATCCATTCCTGGATTGAGAGGTCGCCCTGCCAAAGAAATTTCAATCCGAAATCTGGCCAATATTATCCAAGCCAGAATGGAAGAAATCATCGAAATCGTGCAGAATGAAATCATTCAAAGCGGCTATTACAAAAAGCTGGCAGGTGGTATCGTACTGACTGGTGGTGGTTCTCAGCTCCAGTTCATTTCTCAGCTATTTGAATACATGACTGGCTTGGATACCCGCATAGGATTTCCAAATGAACACCTGGGCAAGTCGGTCATCGAGGAGGTCAAAAGTCCGATGTATGCAACTACGGTGGGATTGGTCTTGGCGGGTTTTAAATCCATAGACAACCGGGAGGATGAATACAACAAGCGCCGGGCAAATACCGGCCACAAACCAAAGATCATGAAAACCCGCGAAGCGGTATTTCACGGATTCTTCAAAAATATCACTGAAAAAATGAAAACATTCATCAACGCCGACATCGGTGAGGATGACCACTACAAATAAACTAGGGCTTATGATTGGGGGAGGTATTCGGCCTTGCGGATTATTTCCCTTTCACTTCCCATTTCTTACAACCTGAAAAATTTTCACCAAATCCTAAAATATGTCAGATAACATGAAAGATTACAGATTTGATCTCCCAAAAAACCAAAAGTCCATCATCAAGGTGATCGGCGTAGGTGGAGGTGGCAGCAATGCCGTAAACCACATGTACAACCAAGGCATCAAAGATGTCGAGTTTGTCGTGGTCAATACTGATGCGCAGGCATTGAAGTCCTCACCAGTTCCGTTGCGTTTGCAGCTTGGAGCTAACCTGACCGAAGGTCTCGGTGCAGGTGCCAATCCTGAGCAAGGCCGAAATGCAGCTCTTGAGTCTCAGGAAGAGATCCGTGAACTCTTGGCGGACAATACTAAAATGGTATTTATCACTGCCGGTATGGGCGGGGGTACCGGTACAGGGGCAGCTCCCATTGTGGCCAAAATCGCCAAGGAACTCAATATCCTCACTGTGGGTATCGTGACGGCTCCTTTTGTTTTCGAAGGAAAAAAGAAAATGGCTGTAGCTCAGGCTGGTATCGAAGCCCTGAAAGAAAACTGCGATACCGTCCTCGTCATTCTCAATGACAAATTGAGAGAAATCTATGGAAATCTTGCTATCCGTACCGCCTTCAGCAAAGCAGATGATATCTTGACTACTGCGGCCAAATCCATCGCTGAGATTATCACCATCCATCAGGATGTAAACGTGGATTTTGAAGATGTGAAGACCGTCATGAAAGATGCCGGTGCTGCCGTGATGGGTTCTGCTACCGAAGAGGGCGAAGGCCGGGCTATCCGTGCGGCAGGTGCTGCGATTTCTTCTCCTTTGCTTAACAATGTGGACATCAAAGGAGCTCAGAAAATCCTCCTTTCCATCATGTCAGGTGAGGAAGAGGAGCTTTCAATGGACGAACTCAGCGAAATCACCGAGTATATCCAAGAAAAAGCAGGTGACAATGCTGAAGTTATCTTCGGTCAGGGTATCGATCAGGAATTGGGTAAGGGTATCCGTGTAACAGTCATCGCTACTGGATTTGAGATGGACAAGCTGTCTGATAAAGTGGCTAGAAAAACCGATTCTACTCCAGTTTCTGCTTTTGCTCCCGTGGCAAGCACACCTGTAGCAACTCCTGAAGTAACCAAAACACTAATTAATCTGGAGTCCGGCAAAAAACAGCAAGTAAAAGAAGAGCCTATCGTAGGTGGATCTACATTTACTTTCTCCGTACCAAAGGCACCTGTTCAAGCCCCTGCCGCTCCTATCGTTCAGGACGAGGAGAAGGAAGAGTTTTCATTTTCCTTCCAGCCGCTTGAGGTAGAAAAAGAAGAGCCAAAGCCAGCCCAAGAGCCGGAAAAAGTGGTTTTTCAACTCAACGAAGATGAAAAACCAGCTCAAAAAATTCCAGCTGAATCTCAGCCAGCCCCTCCAGTTTTTGCAAATGACTACTATGAGCAAATGAAGCAGAAAGCCATCCAACGTGCTCATGAGCGATTCGAAAAACTGAAAGGAAACCGTACGTTCAATCCTTCTGCTGAAGAAATGAAAGAGAAGTTGAACGTACCGGCTTATCAGCGTAAGAATGTGGTGCTCAATGAGCCACAGCACAGCTCTGAGCCAGCGATCAGCAAGTTTAACCTAAGCGAGGAAAATGAAATCCTTGGAAACAACCGTTTTCTCCACGACAACGTGGACTGAGGTCTAAAACTCCAGCAGCATGTCTGCCTGGGTGTGCAGCAGTTCGATATACAGCCTGTTGGTGAGCAGGTTATCTGACATATTTTGCTCGATTTTAGCAAGCTTCGGCTTGAGAGCGAGGACGTGCATACCCAGATAATGGAAGATGTCGGTGAGGTGGCTCAAAGCGATGCCACCCCCGCCTATTCCAGATGAAATACCCACCAAAGCACATTTCTTATTTCGAAAGGTGTTGGGATACGTCATCCCGTCGATAAAGGTCTTGAGAATACCGGGAAATGAGCCGTTGTATTCAGGAACTATGAAAATGAACTTTTTGCCTTCTTTCACGCGATCATGAAACGCGTTGTATTCGGGGTTTTTCCCGTTGTTTTCATATAAAGCTGAGAACGTAAAGTCCTCCGGGAGTTTTTCTAATTCGAGTATTTCGGATTCAGCTCCTTTTTCTGACAAAATGGATTGATATAACTCTGCGATGACTTTGGATACAGAGTTTTTACGGTTGGTGCCGACGATGATCTTGATCATAAGGTGATTTTTTCTGACTCCAATACAAGGAAACCGGGGCAAAAGTTCTGAGCCGCTTCCAAAATCCTATCTTTGCTACAAATCAACGATACGATATGGACTACCTCAAGCAAATCAAAGATGCTGTTTCTTTTATCCAAAGTCAGTATTCAGAATCCCCCGCTGTTGGGATCATTTTAGGTACGGGACTTGGGAAATTGGCTGACGAAATAGATGTCCAATTGGAGATCAATTATAAGGATATCCCTCATTTTCCGGTTTCTACGGTGGAGAGCCACTCCGGAAAATTACTTTTTGGAACGCTGTCAGGGAAAAAGGTAGTCGCCATGAAAGGTCGCTTTCACTACTACGAAGGGTACTCGATGAAGGAAGTGACTTTCCCAGTACGGGTCATGAAAAAACTGGGAGTCAACACGCTTTTGGTCTCCAACGCCTGCGGAGGACTGAATCCTGCACAGGAAGTCGGTGAGGTGATGATTATCAGCGATCACATCAATCTTTTTCCGGAAAATCCACTTCGAGGTAAAAATTTCGACGAACTCGGCCCCCGTTTTCCCGACATGAGCCAAACCTACAGCAAGCGACTGATCGCTGAAGCCCTGAAAATCGGAGAGGAGATCGGCGTGAAATTACATACCGGAGTGTATTGCGGAGTCGAAGGGCCAAACCTGGAAACCCCGGCAGAATACAAATACCTGCGAATCATCGGAGGCGATGCAGTGGGTATGAGTACCGTGCCGGAAGTTTTGGTAGCCAGACATTCAGGAATGGAGGTTTTTGGGATTTCAGCGATCACAGACTTAGGAGTGGAGGGTCGAATCCATGAAGTTTCCCTGGAGTACGTACTTGCGGCAGCGGCCAAAGCCGAACCGGTCATGGCGGCGGTCATGCGGAAGTTGGTGGCCAAGATTTGATATTTCGTTCCGTCAGGGTTGATTTTCAGCCCTGAAGGAATGATTTTTTTGGTTTTTAGTCTGCTTTGGCTTAGCTTGATGGTGTAAAAATTAGTTTTTCGATTGGGTAGATGAACAGAGTAAGTTGGATCTTAGGGGCTTTTTTGTTTTTGGCTTTCAACTTTGCAAAAGCACAGACCGATTCCCTCACGTTTGAATTCGGAAAAGCACCTTCTGCCGCGACCAGTATCGTGCTGACCGGTAAGATTACCGTGAAGGGAAGCGGTGAAGGTCTCCAAGGAGTAGGCCTTCATGTAGACGGATTGTATTCAGGAGTCAGTACGGATCGGTTTGGTACGTATTACATTACACTTTCGCCTGGCTATCATAAAGTTACCTTCAGGCATATCTCCTACATCCCGATCCCTACGATCGTTTATCTCTATGAAAATGGAGTAATCAGTCTGGAGATGTCTGAGAAAAACTTCGAGCTCGAGGGCGTGGTAGTGATGTCCGATGAACCGGATCGAAATGTGCGAAATCCGATCACCGGTATCACCAAATTAACTACTCGCGAGCTCCGGGCGATACCCGCTTTCCTCGGCGAGGCTGATATTTTCAAAGGGTTGCAGCTTCTGCCCGGTGTAAGTACAGTGGGCGAGGGAACCTCCGGAATCAATGTTCGTGGCGCCAAAACGGATCAAAATCTACTACTGATGAACGAAGCGATCGTGCTAAGTTCCAATCACGCTTTGGGCTTTCTTTCGGCTTTCAATACCGATGTCACCGAGACCTTTACGCTCTATAAAGGAAATCTTCCGGCCAATTTTGGAGGACGGGCAGGCTCGGCGCTTAATATTCAGATGCGTCCCGGTGATGCCCAAGAATGGAAAGGAAGCTTGGGCGTGGGTACTTCCAACGGTAAAATTCTACTCGAGGGTCCCTTGGTGGATGATAAAGTATCCGTGATCTTGGGCGGTAGAATGTCCAATGTCAACTGGCTCCTCAATCAAACCCGCAATCAGGATATTCGCGACAGCCGACTGAATTTTTACGATGGATATGGGGCTATTTCCTGGAATATCAAGCAAGGTCATGATCTGGAACTGAATACGTTGGTCACCGGAGATGATTTTCAGTTTGCCGATCAGTTTGGGTATGATTGGGTTTCTCGGGTGAGTTCGATTCGATATCGGGGGATTTTGGGAGAACATATTTCCGTGACTGGCTTAGTTGCGGATGGAGACTTTTCTTCCTCCTTTTTTGATCCGGCAGGGGCGGATGCGGCTCGTATTTCCAATGGAATCCGCTATCAGCAAGCCAAGGCAACGGCTACCTATGCGAAAGAAAACTATGCGCTCACCATCGGAACGGAGGCGGTTCGCTATCAGGGAAAACCAGAGCGGAGAACTTCATTTCTGGAATCGGTCCCGATCGTGCCTGAGCAAGTGGGAAAAGAAAGAGGGTTGGAGCTGTCCGGATTTGCGACTTTGGAATATGAACTTGGAGAAAAAACCGGCATAGTCGCCGGGATTCGCTACAGCAATTATGGGCAATATGCTCCCGATACCGTGTATTCTTACCGACCATCCGAACCTATCGAGCGAGAGTCTATCGTGGGTGAGACGGCTTTTACTTCAGGTAAAATTGTGGGGTATTCGGGTTGGGAACCTCGGTTTTCGCTCAGACATAATCTGAACCCGACACTTTCGCTCAAGCTCAGTTATGCCCGATTGTTTCAGTACATCCAATCCGTCTCCAATACCTTTGGACCTACTCCGATCGACCTGTGGCAGCTCAGCACGCGGTACATTCGGCCTCAGCTATCCGATAATTTTTCCCTTGGTATTTTCAAAAATGCAAAAGACAATTCCTGGGAATATTCCATCGATGCATTTTATCGATTGAGCAAAAATCAGGTCGAGTACCGAAATTTTGCTCAGATATTTCTCAATCCGCACATGGAAACTGAGCTGGTTTTTGGTCAGGGGAAAGCCTACGGCGCTGAGTTTTTGATCAAGAAAAATCTCGGGGTAGTCACCGGCTGGTTGGCCTATACCTATTCCAGATCGTTTTTCCAGTCTCAGGGGCTTTTCTCCGAGGAGCAAATCAACCGAAATGAGTGGTTCCCGTCCAACTATGACAAGCCTCACGAGGTCAATTTTATCCTAAGCCGGAAAATGTACCCACGCGGACTCTTTAATTTCACGGTCAACTATGCCACTGGCCGACCGGTCAATGCCGTGAATGCCTCCTATGTGCTCAATGGCGGACTGGTAGTCCCGGACTACAGCGACCGCAATCGCTATCGAATTCCGGACTATTTCCGGGTGGATCTATCCTACACGGTGGAGAAGGTCTTTTCCAAAAAAGGCGACAGTTTAAATTTCGGGGTGTATAATCTCTTTGGTCGGAAAAATGCCTATTCGGTCTTTTGGCAAAAGGATGGAGATTCCAAAGAACTGAGACCGTATCGGTTGGCGATTTTGGGAGCGATTTTCCCTTCGATCACGTACAGCATTCAATGGGGAGGTAAGGAATGAGCAAATTTTTGAAAATCATATCACTGTTTTTGATCCTACTGGTGGGCGGATGTGTGGAGCAAATTTCTTTTCCACTGGAGCGCACCGATCGGGAGCGATTGATCGTGTCCGGGATGATTACGGATTTGGCAGGTCCGCATACGGTTTTTCTCTCAGAAACCACTTCCAATGCCCGCCAACCACTTTTGGCAGACGAAGAGCGGAAAATCTACACGCTCAACGACCTGCCCCGCCCGGTACAAGGTGCCTCTGTGGCACTCTTTTCTGAAGAAACTGGATTTGTGGGTAATTACTTTGAAATCAAGCCTGGAGAATACCAACTCAATGGTCGAGTGGCATTTCCCGGACAGCGGTATTTTCTGCAGATTTTTGTAGGAAACAGATCCTACCGATCCACTTCGCAGCTGATGCCGGAGTCCATTGGTTCAGATGCTTTGAGTTTTGAGTTTACCCAGACCCGGGTAGGAAACAATCCGGAAGTGGATGCAGCAGTGATTTATTCCGATGTTACGTTACCGGATTCCAACGAAGATTTTTACCTCCGTTGGATGGTGGATGAGGCATTCTATTGGCAGCTGACTTTTTTCCCAAATCCCTTCAATATCCCACCTCCGGAATGCTTCGTCTTTGGGATAGTCGATGCCGAGCGCCTCACCATGATCGATGGGACCTTGCTTCAAAATGCGCAAATTTCCCGGCAGTTACTTGGCGTCAGGCCGGTGGATGAGTCATTTCTGAGCCTTCATTATTTCAATGTGACTCAGCTGAGTATCACCAAGGAGGCTTATGACTATTGGTTTAAAGTGCGGGAGGTGGTGAATAATACCGGGTCGGTTTTTGATTCGCCACCTGCTCCTATTCGTGGAAATATCACCAATTCAGAAGTTCCTGAAGAGGTAGTCTTAGGTTTTTTTGAGGTGGCAAAAGCCAAATTGACCAGGATTTCGACGAATCGATCGGATGTGCCTTTTTTCCTGAGTGATGTATGTCCATTTACTCCAGGAAGGCCAAGAAATCAATATCCAAGCACTTGTCTGAGCTGTGCAGCTTGGGGCAATAGCTCCAATCAGGCACCCAGTTGGTGGAATGAGCCATAAACCTGAAATATGCATTAGAAAATCTACTACGACCTCAAATTGCCTCAAAATCAGTCGTTTCACTTCACTTTTCTCCCGATAGTTATCGGGATCCAAAGTGACTGATTTTTTTGCACTTTGAGTTCTTCCCGAAATGCTTCGGGACAGGCTGTTACGAATTCTAATGCATAATCCAGGATAAAAAAAAACCCATTCGTCAGTTTTAAACGAATGGGGCTTCGAATTTTTGAGGGGAAGATTTACTTTTTCATGCCCATATAATCGACTACAAAATAGCTCATTACGCGCATTCCTAAGACAAATCCTCCCTCGTCGATGTAGAAGTCTGGGGTATGGTGAGAAGGTGTTTTGGTGGGGTCACCGCCTTTTTTCATACCGCCAAGGGAAATGAATAATCCCGGTTTTTCTCGTTGGAAAAAGCTGAAATCCTCAGCACCGGTAATCAGTTCGTTGATAATCACGTTTCCTTCTCCAGCGGCCGCAAGGATGGAAGGTTCCATCTGCTTGGTCAAGGTAGGATCATTGATCGTGGAGGGATAGAGTTTGGTGATGTTGACGTCAGCTTTTCCTCCTGCGCTCTCGGCAATGTTGGTTGCGATTTCGGTGATTCTGCGATGAACCAAAGCTTGCTGCTCATCTCCGAAAGTCCGGATAGTACCGATCATTTCCACTTTTTCGGGGATGATATTGTGTCGGATTCCTCCATGAATCGCCCCCACAGTCACTACCGCTGGAGTCTGGGTGATGTTGACATTTCGTGAGATAATAGTCTGCAGTCCGCTGACAATCTGTGCAGAAGTCACAATCGGGTCTACGCCAGACCAAGGAGAAGCGCCATGCGCCTGAGTGCCGTGGACAGTGATCTCAAGGTTGTCCACTCCCGCCATGGCTGGGCCGGATCGATAGCCGATTTTTCCCACTTCCATCTGCGAACCGATATGCAAGCCAAAAACTGCATCTACGGCTTCCATCACCCCTTGCTCGACCATTTGCTTGGCACCCCAAGAGGTCACTCCTGGTTCATAGATTCCCTCTTCGGCAGGTTGAAATAAAAATTTGACCGTCCCCTGAAGTTCATTTTTCATTCCTGCCAAGACCTCAGCTACTCCCATCAATATCGCCACATGGGTATCGTGTCCGCAGGCATGCATCACGCCGGTTTGTTGGCCGTTGTAGGTAGCAGTGACCGTAGATTTGAAGGGCAGATCCACTCGCTCGGTCACAGGAAGTGCATCCATATCAGCTCGGAGCGCCACAGTCGGGCCGGGCTTTCCTCCCTTGAGTATGCCCACCACTCCGGTGACGGCGACATTTTCGGTCACTTCGATTCCCAGAGACCGGAGGTGGTCAGCCACCATTTTGGCGGTACGGACTTCCTGATTGCCCAGCTCTGGATTTTGGTGGATGTCTCGTCTCCAGTCGATGACTTTGGACTCGATCTCTGCGGCTTTTTTGTCAATAGCAGGCCGGAGTTTTGTTTGGCCTACAGCCATTCCGCTAAGCAGAAATAAGGGTAGAATTAGTTTTCGCATCATCTTGTAAGGGGATTGATTGGTTTGGTGGTTTTTTTATGGTTGTGAAAATAGCAATTGAATCGGTCTTTCGCTTCGATTAAATTTCCATTGCCAGAACTTTTATCCTGCTTTTGGCTTTTATTATTATCAAAAAATCAACTATGGAACTGAAAAATAAACTAGCCGTCGTCACCGGTGTCAGCAAAGGCATCGGTCTGGAAGTGGTCAAACTTTTATTGGAAAAAGGAAGTGTCGTGGCAGGATGGGGGAGAACTGCTCCAGCCTTCCACCATCCTAATTTCCACTTTTTCGCCTGTGATGTGGCCGTGGAAGAATCCGTTGAAAAGGCCTATCAGGAAACGGTAACCAAGCTGGGTGCGGATATTCGGATTTTGGTGAACAATGCCGGATTTGGTGTAGCCAAGCCCTTTGAAACCATGAGCACGGAGGAGTGGAAGTCCATGTTTGACACCAATGTCCACGGGATTTTTTACGTGAGTAAAAGACTCGTCCCAGCCATGAAAACTGCCGATGAAGGCCATATCATCAATGTTGCCTCGATCGCGGGACTCAATGGAGTGGCCAATTTTGCGGGTTATGTGGGCACCAAACATGCGGTGAGAGGGATTTCGCACTCGATGTATATGGAGCTGAGAGACTTCGGGATCAAAGTCTCGACGATCTATCCGGGTTCGGTGCAGACCAATTTCTTTGACGATATAGCAGGGATGCAAGCCCATGAACATATGATGCGCCCCGTAGATGTGGCGACCACGATCGTGCAGACACTGGAGACACACCCCAATTATTTTGTGGCGGATGTCGAATGCCGACCGCTCAGACCGAAGGGGAAGAAGTAAATGGAACTAAAGCAAAAAAGCGCAGAAACTCTTTCATTCGGCGCTTTTTTGCATTTTTACAAAAGCTGATCTATGGTGACATCTTTTGGTGTGGTTCTGCTGAACTCTTTTAGCGGTTGGTATTCGTGTCGAGGATAAGTCCATCCCTCGTCAGTCAGTTCCCAAAGCAATGGCGCTAGGTTTTGAACGGCAGCCTTGCAGCCTTGGACGATGGCGCCCATTTTGCCAGTTTGCTTGGAGAGTACAGCCTCGTTTTCGATTTCGAATGGCCCGACAAAGCCTTTTTCTTTCAACACATTCACAAAGCCTCTCCAGTCCATCGAGTCGCCTAATCCAAATCCTGGTAAGGTGGCTTCATAATGGTGCCTGTCCCAAGGATTTTTGCTGGAAGTAAGGCCAAGCTTTTCAGCCCATTCGGGACGAATTTGCTGCATGGGATACATATTTCCCCAAAATGGATCCGCAATGTTTCGGGTGGATTTGACATGGATGCGCTTCAATCGCTCCATATCGGTGAGTTTCATTACTTCCACCGGATCGGTGTGCTGCCATACATCGTGGGAAGGATCGTAGATTTCCCCGTGGTTCTTTTCTGGAACAAGTTCGTACATGATTTTTCGCGCAGCAAGTACACCCGTCAGATTGTTGTAGGTGCCGGTGTAGCCCGAACTTCTCCAGCCTTCCATGGGGCAGTTTTCGTAGAGTACGGTGACTCCGAGATCAGCTGCATAGCGAATGATTGGGCCGAAAATCCGCTGATATTCCAGGAGATTTTTCTCAAATCCGCCTTCCTCATTTCCTAATTCATGGTTGTATCCAACAAAGGTTCCGACTTTGACGTCATTTTCGTCTCCACCTAGGAGATAAGCCATGCGGATAAGCTGAAGTAAATGATTTTGATTTTTGATCCGGTGGATAGGGTCGCCGCCGATGAGATTTTCGAAGGCTCCAATGGATAAACGGAGCTTGGCTGTATTGAATTTTTCGATCAATTCTTTGGCTTGATCCGGGCCAAAATATTCATAGTCAAGATGTGTGGCTACAAAGTCATCGCGTGTACCGTCTTTTCGAAAAACGCAGAGATCTAGTCCTTGAACGCCGATTTCGAGTGCCTTTTCGACAGTTTGATCCAAGTTAAGCTGATCAAAAGCCGAAGTCATGATCCAAATGGGATTTGCCATGGTCTGTTTGGGTTTTCGCTAAAATAGAAAAAGTCAAGGAGTCCCAAAATCTCCTTGGGATGGCTGGCAAAATCAGGTTCTGAGATTTTTTTAGGCTACCTTTGGAGGATGCGAAGTGGAAAAACTAACCTACAGGGGAGAAAATTAGAGTTGATCAAAGGAATCCTGGAGATCGAAGATGTGGAGTCGATCGAATTTTTGGAGGCTTTTCTGAGAAATAAAATCAAGCGAATCTCAAAGGATGACTTGCTTGAGGGAGATTCCTCATCTAAAAAAGACTGATTGATTTTTAGCCTCTTGATAATTGGAGGGATTGGGAGGTTTGAGTAAATTTCTTGTGAAAATTGGAAGTAATTATGAATATCAAGGAAAGAAAATTAAACTTAATTCAGTCGCTTTTGACCCTAGAGGATGAGAAATCCATTTCGTTTTTAGAAGCGTATTTCCAATTTTCCTTGGAAGAAATGTCCCAGCAAGAATTGATCAATAGAGCAAAAAAGTCAATGGAGGAGATTTCAGCCGGTAAAATAACTAGTCAAGAGGATTTGGAAGCTGAATCAAAATTGTGGTAAGAAAAATCTACTGGACAGATTCTGCAAAGTCCAGACTCAGGGATATTTATACTTTTTATAAGTTGGTGGCTGGAATCCAAGTTGCCCAAGATATCAAGTCAAGAATTTTTGAAAAAACACAACTACTATCAAAAAATCCGGAAATGGGCTCTATTGAGCTAGGATTAGATCACTTAGGCCTTGGTCATCGATATTTGGTGTCTGGCAATTTTAAAATCATTTATCTGCTCCAAGGATCAAATGTTTTTATTACTGATGTTTTCGATACTCGACAAAATCCCGAAAAAATCAATCCTTCTGAATCCTAGTCTCCAGAATACCGACGGCGGGTTTCCACTTTAAGTTTTTGTCGGTCCCAAAGTGCCTGAGCCAAGTCTTTGGCTACCTCTTCGGGCTTGGAATAGTGCAGGATTTCTTTCAGTTTTTGCTCGGACAGGTCGACTCGATAGCAGATTTGGAGGAGCTTTTCCAGATTTCGATCCATCAACTGACTGATCGCTTTGGTCAAAATCTCAATGGCCTTTTCCTCTGAAAATTCCTCCTTGACTTCCGGTAGCTGAAAGTCCTTGCTGACTAAGTGATAGATTTCTTCAGGCTGAGACGACATGGGTACAAAAAAGCCCCGAGTCGGATCGGGGCGATGGATATTAGGCTTCTTTTTCGGTTTCCGGCTGATCCTGCAATACCTCAGGAGCAGCATTTCGAATGATTTGATACCAGGCGTTCAGCTTTTTGATGTCTGAAGTATATACTCGGGCTTCGTCAAAATCAGGCAATACGGACTTCAAAAACGCTCTCAATTCTGCATCCGTTGCTCCTGCTTCTACTCCGGTGTCTCCTTTGTATTCGGCTTCGATCTTTTTCATCACAGACTCAAGCGGCTCAGCGCCTTCCTCGGTCATGGTGTAGATCGAAATATCACTTAATATGGATACGCGCATGGACATTCCGGCGACTAGTTTGGATTTTTTCTCATCAAGAGACTCGAGAATCACTCCTGAGCGAGTCGGCTTCAGTACTTTATACAAACCCGGCTTTCCGGCTACGGTTGCGATGTCTTTGAAGTTCATTTGTTTTTAGTTTTCAGGCTGCAAATATAGAACTATCGATCAATATGTCTGCTCTTGCTCATATTCCGTGACGAGCTCGTCAAGAAATGCACTGAGCTCTTCTTTTCCCTGACCTTTTTCGGCAGAAGTGACGAAATAGTCGGGCGTTTCGCCAAAAATCTGCTCCATTCGGTGCAGAAAAGCCCGTACATTTTTATCCGTTTGGGTTTTGGACTGCTTGTCGGCTTTGGTAAAGGCGATGGCAAAAGGTACATTTTCATCCCCACACCAATGCAAAAATTCAATATCGATCGCCTGAGGCTCCAATCGACTGTCGATCAGCACAAAAACTCCGCAAAGGTTAGCCCGCTGAGTGAGGTATTCGCTGATCATTTTCTCCCACTTCACCTTTTTGTCCTTGCTGACTTTGGCAAATCCATACCCCGGCAAATCGACCAAATACCAACGATTGTCGATCATGAAATGGTTGATAAGCTGTGTCTTACCGGGTTTTTGAGAGGTTTTTGCCAGCTCTTTGACACCAGTTAGCATATTGATCAGGGAGCTTTTTCCCACATTGGAGCGCCCGATAAAAGCAATCTCGGCTCGATCCGGCTTGGGACACTTGCTGGGGTTGGTGTTGCTGACGACAAATTCGGCTTTACGGATCATAATTTTCGGATTGGATGCAAAAATACGCTTTTATTTTATAACCCTCCCGGGACCTTGGAGCTCAACAATTTTCGATTCCTCGGGTTTCTATCGTAATATTGCCCCACCAAAGCAGAATCGTGATGTCCGTAGTACCTTATAAAGATAAGCAAGACCCCAAAAAAGCACAGGTTGCTGAGATGTTTAACAATATCAGCCCCAAGTATGATTTGCTCAATCATGTGCTGAGTCTCGGAATCGATATTATCTGGAGAAAAAAAGCCGTGAAAATGCTCAAGAAAGATCAGCCCAAGCTGATTTTGGACATCGCCACAGGTACAGGTGATTTTGCTATCGAAGCACTCGCCCTCAATCCGGATAAAATTATCGGGGTGGACATCTCGGAAGGCATGCTTTCCGAAGGTCGAAAAAAGATGGTCAAAAGAGGTCTTCAGGACAAAATCGAAATGCAACTCGGGGATTCCGAAGGTTTGCAGTTTGAGGATAATAAGTTTGATGCGGTGATCGTTTCCTTTGGAGTCAGAAACTTTGAAAATCTGGAGAAAGGTCTGGCAGATATGTACCGGGTACTCAAGCCGGGAGGCAAAACCGTCATTTTGGAATTCAGTAAGCCCAAGGCATTTCCGATGAAGCAGGCGTATGCGTTTTATTCCAACACGGTGCTTCCGCAGGTGGGTAAAATTGTATCCAAGGACAATTCTGCTTATACTTATCTGCCCGAGTCAGTTCAGGCTTTTCCGGATGGAGAAGATTTTCTGGCAGTCTTGAAAAAAGTAGGATTTCACAGCACCGTATGCAAGCCACTCACTTTTGGAATCAGCTCCATCTACGTAGGTACCAAGTAATCGTAATTTTCTTGCTAAGCTTTGGCTTGAGTGGTACTACTTGGGCCCAAGGTCTTTTTGGCTTGACGAGTACGTCTGGCTCGGATGATAAGACTCTTTCCTATGGATTTTTCCTGGCAGTCCATCAGGCATCTTATCAGTTGCGGTATTCGGATCAGTTTTTGGCACAGGACCCCACAGATCCCAATCTGATCTATTCCATTTACCCCAAGTTTACACCCGGATTTTCGCTCGGATTTATGGGGATTTTGAGATTTCACGATCAGGTAAACCTCCTTTTTACTCCAAAAATCGGCTTTTATGAGTACAGAGTGGATGTGAATTACGCAGACCCCACTTTTACCAATGTGCCGGGAAATGAAAATAACTCAGCAAATAATCTCGGCTACCGCACCGAAGAATTGGTCAACGAGGCCACACTAGTTGAGCTTCCGCTGCTCTTCAAGTACCGCTCCCAGCGCTTCAACAACACCCGGATGTACTTCCTCGGCGGAGCGAGCTATCAGTTTCGTACCAAGACTCAGGATGAAGCCAATCTCGATCCTATCGTGACTACAGGCCGGGATTATACCATTGAAATGGGGATGGGATTTGAAGTGTATTTCCGCTTTTTCAAATTTGCGCCTGAGATTCGATTTTCTCACGGGTTGAATAATATCTATATGCCCGAAAAAACCGATCCTCAGTGGGCAGATGCCATTTCATCGATTCGGAGAAAATCCATCACCATTTACCTCAATTTCCAGTAGGTTCCGAAATTGATTTCGTAAAAAAGCAAGGTAAATCCACCCATTTTGGCCCGTTGGGATAGCTCCGCGGGCTTTATTTTTTATTTTGATGAGGGAAAGTCGTTTTTTCCATAAACCAAACCTAACCCTCACACTCATGAATCAGAAAGTCTGGACGATTTTAGTCCTTTTGGTGGTCATTCTGACCTTGGTTTCTTTCCTTTTTCTATTCGCTTCGCAAAAAATTGACCCCATGATGGGTTCCATACCTTATGTCTTTTGGGTCAGTTTTGGTGTGACTTGCCTCGTCGTGATTGCCACGTTTGTCGGGTCAAGGGTTTTTCCTTTTGAAGAGATCAAAAAGCCATGAAAAGCTGGTTGGTATTCTTCTTTGTGGTGTTTTTGGCATCGCTGGTTTACGCCTCCTACAAATCCTATCGCAAAAATCGCAGTTCTGATGAGTTTATGCTTGCCGGCTCCAACATCGGGGCGATCTTGGGTTTTTTGACATTTTCGGCAGCACTTTTCAGTGCCTTTACCTTCATGGGAATGCCGGATTTCTTCCGGGTTCACGGAGTCGGTGCCTGGATTTTTCTGGGTCTGTCGGATGCTTTGATGGTATTTTTCCTGCTTTGGTTTGGCTATGCGCTTCGCAAAAGGGCAGCCGAGGTTGGTTATAAAGGTGTTGCGGGATTTGTTCAGAATTGCTTTGGAAGCAAATGGGCCGGTTACTTGGTTTTTGCCAGTTCCTTTTTGTTTTTGATCCCGTATGTGGCTATTCAGATCCGAGGAATTTCCATCTTTCTCAATGCAGCATTTCCCGATTTCCTTCCCGATTGGGGTTGGTCAGGGATGCTGGTCGTGATGATGTTGATTTATTCAGAGATCGGTGGTCTCAAGGCCATCATGTACAGCGACGCGATTCAGGGCGTCATTTTGTTGGTGGTGATTTGGATTATCGGCCTGACTTGCCTGAAAATGGCCGGAGGACTCGAGGCAGGTACGGCTGCGGTGATGCTAAGTAATGAGGCTCTGCTCTCGCTTCCCGGACCAAATGGGCTGTTCAGCTCATCATTTTTGATTGCTTCAGCCGTTGCGATTGTGATGATTCCGGTGTCCCAACCCCAGTTTACCACCCGGCTTGTGGTCATGAAAAATCTGAAATCGGTCCATAAAATGGCTTATGCGGTGGGTATTTTCGCGATTTTGGTCATTTTACCGACTGCTTTTATTGGCTTGTACGGAGCTGTGAAGTATCCCGATAGTACCACGGCGGATTTTCTGTCTTCGGCTTTGTTATTTGATCAGGCAGATGCGGTCGGAGCCTTGGCCGTGGTGGGTCTTTTTGCAGCGTGTCTATCTACGACCAATGCCCAGATTTTTGCCTTAGGCACCGAACTGAGGTCGCTGCTAAAAGCCGATGAAAAGAAAAGTATGCGGATCACTCAGGCCGGGATCTTGGTCTTCTCGATCATTGTCCTCATTTTTTCGGCCATTATCAGCGATGAGTTGGTCATGTTGGCCCGAGTGAGTTTTGCGGGCACATCCATGATCGCTCCGGTGGTCCTTGGGGCGGTCATTTTCAGGCATCCTCCGCGGTCTTTAGTGATTCTTTCTACCTTGGCTCTCAGCTATTTTGTCTTGTCACTGCTGGAAGTTGTGCCTGCTGGATTTGGAGGTTTGGCCACAGATGCCGCCATGTATGTGATCCTAATTCCTGCTACCATTATCCTTATGCTTATTCATCATTTCAGTTCAAAATCTTCCCATGAAGCTTGATTCCAGTATTTCTTTAGAAAAAGTAAACCAACAACTCCCCCGATTCTGGGAGCTTTCGGGTCAAAAAATCCGATCCATCGAATCCACTTTTGATACGGGCAAAGGCGCCCCTGTCTTTACCGAAAAAGGCACTTATGTCACCCGAGGCTGGACCGAATGGACCCAAGGCTTCCAATTTGGATCGGCCATTCTGCAATTTGATGCCACAGGTGAGGCTGATTTTTTGGAGATCGGAAGGAAAAATACGGTCGCCAAAATGGCGCCGCACCTCACTCACATCGGGGTTCATGATCATGGGTTCAACAATGTCAGTACGTATGGTAATCTTCTTCGCTTGATCTTGGAAGGGAAAATCGAGGGTTCTGATTGGGAAAAAGAGTTTTATACCCTAGCGCTCAAAGTAACCGGAGCCGTACAGGCTACCCGTTGGACCACCATTCCAAGTGGAGGATTTATTTACTCCTTTAATGGTCCTCATTCTTTATTTGTGGATACGATCCGTAGTTGCCGAGCCTTGGTCGTTTCGCATCAGCTGGGGCATGTACTTCAGGCAGAAAATGACAAGCGAATTCCCCTGATTCAGCGTGCTGTTCAGCATTTGTTGAGCACGGTTCGCTTTTCGATTTTCTATGGAAAGGGCCGAGACAGCTACGACATTTCCGGCCGGACAGCCCATGAAATCATCTTCAATACCAATGACGGCAATTACCGCTGTCCCAATTCCCAACAAGGATACACGGGCTTTAGCACTTGGACGAGGGGCTTGGCTTGGGCTATTTGTGGATTGGGGGAAACTTTGGAAATTTTGGATCAGATCAAGGAATCGGATTATGCTGAGGTCATTTCCAAGAAAGATTTGATCGCCGAGCTTTCCCAGGCTGCCATCGCTACTTCTGAGTTTTACCTAGCTCATACTCCTGTGGATGGCATTCCCTATTGGGATACCGGAGCCCCAAATCTTCACCGATTGGGAGATTACCTCAATCGACCTGCTGATCCATTCAATGAATTTGAACCCGTAGATAGTTCTGCGGCCTGTATTGCAGCCCAAGGATTGATCCGCATCGGCAACTGGCTAAAAGCCTCTGATCCTGAGCGTGCCAAAACCTATCAGCAAGCAGGGATTCAACTGGCCAATGTTCTCTTTTCCGAACCTTATCTTTCTACTCAAGCAGCTCATCAAGGCTTGATTTTGCACTCGATCTACCATCAGCCGAATGGCTGGGATTATGTGCCGGAAAAGGGTAAAGTGGCCCATGGCGAGTCCAGTATGTGGGGAGATTACCATGCCCGGGAATTGGCATTGCTCATTCAGCGAATGGCTAATAAGGAACCTTATTACACTTACTTAAACTGCGTGCCGGCATGAGTGGAAAGTACAAACCCCAATACCCCAGAGTAGCTCAATTGAAAACGGCTGAGCTGTTTGCACAGCATTTGGAAAAAGAAGGAATTCAACTGGGTTTTGATTCAGAATTGGTTTCGGGAAAAAGTTCTCCTTTTGGAAAAGCACACAAGCTCCGATCAGGAAGAACCATCGGAAATGCCATGTGCATTCTGCCGATGGAGGGTTGGGATGGTACGGAAGACGGTAGACCAACCGATCTGACCAAAAGACGCTGGAAAAACTTTGCCCTCAGCGGTGCCAAGCTTCTTTGGGGTTGTGAAGCAGTGGCAGTCCGTCACGAGGGACGCGCCAATCCCAATCAACTTTTGCTCAATGAAGACACCTTCTCCGAGTTTGTGGACTTATTTGAATTGGTTCAAACTACCCATCAGGAGCATTTTGGAGATACCTCAGACTTGGTAGTCGGACTTCAGCTTACCCATTCGGGGCGCTTTTGCAAACCGAATGACAAAAAGCACATGGAACCTAAGATCCTATATCCTCATCCGGTTCTGAATAAGAAATTTGGACTGTCAGAGGGTTATCCCTTGATGACCGATGAGGAGATCGATTCGATTATTGCAGATTATATCCAGGCTGCGGTGCTGGCACAAAAGGCCGGATTCCATTTTGTGGATATCAAGCATTGTCATGGCTACTTGGGTCATGAGTTTCTCAGTGCCTATGATCGGGAGGGGAAATATGGAGGAAGCTTTGAGAATCGCACTCGATTTCTGAGAGACATTGTTAGCGGGATTAGAGCGGCTGCTCCGGGTCTGGAAATTGGGGTTCGACTGAGCATTTTTGACTGGGTTCCATTCCAAAAAGGCCCTGAAGAAAAAGGAGTTCCTGCTATGAAAAGCCCGTATCGATATGCTTTTGGAGGTGCTGAAAGCGGAATAGGAGAGGATTTTGAGGAATCTTCGGCTTTCTTGAGCGTCTTACAAGAGCTGGGAATTGAACTTCTTTGCACCACCGCAGGTAGCCCGTATTACAATCCCCACATTCAGCGCCCGGCCTTGTTTCCTCCTTCGGATGGGTATTTGCCTCCCGAAGATCCACTACATGGTGTTGCCCGGCAGATCGCTGCTACAGCTCAGTTGAAGCAGGCTTTTCCTGAATTTTACGTGGTAGGATCGGCGTATTCCTACTTGCAGGAATGGCTACCCAATGTAGGGCAAGAGGTGTTGAATTCAGGAAAAGCCGATTCTATTGGTTTTGGCCGGATGGTCTTGAGCTATCCGGATATGCCGGCGGATATCCTTTCTGGCCAAGGTCTCAAACGAGGCAAAATCTGCCGGACCTTCTCTGACTGCACTACTGCACCGAGAAACGGCATGATCTCAGGCTGTTTCCCGTTGGACGCTTTTTACAAAGCCATGCCCGAGTACGACCAACTTAAATCTCTGAAAGGCGAATGAGAAAGACAGCATTGATCACCGGAGGCACGCGGGGAATTGGGCTTGGAATTGCCAAAAAGCTGGCCCAAGAAGGAATCGACTTGGCCCTGAATGGAGTCAGACCTGAGTCTGACGTGGTGGATGTCTTGGAAGAGCTTCGCAAAACTGGAGTTCGAGTGGAGTATTTCCCAGGGAATATTGCCGAAAAGTCCGATAGGGAAAGTATCGTGAACGGGATAAAGGAAAAGTTTGGATCCCTGAATTTCCTTGTTAACAATGCCGGAGTGGCTCCTCGTGTGCGGGCAGATGTCCTCGAAGTAGCTGAAGAAGACTTTGACCACCTGATGTATATCAATTTGCGGGGGACTTTTTTCTTAACACAGGCGATCGCCAATTGGATGCTGGAATTGAAAAAAGCAGGTGATTCCTCCGATTTTTCCATTGTCACCATCACTTCCGTGTCTGCAAAGCTGGCTTCGACCAATCGTGCCGCTTATTGCATGGCTAAGTCTGGGCTTTCGATGATGAGTCAGGTTTTTGCGGTGCGATTGGCAGAAGTTGGGATTCCGGTTTTCGAGATTCAGCCTGGAGTGATCGAAACGGATATGACCGAAAAGGTGAAGGAAATCTATCAGGAGCGAATTCAAAAAGGCTTGACGCTTGAGCCTCGATTGGGTAAACCCGAGGATATCGGTAGGATCGTGGCAGCCCTTCTCCGGGGAGATTTGAGTTATGCGACCGGACAAATCATTGCCGTGGACGGGGGAATGATGGTGGGGAGGCTGTGAAGGAGTTTATTTGGGCTGAGCCGATTAAATCAATATTCTTCCTAAATTGAGTTATGCAGATCTAAGGTGCTGAAAAATAAATCATTATCAGGGTTTCCTCAAAAATTGGTCTCAGTAGATTGTAGCGGATTCTAGATTTTATCCGAGTGAAAGAAATGGCTTGGAACTTATTGGTTCTAATCGAATTGTCGATAGCGAATGGCTTTTGAAGGCCCGAGACTCTTTTTAATTCTTCCTTTGAATCTCTAAAATAGTTTGGTTAATAATCCGATTTTTTTGTCCTAGTTTTGAAGGATTTTCTAACAGCAAAAATCTTTGTCTAACCTCATTTCAATTCCTCTTCTCCCTATGATTTTACAATTGGTTTTACTCGCTATTGGCTTGATCTTATTGGTCAAAGGTGCCGATTGGCTGGTCGATGGAGCCTCGGTTTTGGCCAAGAAAAACAACGTCTCAGATCTCGCGATTGGTCTGACCATCGTGGCTTTCGGTACATCTGCTCCTGAATTGGTCGTGAATGCGGTGGCTGCTTCAGGCAATTATCCGGATATCATATTTGGCAACGTGATCGGGTCTAATAATTTCAACCTGTTTATCATCCTCGGAATCGCGGGTCTTATCGTACCGCTTTCGGTGCAGTCGAGTACCGTTTGGAAGGAAATCCCGTTCTCACTTTTGGCCGCCATCATTTTATTCTTTTTGGCAAATAATTATTTCTTAGCACAATCAGCAGATATTTCCCGCTATGATGCCATCATCCTGTTGGTTTTGTTTTGTGCTTTTCTCTACTACGTGGCTACTCAGCTCAAAACAGACCCGAATGCCGAAATCGTCGAGGCCAAAGATTATTCTACGATGAAAATCTGGGGCTTGATTATCATCGGATTGGCCGGGCTTGTGGGCGGAGGCAAACTCGTCGTGGACAATGCCGTGGCCATGGCACAGTCTCTGGGAGTCAGCGAAAAGATCATCGGACTTACGATCGTCGCAGCGGGAACTTCCCTGCCTGAATTGGCCACTTCGGTGGTCGCCGCCATGAAGAAAAATGCCGAAATCGCCATCGGTAACATTGTGGGTTCCAATATTTTCAATCTCTTGCTGATCCTTGGGGTCAGCGGATTGATCAGGCCACTAGCCTATACTGCCTCATTTGATACCGATATTTATATCCTTTCGGCAGGCACAGTTTTCTTGTTTTTGGCCATGTTTATCGGAAAAAAACACAGACTGGATCGCTGGCAGGCTTTTGTCTTGCTCAGCTCGTACTTGCTATACACCGGATATTTGATTGGTCTGGAGGGATAATCCGAGAGATTCGATGCAATTGATCAGGGTTTTGTCTGCGGATAAAACCCTGTTTTTTTGCCTTTTGTAAAAATCAGGACGGTGGCCACCGCATTAACTTTTATTTTGCGGATTCATTAGCAGATTTTATCCTGCGGTGTCAAGCCTAGCCAACCTATGAAACCCAAGATTTCCCGTTTCCCCAAATTTCTTATTGTTCTATTCTGTAGTTTTTGCTTGCTGCCGGAGGTTTTTGCGCAGCATGGAAAAATCCGTGGTACCGTCCTCGACCAATCTAGCCAAGAGCCCTTGGCTTTTGCTTCGATCGGGATTTATACAGATCGAGATAGCTTGATCGGAGGTGCGATTTCGGACGAAAAAGGGAAGTTTTCGGTGGATTTACCTTTTGGTCGTTTTTATGCTTTGGTCGAGTTTATGGGCTATGAAGCGAGTAAAAGCGATTTTTTCACCTTAAACAGAGAGAACAACAACTTAGATCTAGGTTCGATCCCTTTAGCAGGTTCGGCGGCAGATTTGGATGAGGTGGTGGTGCAGGGAGACAAAACCCTCATGGAGCTTTCGCTGGATAAGCGGATTTTTAATGTGGGGAAAGACTTGGCCAATGCAGGCGGAACAGCCTCGGATATCCTGATGAATCTGCCTTCCGTAGCCGTAGATCCGGAAGGAAATGTCCGGCTGAGGGGTTCGACCAACGTGCGGATTTTGATCGATGGCAAACCCAGCGGCCTGGTCAGCTTCAAGGGAGGGGCGGGCTTGAGACAGCTTCAGGCTAATATGGTCGAGCGAGTCGAGGTGATCACCAATCCCTCTGCACGATACGAAGCCGAGGGGATGGCCGGTGTGATCAATATTGTGCTCAAAAAAGACAACAAGCAAGGTTTCAACGGGTCATTTGAAGTCATCGGTGGTTCTCCGCTCAATGCCGGTTTCAGTACCAATGTCAACTACCGCAAAAATCGGATCAACTGGTTTTTGAATTACAGTTTTGCCCGGCGGCATCAGCCCAACCGAAAAGAACTTTATCAGGAAGTCTATAATGAAAATGGTACGACCTCAATTTTGCTTCAAAATAACTCCGGGATTTTTCGGAATTACAACAACAATATCCGGGGAGGTCTGGATTATTACTTTTCAGAAAGCAGTATCCTGACGGCATCCTACCTCTGGAGAAGAAATGACGGTCGGCGCATCACTGACATTCGATACGAAGACTACCTCAACTCGACCAATAATTTTCAGGGCTATTCACTCCGAAGACAAGACGAGAAAGAGAGTGAGCCCAATTCTGAAATTTCGGTCAATTACAAGAAAACCTTCGCCCAAAAAGGGCATGAGCTCGTGACCACGTTTACTTACCTCAACTATTGGGAGCGCTCGGATCAGGTGTTTACGGAGTTTTTCTTTGATCCTCAGGGAGTGTCCACCCCTCAGCGAGATTTGTATCAAACCTCCCTCAATGACGAGTACGAAAATCAATACCTGCTTCAGCTCGACTATACCAAGCCCTTTGCCAAGGAAGGGAAATTCGAAACGGGGATTCGGACGAGTTTCAGGGAAATGGAAAATGACTTCGTCGTTTCCCAACGAAACGAAAGCGGGGAAGTGCTCCCACTGCCGGGATTGGATAATATTTTTCTCTATGATGAAAACATCCTAGCTGCCTACGGAATCGTGGGGAATAAAACCGGAAAATGGACCTATCAGGGCGGCCTGCGTGCTGAGCACACGGACATTCGGACTATCCTCGTGGAGACTAATGTCCAAAATCCCCGAAAGTACACCAACTTGTTTCCAAGCGCTCACTTCACTTATTCGATTTCTACCGAAAACGCATTCCAGCTCAGCTATAGCCGGCGTGTTCGTCGGCCGGTGTACAACGACCTGAGTCCCTATGTGACCTTTTCCGATCAGCGGAATTTCTTTAGCGGTAACCCTGACCTCGACCCGGAGTTTACCGATGCCTTTGAGCTTGGTCATATCAAGTATCTGGACAGAGGAACCGTTTTCTCTACGGTTTATTTCCGAAACACCGTGGACAAGATCGAGCGAATCCGTCGGGTCAATGAGGATGGATTTGCGGAGACCTTGCCCTTCAACCTTACCGGAGAGCAAAGTGTGGGCGTGGAGTTTACCGCTGATTATCGCTTGAAAGAATGGTGGAAGTTGGACTTGAACCTCAATTTCTTCCACGCCAATATTGATGGCAGCAATGTACAGGCAGATTTCCAAGCCAAAACTACCTCTTGGCTGCTTCGCCAGACTTCCCGATTTACGCTGGGAAGTGGCTGGGATTTGCAGCTTCGCGCCAATTACGACGCTAGGCAGCGTACCGCACAGGGCGTGAGAAAAGGGATTTTCTTTATGGATTTCTCCGCCAGTCGTCGGATTATGCAGGAGCGAGGCACGATCATCCTCACGGCCAATGATATCCTGAATACCCGCTGGAATCGATCCATTACCCAGGGTGTAGGTTTCTACACCGAGGAGGATTCTCAAATGATCCGTCGACAGGTCAACCTGACTTTCAGCTATCGTATCCGGCAATAATCGCCTTTGCCATAAAAGTCACAGAAGTAAAAGTGCCGAATTTGTACTTTTGCCTGATTTCACCCAGCCATGAGAATTATCCTGTTTGTCATTTTGGCCTTCTTTTGCGGGCTAAAACCGCTTTTCGCCCAAAAAATCAATGCGGATTACCGCCTGCATATCCGCAAGGCCAGTTCAGAAATACACATCGATGGTGTGCTGGATGAGCAGGCATGGGAAGAGGCGGAGGTAGCCACTGATTTTTATATGATCGTGCCTATGGACACGAGTTTTGCGCAAGTGAAAACTGATGTCCGCATGAGTTACGACGAGCAGCATTTGTACCTCATTGTGGTCAATTACCATGCAGTGGATGGGCCTTACATGGTCGAGTCGCTTCGACGTGATTTCTCTTTTGGGAAAAATGACAACTTCCTGCTCTTCATGGATCCATTTGAGGATCTGACCAATGGGTTTTCCTTTGGAGCAAATGCCGCCGGAGCCCAATGGGACGGACAGATGTACAATGGAGGAGCAGTTGACTTGAGTTGGGATAATAAGTGGGTGTCCAAAGTGAAAAACTACGAGGACAAATGGGTGTTTGAAGCGGCCATTCCTTTCAAATCCATCCGCTACAAAAAAGGCATTACCGAATGGGGAATCAATTTCTCCCGACTGGATTTGAAAACCACCGAAAAGTCCGGTTGGGCACCGGTTCCAAGACAGTTTCCTTCTGCTTCTTTGGCCTACACCGGAACCTTGGTTTGGGACAATCCCCCACCGGATGCTGGAGCAAATATTTCCGTGATTCCGTATGTCTTGGGAGGGGTAAGCAAAGACCACCAAACTGATGGAGAAAATGTCTATCGACGGGAAGTGGGCGTAGATGCCAAGATTTCCCTGACTTCCTCGCTCAATTTGGATTTGACGGTCAATCCCGACTTTTCTCAGGTGGAGGTCGATCGGCAAGTGACCAATTTGGACCGATTTGAACTCTTTTTCCCGGAGAGAAGACAGTTTTTTCTGGAAAACGGTGACCTATTTGCGGGATTTGGATATTCGACGATCCGGCCATTTTTCTCCAGAAGAATAGGGCTAAACGCACCGATTCAGTTTGGAGCTAGGCTTAGCGGAAAGTTGAATAAAGACTGGCGAATCGGCGCCATGAATATGCAGACTGGAGAGGTGGGAGAGTCGGCTTTGCCTGCTCAAAACTTCACCGTGATGGCCCTGCAGCGCCAAGTCGGTGCCCGTTCCAATATCGGAGCCATTTTTGTCAACAAGGAATCTTTACGCTACAATCCCGATGAAGTGGTTCCTGGCAAACCCGTCTATACCGAATTCAATCGAAATGTAGGTTTGGAATACAATCTGGCCTCGGCCAATAACCTCTGGACGGGAAAAGCGATGTTCTTGAAGTCCTTTGCCCCGGATGGGACAGGAGAGGGTGTTGTACATGCGGCGAACTTGAAGTACGCAAGTGGAAATCTGACCTGGAACTGGCAGCACGAGTATGTGTCAGAGAATTATACAGCCGAAGTGGGTTTTGTGCCGAGAAATGGATTTTACAAAATCAGCCCCATGATCGGTTACCGCTGGTTTCCCAAGAGTGAAAAAATCCTCAGTCATGGCCCGGATTTTAATGTGTCTATGTTTTTTGACACCAAAGGAAATCAGACAGACAATACGACTTACGCTACTTACAACGTTCGGTTTCGCTCCCAAAGCAATTTGCTGGCTTGGGTAGCCTATGATTTTGTCAAGCTGCAGCGGCCTTTTGATCCGACCAATTTTTCAGGAGAAACTTTGGCTGCCGGAACCGAACATACGTGGAATGCTGTAGGCTTGGAATATACCTCCAAACCCCAAAGTGTATTCACTTACGCTTTTACTTCCCGAGTGGGCGGCTACTATGCAGATGGGCAGCGCTATAATTTTACGACGGATTTTGGGTACAGATTTCAGCCCTATGTGAGTTTGGCCTTGAGTACCAATTTCAATCAGATCGAACTTCCACAGCCTTGGGGCGATACACGATTTTGGTTGATCGGTCCTCGGGTGGATGTCACGATGACCAATACCTTGTTTTTCACGGCTTTTGTCCAATACAACGAGCAGATCGAAAATATCAATCTGAATACCCGCTTTCAGTGGAGGTTCAAACCTGCTTCGGATTTGTTTCTGGTGTACACGGACAATTACCTGCCGGCACCATTTTATACCAAGAATCGCTCACTGGTGCTGAAGTTTACCTATTGGTGGAATGTGTAGGCAGGGGTTTCCAGTTTAATACTTTCTTCTCACGACTAAGTAATAACTTACCCTTGTGGTAGTTGAAAGGCCAAAGTTTACTGGAAAGAGCTGATTGTTAAAAAATTGCTAACTAAATCAAATATAGCCCACGATCAAAATTCACACATAAAACTACATTTCACCGATCTTCCTGATTATTTCCCTCAGGTATTTTAGCTCTTTTTCGACCTCATCAGGATTTTTTGAGGGGGGGGGAGACAAATGGATTCCGTTTTCGGAAAGAAGGCTGACCATATCCATGCCGTATATTTTTCCCATTTCTGCAAGCTGCACCACTGAGGGCTGGGCTTTCCCACTTTCGATATTGGACAGGGTTTTCTGCGAAATACCCAGCTGATCGGCTACTTGCTGCTGACTGATCCGTTTGGATTCTCTCGCTCTCTTGAGATGATGGCCTAGGTCCATGAGTTAAAAGGTTAATCGGCTTAGTAAAAATTTACTGAAGATTAGTAAATACGGTATAGCATTTACGGATCGTTGTTTCCAAATTTATCCATTCATTTTAGTTTTCAAAACAGAAGTCCTGTTTTTATTTCTTAGGTATGGAGAATTGTTTGATGGTTTGCAAGAACATGTTGGGTGAATTGGGAATTCCGTTTACCCATCGCTTTTTGAAAGAGAAATTGCGTACCCATCCCGAACCGGAGTCTTTGTTGGCGATTTCTGATACTTTAGCCTAATACCAAATAGAAAGCCTTGCTCTTCAACTAGGGGAAGAAAAATTAGATCAACTGCCCTTGCCTTGTGTGGTTCAGATTAGCCAAAATCCTTTTCCCTATTTCACTTGCCTGTCTCAGGTCGCAGAGGATTGGGTGGAATACTTGGACGAAAAAGGAAAGCTGATCAAGCAGCACAGAAAAGATTTTGTAGCCCTATGGACTGGGGTAACCTTAGTGGTGGAAAAAGGAGAACATTCCGGAGAGCCTGGATATTCCCTGCGAAGGAAGGAGCAATTGATTTTTCCGTCCTTACTTTTTCTGCTTGGTGCAGTTAGTTCGGCTTGGATCATTGGAGTTTTGATTGGGTTGGATTATAATTCTTCTTATTCTTTTGGGGTGATTGCTCTATTGATTTTAAAAATTGCTGGCTTGAGCATTTCAACAATTTTGCTCTGGTCAGAGGTGGACAAGAAAAATGCGGCGGTTACTCAATTTTGCGGAGGTGGTGATCAAACAGATTGTAATTCAGTCATTGACTCCTTTTCTATTGCGGGATTGATTAGTTTGGGGAATTTGGCCTTTGCCTACTTTTTGGCAAGTACTATTATATCTTTAGGTACATCATTTTCCTCTTCCGCTCTTGCGCTATTGGGTTTGCTCAGTTATTCCAGTTTGGCGATTATCCCATTTTCGCTGTACTATCAGGGAGTCAGGCTAAAAAAATGGTGCCGCCTATGTCTCTGGATTTCCGGGATTTTAGTGGTGGAAGTGGCAGTCAGTCAATTTTTATTGCCTGACTTAGGATGGCCTTCATTTAGAGAATTGGGACTTTTTTCATTTGTTTTCTTAGCTTCTGTCATTGCTTGGATCACACTAAAGCCTTACTTGATGGCTCAAAAAGAACAACATGTTATCAAAAGCAAGTTGCTTAAGGTGCTGTCCAACAAGGAGCTTTTCGACTATTTCCTGAACAAGTCCAGACAGATCACTTCCAATCCCGAAGGGTTAGGGATTCTTCTAAATGGACCTAATCCCAAATACCATGTCTTAAAAGTCTGTAATCCCTACTGCGGTCCCTGTGCCCGTACGCATCCTCTCCTGGAGCAGCTCTATGAAGCCGGGAAGATTGATTTGCAGATTGTGTTTGTTCCTGGAGGAGGAGATGCGGTCAGACTTAAGACCATCCGGCACCTTTTGGGGATTGCATCTAAAGGTAATTTGGAGCAGACTCGCCTAGCCTTGGATGAGTGGTATGGTCAGGAAAAGAAAGATTATGAAGCCTTTGCGGCAAAGTATCCACTGAATGGAGAACTGGCAAAACAAGAATCCAACATCAAGGCCATGCTGGACTGGGCAGACAAGGAGCAGATTGATCATACGCCCACGATTTTCATCAATGGATATGAATTGCCATCGACCTATGCGGTTGAGGATTTGAAATATGTCTTAAACTAATAAACAAAAGCTGCTGATGCAGAAAAAATATTCAATCGCGATGAATAGTCACAGTCTTCGGTGACTCTAAAAGTCGGAGGATTAGCTCATTTAGTTAAAATTATTCAATAACTATTTAAATTAAAAAACTATGAAAAAGTTAAGTATAGGAAAATTAACCGTAAACGAAGAGGATATCCTTACTAGAAACGCCCTAGCAAACATTTTTGGAGGTAACGGAAATGGTTTTTATCAATGCACATGCAATGGCAGAAGACCAGTTACAATAATGATTTATGATGGTACAAATCCTGGAGAGGCAGATGCATATCCAGATTGTGTTGGCATTATAGATTGCAAAAAAGTACAGTAACTAATATATATTGGGACATCCATTTTGGGTGTTCCAATTAACTTGAAATGTGATCTTTGTCTTACATAGATTTATATGCAATCTTTGATAAGGAGGAGAAACTTCATGAATATTATTTTTTACATAATATTATCTCTTATAGGAGAAAAAATCATGTCTATAAAATTTCAATTATAACCCCTGTTAAATGAAAGCATTATTCATTGAAATAAAAAAACCAGTATTTATTCTATTAGCTTTCTTGGCTTTTTCATGTACAAGGAATTGGTCCGAAAATTCAGATTCAATCAATCTCTTGGAAAAAATGACTTACTCGATTGATTCAGTTTATGTGAATGAGAAAGATGATTTTATCAATTTGGGATTTGGTTTGACAAATTTTTCACTTTCTCTAGATAAAAGGTCATTGTTTTTTTTCGATCCATCAAGAAATCGACTACAAGAAATCGACCTAAAAAAATTGGAACTTATAAACAATTTTCAATTCGACCGTGATGGTCCAAACTCAATTGGGTTTAATCCACCACAATTTCAAAGTCTTTCAAATAGAAGAATGCTAATTTCCACACATGGTTATGGGGTTAATGTCTTTAATGTAAACGGACAAAAGGAAAAATCATTGAAGTTCAATTTTCGGGAAATTGATGGATTAAAATATGAGGAAGAAGGGTTGATAACATATAAGGCAGCATTAAGTAAAAATGAAAAATACCTTTTTGCCCTATCAAAATTTGATGCCTCCGCATCTGAGTTCAAATTACTAGTCATTGATCTAAATAAAAAGACTGGTAAAGCTATCTCGTTACCGGCAATGAACAATACCTTAAAATCAAAAATTACTTATATATCACAGGAATCATTCAAAGTGATTTCCGGTCAAATATATTTACAAATGATTAACGATAAACTTTATATTATCAGTTCAGTTACTTCTGATGTTTACGAATATGACTATTTGCTGGATTCTTTGATACTACATGAGTTTGAACACAGATTAGTGCCCTCAAAAAAAACTGGTAAATTTAAGAATTTGGTGTCAGACGAAAAAGAGTTTTATGAGGAAGCTGGAAAACTCATCTATCAAATTAACTTTGAAAATTTAATTTGGGATGAAAAAAGGAATCTCTTTTTCAGGTTTGCAAGTGTACCGATTCCTGATAAAAATATGGAATGGTACGATGAAGCTAAAATTTTTCTTTTCGCATATGATTCTAACCTAAATCTCTTGGGAGAAATTTATTTACCAGAAATAAAAAAAGTTCCTGACTATCCATTCTTTAAAGATGGAAAACTTTGGTCCTGCGTAAATATGGGCGATGAGCTAGGATTTGCAATTTTTAGTCTAAACTTTTAAAAAAAAAAGAACTCAGGTAATTTTTTTTAAAAAATATACTACACTTAAATAAAAAATATTCAATCGCGATGAATAGTCACAGTCTCCGGTGACTGAAATAGTCGGAGGTTTCGCTAACCAAATCAAAATTTATTGTTAACCATTTAAATTGTAAAAATCATGAAAAAATTAAGCTTAGAAATGCTCAGACTCAGCACCAATGAGGTTTTGGAAAGAAGTCAGATGAAGAAAATTACTGGTGGGTATGGGAGTTGCACTGTGTGCTATCGTTATGACTCCAACTTAAATCAAAATGGTACATATACTACCTCTGGTTCTTGTAATGCTGGGACGACGTGCTATAATGACCCAGATTGTTTTACGTGGTCTTGTCATTGATTCTGTAAGCTAAGTATCAGATTACACTATACTAATTTAACATTATAAGTTAATAATAATACGTTGACTGATATTTTGTTTATCAATTAAAGAACTACTCCATAAAGTTTTATTTGGAGTAGTTCAATTTTACTATAATTATGTTTTTAAATATAGTAAACTTGAAAAATTCTTTAATATTTCAAAGTTACGAAAAATCATAAAGGAATAGTTAATATTTATAGAGAATATTGTAATGGCCAAGATATCAGTATCGATCATGAAATATATTATTAGGATATTGTTTTTCATAATAATTTTCCAATTTCAGAATTGTGGAAATAAAGATCATCCAAACTATTCTAAATCAACTAAAGACATTGACATAAAAATAGATTTTTTGAAGGAAAGTTCGCTTGAATTTGATTTTGAATTCCTAGACTCTATAAACCTTGAGGTTCCCGGGAACCCTCCCCTTACATCAATCCAAGACTTGGTTTTTTCGCAAAACTTTTTCCTTCTTTTAGATAGAAAACAAGGGTTATTAAAATTTGATAATAATGGTATGTTTCTCTTTAAAATTGGAGAGTTTGGTCAAGGGCCAGATGAATATGCTATGCCCTATGCACTTCACTTAGATGAAAAGAAAAACATTGTCTATGTGGCAGATTGGCAGAAAATGGTTATTCTCACTTACAGCCTCGAAGGAAAATTTGAATCAACAAGCAGTAAACTTCTGGAGCATCCTATATCTTTTTATAAAGAAAATGATACGCTTCTGGTAGTTCAGGAAACAATAAATGGAACAAAAGAGCATCCTAGAGAGGTGATGATAAACTCACTTAAACCCAATAGTCTTGAAATTGTGAATAATGAAAGCCCCGCCTACAGTTTTCATTCTAATTTCAACATTATCCATCCCATTCCCAGGATATTAAGCCGAGTAGGTAATTCAAGCTTATTTTACATGCCAATTATTCGGGGAGAGATTTCTTCTCATACCGATAGAGATACGATTTTTAGACATCAAGACGGTAAATTGACCCCAGAGTATTTAATTCATTTAATTGGTTTTGATAGTTCTATACAATTGAGTATAAGCCAAATAGTAATGTCTGATAAATATGCTTTTTTACGCGTTATTTATGACAACCGTCCTTATTTTTTAGTAATTGATATAGAAAGTAATAGTCCCTTAGGTCATTTAAGGCAATTGTCTAACCTAGAGATGACAGATGAAATGATTCCAAGGCCTATTAGAGAAGATAGGTATTTTTCCATTCTTAGGGATAAGGAGAATGGCTTAGAGAAAAATCCCCAAATAGTATTTTACCGCATACCATAGTAAAGAAACTAAATTATTGTTTTGAAAAATTCCTTCCCCAATTACAACCAACCCGACTCCAAAGACTGTGGTCCTACTTGCTTGCGGATAATTTCAAAGCACTATGGAAAGCTCATTTCATTAAAAGAAATCCGTGAAATATCGGAGACGACTCGGGAAGGAAGCAGCCTATTGAAGCTCAGTGATGCAGCTGAAGCGATGGGGTTTAAGACCATTGGTGCCAAGTTAAGCTTTGAAAAGTTGATTCAAGCCCCTTTGCCCTTAATTGTACATTGGGACAAGCAGCACTTTGTCGTCGTATATCGAATCAAAAATGATAGGGTATTTATTTCTGATCCTGCTTACGGTTTAATCCAGTATTCCAAAGAAGAGTTTATCTCCCGGTGGATCGGTAATAATGCCACTGAGCATACTCAGGAAGGAGTGACACTTTTGCTCGAGCCTACCCCCCTCTTCCGAAAAATGAAATGGGAGGAAAAAGAAAAGCGTTCACTTGGTTTCCTCTTCAACTACCTGTTCCAGTATAAAATTCTGATAGCTCAGTTGACTCTAGGGTTGCTGGTAGGTAGTTTGTTGCAGCTGATTTTTCCTTTCCTGACGCAAAGCATTGTGGATGTTGGGATCCAAAATCAGGATGTAGATTTTATTTATCTGGTTCTTTTTGCGCAGATCATGCTTTTTTTGGGCAGGATGAGTGTGGAGGTACTTCGCAGCTGGATTTTGCTGCACCTAACTACTCGGATTAATATTTCGCTGGTCTCGGATTTTTTCATCAAACTGATGAATCTTCCCATTTCTTACTTTGATACTCGGATGACCGGGGATATCATGCAGCGAATCGGCGATCATCGAAGGATTGAGAATCTTTTGACAGGCACCACACTCAACACCTTGTTTTCTTTCTTTAATCTGATCGTTTTTGGTGTTGTCTTGGTCTATTACAGTTTGACGATTTTTTTAATCTTTCTTGGCGGTAGTGTGATGTACCTTGCATGGGTACTGTTTTTTATGAAGCGACGCAGAGAACTCGATTACAAGCGTTTTGCTCAAATGAGCCAGGAACAAAGCACTGTGATCGAGCTCATCAATGGCATGCAGGAAATCAAAATGCACAATGCCGAAACCCAAAAGCGTTGGAGTTGGGAATTTGTACAGGCCAGATTATTTCAAGTATCCATTCAATCTTTAACCCTAGAGCAGAGGCAGCAGGTAGGCTCATCCGTGATCAACGAACTCAAAAATATCCTGATCACCTTTACTTCTGCCATGCTCGTGATCGAAGGAAATCTGACCTTGGGCATGATGCTGGCCCTGCAATACATCATTGGACAGTTGAATAGTCCAATCAATGAATTGGTAGGGTTTCTTCGATCGTTCCAGGATGCCACCATCAGCCTCGAACGACTCAATGAAATCCATGACAAGGAAGATGAAGAAAATTCTGAAAAACAGCTGGTCAGAACAATTGAACCTGGTGAGGGCATGGAAGCTAAGAACCTGTCCTTTCGCTATGTAGGTGCTGAGGAGGCAGTTCTTACCGAGATTAACCTATACATCCAGCCTAAAAAAGTCACGGCAATAGTGGGTGCAAGCGGTAGTGGTAAGACCACCCTAATGAAGCTGTTGCTAAAATTCTATGAGCCCAGCTCAGGGGAAATACGGTACGGAAAACATGACCTAAAAACTGTTAGCCCAAAAAGTTGGAGGGAGCAGTGTGGGGTGGTCATGCAAGAAGGCTATGTGTTCAACGACACCATAGCGGCCAATATCGCGGTGGGTCAGGACAGCATAGATCAGGAAAGGCTGCTTGAAGCTGCCCGAATCGCCAATATTTTGGACTTTATTCAGTCTTTACCGCTTGGATTCAATACAAAGATTGGAAATGAAGGAGTTGGAATGAGCACCGGACAGAAGCAACGCCTCTTTATAGCCCGGGCGATTTATAAAAATCCGGCTATGCTCTTTTTTGACGAAGCTACCTCGGCCTTGGACGCCAAGAATGAACGGGAGGTCATGGAAAACCTCCGGAAGTTTATGCAGGGCAAAACGGTTTTTATCATTGCCCATCGATTGAGTACGGTCCGTAATGCGGATCAGATCATTGTAATTGATCGGGGAAAAATCGTTGAACAAGGGCCACATGTAGAATTGGTTCATGCCAAAGGAATCTATTATGATCTGGTGAAAAATCAGTTGGAACTGGAAAAGATTAACTCAAACTGATCATGCCTGTAATTAGCCAAAACGACAATCTTAACCTTCGGTCTGAAGAGGTCCAGGAGATTATTTCCCGGCCCCCGGCTTGGTTGATCCGATGGGGCATTACCTTAATATTCATCCTACTTTCTCTTTTGATTGGATTATCCTTTTTGATCCGATATCCTGATTTTGTAGAAGCGAAAGTTTTGGTCACTACTGCCGACCCAACAGAACGAATTGCTGCCCGATTTACAGGGCAGATAGAGCAACTTTTCATCAAAAATGGAGATCAGGTAAAAATAGACCAGCCCTTGGCTGGCATCAAGAGTACGGCTATGCTGGACGATGTGCTGTTTTTGAAAACCACCCTTGAAAAAGAACCCTTTGGTAAGGAAAATGACTTTTTATTTCCTGTTGAATCACTTACCGAGTTGGTTTTAGGGGAAATCGGATTGCCTTTTTTGGAATTCGAAAGGAATTATTTGGAGTATCGATTGATCAGGGAGTTACAGCCCTTTGCAGGACAGTTGGAAGGCACCAAAGCATCTATAGAAGAAATCAAAAAACGGATCACCAGTCAGCAATCCCAAAAAGAATTACTTAGCAGAAGACATTCATTAGCCAAAATCGACTACGAGCGTAACAGAAACCTCCATCAGCAAGGGGTCATTGCAGACAAGGATTTTGAATCCCGTGAAATGGAATATTTGCAGATGGAAGAACAGGTCAATCAAATGGCCATATCTATCTCTCAATTACAGGAAACACTGAATACGGCAAATCAGACCATTAAAAACACCAACATTAATCGGGAAGAAGAGGAAGCTAGGTCATTGAAAGCCCTAATCCAATCCTACCAAGGACTTAAGCGGAGTTTACGGGATTGGGAATATTTGTATCTGATGAAATCTTCCATTAATGGTGTAGTCAGCTTCCAAAAAGTATGGGGAGCCAATCAGCAGGTCAATTCAGGGGAACTAGTGTTTACCGTATTACCGGACAATAAATCCGAACTAATGGGTGCCATGAAAATAGCCGCTCAAAATGCCGGAAAAGTGAGCATGGACCAAAAAGTCTTGATCAAATTGGACAATTATCCATTTCAGGAATATGGGGCTTTGATCGGGAGGATTTCAAGCATTTCGGTGTCTCCGGATGAAGAGTTCAACTATTTGGTATATGCCACACTACCCGAAGGGACCCTGACTTCTTTCAAAAGGGAAATTCCATTTAACCAAGAACTCTTGGGAAATGCTGAAATCATCACCGAAGAACTGAGTGTGGCAGAGCGCTTATTTTTCAAGTTCAGGTCAATCATGATGTACTAGATGAAGATTGTTCACACATTTTGGATTGATGAAGGGAAAGACCCCTTGATAGATAGTTTTGGATGGTGCAGTGCTCCGTATCATTTGATGAGTTGGGCGCTGAGTTGCCTACAACTTCATCAATTTTACGAAGACCTGGAATTGATTACCGATAGGAAGGGAAAAGAGTTGCTGATCGACCAATTGAAATTGCCTTATAAAAAAGTAAGAGTTGAATTGGATGATTTAGATTTAGTTCAAATTCCTGGCTTATGGGTGATGAAAAAAATATATTCCTATACCCTCCATGAACAACCTTTCCTCAATGTGGACGGGGATGTATTCGTTTATGCGCCTTTTCCTAATGAACTTCTTTCCGGCCAACTGATTGCCCAGAACATCGAGCAAGATTTTGATTATTACAAAGAGTTGGTCGGACTTGTAGGGAATACTTTTCCATTTGTACCAAAGCCTATTAAAGAACAGATCGACAAGGGCATGGAAATCCAAGCCAGTAACGCCGGGATATTTGGAGGTAATAATTATGCATTTTTTAAAGACTATTTTCAGGTGGTCGAGCAATTTATAGCAGGTAACCAAGAACAGATTAAATCCTTAAGCCCTTCCCAACTGGTAAATTTCAATGCGGTGGTGGAGCAGTATATTTTTTGTTGCCTCAGTACTGACCAAGGTATTAAAGTGAACTACCTGTTAGATACCGTTTACGATCCTTCTTTTTTTGAATCCTTTGCCAATTTCCATCACCTACCAAATGATATCTCTTTTATGCATGCCTTAGGAGATTATAAGAAAAACGGTTGGGTTTGTGACCAGCTAGCGCACCGATTACGACTGGATTATCCGGAATACTTTGCTAGGGTAATGAATCTCTTTGAAAAAGATGAATTAGCGTCTTCTGAAAAAACAGTTCCAGACGCATCAAGAGATCTTCCAATTAACCCTAAAAAAGTTGCTACAAACTATCTATCAAAACCAGAAACCCAGCAATTTTACAGAACAGATCAAATCCTTTCTGCCATCTCTGAAAAAGAAGGCATTTCCTTGGATAGAGATAAATTCACCATTTCTGAATTGAAGGATAATTTGGGCAGAAAATTGACTGATGCACTTATCCTCAGGGTTTTGGATGATGTGTATGAGTTTGAACAAGAGAAGCTTAGATTAATCGAATTACTTCAACAGAGCAGTTCAGATCTGGAGGATGGGTTTCCAGCCATACAATCTGCCAACCAAGTGTTAAAGAATAAACGATGGCAAGAAATGGCCGAGCTTAAAATGGCTCCCAAAAGTAAATCAATCATCTCTGAATGGGATTGGTCTCAAAATTACGTGTTGTTCACTCGGGTCAAAATCAATCCCATTGAAAACAATCTCTTAATTCCTCCTCATTTTTATCAAACGATACTGCTTTGGGACAGGCATCATGAGGAAGTTATCGAATATCTCATAGGACCAATTGGAACCTATCTTTTGTCTATCCTCAAAGAAGAGTACTACACCTCAATGAGTGAGTTGGTGGATAAAGTGACTACCTTTTTTGAATTAATAGATGAAAAACGAATTATGGAAATGATAGATGAAGAGATTCGCTTTTTAGCCTACAGCGGAGTGATCCATCTTAGGGGAATCAGGAACAGCTAATTCAGTAAATATTTACTGAAGCTTAGTAAATATGGTATAGGTATTCGCTTGATTACCAAATAATTTAGGGTCTAATGATCGGAAGTACCGATCGAGTCTTTTAACCATAATTACTATATTTTATGAAAAAGTTAAGCTTAGAAATGCTCCGACTCAGCACCACTGAAATTTTGGAAAGAAGTCAGATGAAAGCAATCGTAGGTGGAGGAAGATTCTACTGCAATTGTGTAGGATCAGTAGGGTCCTGGTCTGGAACCTACTCTGATCATGCAAATGCTGTAGCAGCCGGAACCCAACATTGTTCATCGGGGGTTGCTGAATGTTACTCACTTGCTCAACAGTAAAAAAATGATTCAATTAGTAAAGCTTTCATTTCTTGAAAGCTTTACTGTTTTCAAAAAAAACATACCTCAATATGGATTATAAACCAATGCTCAAATCTCAATTTGCTTTATTTTTTTTATTGGGTAATGTAATTTTGATTTCATGTAATAACAACAGACCACCGAGTAACTTAGGTTTTAATGATTTTAAGTTAGACACCTTAATTTTTAGCTCCGAAAATGAAGTCATCGATTTGGGAGAAGAAGGCGAATTTTTAATTTCATCAGAGATGTCTGAAGATGCTTCTACCTATTATATTTTTAATCTTGAGAAGAGATTTTTATACACGCTGGATTTAAAATCAAATAAACTTCTCTCGACCTTAAAAATGCCTTCTGAAGGACCGGATGGTATTGGAGACTGGCTGATAGACTTCCAAAGATTGGATGACCAAAACTTCATCGCTCAAGGTGACAATGTATTTTATTTTATTAATCAAGAAGGAAAACTATTGGATAAGACACGGGTGGATCATCTTTTTTACTTGAATCCTGAATTGGCCAAAAAATTTCCCAATGTCGGATTCCTCTATAAAGATGGACAATTTCACTTCTCGACAGTGGAAATGGGTAAGATCGAATCGCAGGTGCTAAGCTATAATCCGAAAAGCGACTCCTTTCTTTTGAGAGAGATTCCCTCTATCGACTTGATTAAAAATTGGTCTATGGTTTCCATGGTCAAATCTTTCACTTTTTATTCATCGCCTTCATTTGTAATCAATGATTTCCCAAGCGGAATCCTTGTGGTAAATAGAGGCCTGCCTAATATGACCGCTTACCTGAATAATGGAGACACCCTAAGCACCAAACCTAAGAGCTCGAAATTTTTCGAAGACTTGGTGCCGGTGGAGGAAATATTCAGAGCCAAAAATGAAGAGGAAGAAAAGGAGTTTAAAAAGGAATTAGAAAAGCAGATGAACTTCCTCCGACCGGTAGTGGATGAAAGGAATCAAAAGCTCTATAGATTTGGCTATCGACTGGCATCGGATGGTATTTCTTATGATACCTATTTATTTGAATATGATCTGAATTTAACCTTGACGCGGGAGACCCAGTTGGAAGGAGTCAAAATCAAACCCAAGAAAATGTTCCTTCGGGATTCGAGTTTTTACCTGGCAGTTTCTATTGAGGATGAACCGGCTTTTCTGATTTTGAAGAATCCTTTTTAAAGACTATTTCCAAGATTACAGAGTTTTTGGGCTGACACAAAACAATCAATTCGGAATTACGGATATCTAATTCAGTAAATATTTACTGAAACTTAGTAAATAGCGTATAGATAATCTGCTGAATGTTAAATATTTTAGATTTGTGAATTTTAGCCGGAAGGTCCGGCCATAATACGTTTCAATAAACTAAGTTTTATGAAAAAGTTAAGTCTAGAGATGCTCAGACTCTCTTCAGAAGAGATTCTTGGGCGAAGTCAAATGAAAAAAATTACAGGGGGCTATGGATTCGGTATTTGTTACCTGACATGTTCTCATCCTAATGGTTCGAGGCAATATACGGTCCCAAATTGTAGCGTTAGCTGTTTGCAGGGAGTTGGTTCATATCCCTTGTATTGTTCTTGTCAATAAGAATGGGAGTATAATTAATTTGTCTTAGGAAATCCAAGTCTCATACTAAGAATTTTCACTCTTCACGATTTTGTAAATTTCAAAATGAGTGAAATCAGCTTCAATGTCAGGATATACTAATTTGATGAGTAGGCGATTTCTTGGTAATCCGGTCATTACCATTCCTCTAGTTGGGATGGTAATTTCTTTACTTAGTTGGCCTGTTTGATCGAATAATAACATTTTATTCTGATAGATATTTTCAAATATCTCAGACTGATTAGTTAAGTTTGGATTTAATGACACCTTATCATTATATTCCAAAGCAAACAATCCATTGTCAAGCTTAAAAATACTGTAGTTTTTTGGTGTTTCCAGCCAGCCTTTCGAGGTCTTAGCCAAGTCAGGAATATACAGTTTTTCATATAGTTTTACCGACCTTGGATCTGCATAGTAAATCGTTATTTTATCAATCATAGTTTGTTGTGATAAATCATATATGGTGATCTCATTATCAAAAGTGGCAGTAAGATATAGTTTAGAGTCTTCAGAATCAATAAAATAAACTGGCCCATAAAAGCCTCCTGCTATTTCTAAAAAATCTTTTGTCACCTGCCTTTCATTTAGCGGAGAAAATTCTATTTTAGATTTAGTTTTTTGATTATAAATCTCAAACAAGTTTGCTTGATCAAAATTCTCATAGCTTTTTGGATGGAATATGCTGGTGCCAGAAGGAATGGTCGCAAACGAAATATTTGTGGAATTTGAGTCGTTTTTATGATATGAAAACTTCTTTGAAACAGAATATAAATTAATTACATTGCCAGGTTGATATTTAAAACGCTCTATCAGTTTTAGGCTTTGATTGTAAAGTAGCACTTCAACACCTGTCATTACCCAAATATTTCCGGTTTCTGAAAATCCCAAAGAAGAAAGGTTTGAAGAATGCTGTTCAGGTCCCTCCCCCTGCAAATTTTGATTTATCAGAATTTGTCCGCTTTCATCTACAAGTATTATTTCTTTTCCTTTTCCTGTAGTGGAATATCCCAAGTATATTTTGTCCTTTGGGAAGTAATCAAGTAATTCTAAATTTGTTAATGAATTAACTGAAAATTCACTCTCTTTTTCAAGTTGGTAAGTTTCTAAAGATGGATATTCTTTATCTCTTATTTCTCCTTTACATGAGACAAGTAAGAAAAATCCATTAAAAAGTAAAGCTGATAATATTTGTAGTTTTGATGAAGTCATATGTATTTATTCTGTTATCACTCTTTCAATTTAAGAAAAAAATGTTTTTTATCAAAGTTCATGTTTTGAACTTTTTCAATTCTTTTATTCAAGTTTGCCTAAAAAACTCTATCTTGAATTGTCGAAATCAAAATTATCTATGAGAAAATCTGCTTCGTTACTTTTGTTTTTTATCTTGGTCGGATGTAAAATAAGCAACTCAAAAATCGAAGGATTTGGAAGTTTTGAAAAAATTGACAGCATCCAGTTTTCTATACCGTCTGATCTGATTTTTCAAGATTTAGATCCTGCTGCAAGAAAAATAATTTTCTTGAAAGATGCTGATTCAAAAAAAGAGGTAATTCTTACGGATTTTGAGGGTAATATCATTACAACCTTTCTTTTGACTGATACCTTAAATTCTAGAATTGATCATCTTTTGACCCCGATTTCATTTCAATCAGATCGATTTATTTCCGTATTTGGATCTAAAGAATTGAGAAATTATGATTTGGTCGGTAAAATTGAACAATTATTTCAAGTCCCACCTAATTTAGAACAACAAATTTCAAAATCAACCTCTTACGATGTTACTGACAATAGCTTATACTTTTCGAGCACTATGATAATGAATCTTAAAAATAAAGACCTTAAAAGATTTAAAACTGTCAAAGCCTTGGAGCGGATCAACTTAGAGACTGGTGATTTAGAATTTCTAATTAAACTTCCTGAATCTAGTATATTTCAAAACGGGAAGTATTTTCTAAATGGCCACTGGTCTCCAATCTTTGAATTAGATAAGGATAAAATTCACATAATTTTTGGTATAGAACCTCAAATATATACTTATAGTAAAACACCTCCATTTGATCTTTTAAGTAGTACCCCTCTAGAATTATTCAATTTTCAAGTTTTTGATGGATTTAAAGATTTTTCCTCAACTCTTGGTTTAAATAGCCACTTATTTTCGTCGGGCAGGTTTTCATCAATTCAGAAATTGAATTCGGGATTCTTAATTTCGTATTTTCCTGGGTTTGATAGTTCTGAATTAAAAGATAATCTAGCTACTATGTCCACTGAAGATATTATCAAAACTATAAGGGAGGTTAAGGGAGAGCATCCATTTAGATTGGTTGTCATTGATTCTTTGGGAAAGCCTCTAGCCGATTTTGTACCAATTGGATTTGATATTAATAAAATTATAATTAAGAATGGGGAAATATGGATTCCTGAGAATTTAAGATTAAGTAACAATAGTAATCAATTTAAAATTTATAAAATAAAGATTGAAAAAGTATATTGATGTTTATGAGCGAGATTATTCTGTTTATTTATGTATTAGTTTTCCAAATAGGTTAAGCCTAGGTTCCAATGTTAAATAGCGCACTAAAGATTTTAGAAAGGAGTTGGTTTCCCTTCTATAGGCTAATTTACGAAATTACTGTTGCCGTTCAGAAAGACAATCAATTCACCGTTTTACTAATTGAGGCATGAGAAAAATCCTCGTTACACCTATTGTTTTGTTTTTGTTCTTGTCGTCAACTTTTGGTCAAGTAAGCCTTCGAAAAGTTTCTGAATTTAAAATTGACAGCTTTTACGAAATAGGAATACTTGATTATTACGAAAAAGATCAAGTTTATTTGGGGTAAACCAAAAGTAAAGGCGGGAGTGTCGAGATTAGTCTTTTTGATTCCCAAGGGAATGAAATCATTTCTAAATGTCTCCTCGGAGAAGGCCCCAAAGAGCATTTTTCTCCATTAAGTGGTCTTTCTTTTTCCGAGGATGGTAATTTGTGGGTAAAAACCCCAAATGAGATTTTACTCTATGACCGCAAATTAAATTTGATCAAAAGAAAACGATTTAGTTCGCTGGGTTCTTCGACTATTTATTTCCCCAAGAAGCTGACTACACTTAAAAATCTTAAAGGTGAAGAAATAATCGTATCCACTAATTCTAATGTCTGTTCATCTGTTTATAATTTGATTTTCAATGGTCAGATGGAATGCCCTAGGTAATCATTCCCCTGTGTGAGAAGCCATTCTCATGGGCATTTCATTTAGTTATGTGAATGATTTCAATAAGCTTAATCTCATTGAGGGATATAATTTTACTTCCGGAGAATCATTAGGACTTTTTTCTCCTCGCAATATTCCGTTTTTTTCTAAGATGGATTTGAGTATGAAAAATATGCTTTCTGCTATTTATACCCGAAGTCCTGACGGTAGGCTTTTAGTTGTGACTACAAGTTTTAATGATCAAATCACGGTTTTCGATGCTTGGACCTTGGCGAGAAGGTATCCTATACAGATTAAGCATGAGTCATTCCAGGCTGTGAAAAGCACTAAATTATCTTTATCCAGCCTGCCTCAATTTAAAGGCAATATTCTATCTGCTAGAAATTATGCCTTGCATGCTTGGGGTAATGGTTATTTAGCCCTCGAATACCTCAAGGACATCTCAAGGAGTAATTTTGAAAGGAAACTTATCGAGAGTAAATCGTATGGCACTTCAAGGGATCCTGATTATCATCGATTAATCTTATTCAAAGATGGCCTCCAAGTTTCAGGGGATATTCCCATTCCCTATGGGGAGATTCAAATGGCACTTCCGGGAAACCGCCTGCTTATTCGGCTGATCAATCCCGATGAGGAAGAAGATTTTATGCGGTTTGGAATTTTTGAGATGAAATAGATTCAGATTATTCGCTTTGCTGCCAGTAGACGAATAGTACGCTGATGCTTCAACTACAACCAGCACAAGCGACCGTAGACGGAAGACCAAGAAGTGGCATTTGTAGTTCAATTGAACTTACAGCTAGGCAAAACTTACGAAGTTCCGCCTTTCCAAATAGCCTATTCATAACGTTGTTTGTCATCAATCAAAATTCAAGTTAATAAACGTCGCCACCCCAAATAGCGGCCTTGCCCGTAGAAACTGTCCGTTTTCAAAGCCTGCGGCAAATTCCACTCGGAAAAACCGGAAGAGATTATCCAAGGAATAGCCGATCTCGGTGTAGTGCGGGGAGTTTTCCGTCTTGAGGTAATTCACAAAGACATTTTCCCGCACCCCAGAAAACCGCAGCATGGGGAGTTGGGTAAGTAGGAATTTCCGGAATTGGTAATGGGCAATCGAGGAAATATAGGCTCCCGAGGTGCTGTATCGGTAGTAGTCCATCACCCGGAAATCAGAGGCTGCATCCATATTGGAGAAAATCGTACGATTGCCTCCAAAATGCTTGAAATCCTGGAAGAAGACCTGATTGGAGTTCAGGAAAGTGCCTCCCGTGAGGTTGAAATCCAGTTTTCCGCTTACCCCAAAGGAAAAAGAATGCTTGATCGAAGCTTCGACCTGGTCAAAATCTGCGGATAGTCCATTTCCAAAAAGTCCCGGAATGGCTTTTTGATACATCACCGTGACCTCGGGTGACCGATCATAGTTGGGGCTTTTTCTCCCGTTTCTGACCGAATAAGTCAATCCCGGTCTCCAATCTACAGAAGCATGGATTCGGGCGATTTGATGATTGGCAAAGTTGCTGGGGAAAGTCTCCACATTCTCCGGCCTGTTGGCAGTGTAGTTCCGGTCAGGTTTATTGTAGAGACTATAGTTGCTGTTGTTGAACAGCTCCCTTCGCTCAGCAAGCAGGAAATTGACCCGGTAGGTAAAACCGTAATTGACCCGATGTGCCCAATAGGCCCGGGCAAAGTCCTGCTCGTAGAGTTTCATGTAGTTCTTTCGCACCAAAATCGAATAGACGGCATTGATTTGCTCTTGGATAGGATTGTCCGAATTGAACTGATAGATATACCGTCCAGCCTCCAAGCCCCAAGTCTGTCCGGAAGTCGGTTGGGTATGCGACCATCTAAAGTCGGTCTTGCCATAAAATCTTCTACTGGCAAAGCCATAGCGAAGCTCAGGTTCGATGTTGAAACTTTTACGAAGGCGATTGACCGAATCTGGAAGTTTGATCTCTTGGTATTTTCGGTAAAAAAGTCCCATGCCCACTTTCCAACCCTCGACCGTGTTGTAGGACATTTTGGTCCAATTTTGCCGAAATCCTATGCTTTTTCCCTTCCCGAACCCATAAGAACCTCCGTTCATAAAGTCTAAAGGTTGAAATTTTCGTCTGACTTTTTTGGCCACGGAATCCACCTGGCTTACCTTGGCTGCTTCTACGGTAGCCAAGCTGTCGTCACGCTCATAACCTTGGACCTCTTTTAGGGTAAGTGGGACGGGGCGGATGCTGTCCCAGTAGCTGAGATCCCGCTTGCGGGCAAGTGTATCCACGGAGTAATTGCGCTCGGAGACCACAGTTTCCTTGGATTCGGCCTTGCTTTCCTGCATCAATTCCTTTTCGTACTGATTGATCAGTTTTCGGTATTCCTTTCTCGTGGTCGGTTTTTCGGCGGCGAGTTGCTCGAGGGCCGACCGGGATTTGTCCAGCTTGAGGGCATCATCCGGGATGTCCTGGACTTTCTCATCGATAATAACGGGCGTGAGTGCCAAGTCAGGATTGAGCGTAATCTCATAGTCTCGGGTCGAAGCGAGGTATCGGAATTCTCCCTCAAACCCGAAAATCTTCCCTCCAAATACATAGGTATGCGTCAGTGGCATCCATACCTGATCGGCCACCGGGGCATATTGCTGCTTGGCCTGAATCTCAAAACCCAAATAGGAAGTCTTCAGATCCAGGCTATGAATCGCCCAAAGGTCTTCGATGATGTAAATGTATCCCTCAAATACCTGCTCGCCCCGGGAGCGTGGAGTCACCCGGATTTTGCTCACCAGGACATTTTGATCAAAAAAGCTTCCCTCGTGCTTAAAGGAATAATAGGTGAATGCATATCGGGAGAGTGGACTGACGATCCCATTGATCTGATCCTGGTAAAAAGTAGTCTGTATATAAGGTGCCGGAGAGGTGCCCTGATTGTCGCCATTAGTCCGGATGGAGAGCACCTTTTCGGTGATTTTGTCAGGTTGCTCGTAGGTGATTCGGGAGACAGACTCCGAGGTGTAGGCTTCATTGAGTTTGAGTCCTTCTTCCTCGAGTTTCTTTTTGAGGAAAAAGGGTGCGTCTGTCATTTGCCCGGTGCCTTTGAGATAGACGGTCATTTCATATTTCTGAAGCTGAAGCCGATGGTATTTCGCTTTGGCGATTGCCTTGCGCATGACGGTCAGGGCGGGGTCTTCTGCGCCGGCTTTGACCTCAACGGTACTCAGGGTAAATACCTGCGGCTCGAGTACGATATCCAAGTCCACCCATTGGCTTTGGACTTCGACGGTTTTGATTTGAGATTGGTACCCGAGAAACTGGAAGACCACATCATACACTCCCGGCTCAAGTCGGAATTCGAAGAGGCCATTTTCATTGGCGGGAACTCCATCCTCGAGATTACGAACATAGATTGAAGCAAATCCAAGGGCTTCACCTTCTTTGGATGCGATTTTGCCTCGGATGCCTTGGGGAAAAGCCGAAAATGAGACCATGAATGAGAGTAAAAATAGGAGGGGTAAACAGTTTTTTCTCATAAGCAAAGCAGGTATGTCTATAAGATGGAGATCATGCGAATAAGGTTGCTTTTTTAAGTAGATTTTTCAGTCTGAGCGTCTTTTTATAAAATACTATTGGGTCAAAGATCAGTCATCCTTATGGTTTATAGCAAAAGGTTATAAGTAATATTTTGTTAAAAATTCCTGTACTTATTTAAAAAATTTAAAAATGTATTTCAGGTTGTACGAAGTGCCTTGGATTTAATTTTCCAAATTTCCATTTAATTAAAAAAAATTGAATTTTTTAAGACTCTTTAAATGGAAAACGTTTTCCGTTGAAGTATGTGTATCCATATATTGATTATGTTATTAAATTGTTAAAATTACTATACTTCCATTGTAGAAAGGGTTTTAGACATACCACTAGGAAGTTTGTTAAGATTTGCAAAATCAAATTCATTGCTTCACTTTAGGTTTGAAATACTAGTACTCATACCTATTTCGCTTTTTCAAAAAACAAAAAACCCTATGAGAAATTATTTACCAAAGCTCAAGTCGTTGATGCTTGCTCTGGTGCTGATGATCGGCACTGCAGTAGTCGCCAACGCCCAAAATCGAACCATCTCAGGTACAGTCCTGGATGCTTCGCTTGGAGACCCTGTTCCGGGTGCAACGGTCCTTGTAAAAGGAACCACCCGTGGAACGGCCACTGATTTGGACGGTAAGTTTACCTTGCCACTTCAAGCCGGTGACCAAGTACTCGTTGTTTCCTTTGTGGGGTACCTCACACAGGAAATCGAAATTGGCAATCAGTCCACCATTACTATTAATCTGGAGGAAGACATTCAGTCTCTCGAAGAAGCAGTGGTAATCGGTTACGGCAGCCAAGACAAAAAGGAAATTACCTCTGCAGTAGTAGGTGTAAAGCCTGCAGACTTCAACCGAGGTAACGTATCCAATCCTACTCAATTACTGCAAGGTAAAGTGGCAGGTCTCTCCATCACCCGTCCGGGCGGCAACCCAAACAACGGGTTCAATATCCGTTTGAGAGGTCTTTCTACGTTCGGTGCCAACTCTTCTCCCTTGATCGTATTGGACGGAGTGATCGGTGCTTCTTTGGAAAACGTGGACCCGAATGACATCCAGTCTATCGACGTATTAAAAGACGGTTCTGCAGCAGCGATCTATGGTGCGAGAGGTTCCTCCGGTGTTATTTTGATCACCACTACCAAGCAAGGAAAGCGTGAAGGCACTACCAATGTCACCATCAATTCTTTTGGTACCATGGATCAGGCTACAAACTTGATTCCGGTCCTTTCTCCTGAGGAGTTTGTGGCTAGAGGAGGTACAGACTTCGGTAGCCGTACAGATTGGAGAGAAGAATTGATCTCTGATGCGTTCTCTCATACGACCAATGCATCGGTTTCCGGAAGTTTCGGAAATTCAAACTACATGGCTTCTGTCAACTATCGTGACAACAACGGTATCGTAGATGGTGTAGGTAATGAGCGATTGAACACGCGTTTGAACCTGTCTCAAGGTGCTTTGGATAACCGGCTGAGATTCAACGTGAATCTTTCATTCACCAATGTGGATTCAGAGTCTATCAATGATGCGGCATTCCGATATGCCACTATTTACAATCCTACCGCGCCGATTTTTGCAGAAAATACGCAGGACAACCGCGATTTTGGAGGATATTTCCAGCGGGATTTGTTTGATTTCTTCAACCCGGTAGCGTTGGCAAATCAGCAGAAATTTGTGGGAGAGACCAAAACAGCTTTGACTTCCTATCGTGCTGAATTTGACATCCTTCCAAACTTGACCGTGACGGCTCAATATTCTCAGGACAGAAGAAACACGCTTACCGGTGCTTTCTGGTCCTTGCAAGACTTCCAAGTAGGTATCGGTGCCCAAGGTTCTGCACAGCGTACTACCTTTGACCGATCTCAGCGAATCTTCGAATCTACATTGAGATACGAGACCGATCTTTCAGACAAATTGAATATGACCCTTTTGGGCGGTGTGGGTACTCAGTTTACAAAAAATCAAGGCTTCAATGCTCGAGTGAGACAATTCTTGTTTGATACCGGTTGGGACAACCTTGGTGCTGGTGCGATTCGATTGGGTAACAACACCGAATTGTTCTCTTACGCTAATCAAGATCAATTGAACTCTGCGTTCGGTAGAGCGAACTTCAACTGGGACAATACCTTCTTCGTGTCTGCATCAGTAAGAGCAGAGACTTATTCAGGTTTTGGTCCAAATAACCAAACCGGTGTATTCCCTGCATTCTCCGTGGGTTCTGACTTCACTCAGATTTTCGATATGGGAATCTTCAGTCAATTCAAGCCAAGAGTATCTTACGGGGTGACCGGTAACCTACCTCCATCTCCAACCTTGGCTTTGGGTGTATTTGGCAACGGCAACCGGATCGACTTGGATGGTGATCCATTGACTCAAAATGACATCTTCGTGGGTATCACTCAGCAGTCTAACCCTAACAGAGATCTGAAGTGGGAGACTAAGAAGGAATTCAACGTAGGTGTGGATTTTGGTATGTTTGATGGCAAAGTAAATGGTAGCGTAGATTACTACACCAGAGATATTTCTGACTTGTTGTTCAACGTGCCTGTAAACACTGGTTTCCCTAACCCATTTGACCCAGGACGATTCAATACCGTAGGTTCTACTTGGATCAACTTGGCAGACTTAAGAGCTGCTGGTTTTGAATTCGCAATTGGTGTGAACCAAATCGGAAAGGGAGCCTTGAAATGGTCTCCTAACTTCAACTTCACGATCTATGACAAGACAACTATCGAAAGCTTGTCAGTAGGTGACCTTGGATTTGACGAATTGCGTTTCGCGACTCCAGGTTCTCCAGGTCAGAACAATGACCCGATCATCTACAACCGAGTAGGTCAGACTTTGGGTGATTTCTATGGTCCAAGACTGCTTGGCTTGACCGAAAGCGGCGAGTATATCCTTTCTACGGAAAATCCTGATGAGTTTGAGAAAATCGGTAACGGTCTTCCTAAAGGCGAATTCGGTTTTGCCAACAGCTTCATGTATGGACAGTGGACTTTGAATGTGTTCTTGAGAGGTGCTTGGGGTCATGACCTCTACAACTCTTACAGAGGCTTCTACGAAAATGGTGACGCACCATCTTTGACTTGGAACTCTGTGGTGACAGACAAAACTCCAACTACTCCACTAGTGACCTCTCCTCCGAGATTCAATGATTCTTACATTGAGGATGCATCTTTTGTGAGATTGGACAACATGGAATTGGGCTATAATTTCAAAACCAATTCTCCAAATCTCAGTTCTTTAAGAGTGTATTTTGCAGCTCAAAACCTGTTCACGCTGACCAATTATACCGGTATTGATCCTGAAGTTCGAATCAACGACTCCGAAAATGGAGACGGATTCACCACAGCACTTTCACCAGGTATCGAGCGTAGAAATACCTACTTCCAGACTCGTTCATTCACTTTGGGAGTAACCGTAAACTTCAAATAACCAATCAAATTCTACAGATATGTTTAAATCTATTCGTAAAATCGGTTTAGTGCTTCCCGTGGTCTTGGCCATAGGCGCATGTCAGGAACTCGAGCAGGAGGTATTGGATGGGGTGACAGGTGAGCAAGTAGCAGGTAGCACCAACCCAAATTTGATTGCTGTACTCAAAGCTTCCGCGTACTCCAGAATCGTAGGTTCCTGGGGGTCTCATAACAGTATTTGGTCTATCCAGGAAGTTTCTTCCGACGAAATGGCAATTCCTCAAAAAGGTGCCGACTGGGCTGATGGAGGACTTTGGATCCGTATGCACAGACACACTTGGTTGCCTTCTGACGAAGCGATCAATAACTCTTGGGCTTATTGCTACACCGCTATCGGTGAAATCAACAACTTGCTGGTTCAATATCCTGATGTAGAAGCTCTTGGTGCTGAATTGAGAGTACTTCGTGCTTACGTTTACCTCTGGTTGATCGATTCTTGGGGAAATGTGCCTATCGTGACCGAAGAATCACTTGGCACCAACCCTTCTAACAGTTCCCGTCAGGAAGTATTCCAGTTTATCGAAAGTTCAATTCTGGATAATATTGATCTTCTTCCTGAGACTTCTTCTAAATACACCTTGAACCAGACTTCTGCAAAAGCTATCCTGGCGAAGTTGTACATCAATGCTGAAGTTTATACAGGTACTGCGCGTTGGGCAGATGCTGAGCGTTTGGCAGACGAAGTGATCAATAGCGGTCAGTATTCCTTGAGCTCCAATTTCTTTGCAAACTTCTCTGAAAGAAACTCTGGCTCAACTGAAAATATCCTGACTTTGCCCTATGATCAAAACAATGCAGGTGGTTTCAACTTGGCTCAGATGACTTTGCACTATCTCAGCCAAAATACCTACAACCTTCAAGAACAGCCTTGGAATGGTTATGCATCTTTGGAAGAGTTTTACAACAGCTTTGATGATAACGATGCTCGTAAAAATTCATTTATCGTTGGGCCGCAATTTGCTTCTGATGGAACTCGACTAAATGACATCTCGGCAGAAGCTGCAGATCCAGATGGTGAGCCGTTGACTTTCACACCTAATATCACCATGCTAGAGCCGAATGCGCTTAGACAAGAAGGTGTGCGTGTAGGAAAATATGAGTTTGCTTCAGGTTCTGCTTCTAACTTGAACAATGATTATGTATTGATCCGATTGGGTGATATCATTTTGATCAAAGCCGAAGCAGCTCTTCGTCAAGGCAAAACTGATGTAGCTCTTGCAGCTGTGAATCAGGTGAGAACCCGCGCAGGTATGCCGGCATATACTACCATCACCCTGGATGAACTATATAATGAGCGAGGTAGAGAGATGTTTGCTGAAGCTTCAAGAAGATCTGATCAGATTCGTTTCGGAAAGTTCTTGCAGCCTTGGTGGGAAAAACAACAGTCTCAACCTTTCAGAACACTGTTCCCGATTCCTCAGCAGCAGATCAATGCCAACCCTGCTTTGGTACAGAACCCTGGGTATTAATTAGTGATTTGAATACTTGAAAAGGAAGTATGCTTCGGCATACTTCCTTTTTTTCTGAAATAGTATGCGTTCACGGATTCTTTTCCTCATGATCTCGTTGACTGGGTTGGCCTGCCAATCTGAGGTGGAAAAATCTACTACGCTTTTTAAACTTATCGATGCGAGTCAGACTGGCATAACTTTTAGAAATGATCTGAACTATACCGAACAGGTCAATCCCTATACTTTTCGCAATTTCTATAACGGAGCAGGAGTTGCCATAGGCGATATCAATCAGGATGGACTCCCGGATATCTTTTTCTCAGGAAATCAAACTTCCAATCGACTTTACCTCAATCTGGGAAATTTTAAATTCAAAGACATTACTGACGATGCAGGACTGAACTCAGAAGGCTATTGGTCCACTGGTGTGAGTATGGCAGATGTCAATGGAGATGGTCTTCTCGACATCTACGTCTGTAAGTCTGGACCTAAGGGTGGGGAAAGAAGATACAATGAGCTTTTTATCAACAATGGAGACCTGACTTTTTCCGAAAAAGCACAAGAATTTGGTCTGTCCGAAAGTGGACTCAGTCAACATGCGGTATTTTTTGATTTTGACAAAGACGGAGATCTGGATATGTATCTCCTGAGCAATTCAGGCAGATCGGTTGGGTTGTTTGATCTACGTGAGGGACAGCGTCAAATACGTGATCCTGAGGGAGGAAATAAACTTTTTAGAAATGAGGGCAATCAATTTACTGACATATCCGAAGAGGCTGGAATTTATGGAAGTTCCATCGGTTATGGACTCGGGGTGACCGTGGCAGATTTGAATGAAGATACTTGGCCTGACTTGTATGTATCCAATGACTTTTTTGAGCGTGACTACCTTTACCTCAATAACCAAGACGGTACTTTTACAGAGGTACTTCCTAATCTCATTCCTGAGATTAGCATGGGTTCCATGGGGGCAGATATCGCTGATTTGGACAATGATCTCCGGCCGGACATTTTTGTCACAGAGATGCTCCCTGCTGACTTGGCAAGAGTGAAAACCAAAACTCCTTTTGAGGAATGGGATAAGTATCAGGCTAATTTGAAAACCGGTTACCATCGTCAATTCACCCGAAACACCCTGCAGCGGAATTTGGGTTTCCGGCCCGGTACAAGTATTCCGGTTTTTGCAGAAGTTTCCCGGTTTGCCGGAGTGGAGGCTACAGACTGGAGTTGGGGAGCTTTGATTTTTGATGCGGACTTGGATGGTCAAAAGGACCTGTTTGTGGCTAATGGAATCGTCAAAGATTTGACGGATTTCGACTTTGTGGATTTTTATGCCAATCAACAGCAAGACATCGAAGGCCTGAAAAGAGATTCTTTATTGGTCACTCGCATGATCGATGCATTTCCATCCATAGCCCAGCAAAATTTTTGGTTCAAAAACCGTGGTAATTGGCAGTTTACTAACCTGTCTGATTCGGTCGGACTTACGCAGCGCACCTTCAGTACCGGGGCGGCCTATGCTGATTTGGACAATGACGGGGATCTGGATTTGGTAGTCAATAATCTCAACGAAGCGGCTTTCATCTATCAGAACCAAAGCCGTGAGCAGAATAAGACTCATTTTTTAACCCTGGACTTGGATAAAGCTTTTGGAGCAAAAGCAATAGTTTACACCCAGGGAAAAACCCTTTTTCAGGAATTCCAACCGGTCAAAGGTTATATGTCTTCAGTGGATCCACGCTTGCATTTTGGATTGGGAGATTCTGAACTGGTCGATTCTCTCCGTGTGAACTGGCCGGATGGCGGAATTACAGTGCTGAGAAACCTAAAATCAGATCAGTTTCTTCAACTGAAGCCTGATGCAGCCGAGTTCAAACTCTCCTCATCTGAAAATCGCGATTTGCCGATTTTGAAACTCGAAGGCGAGTTTTCTTTTCTACATCAAGAAAGTCCTTTTGTGGATTTTGATCGGGATCGCCTTCGGTTTTGGTCCATCAGCAATGAAGGGCCTCGAGCCGCGCAAGCCGATGTAAATGGCGATGGAGAAACTGATGTATTTATTCCCGGGGCTAAAGGTCAGGCATCTCGCCTATTTGTTCAGAAAGGAGGTCAATTCAGCAGTCATCAACCCGGACTTTTCGACCTAGACAGCCTGTCAGAGGATGTGGCCGCATTGTTTTTTGATGCCAATGGAGATGGTGCGATGGATCTGATCGTAGCTTCGGGCGGAATTGAGTTTTCTGACTTTTCCAGCACTTATCAGGACCGACTCTATTTCAATGATGGTTTTGGGAATTTTACCCGCTCCCCACAGCAATTTTCCCCTACTTCTACGGGTTTTATGCTGGCCCACGACTATGACCGGGATGGTGACCTCGATCTTTTTGTCGGGGCTAGAGCTTTGGCATTCGGCTATGGGATTCCCGTTGGATTGCAAGTTTGGGAAAATGATGGTAAAGGAAAGTTTACAGAGATCAGTACAACTTGGGGATCACTTTTCTCCAAAATGGGCATGCTGACCGCAGGAGCTTTTGCGGATATGGATCAGGACGGAAAAGCCGAGTTGATCGTAGCGGGAGAATGGTCTCCCATTCGGATTTTCTCATTTGATCTAGGCCAATGGATTGAAAAAACGGCTGACTTCGGCCTTGGTGATTCACGCGGGCTTTGGAATACACTTCTGGTAGAGGATGTGAATGGGGATGGAAAAGTGGATATTCTAGGGGGTAATTTCGGGCAAAATTCCCGTATCCGTACCCGACCCGATGCCTTACTTTCTTTGGTTGTAAATGACTTTGATCAGAATGGATCTGTGGAGCATATTCTTTCACATCAGTTTGAAGGAAAGTCGATTCCGCTGGTTTTGAAAAATCCCCTTCTTCGACAGATTCCATCCCTCAGGAAGCAACTGCTCACCTATTCTGCCTATCAAAACAAAGCTTTAGAGGAGTTATTTCCCGAGTCTGTTTGGGCAAATTCCTTAATTTTGACGGCAGATCGCCTGAAGACCAGCTTATGGCTCAATCAGGGGAAAGGCGTCCTTAAAGAAGCCATGCTTCCCGCAGAGGTTCAATATGCGCCAGTCTATGCGCTGAAGCAGTTCGTTTCAACAACGGGAGATCGATACCTGATCTTTGGGGGGAACCAAAGCGTGATCAAACCCGAAATGGGCACCCAACTGGGAAGCAATGGATGGGTCCTCGCTTATCAGGGTAATGACCAATGGAATACCCTCCTACCAAGTGAGAGTGGACTCTTTGTCACCGGAGAAATCCGTGATTTTCAACTCATCAATCAATCAATCAAAACCAACTTACTAGTCTTACGCAACAATGAAGCAGCTTTGGTATACACGATTCGCTAGTCTTTTCCTGCTGAGTATTCTTTTTTCCTGTCAGTCTGAATATGCCAAATTGGAAAAACAGGAACTCAGCTCAGGAAAAGTGGTAAACGAATTGTTTTTCGGATTGGAATTAGGCATGAATCGCAAGGCATTTTTTGAGACGTGCTGGGAGCAAAACCGTCAAGGGGTACTGACCAACGGTCCCACAGAGCTGTCCGTGGAGCACTCGCTAACCTTACCATCCGGCAATCCTGCCAAAATGCGATTTTATCCTAAGTTTGAAGAGGATCGGATCTACCTGATGCCTGTGGAGTTTCAATATGAAGGTTGGGCTCCTTGGAATGAAGAACTTTCGGTCGAAAAACTCCGAGAGGATGTGGTGAAACTATTCGAAGATTGGTATGGCCCCGGGTTTATCGAGGTGAGCAATGCCGACAAATCCCAAATCGCATTTGTGAAAATGGATGGAAATCGCAGAATCCGGGTTTTCAAAAAGCATTTATCTGTAGTTAGGGCCGAAATTGTGGATCTTCCGGTACAGCGCAAACTTAAAGAGGAAGATAACTCATGAGGAAATTCATCTTACCGATAGCGCTGCTTTCAGTTTTTTCTGCCTGTGAAAAGACAGCGCCTAAGGAACCTGCTTTATTTCAGGCGATTGAGCCTGAGGTTTCGGGAGTCAGTTTTCGCAATGACCTGACCTTTGACGAGCAATTCAACATATTCACCTACCGTAATTTTTACAATGGAGGAGGAGTGGCTATCGGCGATGTGAATAATGACGGCTTGGTGGATCTGTACTTCACGGCCAACATGCAGCCCAATCAGCTCTACCTCAATCGGGGCGATTTCAAATTTGAAAATGTAACCGATCAGGCCGGAGTAGCCGGTACTCGGGCATGGAGTACAGGTGTAGCCATGGCGGATGTAAATGGCGACGGCTGGCTGGACATCTATGTCTGCAACTCGGGAGACATATCCGGCGACAATAAGCAGAATGAGCTTTTTATCAATCAGGGTGATGGCACCTTTATAGAAAAAGCAGAGGAATATGGACTTGCAGATCAGGGATTTTCTACTCATGCGGTTTTCTTTGATTATGATAAAGATGGCGATCTTGATGTCTATTTGCTGAATAATTCCTATCAGGCGATCGGCTCATTCAATAAAATGCAGAATGAGCGTCCCAAGCGAGATCCTGTAGGAGGAGATAAGCTGTTCCGAAATGATGGGGAAAGGTTTACCGATGTCAGCGAAGAGGCTGGGATTTACGGTTCGGTGATTGGATTTGGACTGGGCATCACGATCGGTGATGTCAATCAGGATACTTGGCCAGATATCTTTATATCCAATGATTTTTTTGAAAAAGACTACCTCTACATCAACAATCAAGATGGGACTTTTACCGAATGTCTAGAGTCGGCCATGCGAACCATCAGTGCAGCATCGATGGGCGCAGATATTGCCGATATTAATGGAGATGGACTGCTCGATATTTTCGTGACGGATATGCTTCCAGAGCCAGCAGTTCGGCTCAAGCAGGTGACGACTTTTGAAAACTGGGACAAATTTCAGTTTAACAAAACCCACGGCTATCACTATCAAAACTCCCGAAATCACCTTCACCTCAACAATGGCGACGGGACCTTTAGCGATATCGGCCGACTGACGAATACTGAAGCCACAGATTGGAGTTGGGGAGCTTTGCTTTTTGATATGGACCATGATGGCATGCGGGATATTTTCGTAGCCAATGGGATCTATCAGGATATCACGGACCTGGATTACCTCAATTTTATTGATGATGAGGAGACCAAAATCAAAATCATTTCTCAAGATGGGGTCGATTATAGAGCCTTGATCGATCCAATTCCGATCAATCCGGTTCCCAATTATGCTTTTCGAAACCTAGGCGAGTTGAAGTTTGAAAACGTAGCCCAATCCTGGGGACTTGGTGCTCCGATTCACTCCAACGGGGCAGCTTATGGGGATTTGGACAATGACGGCCGACTGGATTTAGTCGTCAACAATGTCAATCAACCTGCTCAGATATTCCGAAATCAGAGCTTGACTTTTTCCCCGGAAAATCATACTGTCCAAATTCAACTCAAGGGCAAAGGGAAAAATACAGGGGCTATTGGAGCTCAGATTCGAGTTTCGGCTGGAGAAAAGATATTCTATGCCGAGCAGATGCCCAATCGAGGATTTCAGTCCAGCGTGGATCCCAAAATCACCATCGGTTTGGGAGCAATTACTTCGCTGGACAAAATTGAAGTTCTCTGGCCGGATGGTGCCTACAGTCTGTTGGAAAATCAACCCGTTGATCAGGTAATCTCAGTCGCTTGGGAAGATGCCGGTGAATTGGCTGAGGGTAACTCCTTTTTCGAGGCTAGGCCTGAACCTACTTTTAAACTTGCCGATAATCCGAGATTGGATTTTATCCATCAAGAAAATGAGTTTGTGGACTTTGACCGAGACCGGTTGATGTATCACATGTTTTCTACGGAAGGTCCTGCCTTTGCCAAAGGCGACATCAACGGCGATCAATTGGAAGATTTGTTTCTTGGTGGTGGAAAAGGGCATCCGGGAAAGATTTTTATCTCGACCTCTACTGGATATCAAGAAATAAATCAGCCCGCTTTGCTTTCGGATGCACTATCTGAGGATACGGATGCGGTATTTGTAGATTTGGACGGTGATTCGGATTTAGATTTGGTCGTGACATCGGGGGGGAATGAATCGGGTTTTGGATCTTTGGATTTGGCTGATCGGATTTACCTCAATGACGGAAAGGGCAACTTCAGCAAGCATGCTCAATCTGGGCTGAATACTGTTTTTGGCAGCAGTTCCTCAGTAGGCGTGCTCGATGTCAATGGCGATGGAGCGCCGGACCTGATCGTGGGAGGCCGTTTGGTGCCTTTCAGCTACGGTGCACCGGCGAGCTCACAGCTTTGGATCAATGATGAAAGGGGTAATTTTTCGGAGCAGTCCGCAACTTTGGCCCCTGAGTTTAAAAACTTAGGCATGGTGACGGATTTGGTGGTGGCTGATTACGACGGAGATGGCACAGAAGACGTGGTCATGGTGGGTGAATGGATGGCGCCTGCATTTTTCCGTCAGGTCGGTGGAAAATTGGAAAAACAGGAAATGCCTGCTTTGACCGGATTAAAAGGCTGGTACCGTACCATCGAGCTCGGGGACTTCAACGGAGATGGAAAGGTGGATTTTGCCCTGGGAAATCACGGGCTAAACACCCGATTTAAAGCCTCCGAATCCAATCCGGTGAGTTTGTATCTGAATGATTTCGACCAAAATGGATCCATTGAGCAGATTTTTACCCGGCTGGAAAATGGAGTTCAGATTCCATACACACTAAAGCACGAACTGGAAAGACAGGTACCAAGCATCAAAAAGAAATACATCAAATACTCGGCGTACAATAATCAGGGTTTGACCGATATTTTTTCGGAAGAAGTCGTCTCCAAATCCATCGTGCAGACTATCAATCAAACTCAATCTGGAGTTTTGATCAATTCCGGAACTGGAAAATTTGAATGGCGAGCATTTCCGACTGAGGCTCAGAAAACCTGGATTTTTGCGATTCAAGTGATGGATTTGAATAAAGATGGAATCCAGGATTTGATTTTGGGAGGAAACCTCACTCAAGCCAAACCCGAGGTCGGGAAATACGACGCGGGCTATGGGGAAGTGCTTTTGGGAAAAGGAGATGGCACATTTATCTTCTGGCCCAATCGATTTCATGGGCTTAAACTCGAAGGAGATATCCGACATTTTGCGCAGCTTGAACAGGATCAGCTTTTGGTAGTCAAAAACAAGGCAAAAGCCGAAGTCTGGAAGTATTGATGAAGGAGATGAATTATCGGTTTTCGGCAGGAATTTTGGCGGGCTTATTTGGACTTTTCGCCTGTCAAAATGAACCATCTACTTCGAAGGAAACCCTTTTTCATCTTTTGAACCCAGAGCATACAGGGATTGATTTTTCCAATAAGCTGACTTCAACCTCGGAAGTGAACATCCTCGAATACCTCTATTTCTACAATGGAGGCGGAGTCGCGGCCGGCGACATCAATAACGATGGCCTAGTTGATCTCTACTTTACGGGAAATCAAGTTTCCAACAAACTATACCTCAATAAAGGGAATTTTCAGTTTCAAGATATCACTTATTCGGCTGGAGTTTCTGGCGATGGTGGCTGGTCTACCGGAGTTACTATGGCCGATGTGAACGGAGATGGCTTGCTGGATATCTATGTCTGTCAGGTCGGGGATTATGGGTCGATCAAAGGTCAAAATAAGCTCTACTTAAACCTTGGAAAGGGGAAATTCAGAGAAGCGGCTGAGGAATTTGGCTTGGCTTTCAAAGGTTTTTCCACCCATGCAGTCTTTTTTGACTACGATCGGGATGGGGATCTCGATATGTATCTGCTCAATCACAATGTGAAGTCGCCGGAGGTTTTTGCGCAAGCAGCTAATCGGTCCAAATCAGACCCATCCGGAGATAAGCTTTTTAAAAACTTGCTTGCGGAAGGAGGAAAAGGCTTCGAAGAGGTCACCTCAGAGGCAGGTATTTATTCTAGTATTTTGGGGTTTGGACTAGGTGTGGCTGTGGAGGATTTCAACGGTGACGGCTGGCTGGATTTGTATGTGTCCAATGATTTTACCGAGAATGACTACCTCTACCTCAACCAGCAGGATGGGACGTTTGAAGAATCTCTGGAAAAGTTAATCCCAAGCACCAGTCGCTATTCCATGGGAAATGATGCAGCAGACCTTAATGGAGATGGTTGGCCGGAGATTTTCACCACCGATATGCTTCCCGAAGATCCCGAAATCTGGATGCGGTCCATTGGCGAAGACAAAGCGGAGGTATATCAGATCAAGGAAAAATTTGGCTATGGAGATCAATATGTGCGCAATCATCTTCAGGTAAATCAGGCTGGAAAAAGCTTTGCTGAGATCGCACCATATGCCGGAGTTTATGCCTCAGATTGGAGTTGGTCGCCCTTGATTTTTGATTTTGATAATGATGGCCGTCCTGATATCCACGTGACCAACGGGATCGCCAAGCGGCCCAATGACTTGGATTTTGTTCAGTATTCTCAGGATGCTGATGCCAAAACTCCCCTGGAGGAGCTTCGCAAAAAGCAGATCGAACTGCTCCCCAAACTTGAAATTTCCAACTTTGCTTGGCTCAATCAGGGGGGATTCAAATTTGAAAATCAGGCAGATTCATTGGGATTAGGCCAAATCGGCTATTCCAATGGCTCAGTTTACGTGGATCTGGACAATGATGGCGATCTGGATTTAGTCACCAATACTATCGATCAAGCCGCTTTTGTCTATCAAAATCAAAGCGAAAAAAGCGGAAATCAATTTCTCCGAATCCAACTTGAGGGCGATGAGTTTAATCGATTTGGACTTGGAGCCCAAGTGAACATTTTTTCAGGCGAGCAATTCTGGACTCAGCGTCTCAGCACCAGTCGGGGATTTCAGTCCGGTCCTTCGACGACCTTGGTTTTTGGATTGGGAAAAGTGGAAATAGTGGACTCGATCCGTGTCTCTTGGGCAGATGGACTTCAGGAGACTTTCGGCGGAAGCCAAGTAAATCAAACGTTAATTCTGAAAAGAGGCAGTGGAAAAGCCAGCACATTTTCAATCAGTTCAAAAAAAGAATCTTTACTTACAGATTCTCTGGCTTGGAAGCATGAGGAAAAAAGCGAACTCGACCTGACCAAAAGAGAATATTTGGCATTGCGATCCTTTTCGGATCAAGGTCCCGCGGTTGCTGTCGGGGATGTCAATGGAGATGGATTGGATGATCTCTATCTCGGCGGTGCCAAAGATCAGGCGGGTACGATCTTTTTGCAGACTGTTTCAGGGGATTTTGAAGAAGTGGAAAATCCGATTTTTCAGCAATTGGCGAAGGCAGAAGATACCGCGGCTGAATTTGCCGATTTCAATGGAGACGGGCATTTGGATCTTTTTGTAGGAAGTGGGGGAAATGAGCATCCGCAAGGGGCTCTTTTCAATTTTGATCGGATTTTCTTTGGCGATGGCATGGGCAAGTTTCTGTTTGACATGCGGGCCATTCCACCGATTGGGGAAAACACTTCCTGCATCGCAATCCATGATGTCGACGGAGACGGAGATCTGGACATTTTTGTCGGAGCATCGGTGGTCACAGGTGATTACGGAGCCAGTCCTGCCAGCAGATTGCTGATCAATCAGGGAAATGGTCAGTTCGTCGATGGCACAGCATTGCGGTTTGGTGAAAATCCTGATTTTGGCATGATCAACTCTGCTGTTTTTGCAGATCTGGATGGTGATGGACAAAAGGAGTTGATTTTCTCGGGAGAGTGGAATGGGTTGCGGGCATTCAGAAAAACCGGAAAATCCTTTGAAGAATTCACCCCAGCAGGCCTTGAGTTTGCCGCAGGCTGGATTCAGGATATCGTAGTGGCTGATTTCAATGGGGATGGAAAAATGGATATTTTGACCGGAAATCTGGGTGAAAATACCAAGTTGAAAGCCAGTTCCGATCGGCCTGTTTGGCTGTATCATCACGATTTTGATCGCAATGGACAAGCCGATCCAGTGGTGTTTCATTACATGGAAGACAAACTCGTTCCTTTTGCCACCCGAGACGATCTGATTCGACAAATTCCCGGGATTAAAAGAAAGCACAGCAATTATTCGAGCTATGCCAAGATCTCCCGTCCCGAGGATTTATTTACCGAAGAGGAGCTGAAGGGCGTCAGAAAATTACCTGCGTATGAATTTCGGTCGGGGGCCTACCTGCAGCAGATGGATGGCAGCTTTGAATTTTTACCTTTTCCTGAAAAAGCCCAATGGGGACCAATATTCGCACTCGAGTGGGATGAAGAAAACCAGATCCTTTATTTGGGCGGCAATAGTGCTGACTTTCGAGTTGACTTAGGAAAATCAAGAAATCTTGGAGTGGAAAAAATCCAGTTTAGAGAAGGAGCTTGGAAGATTTTGGAGAGCCAACCGGTGAATTTGCTGGAGATTCGTCAGGTCCGAAAACTGAAACTTGGTACTGAAAATCGAATCTTGGTGGCACCCAATAATGGAAGGCCCTTTTTCCTTCGCTAGCCCTTAAAAACCTGAAAAAAATCATTGGGGAATGCTGAGCATATCCTTAGATTTGGCTACTCGTGTAAGTTGATAACTGTCAGAAACCCAATCTTTGACGCGATTTATCACACTTAACTTTCCAAAACCCTATGCGTACGCTTAGAATTCTATTGACCACTTTGGTCGTTTTGACAGTGGCTTTTGCTTGTCAGGAGCCCAAAGATTACTCTCAGGCCATCACCGATGGGAGCTATTTTCATCGGGCTCAAAATCGGATCACTGAGACCATTATCCATGATATTTTCTCCCCACCTGTGGCAGCGAGAATATATTCCTATGCTTCTCTTGCAGCCTATGAGGTTGCAGCAGCTACTGATCCTGCAAATTATGCATCATTGATGGGGCAGCTTAATGGTTCAGAGCCTCTTTCGGTTAAAGCTCCAGAGGGAATTTACCCTCCTTTAGCGGCCTTGGCGGCTTACTATCAAGTTGGGACTGCTTTGATTTTCTCTGAAGAAAAAATGAATGAGCATCGGGATGCGGTCTATGCAGAACTGAAGGAAAAAGGCATTCCTGAAGATGTTTTTGAAGCTTCGGTTCAGTTTGGTCAGGCGGTCGCCTCCGAAATCATTGCTTATTCCAAAACTGACAATTACCATCAGAGTCGTTCTTTTCCAAAGTACACAGTAACCAATGAACCGGGGACATGGCAGCCTACTCCTCCTGCCTATATGGAGGCGATCGAACCGTCTTGGAACAAAATTAGGACGTTTGTACTCGACTCTGCAGCCCAGTTTAAAATTGCTCCTCCTCCAGCTTTCTCTACCGAACCCGGCTCGGAGTTCTATCAGCGAGCCAAGGAAGTTTATGATGTATTTCAAAATATGACTCCCGAGCAAAAAGACATCGCCATGTTTTGGGACTGCAATCCTTACAAAATGAATGTCAAGGGTCATGTGATGTTTGCGGAGAAAAAAATCACTCCGGGTGGACATTGGATGGGAATTGCTTCCATCGCTTCGGCCGCTGCGGGCAAGGATTGGAAAGGTACCGTAGAGGCCTTGGCCATGACCGGAATTTCACTCAATGAAGCCTTTATCGCATGCTGGGATGAGAAATACCGAAGTCGTACCATCCGCCCTGAAACCTACATCAATCAACATATCGATGAAAATTGGGTGCCGCTTTTGCAGACTCCGCCTTTTCCAGAGCATACATCAGGTCACAGCGTAGCGAGTACTGCTGCTTCCTACACGCTGGCTCAGCTTTTCGGAGATCAACTTCATATTGTGGATAGTACCGAAGTGGCTTATGGATTGCCTATTCGGGAGTTTCATTCTTTCTCTCAAGCAGCTGAAGAGGCCTCGATCAGCCGATTCTATGGAGGAATTCACTATATGCCGGCAATCGAAGAGGGAATCAAGCAAGGTCGTCAAGTGGGCATGTGGATCAATCAAAAGATATCTACCAAGCCTGAGCGAGTGGCTATGAAAGGCGATAAATAGCAGATAGTTCTGCTGAAAAAATCCAAACAACCTTTATCTTGGGTTGGAACTTCTTTATTTCCCTCTAACACAAACCCATGAAGAACCTATCCAACCTAGGCTTGGCAACTCTCCTTTCGGTTGCCTTTGCTTGCTCCCAAAAACCAACCCAAGAACCTATTCAAGAAGAAATCAACCTTATGATCAAAGCAGAACAAGTGGCCGAACACCAAGGCCAACCGGTATTTCACTATGTTCTTGACAACGGCACCATGCAAGTCGAGCTCTCTAACTATGGAGGTTTGGTGCATAAAATCATTGCTCCGGACAAAAACGGAAACAAAGAAAACATCACGCTGACTTTTGATACCGTGGAGGAATACCTGAGCAAACCGAATCCTTTTTTCGGTGCGACTGCAGGGCGCGTTGCCAACCGGATTGCTGACGCAAAGTTTACTCTAGACGGAACTACCTACGAGCTCGCTAAAACCAATGGAGACAACCACCTGCATGGTGGGGTAGAAGGTTTCAACAAAAAGGTTTGGACTCCTGAAACCTACTCTAACGATTCCGTAGTCGGGGTGAAAATGACTTACCTCAGCGTGGATGGGGAAGAAGGCTATCCTGGAAATCTGGAAACCACTCTTTGGATGGAATTGACTGCCGACAATACGCTTCGAATCCGATTTGAATCTACCACAGACAAGAAAACTATCCTCAACCTGACCAATCATACTTACTTTAACTTAGGAGGAATGAAGCGGGATGCCCTGGATCATGAGTTTCAGTTTTGGGCGGATGCCTATACTCCGGTGGATGAGGAATTGATCCCAACAGGTGAGGTGAAAGACGTGACCGGAACTCCATTTGACTTCCGTACACCAAAGATTCTCGGCGATCAGATTACTGCCAATGGAGGTGGATTTGACCACAACATGGTGATGAAGCGGGAAAAATCAGCGGATATGAAGCACTTCGTCCGCGTGCGTCATGCCGAAAGTGGCCGGGTGATGGACATGTATTCGGACAACATGGGGGTGCAGTTTTATACCGGAAACTTCCTATCCAATTTTGCCGGGGCCGATGGCAAAACCTACGACAAGCATTGGGGCTTTTGCCTCGAGTCCCAAAACTGGCCCGATGCCATCAATCATGACAATTTCCCCAGCCCGATCCTAAATCCGGGAGAAAAGTACACCCACAACATCGAGTATCGATTCTCGGTGGAGAAGTAAAAAAGAAACCCTCCAAGTTTGAAGAGCTTGGAGGGTTTTGTCATTTTTCATATCACTTCATTCAAATTTCATTTCAATTTTCAGTACCTGAAACTCTGCAGGCTTGACTAGAGCAAGTCCGATCATCAAAATCCCTTTTCCTTCCAAAATATCCTGACTGGTCATCGTCTCTCCTGGGCCCATTTTTGCAAAAAACGATTGTTCAGCTTTTGCTCCGATAAGAGCTCCCTCTCTCCACAGGTTGGTGAGAAAATTTGTAACGGCGACCTTGATGCTTACCCAAGTATTGACCTCATTGGGCTCTAAGGCAAACTGAGGGAGGATAAATTCGATCGATTGTTTGATCATTAAAATGGTTCGATTGACATTCACATACCTTTTTTCCACATCATTTCCAGCCAAAGTTCTCGCACCCCAAACGAGAACGCCTTTTCCGGGGAACAATCGAAGGGCATTGATAGATTTTCCCGATTGACTATCGACATTCAGAAGTCCTTGTTCTTCACTGGAAATAGTTACAGTTGGTTTTTCGAAGCCCATCAAGCTTACATTGGCTGGAGCCTTCCATACTCCCCTCGTGCTGTCCATCATAGCATAGATGCCGGCAATCGCACCTGAAGGAGGGCTAGGCTTAAGGATTTTCGCCATGGCTTCAAGGATTTGTCGGTAGCTCGGACTGATATTCCAAAGAGCCGGATGAAGGGGATCTGGTGCCAACTGATTGGAATCAAGGATTTCCTTGGCTTTTGGTTCAGGCAATATTTCGTGGAGATTGATGGTGGGATCTAGGTTTTCGTAAGTCAGCAAATTGGAATTGAATATCCGATCCAGCCAAGGATAGTATGCTGCACCGAAGCTCAAGTGATCATTTCCAATTCTATTTCTGAATCTCTCGATGCAGTCATCATCGGGATTTCTTGGTTGATCTCCATCAGGAATATCCAATATGGCAAATCGATTTCCCATTTGCCGACAGTGAGCGAGCATTTCGCGGTAAACTTCATAAGCCACGTCCCCTAAAGCCACCGCGTCCGGAATGACCACAAGTGTTATCTCTTTGACCTTTTCTAAGGATTTTAGACCTCTTGGTTTGGGATTTCGAAGTTTTGAAGATGGTGTTCCCAGCAAGGATTCCTTTTTGACAAGCACTTTTTGTTTGCCCGAATAAGTTCCCTCCGAAACCACATAGCAAGTCGCTCCTCCATGCACAAAAAAGTCTTTGACAGAATTAAAAAGGAAGGCGCGCTGGAAAGGTAAAAGCTTGATGCCATAATCCTGGGCCCCAATAGTTAGAATGTGCTGATCTTGAATGGTTTTGGGAGCAATCGTGAACTTGGGCGAAAATTCACCTCCAAAATAGGACTGGAATTCAGAAAGAGAATTGACTTTTATGGCTTGATTCAAAAGGGATTTTCCGTTGATTTCTGCTTTTTCGGTATATCCGATAAAGGCAGGGATTGCAGTTTCAACCTGTGCCACTGAAGGAGGGAAAATACTGACTTCCTCTAGATAGACTCCGGGAGTTTTAAAGAATTTGGCCATAGTTTATTGAAATCTAGAAAAATTGAAATTAAGATTCTTTTACTCATATGGAAATTGAAATGGGGTCTTGGCTCCGTAACCCAAAAGCCTAACCACCACCCTCTGCACCTCCTCAAATCCCTGTTACCCACAAATTACCGCTTCAAAATCTTGGATTGACGCCTACCCTCCAAGGGTTAAAAATCCCTTGGAGGGTTTCTTTGTTAACATCCGTAAGCTAACTATTTCCCAAAAATCCACTCATTTTCCGGATTATATTCCACTTCATGATCTTTAAGTAAACCGTCTATCCCACCAAACCAATCCAAAACTACATGCTTTTCAAGTTTGGTTAGCGATGTCGAGATCAACGATTTCCAAGAACTGTACCTCCAATCCCTGAAATCTTTTACAAATCCATGATGAGAAGGATTTTGATGGATGTAGGAAATACACCTCGTGAAATAGGAATCACTTTCGATTTTTCGTCGATTGATATTTGGAATAAAGAGACTTCCTTTTCTTTGGTACTTTTTGTTGAATGCTTGTGTGTAGGAGTTTAAAAGGTTTGAAAAAGCTTGACTTGGGTTATTATCTAAATCTTCTCTGATTTGAATCATTAAATGAAAATGATTAGGCATTAAACAGTAGGCAAAGGTTTTAGCTACTGGATGTATGTAAATGGCATATTTCGATAGGAAAAACTTGTAATTCTCTTCCTCTCGAAACAAGTTGTCAAGCCCATTGGCATGAGACCAAACATGGTAAAAAAAGCCAGGTTCAAATTGAACTTTTGGTGTTGGCATGGTTAAAAGTTTGTTTGAATTTATCAAAAAATCAAAAAGGTTAAATTCATTTATGCCAACCCTCCAAGGGACTTAAAGCCCTTGGAGGGTTTTAGTCACCACCCCCTGCACTTCCTCAAATCCCTGATAGGCACAGATCACCGCTTCAAAATCCTCCAACATTCCTAAATGTTTTAGCGCCAATGGATTTCCAAAATGGATCAAAATGCAAGGCTTGCTTTTCGCCAATTCTTGGAGTTCATCCAATACAGTTTGATCCATTCCAAAACGATTCAAGGGCTTATGACTGGGGACAAAAACGGCTAAAATCACTTTTTCTGCCTGTTCGACTGAAATAGAAGATACACCCATTTGGTTAGAAAAGACACTTGGGTTTTGAGTAAAAAATTCTCGATAACCCAGCTTTCCGCCTTTTGCCAAAGCCTTGAGTTCTTCAGGATTGATCTCTCCAGTGATCACCGAAACGTAGTTTTCTGCCAGGTCTTTCTGGAGTTTCGAATGACTTTCCCAATCGAAGGCAGGAACTTCAAAGGACTTGCTTTCCATCACACCCAAGCGCTTTTTTAGGTCCATTACTTTTCCAAAAACCGCATTCACTTCCTCATCTGAGGCATTTTGAGCGATTTTTTCAATACCTTCCTTCACATAATCTGAAAAGCACAGGATATCATTTCCGGCATGGAAAGCCTGCCATTCGAGTTCGCCGGGCTCGGGATAGAGGTTGGCCACAGCTTTCATATTCAGTGCATCGGAGATCACTAGTCCTTTGAAACCCATTTCGCCTTTGAGCAAGTCCGTGATCAGTTCCCGGCTGATACTGGCTGGAATGTCTTTTCCACCTGTCAGGGCCGGAACAGCCAAGTGCCCGACCATAATCATTTCCACCCCTCGGTCTATGCCGTATTGAAAGGGGAGAAGTTCCTCAGCTTCAAGCTCTGCTTTGGTTTTGTGCAAAATTGGTAAACCCAAATGCGAGTCCACGGCCGTGTCTCCATGCCCAGGAAAATGCTTTAAACAAGCTCCAATTCCCGCTTTTTTCATCCCAGAATAGGCCGAAAAAGCCAATTTGGCTACTTTCTCGGCTTGATCTCCAAACGAACGATAGCCAATCACCGGGTTATTGGGATTGGTGTTGACATCGGCGCAGGGAGCAAGATTCAGGTGAATGCCGGAGCTCTTCATGTCCTTGCCCATTCGGAAACCAACTTCTTCCACCCATCTTTCCGCATCTTCTTTTAAAGCGCCAAGGGTAATAGCAAATGGATATTGGGGAGTTTTCTCTATACGCATCGCTAAGCCATATTCTCCGTCGATACTGATCAACAAAGGGATTTTGGAAATTGCCTGATAGCGGTTGATCAATCCGATCAGTTTTTCAAAAGTGCCCGAAACGTCCAATACTTCCGCCCGCTTTTCAAAGTTCGCAGCAGCGGAATGACGGCTGTGAAAAAAGGTTAGTCCGCCGATTTCCTGCTCTCTGATTAGCCTTTCAATGGCTTGGTAATTTTCCTCCGTATCGTGAATAAATGCCGCAGGGGAGAAGCACTGGGCGATTTTTTGGGATTTTAGCATTTGAAGATTGAAAGATTAGAAAATTGGGTTTAGTGTCAGACCGAGCGGAGTCGAGGTCTTGTTTGTGAATGTTGTAATGGGCTGGAGTTAAAGTGGTGAATAGTCCTCATCTTATTTTATCCTTTCATAAATCACAAAATGTAATCGTACTTTGAAAAGGCTTCGACTCCGCTCAGCCTGACAAACATTGTTACCTCGTAAATCTTAATTCGTAGATCGTAAATAACTTTAGCTTTCTGCCTTTTTCCCAAATTCCCTCGGATACTTCACCGCATATGCCATCACAAATCCCGGAATCGTTGCGATCACCACCCACACAAAGAATCCAGGATAGCCCAGCCACTGTTGCATGTATCCGCTCAGCATCCCGGGAAGCATCATGCCCATAGCCATAAATCCTGTTGCCAAGGCGTAATGGGCAGTTTTGAAGATTCCTTCAGCCAAAAAGATCAGGAAAACCATAAATGCAGCAAAGCCAAACCCGTATCCGAGTTGCTCAATCACCACTACTGTAGTCGCAAAGACGATGCTTTCTGGCTGCAGCCATGACAGAAAAATGTACCCAATATTCGGTGCATTGATTGCAAAAGCCATCGGCATCATCCACTTGCCCAAACCATCACGGGAAATCAAAACCCCTCCTAGAATCCCTCCTGCAAGTAGTGCGATTACTCCCAAGGTCCCATAAATATATCCGACCTCTGTCGTGCTCAATCCCAGTCCTCCTGCCTCTCTAGAATCGAGAAAAAATGGAGAGGCCATCTTGACCAATTGGGATTCACCCAAGCGATAGAGCAAGACAAAGCCTAAGGATAGTCCGATATTTTTCTTGGTGAAAAAGGTGGAAAAGACCTTCCCAAAACTGGGTTGATCTTCTTTGGCCACGCGTGCCTCGATGACTTTTGGGGTGGAAAGGTAATTCACGCCTGTCAAGGTCAGCATTAAGGCTCCCACACCGATCATGGTCCAAGACCAAGCCTGAGTCGGATCGCTAAACTTTTGCTCCAAATTTCCGGCAATGACCACAATCAAACCCTGTCCCGTAATCATCCCAACACGATAAAACGTGCTTCGCATTCCTACAAAAAAGCTCTGCTGATCGGGCTTCAAAGCGATCAAATACAAACCATCCGAAGCGATGTCATTGGTTGCTGAGGCGAATGCCCCCATCCAGAAAAAGGCCAAGGTAATCGTAAAAAACTGATCCGCTCCCGTCGTCAACCCCACACCCAAAAAGACCAGTGAAAGGATCAGCTGCATGCTGAGAAACCATTGTTTCTTATTTCCAAAAAGCTCCAAAATCGGGCTCCAGATTGGTTTGATCACCCAAGGCAGATAGAGAAAGGACGTATACAAGCCGATGTCGGCATTGGAGATGCCGAGGTTTTTGTACATGATCACCGATACCGTGATGATGACTACATAGGGAAGTGACTCGGTGAGGTAGAGCGTAGGCACCCAAATCCATGGGTTTTTGGAGGGATTTTGGGTCATGATTTTCTAAGTAAATGCTGATAAATACTAACTTCGGAGCTTTCTATGATTTTTGCACCCACGGCTTTTTCATAAAATTCTGCCGGGCCTACTCCTCCGATGATGGCGTAAGCGTAGCCCATTTCCCGAAGGGATTCGAGGGATTTGATCAAGAGAACTTTTCCAACCCCTTTTCCCCGTTCGGATTCTTTGGTACCCGTAGGACCGAAAAAATTTCGAGCGGTGCATTCGTAGCAGGCAAAGCCCAAGAGCTCATTTCCTCTTTGGGCGATCCAACAGGAAACCGGCTGTCGAGAAAAGGCCACCTCAACTTCTGATTTCCAATAGGCACCAAACTGCTCCATCACCCATTCACTGACGAGGTGTTTTTCAGGAGCGATAGCCCTTCGAAACACGATTTTCTCCTTTTCCAACAGTCTCTTTTCCAATTCGGAGGCGTCGGGGAGTTCCATCAGGCGAACGAGCATATCTTTCATGGGCGGGTGGATTTTGGGGTTTGGAAGACCTGAGTTTGCACGATTCGGCCGTAGTGATCAATCCATCGGATAGCCAAATACTCGGTATTCAAACTCGGTACTTCTAAATATCGGACTCTTGCTCCACCTACCCAAGCCGTATGAATAATTGCCTCATGAAGTGAGTTGAGGTCATTTCCTCCTTGAACCATGGCGTATCGGATGGCTGGATCCAATGGTTTTTCGAGGTTGATCTGCGTTTTTTCGGGGGTGGTTTTTACATCAAATACCACCGGAATATCGATAATCGTTGGCGTCTTTGGTTCAAAGGAAGGAGGAAGAGTGGGTCTGTCATATACCTCGTTTTTCAAGTGCTGGGCGATGTCCTGATTTTTGATGTAAATGGATTTGGCAGAGAAAAAAGCATTGCCTTGGATTTGGGGCAAAGTCCTGGCATAGTTGACTTGGGTGTTGAGTTCGGCTGGATTTTTCCAAGCCTCATCGGAGTCTTCCCGGATTTTATAAGGCCCGTTTCCAATGTACACTGGAACTCCATAACTGTTGTTGGACCACCAGTCGGCCAGTTTTCGGTGAGAAGCCAATCGGTGTTCCATGCTCCAATACAATTGTGGAATCAGGTAGTCGATCCATTTGTTTTTCATCCAAAGTAAGACATCCGCGTAGAGGTCATCATAATTGGTTTGGCCTGCCTGAGTGGGAGAACCTTTCGGGTCTTTGCTTTGATTTCTCCAAACCCCAAAAGGGGAAATCCCAAACTGCACCCATGGCTTTTGCGCCTTGATAGTTTGGCTGAGTGCCAAAATCAAATCGTTGACATTTTGCCTTCTCCAATCGTCCCGAGACTGTCCGGGTTTTTTGTATTTGTCGTAGGAAGCTTTATCCGGGAATTCCAACTTAGGTTCTTTGTAAGGGTAAAAATAGTCGTCAAAGTGAATCGCATCAATGTCGTAGTTGGTCACGACTTCTTGGATGATAGCCAATAAGTGATTTTTCACTTCAGGCAATCCTGGGTCATAGTACCACTTGGTACCATATTTTAGCATCCAGTTTCGATGTTTGAAAAAGTCATGCTCGGGACTGAGGTCGCTCGTTTCGAGGTTCATGGTGGCCCGATAGGGATTAAGCCAAGCGTGAAACTCCAGTCCACGATCATGTGCTTCTTTGATCATCCAGGTCAGCGGATTTTCCTGGGTTGCCGGAGCTTTTCCTTGTTTTCCGGTCAGGTATTTGGACCAAGGTGCATAATTGCTCGGGTAAAAGGCATCCCCGGCAGTCCGGATTTGCACGATGACCGCATTGAAATTTAAGTTTTTATAGTAGTCCAAGAGCTTGATGTATTCCCGCTTTTGAACTTCCCATGGGGAATCTGGGGATACTGGCCAGTCGATATTGGCGACAGTGGCAATCCACACTCCGCGGAATTCCCGTGGGATATCGGGCATTCGATAGGCCAAAGGTTTTAGAGCAACTGCAGGCAGCGGTTTGGCAGGAAGGGTTTCGCTGGTTTTAGGAGGAATTGTAGAGGTGGGAGTGCTGGGTCTTGTAGGAGTGGTTGCAACTGGCTTTTTGGATTTACAAGCTGCAACCAAAAGAATGCTGATCAGGAATAGGTAAAAGAGTCTTTGGGAGGAGTGCATGGGGTAATTTTATCAGGAAATTAGGTGATAAGGCTTTGATTTAGTGGTCTGTGTCCACACAGACCACGGTGAGGGAGAAATAGGCCACAGCGATGAGTTAGAGTTTTGGCACTGGTTTAAGATTCAGGTCAGTCAATTTTTTTCTGAGTTGGTTCATGAATTTGTCCCCTGGATCGGATTTGACGGTTCGGTAATTGGGATCGGTTTCTTTCCATAGATCCGTGGTTTGAAAATTCTGGTATTCGTGATGACCGATCACATAGTCGATGGGATATTTTCGCTTCAGGTATCGGATTAGTTTTTCATTGGCTAAAAGCTGGGCTTTGGTAAGGGGCATGTCATCGCTTCCGATGTTTTCGATGCCGATGGCCAAATAGTTTAAGCCAATCACGTGCCGAGCAAAGGTCGTGTCGGGTAAAAGTCTGAAAACTGTCCCATCCCGATCGATCAAAAACTGGCTGGAAACATTCAGGTTGCTAGCGCCCGTCAAATCTGCCCGCCCTCCAAGGGTCGGAGGATTAAATACATCAAAAGTCACTTCGATGTTCTCGATAGCGGTCCAGTGAACGACCACCATTTTGGGTTCGATGGTAGCGATGGCTTTTTCCAGACCGTGTCGGTCTTTCAGGTATTGGATGGAGAGTTTTTCCCGTTCTGCATTCCAGGTAATGGGCTTGTCGATGATACGGAAGGTAGCTTTTGGACTACAGGAAAACAGGCTAACTCCTATAAAAAAGGCTACGATTCTCAGGGAACTTCTATTCATTTTCTTCCAGTTTGGGCTAGGGGCAATTTCAAGACTAAACTAGGCAGAAAAAGGGAAAATGAGGCTTTTGGCAAAAAGGGAATTAAAAGAAGGAAGGGTTACAGGGAAATCACTTTTAACATTTGGTTATTCAACACATTGAGGGTTCGTGTACCTTTCTTTTGAAAGCAAATAGATTTAAACCATTGAGACCATTTAGAAAATTAAGAACTTTAGCAAAGCGCTACAGGGGAATATGACCCATTGATTAGCTTTGAACTCAGCCCTTAATTTCCTTAATTCTCTTCATGGTTGAATTTTTTGATCCTGCATTGTATTCTTCATAGCAAGGTCTAATTGTAATATTCAAATGGGATTTCCCTTGGAAGGTTTATTCTCTTTTCTTGATCTGAAAAAATGTCTTGTCCATTCGAGGCGGATTATCCAAATCATATCCGTAGGCAATGCTATTCAAATATTGTCGCTCCTGCCAAGTTGTGTTTTGATAGGCTTTCCCATAATTAACCTGTTCTGAGGCATTTCTGGCTTCGAAAGAAGTTCGGTCAAGTTTGAATTTTTTCGGGGATTCGCTCATTTCTTGAACTTGATTAGGAAACCCTACTACGAAGTTCTACCATCAATCCATCTTTGACAAATTCATTTAAATAGGCAAAAACTGCCTGTAAGTCTTCTTTCTTCAAGTGCGGATAGGATTCCAAAATTTTGGATTCAGACCAACCATCAGCTAGTCTTTCCAGAATGAATTCCACAGAAATCCGAGTACCTTTTATAACAGGTTTACCAAGCAGTACATTCTTATCAGAAACAATTCTTTCTTTCCATTCCATATTCTAAAGTACAGAAATAATGAGAATTAGGTTCTGTTGGCAGTTGGTTTTTGAAGAGAAGATCTTTGCTTAAGCAATGGTTTTTTTAAACCCGAAATCCGAATTCCGAAATCGGAAATCAAAACTTCACTCCAAACCGTTCTCCCAATTGAGTCAAGTCCTTCACCACAGGATCAAGCAAAGGAATTCCATCTATTCTTCTTATAGCTTCCAGTTCCCGCTCAGGATCTCCGGGGATCAGCACTTTTTCATTTCCAGGGGTTGGTTCGGCAGATCTGAATCGCCGAATCCAATTGTCCATATGGGATTTGAATTCATCAGCCGGTCGGAAGGCATCTACTCGCATCGCACCAAAAAAGTGACCGATTCCCTCACCCACTAAGTTGGGAAGGGGATCTAGAAATGCTACAAATGGCGGAACCCATGGTCCATAATTGGCTCCGGATAGTACCGCTGAGAAGATGTCAACGATAGCACCCAAGGCATAACCTTTATGCGAACCGTGTTCCCGGTCTCCCCCAAGGGGAAGCAATGCTCCACCATCTTTCACTCCGTTTGCAGAAGTGGTCGGATTCCCTTCTTTGTCTTGGACCCAGCCAGTAGGTGTGTCCAATCCTTTACGCTGAAGGATCTCCAACTTGCCATTTGCGGCAGTAGTCGTAGCCATGTCGGCTACAAAGGCTGGTTCATCCTTGGCGGGAATTGCAACAGAAATCGGATTCGTACCCAGCAATCGCTCCTTAGAGAAAGTAGGAGAGACCAAAGGACTTGCATTGGTCAAGGAAATTCCGATCATGTCATGTTCCAAAGCCATCATCGCATGGTAACCCGCGATGCCATAGTGGTTGGAGTTTTTCACTGAAACCCAGCCGGTTCCCACATTTTTGGCTTTTTCGATGGCCACTTTCATGGCAAATGGTGCCACGACCAGACCTAAGCCACTGTCTCCATCGACTACAGCCGTGGAGGGCGTTTCGTAGGTTACCCGGACGTTAGGTGTTGCGTTGATTCTTCCTTTTTCCCACAATCTCACATAGCCGCTCAGTCTAGCTACTCCGTGACTGTCCACTCCGCGCAGATCTGCAGAGAGCAGGACTTCCGTAGCGATTTTGGCATCGGATTCCGGGCATCCTATCTTGGTTAGCATGTCATAAGTGAAACGGTACAGGTGATCGTAGGAGAAATTTTGCATTTGAGGGTGTTTTTCGTGGCCCAAAGATAAGGTGTGAAGCCACAGATGCACAGATGATTTTTAAATGGAGGGTTAAAAATCTCCTATAGGATTTTCGACTCTTTAAGTATGTTGACTTTTTAAGAATCCAATTCTGTCTAAGTGATTGACGACGTTGATGTTTTAGTAAAAAATTGAATTATCAATTGTTTTATGTGATAAAACTTTGGAGCGACCAGCAGCCTTAGAAGAAAACTACTTTGGATTCTTTTTTTAAAACCACAGTAGAAACATAGAAAACATAGAAGGATATACAGAGCCTAAAGCCTAAAAATCAACATCCGTACAATTACAACTTTTTAGTGACTTGCCGCCTTTGTGGCTAAATTAAAAACTCAAACCGCCACTTTTCCAGTAAGCAACCGGGAAACGGCTCCTTCTTTCAGAGAATAGTGGGAGCAAACGATGGCCTCTACGGGTACGTAACGCAGGATGAATTCGATCAGGCAGCTAGCCACGACGATCATATCTACCCGCATGGCGATCATACCGGGGATTTTCAGGCGTTCTTCCCGGTTTTTGGTTTTGAGCATCTGAAAAATCCGCTCAAATTCAGAAGTCGGCAATTCAAAAACATGCTGACCGGTGAGTTTGCATTGCAGCAAGGATTCGTAGTAGATATCGGTCAAGGTATCGAAGGTGCCTGATGCGCCTACTAATCCACTTGGCTTGTATTTTTCAATTGCCTCCAATAAAGGCTGAAGCTTGCTGAAGCAATGCGATTCCAGTTTTTCCACCTCTTCCGGTAAAATCGGATCATGGTAATGAAAGGCATCCAACAGCCGCTGCCCACCGATTTCAAAGCTTTGTTTCCAAAAAACTTCCTGTGAGGTTCCGATGATAAATTCTACCGAACCCCCGCCGATGTCCATCATTAGGTTAATGTGACCATTGAGTGAGCCGGAGAGATTGATACCTTCATAGATCAATTGGGCTTCCTCTTCTCCTGAGATCACATGGATTTCAATGCCGATGTCTTCCTTCACTTTTTGGACAAATTCAGCTCCATTTTCAGCGTTTCGGACAGCGGAAGTCGCAAAAGCAAAAACCTGATCGATGCCTTCGCCATCTATCAGGTTTTTGAAATGTTTGAGTGTATGAAAAGCCCTTTTCTGGGCATCTGGGGCAAGTTGATTTTGGCTGATACCTCCCTGACCGAGTTTGACCGGGATCTTTTCTTTGTAAAGTGTTCTAAAACCGACACCGTTCAATTCCACCAATAACAAATGGAATGTATTGGTCCCCATGTCGATCACCGCGGCCTTTCTGGTACTCATAATTCTGCCAAAATTTTTGGATGGGCGAATATAGAAAGTTTTTGAAAAGTATAAGGTTGAAAGGAGTAATCGCGTGAAAAAGAATAGGATTGCCGGCAAATTCAATTTTTGAACCGTCAATTTCCTGATCTTCTAATTTTTCAATTTTCCAATCCATTCAAGGGGCTATATTTGGTGGCAGAACGAAAATCCCGAATATGACTGACCCAAAAAATCCACTTTATACCCTTCCCCGCAATGCGGAGAAAATCGAACTTTTGGCCAAGAAAAATGCTGAAGCTGAACTTGGAGGAGGGAAATCCCGAATAGAAGCCCAACATAAAAAAGGAAAACTAACCGCCCGTGAGCGAATCGATTTGCTTCTTGACGAAGGTACATTTGAGGAAATCGACAAGTTTGTGATGCATCGCGCCAAGGATTTTGGTTTGGATAAGGAGCATTACCTCGGCGATGGCGTAATCACAGGTTATGGTGAAATCAACGGTCGATTGACCTATGTTTTTTCGCAGGATTTCACTGTTTTTGGAGGTTCTCTCTCCGAAACACACGCAGAAAAAATCTGTAAAATCATGGATTTGGCCATGAAAAACGGGGCTCCGGTGATCGGTTTGAATGACTCAGGCGGTGCTCGAATCCAAGAAGGCGTCAATTCACTAGGAGGCTATGCGGATATTTTTTACAGAAATACCTTGGCTTCCGGCGTCATTCCTCAGATATCCGCCATCATGGGACCTTGTGCAGGTGGTGCGGTGTATTCGCCTGCGATCACGGATTTTATCTTGATGGTTGAAAATACCTCCTACATGTTTGTGACCGGTCCGAATGTGGTGAAAACAGTGACTCAGGAAACCGTCACCGCCGAAGAACTCGGAGGTGCCTCGACCCACAGCACTAAGTCAGGGGTGACGCATTTTGCCTGCGCCAATGAAGTGGAGGCGATACGCCACATCAAGCGCTTGCTGAGTTACATTCCTCAAAACTGCGAGGATCAGGCTCCGGTTTATCCGTATGAGTTGAAAAAAGATGAGTCCAGAAAAGCCTTGGACTCGATTATTCCTGAAAACCCAAATCACCCTTACGATATGCGGGATGTGGTAAGGGGGATCGTGGACGAGGAGTCTTTTCTCGAAGTCCACGAAAACTATGCGGATAATATCGTGGTGGGTTTTGCCCGTATTGCTGGGCGTAGCATAGGCATTGTAGGCAATCAACCTCAATCTATGGCGGGTGTATTGGATAATCATGCTTCCGTGAAGGCTGCCCGATTTGTCCGTTTTTGTGATAGCTTCAATGTACCTTTGCTGGTCTTGGTAGATGTGCCGGGGTTTTTACCGGGAACAGATCAGGAGTGGAATGGGATCATTACTAATGGAGCGAAATTGCTCTATGCATTTTCTGAGGCTACCGTTCCAAGAATTACCGTGATCACCCGAAAAGCGTATGGCGGTGCCTACGATGTAATGAACTCCAAGCACATCGGGGCGGATATGAATTATGCCTGGCCGACTGCTGAGATTGCGGTGATGGGAGCAAAAGGCGCTGCGGAGATCATTTTCAAAAAAGAAATCGCCGAAGCCGAAAATCCGGAAGCCAAACTTCAGGAAAAAGTGGATGAATACACCGCCAAGTTTGCCAACCCCTATCGGGCAGCACATCGCGGCTTTATTGATGAAGTCATTGTCCCTTCTGACACTCGAATCAAACTGATCAAAGCCTTCAAAATGCTGGAAAACAAGGTGGACAAACTCCCGAGAAAAAAACACGGGAATATTCCATTGTAAAGGAGGATTCCGTTTTATTGAGAAAGCTGATTGGATTTTATTTTTCTTCGGAAAAAGGGAATCGGATCAGCTTTTCTGCTTTACTGGAATGATAAATTGCCCGGATCAGTTCGAGTGATTTTCTGGATTTCGGGCCATCGACTTCGGGGTCATTTCCAGTTTCGATTGAGTCCAGAAAATCCGCCCATTGCTTGGCATGAAGCTCAAAGCCGATCGCATTAGGATCTGATGATCCAGAAGCAGGGGCGTTTTCCGCTTTCTCCACCGCGCTTTCTTTTCCTCTCACATTCCATGAAATCAACTTTCCCGCTTCCAAAATCGCACTTCCCTCGGTGCCGTAAATTTCCAGTCGCTCTGGATAGCCAGGGAAAAGGGAGGTTCCCGCTGTGATGGTCCCCATTGCTCCCGATTTGAAATTAACCAATGCGGCCCCCAAATCTTCTCCTTCGATGGGGTAAAGGGTGGTTTTTACTTTTCCAAAAACCGAATCTACCTCGCCCATCACTTTTAGTAGCAAGTCCAAGGTATGGATGGCCTGATTGATTAAGGCGCCTCCACCGTCAAACTCCAAGGTGCCTTTCCACTGGCTGGATGAATAATAATTGGCGTCACGAAACCAGTTGATTGCGGCATTTCCCATGAGAATTCGACCAAAAACCCCAGCTTTCACCCCTTCATTCAGCTGGATAAAATCAGAAGAAAAGCGATTTTGAAACACCACGCCAAGCTTCACTTTATTTACTTCGGCAGCTTGGATCAATTGGTCGGCTCGATCGAGAGTGACTTCTATGGGCTTTTCCACAAAAATATGTTTACCAGCTTCTATTGCTTTTAATGCAGGACCCAAATGCAAGCCGCTTGGCGTACAGATACAAATCACCTCAAGGTCAGGTAGGGAGATAAACGCTTCCCAGTTTCTGAAAACAGGGGCCGAAAATTTATCTTTTGCTTTTGAAGCACTTTTGGGATTTGGGTTAAAAAGTCCAATCAATTCAGCGTTGGATAAGCTTTCAATGGCCTGGGCGTGCTTGATAGCTATTGCCCCAGTTCCGATGATTCCGATTCTATAAATCTTTTTCACTTTAATTCATTAAAACCAAAGGGTCCTGTCTCAGTAAATGCACCAAGGCCTGATATAGCTTGGGATGATAGTTTTTCAAGTCCTGACTTCGTTCAAAAAAACTTTCGAGCGCTACAGCAAAGAATTCATGCTCATTCAGTCCTGCACTTTTCCTAAAGAAAGAAGATTCACCTGTTCGAAGTCTCTCGATTTCTGCTGGAACCCATTGGGCATAGTCTGCCCATGATTTGGGATTGAATTCTTTCTCTCCATCGGTTCGGATCCAATTGGAGAGCTTAAGGGCGTGTGCGATTTCATGAATCCCGAGATTAATCCCATCTGTCGGATCAATAAAACCTTCCACAAAACATCTCCAAGAAACGACAATCAGCCCATGTCTGGGATTGACTTCGCCTCGGTGGTAGGTTTCATTGATCGTGCTGAAATAGGTTTCTGGATAGATCAGAATAGAATGAAAATGCATCAGTTTGAGTTCTTTCCAACCAAAAAGAACCATAGTCATCGTGGCTCCGATAAGGATTTCCATTTCGGGCGTTACCTTTTTCAAATCTCCCTTCGGTAAAAAACGCTTAGTGGAAAGAATCTCTTCGAGTCTCAGAATAAATTCTCGTTTGAATTTCGGCTTAAGTCGGGAAAAATAGAAGAAGTGCTTTTCAAGGAATTGGACTTCTGCTAAAGTTACTTTTCTAGGAAAAAGCTTCCACCGGGCTTCATTGATGAATTGGATGAGGAAATAGGTGCTGAGCATAGCAAAACAAAAATGGCAACCACCTAAAGTAGTTGCCATTTGTCATAAAATCAATGTTTAGATTATCGGGCGTAGTTGACTGCCCGCATTTCCCGGATTACGGTCACTTTGATTTGACCCGGATACTGCATTTCTTTTTCGATCTTTTGAGAAATGTCGAAAGAAAGCTGACTGGCCTTTTGATCATCGACATTGTCTGCATCGACCAAAATTCTCAATTCACGACCTGCCTGCATCGCAAAGCATTTGTTGACTCCGTCAAAATTCAGGGCCAATTCTTCGAGTTCTTTCAGACGCTTCACATAGCTATCCATGATTTCTCGACGAGCTCCAGGACGAGAACCTGAGATTGCATCGGAGGCCTGCACGATCGGTGAGATCATGGAAGTCATCTCGATTTCGTCGTGGTGAGCACCGATAGCGTTGCAAATTTCTGGATGCTCTTTGTAGCGCTTGGCCAGTTCCATACCCAAAATTGCGTGTGGCAACTCCTGCTCTTCGGGCCATACTTTTCCGATATCGTGTAGAAGTCCGGCACGCTTGGCGAGCTTGGCGTTTAGGCCCATTTCAGCTGCCATGGTTGCGGCAAGCTTGGCTACTTCTCTGGAGTGCTGCAGGAGGTTTTGGCCATAGGAAGATCGGAATCTCATTCGGCCTACCATCTTGATCAGTTCAGGATGAAGTCCGTGGATACCGAGATCGATACAGGTCCGTTCACCGATTTCGACGATCTCTTCCTCGATGTTTTTCTCGGTTTTGGCTACCACTTCCTCGATTCGGGCAGGGTGAATTCGGCCATCCTGAACCAAACGGTGGAGGGAAAGTCTAGCGATTTCTCTTCTGACCGGATCAAAGCCAGAAATAATGATCGCTTCTGGGGTATCGTCCACCACGATCTCCACACCGGTGGCTGCCTCGAGTGCACGGATGTTTCGACCTTCACGTCCGATGATTTTTCCTTTGATGTCGTCACTTTCAATGTTGAAAACCGACACGCAGTTTTCTACCGCATGCTCGGTAGCAGTTCGCTGGATGGTGTCGAGAACGATCTTTTTGGCTTGCTTAGTTGCGGTGAGTTTAGCTTCATCAAGGATATCTTTGATCTGTGAAGAGGCTTTGGTTTGGGCCTCTTCAGTCAGCATATTGATGAGCTGCTCTCTTGCTTCTTCGCGGGTCAATCCGGCAATTTTCTCCAAATCTGCGATACGCTGATTGGTTACCCGATCGAGTTCCTCTTTCTTTACCTGAACTGCATGAAGCTGAGCATTAAGGTTCTCTTTTTTGCTGTCGAGTTCTGCCTCTTTGCGCTTGATTTGTTCTTGCTCTTTGGAAACTTGTTGTTGAAGCTGCTTGACCTTGTTTTCGTTGGTGATGATGATGTTCTTTTTATTGCTCATCTCCTCATCAAACTCAGCCTTCATTTTCAGAAACTTTTCTTTTGCTTCCAAAATGCGGTCTTTCTTGATCGCTTCAGCATTTACTTCTGCTTCGCGCAGCATGGATTTGACGCGTTCTTTGGTCTCCTCCTCCAGTTTTGCATGTTTATTTTTGATGAAAAATCCCGCTAAAGCGGCCCCCCCACCAAGCCCCGCCAGGGCTGCAAGGATGATAAATAGTACGTCTGCCATAGGTGTATAATATATAGAATACGACCTCTCGGCTCCGAAAATCCCAGAAATAAGTGGATATCAACAATTAAACTGCTTTGCTCAGCAGTGCGGAAATATGTGAAAGACTACGCTGAATATGATCACTGTCTTCGGCATTGACCTCGTTGGTCTCGAGCGATTCGACCATGCAGTCAAAGGCTACCATAGCCAATAGGTCTGTCGAATCGTCCAGTCCAAACTCGGACTTGTATTTCCTCAATTTTTCATTAATCAGCTTCCCTGCATGTCGGATTTTAGCCTCGTCTTCAGGCTTGACACGCATGGGATATTCCCTATCTCCGATTTTCACTCTGATGGCCAGCGTCTCCATATCATTCGGACAGGTAGGTGATCAAATGATCGATTTCTTGTATATAATTATTGATTAAGTCACTCATTTCGGTGGCATCCTCGGGATTCACCGGTCGGTTGTCCACAATGTTACTAATTTTAATCTTATTTTTAAAATGATCGATTTCCTGCTCTTTGTGGTCTAGCTCGAGTTCCAAAATCGCCAAACGAGCCTTTAGCTGCTCATTTTCAGCACTCACCGCTTCGATTTTTTTGCTGGCTAGCACAGCCAGACGCTCCAGTTTTTGCAGTTCTTCGTGAATCATTTTCTAGCTTCGGATGATTGCCCCCACTTGCTCTTGGAAGGCCTGAATCAATTTACTCATTGTTTTTTCAATAACCTTATCGGTTAGCGTGTTTTCCTGATCCTGTAAGATAAAGCTCAGCGCGTAGGCCTTTTTGCCAGCTTCGATTTTATCGCCTTGGTACACATCAAAAACGCCAATTCTTCGCAATAATTTTCCTCCGGCTTTTTCAGCCACAGATTTTACCTGATCATAGCTTACGGTTTTGTCTATGACCAAAGAAAGATCGCGACGGACTTCCGGAAACTTGGAGATCTCCTGATACTTTTTCAAGCCAGATGCCTTTTTGGTCAACAAATCCCAGTCCAGCTCGGCATGCCAAACATCCTGACGGACCTCAGCGAGTTTCAGGATTTTTTCATCTACCAATCCGATTTTGCCGATTTCCTTTTCGCCCAACTTCAAGACCAAACCATAGGAGAAAGGCGCCGATTCGATCACGTCTATGGATCCTACTTCGATATTGAGACGCTCCAAAATCCGCTCCACGGTAGCAAACAGGTCTGCGAATGCAAAGGCTTTTGCCGGCTCAATCCAACTCTCCGCACTTCTGTTCCCCGAGTGGAAAATTGCCAAGCGTCTTCCTTCCTTGTACCCTGATTCGGATTTGTGATAAATAGTGCCAAATTCAAAAGCTCTGAGATCAGTTTGTTTTCGGTTGATATTGTGCGCCATTACCTCGAGCCCTGAGAAAAGCAAGGTCTGACGCATCACGCCAAGATCTTCGCTCAGCTTATTGTAGATTTCTACGTTAAGAGCAGGATCTAGAAAACCTGATTTCTCAGCATATAGGGGTTTGGTCAGACTGTTTGTTATCAGTTCGAAATAGCCCAGTCCAGCTAGCATTTCGGTAATTCGATATTGAAGTTTATTCAAATCCTTGACAGGATGTTCAGCTAAGTAATCGGTGCTGAGGTTGTCAGAAAGTTCGACTTGGTGAAATCCGTGAATTCGGAGAATTTCCTCGATGATATCTGCCTCGCGAGTGACGTCCACTCGGTAGGGTTTCACGATTGCGGTAAACCCGTTTTCGGTTTCGTTTTCCACTCGGATGTCCAGACTTTCCAAAATTGATTTGACCTCTGTGGGTTCGATTTTCTTTCCGATCAGACGGTTGATATGGGCATATTCCACTTCGATCACAAAGTCCTGAACTGGATTTGGATAAAGGTCGATAAGCTCAGAAGCAACTTTTCCTCCGGCAATTTCCTGAAGCAAAGCAACTGCCCGCTTTAAAGCGTACACAGGCATATTGGGATCGGTGCCCCGCTCAAAGCGGAATGATGCATCCGTTTTCAAGCTATGAAACTGAGAACCTTTTCGGATCACGTCAGGGGAGAAATAAGCCGATTCGAGGAATATAGTAGTTGTCGCATCACTTACTCCGGAGTGATTTCCTCCGAAAACTCCGGCAATACACATTCCGCCTTGGCTATCGCAGATCATCAATTCTTCTCCGGAAAGTTTTCGCTCTTTTTCATCCAAAGTCACAAAGGCAGTTCCTTTGGGAAGCTTTCCTACGATGATTTTTCCATCCGTGATTTTGTCAGCATCAAAGGCATGCAAAGGCTGGCCAAGATCATGAAGGATGAAATTGGTGATGTCCACTACATTGTTGATGGGTTCCAAATCGAGAGAACGAAGGAAATTTTGAAGCCATTGCGGAGAAGATCCCACTTTCAAATCAGTCACCACCACTCCGGCATATCGGGGACAGTCTTCGCTATTTTGAACTTCTACAGAAATCGAGGGTCCATTGACTTCTTTGATCAGCTCTTTTTCCGCAGGAAGGCAGATCGGCCGCTGAAGCAAGGCTTTCAGATCGCGGGCCACGCCAAGATGAGATGCCGCATCCGCCCGATTTGGAGTCAGGCCGATTTCCAATACATGGTCTTCGCTGACTTCAAAGTATTCCTTAGCTGGAGTTCCGTTTGGCAAGTCAGTGGCCAAAACCATAATTCCGGCATGGGAAGTACCGATTCCGATTTCATCTTCGGCGCAGATCATTCCTTCGGACACCTGTCCACGGATTTTGGCTTTTTTGATTTCAAACGGCTCTCCATTTGTAGGGAAAAGTTTGGCCCCGACAGTGGCTACGACGACCTTTTGTCCGGCTGCCACATTGGAGGCTCCGCATACAATCTGGGATGGGGTTTCCAGTCCGATATCCACAGTGGTGATGCTGAGCTTGTCCGCGTCGGGATGTTTTTCACAGGTCAATACTTCCCCGATGACTATACCCTCGAGTCCTCCCGGTACAGAGACAAAATCCTCGACAGCCTCTACCTCCAATCCGGATCGGGTAAGAAGTGCGGCGATTTCTTCGGGACTTTCGGTAAGGGAAATGTATTGCTTGAGTCGATTGATCGAGATTTTCATAAGTATTCATTTTCGGAACGGATCCGATGTGTAAGAAAAAAGGTGCGAAAGGCACCTTTTTCAAATAATTGACAAATTTAGAAGAATTGGAAGAGGGCTGAATTATTTGTCATAATTTTTCTCCCCGGCTTCGATAGCAATTGTCATGAGGTTTTCCTTGGGCGGAAGCGGACAGGCATAATCCGGATTGTAGGCACAATAAGGGTTGTATGCTAGGTTAAAGTCAATGGTAATGCTGGTTTTTCCATCCTGACGAACATTGAGATAGCGTCCACCTCCATAAGTTTCCCGGCTGCTAGTCTCATCAGCAAATGCCAGGAAAAAATTCCGCATATCGGTTTCGTTAACGGATTGGAGTAAGAGAAGCTTGTTGGTTTGGCCATTGAGTTCAAACTCTGCATAGGAGTGCTCGATGTATCGTTCTTTGGAGCCGTCTGTCATCGGAACTTCCCGTACTTTTTTGTTTTCGATTGGGATCAATCTCGCCTTTACCTTGTAGGCTGGGTTTACTTCGTAAAATTTCAAAGATTTAAATCCAGCTTTTTGTTCTTCGGTAAGGGGAGAATCTACATTGAACCGAATGAATTTAAATTGGCGTTCCCGCTCTTTTTCTATTTTTTCAAGATAGGCCTCAGGACTTTCGGCGGCTGTAAACATATAGCCTACTGCCGCCAAAACGACCAGAGCGGTGACAGCAATCACAATTTGACTTGACTTCACGGAATAGTTGATTTTTCAGTTTACTAACACTCCTTGGAGGGGTGGAGTTTGGAATCAGGCTTTGATTAATTTGGTATGATCAAAGAATCCCTTCATCCGCGAAGCTAAAATAACCACGATCAGTGAATATCACGTGATCCAAAATGTTCAAATCCATATCTCTTCCGATTCTCACCAAGCGCTGTGTGAGTTTTTTGTCCTGCTCAGAGGGACTTGCCGAGCCGCTGGGATGATTGTGGACTAGGATAACCGAATGTGCCATGTGCTCCAAGGCGGTTTTGAAAACCAGTTTGGGATCGACCACGGTCCCGGAGGTACCACCCTGGCTGATCAGTTGCTTTTTGATCACATAGTTAGACCTGCTGAGTAAAATGAGGTAAAAATGCTCGATTACCTCATCGTACATTTCAGGACGCAAGAGCTCGTAAGCATCTCTCGAGGAAGTGATTTTTTGTCTGAGGGGCAGGTCTTGCTCTTTTCGCCTTCGGCCGAGCTCCATGGCGCTAACGATGGAAATGGCCTTAGCTTCACCGATTCCTTTGAATTTCATCAGGTCTTTGACAGAAAGCTTGGCTAGGGCCGAAAGGTCATGATTCACATGCCGTAAAATCATTCGGGAAAGATCGACGGCACTCAGAGTTTTGGTGCCTGATCCGATCAGTATGGCGATCAGTTCTGCATCCGTAAGTGAGGATTTGCCGCGCAAAAGGAGTTTTTCCCTTGGGCGATCTTCCTCCGCCAGCTCGGAGATTTTGGTAGAAAAAGCAGAATCCATATGAATTGAAAAATGATGACAACTAAAAATAGAGAGAAAAAGGCATAAAAAAAACCCCGTTTGTGGCGGGGTTTAGAATGCTTTTGTCTGTTAAGAATTAAGCCAAGGCATTGACAAATTTTGCCAATCTTGATTTCTTATTGCTAGCGTTATTTTTGTGGATCACATTTTTCTTAGCCAGCTTGTCCAACATAGAAGAAACCTTCTGGAAGAGATCCATCGCCTCTACTTTATCAGTAGCAGCTTTCAATCTTTTGATGAAAGTTCTTGTGGTTTTGGCTTGATATCTGTTTCTCAAACGCTTCGCTTCGTTGGCACGAATTCTCTTTAGAGCTGATTTGTGATTTGCCATATCTCGTTTTTAAATAAATTCTTTACGTTCCCCTATTCCGAATTGGAGTGCAAAGTTATTGTAAATTATTAATTCTGCCAAAGGAATTTAAAACATTCCTTGCTGCGAGCACTTTATCCGATTCGGAATAGTTGGTCTAAAGTCCCAAACAGGCTACAAATATACGTTTTTTCGACATGGACAATTCAAACGTTTTGTTTATTTTCCCTAATGAAGATTTTTATACTGGTGATATTGTTTTGGTTTTTGGGAGGAAGTCAACCTCCATTTTGGGGATTTTATGCGCATTCGCTGATCAACAGGCAGGCAGTTTTTTCGCTTCCGCCTGAGATGATGACGCTATATAAATCTGAGATTGAATTTATTACAGAGAAAGCCGTCAACCCTGATCGTCGACGCTATGCTGTGGTAGGGGAGGCAGAAAAACACTACATCGATCTGGATCATTATGGTGATAGTGCACTCTATATGCTTCCCAAATATTGGCCTGAGGCGATCGGAAAATTTCCTGAGGACTCCTTAAGAGCACACGGGATTGGGCCATGGTCGGCGTATTTGACTTTTTTAAGTCTGACCAAAGCCTTTGAGCAAAGGAACAAGGCGGTGATTCTGAGGCTTTCGGCGGATTTGGGTCACTATCTCGGAGACCTGAATGTCCCGCTTCATACGACCAAAAATTACAATGGACAGCTGACCGGCCAGGATGGAATTCATGGGTTTTGGGAAAGTCGGGTTCCGGAGTTGTTGGCCAAAGATTATTCGTTTTGGGTGGGAAAGGCCGAATACGTAGAAAAGCCCCAACTGGCGATTTGGGATGCGGTGGCGGCGGCGCATGCTATGGTGGATAGTGTTTTGCGTATTGAAAGGGAGTTAACGGCCAATTTTCCATCGGACCAAAAGTTCAGCTATGAAGAGCGAAATGGCCTGACTGTGCGGGTTTACTCCCGTGATTTTACGACGGCTTATGCTTTGGCTTTAGACCATCAGGTCGAACGACAAATGAGAAAGTCGATCAAAATGATCGCTGATTTTTGGTATACGGCGTGGGTAAATGCCGGACAGCCTGATCTGCGTTCCTTGGATCAAGTGGTAATTGAGGAAGAAAAATTAACTCCGGATTCCAGGTTGAAAGTCAGAGATCATAATAAGTAGGCAGTCCCAGTTAACAGTAGGCAGATCAGCCCAAGAACTTAATAGGGAGAAAACATGGATTATCGAGACTTAATTGTTTACCAGAAAGCTTTTAAACTGGCAATGAGGATTTTTGAAATCAGTAAAACATTTCCAAAAGAGGAAACTTATTCTCTTACTGATCAGATTCGTAGAAGCAGTCGCTCGGTTTGTACAAACATTGGAGAGGGCTATCGCAAACGAAGATATCCTGCACATTTTATTTCCAAGCTAAGTGATGCAGACATGGAAAATACCGAAACTCAGGTTTGGTTAAATTTTTCATTAGCCTGCAAATACATTCCTGACTCCATTTTTCAAGAGCTGGACAAGGAAGCAACAGAAATAGGCAGACTGCTTAACTACATGATGGAAAATCCAGAGAAATTTGGTTCCAAGAAGCTCTGAAATTCAATTATTCTCAAGGGAATAATACCGTGATACCCTGCCTACTGAGACTGCCTACTAATAACTTCTTGTTTAAGACTTCAAATACTGCCTAATTGCACTCCCCAACCTCTCGAAAGTGTTTTTGAAAACGGTCTCATTTTCCTCCAAAAGAGTCACTCGAAATCCTCTCAGATCTGAGCAAAAGGAAGAAATCGGCACCACACAAATCCGCTCCGAGGCAAGCAAATAATACACAAAACGTTTGTCCAGAGGCATTTCAGCATCGCTCAACCATGAATCCAATAACTGTTGTAATCGCTCATCCTCTATTGGAAGTGACTGAGTAGGGGTGAGTAACTTTTCATCAAACACAATGGTATTGTAAAACGCGCCTTGGGTTGGGTTAAACTTGATCCCTTCGATATCTCCCAAAATCTCCCGCATCCAGTCGCTTCGCTTGCCGATTTGGGCATTGGCTTGCTCTCGATAGGCATGATATTCGGGATGACTCATGATTTTCGGGATCGCCAACTGAGGCAAAATCGTCGAACACACCTCGATCATTTTTGCATTTTCGAGCGTCTGGCAAAGTTTGGAAAATTCTTTCGAGGATTCCCTATTGTAAAATTCCATCCAGCCACAGCGTGCTCCGGGCCAGGGGAATTCTTTAGAAATTCCTTTCAGGGAAATCGCAGGTCGGCTTCCGATCACTTCGGCCAAAGCCACGGCTTTGATCCCGTTGTAAGTGATGTTTTGATAGATCTCATCGGCGATCAAGAGCAAGCTGAATTCCTCTGCGATTTTTACAAATCCTTCCAACACCTCTTTTGGATAGACCATCCCTGTAGGATTATCTGGATTGATGATCAGGATACCGACAATGGACGGATTGTACTTTACCTTCATGTAAAGGTCCTCCATATCTGGAAGCCACTGATTATCAGGGTCAAGCTTGTAGGTGATCGGAGCGGTATTGGCGTGGGCGGCTTCAGCAGAACTATGTGTCGAATACGCCGGAGAGGGACCGATGATACGAGCTGTTGGAATCAAAAATTGATACAGCTTGGCAATCGCATCGCCCAAGCCATTGAAAAATAGAATATCCTCGGCAGTGATTTGGGTTCCTCCTTTTTCGTTGTTGAGATTGGCCAAAAACTTTCGGGTTTCCAACACGCCCTTGGAGTCAGCATAGCCGTAGGTTTTATCTTCCTTTAGCAAGTCTGCAATGATCGCCTTCATCCAATCGGGCACATGATTGCTCTTCTGGATAGGGTCGCCAATGTTTTCCCATGTCATGGGATAGCCAAGGGCTTCAATCTGTCGGGCTTTTTTTACGATGCCCCGGATTTCGTAATTCAATTCTTCTGCTCCGGGTCTGAGGAGTAGCTGTCTCATAGGTCAATAGGCTGGTTTGGAAAAAATTCCGGTACAAATAAAGACAAAAGGCAATGGAAAAATCCGAGAAAAGCTGAAAATCCAAAAGATTTGATTCATAGGTTGACAAATGGTTGATTTGGGAAAAGCTTGTATTCTGAATATATGATATCTTGTATTTCAAATAAAAGCTTTTATATTTGTATTGATTTACAGCGATTTAAATGATACAAATAGATCTTCTGGACCAGATAATCAAGGAGCAAAACCAGAATTTCCTTCAAAAACAGCTTATAGCTAGGGAAATGACCATACCCGTGCAAACCAATCAAATCTTAGTGGTAAGCGGGGTGAGACGCTGTGGGAAAAGTATTCTGATTCGCAAAAGCTTTCCCTCAGATGCACAGGGCCTGTATCTGAATTTTGAAGATCCGCGATTGGTGGATTTTGAAGCGGCCGATTTCGCCAAACTGGAGCAGCTGAGAGATCAACTAGGAAAAACCTCCATACTTCTTGATGAAGTCCAAAGCGTGGCGGGTTGGGAAATTTTTGCCCGATCACTTCATGAAAAGGGCCAAAAGCTCTATATCACGGGTTCAAATGCCAGTATGCTCAGCCGGGAATTGGGAACGCGTCTTACTGGGCGATATAAGCAAATCGAACTGTTTCCATTCAGCTACACTGAGTTTTTGCTTTTCAAAAATGAATCTCCTGGTGAAGAAAGTTTTGAAAGCTATTTCTTGTCCGGTGGTTTTCCTGAGTTTTTACAAAATCAAGACCAAGACTACCTCCGCACGCTTTTTCGGGACATCCTTACGCGGGATGTTGCGGTAAGAAGAAATATCAGCAATGAAACCGCCCTTATCCGGTTGGGAGTTTTCTTGTGTTCCAATGTCGGCAAACCCTTCAGCTACTCCCGAATGGGCAGTCTGCTGGAGATCAAATCTGTGCGCACCGTCATCGATTACTGCGATTATTTGGAGGAAAGCTACCTGTTTGATCTCATTCCCATGTATTCTCCCTCAATACGCAAGCAGCTGGCCAACCCCAAAAAAGCCTTTTGTGTGGATCCTGCTCTAGCCTCAGCAAATTCCCTCTCCTTCAGCAAGGATTTGGGCAGAAAGCTGGAAAACTATGTCTATCTCCATCTTCGCAGATCCTTCAAGGAGATTCAGTATTTCCAAAATAAGGATTCAGAATGTGATTTTGTAGTCAAGTGGAATGAGGAAATCATAGGGGCAGTACAGGTATGCTGGGAGCTGAATCCTGATAATCTCCAAAGAGAAATCAAAGGGCTAAAGGCCGCCATAGAAGAGACTCAAGCTTCAAAGGGAGTTTTGCTCACTTGGAATCAGGAGGATCTTTTGGATGGGATAACCGTGAAACCGGTGTGGAAATGGATGATGGAGCCGGCTAGGAAGTTTTTCGGAATGAATTAAGACTTCTTTTTTCTGTGCTTCATCCCTTCCACAAAAAAGGCTACAGCGCCCCAACTAATTACTAATCCCAAAAGCCAAGTGGGCACTGGAAAAAGATCCAAGTACTTAGTCAGCAGGATCATTAGAATAAGAACAAAAGGAAGGCCGTAGAGCCAATCGATGATTTTCTTACTCATTTTCGCCTCACTAGATATCTTGTATGGCCATTAGAATACCCGAAAATAAGGGTGTCCCCTAAGAATCCATATCGGTTTTGGCGACTTCCTTCGCTGGTATTCATTTCCAGGATTTGATTGTCGATGGTTTTCCATTGGAACGTAGGAATCGCTGAATAATCAATGGGAGCATTTACCCCAAGTCTTTTGGCATCGTCTCGGAAAAATTGTGGATCTGGAACCCACTTTCCATCCTTTGTAAAGGTTTCAATATAGCTCTTTCCGTAAAACTCATCTCTGACTATTTCTCCATTTCCATCTTTGGAAAAAAGTATGATCCATTTACCAACCAATCGTGGGTCGCGGTCAGCTTTTTGCGTGAAGGCAACAAGACTGATCACAAGGATTGTCAAATAATATCTCATTTTTAGAGTTTTGGTCATTTACTTCCTTGCTTAAAACCTGTCCTTAAAGCAATTCCCTGTGAAATCACAACCAATGCCATCGCTATTGCGGTAAAGTTTGGGACCTTATTTCTTCCCTCCATCCAAAAGCCGCTGTGCCAAATAGACAAGCCTCCGACTACTAAGGCTGCAAAAATCAAAAACAGGTGAAAATACTTTCGGCGATTACTCATGTAAAGAATGTTACTGTCTCAGATACTTCTGCCGAATCAAATTCAGCTCCAGCTGCAACTCATCCCGCTGGATAAATTTCCCCTGAATCATGATCGCTTGAGGCTTTTGCATGGTGGTCAAGTCTTCCAATGGATTTTTCTGAACCAATACAAATTCAGCAGCAGCTCCTGGTTTCAAGACTCCCCACTGCCCTTCTTGGTCCATGTATTTAGCCGGATTGACCGTTCCGGTTTTTAGAATTTCGTAATTGGACATGCCGGCTTTAGACATGGATTCGATTTCTCGATGGATAGAAAAACCGGGAACATTAAATACCTGAGGAGAATCCGAACTCATGATCATTGGTACTCCGGCTTTGTGAAGTTCGAGGAAAAGCCACTGACGAAATTCCAAATAAGGCTTCACTTTAGCCTCTGCCAACACGCCATCTGCCTCCATTTTGGATTTGGTATGGTACCACTGAGTGACCAATAAACCTGGCAAATACAACATCTCGGGCTGCTGACGCAATTCGTAAGCGGGTTGATAGCCGAAATAACGCTCAAACAAAGTCAGAGTCGGCGCCATCCAGGTTTTGTTATCCAAGCAAAGCTGAATCAATTCCGCGAGTTTGCTTTTGTCGACCTGCCCGACTAGGTTCATGTTAAAAGGACCGGAAACGGTCGGATCAATCACCGTCCCGTCAGGAAGCATCGCCTCCAAAAATCCGTCTATGTGCTCTACTGATCGATAGCCACGAGTCACGGAAGTCACCAAGCCCACATCCAGCGAAACGTGTCCTCCGTAGAAAATACCCTGCTTTTTGGCTTCGTCGGCTATGGCCAAGAACTTAGGTGTATCCAATCCAGGATGCAACTTGAGGTGATCGTATCCTGCTGCTTTTTGTGCTCTTACCATAGCTCGACCCGCTTCCGGATCAGCGACTGTATTTCCATTGAAAGAAGGGCCAGAGACAAAAGTTCGAGGTCCCAACAATTCCCCTTTCATCACCCGATCCCGAAGTGCCAAATGGGACTCATGGCCGAGCATGCTTCGAATCCGCAAAACTCCATTGGCAAGGTAAAGCATCATGACCTCCTCCTGAAACTCCGGACCGTATTGCTCTGGGTTGGGTAAGTGTCCGTGAAATTCGGCCAAGCCCGGAAAAACATACATACCACGACCATCCAAGGTTCGCACGCCTGCTACTGAAATTTCATTTTCAGGCGCTATTTCCATAATCACGCCATCCTTCACATAGATCGAATGATCTTCCAAAACCTTGTCGTCCAGCATGGTGATCACATTCAAGTGATTGATCACAAGTTCCTGTGCAAAAACCGAAACAAAAGAACAGCTCAGAAAAAGGAGTGAAAACAGGATTTTAATTGATCTCATAGCCTGATTGATTAAGTTGGGAAACTTAAGTTCGGCCTTTCCCCATTGTAAACCAATCCGGTGGTGGATTTTTTTGGGTTCACCGCAGAGTCGCAAAGCACGCAGGGGAAAATTTATAATGAGAATTAAAAACCTTGCAAAGATTAATCACTTTTTCGCGGAGCCGGAAAAGTCACAAAGAAATTTATAAGCTTTGCGTCTTGGCAGCTTTGCGAGAGAAAAAAAAAGGCTGAATTACTCCAGCCCCTCGTATTTCCAATTTCGTATTTCAGACTTAAGAATTCCACTGCGTGTGGTAAAACTTCCCACTTGGATCGTCTTTGCGCTGATAGGTATGCGCTCCGAAGTAATCACGCTGCGCCTGAATGACTGAAGCGGAAGACTCTGCAGTAATTCTACCCAACAAATAATTGATCCCCGCACTCATCACCGGCAAGGCAAAACCATGCGTCAAACCCAAACCAACCAATTCCGCCAAGGCTTTTCTTCCAGAAATCACTTGTTCTTTCACACCATCCATTTCAAAGAAGGATGCCTGATCGGAATAATTAGCTGAAATCGTCTCCATCAAACCGGAACGAATGATACAGCCATTGGTCCAGATTCGGGCAATTTCATTGAAATTGAGACTCCAGCCTTTGGTGTCTGAAACGGTTTTCATCAGGCGGAAACCGACTTCATGGTTGATGATTCGGGCCAAAGCATAGGCTTCTTTGATTTTGGGTAGCCACGCTTCGAGTGAACCTTCGACTTTTTGGAATTCATGTTGGAAGGTCTTAGAAAACGCCACGCGCATCGCTTTTTCTCCGGAAACGCCTCGAGCATTCACAGCCTCAGCCAATGGGCTGTAAGGAATTCCATACTCCAAAGCCGTTGTCAATGACCAAGCACCGGTTCCTTTTTGGCCAGCCTGATCAAGGATTTTATCCAAGAGCAATTCTCCGTTTTCCTTGAAAAGCAACAAATCAGCAGTGATTTCCAATAAGAAGGACTTCAATTCTCCCTTTCCCCACTCCGAAAAAATCCCTGACACCTGCTCAGCCGAACAGCCGAAACCGAATCGCAGTAAATGGACCAACTCCGCCAAAACCTGCATTTCCCCATACTCGATGGAGTTGTGCACCATTTTGATAAAGTGGCCCGAGCCTCCCGGACCCACATAGGTCACGCAGGGCTTTCCGTCTTTGTCTTTGGCAGAAATTCTTCCCAAGAAATCCTCCACCATCGCATAGCCTTCTGCATTTCCTCCGGGCATAATGGATGGCCCTTTTCGCGCTCCTTCTTCTCCTCCGGATACACCCACCGGTAAAAAGTGCATACCCACTTCTTTCATTCGATCTACCCTTCGCTCGGAGTCTTTGTAGAAGGAATTGCCTCCGTCGATGACCAGATCGTCTTTTTCCAAAATAGGTATCAGCGTATCCAGTTGCGCATCAATGGCCGCACCGGCCGGAATCATCATCAAGATTCGTCTTGGTTTTTCCAAAGAATCCACAAACTGCTGTAGATCTTCAAATGCCAGCATATTGGAAAATTCAGGGTTTTCATCAACCACTTTTTGGGCGATGCCTTCCTCTTTTCCGGCTACAAATCGGTTGTAAAGCGAGACGGGAACTCCCTTTTCGGCGAGATTCAACGCAAGGCTTTTGCCCATGACGCCCATCCCGATGACTCCCATTTTCATGTTCATAGGTTGAGAAATTAAGTAGTGAAGGGAAGCTTCCAGCAGTTGCTCAGGAGTCCCTGTGATATCCAATAAGAATCCGGTTTGTGGCTTTTCCCAAACGGCAATTTGAGAATCCAACATTCCGGCTTTCATGTAATGGTTTTTTCGGGCAAGCATTCGCTCCCAAATCAAATCCCGATTTCCGGTGAGATGAATCCAGCGGAGATTATCGGAAACTGACAGCTTTTCCCGATACCAATTTTTCAAGGCAGAACAGGCCAAAACCGCACCGCCTTTTTGCTCAGAAGTCAAGAGCTGATCCGCCAAAGCCTGAAGCCAAGGCTGCCGGTCTTCATCATTCAGCGGATGTCCGGCACTCATTTTGGCAATATTTTCCGCAGGATGAAAATGATCCGCATCGAAAAAAGGAAGACGGAGCCTTTCGGCCAAGAGCGTTCCAAGGGTAGTTTTCCCCGTTCCCGATACACCGGTGACGATTACAAGCATGGGGCGAAGTTAAGTTTTTATGGTCTATCCGCTAATTTTCCAATCTTCAAATTTTTCACTAGTCAATTTCCTACCTTTGCCCCTTCAATTCCAAGATTCATGATTTCAGTCGATAACGTGACCGTCATGCACGGCGGCACCCCGCTTTTCAGCAATATCACCTTCAACATCAACGAGAGCGACAAGATCGCTCTAATGGGTAAAAACGGTGCAGGAAAATCTACCCTCCTCAAGATTATTGCCGGACAAAGCAAGCCAACCTCCGGTACAGTTTCTGCCCCAAAAGGTTATGTCGTAGCTTATTTGCCTCAGCATTTGCTCACGGCGGATGATTGCAGCGTGATGGAGGAGACGGCCAAAGCCTTTGCCTCTTACCTCGGCATGAAGGAGGAAATCGACCGAATCAACGAGGAACTGACTGTGCGCACAGACTATGAGTCGGAGGAATATTACAAACTGATCGAAAAAGTCTCCGAACTCAGTGAGAAATTCTACGCCATCGAAGAGATCAACTACGAGGCAGAAGTAGAAAAAGTGTTGTTGGGTTTAGGTTTCGTTCGCGAAGATTTTCAGCGATCCACTTCGGAATTTTCCGGAGGCTGGAGAATGCGGATCGAACTGGCCAAAATCCTTTTGCAAAAGCCTGACCTGATCCTCCTTGACGAACCGACCAACCATCTCGACATCGAGTCTATCCAATGGCTGGAAGAATTTCTGATGACCAAAGCCAAAGCTGTGGTGGTGATTTCCCACGACCGGGCGTTTGTCGACAACATCACCACCCGAACCATTGAAGTAACGATGGGTCGTATCTACGACTACAAAGCGAAGTACAGCCATTACCTGGAACTTCGCAAAGAGCGTCGCGAGCAGCAGCAAAAGCACTACGAAGAGCAGCAGAAGTTTATCGCCGAAACGACCCAATTCATCGAACGCTTCAAGGGCACCTATTCCAAAACACTTCAGGTGCAGTCCCGCGTGAAAATGCTCGAAAAACTGGAGCTAGTAGAAGTGGATGAGGTGGATACTTCTGCCTTGAAACTCCGGTTCCCGCCTTCTCCTCGCTCGGGTAAATATCCGGTGATCGTGGAAGAGATGAGCAAAAGCTATGGAGATCATGTGGTCTTCAAAAATGCCTCTATGACCATCGAGCAGGGACAGAAAGTAGCTTTTGTCGGGAAAAACGGGGAAGGTAAATCCACCATGATCAAGGCGATCATGGGCGAGATCGACTTCCAGGGAAAATGCGAACTCGGTCACAATGCGATGATCGGGTACTTTGCGCAGAATCAGGCCTCACTTTTGGATGAGTCCATTACGATTTTTGAAACGATTGATAACATCGCTGTGGGAGAGATCCGAACCAAAATCAAAGATATTCTCGGAGCCTTCATGTTTAAGGGCGATGATATCAACAAGAAAGTCAAAGTGCTTTCCGGTGGAGAAAAAACCCGATTGGCGATGATCAAATTGCTCTTGGAGCCTGTCAATTTGCTTATTCTTGACGAACCAACCAACCATTTGGACATGAAGACCAAAGACATCATCAAGGATGCGTTGAAAGCTTTTGATGGCACCTTGATCGTGGTGTCTCACGATCGGGATTTCTTGGATGGTTTGGTGACCAAAGTGTTTGAATTTGGCAATAAACGAGTGCGTGAGCACTTCGAAGACATTAACGGCTTCCTGAGAAATAAGAAGATGGAGAATCTGAGGGAAGTGGAGCGCAAACAGTAGGCAGTCTCAGTTTGCAGTCAGCAGGCTGAAAGACAATAGTATAAAGTGAGAAATTTGAATTTTAATGCGATGAATAAATTCGAAAACGAAACCCAATTCCTAAAAACCTATCTCAACAACGCCTCCCCAACAGGCTTTGAGGCTTCGGGTCAGCAGATTTGGCTGGATTACATCAAGCCTTTTGTGGATAGCTATTTCACTGACAACTACGGCACAGCCGTCGGAGTGATCAATCCGGAGTCAGAATACAAAGTGGTCATCGAGGCTCATGCGGATGAGATCAGTTGGTTTGTCAATTACATCAAAGATGACGGCTATATCTATGTTCGAAGAAATGGTGGTTCGGATCACATGATCGCACCTTCTATGCGTGTGAACATTCACACGGACAAAGGCATTATCCCCGGTGTTTTTGGTTGGCCGGCCATCCATGTGCGCAAAGAAGGAAAAGAAGATGCGCCGACTTTGGATAATATCTTTATCGATGTCGGGGCTCGTTCCAAATCCGAAGTGGAGGAAATGGGAATCCACGTGGGTTGCGTGATCACCTTCCAAGATGAACTGATCGAACTCAACGGGAAATTCTGGTCAGGACGGGCGCTTGACAACAGAATCGGTGGCTATATGATCGCTCAAGTGGCGAGAAAGATCAAAGAATCAGGAAAACAGTTGCCTTTTGGCCTCTATATCGTCAATGCCGTTCAGGAAGAAATCGGTCTTCGCGGTGCGGAGATGATTGCCCATCGCATCAAACCCAATGTGGCCATCATCACCGACGTGTGTCATGACACCACTGCACCTCTATATAATAAGGTGACGAGCGGAGACCAGACGGCAGGAAAAGGACCGGTGTTAACCTATGGTGCTTCAGTGCATAAGAAGTTGTTGGATTTGATCATAGTCGCTGCGCGGAAAAATGAGATTCCTTTCCAGCGGGCAGCAGCTTCCAGAAGTACCGGTACGGATACCGATGCATTTGCATATTCCAATGAGGGAGTGCCTTCAGCGTTGATTTCACTTCCGTTGAAATACATGCATACGACCGTGGAGACGGCAAGCAAAGCGGATATCGAGCAGGTGATCGATCTGATGTATGCGTTCTTGGTGGACTTCGATCCAAGCTTTGATTTTAGATATATCAGTTAATCGTGTTTTGGTTATCGGTTATTGGTTAAAGCATAGTTTAGCTTTTCCCAATAACTGATACCAATTAACTTTTTCAATCATGTACTTTACTGATCAACTCCGAAGAGCAATTTTTCTTCCCCAGTCTCCTGAGCGGATTATTTCCTTAGTGCCCTCGCAGACTGAGCTTTTGGTGGATTTGGGTTTGGAGGAGAAAATTGTCGGGGTTACTAAATTTTGCATCCATCCAGAACACCTTAGAAAAAGTAAGACGATTGTCGGAGGGACGAAGAATTACCGATTTGAGGTGATTGATTCGCTAAAACCTGACTTGATCATCGGTAACAAAGAGGAAAATGATCGGGAGGGGATTGAGAAATTGGCTGAAAAGTATCCGGTCTGGATGAGTGATATTTTTTCATTGGAGGATAATTATGAGATGATTCGCCAAGTTGGAATGATTACTCAAAGAGAAAATCAGTCTGAGGAAATCATTCAAAAGATCAAATCCTCTTTTGAGCAACCAATTCCTAAAAGGGGAAGCTGTGTTTATCTGATTTGGAATGAACCGATCATGGTGGCAGGTCAGTACACGTTTATTAATGTGATGTTGGAAAAAGCAGGATTTGAAAACCTGATCGATAAGCCAAGATATCCGGTATTGGAAAAGGAAGATTTGAAAAGGCTTAATCCGGACTTTTTGCTTTTGAGCTCAGAACCATTTCCGTTTAAAGAAAAGCACCTCGATTTTTTTCGCGCCCTTTTGCCCGATTCACAGATCAAATTGGTGGATGGAGAGCTTTTTTCATGGTATGGAAGCCGATTGGTCCATTCTGCGGACTATTTCCGAAGATTATAGAGAAAGAGGGAAAAGGGAATCGATTTCCATTTGTAAAAATTACAATTACCTCTGGGTACTTTTTTAAAAAATTCAATTAACTTTTCGCCTCTAACATTAAACCTGTTTGCTAACATGAAGAATAACCGAAGAGGCTTTCTCAAAAAATTGGGATTGTCTACCGGAGCGGCAGCTTTGGCACCATCACTGATGGCCGAAGCCAAAACCGGTCGAGTAGAATACCTCAACCGACTTGGCGAGGATGCTGCCGACAAACCGATCCGGCTTGCATTGATTGGAGCGGGAATCATGGGTACCGAAGATACCAATACCGCATTGCAGCATGCGAATGTTTCTCTGGTTGCCGTTTGTGATCTCTATGACGGCCGGCTTGAAACAGCCAAAAAGAAGTGGGGTGATCACCTGTTCCTTACCAAAGACCACAAAGAAATTCTCAAAAGAGCCGATGTGGATGCGGTAATTATTGGTACGCCGGATTCTTGGCACAAGCAGATATCCATAGATGCACTCAATGCCGGAAAGCATGTGTATTGCGAAAAACCGATGGTTCATTCTGTAAAGGAAGGTCAGGAAGTGATCGATGCCTGGAAAAAATCAGGAAAAGTCATGGTGGTCGGCTCGCAGGGTATTTCTTCATTGGGAAATGAGAAGGCCAAAGAATTGTTGGCAGCTGGTGCCATAGGTGATATTGTTTACGCCGAAGGTTTTTGGGCAAGAATGTCTCCTGAGGGTGCTTGGCAATACAACGTGCCTGCTGACGGAAATGAGAAAACAGTGGACTGGAAGCGATACATTTCCAATACCACTCAGCGGGATTGGGATCCTTTGAGATTCTTCCGTTGGAGAAATTACCTGGATTATGGTACTGGCATGTCAGGAGATTTGTTTGTTCATCTCTTCACCAGTTTGCATTTTATCACCAATTCCAAAGGCCCAAGCAAAATTGCCTCTTTAGGAGGCCTGAGGTATTGGAAAGACGGTCGAGAGGTTCCTGATGTGCTTTTGGGAAGCTTTGATTACCCTCAGACTCCAGAACATCCGGGTTTTAACCTTTCCCTCCGGTGTAATTTTGTCGACGGAACTTCTGGAACTACTTATCTTCGGATCGTCGGGACAAAAGGTTCCATGGATGTAAAATGGGAAGAGGTTGTGGTCAAGTTGAACAGCAACGCAGAAAGTGATGATCCTTTTATGCAAGAACAAGCTAAATTAAGGGCGGCATCCGGAGAAGAAGAGCGGGCTAAAATCCTTCCACCCCGTGAAATGTCTTATAAAGCAGAGCGTTCTTGGAAGGGAGCACATTATGACCATTTTGGAAATTGGTTTAGAGCCATTCGTACAGGTGGTACAGTAGCAGAGGATCCTGTTTTTGGATTCCGTGCAGCTGCACCTGCTTTGCTTTGCAACGACAGCTACTTCCAGGATAAGTTTATCAAGTGGGATCCAGTTAACATGAAATTGATATAAACACGATGAAGAAAAAGTATCTCATATGGATAGCGCTCTTGGGAATAGGTTTTTCCTGTGGGCCCAAAGCGACCGAAGAAACTGCCGAGGCAGAGGTAGAAGAAGTGGTTGTTCCCGATAATTCCTTGACAGAGGAAGAAAAAGCTGGAGGATGGATGTTGCTCTTCGATGGAATGTCCATGGATGGCTGGAGGGCTTTCAATGGAGATTCTACTCCTTCCAATTGGATCATCGAAGATGGTGCTATGAAAGGGCTTGGCGCCACAGGTGGAGAGGACTTTGGTGGAGATGTGGTTTTCGGTCCGATGGAGTTTGAAGAGTTTGAATTGGAATTTACCTGGAAAATCTCTCCTGGAGGTAATTCTGGTGTTTTTTACCATGTAGTTGAGGATCCCAAATACAAAGCTCCTTATTATACAGGTCCTGAATATCAGGTCATCGATCAGTTGGGATTTGCTCAGCCATTGGAAAAATGGCAATCACTCGCAGGCGATTATGCGATGTATGAACCGGATTATGAAGGAGTGGTCAAGCCAGCAGGAGAATGGAACACCTCCAAAATTATCTTTTCCCTTGAAGGAGCGAGCTATTGGCTCAATGGAAAAAAGACCGTAGAGTTTGTTCCCTATTCTGAAGATTGGACAGCGAGAAGAAACTCAGGAAAGTGGAATGACTTCCCGGATTATAAAATTGCCAAAAAAGGCCTCATTGCATTGCAAGACCATGGCGATCCTGTCTGGTTCAAAAACATTAAAATTAGACCCTTATGAAAAAAATCATCCTCCTCGCATTGATGCTTGTCGTAGCACAAGTGTCTTTTGCTCAAAAGAAAGTAAAGTTGTTTAATGGAAAAGACCTTACGGGCTGGAAGATCTACGGCACCGAAAAGTGGTATGTCCAAGATGGTCTTTTAGTATCTGAAAGCGGTCCTGATAAAGGGTATGGCTATTTGGGGACTGAAGAAAACTTTGACGATTTCGAAATCACACTTGAATTTAAGCAAGAAGCCAATGGAAACAGTGGCGTTTTCATTCGTTCTACTGTAGATGGCACCAAAGTTTCAGGTTGGCAGGTAGAGGTAGCGCCTCCGGGCAGTGATACAGGTGGTATCTATGAGTCTTATGGACGAGGTTGGTTGATCAAGCCTGATCCTGAAAAGGACAAAGCTTTGAAATTTGGTGAGTGGAACAAAATGAGAATTGTCGTAAAAGGAGATAATGTGACTTCCTATGTTAATGGAGTGGAGATGGTCAATTTTTCAGATGAGAAAATAGGCCAAGGAGAAGGTGGAGTACTCCTTCAGATTCATGATGGTGGAGGGATCAAGGTTTATTGGCGAAATATTGTTTTGAAAAAGCTTTAAAAATCAGAATCTCTATAAATTTTAGCCCTGCGATTTTCCATCGTAGGGCTTTTTTATTTGGTGAAAAATTTCCTTTTCAATTTCAGCCACTTAGGAAAAAGTTGAGGAAATTCTCGAATAAGGTATTGCCAGCTGATAAAATCCTCAGATATTTGCACTCCCAAACGACGCGAACGGAGTCGGGGCGAGATTGAAAGGAGAGAGTTGAGAGGATAGATTTTGGATTAGAAAACCGGATCTATTTACCAAGGAGGAAGTCTGAAAAATATTTTCAAAATTCTTCTTGCGGATGGAAAAAATCTTCTTACCTTTGCAACCCTGTTCGGAAGGAACGGGAGATAAAAACAGGAAATCGGGACAGAGTTTACGATATCCGCCAGCTCCAAAAATGTTTGGAGACAAGTTCTTTGAAGTGATGTAAGGCGAAAAAATAATAACCTGAGAAGAGGGGTTTATGATTTATACTTTAGATCATAAACGACTTATAATAGACAATTTACAATGGAGAGTTTGATCCTGGCTC
>FWPV01000214.1_pt1 | contig 204493 bp, 188 predicted proteins | sample 2228371 | NCBI WGS metagenome assembly FWPV01 (sample SAMEA103939776, study PRJEB20133) | metagenome | reverse complement strand
TAGCGGCTGTTTCAGTACCCTAATCGGGTCTACAGGTCAGTGTGACCGCGGGCGATTTTCCACATATCCAGGTCTTATATGACCTGTGGTGCCCCGAAAATCGCTCTGCGGCCCTCTGATGAGGCCGCTTTTCTGCCCGCACCATGCCAAAATCATACCATCTTTCCCTCTCTGTCGCAACTCCAATTCTGCGCAAAAAGTGGGGGGAGTTTCGGCAGAATTTTGAGCACAAATCCATCGATCGACCCCCCGCCCACAGGCCTTTTGACCCCCCGATCAGGCCGAGTTTCGACAGGCGCCCCCACAAAGCCCTTTTTGAGCGGCTTGACAACGTTCTCAAAATTCTCCCGGCTGCGCCGGGAGACAGCCTCCACTGCAGGCGGAGTACTCATAAGCACAGTATACCTGATTTCAGTGAGCAGCGCATCCCCCCACCCCGGCGTGGGGCCATTGAACGCGCTTCAAAATGGTTGTTATGATCCAAATCTGATATACTGTCGGTTGACAGCTAACCGGCATGAGTATCAACAATGGCCTTATTGACCTCTCTCAGTGAAACCACAGAACTGCTGCGTGCGCTGCCGGTTTTCGGCACGCTGCCCCGCGATGATCTTGCCCTGCTCGCGCGCCAGTGCCGGTCAGATCGCTTCAAGGCAGGGGAGTATGTATTCCATGAAGGCGATCCCTGTACGCGCGTCTGGCTCATCTACAAGGGGCAGGTCAAGATCATTCGGCACGATGAGAACGGCCGCGAGGTGGTGCCGGAGATCCTTTCCGATGGCGAGGCCTTTGGCGGCGGGACCATCTTCTTCACCCATCAGCCTGCGACAGCGCAGGCGCTCACCGACCTGGAAACCATCAGCTTCCCCTGCGAAGTGTACGCCGACTTCCTGCAAGAACACCCTGAGGTTGCCCTGGGCTTCATCCGCATGCTGGGCAGCCGTCTCCAAACCTTCATGGTCATGAGCGTGCTCACCGGCGAGCGCGTCGAGCGGCGGCTCGCCCACATCCTGCTCAAGTTCGGGGAGCGCACCGGCCAGCCCGACCGCGAGGGAACGCTGATCACCATCCCGCTGTCGCGGCAGGACCTGGCGGATATGGCCGGCACCACCATCGAAACGGCGATCCGGATCATGTCGCGCTTCCGCACAGAAGGCCTCGCCAAAACGCGACGCGGCGGTTACATCGTGCTGCTCGACTGCGACCGCCTGCGCCAGCTCGCCCGCACCTAATCCGGTTCTCCTCGCACAGCTTTGCAGCGCCCGGTACCAAAGCAGGCCGACGGCTGATGCGCGATCACCGCACCACAGGCATGGCAGTGCGCGTGCGTCTCATAGCACCACACCTCTATCTCAGGCTCCCCGCAGACGGGGCAGGTCACATACTCAGGGTAAGGATCAGGCAAAGGAAGCCCACACTCCGTTAAACCGGGCCCGTCCCGATCTTTTGCCTCCCGGTCATCATCGTGCGGATGGTGTTGAGACATAACTGCCCCCGGCAACGACTCCGGAGGGGGCGCTGGGGCAGCCCCCATCGCCCCCTGACTTACACGCTGTTACGGGTTATTGATCGAGCGAAGATAGGCGATGATGTCCAGCAGGTCGTCGTCGGTCAGCGCCGGGTTGCCTCCCCTGGGGGGCATGTCGACGCCCGTGGTGTTGAGCTCGTGGGTGGCCGGGCGACCGGCCTTAAGGAACTCAAGCAGATCGGCATCGCTCTGTTGTGCCAGCCACTCACTGGTGGTGAGGTCCTTGCCCAGCCCCTCAATACCCAGGGCCTCCGGCCCATGGCACGATGAACAGGTCCCCACGAAAAGCTCGGCGCCGTGCGTTGCATCACCGGCAGGGGTTGGTTCCTGAGTCGGCTCAGGGGTGGGCTGCACCACCGGCTCGCCTGTTCCGCCGCAGGCTACCATCAGCAGGCCGATCACGCCAGCGGCTATCACGATCGAAAGGCTCATCTTCTTCATCATCAACTCCTCAGATGGTTCTACAGGATGCTGTTACGGGTGCTGTTATTCATCGCCGCTGTGGGCAGGGGCGGTGCTGCGGCCAGACATCATGCCCATACCGCGCCCGCTGGGCGGGGCGGCTATCAGGTCGGTGAAGCTCATCTGTACGCCCCCCTGTTCTGTAGCGAAGGCTGCTGCGTCTGCCTCTGTCTCGAAGGCGGCGATGCCAAAGCCCATCGGTGTGGCGAAGCCCTCCACAACGACGAAGTGAGCGGCCTCGGCATTGACCCATGCCTCGGTGTTATAGTCATGCACAAACCAGGCCTTCACCCGGGCGTCTGGAAACCTCTCCTGATAGTGGAACAACTCCCCCAGGTCGTCGAACTTAACCGGCGTGTCATCCTCAAGGATGAGCGCAGCGGCGAACTGCGGCTCGCTGATCAACATGCCACACACGTCACACATATCCTGCCCGTAGATGATCTCGGGCGGCGTGATCTCCCCGGTTTCCTGCCCACAGGCAGCCAGGAAACCAGCCGTGGCAACCATCACCACGGCGATCAGCAGATACCTCCTGAACATCAACTATCTCCTCTGCGGTTAAAAAGAGTAAAAGCCCCGCCAAACGAGGCAAGTATCCAGACTATCAGCAGGCCTGTCAGCAGCAGGGGCAGTGCCTCGCCAAAGCGATAGACCGCATACTGGCCCACCGGCCCCAGCGTGTCGAGCGTGGCACGCAGGCTGTAGATCGCGGAGAGCTTGAAGGCCTGCAGCGGGTTGACCAGCAGCATCGCCAGCAGGCCTGCCGGGGTCGGGCGCAGCGCCAGGGCCGCGCCAATGACGCTTAGATCGCCCAGGAAGACCAGCGCCAGCCACAATACCAGCGCCGCGCCCGACGCGGTGGCCCCTTTGCGGGTCAGGGTGCTGACCACAAAGCCCAGCCCCAGCGATGCCAGGGCGAAGAGCAGGGTGTTCCCCGCCAGGCCCAGATAGGCGGCCGGGCTGCCCCCGCCTGCGGAAGCCAGACCGATCCCTGCCAGGCCAAAGCCGAGCGCCAGCGCCATGATCACGGCGAGCGCGGCGCCCAGCGCCTTGCCGAAGAACACCTCGGCGCGGCTGACGGGCTGCGCCAGCAGGTACAGCAACGTGCCATGTTCACGGTCGGCGGCGAGCGCGCCGGCGCCGACGCTCAGGCCGATCAGCGGCACAAACAGCAGCAGCGCGTTGATCAGGCTGGCCGCCGTGCGCCCGAAGCCGCCCAGCCCGGCGTAGCCAGAGGAGGTCAGCCCGGCCTGGGAGAGTGCGTAGGCCAGCACGGCGAAGGCGCCAGCGTAAAACCACAGCCATTTGTTGCGGAGTGCCTCACGCAGCTCGCGCTGTGCGATCGTCCAGAGGAGTGTCAGTTCCATGTCACCTGCTCCAGATCAAAATCAAGCACCTTGATCCCCTCAGCGCTGAGCGCCTCAAGGGGCCGTACTTTATCCTGATGCGATATGCGCACCACGATGGTGCCGCGCCCGTTAAAATGGGCAGCGAAGCCCTGCCGTTTCAGCAGCGCCAGCGCCTGCGTCTGCAGCGGATCGGGAACCCACAGCAGCAGCGCCAGCTCCAGCCGATCGCGCAGCGCCGAGGGGGGGAGCACATCGGCCACCTTCCCACGCTCCAGCACGATCACCCGGTCGGCCAGCGCGTCAAGTTCCTCAAAGCGGTGTGAGGCGAATACGATCAGCTTGCCAGCGGCCCGCAGGCTTGCCAGCAGGTCCAGGTAATCATGGCGAGCGCGGGCATCCAGATTGGCGGTTGGCTCATCCAGCAACAGCACAGGTGGGTCGGAGAGCAGCGCTACCGCCAGCGCCAGGCGCTGTTTCAACCCACCTGAAAGCGCCGGGACTGGCTTCTCGACATGCTCCGAAAGGCCCAGATCGGCCAGCAGGACAGCGATACGGACGGGGTCTGCCTTCTTCAACCGCGCGTAGAACGCCATCGTATCCCTGACCGACCAGTCATAGAACACCGATTCCTGGGGGACGTACCCGATCAGGCTGCGGGCCTCTTTTCCCTGGCGCCGGGCATCTCTGCCGGCGACGGTGATCTGGCCCTCAAAGACGATCAGGCCGAGGATGGCCTTGAGCAGTGTTGTCTTGCCCGCGCCGTTCGGCCCCCACAGCGCGACGGCTTCGCCGCTGCGCGCCTCAAACGAGACGCCATCCAGCGCCTGCACGCTGCCATATCGTTTCGCCACGTTCGCCACCACGATCGCCGGCGGGGCCATCGGACCTTCCATGTGATTCTCCCCATCTATAGTTGACACCGCCCTGACATGTCGGGGCTGGTCAGTACGTGCAGGCAGCAGGGCCAGCAGGCCGCCACCCAATCCAACCGCCAGCACGCCCAGCGCGGCGCCGATCATCCCGGCGGTGCGGCGCGGCGGCAGTATCCCGGCAGGGATCGGGGCTGGATCGGTGCGCGGGGCGGGGTCGCTGAGCTTGGGCTGCGGCCTGACAACCGGGAACGCCTCGGCAGCCAGCTCGATGGCCTGCGCCGCCGGGCTGTAAATCAGCGCCCGCAGCCGCGCCTCACGGTCATACAGGCTCTCGAACAGCCGCTCGGCATGATAGGGCACATCGCCCAGCCCGTCGCCATCGGCATCGAAGCCGGTATAGTCGCTCCAGTAGTTACCCTGCCACGTATTCCAATCGGCCTGGCCGCCGCCGCCCTGCAGGCTGACCTGCTCAACGTTCTCCCAGAAGGTGTTGTCAGCCATCTCGCTGCCGCGCACCGCAGGCTGCAGCACCACCCCCACATCGTTGAAGGCGATGATGTTGTCTGTGAAATGGGCATATCCTCCGGCGTCGGGGCGGAACGGCGTGCCATCGAGGAAGATGCCCACGCGGTTATCGACCAGCACGTTGCCCGCGGCCTCGATGTTGTCAGCGTCTTTGAAGGCAAGCGCGTAGCCGCTGGGGCCGCGCTGACCCCTGATGAAGTTACCGGTAAGCGTGGTTGCGTTGGTGTACATCACGTAGATGCCCACCGAGTTATCGAAAAGCCGATTGTGCTCAATGATCGCCTCGTCGCAGTACATCAGATGGACACCGTAGCGCCCCTCTCTGATGATATTCTCGCGCAGGGTCACATACGAGGAATACCACACCACAACATCCCGCACGCCATACACCAGGTTGTCCTCAACCAGCACGTGCTGGCTGTACCACAGCCGGATGCCATCGCCCTTGCGTCCGACATCATATTCCTGCTTGCCGGTGATCTCATTGCCGCGCACAACGGCATGATCGGCCCGGGCCACGAAGATGCCGAACAGCACATCGGAGAGGCGATTATTCTCGGCACGGGTATGGGCCGCCATTAACGTAATGCCCGCATGGTCGCGGTCCGGCTCCACACCGCTGCCGCGGATGTCAAAGCCGATGATGGCGCTGTTCGGCGCGGCAAGGGTCACCACCGTACCGGTATCCCCTCCGTCGATCAGCGGCCAGTCGATGCCCTCCAGCGTCACCGCTTTATCCACCACCAGCGGGCCGGTGTACGTACCCCCCTGGACCTCGATCACATCACCATCCTGCGCGGCGGCCAGCGCCGCCTCGATGGCCGTATAAGGCCCCTCAGGGGAGACGACAAGCCGCGATCCCTGTGCCCGGGCCTGAGGTGTGCTCACTATCAGAAGAAGGACGGCGGCGAGCAGCAGTGCGATAACCGGCGGCCTGAGGCGGCTCATGAGCCCGCAGCCTCCCCTTGCTCTGCGGCGACAGCACGCCTGCGCGCGTCCACAACCGGCTTATAGGCGGCACGGTGGAACCACAGCCCCACCAGCACAACGACAACCGACGCGGCCACCAGCAGCAGGCCGATTTCCGCGCGGGCGATGGTGGCGAACTGGCCCACCGTCCCGCGGCCAAAGAGCTGCGGGGTGAACGGCTCGATGGCGCCGCCCAGCGGGGAGGTCGGATCGATGCTGTGGCCGTATCTGTACAGGATCAGCCACAGGTCAGCGAGAAAGACGAGAGGGTAAGTTAGAGCCGGGATAGCCAAGACCGCCGCCCAGCGGTTGTGGATGAAGACGCTGGCGACCAGCAGCAGGCCCATGACCACGATCGCATAGATCGAGATAGTGCGCTCGAGCTGGCCTCCCTCGTCGAGGGGGGGCATGCCGAGGTAGTGGTTGAGCGCGTCGATCTCGCGCACATCGCCCTCCAGCCGGTTGACATACACATCCACCGTCAGCCCAGCCGGATACTGGGGGGCAAACATGGTCATGCTCCAGTACGGCAGGAACATCGAGATCATCAGCAGCAGCGCCGCCAGCATAAGTAGCGCGCCCGGCAGCAGATAGTCGATCAGGCGCCGCTCGCTGCCATCAGGCAGAACCACCCTCACATCCGGGTCAAGACTGATCGGGATTTTCATCAAAGACTTCCTTCCAACAACTCCAACAAATGCATCGACCTATTCCCTCGGCTATCCCCCGGCTGGCCCCCTCCAGGAAGAGGAGAGGGCCAGCCCTGCGAGGGAGGCTTGGATCAGGCTGCGCCGGTTAAGGCTCCACCAGGAAGTAGCCCAGCATCTCCAGGTGCAGCGCGGAGCAGAACTCCGTGCAGTAGTAGGTGTACGTGCCGGGGTATTTCACATCGAACTCGATGGTCTGCGTCTCGCCCGGCTCCAGGCTCAGGTTGATGTTGTAGCCGGAGAGCGCAAAGCCATGGGTGGCATCCCTGGTGCGCTCGATGTTGGTCAGGTGCCAGGTGACATGATCGCCGACTTTGACCTCGATGCGCTCCGGTGTGTAGTGCGAGCGGACCACCGTCATCCAGATCTCGACCTCGTTCCCGTTGCGCTCAATGCGCGCTTCCTCCGGTGAGGTGATCGCGTTCGGGTCAACGCTCATCGTCTCGGGGTTCCAGCCGATCTCGGGATACACCTCAAAGGGCGCCAGTTTGTCGGCGCTGATGATCTGCGCGAAGTGCGGCTCGGCCATACCGATCGGCATGTCGTAGAGCAGGCGCATCTGATCGCCGGGTAGTGAGGCATCCACAAGCTGGAAGTTCTGAGGCAGCAGCGGCCCGATATTCGCAAAGCGATCAATGCTCCACTTATTGAGCGCCACCACGTACATCCCATCCGGCGATGCGGTATCCCCCTCTGCCGCCGTGATATGGCCAATGTTGTAGTGAACGGGCAGCTTCTGAACGAGCGTCCATGGCTCCTCAGCGTTCAGCTCGTCATACGGGCCGCCAAGCGTCCAGCGGGCCACCGCCGAATCCAGGAACAGCGAGGTGTAGGCGTAGCCATCCGGACCGAACACGGTGTGCAGCGGGCCGAGACCGAGTTCGACCTGGGCCTCCATGCTGGCATCCAGCGGGATGATCGGCACGCCGAACTGGTCAGTCTCCAGCCCGCCCGCCGCGATCGCGGCCATGATTTTCTCGAAGCTGTAAATGGTGACATGCGGGTCAAGCTTGCCACCCACCACCACATACTCACCGCCCGGGGTGACATCCGCCCCATGCGGGCTCTTCGGCTCAGGGGTGAAGTACAGCAGCCCTTCCTCGATAGCCGTCTCAAGTCGGATCACAGCGATGCCGTTGATCATCTCAACCTTGCCCGCCTCGAAGACCTCGGCGGCGGCCCGCCAGTTGACGATGTGCAAATAGTCGGTATCGTTGCGGGCAGTCCCGGCCTCAAAGGGCGGATCGCCCTCCTCGGTCATGCCGGTTGCCATCTCGGTGTTGAATGAGTTGCAGAACAGCCAGCCATCGCTGGGGCCCTTACCGGCGTCGCACAGGTCCTGCCAGTAGGGTGGCAGCTCGATCTGGAAGGAGCGTGATACGTCAACACGGCCTGTCACCCGATCAAACGCCCACAGCGTCAGGAGGCCGCGATAGCTCTCCGCATAGTCTTCCAGCGGCGCGTACTCCCAGCCGATAGGCGCGGCATACTGCGGCCCTTCGATCACGTACTCGGTGTTGGGGGTAACGAACGTGCCGCCATGGTCATTGATGGCGTTGGGGTTCTTGATGATCTGCTTGGTCTCGAAATCGCTGAGACTGATGACGGCGAGGCGTGCGTTGGCTTTATCGTTGATAAAGACGTACTCACCATCATATTCGCCATTCGTCTCAGAAATCGCCGGGTGGTGGGTGTCGCCCCACAGCACCGGCTCGCCATTGACGTTCCCGCCTGCCAGAACCTCCTCACTCGATCCTCCGTAGCCATATCCCTGCCATGGTTCCGGTGTAAATACACCGATCACCTTGAGGATGCGCATGGAAGGCACGCCGATCACCAGCACCTGGCCGGACTGCCCGCCGGATGAGATCATGATGTAAGGATCAGTCTGCCCCGTTGGCATGTACGTCTTGAGTGCTGCGTAAATATCGTCCGAGGTCAGGCCACGCTCTGCTGCAAGGGCTGCAGCATCAGCCGGAAGCCCCGAGCCCCCCGATGGGGGTGCATCCTGGCCCGCGGTACACGCTGCAAACAGGAACGTGAGCAGCAGCAGCCCGGCCAGAACATAGAGGGATTTCTTCATGGATTCCTCCCTGATAGATACAAACGCCTGTTGCGGTTGACTCTGTTGTCATCACTATACGGGGTTCTGGCGGGGCAGCATATGATAATCGTCATATATGCAGTCTAATTAGTTCTGATTATGGTGCGGCGTTTCGCAGCAACGCAGGGGGCAAGATGAAGGGGGTGCTATGTAGTGGTGGGCAAGTGGCCAGCGCTGTCGTCTCAGGCAGCCGCGGCCCTGTTGGGGTTATCTCGTATCAGCACAAAAAACACCAGTATAAGGCTCAGCACGGCGATCCCGTTGAACATGCCCCCCCACTGGCGACCTGCCTGCCAGAAGGCCAGGTCGCCCGCCGCCCTTAGCAGCATAGAGAGGTGCAGCAGAGCCAGCGGCCCATAGAGGATCGGGTGGTACCTGATCTGCCTGCCCAGCACCGCGGGCAGGATGATGGGGGCATGGCCAAATATCATCGACATGGTGAAGCCAATCAGGGCGGCGTGCAGCATAACGTCGTAATACAGCCCCGCAGATACGAACCCGACAGCCAGCATGATCGCCCCGCTGAGGATCAGCCACCCATAGCCGGGCAGCAGACAGGCCGCAACATAGCGCGGCAGGCCCTCCTGGCCGATGGTCCGCCCGGCGATGTCAAAGCGCAGTAGCCATCCGCCCAGCAGGATATAACCAGCTCCCATTAGCCGCATCCCAACATCCGGCCAGGTTGTGGTAGCCAGCAGCCCCAGCAGCAGCCAGCCAACGATCACAGAGAAAAGATTCCGGCCCCGGTCAGAGAGACGCCGCACGCGGGACAGCTCCAGCCGCTCACCGGCAACAGTGAGCACCAGGAAGGCCACCCACCAGCCCACAACACGGGGGACAGGCGATCCGGCCAGCCACAGCGCGCTGCCGGCCAGCCAGCACACAGCGCCCAGCCCCATAACCAGCGTATAGGAGGCCATGTGCTGCCTGATGATGAACACAAAGACGAGAACCAGGCCCAGCCCGGCCAGCGTGAAAAGTATCTGCGGGGCAACGGGCACGCCAGCCAGCAGGGTGACAGCCCCCAGGGCGCTCAGCGCCGGGCCAACATAGGTCCACCACTTACGCAGCGCAACGGCGCGCTCGACGGCGATCAGGGTTCCCAGAAACCCGGAGATCATCAACGGGCCGTGAGCGAGGGGGCCGCCCACAAAGGGCAGCGCCCAACCCATGCGCACCAACCCAAGCCAGCCGCCGAGCAGCAAGCAGGTGATGGCGATCAGCAGGAGTGGAAAACGGATTGTCTGGTTTCTCATGCGGTATCCTCCAGAGAGTTTAGAAATCTGGCGGATGAGAGAGCAGTCTGTCCACCCGCTGTCATCAGCCTGCTGATGAGAACCTGCCAGCCGGGATCGGCGGGAAGATGATCTTTGTGTTTTAGTTTAGCGACTGGCGATAGTCCGAGATGACCTTAGAATCGGTCGACCCTGGTCGGTCGATCAAAACTCCACGTGTCATTGAAACACACGGGAAGGTCGCTGAGCAGTATCCGCGCCGGCAGGAGATACGACAAAACCACGGCATCGTATGAAGAAGCCACCTCTGAACCTCACTACCCGCCTCTGGCATTGATCTGGGATAGGGCGGGTGGGAGTCGAACCCACACTCCCTTGCGGGAAGCGGATTTTAAGTCCGCCGCGTCTGCCATTTCGCCACCGCCCCGGGTGATGATCTCATTATACCATCGGTGGGGAGAGCACCAAACATCCGCCCCACCCCGGCGAGGTCAGACGGTCAGCTACTCAGGCTCTCGAAGATGCGGCGGTCCTGTGGGTCAAGCCGCGCCAGCAGATCGGCCCCCAGCCGGGCATAGATGCGCTGGGTGAACAGCTCCATCCACACAAACTGACGGGCGATCAACACCAGGTTGGAGTTGCGCGTGATGGTCGCCGCTGCATCCGCGCCGGTGCTCGCGATCAGCGTCTCGCGGTTATCAGCCACCACCAGCAACGTGCCGATCAACCCCTGCAGCTCGCTCTCCAGCGGTGGGTGGTAGACCACCTGTCCGCAGTCGAGACGATGCGTACCGGTGAGCACGGTGCTGACCGCCACACCACGCCGGCAGGTATCAGCGATAACCTCCCGGAGGGCCAGCAGGTGATCGTCGCCCAGCACAAGGTACACCTCCTGTGCTGCTGCACTGATCAGGTGACGGGCATAGGCCAGTACCGTCTGCTCACCGGAGATAGTCCAAACGTGATCCTCGCGGGTGGCGGTGTAAAGGCGCTCCAGCCCGGCACGCAGTTCGCCGATCAGACGCTCATGCTCCTGCTCGTGACGGTCCAGCAGGACGGCAGGCGGCAGGGGCGTGTAAAGCGTGGCGCGCCCCTCGATGGTCTCCAGCACTACGCCGCGTGCGCTCAGGCGGCTGAGCGTCTCATAGACCATTGAGCGCGGCACGCCGGTGCGCTTGCTAACCTGATACCCCGTGACGGGGTGCTCCTCCAGCAGGCCCAGGTAGACCTTTGCCTCGTATTCGGTGAAGCCGATCTGTGTCAACGCCTCAAGCAGATCCATGGGGACCTCACACCTGATCAGGATATTAGTTGTTTAATTTATGACTATTAGTTATAATACAAACAACTATAGGTTGTGCTGCCCCATTGTGAGGGGCTGTCGTCAAGGAGTATAAGCGGTGGAGCGCAGTTTGACCATCCCCAAGCCGGAGACAATCGATACACCACAGGGCAGGAGACCTCCTGAGGCGCGGACTCAGCGATCGACCGCGAGCCTGGCGTCACGGCTGGGAGAGATCATCCTGGGCGGGCAGGATGGCCTGGTGAACGTCGCCGGGGTGATCCTGGGGCTGGCGGCGGCCACGCCCGACACGCGCATCATCATCGCCGGGGGGCTGGCGGCCACCTTTGCCGAGTCGATCTCGATGGCCGCCGTCGCCTACACCTCGGCGCTGGCCAACCTGGATTACTACCGCGCTGAGCGCCGCCGCGCCCGGGAGGTGATCCGCAGCAGCCCGGGGCAGGCGCGCGCTGACCTCAGCGCGATCTTCGCCGACTGGGGGTTTGAGGGCGATCTGCTCAGCCAGGCGGTGGAGCACGTCAGCCGGCGTGAGGAACACTGGGTTGACATCGTGATGGCCCATAACCTGGAGATGCAGCCCATGCAGGAGAAGGGGCTGCTACCCAGCGCCCTGCTGGTGGGGTTCTCGGCGATTGTGGGGTCGCTGGTGCCACTGCTGCCGTTCTTCTTGCTGCCGCGCATCCCGGCGATCTGGGCCGGGCTGGGATTGTCGGCGCTGGTGCTGTTCGGCGTGGGGGCATTCAAGGCGCGCATCACGGTGGGCAGCCCGGCGCGGTCCGGCATCCAGATGACGCTGATCGGCATCCTCTCGGCGCTGGCCGGCTATGGGATCGGCCTGCTGTTCGGTGGATAGGCCGTGCAGGTCGCAGCGATGATGATCGGCGCCGGGGATGGTGGACCACACATCATCCCCGGCGTTTGGTTGTATACTGTGATCACAGGGGGATGATGCACGCCCCGCCTCAGGATACAGAGCCGGATGAGGAAACGGAGGCCGATATGCCTGCCATGAAACATGAACAGAACAGGGAAGGAGTGGCGCTGCTGGCCGGGCTGGCCGCGGGCGCTGTGCTGGGGGTGGCGATCGGGCGGCGGCTGCCGGGCGGGAAGCCCATGCCGCATCTGAAAACGTGGCAGCGGCTGCTGGCCGCCCAGCGCGGCGAGGTGGCCGCGGCAGTGCTGGCGGCCCGTATCCGGGCCAAATACGACAGGCTGTACGAAGCTCGCCCGCGCTTCGAGCACCCGGCGCTGCGCATGCATCTGGAGCAGCAGCTCCTGCCGGGGCTGGCGCTGTACCGCGTGATGCAGGAAGAATATGCCACGCAGGAGCAGATCGAGACGGAGGTCAGCGCACTGTTCAACGCCGCCTTCACCGGGCCGCACATGCAGCAGTTAGCCCTGCTGAGATACCTGCCGCGCCCGTTCAGGGTGCTGCGGTTACTGGGCCAGGCTCAGCTTGTGCTGGAATTCCCCTCCAGCGGCTGGGAGATGGAGACGATCGAGGACAGCGATCAGGCCTGGGCGTTCAATGTGTATCGCTGCTTCTACCTGGACGTGCTGACCGCCTACGGCGCGCCGGAGCTGACGCGGCTGTTTTGCCAGTTGGACGATGTGATCTACGGGGCGCTCCCGCCGGGGCTGGCCTTTGAGCGCGAGAGGACGCTGGGCCGCGGCGATGACCGCTGCGATTTCCGTTTCTGTCTGGAGCAGGTCAACGGGCGGCAGCAGGTGACTATGCCCCCGGGGAAGTGAGCGTGGAGCCGATGACAGGTGCCCCCGGCCAGCGGTCGGGGGCCTTTTTGCCTCACTGCGGCGCTGAGCCACCGCCCTCTAGGACAATTGTCCCTTTGGCAAGCATCGGGAAATCATTATACTGGGTGACAATCGCCCGGGGTGGTGGCAGCCATCACCCTGTGCTGGCGATGTTTTTTGCCATGACCGGCCAGAGCAGACAGGGTCATTTTAATGGACAGCTACCTCGTCACCGGCGGGGCCGGGTTTATCGGCTCCAATCTTGTTGAAGCGCTGCTGAGCCGCGGCTATGCAGTGCGCGTGCTGGATGACTTCTCCACCGGTAAGCGTGAGAACCTGGCCGCCTTCCTTGATCGCATCGACCTCCTGGAGGGGGACATCACCAGCCCGGAGGATGTGCATCGGGCGGTGGATGGTGTAGACGTGGTGCTACACCACGCCGCCCTACCATCCGTGCCGCTGTCAGTGAAGGAGCCGCTGACGGCCAACGCGATCAACGTGCGCGGCACACTGCACCTGCTGGAGGCCGCGCGTCAGGCCGGGGTGCGACGCTTCGTGTTTGCCTCATCCTCGGCCATCTACGGCGACCAGCGGCCTGATCTGCCCAAAGTCGAGACGATGTACCCGCAGCCGATCTCGCCCTACGGCGCCGACAAGCTGGCTGCCGAGCAGTACTGCCAGGTGTTTTACCGCGTCTACGGGCTGGAGACGGTGGCGCTGCGCTACTTCAACGTCTACGGGCCGCGGCAGGACCCGCATAGCATGTATTCAGCAGTGATCCCGCTGTTCATTTCCGCGCTGTTGAGGGGGGAGGCCCCGACGATCTTCGGTGACGGGGAGCAGACGCGTGACTTCACCTTTGTGGGCGACGTGGTGGCGGCCAACCTGCTGGCCGCGACACGCCCTGCTGATGCGGTAGCAGGGCATGTGTTCAACATTGCCACCGGGCAGCAGATCGCGCTCAACGATCTGATCAACGTGCTGAACGACATCACCGGTGCGGGGATCACGCCGGTGTACACCGCCCCGCGTCCCGGCGACATCAAGTTCTCGCTGGCCTCGATCGAACAGGCGGTGGAGCGGCTGGCCTACCGGCCCGCCAGCACGCTGGAACAGGGCCTGCGGGCCACGGTGGAGTGGTATCGCCAGCAGATGCCGGTCGATTAAAGACCCGTAAAAAAGGTGTGAGCGCGGCTCGATCTGATCTATGCTTGTAAGCAGAGGCGACGTTTGCACAGGTGGTGGGGGGGCCATTCAGCCGTGATCGTACTGTTCATCCTGCTTTTACTGGCGTTGTTCCTGCTGTTTTATACCTACCTGGGTTACCCGCTGCTGGCGGTGATCGTGTCACGCGTGGCGGCGCACCCGGTGAGGAAGGCCCCGCATACCCCGCCGATCACGGTGATCATCCCCGCGTACAACGAGGCGGCGGTGATCGCCCGCAAGATCGAGAACACGCTGGCGATGGATTACCCGCGCGAGCAGATGCAGATCATCGTGGTGGATGACGGCTCGGACGACGGCACGCCCGACATCGTGCGCGGTTACGCCGACCGGGGCATCGAGCTGATCTCCGACGCGGTGCGGCGCGGCAAGGTGGCGGCAATGAACCGCGCGGTGAAGCTGGCGCGGGGCGAGATCATCGTCTTCACCGACGCGGACGTGACGGGCGAGCCGGACGCGCTGCGTTGCATGATCGAGAACTTCGCCGATGAGCGGGTGGGCTGTGTGACGAGCGGGCACCGTATCCTGCGTGAGGGGTCATCGGTGGGGGAGTCGAACGACCTGTACTGGCGCTACGAGTCAATCATCAAGGTGGCGGAGAGCCGGATCCACTCCAGCCTGGCGGCCAGCGGGCACATGCTGGCCGTGCGGCGCGACCTGGTGGAGCCGCTGCCGGAGGACATGGTGATCGACGATTTTTACCGCGCATTGACGGTGATCCGGCAGGGGCACCGCGTGATCTACGAGCCGCGCGCGATCATGTGGCAGCGCCCGGTGGTCAGCATGGAGGACGAGGTCAAGCGGCGCAAGCGCATGACTGGAGGCCGCTACCAGGTGTTCACCATGCTGGGCCAGTTCCTGCCGCACTTCCCGGCGGGGCTGTCGTTCATGCTGATCTCGCACAAATTCCTGCGTCCGCTGATCCCGTTCTATATGATCGCCGCGTTCGTGCTCAACGTGGCGCTGGTAGCGATCCCCGTCCCCTGGTTCGGGCGGCAGACCCCGGCGGTGTGGATCGGGCTGGTGGCCTTGCTGGGCGGGCAGATCGCGTTCTACCTGGCGGCGCTGGGCGGCTGGCTGATGAGCCGGGCCGGGCGCCGCAACCGGCTGCTGGCCGTGCCCTATTACCTGGTGAGCACCAATATGGGTGGGCTGCAGGGGCTGTTCTGGTTCCTTTCCGGCAGGCGCACGGTGCTGTGGGAGCAGGTGAAGCGTGAGTGAGGCTGCACATCTCAACGAAGTGGATACCCCGCGCGCCCTTCTGGTCGACCTGTCGGTGCGGCTGGGCGGGGCGAGCATCCGCGGGCTGGGGCTGCTGGGCGGCCTGCCGCCGGGCCGGGCGGCACTGGCCGGGCTGGAGGGTGGCCCGGTGACCGAAGCTGCGCTGGCCGCCGGGCGAGAGGTACACATCGTGGGCAGCCGCCGCACCGACCCGCGCCTGGTCGGGCGCATCGCCCGGCTGATCCGCGCGGGCGGATTCCGCGTGGTAGACGGCCAGAACCCGCAGTCGAAGCTGTGGGGCAGCCTGGCCGCTGAACAGGCGGGGGCGGCCTTTGTGGCAACGCTCAACAGCTGGGCCGCGCTGGAGTACGGCGGCAGCTTGAAGGCACGGTTGTATGACACGCTGGAGCGCCGCATCCGACGGGTGACAGATATGAACATCGCCGTGTCTCCCGAAATCGTGGCGCACCTGCGGGCCGACGGCGTGCCGGACTCGCACATCGCGCTGATCCCCAACGCCGTCGCCATCGAGCCGCACGCCATCCCGGACATCCGCGCCCGGTTGATCGAGGAGGCCGGGCTGCCGCCCAATGCGATTATCTGCTGTGCGGTGGGGCGACTGGTGGAGGCCAAAGGGTTCGACACCCTGATCGCCAGCGCGGCGCGGATCGCCGAGCGCCTGCCCACCTTCTACTGCGTGATCGTGGGGGATGGCCACCTGCGCGAGGAGCTGACGGCGCAGATCGCGCGGCTGGGGCTGGAGAGCCGGGTGCGGCTGCTGGGCTTCCGCAGCCATGACGATGTGCTGGCGATCATGAAGGCCGCCGACCTGTTCACCATGCCATCGCGCTCGGAGGGCACGCCAGTGGCGCTGCTGGAAGCAGCGGGGCTGGAGAAGCCGATCGCGGCAGCGCGGGTGGGCGGTATCCCGGATGTGATCACATCCGGCGAGCACGGCCTGCTGGTGGAGCCAGGCGACGAAGAGGGGTTGGCCGAGGCGCTGCTCAGGCTGGCCACCAGCCCGAAGGAGGCCGCGCGGCTGGCCACGGCGGCGCGGATGCGTGTGGAACGCGACTTCAGCCTGAAAGCGCAGGTGATCGCCACACAGGAGGCCTACCGGCGCGCGCTGGCTAATCAGCAGGCACGTAGCCGGCGATGAGCACCGCCAAACTGAGACGGAAACACAGCACATCCGATCTGGAGCGAAGGGCCGTGGAAACACAACAGGTAGAGAGGCATCAGCAGAGACGAGGGGCTGTAAACAGGGCATTTAGCATCATCCATAAGGCGGGGGCCTTTGACATCTCCCGGACACTGTCGCCGCGCAGCCTGACGGTGCTGGCCTACCACCGCATCGCCTATCACAACCTGCCGACGTTTGACACCTTCCGGCCCAACGTCAGCGCCACGCCGGAGGACTTCGCCGCGCAGATGGATTATATCAGCACGCGTTACAACGTGATCGCGGTGGGTGATCTGCTGGCCTGGCTGCACGGGGATCGCGATCTGCCATCCAACCCCCTGCTGATCACCTTTGACGACGGCTATTATGATAACTACGAGCACGCGCGGCCCATCCTGCAGGAGCGCGGGATGCCTGCCGTCGTCTTCCTGGCGACGAACCACATCGGCAGCAACGAGCCATTCTACTGGGACCTGGCAGCTTACTGCTTCCATCACACCCCGCAGATGGAAGCCTATCTGCCGAATGCCGGGCGGCGGAGCTGGCGCAGCGCCCGTGAGCGCGAGGCCGTGATGCGCGGCTGGATCGGATCGCTGAAGGGGCTTCCAGACCGCAAGAAGTGGACGGCCGTGCGCGCGCTGCCTGATGCGCTGGGCGTCAGCGTGCCGGATGATGCTTTCGCCGGGTTGCATATGTCGTGGGACAACGTGCGCGAGATGGTCGCCGCAGGCATCGACATGGGAGCACACACACAAAGTCACCCGATCCTGACGCGCGTCTCGCGCGAGCAGGCCAGCATCGAGATTGCGGGATCGCGCAAGCGCATTGAGGATGAGATCGGGCAGCCAGTGACGACCTTCGCCTACCCAAATGGGCTGGCGGGCGACTTCAACGAGGGGCTGGAGACGATGCTGCGCAGCATGGGCTTTGAGGCAGCCTTCACCCTGCGGCCCGGACCGGCGCGCCCCGGTGAGGTGCAGCGCCGCCCGATGGCGATCCGGCGTATCCTGATCAACCACCGCGATACTTTGCCACGCTTCGCTGCCAAGCTGGCCGGGCTGCCGCGCGTGTTGCAGGCCTTCTCGTAGGCGAGCAGGGCTGCCGCCCGGAGATGATCGATGCGAGTGGTGATGCTGACACACCAGGTGGACCGCGAGGCCACATTCTTCGCTTTCACTCACGGCTGGGTAGCGGCGCTGGCCCGGCGCGTCGAACACCTGGAGGTGATCTGCCAGCATGCAGGAGTCGTCGACCTGCCTGACAACATCAGCCTGCACTCGCTGGGCAAGGAGGAGGGCAGATCGAAGGGTGGGCAGTTCAGGGTATTGCAGCGCATCCTGTGGGGCATCCTTCCTCATGCCGACGTGATCTTCTCGCACATGATCCCGCGCTATGCACTGCTGGCCGCGCCGGGCGCGCTGCGCTTCGGCGTCCCGATCGTGCAATGGTACACACTGGGCCATGCGGACCTTGAGCTGCGGCTGGCCCATGTCATCGTGCGGCGCGTGGTGACGGCCTCGCGAGAGAGTTTCCCGCTGGCCGGCCGTAAGGTGACGCCGATCGGGCACGGCATCGACTTCGCGCGATTCACCCCCGCAGAGCGGCCAGCGGCGGCACGGCAGGTGCTGGCCGTCGGCAGCCTGACGCCCTGGAAGGGCATCGAGACGCTGATCGACGCGGCAGCGCTGCTGGCAGCCCGCCCCGGCTTCGACGACGTGACCTTCACCTGGGTGGGCGGCGAGCTGCCGTCCCCACTGACGCCAGCGGGCTATCGCGCTGCACTGGAGGCGCGCATTGTGGAGCGTGGACTGGCCGGACGCTTCAGGCTGGCGGGGTCGGTCAGCTATCTCGATCTGCCCGATCTGTATCGGGGGGCCGCCGCCCTGGCCCACCTGAGCAAGACGGGCAGCATCGATAAGGCCCCGCTGGAGGCGCTGGGCTGTGGCATCCCCGTGGTGGCAACCGACGCGGTGTATCGCGATGTGCTCGGCGATCAGGCGGCGCGGCTGATGGCGCGCCCCGGCGACGCCCCCGACGTGGCGGACCGGCTGGGCGATGTGCTGGCGCTACCGCCGGAGAGACGACGCGATCTGGCGCTGGGGCTGCGAGCGCGTGCCGTCGAGCAGCACGGGCTGGAAGGAATGATGGATCGGCTGGTGAGGGTGCTGGTGGAGGCAGCCGCATGAGCGAGGACAGGCCGTTCGTCTCGGTGATCATCCCGGTGTACAACGACGCCGAGCGTCTGGCGCTGTGCCTGGAGGCGCTGGCTGCCCAGACCTACCCACCCGATCGCTTTGAGGTGATCGTCGTCGACAATGGCTCGCCGGAGATGCCGGAGGCCGCGGTGAGCCGCTTCCCCAACGCGCGGCTGCTGGTGGAGCCGCAGCCCGGATCGTATGCGGCGCGCAACCTGGGGCTGGCCCACGCACGCGGCGACTGCCTGGCTTTCACCGACTCCGACTGCATCCCCGCAGCGACCTGGCTTGAACGGGGCGTCGCGGCGCTGCATGCGCAGTCAAACACCGGCCTGGTGGGCGGGCGCATCGAGCTGTTCCCCGCCGACCCGGCACACCCCACCCCGGCGGAGCTGTACGAGCTGCTGAACGTCTTCCGGGTGGAGACGATGGTAGAACGCTTCTATTTCAGCCCCACCGCCAACCTGTTCACCTTCCGGCATGTGTTCGACCGGGTGGGGCCGTTCAACGCTGCCCTGCCCTCGGCAGGGGATTCGGACTGGGGGCAGCGGGTGCACGCGGCAGGCTACCGGCTGGTCTACGCAGAGGATGTGGTGGTGCGGCACCCGGCACGAGGCAGCACCGAGGAGCTGCGGCTGAAGGCCGCGCGGGTGGCCGTGGGGATGGACCTCAAGCGGCGCTTACGGGGGGAGACCACCCTGCGCCATCATCTGGCGTTCTATCTGGAGGACTTCGTGCCGCCGCTGCGCACCCTGAAACGCATCGCGACGGCGAAGGATTTGAGCTTCAGGCAGAAACTGCAGGTCGTGCTTGTACTGGTGCAGGTGCGGAGGGCAAGGCTGGACGCCAAACTACGCCATCTGCTGGGGCAACCTGTGGAGGTACGTTAACAATGGGCGGCAAGGCAGCCCCAATCCCGTTCTTAACCACGCTGGCCTATCGGCACAGGCCGGAGTTTCTGGCGCGCGCGCATTTCGTTGACCCCACCCCGCGGGGCAACCGAAACCCGCTGGCAGCACTGAGGGTGCTGCTGCGCGTGCTGCGCGCCGCCCGGCATGAGCAGGCTCTGCTGCTTGACAGCACCAGTGGCCCCTGGTACCCCGATCTGTTCGCAGCGGCACTGATCGGGCTATGGCCGCGCTGGAAACGCCCGGCGGTGGTGCTGATGGGCGACATGTGGGAGCCATCACGCTCGGCGCGGCATCTGGCGGAACGGGCGCTGATCCGGCTGGCGGACCGCGGGATCACGCTGTACGCGCTGCAGTCGAGCGAGGAGGTGGCGGATTTCCCAAAGCTGTGGGGGGTGGACCCGGCGAAGGTGCGGCTGAGCCTGTATTTCTACACCCTCAGCGAGGGGGAGGTCAACGGGCCGCCGGAGCCGCTGGGTGATTACGTCTTCGCGGGTGGCAACGCCCACCGCGATTATGGGCCGCTGATCGAGGCGGCCCGCCACATGCCAGAAACGCGCTTTGTGTTTGCCACCAGCCGCATCCACCCGAAGCAGCAGGCTGCGCTGCCGCCCAACGTCAGCGCCGGAGCGGTGCCCCATGCTGAGTTCGTGCGGCTGATGCGCGGTGCGGCGGCGGTGGTCGTGCCGATCCGGCAGGGGCTGCGGCGCGCCGCCGGGCAGCAAACGTACCTGAACGCGATGATGCTGTACAAGCCGACGATCATCCCCAACGGCTACGGGGTGCGCGACCACGTGATCGACGGGAAGAACGCGCTGGTGGTCGACGGCACGCCGGGGGATTACTGCCGGGCGCTATCATGGGTGCTGGACCCGGCCAACCGCGATCAGGTGGACCGGTTGAGACTGGCTGCGCGGCAGGCGGCGGAGCAGTTCTCATTCAACCGGCACACAGCCCGGTTGATGGAGCTGGTGGATGAGGCACTGCGCCTGACGGGACGGGGTTGAACGGAGCAGACCCGGCCCCGGCTCAGCCCTGCGGCATGCCGGGCAGCGCCCGGTAAACGGCCATGATCTGCGCGGCGATATTCGACCAGGCGAAGCGCGTCTCGGAGAGATGGCGGGCGTAAGCGCCCATCTCCTCGGCCTGTGCCGGGTTCTCCACCAGCCTGAGGATGGCATCGGCCATGGCCTGCGCGTCCCCCTGCGGGACGGAATAGCCGCTCCTGCCCTGCTCCACGGCCTCCGGCAGCCCGCCCACATCGGTGGTGACCACCGGACGGCCAAACGAATAGGCCACCTGCAGCGAGGCGCTCTGCGTGCTGTTGCGGTAGGGGAAGACCACAACGCGGGCCAGCGCCATCAGCGGGCCGACTTCCTCGATGGGGATGTAGCGCGGGTCAAAGATCACGCGGTCGTCCAGCCCCAGGCGGGTCACCTGAGCGTGCAGCGCCCCCATGTCAATGAACTTGGTGGGGTAGCCCGCGATAACCAGCTTCGCCGGGCTGCGCTCCGCCACCAGCGCGAAGGCGTCGAGCAGCTCCGGGATGCCCTTGCTGTAAGTGAGATTGCCGAAGAACACGACGACCGGCTCATCGGGGCCGAGGCCGTAACGCGCGCGGAGATCGACCTGCCCCGCCGCCGCGCGGGCCTTCTCGATGAACAGGCTCTCGTTGCCCATCGGGATGACGTGCGTGCGCTCCGCCGGGACGCCAGAGACCTCCAGGAAATGGCGGCGGTTATCCTCGGCGTGCAGGAAGATCGCGGCGAACCCGCCATAGATGCCGGTATAGGCTCGGTTGGCCAGCCCGGTGAGAAGACCGCCGCCGCGTTCGCGCAGCTCGAACTCGTGGCAGATGTTGGAGAGGATCAGCCCGCGCCGTCGCAGACGGTTGAAGAAGAACGCTTCAAAGGGGAAGTTGATCTTGCCGAACTGCACCAGATCGGGGCGCTGACGGATCAGGTAGCGTGTCAGGCGATCCCACTCGACGATCAGGCGCAGGGCGCGCAGAGTACGGCGGGCCATCCAGAAGACGCGGTGCGCAATGCGTGCTGGCAGGCTGCGGCGCTTCTCTCCCATCGAGCGCGGGTCGTAAGGAGACCACAGGCGCAACCGCCGCTCGACCGTGAAGTTATGCGGGAACGACTCCATCTCATAGTCGCGGGCGGTGATCAGTGTCACCTCGGCACCCTGATCGGCCAGGGCCGTGCAGAGCTGATAGGCGTAGTGGATCATACCCCCCTGACCAAGCGGCTCAACAACGAAAATCCTCATCCTGACCTCCCGGCAGCCGCGATCAGCTCATCGTACAGGGTGTGCAGGCTGTTGACCTGCTTCACCACATCAAAACGCTCGGCGGCGATGCGCCGCCCGGCCTCTCCCAGCGCCTCAAGCCGGTCAGGCTGGCCCAGCAGGTCGATACAGACTGCGGCCAGCGCATCCGCGTCACCGGGAGGGACCAGCAGGCCATTCACGCCATCCTCGACCATCTCCGGCACACCGCCAACGGCGCTGGCCACAATGGGTGTGTGCGAGGCCATCGCCTCGGCCAGCACGGTTGGCAGCGCGTCATCGAGCGTGGGATGCACAAACAGATCGGCCAGCGCCAGCAGCTCCGGGATGTCGGACCGCATGCCGGTGAAGATCACGCGGTCGGTAACGCCGCGCTCTACAGCCAGGGCCTTGAGCGCCGCCTCATGCTCGCCACCGCCCACCACCACATAACGGGCTTCCGGCACGTGATCCAGGATGCGCGGCATGGCCTCGATCATGAACTGGATGCCCTTGGCAGGCCGCAGCACAGCCACGGAGAGCATGGTCGGGGCATCGGCGGGGATGCCCAGCTCAGCGCGCGCCCTCTGGCGGGCCTGGCCCGTGCCGTTGGTGAAGCGTGAGAGATCGATGCCGTTGTACATGGTGATGATGCGCTCCGGACGCAGCCGCCCGGCGCGGATATGATGCTGGCGTGTGCCTTCGGAGACGGCGATGACACGGGTGCAGAAGTGGCGCAGCACCCACCAGGCAAGCTGCTGCCGCCAGTAGGAGGACGTGCCCTTCTTCGGGGCATCGTAGGTGTGCAGCGTCGAGACGCTGGGGATACCCACCAGCCGCGCCGCCGGGCAGCCGAAGGTGTTCGAGGCCTGAAGCTGGACATGCAGCAGGTCGACGCGGTGCTGGCGCAGATAGCGGGCCAGCCGCAGGACGCCGCCCACATCACGCGCGCCGCTGACAAGCACCTGATCGACGGGGATGCCCAGCGCGCGGATCTCTGCGGCAATGGGGTTGCCAGCCCGGATGGCCAGCACGCACACGCGTACATCATGGCGGCCCCGGTCGAAATGCTGGAGCAGATTGATCAGCATTCGCTCCGCTCCACCCATCGCCAGATGATCGATCATAAAGACAATCCGCTTGCGATTATCGTCTCCCATCCCTGCTCTCTTTAACCCGTTTCCGGCGTTCCTCATCCGCAGCGGCAACCGAATCCATCCAGTGCCGGACGATGCCCCTGAACGTGGGGTTGATCACGCCCCGGCACACGATCTGGCACAGCAGCGGGCTGCGCCCATGCAGCGCATCGTGGGCGGCCTCGATGCTCTCCTGCCATTTCTGGAAGATGAAGTAGCCCTCGTAGAGCACCAGGGGCAGCACGTCGGCAGGGTCACCGGCGAAGTAGCCCTCAAGAAAGGCGCGCACCAGGCTGTCGACCACCCGGCGGGGTGGCAGCAGGCCCATGCTCAGGATGCGCGTGCGGGGGGTGCGCAGGGTCGCCACGAACTTGCCCAGGTCATAGTAAGGGCTGTCGATGCGCTCCAGCGCGGTATCCAGGCAGAACACGCGCCCATCAGGCGCGACCAGGACATTGCTCTGGTGGAAGTCCCCGTGAGTCCACACCAGGAGAGGGACGGTGACGCGGCGCAGGGCGTCAAGCGTGCCCTGCCAGCGCGGCCAGGACTCGACGGAAACGCCCGCCGACCTGAGCCATTCCGCCGTCTGGCGCAGGGTGTCAAGGGCGTGGCGCGGCCCAAACACGCGGTCGAGTGGCATCTCATCGAGCGACAGCCTGTGGAACCAGCGCAGCCACGCCCCCGCCCGGCGTACCAGCGTGCGTGCCTTGTGCCGGGCATGCCGGCTGAATAGCAGGCGGCGCGAGGAGACATAGGGCGGGTAAAGCGGCCTGCCCACCACGAAATCGACAACCACCGCATTCAGCGAGGGCAGGTAAGCCTGTGGGCGCGGTGCGGCGACCCATTGATCGATGGCAGTGGCAAAGTGATCATACACGCGGCTGATGCTCTCAAACTCGCGCCTGCCGCGCAGCAGCAGCTCGTCCGACTCCCATGAGGTCTCAATGCGCTGCTGGTTGGGGAACTGGACGATCTTGACGACCAGCGGGTTGGGCTGCCCTTCCCCATCCGCTGCCGAGAGGAAGTACAGGGTGCTCCAGGCACGCTGCATCAGGCGGATGGGGCCAGTTAGCGACCAGGCCCGCCCATCCCTCGCGGAGAGATGGGCCAGCACGGTATCGGCCACAAGCTGTGGGTCGGGATGGGGCCGTACTGGTCTGGCCATATAGCGCTGCCGCCTTTCAAGCGCCGGCCCCCCGGGGGGCGAGCTGTTGTGCTATGGGGTGATCTCCAGCGGGCCAATGAGATAACGGCCCCGGTCATCGCGCCCCTCGATCGCCAGGTTCAGGATGGGTACACCGCCCTCATCGACGAAGGCGATGCGCACATCATAGGCTCCCGGCGGCAGATCAACGGGCAGGTCGAACGCCCCCTCAACCGCGTAAGGTCCATCCGGGATCCAGGCGCGGATGTCTGTATCAAAGCGGCCCTCAGCAACGGTGCTCCCCGCTGCGTCGGTGATCATGACCACCAGCGGGAACGTAACATAGGGCGGCGCGGAGCCGCGGTTGAGCCAGCTCATGCTGAAGGCGAAGGACTCGCCGGGGCTGAGCGCCTCCGGGTAGGTCATCTCGGCCAGCACCAGACGGTAGCCGATCACCTCCAGCAGCTCCTCGACCAGCGCGTCGTTCCCATTCCCGTCGAGGTTGTCATGCACAATCGAGGCATGCATCTCCTGGACGAAGGCGCGGGCGCTGATCAGGGCCTCATCGGTGGTGGCGACGTGCGAGAATTCGAACACGATCGGCTCGCGCCGCCAGGTCTGCTCAACCAGGTAAGCGATCTGGTCGCGGTAATCCTCCTGATGTGACTCCGAGCCGAGCGCGTCATGGCGGATGCCCACATCACTGCGGCGGCTCAGGGCATAGATCAGCGAGTCACCGAACCAGGGTGTAAAGGGCATGACAAGCTGCGTCTGCTGGAAGCCGACATAGCTGTAAGTATCCTGCACAATGGAGCCATCGGGCATCACACAGGGCCGGGTGCCGCTGCCGCCCAGATACATGTCGATGATGCGGCGGCGGGCGTGCCAGTCGAGCGAGTTGGGTTCGTCATCATACTGCTCGGAGTCCCACTCACCGAAGTAACCATACGAGCCGATGTCGATGAAGGCAACCATTGGGTCGCCGTCGTAGCGCTGGCGCATGGCATCCACAAACTCGCCATGTGCGCGCAGGAACAGGCAGCCCGAATAGACTGGCTCGGTGCTGTAGCCTTCTTCATCCTCAAAAATCTGTGCGCCCTGCTCCACCAGCCAGGCGGGCATCATCTGGCCCTCCCCGAAGGGGGCGGGCCGCACGGTGCGCACACGGAAGCTGATCTGCCCGTCAAGGGGCAGCATCTGCTGGCGCAGCGCCTCGATCTCACTCCAGTCGTACTGGCCGGGGGCAGGATTGGCATCACGCCAGTCAAAACGATCATAGCCCACCGTCTCCGGAAAGCGCCGATTGGGCCGCTGGGTATCCTGCCAGCCCATCATCGGGTTAGGGATGTATCCGTCGGTGATCTCCGCCGGGCGAGCGGTCAGCATGATCTGGCCGGTCGAGGTCTCCACCTCCTGATAGGTGGTCTCAGCATTGGCACCGATGGGGGTGGGATCATCAGGCAGGGCGGGGGCTGTTGAGCCGCCCGCCGGGCTGCCATCCTCCACAATCGGGGCATCCGTGCCCGCCCCGTCGGACGGGATCGGAGAGGCGTCGCAGCCGGCCAGCGCCAGCAGGGTGGCTGCCAGCAGCAACGCCGCCCCAACGATCTTCAGGTTCTGCAGCATTGTTAACACCTACCAGTCCTTGTTACATCGTCCATCTATCACCCGGTGAGTATACAAACAGACGCCGTACACGCCCAGCCCCTCCCCCGGCTACCGGGCATGTACGGCGAGGACATATGCCTGGCTAAGCGCTACGACGTCTGCGCGCCAGCAGCCCGGCCAACGCGACGGCCAGGCCAGCAGCGGCCACGCCGCCGCCCACCAGCATCAGGTTTCCTGAACCGGTCTGCGGGGGCTGATAGGCCGCCGCCGCCGCCGCCGCCACCTCCGGCAGCGGGGTAGGCACCACCTGCACCTCCTCCAGCTCAACCGGCTGCTCAGCCACCTGCTCGATCGCCTCAAGCGCGCCGCGCAGGTAGTTCGCGGCGTCCAGCGACTCGATGCGATCGGCCCGTACAAAGCTGAGATTGGTGAACAGCTCCAGGTTGGACAGCGCAGCGATCGACCAGCCAACCGCCTCCTGGGTAGTGCCCGTCACGACCGTGAGGGCACGGCGAGCATCCCAGGGGGCGTTGATGGCCTGCACCACCCCCAGGCTGAGGTCTTCGGGCAGACGGTAGAGCACATCACCCACCTGCTGGCCGAGGGCGTTCTCGCCGGGGACGAAGGGCTGGGTGAGCTTATCGTTCACTGCAACAATCAGGCTGTTATTGGTGGGCAGGCCAAAGGCCATGACATGATATGGCTTGAGCGTCTCCATTGGCTCGGCAATATCGCCCAGCGAGACGCGCGGGGCGTAGCCCTTGCCGCTGGCCCCATCACCCAGCAGCCAGGCCACATCGATCATGCCGTTCAGCTCCTCAGGGGCAGGCTGGGCCGGCAGCGAGAACCACACGTCGGTCAGGTCGAAGCGTGACAGGAAGGGATCGATCGGGTCGCTGATGACGAGCGCCTCAGCGGTGTCGCCGCGCTCCACATAGGGCAGCGACAGCGTGCTGGTGTCGAATATGCGCACCCACGACACTGGCGAGTCGGGGTAAGCGCACAGGTCCTCCAGGAACATGGTGGCCTCAAAGGTGAGGCGGTTGCGCCCGGCGCGGAAATCGGCGGCGGGCAGGTTGATCAGGATACGCTGCGGCTCACTGGCACTCTGGAGCGACAGCGGGGCGCTGCCGACAGGCTTGCCGTTGAGCAGCACCGACAGCCCCGACGCACCGGGCGAGAGGGCAGCCGAGTTGAGATACGTCAGATCAAGGGTGGCGCCATTCTGGATCAGCCAGTTGGAGGGCACGAAGAAGCTGATCGACGTGGTGACAGTGCCGCTGCCGACAAGCGTGTCGTTTCGCAGGCCAAGGTCAGCCAGGGTGTAGCTGTCAGGCAGGGGCTGCTCAAGCAGCTCGGTCAGCCCCTGGATCACCACCGCATTGCCGAAGAAGCCAAAGCGCGGGTTGATGGTGGACAGCGAGCGGGCAGCGCTCATGACCGCCTCAGGGGTCGCGCCCGTGACGATCAGGTAGACATGGTCCGGGCTGTAATCCGAGACGATCTGCTGGAGCACTCCATCGCTGGCCGCCACCGGTACCCCGCCGCGCAGGATCGTGCCATCAGCGGCCACTGCAGTGGGCATCCGGCCCCGCTGGTACAGGTCGGCCAGGAAGGCATTGTCAGCCGGTGTGCCAACGATGATGGCACTGGCGGTTGCCAGCAGCTCAGGGGTGGCCTGGGCAGCCGTGACCACATCGAGGGCCAGCGTAGCAAAGGTGCTCTTGCCGATGGCAGCCGCCACCGAGGCAGCGGCCTCAAGGTCGGCAGCAGTGTAGGCATCGGGGATAACCAGGTAGGCCTTCTCCGGGCCAAGCAGCCCCTGCAGCAGCGGGCGCGGGAAGTCGTTCAGATCAGTGGAGAGATCGCGTATCTGATACTCCACATGCAGGAAGGAGTGATCGCGCACCACCATGCGCCCGACTTCGGTCTCGTTCAGGTCACAGTCCTCACCCGCGAACAGCACAAAGCGGATCGCGTGCTGGTTCTCATCAGGGTCAGAGAAGGCGGCAGGAGGCAGCGGCAGCCGGATCGACTGATTGAGGCCAATCGAGGGCAGGAACGAGGCCATCAGCACATTGTCGAAGTACACATCGATGACCACATCAGCCAGGCTGGTGTCACGGCCAGGGACAACCTGACGGTCCTGGAAGAACATGTCATAGTGCACCTCGATGAAGCCGGCCCCCACCGCCGGGATCCAGCGATAGGGCAGCTCAAAGACAAACTGGAGCTGCGAGTTGGGCGAGCGCAGCTCGAAGTCGCGCTGGTCAAGCTGGCGGAAGGTCAGCTCGGCCACACCCGGCGGGCTCTGCTCCAGCGGGATAGCAGTGGCCTGCGGCTGAGGGGTGGGCGCCTCCGGCGCGGTCGGTGTGGGTGTCTGCGCGTAGCCGGGCGCTGCAGTAACAATAGCAAGCAGCATCAAGGCCACAGCAGCAACCCCGGTGAGAACTGGCTTCAGATGACTCAATTTGATACCTCCAGGCAGCAAACAACTCGGTTATTCAAGATCGCCGGACGACGGGGCACGCCGGGCAAACAGCGCGCGCACGGAGCGCCCCTTCAGGTTGTCCAGGCCGATCACACGCATCACCCGCAGAACGGACTCGCGCTCAACCAGCCACAGGACACTGAGATAGCCCATCGCCCCGGCCAGGGCAACGATGATCAACTGGAAAAACGCCCCGATCCCATCAGTGAGAAGCAGGGCGGGGACCGCCAGGGCTGCCAGCGCGCCCCCCGCCAGCGAGGCCGGGACAAGCTGGGCCGCGATCTCCCAGAGCGTCACACGCACAAAGCGCGTGGCGATGAACAGGCGTACAATCATATGGACAAGGCTGACCATCAGATGGCCGATGGCAACCCCGATCAGGCCAAAACGCGCGCCAAAGATCAGGGTGGGGACCAGCAGAGCCAGTGTGAACAGCTCAAGCTTGACCAGAATGTCGGGCCGTCCAACAGCCTTGTACACATCGCCCACGTTGAACCCGATCGAGCTGACCAGGGCAAACAGCGCCAGCACTCGCACGATCGGCACAGCGGCCAGCCATTGATCGCCGAAAGCAACCAGCACAATCGGCCTGGCGGCGATCACCAGGCCCAGGCTGATGGGCAGGCAGATGATCTGCACCAGCCGGATGGTGGTCAGGAAGCCGCGGCGCAGCGCATCCGGGTCATCCTGCATCTTGGCGTAGGCCGGGAACAGCGCCTTGGTCATGACCCACAGCATGCTGAGCACCAGCAGCTCGGGCAGCTTATAGGCCTGGGTGTAAATGCCCAGATCGGCGTTGCCAAACATCCGCCCGATGATCAGGTAGTCCAGGTTATCATAGACCACCGAGATCACATCAACGCCGATGACCGAGACGCCAAACCCCAGCAGCGCGCGGGCCAGGCGCGGCTTGATCGACAGGCGGGGCCGCCAGGGAAACACGATCCACGAGAGGGCCACCGAGGTGATGGCTCCGGCCATCTGCCCGATGACCAGCGACCACACCCCAAAGCCCAGCAGCGCCAGCCCGATCGAAACAACGCCCTTGATGATCGAGTGACCCACATCGGGGATCAGCTTCTTCTGGAACTCCAGCTCGCGCTGAAGCCGCACCACATGCACCGACCCAAAGGCGTTGATCACGAAGTTGAATGCCAGCACCCGCAGCAGCGGCGTGACCAGCGGCTCGCGGAAGTAGCTGGCCACCAGTGGTGCGATGGCGAAAGTGGTCGCGGCCAGCACCGCGCCCATGATCAGGTTGAGCGAGAAGACCGTGTTAGACGCCTCGTCGATGTCCTCGCGGCGCTGGATCAGCGCGGGGCCCAGCCCCAGGTCGCGCAGCACGGTCAGATAGGCGATGGCCAGTGTGGCATACCCCACAATACCGAACTCGGCGGGGGTGAGCAGGCGTGCCAGGATGGCAGTGGTAAGGAAGACAAGCCCCTTGCCCAGCCCGTAGGACGCGTAGTTCCAGAAGATGGCGTGAGCCGTCTTCCGCGCGATCTGCTGGCCCCCTGACGCTGCCGGCTCGCTCATGCCCCACCCACTTCCGCCGCCGCGGGCGGCGCGGCCTGCACCGGCACCGCCCCCCCGGCCCTCACCAGGTTATCGGTCAGATGGATGGCAGCCACGGCGAACGTGACCAGCAGCATGAAGTAGCGGAAGTAGTCATTATGCAGAAACAGGCTGCTGAACAGATATCCGGCCAGGCCGATCTCAACCCCGGCGATCCACAGCCGCCAGCTCGCCAGATCGGACCTCAGCCTGATGCTGCGCCTGACACGCTCCAGCTCACGGAACAGGGTGACCAGAAAGACAGCGAACACCGTGAAACCAACGAGGCCCATCTCGGCCAGCACCTCCAGGTACAGCGAGTGAGCCTGGCGCGGTTCGGCACGATACTCCAGCCCGATGCGGCGCGCATAATCCTGGTAGTTGATCACGTAGTTGTGCATCCCCACCCCCAGAAAGGGATGCTCGGACCACATCAACAGGGCAGTTCGCAGCTCGCTGGTGCGCCCACGGAGCGAACGGTCAGAGTACACGCCGGACTCGCCCTCGGTGGTCAGGTTAACCAGGCTGAGCAGGCGGCCCTTGTAATTGGCGGGCAGCGAGAGGAAGATCACCAACCCGAGCAGCGCCAGCGGGACGAGATGAACCGCCTTGATGCGGCGCTCCAGCAGCATCAGGAACAGCACAAACGCCGTCGCCAGGAACGCCCCACGGCTGTACGAGTAGATAATGGCGAAGCCGATCAGGAAGGCGATAGCAGTCGCAATCAGACGCACCCATAGCTTGCGCGCATCGAGCACGCGGTAGATCGCCAGCGGCAGGACGGCAACCATGATCTGCCCATAGTAGTTAGGGTCATCGAGCGGGCCGGTAAGCCGTGTTTCATAGTCAACGGCGGTGACATTCTGATAGTGGGTGTTGGCAAAGCCCATGAACGTCTGGGTGTAGTTGCCGGTCACCACCTGGTAGAGGCCCAGCAGCGACAGCAGCGCCGCCGTGCCCAGCATGAACCAGGCCGCCCGCCGCCAATCCCTGATATTATCCATCGAATACAGGATGCCAAGCAGGATGACAAAGTCCTTGGCGAAGTCAAAGGCCCAGGTTAGCACCACAGCCCGGTCGCGGGCCACCAGCGCAGTCAGGGCAGCGATGATACCGAACAACAGCAGCAGCACCTCGGTGCGCTTAATCTCAAAACCCTGGCGACGGATCAGCACGCGGTTGAGCAGCACACCCAGTGCCACCAACACCACCAGAATCTGGTTAATGCTCGGCAGGCCGGAGATGCCGATGTTGCTGGACAGATTCGAGAAGATCGACACGACCAGGATATAGGCGCCGATGATCGGCTGGAACAGGACGACCACTGCCACAACCAGCCCCACCACCCCCAGCAGCAGGATCGTGCCCAGGGGAGTGGTGCGCGCCCCCACACCTGCTACCATCAGCAGCGCCATCAAGACACCAACCACCAGCACGCTCAACAGCGTGGCCACGGCGGGCGATACTTTGAACGGTAACGGCCAGAACGCCTCAGGCTGTTCAGGCCCGGTCCCTACCTGCTGCATCGTCTCAACCCTCTCTTACATCTACCAACTCGTCATCCGATCGTTTTATACCACCGGTCATGCGCCCTCAGGAGGGGCGGTCAGCGGCCCTGCCACCCTGCATCAACGCCTGGCGCAGCAGGATGATGCCGGCACCGCCCAGCAGCCCGACCACCGCGCCGAAGCCAATGTCAAGCAGGTGGTTGGGCGAGACGGGTTTGGGCTGCTGGATCGCTGTGTCGAGCACGCGCAGCTCGTAGACACCCTGCAGGGAGCGGATATATTCCACACCATAGGTGCCGATGGCGTTGGCCAAGTCAGCAGTGAGCTTGGGTGACGGCCCCTGAACATACAGACGCATCACGCTTGACTCGGGCAGCACCACGCAGCTCACAGTGGTCTCAACATCCACCGACTCGCCGCGCAGATCGCTGGCGCGCAGGCCCAGCGAGGCAGCGGCCTGCTCGAAGATGTTCTGGCTGGCCAGCACCTCGCAGTAGGTGGAGACCAGAGTGGTGCGGCTGGCCAGTGTGTCCAGGCTATAAAGCAGATCGCCGGTGTTGGAGATCGTCACATCCGGGCTGGCGACAAAGGTCGTGGTCGCCTCATAGACCGGGGTTTGGCTGTAGCTGTAAGCCGCCGCCCCGCCCACGCACAGCAGCAGTGCGGCGATGATAACCCACCAGTTCTCTTTCAACGACTGGATGTAAAGTTGAATATCCATACTTCTCCTGTTTGTCCTCTCCCGTAGCCGGGGTTTCCGGTAAAGTCAGGTTGACGATTCAAGCCTGGCACAGCTCCAGCAGGCCCGCTGCACGCAGGCCTGAGAGCCTGTGCCTGCCTGTCAGGGCTTACGGATCACGAAGATCTCAGACCACTGCTCCACCCCCCCCGGCAGCGGCGTATACCGATACTCATACACACCGGTAAGCGGATCGCGGTACTGCTCGAAGGTATATGGCTGCACCACCACGCGAGTCGGGCAATAGGAACACAGCCACTCATCAGTCTCGCGGACAACGGGTACATCGAGATACGGGATCACATAATCGGTGTGATTGGGGTTGGAGGCCCAGTGGAAGGCCGAGCGGATCTCCTGGTAGTCCTCACCGATCAGCAGGCTCTGATCGAAGTCAAGCGGGTCGTAGTAGGGCCATGACCAGGGGAAGTACTGGCGCAGGAACACCCGATAGGCTGTATGCTCGAAGTCAACCTTCTCGTAAGGATCGGGCTGCCAGGTGAAGCGCAGCGAGAAGTTGAGATCGATCACATCAAAGGTGCCGACCAGCTCAGGGGCCTTACCCGCCGACGTGCGGTAGATGGGCATGTCCTGGCGGGCATAGGGCGTCACCAGCGTGACCGTCTCGATGGCGGGGGTGCCCTGGGCAAGGGCCTGTGTCACGCCAGCCACAACCAGCGAGACGATCATCAAACCGACAATGGCGACCAATTTTATCTTCATAACTCACTCACCTATCTTTTGAGGTTTCCCTCAACAATCAAACGGCCGTGGGTGTTTGTCAGGCCTACCATGTTGTGAAGAGCACTGTTAATAAGCACCCCGCCCGGCCAGCACGCTGGTGATGGTCATCCACAGGATGGTGAGGTCCATTTCCCAGCTCTGGCGTTCGATATATTCGATGTCCAGCTCAACCCAGTCGGCAAAGCTGGTGATGTCATTCCGGCCGCTGACCTGCCACAGCCCGGTCACACCGGGCAGCACTTCCAGGCGCTCCGTCTGCCACAGCTGGTAGGTATCCAGGCCCCAGGAATGGGGGCGCGGCCCGACCAGGCTCATATCGCCCTTCACCACATTGAAGAGCTGGGGCAGCTCGTCGAGGCTGGTTTTGCGCAGGAACTTGCCCACGCGCGTCACACGCGGGTCATTGGTGATCTTGAAAGCGGGCCACTCCATCTCGTTCAGGTGGAGGAGCTGCTCCTTCATTTTGTCCGCATCCTTGAACATGGTGCGGAACTTGTACATATAGAAGGGCTTGCCGTTCAGCCCCACACGCCTGTGCTTGAACAGCACCGGACCCGGCGAGTCGACGCGGATGGCCAGCGCGATGAGTAGCATCAACGGCATCAGCAGCAGCAGCGCCACCGAGCAGGAGACCACATCGAACAGGCGCTTGGAGATCTGGTACCAGCGCTTGAACACTCCGCTGTGCTGAGTGCGCAGAGCCAGCGGCACGGAAATCTCACGCACGGGGATCAGACGCTCCGTGACAGGCGTCATGGCGGCGCGGCGCAGGTGCGCGTTGATGCGCATGCGCAGCTCAGCGCCCTGATACGGCTTGGTGATGTAGTCGTCCGCCCCCGAGTCGAAGCCCACCGCCTTATCCTGCAGGGCAGTTTTGGCCGTGAGCATGATGATGGGGGTGATGGCTGTAGCAGGCACCTCGCGCAGGCGGCGGCACAGCTCGAAGCCATCCATCTCCGGCATCATCACGTCCAGCAGGATCAGGTCGGGCCGCCAGACACGGGCCATCTCCAGCGCCTCAACCGGATCGGGCGTGGCCCTGACCTGATAGCCTTCCTTCTCGATCTGGAGCGAGATGAGCCTCAGCATACTGATGTCGTCATCGACGACCAGGATGCGCGACATACTACCCTCCACATGCCATATACCGACTCTAGCTGCTCGACTCGCTCTGAGGCGAGGGTGAAACCCCCTCGCGGTTGATCTCGCGCGTCTTGCTCTTGTATTTGGCATCACGCGCTGCCATGTCATCGCTGGCGGCGTCCAGCAGCCCACCAAGCGTCACCGCGGTATCGGGGAAGCCCGCCAGCCCGAACTTCAGGCTGACGTTCATCCTCGCCTTAGCCTTGGTAAGCAGGTGATAGGCGATTTTGCTGGCATCGTCCAGCGTGGTCTCAGGCAGCAGCACCGCGAAACCGCCGTCCTGCCGGGCCACCAGGTCCGAGTCGCGCAGTTCCTCAGAGAGCAGCTTGGCGACCTGCACCTGGACGAAGCGGTGCACCATGGTACGCTGCAGCTCCAGCAGCACCTTGTTGATCTCAAAGTCCTCCGACTCGTAATCGGGATGGATCAGGATCATCGACACAGGATGCTGGAAGCGGCGGCTGCGTTTCAGCTCACGGTACATGTCCTCGGTATCCACCGTCTCATACAGGCGCGGCGGTAGCCCAACCTGGCGAAAGGTGACCTTGATGATGGTATCCTCAAAGTCATTCAGGCCGCGCGCCACCTGCGAAACAAGCAGCAGCGTGATCAGCAAGCTGACCACCTCCGTCACCGTGATCGGCAGGTAAGAACCGAAAAGTGGATACCCCCGCAGGTACTTGAGCAGCAGGTATGCAGCCAGCGTCAGCGCGACCAGAACGGCGGCAGCCCACGGCTTACGGAACAGGCGCGACCCCAGCACCACAACACCTGCCACAAATGGCGCGAGGATATATACAAACCCGGCGATGTCAATTGGCTGGTTAATGCGCTCGATGCTATAGAACAACACCAGCCACCACACGAGTATCCCGAGCCACAGACGGAACCTTAACATACAAACCCATCCGCTGTACTAACAAAACCCGCAGGTCACATACGGTGTGCCGGGTGTCCCCGGATCAACCACTTCACCTGTAACACCTTTGTCACCTGTAATAACGCGGCGTGCTACAGGATATTACATGATGTTGATAAAAACAGGATAAAAATTGCCCCGATTCGGGATCAAAACAGCATTTTAGCCCCGAACCATTACGCGATTATAACCCAATCCGAATACAGGAACAGTGCGTCGAGGGGGGAGATAAGTCCCATTGTATTGTTTTTGTATACTGCAAAGTGGCGGATAGATCAAGACGGCATCCCCTTCCCTCGCGCAAGGAAGAGAACGCCGTTTTGAAGGAAAGATGTGGTCCACCGAGGTGGAACCGGCTGAGAGAGAGCGGAACGCCCTGATGCTCGATCAGAGACTCCACAAACAGGCTGCCCATAGCTTATCACAGCCACCGCACTGAACCAGAGCGAGCCGCTTATGCTTTGCATAAGCAGCAGCTTATGCCTGGCCAGATAGCCGCCCGTCAGGGAACAGAGGGAAAAAACGCCATCAGCATCCACAGCAGCGTCATCCCGGCGGCGATGGTGAGCAGCGTGTTCTTCGTGCGCCAGGCGATCAGCGCGGCACCGATCCCGGCGATGAGGCGCAGGTTGCCCAAACTCAGGTTGAACGCCCCGCCGGGGGCCAGCAGCTCCGGGAAAATGATGGCCGAGAGCACAGCAGGGGGCACGTAGCGCAGCGCACGCGCCAGGCCGGGGGGCAGATCGCCACCGCGCAGCAGCAGCATCACCGAGGCGCGGGTGCCAAACGTCACCAGGCCCATCAGCAGGATGGTGAGCAGCGGAGTCATACGGCCCCCTCCCCCGCCGGACGCCGCAGCGTCTCGGCGATCAGCCCGGCGGCGATCCCGGCCAGAACGGCAAGGATCAGGCCCAGATTATAGGGCAGGCCGCGCGCCGCCACTCCCAGCACACCGGCCACCCCCGCGGCCAGCAGCATCGGGCGCGTGGTCAGCATGGGGACGAGCAGGGCGATGAACGTGACCGCCAGCGTGAAATCGAGGCCCCAGCTCGCGGGCACCTGCGCACCCAGCAGCACACCCACCGCCGTGCTGGCCTGCCACGAGAGGAACAGCGTCAGCCCGGCGCCCAGGAAATACCAGTGCAGATGTTCGTGCGACCTGCCCAGCCGGTCGGCGTCCTGATAGTGGGTGATGGTCACTGCGTAGGCTTCATCGGTGAGCAGGAAGGCGAGCAGCGCCCGCCAGCCCCGCGAGAGGTGGCGCACATAAGGGGCCATCGAGGCGCTGTAGAGGGCATGTCGCAGGTTCACCACCAGGGTAACCAGCACGAGCGTTGGGCCGGGCGTGCCCGCGGCGAAAAGGCCCGCCGCGATGAACTGCGCCGACCCCGCGAACACTACCAACGACATGGCGATGGCGACCGGGATAGACAACCCCGCGCCGACGGCCAGCACCCCGTAGATCATACCGAACGGCGACGTGCCCAGCAGGATGGGAAGCTGGGCGCGTACCCCGGCCAGGAACTCTTTCTGTGCCTGCGGCATCATAGTAGGCCCTCCTGTGTGGCGATGATGATAACACAGGCACGGCGGGGCAGGAAGCGGCGCTGCAATACGCCGGCTGAGGGGCTTGACAGCGGCGGATTATGGCATAGGATGAGAATATATGAAGGGGACCCCGCCCCCGCCCATCATCCTCCCGGCGCTGATGCATCACCCTCACGGGCCACCCCTGCATGCAATCACGCAGTTGACTGACGAGGTGAACCCGATATGTCCGTTAGCACACATCGCAACGTCCCGCGCGAGGAGCCGGCCCATGCGATCGTCGATGATGGCCTGTGGGATCTTCTGCTGGGGCTGGTGCTGGCCGCCCTGGCCATGAATGCCGGACTGAACGCCGCCGGAATCGCCAGCGGGCCGCGCACGCTGATCTTCGTGGGGATCGAGGTGCTGGTGGGCGCGGCGTTTGTGGCGGGCCGCCGCCTGATCTCGCAGCCGCGCACGGCCCCTGCTGACACCGACCGGCGGCGCGGGCTGCCCCCCGCCACCCTGGTGATCATCTCGGCCCTGACGGCGGGGGCGATCATCGCGGGGGTGGCGCTGCTGGTGGGCCGCTACCGGTTCGATAATGATTTCAGTGCGCTGTCGTTCCCGGTGATCTGGCCCGCCGCCTGCATGGCGTTCTTCTGCGCCGCCGCGATCTTCCTGACGCTGAACCGGCTGGTGCTGCTGGGCGCGCTGTTCGCAGTCACGGTGCCACTGGATTACCTGCTCTCCGGCATCACCGGCAAAGACCTGGGGGTACTGGCCTTCGGCATCCCGGCGCTGATCGCGCTGGCCGTGGGCGGGCTGGTGCTGCGGCGCTTCCTCAGAACACACTCACGGGCCTGAGACAGCCCCACCCCCGCAGCGAGAATCAGAAGGGCGGCCACAGTAGCCGCCCAACCGATCACTCTCACAGCGGCATGCCTCAGCTCAGGCCGTAGATGTCGCTGTATTTGGCGGTGAGGTAGCGCAGATACGGCGCGGAGGACAGCGGCGCGCCGACAGCGCGCTCGGCCATCTCCGGCAGGGTGAACTTGCCGCCATGCGTATGGACCTTCTGGCCCAGCCAGGCGGTGATCTGCGTGTAATCCCCAGACTCCATCTCCGCAGAGACAGAAGGACGTTCCTCCAGCAGCTTCTCCCAGAGCTGCGCCGAGAAGATGCTGCCCAGCAGATAGGTGGGGAAGTAGCCCATCGGCATCTGCGACCAGTGGATATCCTGCAGCACGCCGTGCGCATCATCGGAGGGCACGATGCCGAGGTACTGCTCCATGCGGGCGTTCCACTCAGCGGGCAGGTCAGCAACTTTCACCCTGCCGTTGATGACGGCGTTCTCCAGCTCAAAGCGCAGCATGATATGCAGGCCGTAGGTCACCTCGTCAGCCTCCACGCGGATCAACGAGGGCTGCACCTTATTGATGGCACGGTAGAACGACTCCAGCTGCACCCCGCGGAAGGAGGGGATCGCCTGTTGCAGCAGCGGGTAGAAGTATCGCCAGAAGGGACGGCTGCGGCCCAGGATGTTCTCATAGAAGCGTGACTGCGACTCGCAGATCGAGAGGCTGGCCTGCTCGATACCGGTGCGGTACAGCTTAGGACTCTGCTGCTGGAAGTGGATGGCATGTCCGGCCTCGTGGATCACCGAGAACAGGCAGGAAGGGAAGAAGTTCTCATCCACGCGGGTAGTGATGCGCACATCATACAGTGATGCCCCGGAGGTGAAGGGATGCGCCGACAGGTCCATGCGCCCGCGCTCGAAGTTGTAGCCGAGCTTCTCCGCCACCATGCGGCCAAAGGCAAGCTGCTGCCCGGCGGGGAAATGGCCATGCATCATCGAGTCGTCAACGCGGGGGGCCTCGCCAATAGCGCGCACCAGCTCAACCAGCTCCGGCTTAACGGTATCGAACACCTCACGGATGACGGCATAGGACAGCCCCGGCTCATAGTAGTCAACAAGCGCATCATAGGGGTTCCCGACGCCACCGCCCAGCAGTGCCGCCATCTCCAGCTCCATGTCAACCAGGCGCTCCAGGTGGGGCCGGAAGATGCTGAAATCGTCCTTCGCGCGGGCCTCTTTCCAGGCCTGGCGAGCCATCGCCGCCGCAGCATAGAAGGCTGCAACTTTTTCGGGCGGTAGCTTGACGCGCTTCTGATAGTCGCGCCAGTTAACGCGGATCAGGCTGGCCTCATCCGAGTCGAACGGCAGATTATCTACCTGGCCGTTCAGCTCCTCGAGCAGCGCGCCCAGGTTCTCATCGATCGACATCTCGTGCACCAGCCCACCGATCGTCGCCATCTGGTCGGCGCGGGCGGGGGTGCTGCCGGAGGGCATGTTCACCTCCTGATCCCAGGACATCAAGCTCATCGCCCCGGCGATATCGGCGATACGGCCCAGGCGCTGCTTGAGCTGTGCGAGCTGTTTTTCCACGGCAGTTAGCTCCTTGTCAGTGGCTCGATAGTGTTATGTGATCAAGCTCGCGGCACCCCGCGGAGGGCGGCTGCAAGGGCTGCCCCTACGGGATTCGCCGGCGGGGTGGGCGCGCATGTCAGCGCGGGCTAGAGGCCGTTATGAACCCTGAGCGAGTCACATGCCGCCAATTGACCTCACCCCCCGGCCTCGCTGCGCTCGGCTCTTCCCCCTCTCCACACGTGGAGAGGGGGCGCCGGGCCACAGGTCCGGCGGGGGTGAGGTCTCTTCAGGCATGGATTAGCCCGGAAGAAGTTCATAACAGCCTCTAGAGGCCGTAGACATCGGCGGCCTTGCCCTTGAGATAGGCCAGGTACGGCTGCCAGTTCAACGGGCCGCCGGTAACGCGCTCGGCAAGCTGCGGCAGGGTGAACTTGCGACCGTGACGGTGGACCTTCTCGCGCATCCAGCCCAGCACGGTCTCGAAGCGCCCGGCGCGCACCTCGTCCAGCACACCGGGGTGCTCGGCCTGCAGCTTCTCCCAGAGCTGCACCGAGAAGATGCTGCCCAGCAGGTAGTCGGGGAAATAGCCGATCAGCCCCGCCGACCAGTGGATGTCCTGCAGTACGCCCTGCGCGTCATTGGGGGGGACGATGCCGAGGTACTGTTCCATGCGGGCGTTCCACTCGGCGGGCAGGTCGGCCACCTTGACGCGCCCGTTGATCAGGTCGTTCTCCAGCTCGAAGCGCAGCATGATGTGCAGGCCATAGGTCACCTCGTCGGCCTCCACACGAATGAGGGAGGGCTGTACCTTGTTGAGTGCCCGGTAGAAAGCCTCCAGAGGAACAGCGCCCAGCGCCTGCGGGAACAGGGCCTGCGCCTTCGGGTAGAAGTGCTCCCAGAAGGCACGGCTGCGGCCCAGCACATTCTCAAAGAAGCGTGATTGCGACTCGTGGACGGACATCGACGCGCCCTCATCAAGCGAGTCGGGATAGAAGCCGGTGCGGGACAGCGAGGGGCTGATACCCTGCTCGTACATGGCATGCCCGGCCTCATGGATGGTGCCCATCAGGCAGGAGGGCAGGAAGTCCTCCAGCACACGCGTGGTGATGCGCACGTCGGTGCGGTCAAAGCCGATGGTGAAGGGATGGGCTGAGAGATCGAGCCGCCCACAGCTGAAATCGTAGCCCAGCGCTGTCACCACCTCGCGGCTGAAGGCAATCTGCTGGGCGCGCGGATAATGGCGATGCAGCATCGAGTCATCGACCTGAGGACGCTGGCCGATGGCGCGGATCAGGTCGATCAACTCGCGCTTGAGCGGGGTGAACACGGCCTCGATCTGGGCGTGGTCGATGCCCGGCTCGTACAGGTCGAGCAGCACATCATAGGGGTTGTCGCGGCCCTCGCTGAGATGGCCGACGTATTCGAGCTTGAGGTCGAGGATCTTCTGGAGGTAGGGCGCGAAGCGAGCGAAGTCGTTCTCGGCGCGGGCGGCCTGCCACACATGCGTACCGATGCGGGCGGCCTCCTCAATGCGAGCCACCAGGCTGGAGGGCACACGGCGCTGCTGATCATAGTAGCGCCTGCCGAGACGGATGATGGCGGCCTCATCGGAAGCCGGGTCGAGCTGATCGAGGGCAGGCTGCAGATCGGCCAGCAGCGCGCCGACCTCGTCAGCGGTGAATATTTGATGGGCCAGGCTGCGCAGGGTAGCGATCTGGTTGGCGCGGGCCTGTGCCCCGCCGTCGGGCATATAGGTCTCCTGATCCCACTCCAGCACATTAGCAGCGTGGAGCAGATCGCTGACGCGGGCCAGGTGTTCCTTGAGCTGGGCGAGTTTCGCTTCCATCGTGGGCATCACTCCTTATAGATAGCTAGATATTTACCTAATATACACCCAAACAAGAAAAAAGCCAGAGGGCACGCGACAAAAGCGCCTCTGGCAGGCTACCGGAGATCAAAAGAGGCGACGACCGGATTCGAACCGGTGTACGAGGTTTTGCAGACCTCTGCCTAGCCACTCGGCCACGTCGCCCTGTGAAGAAACAAAAGAGGGATGACCTGCGGGCCATCCCTCGCCTGTGCGGTGAGCGGGCAACGAGATTCGAACTCGTGGCCTTCTCCTTGGCAAGGAGACGTTCTACCGCTGAACTATGCCCGCATCATTCTGATGGACGGCATTATAACAGGATCGGCAGGGAGGCGCAAGAGAATCTCCGGAAAAATGTTGCGGCTTATGGCGGTGCGATACCTCGAAAACACGGGACGCGGCATGTATAATGATGGCCTACTCAGCAGCGGGGAGGAACATCTGGTGGACCTGAGCGGAAAAGTGGCGCTGGTAACCGGGAGCGCGCGGCGGGTGGGCAAGGTGATCGCCCTGGCGCTGGCAGCGCGCGGCATGCACATTGTGGTGCATTACCACCGCAGCAAGTTCGAGGCAGCGGAGACGGCCTCGGAGATCAAGAAGATGGGTGTGGGGGCGCTGCCCTGCCAGGCCGATCTGGCCGACCCAACCCAGATCGCCGAGATGTTCACCTGCCTGGAGCAGCGGCTGGGGCGGCTGGATGTGCTGGTGAACAGCGCCTCGACCTTTCAGCGCGGGGATGTGCTGAAACGCACGGTGGAAACCTGGGACCACGTGATGGCCGTCAACCTGCGCGCGCCGTTCCTGTGCGGCCAGCACGCCGCCCGGCTGATGCTGAAGAACGAAACCCCCGGCGTGATCATCAATATCGCCGACACGGCGGGGCTAGCCCCCTGGGTGCACTACCCCGACCACAGCGTCAGCAAGGCAGGGCTGATCATGCTGACACGGGTGATGGCCAGCGCACTCGGCCCGCAGATCCGCGTCAACGCGATCGTGCCCGGGCCGGTGCTCAAGCCCGATATGATGGACTCCGAGCGCTGGCGGGCGATCGGCGAGCGGTTGCCGCTGGGGCGCACCGGCCACCCGGAGAACGTGGCCCAGGTGGCGTTGACGATGATCGAGAACGATTTCGTGACCGGGGCCGTGTGGGGCGTGGACGGCGGCGACAGCCTGATCAGCTCGATGGACCTGCCGTGAGGCGGCGACCTCCGGTCAGCGGGCCCCGCCCCGCCCCCGGTTCAGGGTATCGGCCAGCCAGTCGAGGTAGTCCTGGCTGCCCTTGTTGATATTCACACCGATGATCTCCGGCGTCTGATAGGGGTGAATCTCCTTGAGGAAGCTCTCAAGGCCTTCGTAAAGGGTGGCCTGTGTCTTGATGATGCACAGGTACTCCTCGGCCTCCTCGATCTGCCCTTCCCACCAGTAGAGGCTGGTGAGGGGACCGACGATCTGGACGCATCCGGCGAGGTGCCGTTCGAGCAGGGCACGGGCGATCTGCTGGGCCTGCTCTCTGGTCGTCGTGGTGGTCACAACCTGCATGGTCCTGCTCATGAGGCTCTCCCTGTAAACGTGGATCAACCGGGGCGCGGATGATCACCAGTATACCTCCGGCAGGTCGATCTCAGCCATCGCGATCATCACCGCCGGCGGCGTCATCCAGCAGGCCCCGCCTGAGGGCAATAGCCACCGCCTCGGCGCGGCTGGAGGCCCCCAGCTTGGCGAGGATGCTGCCAACATGGAATTTGGCCGTGGTAGGGCTGATGAACAGCGCCTCGCCGATGGCCGGATTGCTGAGGCCGCGCGCCATGAGCGCCAGCACCTCGCGCTCGCGGGCGGTCAGGTCATGGCCGGGGGGATCGGGCTGTGTGACAGCGCGGATCAGCGCCTGTGCGGCCTCCGGGGCCAGGGCTGCGCGCCCGGCATGCACCTCGCGGATGGCATGGGCCAGCTCGGCTGCGGTGGCGTTCTTGAGCAGATAGCCAGCCGCGCCCGCGGCCAGTGCCGCGCGCACCAGATCGTCCTCTCGGAAGCTGGTCAGCACAACGATCGCCGCATCGGGATGGGCCGCCCGCAGGCTGCGGGTGACCTCCACGCCGTCCATGCCGGGCATCACCATATCGAGCAGCACCACATCAGGGGATACCCGCTCGTAGAGCGCCAGGGCCGCCGGGCCGTTGGGGGCCTCGCCGACCAGCTCCAGATCGTCAAACGCATCGAGAAACGCGCCCAGCCCGCTGCGCACCACGGGCTGATCGTCCACCACCATCACACGGATCGGAGTTGCTGCCATCATCATCTCACCTCACAAGGCCTTGCGTGCTGACCTGCCATTGGCGAAAGAGGGGAAAGGGGGCCTGACTTTCAGGCCCCCATCCCTGGCCGGGGCTCCGGTGCGTTAGCTGCCGGACCCGCACAGCACCTCGTCGATCTGCCACTCGCCGCCGACCTGGACCAGCCGCACCGAGAAGCTGTGCCCCTCGAAGCTGGTGGTGACCGGCACCAGCGCCGCGCCACCCTCGATCTCAGCCTCACCGACGGTCACGCTCTGCGGGATGTCCTGGGCGCAGATGAGGGGGTCGTACCCACCCATGCCATCGAAGGAGGCGACGATCGCGTCGATCCGCTCGACCAGGCCCGCGCTCACCAGCTCGCTCTCAGCGTAGCTGCCATCCTGCAGGGGGTTGCGCACCACATCCGCCTCGGGGTCATAGCCCGCGATGCTGATGTACCAGCCGTAGAAGCTCTCAACCGTCTGCTCCGGGGTCATCCCGGAGGTCTCCGCAGCGGAGGCCATGCTGCTGCAGGCCGTGATACCCAGAACCACCGCTGCCACCAGTACCACTAAAACCAAACCCTTGGCCTTCATCACCTTACTCCTTGCTTCTTGCGGGGCTGTCATGCAGCCCGTTACTCAACCTTGACCCCATGATAAACCGGCCTCGTGCCCCAGCCATCATGCGATCAGAGAGTTCTGGCTCAGCCTGATCAGAGGGGTCCCCACCTGACCATCTGACGGGTCAGCCGGCGTGGGGGGCAGGCTGCCACGTCACAATGATGGTTGTGCCCTGCCCCGGGATGCTGTCCACGTCGAACGCCGCGCCAATCGATGCGGCGCGCTCCTGCATGGTGGCCAGGCCGAAATGCGCGCCCTCCTGCGGTGAGGAGGCATCGAAGCCGCAGCCGTCATCCGAGACGCGCAGCACCAGCCGCCCGCCCTCAGCCCGCAGGTCGATGGCCGCCTGCGATGCCGCGGCGTGCTTGACGATGTTGTTGAGCGCCTCCTGGGTGATGCGGTAGAGCGCGATCTTCACATCAGGCGGGAGGTCGGAGAGGGGGTGATCGGCTCGCACCACCACCGGCAGGCGCGCCCGCCCGATCACCGCCTCGGCAAGCTGGCGCAGCAGATCGCCCAGGTCGGCGGTGACGAGCGCAGCGGGGCGCAGCTCGATGAGCAGGGAGCGCATCTCGGCCAGCGCGCCGCGCGTGAGCTGGCGCAGCTCCTGGAGGCGAGCACGCGCGGCGATCTGATCCTTTTCCCAGATGGTGGGCAGCACATCGGCGATGATGCTGGCCGAGAACAGCGTCTGGGTGACCGCGTCATGCAGCTCGCGGGCCAGCCGCCCGCGCTCGGCAAGGGCGGCCTCACGGCGGGCCTGCTCGCTGCTCTCGATCTGGCGCAGCATGCGCTCGAAACCTACCATGAGCTGCCATGCCTCGGAGCCGCGGCGGAAGCGGTCGACGGGGACGGCAGAGACGCCGGAGGGATCGCCCTTCACCTGCTCAAACAGGCCGAGAAGCAGCCGGTAGCTGATGACGATGGGGCGCAGCGCCAGCGACGCCACCAGCGCGATCAGGACAAAGCCACCCAGCGTCAGCCCCAGTGAGGTCATCACATAGGCTCGGTTCTGCGCGTCGGCCTCGCCCATGTACATCCCGGCCCCGATGTAGGCGTCCCACTCCGGGATGGCGACGATATATGACACCTTGCGCTGCTCAACAGCCCCGCCCGGCGGCGGATAATAGTATTCCAGATAGCCTGCGCCCGTCTCGCTCTGCGCAATGGCGACCATCTCGCGCACGTAGTAGGTGCCGTGAGAGTCGGTCAGATCCCAGCCGTTGCTCATCTCCAGCGAGCGATCCCAGGGATGGACCAGGGTCACCCCGGCGGTGGTTCCCATGAACAGATAGTTCTCACCCAGGCGGTAGCGATAGGTCAGCTCGCGCAGCGTGATGGCCCCCTCACGGCGGGCCTGCTCCATCGAGCCATAGGTCTCCGGGTTGGCACGGATGGGCTCAAGAGCCGCCAGCCCCAGATCGACGATGCGGCGCAGCTCGGCACTGTGCACCTCGTAGAGCCGCGCCGTGTAGCTGTTGACAAAGTAGACCAGCAGCAGTGTGTAACCTGCCAGGATGATCAGGACGGCCAGCGCCAGGCGGGCATAGGTGCTCTCCAGCAGGCTGCGCAGCGGTGAGCGCACGGGGGGATCATTCACCGGCCCTCACCCCCGATCGCGGAACCCGGCCAACATCTCCTGGATGATGGCCAGCGCTGACTCGTCAAGCGGCCCTTCACGATGGATGGCGCGCAGGGCCGCGCGCGGTGCCCCGTCTGCCCCCTCGATGAAGTAGTAGGTCTCGCTGCCGAAGTGCTCCTCAACGCGCACCGTTTGCCCGTCGATCTGCTGGAGCGTCGCCCCGGCCTCCGGCTGCGGGAGGACCAGCCGGACCTGCTCCCACGTCCCCTCGAAAACCACCCAGGCCAGCGGGGCCAGCCGGTCGCCGTTGAAGAACACCACGTAGCCCGCGATCGGGTCGGTGCCGGATGGATCATCGACGGCCGACTCGGTGACCAGCCAGCCCCCCGGATAGGGCGTCTCGAAGCGGTAGGCCTCGCTGCGATACACCGGCCACCCCCCTGGCCCCTGATCCGGGGACAGTTCTGCCGGGGGCAGGGGCAGGGCGGCCATATCCTCCTCGACGGCAGGGGCCGGGCAGGCGATGCTGAGAATCCGCCAGACCCCCTCCTCGCGCACCATCTGCACCGTGAGAGGTGGGCCTGGATCGCCGCCAAAGCCGCGGTAGACCAGCAGCTCAGCGGACTCATCGGCCCGGTTTACCTGCTCGACGGTGATGGTGCCGGGGAGGTTCTGGGCGCAGATGAAGGGATCGTAGCCGCCCATGCCATCGAAGGAGGCAAGGGTGGCATCGACCTGATCGACCCATTCCGCCGTCAGGTACCCCCGGATCACGGGGTTGTCGCGATAGGCACCCTCAACAAGGGGGTTGGCAGGGAACCCGATATAGGCCTGATAGAAGGCCTCCAGCACCGCCGCAGGGGACTCCTCCACGGGAGGCATCACAGGTGGCGTCGCGGTGGGCGGCGGCGGCGCCGCCTCAGGGGAGGCGCAGCCCACCAGCAGGAGCACGCCTGCTGCCAGCAGCATGTTGATAATGCCCTTCATCTGTACCCCCTCGCTTTCAACACATCCCATATCCTGAGGATAGATCAGGGCGCGGGGAGCTGCGTCATGCAGGTGGGTGGGCGAGTCACTGGCCAGATGGACAGGATCGCGAAGATGCGGGATTCCTCGTGGACAATTCGGGCGGGCGTGCTATAATCGTCCCCGGAGCGGTAGCATAGTCTGGCCTAATGCGCGCGTTTGGAGAACGCGTGAGTCCGTGAGGGCTCCGTGGGTTCGAATCCCACCCGCTCCGCCAGCGATCAAAAAGGCCCCTGCCGGTGTGTGCAGGGGCCCTGTCGTTATCAGGCGATATCAGAGGACGATCAACCGGAGCAGCGGGTGTCGCTGATGAACCACTGCCCGGCAGCGGTAGGGGTAAGGAACAGTGTGACAACCTTGCCGACGCCCACCAGCCGCACATCGACGATAGTTTGCTCGTAAGAGAAGAACACCAGCGCTGTCTCGATCTCCTGTGGCGGGATTGCCCCGCAGATCAGCAGGCTCTCGCCCCCCGCCGCGCGGACACGGGTGGCCAGCTCCGGGGTGAGGTACTGCGCGGCCAGCTCCTCATCGAATGCGGGCAGGCCGGGCAGATAAGCCGCGTAGAACGCCTCGACCAGCGCCGGGGCATCAAAGGTCACACGCGTGAAGGCTGTATCCGGGCAGGTGACAATCGCCCCGCCGAAGTCAGCCCCTTCGGTGCGGATATAACCATCCGGGGTGAAGTTGAGCATAGCGAAATATGTGCCGACCTGCACCCCTGACTCGTCGAACAGCGGAACGGAGTAGCTCCACTGATTGGCCCCTACACGCACCATCTCCCAGGTTGAGCTGTAGCCGATGCCCTCAAAGGTGACCTGCAGAGTGTCTGTGGTGGGGAAGGTAAAGGTGACATACTCCGCCACCTTGGTGTTACATTCGCAGGCGCCCACCTCAGCCACGATGCCGGTGCAGGCATAGCCGCCATAGGCCACGCGGCCCACGTTCTGGGCGACCATCTCGTAGCCTGTCATCTCGAACTGATACCCCTCGGCGCTGATGTTGGCCGGGTCAGGGGTCTTGGTAGCGGAAGGGGCAGCCTGGATACCGGGCCTGCCGCCGGGCGTGGTGGTAGCAGCGGGCAGGCCTTGCGAGGCTGCAGGGCCGCAGCCAGTGACGATCAGAGCCAGCGCCAGCGCGCCAAATAAAGCCATGATGATGCGCCTGTGACGTGTCAATGCACTATCTCCGTTGTGGCGGCGCAATGCCGCAGTGTTCCAGCGCGTGAAGGGTAGCACGATCGGGCGGGTTCGACAAGAAGCGGGTCCGCTTGCATGCGGACGAGATTCTGACTAGGCTGTTAGAAAGGCCCTGATCCTATCGTGAGGAGGAAAATCATGAGATCACCAGTCGTGCCGCGCGGAACAGGCTGGATCACGCTGGCACTTATTGCCCTGCTGCTGGCCAGCCTGGCCTGCGCCACCCTGCCGGGAGGTGACACCACAGGCACCGATGGCGGATCGACCAAAGGGGACGACGCCACCCAGACGGATGCCGGGACGGGGGCAGGCGGTGAGGACGCCGGCCAGGAGGAGCAGCCCCCTGCCGCCGAGCCGCTGCCCACCGCGGCACCCCTCCCTACCTCAGCGCCGCCGCCCACCGCCGCGCCGCCCCCCGCATCGGGCATCACGGCTGACGCCGTGCGGCAGGTGCGCCTGCTGCGCGAGATCGAGGTATCAAACAACGTGATGCTGACAGCGGCCTTCTCACCGGCCGGGGGGCATGAGCTGTACTCGCTGGGCGGTGATGGTATCGTGCAGAAATGGGACGCGGATACGGGCAGCCGCATCTTTGACCTGGGCAGGCACACCGGGTTCGGCTGGGCGCTGGCCTTTTCACCGGATGGCAGCATGCTGGCCTCCGCCGCCGAGGACTTTCGCATCAGGCTGTGGGACCCGCAGAGCGGGGCGCTGCTCAACACCATCCAGATCAACTCGATCGGCTACCGGCTGGCCTGGGCACCATCGGGGTGCTGCCTGGGGGTGGTGGGTGACTACATCAGCCGTGTGGAGGTCTACGACCCGCTGACGGGCGACCGGATTAATGATGTGCAGGCCGGATCGCGCCCGCTGTTCGGGCTGGCATGGTCGCAGGATGGGCGCTTCATGGCCGCCTCCGACATCGGCAGCAACGTGTGGGTGTTCGACCCGGAGCGTGAGTTTGCGGAAGTGGAGGTCGTCAGCGCCCAGGGCACCGGCTGGGACCTGGAGTTTTCACCCGATGGTGAGCTGCTGGGGAGCTGCAACGCAGGCGGCGGGGTCGAGATCTGGCGCACGGCGGGCTGGGTGCGCATTGTCTCCGAGCAGGGCTATCCGTACCAGTGCGGCGATGGCACGTTCACAGCGGATGGCAGCCTGTATATCACAGCGGGCGACGACCGTATCATCTTCTGGGACCCCAATACCGGCGCGGTGCTGCATGAGATCCCCCTGCAGCGCTTCGGGTGGTGGGTGACGCTCTCCGCCGACGGCGAGCTGATGGCCGTGGCGCTGGACAATGGCAAGCTGGCGATCTATGGCCTGCCATAAGCTGATGCCGGGCTGAAGTGTAAAGGGGTGGCGCTGCGGTGTCGCCCCTTTGTAGTGCCGGGCCGGGTGTGTACCACGCCCATGCAAAATGCCGCCCTCAAAGCCCCGGATGCCTGTATGGTAAACCCTGTTATGCACAGTTGTTTTGGATAATTTAGACCATTAATGGAACCACCGAGACTGGCTGCTCGTTATTGATGTCATAGAGCGCAGAGAACTGACACACCAGAGGGGGTAACGATGAACAGGCGGTTGATGGTAGTAGTTATGGCAGGGGTACTGGTTTTGGCGCTGGGGTCTGCGGGATACGCAGCCTTCCGCGTCGACCAGCTCAGCAGCGACGTGGGTGACGTGATCGGTGGATGCCCGACAGGGGAAACCATTGACGAACCGGTGGCGGAGGAAGGGATGCCGGTTCCGGGACCTGGGAGTGAAGGTATCGAAGAGGCCGAGGTGATCTCAGAGATGCCCGTGCCCGGCCTGGATGGTGTCGAGGAGATGATCGTGACCGGCGACTAGCGCCGAACCGGGACTCGCCCGGCAAATAAGGGGTACAGAGCGCGCCGCCCATCGACGCGCTCTATGCTGTGGTAATGAAGGGCTACATAAGCGAGGCTGGCAGACCTAGAGGCTGTTATGAACTACTCTGACGCGGCGTCGCGCCTGACGGATACCTCCCCCCATTGAACCAGCGGTTCACCGGACCTGCGGTTCATCATCCCCTCTCTCCATGCGTGGCTGAGGGGGGAGGCGCCGGGTGCGTCGAGGCGTGGGGGCGAGGCCTCTTCAGGCATGGATTAGCCTGAAGGAAGTTCATAACACGCTCTAAAAGGATGTCCCCTGGCCGGAGATGTCGCGGCGGCGGATATAACGACGGCGCATGTAGATCAGCCAGTAAATGCCGCCCACAAGCAGCGACCCGCCGATCACGTTGCCAATGGTGACCGGCAGCAGGTTCTTGAGCAGGAAGTTGGCCCAGGTCAGATTGGCGAAGTCAGCCGATGTCTTGCCGATCATCGCCCAGAACTCGGCAGGGGCCGCTGTTTTGATCAGCAGGCCAATGGGGATGAAATACATGTTGGCGATGCTGTGTTCGAAACCGGCGGCCACAAAGGCGGTGATCGGGAACAGGATCGCGGCGATCTTATCGACCGTGCTGTGAGCCGAGAACGTGAGCCAGACGGCCAGGCACACCAGCGTGTTGCACATGATGCCCAGCGCCATCGCCTGCACAAACCCCAGCCCACATTTGGCGTTGGCGATGGCCAATGCGTTCAGGCCGACTGCGCCGGACGCCCCCATATACTGGCGGGTCAGCAGCATCAGGATCGCCGTGCCCACTGACCCGACGAAGTTGCCCACATACACAATTCCCCAGTTACGCAGCATGCTGCGGGTGCTGACCTTGCCGCTGGCCCAGGCCATCGCGATCAGGTTATTGCCGGTGAACAGCTCGGCACCGCCCACGATCACCAGGATCAGGCCGAGGCAGAAAACCATCCCGCCCAGCAGCCTCCCCACGCCGTAGGGCAGATCGGCAGCGCCGGTGGTGACGGTGGTGGCAAAGATCGCCCCCAGCGCGATAAACGCCCCGGCCAGGATCGCCAGAAAGAAAGTGGTCAGGAAGTCCATGGCGGACTTCTTCATGCCCACTTCCTCGGCACGAAGCGCCATCTCCTGCGGCAGCAGGGCGTCAATACGCAGCTCGTTTGCCATAGAAACCATCCCTTTTATGCTAAGAGTCCCCGGAGGCACTGCATGGTGCAATACCCTTCGCGATCAGATTATCCCGTCCTGCCGCCACCGATTAGTGAAATCTGTCACAATTCGGGGTTACCTTGCTCGTGTCTCAGCAGGACGGTCAGCGCAGCAGCAGCATGGCCAGGCCCATCAGCGCGCCGCCTGCGATCAGCCAGGTGGTGTTGACCTTGAAGCGCAGCAGCAGCACGGCGCTGACGGCTGCAACCGCGACCGCGACCCAGTCGACGAAGGCGGCACGGGCAAGCTGGATGGTGACGGCGGCCATCAGGCCCAGCGCTGCGACATTCACGCCATCCAGGAAGCCCGCCGCCCAGGTGGATTGGCGGATGCGGGGGATCAGCGGGCTGCTGAGCGCCACGAACACGAAGGCGGGCAGGAAGATGCCCAGCGTGGCCAGCAGGCCGCCGGGCAGCCCGCCCAGCACGTAGCCGATGAAGGTGGCCGTGGTGAAGACCGGGCCGGGCGTCACCTGGCCCACTGCTACCGCGTCGATGATCTGCTGCGTGGTCAGCCAGCCCAGCCGATCGACAAAATCGGCCTGGAGGAAGGCGAGCAGGGTATACCCGCTACCGTAGAGCACGGAGCCGATCTTGAGGAAGGTGAGGAACAGAATCCCCAGGCTGAAGGGCCGCGCAGCGGCGGCCAGCAGCGGCAGGCCCGCCCCCAGCAGCGGGACGACCAGCGCGGCCTGATCCCCTTCGGCACGGCGCAGCAGGCGTGCCCGGTTGGCGATCAGCATGACCAGCAGGCCGCCGCCGACCATCAGCGCCACGTTATCAAACCGCAGGAAATAGAGGGCGAGGGCCGCCAGCCCCACCAGCGCCGTCAGCGGGCCTTTGACGGCCTTCTGGCCCAGGCTCCAGAGCGCCTGAAGCACCACGGCGATGACCACCGGCTTGATCCCGTACAACAGCGCATCGGCGGCGGGCAGCGAGCCGAATGTCACATAGGCCCAGGCCAGCGCCAGCACAATCAACATGGCCGGGGTGATGAAACACGCCCCGGCCACGATCAGCCCGACCCACCCGGCGCGCACAAAGCCCACATGGATCACCATCTCGGTGGAGTTGGGGCCGGGGATCAGATTGGTGGCCCCCAGCAGGTCGAGGAAGTGCTCTTCGGTGAGCCAGCGGCGTCGCTCGACCACCTCATCATGCAGCATGGCAATGTGGGCTGCCGGGCCGCCGAAGGCCGTGAAGCCCAGGCGCAGGCACAGCGCGGCCAGCTCAGCCAGGCGGGCACGCTCCGGCGTGGTGTTGACGGGCGAGGGGATGTTCACGGCATGTCCTTTCGCGTCAGCGTGCGATGGCGATCGTTCATGCTGTCTAGAACGTGTTATGAACTTCATTCGGGCCAATTCATACCTGAAAAGACCTCACCCACACGCCTCGACGCACCCGGCGCTTCCCCCTCTCCACGCGTGGAGAGGGGGGACGGACCGCAGGTCCGGCGGGGGTGAGGTCAATTGGCGGTATGTGACTCGCTCAGGATTCATAACAGCCTTTAGCTCTTGAACGGCCTGCGGATGAGCATGAGCGTGATGTCGTCGAACTGCGGCGCGCCGCCGCAAAAGGCCCGCACATCTTCGATCAGCGCCGACCGAATGCGCCCGGCGGGCTGACGCAGGTTGGCCGCGATCGAACGGCGCAGACGCTCCTCACCGAAGTAATCGTGGCTGCCGTTCTCGGCATCGGTGATGCCATCAGTATACAGCACGAGCAGATCACCCGGCTCAAGGCGCACGCTGCCGCGCTCCCACTGCACGTTCTCCAGCACCCCCACCGGGATGCCAGTGCGGGTCAGCGCCCGAACTGTGCCCTGCCGATCAGGGCTGAACAGCAGCGGGGGATTGTGCCCGGCATTGCAATACACCAGCGAGTGAGTGGCAGGGTCGATGAAGCCGAAGAACACCGTCACAAACATGGTATTGGCGGTATCCTCCATAATGGCGCGGTTGACTGTGTTCAGGACACGCTCAGGGTGGAAGGCGTAATCCTGCGGGTAGCGGGTGGAATACTCGACGGCGTAGGTACGGATCAGCGTGCGGCTGAGCGCCATGTAAAGCGCCGCACCCAGCCCTTTGTCGGCCACATCGGCGATGACGATGCCCAGCCGCCCATCCCACATGGGGATCAGGTCGAAGAAATCGCCGGAGGTCTCGCGGGCCGACTCGATGGTGACAGCGATTTCCCAGTCGCGGAACTGCTCCAGGCGTGGGAGGCTCTGCGGCAGGAAGCTGCGCTGAATCTGCCCGGCAAGCGCCAGCTCCTGATGAGTGCGCTGATGGGCCAGCGTCTGCTCGTAGATGTCGCTGCTCTGCAGGGCCGAGGCGATCTGCGAGGCGAGCGATTGGGCGGCGGGCAGCACATCGCGGATGCCCTCGGTGTGCACATGGCGGGTGATGATCATCCCGGCGCGGGGGGTGCTGTCGCCGGTGGCGGTGATGGGCACCAGCAGGGTGGACCACGTAGCAGGCCGGTCGGCCCAGGGCAGGCGCTCGCCGGGCCGGTAGACGCGCGGCGTATCCAGCGCCTGGATGTAGCGCCAGGCTTCTTCCACTATCTCCTCGTCCTCCTCTGAGCGGTACAGGATCAGGCCATCGGAGAAGCGGCGGATGGCCACCGAGCAGAAGATGAACATGCCGGGCAGATGCTCACGCAGCAGATCAGGCAGAGTGAACTCGCCAGGGGGCGTGCTGATAATGGCGCGCGCCAGCGCCTCCAGCTTCTGCATCTCGGCGGAACGCTGCCGGGCGCGTTCGACCGCGCGGCTGAAGGCATAGGCGGCGAAGCTGCCGAGCATGACCAGCACCACCATTGCCAGATACGCCGGGGCGCCCATCGCCCCATAGACCCCCGCCGCCAGCACGCCGAACGGCTCGGTGATGAACACCACCAGCAGCGGCGGAAGGGTCGCTGCGACGTACTGGAGGGGGGTGATACTGACCTCGCGGGTGAGCGCCCGGTTGAACACCAGCGTCAGCAGGAACGGCACGGCGATGGCGGTCTGGGTGCCGATCAGCACAGCGGTGGCGATCAGCGCGGGGGTGACATGCGGCGCGCTCAGGCCGGGCAGCGGGTAGACACCACCCATCCCCTCATAAGCCCACAGCGCCACCAGCGGGGCCAGCACCGACCCGGCGATATCGTACACCAGGTTGGAGAGAACGATCACACGTGAGGGGGCATCTTCACGGCGAAGGGCGCGCAGATGGTCAAATATGCCCCACGCCAGCGGCACCCAGATGATCGACGGCCCCAGGATCAGCGCCGCCGACCAGTCAATCAGAGCGCTGAGGGTGGTGCTGATGGTGACGTATGTGCCAGGGCGCAGTTCGGTGGTGAGCTGGAAATTGAGCCGCAGAAAGGCCGGCGTGATCAGCGCGATGATGGCGGCCAGCCACCAGCGCTCGCCAACCTCGGCCAGACGGGTTTGCACAGCCAGCCACACGAGCGCGAAGATGGCCAGCGGCGCCATCAGAGTCATGATGACCAGCGCCCGGATGATGGTGCTCTGGTCGGCAGGCTCCTGCTCCTCCAGATGCGGCACCAGCCGCCTGGCCAGGTCCAACAAGCGATCCTGCATGTTACCTTCCTCAGCCCCGGATATGACGTATAATACAGTGCCGCAGCGCCGGGATAGGTGATAGAATGAGGGCTATGAACGAGAGTCTGCTGGACCCCCGTGTTGTGCGTATGCCGGACTTCGCGCCGGGCACCTGGCTCAACACCCCCCAGCCACTGACCCGCGAGAGCCTGCGCGGATATGTCGTGCTGGTTGACTTCTGGGATTACACCTGCGTCAATTGTATTCGCACCCTGCCGTATGTGACAACCTGGCACGAGCGCTATGCGGAGGCGGGCCTGGCCGTGATCGGCGTGCATACGCCGGAGTTCAAGTTCGCGCAGCTTCAGGGTGAGGTCGAGGCCGCCACAGAGGCATTCGGCATCCGCTACCCGGTGCTGCTCGACAACGCGTATCAAAACTGGGATCGCTTCGCTGTGCGAGCCTGGCCCACCCACTTTCTGGTCGACACAGCAGGCTATGTGCGCTTTGTGCGACGCGGCGAAGGATACTACGCCGAGACGGAGCGCGCCATCCAGGCGCTGCTGCGTGAGAATGACCCTGACCTGAGCCTGCCCGATGTGATGCCCCCGCTGCGCCCCGAGGACGCCCCCGGCGCAGTGTGCTGGCGCCCCACCCCGGAGCTGTATGCAGGCTATGAGCGGGGCGCACTGGGCAACCCGGAGGGCTATGCAGCCAACGTACCACTGGCCTATCGGATGCCGATCGAGCCGCTGCGGGTGGAGGGAGCTTTCTATGTCTCGGGGCTGTGGCAGGCCGCGCCCGACTCCCTGGCCTTCGTGGGGCAGGAGGGTGGTATGCTGGTGCTGCCCTACTCGGCGGCGGGGGTCAATGCCGTGCTCAGCCCTTCGGCCAACCCGGTTGAGGTGGCCCTGCGGCTGCGCCGCACACCTGCCGAGCCGATCGTCGAGGTGCGGCTGGATGGCGCGTACCTGACGCCGGAGAACGCCGGGGCCGACATCGAGTATGATGACGGCGGGATGAGCTATGTACTCGTCGAAAGCCCCCGCATGTTTGAGCTGGTGCGCAGCCCTGAGTTCGGCCCGCATGAGCTGGAGCTGGTCTTCAGGGCCAATGGATTGGCCGTCTATACCTTTACCTTCAACCGCTGCGTGGCGCCGGGCCGCTCCACAGGCGATCCCCGCGTGTTCCAGGTGCACTGATCGCTGGGCCGCTGCCATGTAGCGCCGCAACCCGCACCAACAGAAAAGGATGATACCATGCTGCGTTCTTTGCTGATCTACCTCTCGCGCGCAAAATGGGCGCAGAAGATCGTGATGGGCTGGGGGCTGGCGCGCCGCGTGGTGCGCCGCTTTGTGGCAGGCGAGACAGAGGATGAGGCCGTGGCCGCGATCCGGACGCTGAACGCGCGCGGCTTCACCGCCACAGTGGACGTGCTGGGTGAGAGCGTCACCGACGCTACAATGGCCCGCGAGGCCGCCAGGGCCTACCTGCACCTGATCGAGCGCATCGAGCAGGAGAGGTTACAGGCGTGGGTGTCTGTCAAGCTGACGGCGCTGGGGCTGGACATCGATGCGGAGCTGTGCCGCCAGCACATGCGCGACATCCTGGCCTGCGCCCGCGAGCGTGACATACGCGTCACCGTCGATATGGAGGACCGGCATTACACCCAGGCCACCCTTGACATGGTGAGTGCGCTGCGCTACGAGGACGGCTTCGAGAACGTGCGCGCCGTGATCCAGGCCTACCTGTACCGCACCGACGAGGACATCCGCATGCTGGCAGCAGAGGGCTTCGGCGTCCGGCTGTGTAAAGGGGCTTACAAAGAGCCACCCGATGTGGCCTACCCGAAGAAATCCGACGTAGATGCCTCGATGGTGCGCAATATGAAGGTGCTGCTGGACGCCGCAAAGGAAGGACGGGGTTACCCCGGCATCGCCACTCACGACGCCCGGATCATCGAGATCGCAAAAGCCTATGCAGCGGAGCACGCCATCCCCCGCGACCGCTTTGAGTTCCAGATGCTGCACGGCGTGCGAACCGGGCTGCAGGAGCAGCTTGTGGCTGAGGGCTACGGGATGCGGGTATACGTGCCGTTTGGCACGCAGTGGTACCCGTATTTCATGCGCCGCCTGGCCGAGCGCCCGGCGAATGTGTGGTTCTTCGTTAGCAGCCTGTTCAAGCGATAGCAGAATCAACCCTCAGCCGCCGATACGCACCGTCTCTAGAAGGATGCGATCCCTGACAGGCTCATCCCCCAGCCTGACGGGCAGGCGGGCAAGGGTCTCCGGTGAGTAGAAGCCGGTGTAGATAAAGTAGTCCCCCGGCGGCAAGCCTGGCGGGATGGCCAGCTCATGGTTCAGGGCAAACACATCGCCGGGCTGCCATCCCTCCGGCGGCACATCGAGGTCATCCCACCCTGCGCGCAGCCCGCCCTGCACGTCGATCAGATGGACAAAGACGAGCAGCGGCGGCCTGGGGACCGCCTGAACCTCCCACACCGTTTGCAGGCGGATCGTCTCGCCCGGCTGAAAGGCCAGCCCCGCAATGCGGCGCGCCCGCAGGGTTACCGCGCCGCCCACTACGGGGCGCTCACCCGGCAGCAGCACCGTCTGGCTGGCCCAGCCGGTGGGGTTTGCCGGGTTGCCTGCGATCAGTGTCTGGGCCGCGTCCCGGCTATCGGGGAGACGGTAGATAGTCAGGGCGGGTGTGTCGTTGATCGTGGTAACCTGCCCCACCAGCTCGGCCTGCGACAGCACGTAGAGCCAGTCGGCCAGCAGAGGGGCATTGTCCATCACAATCAACCAGGCGGGTCCGTCTGCAGCGGGGATGATGAGGCTGTCCTCGCCGTAAAACCAGCGTAGCGGCAGCGGGCGCCGCAGGGTCAGCTCCATGCTGCGTCGATCCCAGGGGGTATAGTAGTCCACGCCGGGCGCGGAGATGGCTACCGTCTCGATCTGCGGGTTCTCCTCCAGATAGCGGGCCGCCTCCAGCAGAAACTCGGCATGAGCGGCACGCACCTCAGGGTTCTGCGCCCAGGTGCCGAAATAGGCATGCACCTCCCTCAGGGCGAAGCCCACCATCACGATACCAACCAGCGTGCGGAACAGCCCGATCTGATCGGGCAGGCGGCGGAGCAGCCAGCCAACAGCCTCTGTCAGCGCCAGCGCCGGAAAAATGAACACCACCGGCAGGATGTTGATGGTATCCGGGTAAGTGGGCGCGCGGCTGCTTATCATGCCCGGCAGCAGCCCTCCCAGCAGCAGCAGCGCGATCAGCAGATAGGCCGGGCTGCGCCAGCGGATCAGAGCGAGGATCACCCCGGCGTAAAACAGCAGCGCCAGCGGCGCGGGAAAGTAGGGCCGCCCGGCGATGTTGTAGAGCCAGTCCGCATCGCCGCGCCCGATGAACATGCCGAGCGTGCGCCCGGCGCCGATGAGTAGCGGCAGGGGGTCACCCGCCCACAGCACATCGAGCGGCCCGGCAAGCTGGCCCACCTGCTGCCCGGCGCCGGGGTTGGCGATCATCGGATAAGCCGTCAGCGCTGCCGCGGCAATCCAGATCAGCAGCCCCGGCCAGCCGCCGCGCAGGGTATCGCGGTGGACGAGCGCCAGATAGAGCACAAAGGTAAGCAGCATGACGGGCAGAGCACGGGCTGCAGGGTGGGTATAGATCGCCAGGCCGAGCGCCAGTCCACCGACCAGCATCCAGGCCAGGGGCCAGCGCGCCGGTCGACCGTCGGGCGCCAGGCCGCGCCACAGGGCATAGGTCGCCAGAGCGGTCAGCGGCGGTAGAGGGGCGGCATGCAGCGCCACACGCGAATGGTACAGCGGCATGAATCCGACCGCCAGCCCTGCTGCAGCCAGCAGCGCCACTCGCACGCCGAACAGCCGGCGAGCCAGCGCGTACCCGATCACCACCAGGGCAAAACCGCACAGTGCCGCCACCAGCCGGAACGTGACCATGCCCCGCCCCAGTACGGCCCACATGGCCGCGCTGAGGTAGGTGAACAGCGGCTCGTGCCCCCCGTCTTCTGTGAGGTAAAGGGGGAAGCGCCCCGCCAGCAGGGTGTCAACGTGGTCGGCATTGATCAGCTCATCGAAGCGCAGGCCGGGGGGTGCGCTGCGCAGCGCCGTGACGCGCAAAGCAGCGGCCACCAGCAGGATAACGACCAGGATGGCCAGCTCCACGCCGGGAGAGAGGCCTTCCGGTGATAGGGGATGGCTGGTGCGGTCGTCAGATGCTGTCATGCGCTGCACTCACGGGACTGTGACCGGATAAGACCAGAGTGGCAGGAGTATACCATCGCGCCCCGGCAGGCTCAAGGAGTGCGCAGCTGCGGTGGGCGGGCGGCTAAAGGCTGACAGGATCAGGAGACGGCGGGCTATACCCCCGGTGAGGGCAGATGCGCCCGGAGCGCCTCCACTACCTTATCAACGTCATGATAGCGGAGATACTGGTAGCCCAGCAGCTCGGCGGGCAGCTCGGCCTCGCGCAGGATGATCGGGATGATGGGCTTGTCTTTGTGGAAGAAGTAGCGGTATTCCATCTTGACGTAGCGCGAGTTGAGGGCCTGCGGTGAGATGCACAGCACCAGATGCCCACAGCGGCGCAGCGCCTCGTTGATGCGATCCATCCAGTCCTCACCACCGCGGATCAGGTCCTGATCCACCCATACGTTGAACCCCTCGGCACGCAGACGCCTGACGAGCGGCTCAACGAACTCATCCCAATCGGTGCGCGCGTATGAGACAAAAACCCAGTGTGACATCGCGCCGCTGCTCCTGCTCTCCTGCACTATGACGGGGCGGCCCCGCTGTGATAATCCCCCACCAGAGAGTATACGAACACATGTTCTATCTGTCAAGAAAGATGGAAAGGGCCGCAGCCCATCGCCCTCAGCGCCGCCGATCCACCGCGAACGGGTCGAGGTCGGCGGGGTTGTTCGCGCCCGGCGGGACAAAGCTGATCTGGATCGTGGCCGGCGCAGTCAGCGAGGTGGTATCGAAGTAATACACATCCCAGCCGCGGATTGAGATGGTGCGGTAGGGCTGCAGCTCCGGCATACTGAGCACGGTGGCCCCGCGCGGCAGCGCCACCGCAACGATCAACTGATCGAAACGGTCTTGCGGGCCGGCGCCCAGCGTAACAAGCTGCGCTGAGGTAACCGGGGCAGCCGTATCGGGATTCATATAAGGCGTGTTCTGCGCCCGGACATCGAGGCCGTAGGGCCTGCCCCTGCGCGGCTCATAGGCAATACGGGCCAGCTCATACACCACGGTGAGGTCGGCGGGGTCACCGCTGTAGAACTCACCGCCGGGCAGGTATTCCGCCTCGATGCGCTCACCGCCGATCGTCTCGCTGCTCCGCACGTCGGCCTCGGCATAGACCAGCGGCCCGGCGACCTCGACCACCTGAGTCGTCAGGCCCTCCTCAGCCGGGGGCGGGTAGACGAGTGTGGTGAAGCGCACCGATCCGTCCGGGTAGAAGGCCCACACATCGGTGCTGCGGGGGGTGACAGCGGCAGCGCGGCGCGCGCCCTGGCTGCCTGCGCCGAATGAGGAAGCACCGATGAAGCCCGATCCGACGATCACCACCACGCCGATCGCGGCCAGGGCAATTTTGTAAAAGCGGCTTTCCGGGCGACCCTGCCCTTTCCCTGCTGATTTGCGTGCCATCTACGTCCCTTACCTGATGAAATCCTGGCCGGCACAGGTCCTATCTGATGAGGCCTCGACCGGCAGCGTACAGCGCCAACCATTCGGCGATGCTGAGCGTCTCGGCGCGGCGGCGCGGATCGATGCCCGCGCGCTCCAGCCAGGCGGTGGCCTGCTCGATGGGCATGGCCAGCCCGGCAGACAGGCAGTTCTTGAGCTGCTTGCGTTTCTGGCTGAACCCGGCACGCACCATGCGGAAGAAGCCCACCCACTCCGCCGGGGGAAGGTAAGGCTGCGTGTGCGGGGTGACACGCACCACCGCCGATTCGACGGTGGGCGGCGGGTAAAACACCCCCGGCTTGAGGCGGGCCACGATGCGCGGCGTGCCGTAGAACTGCACACTGACCGCCAGCAGGCTCATATCCCCTGGCCCGGCTGTGATGCGCTGGGCTACCTCGCGCTGCATGGTGATCACCAGCAGGCGCGGCGGATGCGGGTTCTCAAGCAGGTGGCGCAGGATGGCCGAGGTGATGTAGTACGGCACATTCGCCACCACTTTATAAGAGGCTGCGTCCGGGCCGAGCAGGGCGGCGATATCCGCCGCGAGGATATCCTGCCGCATGATGCTAACATGGGAATCGCCCGCGTAACGCTCATGCAGGAAGGGCAGCACGCGGTCATCGACTTCCAGCGCGACGACGCGCCGGGCGCGGCGGGCCAGCAGATCGGTGAGCGCGCCCAGCCCGGCCCCGATCTCCAGCACGACATCATCGGGGGCCAGGTCCGCCGCGTCGACGATGCGCTCCAGCGCGGCAGGCTCGACCATGAAGTTCTGGCCGAGGCTCTTCTTTGGCTCGATCTGCAGATGCTCCAGCAAATGTCGCAGGCTCATGATGGGCGCCGTCCTGTCGCTCAACCGTCTACAGCACAAGAGCATAACCAACTTTGCACAGTTCGGGTAATCGTGTATTCCCAGGGGAGCGGGGTGATGCTATGATCGCTTGAGTCTCACAACCTGCGAGGACACACTGCCATGCCCGGAAATCAGCCTCACAGCCGTAACACCCCGCGCCGCATGATCCTGCTCGCCGCCGGGCTGCTCCTCCTGCTCACCGCCCTGTTCATGGGCAAGACGCTAATCCCGGCATCCGACGAGGTGCTGGCCGGGCACGACATCGCGGGGGCGTTCTACCCGTGGCTGCGGGCCATCCATGAGGGCGCGCGCGAGGGGCGGCTGCCGCTGTGGGACCCCGATCACTATGCGGGCAGCCCGCTGTTCAGCAACCCGCAGGTGGGGCTGTTCTACCCTCCGGCCTGGCTGGCGATCCCGTTCCCGGTGAATGTGAGCATCAGCCTGTACGTGCTGCTGCATCTGTGGCTGGCGGCGCTGGGGATGCTGCTGTTCACCCGGGTGATGGGCGCGGACCACAGCGGCGCGCTGCTGGCAGCGGTCTCGTTCGGGCTGAGCGGGTTCTTCGCGGCGCGCCTCTGGGCCGGTCACATCGGGCTGATGGCCACCTACACCTGGACGCCCTGGCTGCTGCTGGCGACAGCCCACGCACACCGGCGCAGGACGCGCGGCGCGGCGCTACTGGCCGGAGTGCCGTTCGGGCTGGCCGTGCTGGCCGGGCACCCCACCTCGTTGATCTACATCCTGGCGATCTGGCTGGGGTTTGGCCTGTACCTGGCGATCACCACACGTGAATGGCTGCGGGTGACCTACGTCCTGATGCTGGCCGGGATCGCCGGGCTGGCGCTGGGCGCGGTCGAGGTGATCCCGCTGCTGGAGTCGCTGCCCTATTCGGTGGCAGGGGGCGCACAGCATCTCCCCGACGGCTCGTTCCCCTGGTCGATGCCACCGGGCCACCTGATCGCCCTGCTGGCCCCTGATCTGGTGGGCGACCCGCTGACAGGCTACAGCGGCCCGATGCACTTCGAGGAGATGACGTATTACACCGGCATCCTGCCGCTGTTCGGGCTGGCCTATGCGCTGCGCAGGCCGCGCCGCCTGGCATGGCTGTATCTGGGCCTGATGGTGTTCGGGATGCTGATGGCACTGGGCAGCTACGGGTTTCTGTATGGCCTGATGCATCGCTTCGTGCCGCTGTTCCGTGCGGCGCGCGCCCCGGCCCGCGCGATGTCGATGGTGGTGTTCGCCCTGTGCGCGCTGCTGGCCGACAGCTTCACACGCTGGAAGGCGGGCCGTGCTGCCGGGCCTGCCGCGCCTGCCGGGCGGGGCTGGTTGACTCTCGCGCTGGGGATGACCGCGCCGGGGGCTGCCGGGATGATCGGCACCACACTGCTGATCAACGGGACCCCGACTGGCGATCAGCGGGTGTGGGCGGCCCTGCTGCGCGCGCTGGCCACGGCCCTGACGGGGGCCGGGCTGCTGTGGGCCTTCACGCTGCGCCCCGCGCCCGGATCACGGCTGCGGGGGCTGCCCGCCGCCGGGTTGATCGCCTTCGCGCTGCTCGACCTGTGGCTGTACGGCGCGCGGCTGCTGTACACAGCTCCCCTGCCCCCCAACCCGTTCTGGCAGGACGCCCGCGCCATGCTGGGCCAGCCCGCCGAGCGTGTGACCACCTACCTCGCCGACCGCTTCCCCACGCATTATGAGGGGCAGGCCGGGATGGCCGGGATGCAGAGTGCGCGCGGCTATGGCCCGCTGTTCCTGCGGTCAAATGCGATGCTCACTGACCCCGAACTTGACCTGCGAGGAAACACCTTCGACATCCTGAATGTGGGGTATGTGATCGCCGCGGAGCCGCTCGATGACCTGACCGGGGGCGAGGCCCCACTGACGTTGATCGGCAGGCGGGGCGATGTGTGGGTGTACCGCCGGGCGCGCGCCCTGCCCCTGGCGCGGCTGGTTGACTCCTACGAGGTGATCGGCGAGGAGGAGGCAGTGCGGGCGCGGCTGGAAGATGAGAGCTTCGATCCCGCGGAGACCGCCATCCTGGACCACGAGCCGCCCTGCACGCCGGGCGAGGGCGCGGCGGGTGACACAGCACGCGTCACGGCGCATCGCCCGGAATACTGGCAGATCGAGACACAGAGCGTGGAGGCCGCACTGCTGGTGCTGGCCGAGTCGGCCTACCCTGGCTGGCGGGTGACGGTGGACGGCCAGCCCGCCGGGAGCCTGACCGCCTACGGCGGGCTGCGGGCCGTGTGCGTGCCCACCGGGACACACCGCGTGGAGTGGCGCTTCGACCCGGCCAGCTATAAGATCGGGGGAGCCATCAGCCTGCTGACACTGGCCCTCGCGGGGATCGCGCTGGCGCGCGGGGAGGCGCGGGTCATGCGGGATGATGCGCAGACCGCCACTCAGGGGAAGCCGGGCCATGCCGCCTAGATCGATGCACCGCCGTGCTGCACTGCGTGCCCTGTTGATCGGGGGCGGGGCCGGGCTGCTGGCCGCCTGCACGCCGCCCGCCCACGATCTGCCGCTCCCCGCCGCGCTCACCCTCACTCCCGGCGCGACACCCTGGCCGACGGCCACCCCTGCGCCCACCTCCACGCCCGGGCCCACGCCCGCCGCAGGCCTGACCTCCACGCCCACACCCGACCTCACCCCGGCACTTGAGGCAGCAGGACAGTGGTTCGTCGTTGACGAGGTGATCGGTGTGGCGAACGCCCCGGCGAGCCTGCCGGGGATGCAGGCCGTGCTGCACGCCCGCGTGAACGGGCAGCCCCGCGCGGTGGCGCTGTGGGATGGCGTGGGATGGATCGCCAACGTCCCGGTAGCGGCCCCCTCAGACTTCCACACGCCGCAGGAGATCGACACGATACGGCGCGAGCTGGCCGCGCACGGCTACGGGATCGACCTGCTGCTGGAGGCAGCCGGCCCCGGCAGGGAGGGCATCACCGGCGTGCCGCAAACCGGCGGCACCCTGTGGGCTGACTGCTTCGGCGGCCTGTATGAGCTGCCACGCCCCGCCACCGGGCATCCACAGGTGCACTGGATGGGGCGCGACTGGGTGGGGGGCCGCGCACGCGGCACAGCCTGGGAACCTGATCTGCGGGCTTTCGTGGATGGGAGCGAGGACTGCCTGGAGGGGTACCTGCTGCTGACCGCCGATGACTGCAACGAATACGCCGACACGCTGGCCATGCTCGACCTGCTGGACGAGATGGGGCTGAAGGCCAGCTTCTACCCCATCACGTCGAACGTCACACGCTTTCCCGACCTGTTCCGGCGGATGGCGGCCAGCGGGCACGAGATCGGCTACCACACATCGATGCACAGCCGCGGCGACTGGAAGCCGGATTACCTGGCCCGCGACCGGGCGGTTTTTGAGCAGACGGTGCGCGACATCACGGGCATCACGTCCTACCGGGTGCGGACGGCACGCCCGCCGTTCGGGCTGTGGGACTTCGGCGGGTGGCAGGACTGGGCCGCCAGCAGCGGGATCACCACCGTCATGTGGGGGCGTTCGCTGGGGGAGGACGCCTGGACAGGCAGCATCGAGAGCTACCTGGCACAGCACGGTTCGTTGATCCTGCTCTCACATCCACGGCCCGGCGACGTGGGCTGGCTGCGCCGCCAGAAGGAGTGGCTGCACGATCTGACCACGCGCTACCTCACCGGCACGGTCAGTGCGGCACTGCTGCGCCACGCCCGCCTGGTTGAGATCGCCGGGCTGCCGGGTGAGTGGATAAGGCCGGGCCAGCCGCCACGCCGGGTCACTGCTCCGGCAGGACCCAGTTGATCTGGTCGTAAGGTGGAACGGGCGTCAGCAGATAGATATCAACCCACTCGTAGCGCTGGTAGTAATCCGCATCGGTATAGCCCAGATCAACGCGCATGCCCTTGATCGCGCCGCCGGTATCAAGCGCCCGCCCGATGCCATAGCCGGGGATATACATCCACGTGTAGAGATTGATCACGCGCGGGTCAACGGCCACCACGCCGCGCTGTACCTCCACACCCGCTGCCGCGATGCCGAAACCGGGGTCGCCGGGCTGCTTGTGTCCCGCCGTCAGCGGGCTGTAAGACGTGGCCAGCACACGCAGGGTGCGCCAGTATTCCACAGTGCCGTAGGGCGTCTGAAGCGTGCGGAGCGTGATCTGCGTGCCATAAGCTACCACGCGTGCCTCTGGCGGGCGCTCGACCCATTCGGCAGCAGGGCGGCGGCTCACCTCAACACCGTTCTCATAGCGCACCCTGATCTGGCGCCGGAGCAGGCCCTCGCGGCCCTCCTGGATCACGCGCAGCTCATCGAGCGCCGCGGCAGGGTCGGGCACGTAGACGGTCTCAAAGGGTAGCGGCTCGGCCTCAGTGAGGGTCTCCTCCTCCACCCGCACCACGTTGATCTGCATACCGGGCTGAAGGGGGCTGTCCGGCACAGGGAGGGCGTAGTCCTTCCCGGCCAGGGCCAGGCCGCGCTCGGCCAGCAAGGCCGCCACTGTGGGCTGATGGGTGCGCAGCGAGAAAACCCGCCCATCGGCGTGCAGCGTGACCGGTATGGCCCGCACGATGGTCACCTCGGCGCCGCCTGCGTCGATGGGCGTCCACAGCGGCGGGGTGATCGTGTCCCCCTCGTACAGCGTGTATCCGGCGCGGGCCAGTGCCGCGCCGATGGTGGGGGCGGTGGTCTGCAGGCTGACGCTCACGCCGCCCTCATTGACGATCAGCGCGGCGGACCGCCGTACAGCGATCTCACGCGGCAGGGGTGGGATGAGCAACAGGGCGGGGTCCGCCTCCAGCTCGCGGCGGGTGGGGCGCAGTGCACGGATGACCTCGACCTGATCGGCGGAGGAGAGCGCCAGACCCACCCCGCGCACGATCGCGCGCACATCGGTGGTAGAGGCCTCGACGGTGTAGGTACTGCCGTCGGCGTGGAGCAGGAGTGGGCCGGAATGGACAACAGTGATCACCATGCCGGGGGTGAGCGGCGTCTCAGGGGGCGGGCTGACGAACAGCGCATCTGTGTACGGGATCCCCGCAGCGCGCAGCGCCCCCTCCACAGTGCGGCGGTGGGTGGGAGCGTCGAGGGGGCGGCCGTTGGCGATGATGGTGACCGGCGTGCGTGCAGCGCGCCAGGCCGTGAGGGCGATCAGCGCAACCAGCACCAGCCCGGCCAGCAGCAGCAGATTCCACAGCGGGCCGCGATGAGCGCGCCGCCAGGGAGTGACACGACGACGCGGTCGGATATCGTACATGGTGGATGGCTGGCTGCCGGGCAGGGGCAGGCGGGACTGCCAATCGTCCATATTGCGCGTGTGCTTTCTTCTGTGCTGCCGTGGAGCCTGGCCCAGTGATCGTGTCGCCGGGAGCAGGTGTGCGGACCGCCCCGCCCCGGGACCCGTCTGCCGAAAGACAAGCTGTGTGGATGCAGTGGAGAGGGCCAGGCGCCCTTGCGGCACCCGAACGACTCGCCTTATGGCTGCTTCCTCTCGGACCTGACCAGGTTCGGCGGCATCCGCCGCGCAAGACCCGACCCTCTCCACTGCATCCACGCAGCCTGCTAACCAATGGTAGCGAATGACCGGGCAGTTGTCAACGCAGCGCAGGGCTGTCTGTCTCCTGCGGGCCTCTCTGATCCATGTTATGATGGGAGTGATGGGTTATTCCCAAAAGGAGGAATAGGTGATCGGCAGGCAGGTTCGTCGGATGTTTCCCCTGGTGGCGATGGCCCTGGCCGCGCTGGCGTGCAGTTTCCCCGTACAGCGGGCGCCCACCCCAACTGCTGCGCTGACCCCCTCCGCCGAGGGCGTGGTTGAGGCCACCGTCGCCGCCGCCCAGACAGAGGTCGCCGCCCTGGCCGCCACCAACGACGCGGCGCGCGCCACCTTCGCGGCGCTGACCGTCACGCCGGCCTCTGCCCCTACCCGCACGTCCACTGCCACCCTCACCGCCTCGCCGACACTCACCCGCACCCCCACCCCCACAGCAGGGCCGCCCCCCACCCGTACTCCCACGCCGTCGGCGGGTGTCTCTCCCACGCCGTCCACTGTGCCCGACCTCCGCTGGATCGAGCGTTTTGAGGCCGATGTTGACCTGGCCGACCCCGGCGATACCATCACACTGAGCTGGGAGACAAGCGCAGGGGCGGTCACATTGTGCCGCCTGCTCAACACCGGCCAGTTCGGCACCTGCTGGGATGTCGAGTCTGACGGTTCGCGGGCCGTCGACATCGCGCCGGAGGCTCGCAACTGGGTGGGCTACACCCTGATTGTCACCGTGGGCAGCGAGACTGAGGCTATGCATCTCACCGTGCCCCTCACCTGCCCGGATACCTGGTTCTTCCCCAACCCGCCCTCCTCCTGCCCGATGAGACCTGCTGAGCGCTCGCAGGGGGCGCAGCAGTTCTTTGAGCGCGGCATGATGGTCTGGCACGCCGGGCGCGATATGATCTTCGTGCTCTATACCGGGACCGGCCAGCCGGCGTGGCACATGGCCTCTGATCCCTGGGTGGAAGGCATGCCCGTAGATGACCCGTCGATCACCGCGCCGCCCGGCCTGTTCCAGCCTGTGCGCGGCTTCGGCATGATCTGGCGCGGGGAGGGTGCGCTGGTCGGCGTGCGTGACCGCGTGGGCTGGGCGCTGGCCCCGGAGTTCCCGATCGACACGGTTTTCCAGTGCGACTCGGCCCCCAAGTACAACACCTGCTACCTCCAGACCCGTGACGGCGTGATAGAGCTGAAGCCGGAGGGCAGCGGCTGGAATAACTGGTGATCGCCACTTGACCGCCTGCGCGTTTCCGGGTCTAATCGGGCGGCGACCTGGCCCTCTCGACTGCCGATCCACAGGAGGTCACCCCCCATGTCTGACACTACCTTCGATATCCTGATTCTGATCGCCCGCCCCGCCTCAGGCAAAAGCGAGGTAATCGACTACCTCAAGCGCGTCCCGCTTCCTGAGCGCATCCGACGCTTCCATGTCGGTGAGATGCGCGAGATCGATGATTTCCCCATGCTGTGGGCGTGGTTTGAGGAGGACGATATCCTGGAACGCCTGGGCCACCTGCGCCTGCACACCGATGCCGACGGCTACTTCAGGGATGATATCCTGTGGCATCTGCTGATCGAGCGCATCAGCCTGGAGCACCACAAGCTGCTGCGCGATCACCCTGACCTGTACAGCGATCACACCGTGCTGATCGAGTTCTCACGCGGGGCGCAGCACGGCGGCTACCGTGACGCGTTCCCTCACCTCTCGGCTGAGATCCTGAGCCGCGCGGCAGTGCTGTATATCGAGGTGACCTACGAGGAGTCGCTGCGCAAGAACCGGCGGCGCTTCAACCCCGACCGCCCGGACAGCATCCTGCAGCACGCGCTGCCCGACACCAAGCTGGAGCGCCTGTATAAAGAGGACGATTTCCGCGCCCTCAGTGCTGCTGACCCCGCCTGGCTGACCGTGAACGGCATTCATGTGCCCTATGTCGTCTTCGAGAACCACGACGACGTGACCACCGACAAGCCGGACCAGCTCGGCGCGCGGCTGGAGGCACGTCTCGGCGCGCTGTGGGATTTGGTCCTCCGGCGTCGGGCCGCCGGTTAGCGGTGAGCCGCCCCGCGCCGATCTCCGATCAGCCGGTAGGCCTGGTCCAGGCTGTCAGCGGCCAGCACCTCGATCCCCAGGCCCAGCGTGTGCAGCATCCCGGCGATGGCCACTTCGCCCAGCCGTGACTGCAGCCCGTTCGCGCCCACGATCACCAGCGTGCGGGCGTGCTGGAAGATGTCGTGCATGGCCTGGTGCAGCCGCCGATGCGCCCGATCCGGGCGATCGGGCGGGTTGAACACGGGGGTGGGGCTGCCGTGCCGGATATCGAGGATCACGTCAATCGGTTGGCCTGCTCCCCGGGCCATCTCGACGATCTGCCCGGAGGTTTCGAAGAACTCATCCCACGTCCATGGGTCGCTGTAACGGATCAGGAGCAGCGTGTGCTCCCGATCATCCCAGTTGAAGGTGATCGCCATTGTATTGTCCCCTATGCCTGGTTGTATGCTTCGGCCTGTGCAAATTTGCACAAACAGAAGTATATCATGGAGTCCGCGTTGCGAGTGCCTACTGTAGCTTTTTTGTAAAGCGCCGCCGGGGGCGGGCAAACAAAACAGCGGCATCACCCGATCCCGCCGTTTACGCTGGAAGGTATTCACTCGCTGGCCCCGCCGGGCCGGGTGGGTGTTATGCAGTGGCGTGCAGCGCCCGGCGCCGGGCGATCACGTCGTAGGCCTGTTCGATGCGATCCACAGTCACCAGGTCCACGCAGCTGCCCAGCCGATACAGAACAGTCGCCGCGACGATCCCGCCCAGCCAGGCCTGCATGCCGCGCGTCCCTACGATCACCAGCATGCGGACTTCAGGACGCCCCAGCCGCATCGTCTGGCCGGGCCGCCGCGCGCTCATCGGCCACAGGGAGGGCAGTTCGCTGGGCCGACCGGCCCCCTGCCGGATGTCCATGATCACGTCCACGGGACGGCCAGCGCTTGCCGCCTGCACGGCCAGCTCATCGGCCATCTCGAAGTATTCTTGCCAGGTCCAGGGGTCAATATACCGGACCAGAAGCAGATCGCGTTCGCCTTCGTCCCAGCTGACGCCGACAGACATGCCAGACTCTCGCTTTCCCTTCAACCGACAGCCGCCCCATAGCTGTACCACTAATCTGATCTTAGCATAGCATAGTTTTGGCCAGGCTGTCTATGGCACCGCAGTCATACCCCCGTGCTACGGCGCACCCCGTGCATAAAGGAAAGAGTCTCATCGGCGGGCAGGGTGCGTGTCAGCAGGTCCAGCACTGCACCAACCGTCGCCGGGATTTCACGCAGGCGGCTGTAGGTCAGCGAGTAGCGCGAGTAACCCCACGGGCGCTGATAGTCGGCAGCCACGCCCACCACATCGATGCCCAGGCTGTCGCAGGTCATCAGCACGCGGTCCAGGTGGAAGTTCTGCGTGACGGCGATGGCGTCCGTCACCCCGAAGACCTCGCGGGCCCGGTAGCACGAGTCATAGGTGCGCAGCCCGGCGTAATCCAGCACAATGGCCTCGGCGGGCACGCCCAGCTCGATCGCGTAGCGGCGCATCGCCTCCGGTTCGTTGTAGTCGGTGGTCCGCCCGTCGCCCGTCATGATCAGCATCTCGACCTTGCCCGCGTGGTACAGATCGGCCCCTGTGGCGACGCGATCGGCCAGCATGGCGCTGGGCCTGCCACTGGGATACACCCGCGCCCCAAAGATCAGCGCGGCGCGCCGGGGGGGAACTTCCTCCGCGGAGTACGTCTGCCAGTGGTAGCGCAGCGCCGAATAAGCGCGCAGCACCAGCGGCGCGGCCATCACCAGCAGCACGGCTACCAGCCCTACACGCAGCGCACCACGCATCAGCCGCTTTAATCTGGTTACCAATACGCTATACTCCACTACGATCCATGATCGCGTTCATGATGAGTGTAGCGCCCCTCTCGGCGCAGGGCCATCCCCCTCATGTACTGCATGGGGGCGCCTGGCCGCCGTCTGGCCGCCGGGGCCGCAGGAAAGGAACAGTGTAGCATGCCAGAGCTGGCGATTATGATCGAGGGACAAAACGGCCTCAACTGGCCGCGCTGGAAGCGCATCGCCCATGCGGTCGAGGACCTGGGTTTCACCGGGTTGTACCGCTCCGATCACTATACCAACGCCGGGCCGCCCGATCTCGACTCGCTGGAGCTGTGGATCTCGCTGGCCTGGCTTGCCGACCACACGGCCCGCATCGAGTTCGGACCGCTGGTCTCGCCCCTCTCGTTCCGCCACCCCACCATGCTGGCCCGCTACGCCCGCGACGTGGACGACCTCTCCGGGGGTCGGCTGCACTTCGGGCTGGGGGCGGGCTGGCAGGAACGTGAGCACACCAACTTCGGCCTTGACCTGCTCGACGTGGAGGGCCGCTTCCGCCGTTTTGAGGAGGGCCTGACCGTCATCACGCGGCTGCTGCAGGGGGACGGCCCGGTCGATTTCGCCGGCGAGTTCTACACGCTGCGCGGGGCGGTGCTGCTGCCCCGTCCGGCGCGGCCCGGCGGCCCCCCGATCCTGATCGGCGGCAACGGCGAGCGCCGCACCCTGCCGCTGGTGGCCCGCTTTGCCTCGATGTGGAATGCGGTGTATATCCCGCCGGCACGCCTGCGCGAGCTGAACGCCCGCCTCGACGAGCTGCTGGAGGCCGCAGGCCGCCACCCCGCCGATGTCCACCGCTCGATCATGACCGGGCTGATCTTCGGGCGCGATGATGCCGAGGTGGGGCGCAAGCTCGCTGCCCGCCCCACACCGACCACCCGTGAGGACCTGCGCGCGCGCGGCGTCGTGGTCGGCACACCCGCCGAGGTGGTTGATCATCTGGGGCAGCTCGGCGAGGCGGGCGCGGCCCGTGTGATGCTCCAGTGGCTTGACCTGGATGACCTGGACGGCCTGGAGGCGCTGGCCTCCACCGTCCTGCCGCAGCTTCGCTAATCAGCGAGAGGGGGATACATGGGCAGCATCAAGTTCTATTCCAGCACCGGTGATGACGGAACCACCGGTCTGCTCGGTGAGGGGCGCGTCAAGAAGTATCACCCGCAGCCGGAGGCTTACGGCGATGTCGACGAAGCGCAGGCCGCGCTGGGCGCTGCCCGTGCCGTGATGCGTGACGCACAGGCGGCGGCGGTGGTGCTCCAGGCGCAGCGCGACCTCTACCATCTGATGGCCGAGCTGGCCGCCACGCCCGACGTTCAGGCGGCCTTCCGCCGCATCGACGCGGCGCGTGTGGCCTGGGTCGAGGCCCAGACCGATCACTACGGCGACCGGCTGAATCTACCGCCGGAATTCGTCATCAGCGGCGACAGCCTGCCGGGGGCCGCGCTGGACGTGGCCCGCACGGTGGTGCGCCGCGCCGAGCGCCGCGTGGTGCGCCTGCTCGATGAGGGGATCATCACCAACACGGAGCTGGTGCGCTATCTCAACCGGCTGTCGTCGCTGTGCTTCGTGCTGGCCCGCTACGAAGATGCCCTGGCCGGTTCAGGCCGGGTGACGCTGGCGAAAGGTGATCAGGGATAACCAATGGCAGGGGATGTTTTCCATAAGAACGTGGTGATCATCACCGGGGCCTCCAGCGGCATCGGCGCCGAGATGGCCCGCCAGCTCGCCGATCAGGGAGCCTGGCTGGCGCTGGCTGCCCGTAGCACCAAAAAGCTGGAGGCTGTCGCTGCGGAGGTGCGCAGGCGCGGGGGCCGTGCGCTGGTGGTCCCCACCGACGTGACCGACCGGGCCGCCTGCCGGGCGCTGATCGAGCGCACCGCCGCCGAATACGGCCGCATCGACACGCTGGTCAACAACGCCGGGGTCGGCATGTGGTCACTGCTGGAGGAGCTTCAGGACATCGACGTGCTGGAACGGCTGATGCGCGTCAACTACCTGGGCAGCGTCTATCCCACCTATTATGCGCTGCCCTATCTGCGCGAGTCGCGCGGGCGGCTGGCGGCTGTCTCCAGCGTGGCCGGGCGCACCGGCGTGCCCACTCGCAGCGGCTACAGCGCCAGCAAGCACGCACAGGTCGGCTTCTTCGAGTCGCTCCGTGTGGAGCTGATGGGCAGCGGCGTCAGTGTGACGTTGCTGTTCCCCGATTTCGTCTCCACGGGGGTGCACACGCGCAACATCGGCCCGGACGGCAGGCCGCTGGGCGAGTCGCATCACGTAGATTACAGCCGCGTGATGAGCACTGAGACCTGCGCCCGCCTGTGCATCGATGCGCTGGCGCGCCGCAAACGGCAGGCGATCCTCTCCACCCGCGGCAAGGTCGGGCAGTGGATCAAGCTGATCGCCCCCGGCGTGATCGACCGTATCGCCCGCCGTGCCATCGAGCGAGGGCGCTAGGTGGTGCAGCCATCCGCCCGCTGCGGGGCTGATGAGATCGCTGCGCGGCTGGCTGCGGGGGGCGGCTGGCCCCCGCCTGCCGGGGCGGTTGGCATCGGCCTGGGCGGGTTGATCGCCACCTCCCTTGCTGCGGCGGTGGATATCAACCGCGTGCTGGCCGGGGAGGCATCGCGGCTGGCCGGGCTGGCCCAGCTTGCGATGCTGGTGCTGGCAGCTCTGCCGTTGATCGCGGGCCTGCTGACGGGCTGGCGTCTGCGCACCGACATGACCCGCGACCTGATCCCCGCCGGGACGCCGCGCCGCGTGGTCATGCAGGGTTATGCCCTGGGGATGCTGATCCGCCTGCGGCTGCCGCTGGCCGTTGCGCTGGCGCTGATCCCCGCGGCGGTTGGCGGGCTGCTGGCGCGCTATCTCGGCTCCGTACAGGCTCCCGCAACAGGGGATATCGGCGAGCTGCTGGGGCTGTTCGCCGGGCTGGGGGTGGGCCTGCTGGAGCTGAGCCTGGTGGGGGCCGTCATCGGCGCGCTGGAGGCGCTGCGGGCGCAGCCGCTGCCCGTGATGATGCTGCGCATCCTCATGCCGCTGCTGGCCATCGGCGGTCTGCTGATCGCCATCCTGGCGCTGGCCGGGTCTGGCCCGGGCAGCCTGACCATCCTGGCCGGGCTGGCCCTGCTGGTGCTCCCCTGGGGATTGGCCTATCTGCTGCTGCATCCTGCACGGGTGCGCTGACCTGTTGGGGGTATACCTCGCCAGTTGTAATGGTGAGATGGACGAACGGAGGTTGGTCGGGGGGATGCGGCAAACGGCCGTCAGCCCAGATGCTCGCGGAAGAAGGCGGTGACACGCTCCCGGTAGGCCTCTGGCTCCAGCCGATGCGCCTCGCGGTGGCCCGCGCCAGGCACGCGCCACAGGGTTTTCGGCTCCCTGCAGGCGGCAAACAGCGCATCCTGCGCGGCGATGGGCACGAACGGGTCGGTGTCACCATGGATGAACAGCACGGGGCGCGGGCTGATCGCGGCGACGTGCGGCAGCGGGCTGGCCTCCACCAGGTTCGCCCCGCACCGCAGGCCGGCCAGCCATAACGCCAGCCGTGCCAGCAGCCTCAGCGGACGCCCGGTCTGCCCGCGCAGCGCCCCTTCGACGGCGTGCCGTGGATACACGAAGCCGCCGTCACACACCACGCAGGCCGCCCGCGCGTCCTGCGCGGCGGCCCGCAGCGCCACCGCCCCGCCCATCGAGAAGCCCATCAGCCCCACGCGGCTGACGCCCCGCGCCGCCAGGAAGTCCAGCGCGCCCAGTATATCTGCCATCTCGCGCACGCCCAGCGTGCAGCAATCCCCCTCGCTGCCCCCGTGTGCCCGCCAGTCAATCTGCAGCACGTCCAGCCCGGCGGCGTCGAAGGCGGGCAGCAGGTAGCTGTCGCCATCCATGCTGCCGTTGATGCCGGGGCAGAAGATCACCACCGGGCGGCCCCCGGTGCCGGTCAGCCGCCCCGAAATGCGCAGGCCGTCACGGGCCGCGATCGTCACCGGCGTGGAGGTCAGCCCGTAGCGTTCCGGCGGGTCCGCGGGGTCGGGGGCGCGCCGCCCGATGATCTGCCCGGCCAGCAGCCAGGCCGCAGCAAAGAGGATGGCGGCGGCGAGGGCCACAACCGCCGTCATGACGATCAGCAGGGAAGCGAAGGGGACGGTCATCTCACCCTAGTCCAGCCGCCGCACCGTGATGCTCAGCAGCCGGTCGCCGCCCTCACCGGGGTTGAGCGGGTTGGCCTCGTAGGCGGTGATCTGCTCCAGCACGTCCATGCCAGAGAGCACCTCCCCGAAAATGGTGAACTCGGCATCCAGATGCGTGGCCGGCCCATAGGTGATGAAGAACTGGCTGCCCGCCGAGTCGGGGGCGCTGCCACGCGCCATCGAGAGCAGCCCGGCGCGGTCAAAGCTCAGCCCGCGTGCGATATAGGCCTCACTGTCGTTCTCATCGGGCACGCTGTAGCCCGGCCCGCCCAGCCCCGTGCCGCTGGGGTCGCCCGTCTGCGCCACAAAGCCAGGGATCACGCGGTGCCACACGATGTCATCGTAATAGCCAGAGCACGCCAGGAAAGCGAAGTTATTGACCGTCTGCGGCGCGATATCCGCAAACAGGTCCAGCACGATCGTGCCCTTCTCGGTCTCGATCCAGGCGCGGTACTGCCCTGCCGGGTCGATCACCAGCGGCGGGGTTTCTCCGTATGCGATCTCGGTGAGGGCGATCTCGCGGAATACGTTCAGGCCCTCTGCATCAAGCGGCGGCGGGTAGAGCGGCAGGGCATTGATGAATGCGACCGGCGCCCCCGGTACCCTCGCGTCGAGGATCGGGATCATCTTCTTGACCACCGCCTCCTCAAAGTCCCCGGCCTTCAGGTTGGCGATCAGCTCCTCCCCATCCACCCCGGCCCGGTCTGCGTAGCCGCTCAGCACGCTGTATAGATCATCATCAGCCAGGTCCTTCCACTCCGCCTGATTCGCATACAGCAGATCGATCATCGCCCAGTAGGCATCCGGCCCGCCCAGTGCACCGGATCCCTCGGCCGCCTGCGCCGCCACGGCAGAGCTGGTCGGCTCCGGCAGTGGCAGGGGCCGAAACACCAGCCGGACGTCGTCATGCTGCGCCAGCAGATCGGCAGCGCCCTGCATCAGCGCGCTGCACGACGCGCAGGCAAAATCGTTGTAAACGATCAGCGTCACAGCGGCGTCAGCCGGGCCGCGCACATAATCCTCCTCGGTCACCACCAGCAGCGTATCCACCGGGGCGGTGTAGGGTGCCGCCTGCGGCGCCGGGAACTCATCGCAGAAGTCGGTCCCGCTGACCGGGATCGAAGCCCCCGCCAGCGACTCCAGAGCCGCCGGGTCAGCCTGGCTCACCGGCCCTTCCTCCCCGGCGGACTCTGTGCCGGACTCAGCAGCATCCCCCGCAGCCCCGCCGCAGGCAACCAGCAGCAGCGCGGCGCTCAATGCGGCGATCGCGATCGCCTGTCGTTTACTCGGCCTGTGCACGCTCTTTTCTTCTCCTTACCACAGCCCCGTCAAGCGGGTGTTCCATTTCAATCACCTGCCCCTGGATGCCGTGTGCCTCGTCCGAGGCGAGGAAGATCGCCGCCCCAACGATGTCATCTGCCTCCAGGATCGGATCCTTATCCATGATCGCAGCGCGCTGGGCAGTGCGCACCTTGCCGGGGTTGATGATGTTCACCCGGATGTTGTCGGCGCGGCCTTCCTGTGCGCAGGCTTTGGTCAGCCCTACCAGCCCCCATTTGCTGGCGCTGTAGGCCGCATGCAGCGGATGCGCCCGCGACCCAAACGTAGAGCCGATGTTGATGATCGCCCCCCCGCCGTTGGCCTGCATCACCTTCCACACGTGCTTGGTGCACAGGAAGGGGCCACGCAGGTTCACACCCATCAGCCATTCCCAGGTGTTCAGCGAAGTGGCCCATATCGGCTTGATCATCCCGGCACCCGCATTGTTCACCAGCACATTAATGCAGCCGAAGGACTGCGCGGCCTGATCCACCATCGCCCGCACCTGCTCCTCCTCGGTCACGTCGGTCACGGCCACCACAGCCCGCCGCCCCAGTGCACGTATCTGCCCGGCGACCTCCTCCAGCAGGTCTTTTGTGCGAGCCGCCAGCACCAGGTCTGCCCCCTCACGGGCAAACGCCAGCGCAATCGCCCGTCCGATGCCCTTGCTGGCCCCGGTCACGATCGCTACCTTATCCTTCAAACGCATTCCAGACCCCCTCACACTCACACCGCCGTACGATACCGGCAGAAACAAAGCCACCGCTATGTGGCTCTCGATCGTTCATACAAATAAGAAACACCCCGCCATGCCGCCTGTGACGGCTGACAGGGCCGGTTCATGCTCAGCCCGTGATGAAGCCGTGCTTCTTCAGCCAGGCCTCCAGCTCCTCGGCGCTGGCCTCGGTGATCATGCTGCCGCGATCGATACCGCGCGGACTGGCGCCCGGGGGCAGCGGGGCGGGGTCCTCAAAGGGCAGGTCCTCCCCGCGCCGGGCCACGATGATCGTCGGCACCGATTTGAACCCGGTCCACTCGATCACACGGCGCTCCATCTCCGGGTCCCTGTCGATCAGGATCGTACGCGGGGCCAGGCCGTGTCTCTCGAAAACTTGCTCGGCCCTGCCCTGATAGGGGCAGTAAGTTGAGCGTGCGTAGACGACGATCTCCTTATCCACAGAAAACACTCCTCGGTTGGGGTCAGGGTGTTTCGGGGGGACCGCCGACGGGCAGCTCACCGCGCAGGAAGCACAGCACGCCCTCGGCGATGCCCTGCGCCACCACGTCAGGGCTGCCAGTCAGGAAGTCACGGTCGAGGTACAGAAAGCCGATCTCGATGATCGCGCCCGGTGTTTCGGCACCGATCTCGGCGAAATTGTGGTAGCGCGTCATATCGTAGGTGATGCTGGGGTGCAGCGGCAGACCGGTGATCGCGCCGTAGCGGTCTATCAGGCAGCTCACCAGCTGCTGATCTTCCTCCAGGGTACTGGAGGCTTCAAAGCTGGCGACCTTGAACCCGGTGGCCAATTCGTTAACGTACCCGCATGAGTCGGCATGGATCGATACCATAGCCAGGGCGCGGTAGCCGGAGAGCCGTTCGTCGAACTCGTCGAGCAAGTCCACCTGATAACCCTCGGCCTCCAGCAGATCAACGACGCGCACGGCCACCGCCTCGTTGACGTCGCGCTCGGTCAGGCCATCATCGCACACCGCGCCGGGGTCTGGCAGCCCGGTAGCGGGGAAGATACCGCGGTGGCCACTCACGATGCCGATGTTGTTCAGAGCGGGCGGCGCTGCGGTGGCAACGGGGGCGGCGGGCACAGCGGCAGTCGGCACAGCCTCCATCACCTGCGTGGCACGCGCAATGGCGAGCTGCAGGCTGGATTCGGCGGGCAGGAATGCGTTCGGCGTCCACCAGGTGAACATGGTCGCGACCACCCCTGCGCTCAGCAGCATCAGCGCCAGCGAGCCGATCACCATGCGCAGCTCTGTCATCATATCTGCGCCAGACATGCGGGGGGCCGGTCGCTGCCGGTACGACTCGAACTCCAGCGGCCCGGCGGACGCGGCATCGTCTGCCGCCTGCTCAGCGGCGGGAGGCATGGCTGGCTCCGGCTCCTCCCCCACCAGCTCGAACTCCTCACCAAGCGCCGGCAGCATATCCGGCTCATAGGGGGCTGGCTCAGGGGGCGGCGGAGACGGCTGCGGCTGCCGGAAAGGCGTGTAGGGCGTAACGACGGGCGGGCGCTCTTCAACCCGGTGGCGTGCCGGGCGTGCCCCGAAGGGCTGCGCGCGCTCCTCGTCATCACGTTCGCCCAGCGGGCGGCGGGTGGGGGTGGGATCGTCGCTCATGGGTTTATGATAGCGCACCCTGCACATGATTGCTATCCGCACCACCGCCTGGCTCTCCCCCGGCTGGACAGCCCGCGCCGGGCCGTGTAAGATGGAGATGACGCGATCGTCGGCCCGGCAGTGCCGGGGGAGGGTGACGGGATGGCGAAGGTCTCGAAGTTCGATCGGGTGCTGCAGCACGCCCGCGAGGTCAAAGCACGCCACGAGGACGACCTGCTGCGGCGACCCGGCGTGGTGGGCGTGGGGGTTGGCCTGCGTCGCTCTGGCGGCACGCTGACCGACGAAGTGGCTATTGTGGTCATGGTGCGTAACCGCGCCGAGATCGACGCGCTGGGGCCAGAGTATGCCCTGCCCGACGAGATCGAAGGGGTGCCGGTCGATATCCAGGAGACGGGTGAGATCAGCGCCCACTGAGGGCGGGCCTCGATGAAAGGACGGGGACGGCCCTCAGAGACCGTGCCCGCAATCTAGAGCGTGTTATGAAGTTCCTTCAGGCTAATCCATGCCTGAGGAGATCTCACCCCCACGCCTCATTGCGCCCGGCGCTTCCCCCTCTCCACGTGTGGAGAGGGGGTAACAGACCGCAGCCCCGCGGGGGTGAGGTATCTGTGAGGCACAACGCAGCGTCAGAGTAGTTCTTAACAGCCTCCAGCGGTATCAATGCCCGTGTCACGTTACTCCTTGAGCGCGCGGATGTTCTGCTCCACCACGACCGCGCGCGGGTCATCCACCGACTTTAGCAGGCGGTAGCTGCGCTCGTAGTGCTCCAGCGCCAGCACACGCGACCCGGTGCGCTCGTACAGCATCGCGATATTGTTCAACGTCGAGGCCTGCCCCTGCGGGTCGTTCAGCTTCTCTTTGAGCGCCAGGCTGCGCTTAAAGTGATCCAGTGCGCGGCTCGTCTCCCCGCGGTTCAGGTGCACAATGCCGATGTTATTCAGCGCGTTAGCCTGCCCGGCTTCGTCGCCCAGGTTCGCGTAGATCGCCAGGCTGCGGTGATACGCCTGCAGCGCCTCATAATCGTCGCCCATGCTCTCGTACACCGCCCCGATATTGAGATAGGTCTGCGCCTGCCCTCGCCGGTTGCTCAGCACGTTGTACATATCCAGCACGCGCTCAAAGATGTTGAGTGCCTCGTCCCAGCGCTGCTGCCAGTACAGCACACCGGCCAGGTTATTCATCGTGCTGGCGATGTCCTCAGGCACCCCGATCTGCTGACGCAGCGCCAGGCTGCGCCGGTAGTAGCTCTCCGCCTGTTCGTACTCGCGCTCGCGCTCGTAGATCGCCCCCAGGTTGTTGAGCGCATTGGCCTGCCCGGCGGGGTCGCCCAGCGTCTCGCTGATATGCAGGCTGCGCTCGAAGCAGCGCCGCGCCTCGGCCAGGTTGCCCAGCACCGTCTGAGCATAGCCCAGGTCGCTCAGGTACATGTGCTCGCGCACCACGTCCCCGTCCGCCGTGGCGGTCTCAATCGCCGAGTTCGCCAGCGTCACAAAGTGCGACCACAGCCCGCGCCGCTCAAAGTAGGCCATCAGCACATCGGCAAACGCGATCGAGGCCGTGGGGTCCTGCTCGGCGGCCTGATGATAGGCGAACAGCACCTGCCCGATCTGGACGTCGATCGCCTCGGTCTCAGCAGGATATCCTTCCAGCAGCTTGAGATAGTGGGTGCGCACGCGCTGGGCTGCCTCAAGGAGCTCGGCGGGGCGCACCAGCCGGCGCAGGTGATCGCGCATCGCCCGATGCAGCGCGTAGTACCCGCCGGGGTGACGCTGCAGCACGGCCGTCTCGACCAGCACTTCGAGCAGGCGGGCGCTCTCACTGACGGGCATGTCCCAGCAGGCGGCGGCAGCCTCCACCGAGAAGGGAATGCCGGTCCCGGCGGCCACGGAACCCAGCAGGGCGGTGCGCCGCATCTGCTCAGAGCCAAAGCGCGAGAGCACGATGTTCACCACCAGCCCCAGCGCGTTGCTGCGCACACGGGGGTCGTCGGTCTTGAGCATGGCGATCGGCCCCTGGTCGTCGCGCAGCACCTCCAGCAGGCGCAGCCAGGTGATACCCTGGCGTGCCTGCCCGCCCACCAGCGCCAGCGCCAGCGGCTGATGACACAGCCGCGTGATGATCTCCCTGATAGTGGGGAGATAAATGTCAGGCAGGATACCCGCCCATTCGGTCAGCAGGGTTAGCGCCTCGTCATCGCGCAGCTTGTTGATGGCATAGCGGCGCGCCCGCAGTGCGCTCAAATTGTCCAGGTTGTCGGTGGTGATCAACCGCACGCAGCGTGGCCCCCCCACGTTGAGCGCGCGCACCTGCTCTACGTCGCTCGCGTCATCGATGATCAGCAGGCAGCGCCGGTCGCTCAGCATCTGGCGGAGAGCACTGGCCCGGCTGTTTGTGTCGGGTATGTGGTTTAGATCGTTGCCCAGCGCCTCGCCCCAGAGGCGCTGCGCGTGTTGAGGGTCCTCATCACGACTCAGTGAGACCCACAGCACGCCGTCCGGGAACTCGGCCAGGATGTCAGAGTCGTGGGCCAGCGCGATCGCCAGCGAGGTCTTGCCCGATCCGGGGGGACCGTGCAGGGTCAGGGGGTGAGGCAGTGCACTGGAGCTGTCGAGGAGCTGGCGCTTCAGCGCATACAGCTCGGTGCGTGGCACGAAGTAAGGCGGCAGGTCGGGCACCAGGTAGGGTACATTTCGGCTCAGCGGCCCGCTCACCAGGCGGAACTTGTCCGGGTTGGCGCTCGGAGCCGGTTCAGCGGCAGAGGGTGGGCTGGGGGTGGTGCCTGCGTCATCAACCATCATCGATCACCTCTCCGGGCCGGTCGGCTGATCTGCCCGTCAGTTGTACAGCAGAGAGTAACCTCGCCACGAGTATAGCATAAGCCCGCGGACCCTGCTCAACGCTGATTCGCATCTACCGCCGCCGCCCCCTGCGATTTCCGGTGTATAATCCATGCCATTCGTCACAGCACACGAGGAGATCGATGAGCTTCATCACCGCGCTGACCTATCCGTTCAAGGACCGCGAGTGGCCGGGCAAGCTGGGGGTGACCCTGCTGGTCGCCGCCATCCCGCTGCTGGGCTTCTTCCTGATCAAGGGCTGGGAGTTCGAGACCAGCGTGCGCGTGCGCCGCGGCGACCCGTACCCGCTGGCAGCGTGGCATGACCCCGGCAAAAAGCTGTGGCGCGGGCTGGTGATCCGCTTTGCCGAGATCCTGTACAACATCCCCACCTATATCATGCTGATCCTGGGCCTGATCTGGTGGATCGGCCTGTTTGTGCGCTATCTGCGTGGGGAGCTGACGACGCTGCAGAGCTTCACCGATCTGTTCGTGCAGTCGCTGGCCCCACGGCTGGGTATGCTGGCGGCAACGGCGCTCTATGCGCTGCTGGCCAACATCCTCTACTGGTCTGGCTACCTGCGCTATATCGAGACCGGGCGCTTCTCCGCCTTCTTCGACATCCTGCCCAATCTGCGGCTGGCCTTCCGCACGGTGTGGGATGACATTCTGGTGGCGATCTATCTGCTGGTGCTGGGGCTGCTCACCGGGCTGCTGGGCACGCTGCTGACCGCCGCGCTGGGCGCGACAGGGGTTGGGGTGGCCCTGGTGCCGGTGCTTATCCCGGCGCTGACGCTGACCATCGTGAGCTGGTTCACCGGCTACCTGTTCGGCGTGCTGGCCATCCGCACGCTGGGGGAGGGCGCCCCCGCCGCGCGGTGAGGGCCGATCTCCTGACTCACCCCGCAGCCCCGGCCTGCCCGCCGATCAGCCTGCCGCGCAGCCGCGCGGGCAGCATCGCGCCGAGCTGCCGCTGCTCATCGGGTGTGAAGGGCCGCAGCAGGAAGACCGCCGCGGCGTACACCGGCACCGCGACCACCGCCGCCAGCCACATATTCACCCCGTTCAGCAGCCAGGCCGCCGCCCCCATCGCCGCCCCGGCCAGCCACAGACGCCCCACCACCGCCGCCCAGTTGACGCGCCCCAGCTCTTTCAGGATCACCAGGTAGAACAGCGCCAGCAGCACCCCCTCCGAGAGGATCGCGATCACCGCCGCCGCCGGGTAGGAATAGCGCGGGATGAAGATCAGGTTGGCGATGATGTTAAAGGCCGCCCCCACGGCGAACGCGATCGTCAGCGTGCGCTGCCGGTTGAGCGCGATGATCACGTACTGTGTCACGCTGTTCAGCCAGCCGATTACCATCGCCCAGATGAAGATTTGCGTGGCGATGGCCCCGTGCGGCAGGTACTGCGGCCCGCCCAGCACGTTGATCAGGAAATAGGCCAGCAGCGTGGTCAGCACGGCAGCTGGCACCGCGATCAGCGTCATCAGCTTGAGCGCCAGGATGTACGAGCGTTTCAGCGCCGGGCGGTCTGACTGCGCCTGGCGGCTCATCACCGGGAACAGCGCCTGCGTGAACAGCGATGGGATGATGCCGATCGTGTCCACCCAGGTGTACACCACGCTGTACCAGCCCACCACCACACTACCCTTGATCGCCTCCAGCAGGATCACGGCGATGCGGAAGAACACCGTCGCCAGCAGGTGGTTGATCATCAGCGGGAAGGACTCGCTCAGCGCCGCCCGCCGTATGCCCCGATCGGGCGCCCAGCTTGGCTTGAAGAACAGCCGCACGCTCAGAGTCCCCAGGATGGCCAGCGTGATCGCATTGACCACCACGCTCACCACCGCCAGCCCGATGATCCCCCAGCCCAGCAGCAGCGCCAGCACGCCCAGCGTCGCCGTCAGGAAGGCGCTCACCGTCTGGATCGCAGCGGGATATTCGGCCTTCTCGAAGGCATAGAACAGCGCCGTCAGCCCCGTGCTGATCGTCGAGAAGAACAACCCGCCATACAGCAGCCCGATCGTCCAGATCACCTCGGCGCTCAGCGGCTCGGCGATGGTAGCCCCCCACGTCCCGATCGGCCCGCTCGCCAGCACCTGCCGTACCAGGATGAAGCCCGCCAGCGCCGGGATGCCGATCACGGCCAGCGCCAGCCGCAGCAGTGTGGTGTTGACCAGGTAGCGGTTAGCCTCGTCCTTATGCCGCGCCACCTCGCGCATCAGGTAGGTGTTCAGCCCGAAGTTGGCCAGTATCTCGAACCAGCCCCAGATCACGATCGCGTAGCGGTATTCGCCCGCGCCGCCCGGCCCCAGCACGCGCAGCATCACAAAGGTCAGCGCGAACAGGATGCCCTTGTTGAACAGGTTCAGCACGATCGGTGTGATGGTGTTTTTGGCCACACGCTGCGCGTCCCCGGCGGAGTCCGGCTCGCGGTAGGTGCGCCGCCACAGCCACACCGCCCCGGCGAAGATCAGCAGCAGCCCGGCCATGAACGAGGTGAACGCCCCGAAGCGCACCGAATCCGGGCTGTACTTCAGCCGCACCGTCCACGCGCCCGGCCCCAGGTACACCCCGATGAAGTTCCCGCTGACGAGTCGGACGGGCACCTCCACCTCGTCCGCATCGCTCCCCCCGATCGGGCGCACCCAGGCCCGCCAGCCGGGGAAGTGGCTCTCGGAGAGCACCAGCCAGCTCTCGCCCTCAACCGCCGCATCGACCCAGGCCTCACCGGGCCGGTAGATCGTCACCGCCGCCGGGGTCCACGTCGATGGCGTGCCGGGAGGCAGGTCGGCGCGCTCACGCTCGGCCAGCGGCTGGGCCTCCAGGGTGGCGGCGTCGATCAGCACGTGGGCGCGCACGTCGCTGCGCAGCACCTCCTCACCGAAAGAATCAAAGTAAACGCGCGTGCTGGCAAAGGGCAGGGTGAACGCGCGCGGCAGCGCCCCCAGGTTCTCATAGATGCGCACCGCCTGATCCTCATAGGCCAGCGCGTATTTCGGGCTGTCGATCACCTCCTCGGTGACGATGTAGCGCACATTGAGCAGGTCCAGCAGCGGCGAGTCCAGCGCCAGCGGATCGGTGGTGTACAGCGGCGCGATGCGGTTGTAGGGCAGGTCGGGCTGCGCGGTGATCGCCGCCATGTACGCGGCATACTGGCCGGGGATCAGCGAGTCGTATCCCGCCGCATCCTGCAGGCCGTGTATCCAGCCGATGTTGGCGTTCATCGTGTCCGCGCCCGGCTCCTCATACGCCATGAATCGGAACGGCTCCCCGCCCGCGGCGCGCTCCTTCAGCCAGCCGATCGCGGGCGGCACAGCCTCCAGCAGCGTTGGATCGGAGGCCGGGGCAAACCCGGCGAACGGCACGGCCAGATCGACTGCCAGAACCACCGCGGCGAAGGCCGCCCACAGGCTCTCGCGCTGCGTCCCGATCCATCGTGAAGCCCGCGCTGCCAGCAGCAGCGTGCCGCCTGAGAGGATCAGCATCAGCGCCAGCCACAGGGCGTTGGCCGCCTCGTAAGAATAGAAGGCGCGGGCGTCGGGGAAGGCGGTGTTGGCCAGCGCCAGCCCGTTGAAAGCACGCTCCACCAGCCCCGCAATGCGGTCGTACAGCAGGCGGCTGGCCGCCAGCCCCGCCGCGCTCAGCAGCCCCCCACCGATCGCCAGCCATCCCACCCCGCTGATCAGCCGTTCCGACCGGCCGTGTCCGTTCTGGGCACCCTCGCGGATGACCTGCGCGCCGAACCCGGCCAGCACAGCCATCGCGAGCGTCAGCGGCCACACCCAGCGGAAGATCGCCCGTGACTGATCGATGAAGGGCAGGGTATGGTACAGCAGCGAGTAGAACGGTGTGCCGAACACGATCAGCACCGCCACGACCGCCAGCGCCGCGAAGATCAGCCGGTAGGGGCGGCCCGGCCCCTCGGCGCCCACCTGCCGCGCGTAACCCGATCGGGGGCGCAGCGCGGCGATCAGCCCGTGCGTCACCGCGATCAGCGCCAGCAGCAGCGGCAGCAGGCCCATGTAAGCGCCGCCCTCCACGTAGTTCTTGATGCCCCACTCGGTCGTGTGGATCGGCGCACCAAGCGCGTTGACCGTGATCGCCGTCTGCCGCCAGGTGAACACGTCGAAGTAACTATGGTGCGCCGGGCTGCCGTAGAAGTTGGGCATCAGGAAGGCCAGGGCCTGGCGCGGCGGATAGGCGAAGCTCAGGATCTCGGACAGCGTGTTCCCGCCCACGCGGGCACTGCGGCTGGCCAGCTCAACCGAGGGGATGATCTGCACCGCGCCCAGGGCCAGCCCCACGCCCACCAGCGCCAACAGCCAGGCCCCACGCACGGCCACGCGCCGCAGGGTGTGCCGCCAATCGCCCCGCCCCGCGATCAGCTCGGCCAGCAGCCGCGCGGCGGCGTAGAAGGCCATCACCAGCAGCGTGTAATACAGCGCCTCGGCGTGCCCGGCCAGCGCGGCCATGCCCAGCACCCCGGCTCCCAGTGCTGCCCAGGGCAGCGATGCCGGGCGGCCCCGCAGGGGGGCCTGCCGGATTGTCAGCTCGATCAGCGCCAGCAGCAGCGGCAGCCACACCGCTGTAGCCACGATCATCGTGAACACCACCCGCGCCAGGAAGAAGCCGCTCATCTGGTAGGCGATGGCGGCGATCAACGCGCCCGGCCTGCGGATGCCCAGCATGCGCGCCAGCACGGTCATCGCCAGCCCGGCGGCCCAGAGCTGGCTCACGGCGAACCAGCCGTAAGCGGCGGGGATCGGCAGGATCAGGAACAGCAGGTTGAACGGGTACAGCGCCGAGCTCTGCCCCGCCGCCAGGAAGGGCGACCCGCCCAGGATGTAGGGCTGCCACAGCGGCAGCTCGCCGCTGCGGAGCTGCTCGCGGGCGAAGGTTTTCCACACGTAGTTCTCCAGCACCAGGTCGGAGAGCAGCATGTTGTGCGGCTCGCCCGCGCCAACCTGAACAGCCAGCGAGCGGTACGGCTCGAAGCGGTACAGGTTCTCGGCGGGCAGCAGGGTCCGCCCGCCCAGGGTTTGCGGGAAGTAGAAGATCAGCGGGATCAGCAGCAGGATGGCCGCGATCAGCAGGTCCGGTAGGGCTTTCCGCAGGCGTTCTTGCATGGTCACCGTCTGCCAGTTATAAGGGCGCAGCCGGGTGGCGTGCGCCCTGTGGTCAGGTGACTCTAGTCTATCGCAGGCGTGGGGGATCGCCAAGCCGGGCGGCCCGGCTCACTTCGGGGTGGTGATCACCACGAACACAAACGCGCGGCCCTGCTCCTGCTCCACCTGGCGGAAGAACGGACAGGTCACGCAGTCGCGCGGCTTCCGGTAGAAGGCCCCGCCGATGCCGGTATCACACAGCGTGCCGTGCTGCATCCAGCAGTAGCGCCCGGCGTTCACCCCGTCATTGACTCCGGCGAAGCGCGTGTCGCGCGGCACAGGGCAGGTCGAGTCCGGGTTATCCGGCCCCTGCCCGCAGTTCAGCACTTCCCAGCAGTTTTGAGGCTTGAAATCCACCATGCCCTCCCGCGCATCTGCTGATCGCTGTACCGTCATCGTACACCGAGCGGGCTGTGGAGGGGTAGGGTAATAGGTCACTCTATCCGGTTATTTTTGTACCGGCCCGCTGCGCGGGTCAGGGGGATAGAATCGTCATCAGCCCCGCACCGATCACCCCCGCCAGCACGATAACGCCCAGCACGGGCACAAGGATGCGGCGAAGCTCGGGTGCGCCAGCGGCGGCTGCAATGACGGCCTTGCTGATGGTGTTCGTCACTGCTGCGATCGTCGTGGCGGCAGCCGCCACCTGTAAAGCGATCTGGCCGCCGGCGGCCAGTTCACCGGCGCTCAGCGTGATGGCGTTGACATCGGTCAACCCCGCGATCAGGCTGGCGATGTACACGCCTGTGGTGCCGAAGAAGACCTGTGCGATCTGGACGGCCATCAGCACTACGGCAAACATCAGCCCAAACGTAACGGCAGTGGTGAGCTTGAGCGGGTTGCTCACCTGTACATCGTGCGGTTCTGCTTTCTCGCCCATGGTCAGGCGGTGACGCCTCCGCAGGTACAACACCATGCCCATCCCGGCGATCAACATGGCTCCCAGCGGCGCCAGCACGCGCGGCACCGCCGCCGGGTTGACCACCAGCAGCAGCACCAGCACGCGCGGGAACATGATCGTCGAGGCCAGCACAATGGCGCGGGCGAATTCGTTTGAGAGCTCTGGCATCTCGCGGCTGCGTGAGGCGAAGCTGAGGGTGGTCGCCGTGCTGCTCACAATGCCGCCCAGCAGCCCCGTCAGCTCGGTGCCTCGCTCAGCGCCCAGGGTCTTCATCAGCACGTAGCCGGCGAACCCGATGCCGGAGATGAGCACCACGAACAGCCAGATCTCAAACGGGTTGAGGATGTCGTACGGCCCAAGAGTCTCGTTGGGCAGCAGCGGCAGGATCACCAATGAGACAATGCCAAACTCCAGCGTCACACGCAGATCGTTGGCGCTCATACGACGCACGGTCTCGTGTAGCGGTAGCTTGAGCGAGAGCAGTAGCGCGGTGATCACCGCCAGCGCGGCGGCCAGCTCCGGCAGGTCCCATACCACCATGCTGCCGAACAGGAAGGTGAGCAGCACCGCCACCTCTGTGGTGATGCCGTCCTCCTCATGCGTGCGGAACAGCCCGCCCGCGTAGCTGGTCACCACCAGCAGGATCACCCCGCCCAGCGACAGGATCAGTGGCAGCAGGCCGAATGGCTCAACCAGGAACGCCGTCACCGCTCCCAGCAGCGCGATCAGCGAGAAGGTACGAATCCCGGCGAAGTCGGGTGTGCCGGTGTGCTGCTGGATGAACTCGCGCTCCAACCCGATCAGTGCCCCCAGCAGCAGCGCAACGGCGAAGCGCCACCACGGCTCAAGCTGAATCAGCTCGCTCATACCCCCTGCCTTCTGTGTGGTTCTCCCGTCAGTCTATCCGATCAGCTCTCGCCAGTAAAGTACAGGGCCGCGCGGCTTTACCTGTTCGCGGCCCTGCATACCTGGTTGCAATTCCGGGAAAGGGATTACCCGCCCTGTTTGGCCAGGTGCTCCTGATAGGCTTTCCAGCCGGGGCACCAGGTAGTGTGCCAGCGCCACAGGCGCGCCATGAACGACTTCGGCTTCTGCTCGGCTTTGAGACGCATCGGGCATGTCTCACACGGGAACGCCTGCTTCTCATCTGCTGCGGGGGTGGGCTGCTGTGCCATCGCGGCTGCTCCTTGCTGCTACGGTCCATCGCGGGCCGGTTGTCGTCGAAAACAATATCAGTATGGCACAGGATCGTCGGCACGGCAGATGGCGTTTATCCTGACCGGGGATGACTATCGGCGCGATCGGCGGCGGGCAGCAGCACTGAGAACGTGCTGCCTTTGCCCGGCTGGCTCTCCACCCACACAGCCCCCTGCATCAGGTGCACCAGCCGCCGCGTGATCGCCAGCCCCAGCCCGGTGCCCTCATACTGCCGCGTTGAGGATCCATCCACCTGCCGGAACTCGTCGAAGATCATCTCCTGGTCCTCCGGGGCGATGCCGATCCCGGTATCGCGCACCCGGATCAGCACGTGGTCGATCTCACGGTTCAGCGGCGCGCCGTCCACCCGGGGGTGCAGCGCCGCCAGGTCAGCCACCGGGACCCTCTCTACATGCACGCTGACCTCGCCCCTGTGGGTGAACTTCACCGCATTGCTCAGCAGGTTCATGATCACCTGCAGCACACGGGCGCGGTCGCCCCACACCGGTGGCAGGTCGAGAGACAGATGCATATGCAGGGCGATGTTCTTGCGCTGCGCCTGCGGGCCGAGCACAGCCCGGCACTCGTGGATCACCCCTGGCAGTGACACCGCGGAGAGCTCCAGCATCATACGCCCTGCCTCGATCTTGGAGAGATCGAGCACGTCGTTGATGATGTTCAGCAGATGCTCGCCGTTGCGGCGCACCGTCTCCAGCCGGTCCCGCTGACGCTCGTTGATCGCGCCGTAAAGCCCCTGCAGCAGCAGGTCGGTGTAGCCGATAATGCTGTTGAGCGGCGTGCGCAGTTCGTGGCTCATGTTGGCCAGGAACGCGCTCTTGGCACGGTTGGCGGCCTCCGCGATCTCCTTGGCCTGCTGCAGCTCGATCTCGGCGCGGCGGCGCTCGGCCAGCTCGAGCTGCACCGCTTGATACAGCCGGGTGTTCTCAACCGCCTGGCTGGCCGCCGCCGCGATGTTGACCAGCAGGCGCACCTCATCTGCTGTGAACTCGCGCCGTTCCAGTGAATCCAGCCCCAGCGTGCCGATCACCCGGTCGCGGATGATCAGCGGCACCAACATCACAGAGTGCACCCCGCGCTCCATCAGGAGGTGGCGCTGCCCCTCCAGGCGGGGGTCGGTTTCCACGTCCATCACAACCAGTGGCCTGCGCTCCCCAAACACCTGACGCCGGGCCTGGTTGTCCATCAGCGGGATGTGCAGCCCCAGCCCGGAAGGCCCCTCGACCGTCTGGTGCTCGGCGATCAGCACCAGGTGGGTGTGAGCCTCGTCGAGCAGGGCAAATGTCACGCGCGGCAGGTTGAACGCGCCAGCGATCTCGGCGCAGATTGCGCTCAGCACGATCTCCGGCTCCAGCGCGGTAGTGCTCGCCGAGATGATGCGGTTCATCAGCAGCGTCTCCTCAAGCTGACGCTGCAGCTCCTCGGCAAAGCGGATGCGCTCCGTCACGTTGTTGACAACCACCAGCATCTCGCGCGACTCAGCGATCGGCGAGACGATGATCTCCAGATGCACGTCGCGGTTTGCGGGCAGGGTGATATCGCCGATCTGGGTTCTGCTGCTCTCCTGCACGCGGGCGGCCAGCGCGCCCACCAGCCGCGCCATGTCGGGGGGCAGGGCGTCGTCCAGCAGTTTCTCAACCGGGCTACCGGGGATGTCTAGCAGCGTGGTGAAGGCAGGGGGAGAAAAGAACGCCGAGATGCGCCATGACTCGTCGATCACCATCAGCAGGTTGGGCATCGAGGAGATCACCAGGTGCAGCAGGCGCTGGCGCTCGATCATCTGCTGCTCGATCTGGCGGTAGCGTGTGATATCTTCAACAGCACCCAGCATTCCGATCACCCCAACGGCTCGCCGCGGGATGGAGAAATGCAGCCGTACCGGGAAGCGGGTGCCGTCCTTTCGCGCCCATTCGGTCTCGCTCAGCACCAGCACCTGTGACTCGCGGGCCTGACGCAGCCGCTCGTCGGTGTCGTCCTCTCCCGGCACCGAAAGATCGGTGATGCGCATCGTCAGCAGCTCATCGCGAGAATAGCCGGTCATGCGTTCCAGTGCGCGGTTAACCTCCAGAAAGCGCCCGCTGCGATCCAGCGCCAGCACGCCCAGCGGCAGGTTGTCGAGCAGCGACTGGGTGAAGCCAGCCTGCGCCTCGCTGGCCACCAGCAGCCGCCGATTCTCCTCCAGCGCCTCACGCAGTGCCTCCTCGGCCCGTTCGCGTTCTGCGATCTGCAGGCGCAGGGCGGTTCGCTCCCGCTCCAGGTCAAAAGACTGCCGCCGCACATGCAGCACCAGGTCGCTCAAGCCGCCCACAATCGCCCCCATCACCACCAGCATGGCATTGCCCAGCGCGCCGCCCGATGAACTGGTGACGATCGCCAGCCCCGGCTCCCCGGCGGCGATCAGCAGGATGGTGTTTGCCATCACCCCCAGCACGCCGGCGATCAGGCCAGGGATCAGCCCCAGCAGCCAGGCCGTCACCCCCACCGGGATGATGGCCAGCGTGGTGGTGACGGTGCCCGTCACCCGGCGCTCCAGTGGCAGGAATGTGACGCAGAACAACAGCCATGCCCCCGCGATCAGTGCGAAGCGGGCCGCTGTTGAGAGGCCGCGTGATCGATCGGGGCGCTTAAGGGGTCTCTGATTGAACATGGATGTCTAACCGGTCGCTTGACTCGATCTGGCCCATCGAAGCAGGCCCATTATACACCGGGCCGCCCGTCGGATAGGACGCGCAGTGCTGGCTCGTTATCCACCTGTCATCCATTATAAGGTGTGTGGGCGATCAGGTCACTGGCTGCACATACAGCCACCAGAACCGACCTGGCGGGAAGGCGGGCTGTTGCACCTCATCCCATACAAACGGCCCCGGCTCGGTCAGGCCGCGCAGCCTGCTGTCCAGGGCGGCCAGCTCCTGCACCAGGTCAGGCAGCTCCTCCAGCCTCTCCAGCAGCAGCGCCAGCACGGTGCGCCCTTCGACCTGGGCCCGGTAATCGGGGGCATAGCGATCGGGGTTCTGCTCCAGCTCGTCCAGATACTGCGCCCAGCCCCGCAGACGGGCGCGCACCTCGCGCTTTAACCGGGCATCCACCTGCACACGCCAGGTGTTCAGCTCATCCTCAACCCACCCGGTCAGTTCTTTGACCCGCATCCGATCTTCAGGGCTGAGTTGATCGCTGAGAACGATCAGGCGGTGCAGGCGCAGCAGCAAGCCACCCAGCGTGCCCTGTGGCAGCACCCCGCCGGGGCCGCGCAGCGGCCAGTACAGTTCGTTGGCCAGCAGGTAAGATTTCAGCTCGGCGCTCATTGCCTCGACGAAAGCCAGGTCCTGATCGAGGTGAATCATGCGCTTGCCCTGCTCAGCGGATCTGGATCCAGTCGATCGAGACCTCGCTGCCCTTGCCCAGCGTGTGGCTGACGCGCAGGGTGGGGATGCGGCGGTCGTTGACCAGCCAGACGGCAACCAGCACGCCGATCATCACCCCGATGACCATGACGAAGATACGCCCCACAGTTTTCATCGCCGCCTCCACAGCGGGCTACTTGAGCCGTTTGAGCTTGTTGAACTCGGCGCGGCCCTGCATCTCGTTCCAGCGACCTTTCGCGGCCTCGGTATGCCACTCATACACAGTGCGCCCATCCGGGTCCTCATAGCTCACAGAGGGCCGCATCCCCAGCACACGCCTGCTGACCGCCTCGGCCATCTGCGCCGCGTCAACCCCTGCGGGCACGTGCAACGCCAGCCACATACCAGGCACCCACTCCAGCTCAAGCTGTGCGCCGTTCATGTAGCCAATGGCCCGGAAAGGCACTTCGGCCCGCACACACTTCCAGTAGACCTCCACAATACGGGCCTGCCAGAAGCTGCCATTCAGGCGTTCGGTGATCAGATAGGCTTGATGTTCCGGCTCGTTGAAGAACCAGGTGGCGGCATTGGCGCTCATGCTCTAATCCGTGCTCCTCGTGGTGAAAGGTGTGGTTGTCAGGTGCCTGTCATAATACCGCAAACCGCCCGGATGCCAAAAGAGGGCATGCCGGGCGGGTGAAGCTCTCCGCGTCATTGCTACCCGCCCCCCATAGCCCTGGCCTCGGCCAGCCGCTGTACCACCTCCGCCCGGTCGGCGGGTAGATAGGCGGTGTCAAGGTAGCGCTGATAGGCCAGCGCTGCCTGCTGGTAGTCCCTCAGCCCAAAGTAGGCATCGCCCATGTCGCGGTACAGCTCGGGGTAATAGCCCCCCAGCCCGATCATCTCCGCCTGCTGCAAGTCGGCCAGTGCGTCCTCATACTCCCCCAGCCCCAGATAGATATACCCGCGCGTGTGGATGATGTGCTCGTTGCCGGGGGCCAGCGCGACAGCCTCATCGGCGTAAGGCAGGGCCGGCTCATAATGCCCGCGCAGAGCCAGCTCCCAGGCCAGCGTATTGAGTGCGTCCGCCCTGCTGGGCGAGCCAGCCAGGAAGGTCGCATCCCACACCTCATCGGCGCGCTGTGTATCGCCCATCGCCCAGTAAACCAGACCGGGGCCGAGCTGTGCATCGACCGAGACGCTGCTCATCGCGGCATATTCGCCCAGCGCCTCCTCATAGCGGCCCATCTCTGTGAGGAGCTGAGCGCGCAGCAGGCTGATCTGGAAGGCGTGTTCCTCGTCGTTGTAGCTGCGGCTGTCGATCAGGTTATCGCCACGCGCCAGCTCGTCCAGCGCCTGCTCCTCCTCGCCCAGCCTGGCATACAGGCGAGCGCGCTGGAGGTAGTAGTCCACCTTATCCGGCCCCAGCGCGCCGAGTGCGTTGTAGTCGGCGATGGCCTCCTCATAACGGCCCATCTCGGTGTAGATGCTGGCGCGCTCCAGCAGGGCCGTGCTGTCATCCGGGTTCAGGTCAAGCGCGCGCTCCAGGTCGTCGAGCGCCTGCTCAGGCTGGTTGGTCATGTACAGCACGTGGCCGCGTAGCACATAGCCCTCGCTCAGATCCGGTTCCAGCTCAAAGGCACGCTCCAGAACCGCCAGTGCATCCATATACAGCCCCATATCGCTCAAGGTTTGGCCATACAGCAGATAGAGATCGGGCATGTCCGGGCTGCTGGCCAGCGCATCCTTGAGCGTTACCTCTGCCGCGGCCAGGTCGCCCGATCGATACTGCGCCAGCGCCAGATAGAGCGCCACCTCCGGGCCATGAAACACAGAGAGGGGCGCGTTCCAATACAGGTCGTACAGGATTCCCGATGCGTTGTAGTAATAATAGGTGTCGTGGGCGGCGGCATGGTGCACCAGCATCACCCCGGTGATCAGCCGGGCAATGCCGCTGCTGGCCTGTGTGGCGCCGCGGGGCAGGGTAATGCTGTGCCCGGCCCGTTCAATCCGCAGCAACGGCTCGGCGGTGGTGATGTGCACAGTCATCTCATCGGCAGTGTACGATCCCCACACCACCACATCGGCCCGGTAGCGTGCAGCCAGTGCCAGCGCCTCCTCGGTACTGGCGGGCTCATCGGTCACACGCCCGCTGCGCAGGTCACCGGTGAGGTAATTCGTCAACAGCACATCGAGCAGGGCAGTATCGATCGCACGCGCGGGGTTCAGGCCGCCACTGCCGCGCAGGTCAGCCACCAGCGCCAGCGTCTCGTTTGGTCCGGCGGCGGGCACGGGCTGGCGCTCGCGGGGCAACAGCGCCATCGAGAACATGCGCCCGAGTACCCCGGCCAGAACCAGCGCAAGCACACACGGGGTGAGCATCAGCATGCAGCCAATCAGCACCATGCGATCGGCCTGGGGATCACGCACGCGCGGGGATCGAAGTCGCCTGAACATGTTTGCGATTGTAGCCCCCATCAGACAGCCGGGCAAGCATCGGTCGCACCCACCCCCTGCCCTGATCATGCCGGGCGCGGTACACTTGCTGATGCTGATCCTCCAGCACATGGAGTCTGATCGATGGCGTTTGCCAGATGGAAACAGGGGGCAGCCCGGCTTAAACAGGAAACCTATGCCCTGTACCTGGCCTACCGCGATCCGCGAGTGCCCTGGTATGCGAGAGCCTGGGCTGCCCTGGTGGCTGCCTATGCATTCAGCCCGATCGACCTGATACCGGACTTCATCCCGGTGCTGGGTTATGTGGATGACCTGGTGCTGATCCCGCTGGGGATCGCACTGGCGGTGCGGCTGATCCCGCCGGATGTGCTGGCCGACTGCCGGACGGAGTCGGCGCGGGTGATGGCCGAAGGGAAGCCGGTCAGCAGGGTCGGGGCGGCTATCGTGATCGCCATCTGGCTGGGGCTGCTGGCATCGGGCGCGGTGGCCTTATGGCGAGCTGTCGGCCAGTGAGCTGCCCCGCCAACCGGCAGTACCGGGAACGCGTATAATGGGGTGACAATCCACCTGCAGGAGGCACATCATGGAAGCACTGGGACTTGACATCGGCGGATCGGGGATGAAGGCCGCCCCCGTGGACACGGAAACCGGCGCGCTGCTCGCGCCGCGTTACCGCATCGAGACACCGCAGCCTGCCACGCCCGCCGCCATGGCAAAAGTGGCGCGCAAGCTGGCCAGGCACTTCGACTGGACGGGGCCAATCGGCTGCGGATTCCCCGCGCCGATCCGTGATGGGGTGGCGCTGCTGGCCTCGAATGTGGACGCCTCGTGGATCGGGACAAACGTCTCGCAGACCTTCTCCGAGGCTACCGGCTGCCCGGTGGTGACGATCAACGACGCTGACGCCGCCGGGCTGGCCGAGATACGCTTCGGCGCCGGGCGTGACCGCAGAGGGCTGGTGCTGATCATCACGCTGGGCACCGGCATCGGCTCGGCGCTGTTCATCAACGGACATCTGGTGCCCAACACTGAGTTCGGGCACATTGAGATGGGCGGCAAGGACGCGGAATCTTACGCTTCCGACGCAGTGCGCGAACGCGAGGACCTCTCCTGGAAGGACTACGCGAAGCGCGTCGATGAATATCTTCATGTGATGGAGTTCCTGCTGCGTCCGGAGTTGATCATCATCGGCGGCGGGGTGAGCAAGAAGCACGAGAAGTTGATCCCGCGGCTGACGGTGGAAGCCGAGGTGGTGCCCGCCCAGCTCCTGAACGACGCGGGCATCATCGGGGCAGCGCTGGCCACCACGCTGTAGGCCGCGCGATCAGAGCTGCGGGGTGATCGGCAGGCCGAGCAGCGTCAGCCCCCACACGATCAGCGGGGCGATCAGCAGCGCGGGCAGGAAGTTGCCCACGCGTACGGGCTTGATCTCCAGCAGGGCGCTGATGGCGATGCCCACGATCAGCACGCCACCGGTGGCGGTCATCTCGGCGATCATGGGGTCGGTGAGCAGGGATTGGGCCTGCGCCGCCAGCAGGCTCAGGCCCCCCTGATAGACCAGCACGATCAACGCCGAGAAGCCCACCCCAACCCCCAGGCTGGAGGCGAAAGCCAGCGCCGCAAAGCCATCGAGCAGAGCCTTGATGGCCAGCAGGCGGTAATCGCCAGACAGCCCATCCTGAATCGAGCCGAGGATGGTCATGGGGCCGACGCAGAACACCAGGCTGGCGGTGACAAACCCGCGCACAAAGCGCGCCGACTCCGCGCCGCCGTCCCCGCCGCGGTTGAAGCGGGACTCCAGCCAGCGCCCGGCCCCCTGCAGGCCGCGCTCGATCTGCCACCACTCGCCCAGAATGCCGCCCAGCAGTACGCTACCCATCACGATGAGGATGTTCTGCGTGTCGAAGGTCATCTGCACACCGATCACCAGCGTGACGATGCCCAGGCCGCGCAGCACCGTCTCGCGCATGGACTCGCTGAGACGGCTGCCGAGCAGCACCCCCAGCGCCGTGCCGATCAGGATGGTGATGATATTGAGGATCGTGCCCGTCATGCGGTGCCCTCCCCGGTGTATTCTCCCTAAACCCCCAGATCGCGCCGCTGGAAGCCCCACAGGGCCACAGCCAGCATGAGGACCGTGACGCCGGTCAGCAGGGCCATGTTAGCCGGCTCAACCCCATTCACAAGCGCCCGCGCCTGAGGGGTGCAAAGCCGCCGCATTGCGGAAGGGGTCCATGCCGAGGAGGGTGGCCCCCCACGGGTGGCGCGGATCAGCCCCAGCAGCATGCGGATTGTGGTGGTCTTGCCCGCCCCGTTGGGGCCGAGGAAGCCGAACACCTCCCCCTTCTCAACACCCAGGGTGAGATCGACCACGCCGCGCGACCTGCCATAGTATTTTGTCAATCGGTCGGCTTGAATAACAGACATATCCGGTTATCCTTTTGCGGCACCTGCGCCACCCAGATAAGCCAGCACGGCGGCCAGGCCCTCATCATAGCTCACCTGCGGGGCCCACCCCAGCTCGGCACGGGCGCGCGCCCCCGGCACCCGGTGATGCGAGCCAACCAGGTTCACGGCCTCGCGTGTGATGGGCGGGCGCGACTCCCAGATGCCCAGCAGCCGCCACAGCGCCTCATTGAGCACGGCCCCGGCGCGGGCCAGCGGCGCGGGAATGGCGCGCGGCGGCGGCGCGCCGATCGCCGTCGTCAGGTCGGTGAAGTAGCGCCGCCAGGACACGTCCAGATCATCGCTGGCATTGTACACGCGCCCGACCGCGGCGGGGTGGTAGGCGGCCAGGGCCAGCAGATCGGCCACGTTGTCTACATAGGCCAGGCCCGCATTCTGCTCGCCATCGCCAAACAGCGAGGGCAGGCCCCGGCGCAGATGATCAGAGAGGTCATCCACCCAGGGGCGCGAGCCGGGGCCATAGACATTGGTGGGGCGCACGATGGTCACCCGCAGCCCGGCAGCGGCCTCCAGCTCACGGGCGATGCGCTCCTGCGCCTGCTTGGCTCGCCCATACGGCCCCTGCGGCCTGCCGAAGGGGTGGTCTTCGTCGCACACATCGGAGCCAATGGCATCGCCGTACACGGTGACGCTGGAGACCAGCACCGCCCGCACACCCGCCGCCGCAGCAGCGCCGAGCACGTTCCGTGTGCCCTCGACCGTCACCGCCTGATACAGCGACTCGCGGCCCCAGTCACCCACCACTGCGGCCAGGTGCAAAACGACCCCGGCCCCCATGACGGCGGCTTCCACAGCGGTGCGGTCGCGCACATCGCCGCGGAACACCTCAACCGGGCCGGGCCAGCACCGCTCGACCGGCTCGCCGGGCAGGGCCAGCGCGCGCACCGCGCGGCCCCCCGCCAGCAGGCGGGCCACCAGCCGACGCCCAATGAAGCCTGTGGCCCCGGTCACCAGCGCCGGGCCGGGGGATGTATGGTCATGCATCGATGATCCCTCCTCTGGCAGCAGAGAAAAGCCCCTGCCCCGTCAGCAGCTCCGCATCATTCTAATCTCATCGGGAACGGTTGTCACCCAAGCGCCATCTCCAGCTCGATCTCGTCGCGGATGGGGATGTCGTCCACGCCATGTAGCGGGATCGACGGCTTGAGACGGCGGGCCTCGTCGACCGCACCGGGATACAGCGCCGCCAGCCGGAACCCGCGCCGCTGGTAGAAGCGCAGCGCGGGGGTGTTGTCGTTGGTGGTAATCAGCCACAGGCGCCCGCATCCGGCGGCACGGGCAGCCTGCGCCGCCGCCGCGATCAGCGCCGCGCCCACCCCGCGCCCCCCGATCACGCTCTGGAGCAGGACGATCTCGCAGGCCGCGCCCTCGATGTGATAGAGCAGCACCCCGGCCCGCGCGTCGTCCGCCCACGCCAGCAGGCCGGGCAGTGTCAGGCAGTCATGCAGCCGCCCGCGCGAGGCCATCGGGGGGCCGCCCCAGCCTTCATCAAGCAGGGCCGCCAGCCAGACGCGATCCCCCTCTTCCAGCGGCCTGATGGTGATGGGTGATATGGTTGTCACAGCGCACAGGCTCCTTTATACTCGGATCAATTCCCGCCGTTTTACAGCATTCGCTGTCTGTTCACAAGGAGGTCTGCATGTCAGCAAAATTCACGTGGCTGGGCCATGCCACATTCTGGGTTGAGCTGGACAGCCACCGCATCCTGATTGACCCGTTCCTGACGGATAACCCGGCCAACCCCGGCGTCAAGGCCGGCGACCTGACCCCCGATTTCATCCTGATCACTCACGGCCACTTCGACCACATCTCGGATGCGGTCAGCATCGCGGCGCGCAGCGGCGCGAAGGTGATCAGCACGCTGGAGGTGATCCACTGGCTGAACGGGCAGGGCATCACCAACACGCACGCGCAGCAGCACGGCGGCGGCTTCCGGCACGAGTTCGGCCACCTGAAGCTGACCATCGCGCATCACGGGTCGATGCTGCCGGATGGGGCTTACGGCGGCAACCCGGCCGGGCTGCTGATCACAACCACCGCGGGCAAGAAGGTCTACTTCGCCGGGGACACGGGCCTGTTCCTCGATATGCAGCTCTACGGTGAGGAGGGTCTTGACCTGGCCTTCCTGCCCATCGGCGACAACTTCACCATGGGGCCGGGTGATGCTTTCCGGGCGGTGAAGCTGCTGAAGGCCAAAACGGTCATCCCATGCCATTATGACACCTGGCCGCCGATCAGCGTGGACGCCGCGGCGTGGGTCAGCCGGGTGAACGCCGAGACGAGCAGCAAGGCGGTGTTGATCAAGCCCGGCGAGAGCTACACGCTCGAGTAAAGGCTGTTATGAACCCTGAGCGAGTCACATTCCGCCAGTTGACCTCACCCCCCGGCCTCGCTGCGCTCGGCCCTGCCCCCTCTCCACACGTGGAGAGGGGGAACCGGACCGCAGGTCCGGCGGGGGTGAGGTCTCTTCAGGCATGGATTAGCCTGAAGGAAGTTCATGACACGCTCTAGCCGGAAGCGGCCTCAGGGGGTGGCAGGCAGGCCGCCCCCTGACTCTCTACGGCTCCGCCGGGGCCGGAACGGTCTGCCCCGCTGCGCCGGGCGCGGGCGCATCCGGCAACGCATCGGGCAGATCGGTCTCGACACGGCGCAGCGGGGTATAGGCCGCTGCCAGCGCGGTGAGCAGCAGGAGCAGCACGCCACAGAGCACGAACATCAGGCCGATGCCGCGCCCCTGGCCAACACCAAGCAGCGGCCCCAGCAGCGGGGCGAGAGCGCTATCGGCGGCCATCAGCGGCTCAAAGATGTGATCGGCCAGCGGCCCGGCCAGCAGGAAGGCCAGCGGCATCATCGAGTAGCCGATCATGCGACGAGTGGCGAACACACGCCCCTGCACATCGGGCGTGACCTTGCTCTGCCAGATGGCCTGTGAGCTGCCGCTGGCAATGGGGATAGGCAGCATGAGCAGCATAACACCCGCCCCCGTCAGCCACGGTGAGGGCCTGAGCCCCACCAGCATGAAGGCCAGCCCCGCCACAGCGATCATGAAATAGATACCGGCCATGCGGCGGCGCGGCCCACCCCAGATGCCCATCACCAGGCTGCCCGCCAGCATCGAGAGGCCGCTGAGCGACTGGATCACGCCCAGCACCGCCGCGCCGGAAAACGAGAGCACCAGCGGGACCAGCAGCGCGCCGGATAGATTCAACGCGAAGTTGGTGAAGGCGAAGTAGATCAGCATCGCCAGCAGGCCGGGCCGGGCCGTGATGTAGCGCCAGCCGTAGCCCATCTCGCGCAGTAAGCTGCCGCGCTCGCGGCGGCTCTCCTCGCTAAGGGGCGGGCGCGGGATGCGCACCGCCAGCAGGGTGCCGATGGCGACGAAAAAGGTGGCGAAGTCGATCAGCATCACTCCGCGCAGGCCAATACTCACATACAGCACGCCCGCCAGCAGCGGGGCGATCAGCATCTGGATCGCCTCGACGCCCTGGCGCATCCCGGCGGCCCGTCCATACTGCTCTTTGGGCACCATCAACGTGATCGAGGCCGAGAAGGCTGGCTCCTGAAACGCGCCGCAGGAGGACGACACCAGCGCGATCAGGTAGACGTGCCACACCTCCAGCCTGCCGGTGAAGGCCATCACCGCGGCGAACAGGGTGACCAACGCCGCGCCCGTGTCGGCGGCGATCATCACGCGACGGCGATCCCAGCGATCCACCAGCGTCCCGGCGACAGGGGCCAGCAGGACAGCTGGCAGGGTAGCGAACAGTGCCGTCAACGCAAATGGGGTGGCGCGGCCCGTGGTGTCGTAGATCCAGACGCCCAGCGCGAAGCTGGTCACCCCGGAGCCGATCACCGAGATAAGCTGCCCGATCAGGATGATGATGAAGGTGCGCATGCCGCGCGGGGCGTGCGTCCGGGGAAGCTGATCGCCCATAGAGGCCTCCAGCTGCCGGAAAGGCAGCGCGCTCAAGCGATGGGTAAAGGAATGATATCCTAACGCAACGAGCATGCAGGCGGCAACACGCGCAGGCAAAAGTTGCGCACCGTGCGGCGGGATGACAGAATCGCGCGCCATGCGAGACATACTGATCCGGCTGTTTTGCGCCCTGGCCCGCACGCTGCGCCCGCTGCCCTTCGACAGGCTGGCGGCGGCGCTGGCCGCGCCGGGCCCCCATGCCGACGAGGTGATCGGCTGGCAGGGGCCGGGCCGGGTGATCGTCAACCGGGCCAACCCGCGCGAGTGGAACCTGTGCCGCACCGGGGTTTTCGAGCCGCACACCCTGGCGGCAGTTCGCGCACACGCCCCACGCGGCGGCTTCGTAGTGGACATCGGCGCGAATGTGGGGCTGATCACACTGGCGCTCAGCGCGACAGTGGGGCCAGAGGGACATGTGCTGGCGCTGGAGCCCAGCCCGACGGTATATACCCGGCTGCTGCAGAATCTGGCGCTGAACCCCTTTGCGGCCAACGTGATCGCGCGGCCCGTGGCAGCCTCCAACGCCGCCGGGCGCGTGACGTTCTATGCTCCGGCGGAGCCGATCAGCGGAAAGGGCAGCCTGGTGTGGCACGATGCGGACTGGCGGGCAGTCGAGGTGGAAGCGCAACCTCTCGACGCGCTGGTGGCCGAGCTGGGCTGGCCGCGCGTCGATCTGATCAAGTGCGACGTGGAGGGCCACGATATGGCGGCCCTGCTGGGCGCGCGCGGCGTGCTGGAGGCTCACCGCCCGGCGCTGCTGGTGGAATACGAGCCTGAGCTGTGGGCGCACGCGGGCCACACCTTTATGGACCTGCTCGACCTGCTGCGCCCGCTGCACTACACGCTGTATCATCTGCCGCCGTTCCGCTGGCGCGGGCTGTGGCGCTCGACACCTGTGGAGCTGCCTGGGCCTGCGGAGCAGATCGGTGCGACAAGACTCAACCTGCTGGCGCTTGCCCCCCGCGCCTGAAAGACATAGGGGGCTGCATGTAGCGCCTCTGTGATTCTGTTCTTCAGCAGCGAGGCAACCTATGTGTGGGATTTTCGGCCAGTACGCCCCCGGTGGTGCCAACCGCGAAGCCGTGGAACGCATGGCGGCCCGGCTGCATCACCGCGGCCCGGATGGGTATGCGACCTACGTTAACGGGGCGATCGGCTTCGGCACCACGCGCCTGTCGATCATCGACCTGGCCGCCGCGCCGCCCCCGATCTTCAACGAGGATGGCAGCGCGGCGGTGGTGTTCAACGGCGAGATCTACAACTTCCAGGCGCTGCGGCGCGAGCTGGAGGCCCAGGGACACCGCTTCAGCACCCACACCGACACCGAGGTGATCGTCCACGGCTACGAGGCGTGGGGCCTCAACGTGGTGGACCACCTGCGCGGGATGTTCGCACTGGGCATCTGGGATGAGCACGCCGGGCGGCTGATGCTGGCCCGCGACCGGCTGGGGAAGAAACCGCTGTACTACGCGCCGTGGCAGGGTGGACTGGTGTTCGCCTCGGAGATCAAGGCGCTGCTGGCCGGGTTCGACCTGCCGCGCGCCGTGAGCCGCGAAGCGCTGATGCGCTACCTGCTGCTCGGGTACACGCCCGCGCCACACACCATGTTCGAGGGCATCTACAAGCTGCACCCCGGCGAGATGCTGGTGGTGGATGCGACCGGTTCGACCTCCCGCCGCTTCTGGACCCCGGCGATGGAATACCGCGATGATGTGCCGACCTTCGCCGGGGCGGCCCGGCAGGTGCGCGAGATGCTGATCGAGGCGGTGCGGCTGCGCATGGTCAGCGACGTGCCGGTGGGGGCTTTCCTGAGCGGCGGCGTGGACTCCAGCGCGGTGGTGGCCATCATGAGCCAGTTCAGCCGTGAGCCGGTGAAGACCTTCACCGTGGGTTTTGACTTCCCGCCGGGCAGTGAGAACGACGTGAAATTCAACGTCGACACGCGCCACGCGCGGCGGGTCGCGGCGATGCTGGGAACGGACCACCACACGATCACGCTCAAAGAGGCTTTCCCGCTGGGCGACCTGCTGCCACATCTGGTGAATGCCATGGATGAGCCGGTGGCGCAGCCCGCCGTGATCCAGACTGTTTTTGTGGCGGCGCTGGCGCGTCACAGGGGCATCCCGGTGCTGCTGAGCGGCGACGGTGCGGATGAGGCATTCGCGGGCTACCCCTTCTACCAGGCCGAGGGGACGCTGGAACGCTATCTGAGACTGCCGGAGGCGCTGCGGCGCCTGGTGGCGGATCCGCTGCTGCGACGGCTGCCATTTGAACAGACGCGCAAGCTGGCCGGGAAGGCCAGCCTGAGCAGCCCGGTTGAACGCTATCTGGCCTGGTGGCGGCTCATCGAGGCAGGCTCCCTGCCCCGCCTGCTGCAGGATGACGCGCTGGCCAGGGGTGCGCTGGCCGCCCTGGGCGAGACGCTGCTGCCCCGTCTGGAAGCCCCGCGCACGCCGCACTTCGCCGACCGGGTGGGCTATGCCAACCTCAGCCTGTGGCTGGCCGAGGATAGCAACATGCGCATGGACAAGATGTCGATGCTGATGTCAGTGGAGACACGCGCCCCGTTTGAGGATCACGAGCTGATGACGCTGGCGCTGTCGCTGCCGCTGGCGTACAAGCTGCGCGGCGGCAGGCTGAAGGCCGTGTTAAAACAGGCAGTCGCCGGGATGGTGCCGCATGAGGTGTTAACGCGGCCCAAGTGGGGGTTCTTCCAGCCCAGCTCCAGGTGGCTGCGCACCCTGCTGCGGCCTACGGTAGAGCACTATCTGGGGCGGGAGCGCCTGGAGGCCAGCGGTGTGTTCAAGCCGGAGGCGGCCGCCGCGCTGGTCGATGGACACCTGAACCGCGGGGAGTATCACCTGCACGTGGTGTGGTCGATGCTGGTGTTCCAGATATGGCATGCGCTGTATATCGAGCAGAGCGTGACGCTCGACGAGGCGCCAACTGCCGCCGATCTGGTGGGCATGGCGACGATTAGTGAGGGAGTCTGACTCAGAAAAGCCCGCCGGCGAACATGCCGGTGTGAACAGGCACTGTCGGAGCCTGCGGAGGCGATCGGCGGGGCGAGGCTTAACCTGCTGGCGCTTGCCCCGCATACTTGATAAAAGCAGAGACAACCACCCCGGAAGCTCATACGGCTGGAGGAGCCGCCCGCTGACGGTCCTCCCCGGCCAGTGGATTCCCCGCCTCATACGGCCTCCTGAGCCATTCGCCAGTCATCGAAACCCTGAGCATCCCTGCCGCTGCTCCCTCAACCCTCACGTGCAGCAACATCTATAAACAGAGCTTATCGATACTATTTTGTAACATGGCATTACGGTACTGTAATCACCCCGGAGAATAATTATGCCTTACAATTTGAGATGATACTGTGGTGGTGGTTCAACTGGCTGGAGATAGGGTATGCCAAACTACATATTGATCGTGGACGATAACCCCGACGCCAGAGAAATCCTCGAGCGGATCGCGCACTCTCTTGGCTACGAAACCCGCACGGCTCGCAACGGTATAGAGGCCCTGGAACAGATCGCCAAAGAACTACCTGCCCTGATCCTGCTCGATCTGATGATGCCGGAGATGGGCGGGTTTGCCGTCATGAGCCACCTGAGCAAGTCCCCTGACCTGCGTCAGATCCCTGTCATTGTGTTTTCCGCCTGCGATGCCCCACAGCTTCTGGGGACGCTGCGACAGCGCAACGTGGCTGGTGTGCTGAAAAAAGGGCAGTGTACCATCTCAGAGATGGCTACCTCCATCAAAGGCGCGCTGGAGCGCAGCGCGGCAGAGCCTTCCCGGCAGCATGTGGTCAACCAGATCACCCCGTAATTCCCTTCCGGAGGATGATGATGATAAACAGACTGATCTACCAGATACTGCTGCCCCCGTTGATCAGGATGAGAAACAGGCTGATCTACAAGATTCTGCTGCCACCACTGATCGGTATGGCGCTGATCACAATCATCCTGGTCGGCACAGCGTCAGCAGTCCAGCAGCAGCAGGTCAGGGCTTCTGAGGAAGAGCATCTTCTGGATGCTTATCGGAGTTTCAACTCGTATATCGAGACCCGCACCACTCAGGCGCTGACCCTGGCCTACCAGATCGCCAACCAGCCCACTGCCCAGCAAGCCTTTGCCGAGCAAGATCGGGATCGCCTGAAAGCCGAGTATCTGGCCGCGTATCAGGCGTTGGACTCGGAGTTCGGTGTGCCGCAGGCGCAGTTTCACCTGCCGCCCGCCCGTTCGTTCCTTCGGCTGCATGACCCCGCCAACTACGGCGACGACCTGTCGACTTTTCGTTTCACCGTGCTGCACGTGAACGAGTTCCACGAACCGGCGGCAGGCATCGAGGTGGGTCGTGGTGGTATCGGCATTCGCGGGGTGGTGCCGGTCGAGTACCAGGGGCAGCACATCGGATCATTTGAGATCGGCCTGAACGTCGACACCACCACGCTGGAGCGTATGCAGCAGCTTTATGGCGGCGAGTGGCAGATCTTCCTGGACACCAGATCGGCCAGCATCGCCACGCTCGAAGGCTTCCGCATCACCGAGCCAGGCCCTGGCGAAGGGCTGGTCTATCTGGGCGGCACCGATGAGGCACACAGCAGCATTGATACCTTCCTGCCAGTCGACCCTGCCGTCTATTCAGAGGTGCTGGCAACCGGCGAGCCGGTGGTGGACCGCCTGAGCATCCAGGATGGCGCGTATACGTTCATCGCCGCGCCGTTGATCGACTACCGCGGGGAGCAGATCGGCATCCTGCAGGTATCTTACCCGCCCAGCGCCGCAGTAATACAAACTACCAACTACCAGCTCATCGCCCTGCTGATGGGGCTTGGTATCTCGGCAGCAGTGCTGGCCGTTACAGGGGTGACCGCCCGCCGGGCACTCCACCCGCTGGGCGAGCTGACCGCCAGCGCCCAGGCTGTGGCTGCCGGCAACCTGGACGTTGACATCAAAACCATCAGCAATGACGAGGTGGGGCAGCTTGCCAGCAGCTTCAGCCACATGCTTGAGAAGCTGCGCGAGAGCTTTAACACGCTGGAGCAGCGGATGCAGGAGCTGGCCATCGCCCGCCGTCAGGCCGACGAGGCCAACCGGATCAAGAGCGAGTTCCTGGCGACCATGTCACACGAACTGCGCACGCCGCTCAACGCTATGATCGGCTTCAGCGAGATCATGCTCTCCGGTATGGGTGGCCAGCTTGACGAAGAAGCCACCCACATGACAAGTCGCATCCATGAGAACAGCCAGCGGCTGCTGTCTCTGATCAACGACGTGCTTGATCTGTCCAAGATCGAAGCCCGCCGCATGGAGATTGTGGCGCATCCCTTCTCGCCTGCGGAGATGGTTGATCGCCTGCACAGGCAGATGGTCAGCCTGGCCGACAAGAAGGGGCTTGAATTCACCTGTGAGGTGGCATCCGATCTGCCCGCCTCCCTGCTGGGAGATGCCCGGCTGATCGAACGCATCATCACCAACCTGCTCTCAAACGCCATCAAGTTCACTGAGAAGGGCAGCGTGCGCCTCAAGATCGGACGCAGCGGGGCTGATCAGTGGAGCATCGCCGTGACCGATACCGGTATCGGCATCCCGGTACATGCCCGTGAATACATTTTCGACCCGTTCCGCCAGATCGACGGATCATCGCAGCGCGCTTACGGCGGCAGCGGCCTGGGGCTTGCGATTGTGCGTGAGCTGGTGCGGGCCATGAACGGCAAAATCCAGGTTGAGAGCACGGTGGGAGCTGGCAGCACCTTTACTGTGACTCTGCCGATGGTCGCCACCACCGAAAAGCACAGCGAAGGAATAACCGCATGATCCCTAAAAACCCAATCGTCGCAAACTGGCATATCCTGGCTGTGGATGACGAGCCTGACAGCCTGGAGGTAGTTGGGCGCGTGCTCACCTATCACGGTGCCCGGGTCAGCCGGGCCGCAAACGGTAAAGAGGCACTCGCCATCCTTCAGCAGATGCGCCCCACCCTGATCATCTCCGATCTATCGATGCCGCAGATGGATGGCTGGGAGCTGATCTACACCATCCAGCAGGACCCGCGCACAGCAGATATCCCCGTGGTGGCCCTCACCGCCCACGCCATGCAGGGCGACCGCGATCGGGTGATGGCGGTGGGCTTTCAGGGCTACCTGACCAAACCACTCAGCCCGGTCACTTTCCTGGACAGCCTGCTGGCGCTGTTTAGTGAGGAGGAGCTGGCGAAACTCTCAATGAACACTCTCCCGGCCAGCAGCCTGGCGGGGATAGCTGATAAGGGAAATGGAGCACAACATGACTAACTGGCATGCTCTGGTGATCGAAGACGAGATGGATAGCGCTGAGGTTGTGGGGCGCATTCTGAAATTCCACCGCATCAGCTATGCTGTGGCCAGCACCGCTGAGGAAGCCCTTGACTTGATCGAAAGCGAGCAACCGAACCTGCTGATCGTCGATTTGGCCCTGCCGGGCATGGATGGATGGCAGTTTCTCAACGCAGTGCGCAGCAACCCGGCAACGCAGCATCTGCCAGCGGTGGCGGTGACGGCTTATCACTCGACCAGTGTAGCCCAGGAGGCCATCGCCGCCGGGTTTGACGCTTACTTCCCCAAGCCGATCGAGGCGACCTCGTTCGTGCGTGAGCTGGAGCGCATCGTCCTGGGCGAGTAAAAACGCGCGGGGGTGACGCTACCCCCTCGTACAACCGGCAAAGGACGCAAAACGGCGCAGGGGAGCTGTTCTCCTGCGCCGTTCGGGTTGTGTGCGGGCTGTCTAATCGGCGGGCCAGGTTTGCAGCAGCCGCACCACATCGGCCATGAAGAAATCGGCAGCGGCGCCGTCCAGCACGCGGTGATCGAACGTCAGCGTCAGATAGGCCATCGGGCGGATGGCGATGGCATCATCAGGCGTGACGACCACCCGCTTCTGGATTGCGCCCACCCCCATAATGGCCGTCTGCGGCTGGGCGATGATCGGCGTAGCGAACAGGCTACCGGAGACGCCGTGATTGGTGATGGTGAACGTGCCGCCCGCCACCTCGTCAGGCTTGAGCTGGTTGGCGCGCGCCCGTGCCGCCAGGTCGTTGATCTGGCGCGACAGGCCCAGCAGCGACAGCTCGTCGGCGCGCCGGATCACCGGCACGATCAGCCCCTCATCGGTGGCCGCCGCCATGCCGATGTTCACGTCGCGGTGCAGCAGGATGCCCTCCTCTGTCCACGAGCTGTTGACCATCGGGTGCAGGCGCAGCGCCTGCGCGGTCACCGCCACCAGATAGGCCGTGAACGTCAGGTTGACCCCCCGTGCGCGGTAGTCGGCCAGATGAGCCTGGCGGTGCGCGCTGACGGCCCCCATGTCGGCCTCAAAGACGGTGGTGACATGCGGCGCGGTGTGCAGCTTGCTGCGCACCATGTGCTCGGCGATCAGGCGGCGCATACGCGTCAGCGGCACCACCTCGCCGGGCTGGCCGGGGGCAGGCGGGGCCGTGTGGACGTGGTCGCGCGGGGCCGGGGCCGGGGCCGCCGGGGGTGCAGCGGGCGCTGCCTGCGGGCCGCGGTAGAGATCGTCGGTGGGCTTGAACAGGTCACCGGAGCCAGGCTGCTCCCAGGCAGGCACCGCCGGTCCCCGGTCGGCGGCTGCCGCCGTGGTGCCACGCTCAATATAGGCCAGGATGTCCTGCTTGGTGACGCGCCCATCGCGCCCGGTGCCGGGCACGCGGCTGAGGTCCACGTTGTGCTCAGCGGCGATGCGCGCCACCACCGGTGAGATGCGCGGGCCGCGCCGATAAGCCGCCTCCACCTCGGCCTGCTCCGTCTCCGGTTGGCGGCCAGCGGCCCCGTCACCGAAGCGCACCTCACCCGTCCCGGTGTCCACCTCGTGAACGCGCCCCGGCCCGGCCATATCGTCGGGCAGCGCCTCGCCCATCGCGCCGATCACGGCAATTGGCGTGCCAGCGGTGACGGTCTGGCCCTCTGCCACCAGCAGCTTCAGCACCACTCCTTTCGCCGGGGAGGGTATCTCGGTGTCCACCTTGTCGCTGCCCACCTCCAGCAGCGGCTCGTACTCATCGATTGGGTCGCCCTCCCGCTTGAGCCAGCGGTTGATCGTCCCCTCGACGACGCTTTCCCCAAGCTGGGGCATGATAACCTGGGTTGCCATTCCGGTCCTTCCTCAGTGACTAATGGTCTGTCGGCAGCGCGGCGGGCTAGTACGCGGCCAGCTCGCGGATCGCGTCGGCGATCTTGGCCGGGCCGGGCATAAAGAAATCCTGCATCGAGTGGCTGAACGGCACCCCCGGTACGTCCGGCCCGGCCAGACGGCGGATCGGCCCATCCATGTACTCGAACCCCTCATCGCTCAGGATCGCCGCGATCTCCGCGCCGTAGCCCAGGAAGCGGTTGTCCTCGTATACAATCAGTGCCTTGCCGGTTTTCTTAAACGACTCCAGCACCGTCTCGCGATCCAGCGGGGCCAGCGTGCGCAGGTCCACCACCTCCGCGTTGATGCCGTCCTGCTGCGCCACCTGCTCGGCGGCCTGCAGTGTGTAGTAGTGCATCATGCCGTAAGCGTACACGGTCAGATCGCTGCCCTGGCGGGTCACCGCTGCCGGGCCGATCGGCACGGTGTATTCCTCCTCTGGCACCTCACCCTTGATCAGCCGATAGCCCTTCTTTGGCTCAAAGAACAGCACCGGGTTGGGGTCACGCACCGCTGATTTGAGCAGCCCCCTGGCGTCATAAGGGTTGCTGGGGATTACCACCTTCAGCCCCGGCGAGTGGGCAAACAGCGCCTCGACGCTCTGCGAGTGGTACAGCCCGCCGCCGATGCCGCCGCCGTAGGGTGCGCGGATCACCATCGGGACGTTCCACTCGCCGTTGGAGCGGTAGTACATGCGGGCTGCCTCATTCAGGATGTGGTTCAGCGCGGGGTGGATGAAGTCGGCGAACTGGATCTCGCAGATCGGGCGCATGCCCGCCAGCGCCGCACCGATGCCGATCCCCACAATGCTCAGCTCGGCCAATGGCGAGTCGATCACACGGGTGGGGCCGTATTTGTCATACAGGCCCATCGTGGCGCGGAACACCCCGCCGCGCGGCCCCACGTCCTCACCGGTGATAAACACGCGCTCGTCGCGGGCAAGCTCCTCGTCCATCGCCAACCGCACGGCGTCGATCAGGGTCATCTCTGGCATGGGCTGTCTCCTTCAAACATGCCTGGCTCAGGTCAGCAGCGCCAGGAAGCGCTCGATGTGGTAGTAAGCACTGGCGACGGATGGGCTCCAGCGGGGGAAGAACAGGTCGAAGCCGTGGTCGACCCCCGGTATCTCCAGATAGATCACCGGCGCGCCCGCGTCGCTCAGGGCGCGGTGCAGAACCTGACCGTGATCCACGGCGGGCACCACGCAGTCATCGGCCCCCTGTACGATCAGCGTCGGCGGGCAGCCCGGCCCCACATGCGCCAGCGGCGAATAAAGCCGGTACATCTCAGGCAGGTCAGCCGGGGCACCGCCCAGGGCACGCCGCAGCATGAGCTGCCCCGTGATGAACTCGCCGTAGGATGGCAGGGCGCGGATGCGCTTCATGGCCGTCTCGATGCCGTCCATCGCGCGGCGCTCGATCTCGCTGCGGCCCATCAGCAGATCGCCGAAGGTGGCGGACATGTGATCGTGGAACGCTGCCAGATCGGCGACAGCGTAGAAGGTGAACACGCCGCGCACACTCTGGTCAACGGACACGTCCGGGGCCTGCAGGTCGGGGCAATCGGGGGTGTAGGCCGCCAGCAGCGCGAGCTGCCCCCCCGCCGACGCACCCCCCAGGATCACGCGGTCGGGCCGCACGCCGTGGGCTGCCCCCTCGGCCTTCATCCAGGCGACGGCGCGCCGCACGTCGTTGAGCATACCCTGCATATCGGCACGCGGGGCCATCGTATAGGCCACGTCCAGCACCACATGCCCCAGCGCAGCCAGATGCGCGAAGAACCAGCGCGTGCCGAAATCCTTGTCCAGGTAATGCCAGCCGCTGCCATGCAGGTAGATCACGCCCAGGCCGCTGCGCGGCACACCCCGCGGCGGCAGCCACAGATCGGCCAGCAGCGGCTCATCCGTCTCGGCGTGCGTGCCGATGCGAATATCCTGCTCCCAGGGGACCAGCGGCGGCGCGGGGCGCGGGATGGGGGTGTCATCGGGCGTCATCCCGGGGAGCTGGTCGGGTGGGAGATCGGCTTCCCACGCGGGGCCGAAAATGCCGCTCAGGTCGGCACGCGCGTCCCCCGCCTCTTTAACATGCCGCCCGGCAATAACGGCACCGAACACACCGGCGACCAGCGCACCAAACGCACCGCTCAGCAGGCCGAGCAGCGCCGCAAGCGCCCCGCTGAGCAGCAGCAGCGGCGACAGCCCCGCAGCAAGCAAGCGGAGCCAGGGGGCCAGCAGCGTAGGTTTGCTGCGCGCCGGGCGGGGCAGCAGCGTCAGCCCGCCCAGCAGAGCGATCACACCGAACAGACGTGCCAGCCTCTTCATGTGCGTTTCCTGCCGCTGTGATGGGTCATCCCAGCACCGATTGATATTCAGCTACTAAATCAGCGTACTGGCGGGCGATCTCCGCTCCCGCGGTGTCGCCCACCTCCAGCGCGATCTGCAGGGCGCTCAGCCGCCCTGTGTAGGCGCGGGCCTTCTCCAGCAGCTCGGCCACATGGAGCTGCTGCTTCAGGCCGGAGGCCACCGTGCCTGCAAAGGTGAGCAGCGCCGCGACCGCACAGGTCAGCCGCCAGCCCGGCACATCGACACCGAGCAGCGACGTACCCAGTGCCGCCGAGAGGCCCGCCAGCAGCGTAGAGAGCGCCCCGCTGATCAGTGTGGTGGTTTGCAGAACAGCGTCCACGCGCTGCAGCCGGGCCGCGCGGCCACCGACATAGGCCAGGCTCTCGCTGATGTGCTGTGACAGAGCCATGTGAGTGTCATCGGGCGTCATGGGTCCTTGCTATCCTTCATTGCTCGTCAGGGGTCAAAGGGGCAAACACAGGGCCGAGCGCCGCCTCAGGCGGCGGGTAGGGCGCGGCCTCGGCGAAGCGCTGCGCCTCATCGATCTCCTGGCGGGCGCGCGCCTCCATCTCCTCCAGCAGGCGCTCGGTCAGGTAGCCGCGCTCGGTCAGATACGCCTGAAAGCGCAGCAGGGGGTCGCGTCCCTTCCACTGCTCCACTTCTTCACGCTCACGATAGGTGCGGTCATCGTCATCGGATGAGTGCGGGGTAATGCGGTAGGTCTTGGCCTCGACCAGCGTAGCGCCGCCGCCGTCACGGGCGCGTTCCACCGCCTCCTTCATCACGCGGTAGGAGGCCAGCACGTCATTGCCATCCACCATCACACCCGTGATACCAAACATCGCGGCGCGGTCGACCACATTGGGCACGGCAGACTGCAGATGATAGGGCACTGAGATGGCATAGACGTTATTCTCCACCACGCACACCATCGGCAGCGTGTGGACGCCTGCCCAGTTGAGCGCCTCGTACCAGTCGCCCTGGCTGGTAGACCCCTCGCCCAGGGAGGTGATGGCGACGCGATCCTCGCCGCGCAGCTTGAAGGCCAGCGCCGCGCCCGCGGCGTGGGTCACCTGCGTGGCCACCGGGCTGGACTGCGAGACGATGTTCAGCCTGCGGTTGCTCCAGTGCGAGGGCATCTGGCGCGCCCCGCTGGTGGGCTCCCCCTGCTTGCCGAACAGCGCCAGCATGAAATCGCGAGCGGTGTAGCCCAGCGCCATGTTGAGGGCCAGGTCGCGGTAATAGGGCAGCAGGTAGTCGTAACCGGGCTGCACACTGAACGCCATGGCGATCTGGATCGCCTCATGGCCAATCCCGGAGATGTGGAACGCGATCTTGCCCTGGCGATGCAGCACCCAGGTGCGCTCGTCCAGGCGGCGGGCGCGCAGCATCTCCCAGAACATGCGGATCAGAGTGTCGCGGTCAAGCGTCACCCCCGAATCGTCGATGGCCATGCCCGTGAACTGCTCTGTTGCCATGCACTGTCTCCTCTTTGACCGGTCGAAGCTCAGGTGCTTCGTCGATGACCTTCAGGGCCGCTGCGCTGCGGGGCCGCCGGGCATGCGCTGCCCGCCCGGAACCGCCGCCGTCTCAGGTGTCACAGTTCACCACGCAGGGCCTTTCCCCGGAATGGCGGTGTGGATCAAGGGGCAGACCGCCAATTCAGCAGATACCGCATAGATTATATCATATTCACCTGAGCGCAGGAAAAACGTCACATGAATGGCCCCCCCTCTTGAGTTCGTGACTAAACCGCCTTATGATGGAGCCGAGTATGAGCTTATCAACGTATAAGGATAAGGACGTGACCGACAAAACGATCATCATCATCGGGGCCGGGATCGCCGGTCTTTCTGCCGGCTGCTACGCGCAGATGAACGGCTACCGCTCCATGATCTTCGAGCTGCACAACCAGCCGGGCGGCCTGTGCACGGCCTGGGAGCGCAAGGGCTACACCTTCGACGGCTGCATCCATTACCTGTTCGGCTCCGGCGAGGGTCGCCCGTTCAACCGTATGTGGCAGGAGCTGGGTGCCATGCAGGGCCGCACCATGATCGACCACGATGAATACCAGCGCATCACCGACGGCGAGCACACGCTGATCGTCTACGCCGACCCCGACCGGCTGGAGGCGCACCTGCTGGAGATCTCGCCGGAGGATGCGCCGCTGATCCGCGCTTTCTGCAAGGGCGTGCGCCAGTTCACCACCTTTGATATGTCGCTGATGTACGAGAAGCCCAAGGAGCTGATGAGCTCTCAGGACTGGGGCCGCTTCGGGCTGAAGATGCGCGATTTCGTCATCCCACTGGCCCGCTGGGCGACGCTGTCCACGAAGGACTTCGCAGCGCGCTTCAAGCATCCTTTCCTGCGCCGTGCCATCGCGCAGATGTTCTCGTGGGAGGAGGCGCCGGTGATGATGGGCATGGCGCTGCTGGCCTACATGCACATCGGCAACGCCGGGTTCCCGGTGGGTGGCTCGCTGGAGTTCTCACGCGCCATTGAGCGCCGCTACCGTGAGCTGGGCGGTGAGGTCCACTACGATGCGCAGGTCGAGAAAATCCTGGTGGAGGGTGGCCGCGCGGTGGGCGTGCGGCTGTACAACGATGAGGTCTACCACGCTGACTACGTGATCTCGGCCTCTGACGGGCGCACGACGATCTACGACCTGCTTGACGGGCAGTTCATCAACAGGAAGCTGCGACGCATGTACGATGGCCACCTGCCGATGCACTCCCAGGTGCAGGTGTCGCTGGGCGTCAGGCGCGATATGTCGGGTGAGCCGCACTGGGTGACCCACCTGCTGGACGAGCCGCTGCTGATCATTGGCGAGGAGCGCCGCGAGCTTGGCATCAAGCACTACTGTTTCGACCCGACGCTGGCCCCGGCGGGCAAATCGGTGGTGGAGGCGATGATCCGCTCCAGCTATACCTACTGGCAGAACCTGTTCGGCCGCCGCATCTACGATACCGAGCAGCGCCAGGTATCGGGATTCATCATCGACCTGCTGGAGAAGCAGTATCCCGGCATCGGCCAGGACATCGAACATGTTGACGAGGCCACCCCGCTTAGCTATGAGCGCTTTACCAACAACTGGATGGGCGCGACATCGGGCTGGCTGCTGACGCGCGAGACTATGCCGATGATGATCCGCGGGGTAGAGAAACGGCTGCCCGGTCTGCGGAATTTCCTGATGGCTGGCCAGTGGGTGGAGCCGGGCGGCAGTGTGCCACTGGCGGCGGCATCCGGGCGCTGCGCGGTTCAGCTCATGTGCCATGACGACGGCAGGCCGTTTGAGGCCTATCTGCCCACATAAAAATCCCATGAAGGGCCCCGGAAATCGCCCTGAAAAAGGCTCGCAGGGGATTGATGCCAGACCTAGAGCTATGATAGAGTATTTGTGAATAACATCACGTATAGTAAAAAGGGGCCACGATAAAGATGAGCGAGCGCGGTGTATGTTCTTTCATTTACGGATGTCCGGTATTCCCCTACTTCCATGCGAACCAGATGATGGACTGTATGCGCCAGTACTGCCTGGGCGACTATGGCCAGTGCGAGCGGCGCAAGCTCCGGCTGGCCGGCGAAAAGGTCCCGGCTGACCTGATGCCGAGCGGCTGCAAAATGGAGATCCCGAAGGTCGACATATCGGTGACGCCGGAAACGGTCGAGCAGGTCTGCACCATCCTCTAGGCCAGCGGGGTCAGGGACCGCTGACCCGTTCTACTCCAACATACATTGCCGCCCCGCGGTGGGCGGTGGTAAGATCGGGCCTCCTGTGTCCTCGGAGGCTCGATGGCTTTTAAACGCATGCTCAACAGGGTGGGGCTGGTGGCGCTCTCGCGGGCCGACTGGCTGGCGCTGACGCTGATCACGCTGGCGGCGGCGCTGTTCTTCGCGCCTGTATGGGCCGGGGGCGGGTGGCTGCCCTACGGTGGCGGCGATCTCGCCTCGCTGCTGTGGCCCAACATGGTCTATGGATCGCGTATGCTCAAGGCCGGCCAGCTCCCACTGTGGACCCCGCACCTGTTCGGCGGGATGCCCTTCTGGGCCGATAACCAGACGGCGGTGATCTACCCGCCCAACCTGGCCGTGATGCTGCTCACCGATGTCCCCTATGCGGCGCTGGAGGTGCTGGTCATCTTCCATATCTGGCTGACCGGCGTGGCGATGTATGCCTGCCTGCGCCTGATCGAGCCGGAGGAGATCGGCCCGGCCCCGGCGGCGCTGGGAGCGCTCGCCTGGATGCTGTCCGATGTGTTCGTGACGCACATCGGCAATCTGAACCTGAACGCCGCCGCAGCCTGGCTGCCCCTCGTTTTCCTGGGGGCGTGGCGCGGCCTGCGCGATCGCTCGGTGGGCTGGGCGTTGCTGGCGGGCGCGACCTTCGGGCTGGGGCTGCTGGCCGGGCACGCGCAGATGTCCTACTATATGGCGCTGACGGTGGCCGCGATCGCGGCGTGGCACGCGCTGGCCGCGCTGGTCAGCGGGCCGCGGGGCCGGGCCGAGCGCCTCAGGGCAGCGCTGGCCGTCGTCGGGCTGGCGGCGCTGATCGCCGCTGCCGGGCTGGCGATCGGGGCGGCGGGCTGGCTCCCCACGCTGGAGCTGACCGGCCAGACCGGGCGCGCCGCGCTGAGCTACGAGCAGGCCGCTGCCTACAGCCTGCCGCCGCGCGCCCTGATCGGCCTGATCTGGCCGGGCGTTTACGGGCGCGGCCCGCAGGATTTCACGGGGGACTGGGATCGGGTGGAGGTGGGCTACATGGGCGCGCTGGCCCTGGCGCTCGCCCTGGCCGGGGCGGTGATCGGCGTGCGCAGGCGGCACGGCCTGACGATCTTCCTGATCATGCTCGGTGTCGGTGCGCTGCTGCTGGCGCTCGGATCATATTTCCCCCTGCACCGGCTGGCCTATGCCATCCTGCCCGGCCTCGATCAGATCCGCGCCCCGGCGCGCTTTGTGCTGCTGTTCAACTTCGCCGGGGCGGGGCTGGCGGGGCTGGCGCTCCAGGCCGCGAACACGCGCTGGCCGCGGCGGGCAACCCCGGGATGGCTGGCGGCACTGATCACCGCCGCCGAGCTGATCCTGAACGGCGCGTGGGTCGAGGTGCAGCACACCGACCCGCTGGCCGGGTTCCGTCACCCGGAGACGCTGGACTGGCTGGCCGGGCAGCCGGGCGCGCCTGCGGCCCCCTACCGCATCGACAGCCTGTATGAGGGCTGGCAGCCGCACACCGCGCAGATCGTGCCCGGCCTGTTCGACATCTACGGGTTCAGCCAGCCGCTGGCCCTTTCACATTATGAGACCTACTACTGGAGCATGGGCTACCGCGGCTCGCCACAGTATGACTTCCTGGGGGCTAAGTACGTGATCGGCGGGGAGGAGCCGCCCGGCGATGCCAGCTTCGTGGCCGTGTACAGCACGCCCGGCGGCCCCACGATCTACCTCAACACCGGCGCACTGCCGCTGGCGCATCTGGTCTATCGGGCCAAGAGCGTGAGCGATCAGGCAGACTACTGGGAGGCGATTCATAGCCCGGAGTGGGACCCGACGGCGCAGGTCTTTGTGCACGGCGGCCCCGCCCTGGAGGGCCCCGCTCCGTCAGGATCAAGCCTGGCATTCTATGATTACCGCCCCAACCGCATCGAGCTGCTGGCCGTGACGCCTCAGCCCGCCTATCTGGTACTGAGCGAGGTCGATTATCCCGGCTGGCAGGCGTCGGTCGATGGGCAACCGGTCCCCATTTATCGCGCCAACATCGCCTTCCGCGCCATCTACCTGGACGCGCCGGGCGAGCATCGCGTGGAGCTGTCCTTCCGCCCGGTCACCGTCTATGTGGGCCTGGGCAGCAGCCTGGCGGGGTCAACCGGGATGGCCGGTTATGCGCTGTGGAGGTGGAGGCGCAGGGGGTCAGGGCAGCGGCAGGTCTAACAGGCGTGACAGCGCCATCGCCGCGAACGCCAGCACGAAGATCAGCGTGTTGTTAACGGCGTGGATCGCCACCGCGGGCCACAGCGAGCCGCTGCGCTCGTAGACCAGGGCCAGCACCACGCCCAGCACAAAGGCCGAGACGGCGGTCGGCGGGTAGAGATGAAACAGCCCAAACACCAGCCCGCTGAGCAGCGCCGCCGCCCACAGGCCCATCCGCTGCCGCAGCCAGCTGAAGATCATGCCGCGGAAGAACAGCTCCTCGGCAAAGGGGATGGCCAGTCCCCCGGCCAGGATCACCAGCAGCCCCCCGGCCAGGTTCACATCAGGGAACAGGGCTTCCTCCATGGCGGAAGCCATCTGCAGTGAGGGGTCGATCAGGAGCTGCACGACCAGGCCGACTGCCAGCCGGATCGGCAGGAAGGCCAGTGCGGTCAGCGGGGCCGCGATCACCAGCCACCACCAGCGGGCCGGGTGCAGGCCAAACAGAACCCAGGGGTGCCGCCGCCACACGCGGCCCACGATCAGCATCCCGGCCAGCATCAGGCAGGCCTGGATCACCAGCGCGATCAGCACGAGGGGGAAGGTGCGGCCCATCTCCCCGGGGATGTCGTCCGGGTAGCGGGCGGAGATCAGAGCGGCGAGGGCCAGCGAGAGGCCGATCACGGCGCTCACCAGGACGATGTCCAGCAGCGTCCAGGTCTCTGGGCGCGGGCGCGCGGGATGCGGGCGCCTGCGATGGGGCGGCTGTGCCGCATGACCGCTGCTGCCCGGCGCGGGCGGGATCGCGGGGCCTGCCACCGGGGGAGCCGGAGGCCGCCCCCCATCATCATGGCCGGTCACGCCTCAGCCCTCCGCCCGATCCGCCGGGCCGCCCTCGGATAGATCGGCGGCGGGCAGGGTGAACCAGAACGTGCTGCCCTCGCCCAGCTTGCTGCGCACACCCACCTCACCCCCCAGCTTGGTGACGATACGGTGTACGATCGACAGGCCCAGCCCGAACCCACCCACATTCTCCGAATCGAACCGCGTGAACGCCTCAAACAGACGATCCTGATCGCCCAGCGCGATGCCCACCCCGTTGTCCTCGACCTCATAGCGCGCCATCGCCCCTTCGCGCCTGCCGCGGAAGACGATGCGCGGCGCGCGGTTCTCCCCGCCGATGTACTTGATCGCGTTCTCCATCAGGTTGGCGAGCACGACCTCCAGCCAGGGGGCGTGGCCCATCACCGGGGGCAGCGGCTCCTCGACGACCAGCGCGATACCGCGCCCCGTCAGACGCGTGCGGTACTGGCCGATCACGTCCTCAAGCACCGGCCCCACATCAACCGGGGCGGCGGGCTGGTCACTGCTGCGAAGCTGTGAGAGCAGCAGCAGGCTGTCCAGCAGGCGCAGGATGCGCTGTGCCCCCGCCTCCACCTCCTTGAGCAGCGGCGCGACTGCCGGGGTCAGCTCCCCGGCCAGGTCGGTGTTCAGCAGGTTGATGTAGCCCAGCACAATATGCAGCGGCGCGCGCAGATCATGGGCCACAGTGTGGCTGAAGGCGTCCAGCTCGCTGTTGCGGGCGGCCAGCTCCTGTGCCGCCTCGCGCGCCGACTGGTACAGCCGCGCGTTGGCAATCGCGCTGGCAGCTTGCCCTGCAAATGCCTCCAGCGCCTGTTGGTGCTGAGGCGTGAAGTAGCCCGGCTCCGTGCTGTCCAGGTTGAGGAAGCCGATCACCTCGCCGTGCAGCAGGATCGGCGCCCCCAGAAAAGCGCGGATCCAGTCAAGCCGCGGCAGGCTCACCCAGCCCGGGTCGTCTCGCAGGTCGGGGATGTTCAGCGTGCGCTGCGAGGTGACCATCTGCTTCAGGTTGGGCAGGCGTTCCACCTCAAAACGCAGCGTGTCCATGTAGTCGTCCAGGCCGCGCGCGCTGTAGCCGTGATGGCGCACGATGCGGGCCACGCCTTCCTCAATCAGCATGACGTTGGCTGCGTCATGCGGCACCACCCGCTGCAGCCCATCCAGGATGTGATCGAGCACGTCCTCCAGCTCAAGCGACTGGTTGATCAGGCTGGAGGTGTCGCGCAGCGCCTCGGCCAGCGCCCGCAGATCGCGCTCGCGGGCCTCAGCGGCCTTGCGATCGGTCACGTCGCGCAGTGTCACGATGCGCCTGCCGGGGCCGCCGTCCCCGCGCAGCGGGGCAAAGCGCAGCTCGAAATCGCGCCCCTGGCAATGCAGCTCCTCCAGGCCGCTCTCCCGGTCGCGGCAGCGCTCCATCAGCGCAGGCCAGTCGCTCAGCACGTGACCCGGCTGCCTGCCGATCAGCCGATCAGCATCCCCGCCCATCAGGTCGAGCGCCATCTGGTTGACGGCCAGCACCCGCCAGTCCGCGTCCAGCACCAGCACAGCGTCCGGCAGGCTGTTGATCACGGCGTCAAGGTCCACCCGCCGGGCTGCAGGGCGGCGCGACCCGCACAGCAGATACAGCAACAGGGCGGCTGCCACCAGCCCTGCAAGGATGAGGACGAGAAGCAGCGGGTCTATCGGCATACTGAGCCTATCTCATTTCCCATTGGTGCCCCCCGTGAGGGTGCCTGCTCCGGAGATCGCTCAAGGGTTCCCCGGCCCTTTAGTTTTACCCCATCTTACCGAATCACGCCTGTCCACCGCCAGCCGGCAGGCCGCCCCTCACCGGCATGGATCAGGGCGGCGATCTCTGGTACAGTACGGGCGTCATCTCTGCCTCTGTTCGCTGTCAGTATCCCGGGGTTGACATACTGGTATTACCAGTGGTACAATGTGGATACTGACTGGTAATACCAGTGAGGTGTGCCATGCCTGCCGACGAAGAAAAAGCCGCCGACCGCGCCGAGCGCCTGCTGATCGAGGCTATCATGAACGGCACCTACCAGCCGGGGACCTTTCTGCCCGGCGAACGCAATCTGTGCAAGGACCTGGGCGTCGCCCGGCCCGCCCTGCGTGAGGCGCTCCAGCGTCTCAGCCGCGACGGCTGGCTGACCATCACCCAGGGCAAGCCCACCATCGTCACCGACTACCTGCGCGAGGGCAACCTGAACATGCTCAGCAGCCTGCTCAGCAGCCAGGAGAGCACGCTGATCGGCTTTGTACCCGATCTGCTGGAGATGTGGGGCCTGCTCGCCCCCACCTATACCCGGCGCGCCGTTGAGCGCGAGTCGGCGGCCATCGCCCGGCTGCTGTTCGGCCTGCAGGGTGTCGATGACCGGCCCGAGCCGGTGGCGCGTGCGCAGTGGCGGCTGCACCGCACGCTGACGGAGCTGTGCGGCAACCCGATCTACGGGCTGGTGCTTAATAGCTTTGCCGAGTTCTATCGCAGGCTGGCCATCGGGTTCTTCGCCGCTGAAGGGGCACGGGCGCGGGTGCGAGCCTTCTGGACGCAGATGGAGTTGGCGGCCCGCGCAGGAGACGGGCCAACAGCGGCGGCGCTGATGGAGGAGCAGATGGCTTTTCTGCGCGATCACTGGGATGCCTATGTGGACCTGGATACGTTTCGCTAGCCTGAGCATTTGACCGGGAAGGGCAGAGATGACGCCAACTGAATCGCACGACCCTCAACGTCACAAGGTAACGCGCGTGATCGGGGAGGTGCTGTCGCAGGTGCTGAACGTGCCGATCCTCTCCGGCGCGCTGATCACGTTCATCTTCTTCAAGCTCCCCACCGATCTCCCCAACCGCCTGGCCGGTTTCGGCTGGACGCTGCTGTTCCTCAGCCTGATCCCGCTGGGCAGCCTGTTCTTCTACATCCCGGGCCGGGTGCGCGACTGGCCGAGGGTTATCCGGCGGCAGCGCATCGCCAGCTTTGTGTTCATGATCGTCAGCTACCCGGTTGGCTTCCTGGTGCTGCGGCTGACGGGCGCGCCGCGCGTCTATGAGGCGATCGCGGTCACCTATACCCTGGTGACACTGGGGCTGATCGTGCTCAACCTGATCGTGCGGTACAGGGCCAGCGGGCACGCGGCGGGGGTGGCCGGGCCGGTGGCGGCCCTGATCTATCTCTACGGGCTGATCGCCGCGCCGCTGCTGGCGCTTATCCCGCTGACTACCTGGGCGCGCGTCAGCGCCAAGGGCCACGACGTCTGGCAGACGGTGGTGGGGGCGTTGCTCTCGCTGAGCATCACAGCGCTGGTGCTGTGGGGCTATGGATTCACGCCGCTGGCCGGGCTGCTGCCCTGAGGCCGTCGAGATCGGTTTAACCTGAAAGAAGGTGCACGGATGAGGATCAGGCTGGTTGAGCTGCGCGCCAGCAGCAACAATGTGTACGATCATGCCCTGCTGCCGCGGCTGGGGTTGCCACTGCTGGGCGCGATCCTGGCGCAGCGTGGGCATGACGTGGCGATCTACGTCGAGGCTCTGGCCCCTGTGGACCGGGAGGACCTGCTCAGCGCTGACCTGGTGGGCTTCTCGACGACGACGGGCACCACGCCGCCCGCCTATGCGCTGGCCGACCGGCTGCGCGCGCAGGGCCGCCGGGTGGTGTTCGGCGGGGCGCACGTGACCTTTTTACCCGATGAGGCGCTGGAGCACGCCGATTACGTGGTGCGCGGTGAGGGCCACGCCGCCATCGTGGAGCTGGTCGAGGCGCTTGAGGCCGGGGGCGATCTCTCGGCCATCGCCGGGCTGTCGTATCACGGTGAAGGGGGTCATGTCCACAACCCGGACCGCCCTTTCTGCGATAACGCGACGTATGCCGCCCTGCCAGCCCCCGACCTGACGCTGATCCACGGGCACGAGCGCATGTTCACGGTGCCGATCATGACGCAGTGGGGCTGCCCGTATAACTGCAACTTCTGCTCGGTGATCAAGATGTTCGGGCGCAAGGTGCGCGCCCGCCCGGTGGAAGACGTGCTCGACGAGCTGGAGCGCGTGCCACCCGGCAAAGACGTGTTCTTTTATGATGACAACTTCATCGTGGATCGGCGGCGCACGCTGGCCCTGCTGCGCGGCATGATCGCACGTGGCATTAATGTGCCGTGGTCGGCCCAGGTGCGCGCCGACTCGGCCTTTGCCCACGGGCAGCCGGGTGAGTGGGACGACGAGCTGCTGGGCCTGATGCGTGACACGCACTGCAACTGGGTGTATGTGGGCTTCGAGTCGGCCAACCCGGCGGCGCTGGAGGAATATCACAAAGGGCAGACGGTCGACCAGATCGCCGACAGCATCCGCGCCTTCCATGCCTACGGCATCCGTGTGCATGGCATGTTCGTACTGGGCTGCGATGCCGACACCCCGCAGAGCATCGAGGCGACGGTGGACTTCGCCATCGGCCAGGAGATCGACACGGTGCAGTTCCTCACCATTACGCCCATGCCGGGGACCGAGTTCTACGAGCAGATGGTGGCCGAGGGCCGCCTGCTCACCCGCGACTGGTCGCTGTATGACGGGCATCGCGTGGTGATCGAGCCTGCGGGCATGACTCCCTATGAGCTGCAGGTGGCGGCCTTCCGCGCCATGATGCGCTTCTACGCGCCGCGCCGGGCGTGGGGGCTGCTGTGGCGCAACATCCGGCGCGAGATGCCCTTCCTGATGCGGCTGTTCCTGCGCGAGCGCAGGCTGCGGTTGGCCCTGCCGCGCATCCTCCTCATGTCGCTCGATGAGCGCAAGCTGGTGCACATCCCCCTGCTGCTGCAGGGCATGCTCGACCGGGCGGGTTGGTGGCGTCTGCGCGAGGTGTTCATCGTGCCCATGTTCCGCCGCTATGCCTACCAGCACACCCGCAAGGGCTACCGCCAGCCGGAGAACCGCCGCTATATGGAGTGGCTGCGCAGCCTGGCGCGTGCGCGCACGCGCGAGAACAGCCCAGCCTGATCCCGATCCCTCCCCTGCCACCGGGCGATCCCTGTGCAGATCGCCCGGTCCCCTCGCCTGTTGATCGCGGCACACGCCGCGTTATACTCATATCGGTTTGATCTGCCTTCCCGTGGAGAAACGCCGTGATCATCGCATCTGACCTGGAGGGCACGCTGACCACCGGTGCAACCTGGGTGGGCGTCGGTGAATATCTGAAGGCGCACGGGCACGCCGCGCGCTACCGTCTATTCTTCGCGGCACACCTGCCGGGGGCAGTGCTGGCCCGCTCGCATATCATCAATCAGCAGTGGTATAAAGAACGCTGGCTCGTCGACCTGGCGTGGCTGCTGCGCGGCTTCACCCCCGGCGGGCTGGATCACATGGCCGAGTGGGTGGTGGAACACGAGATGTGGCCCAGACGCCGTGTCGACGTGCTGGCCGAGCTGGAGGGCCACATGGCAGCAGGGAGACGCGTCATCCTGGCATCCGGCACCTACCAGCCGGTGATCGAGGCCTTCGCGCGCCGTATCGGGGTGACAGAATGCCTGGGCACCCCCTTCGCCCTGCGCGATGGGCGCACTACCGGGCGTCTGGCCGGGCCAATGAACACCGGGGAGCGTAAAATCGCCGCCCTGCGCAGCTACCTGAACGGGGCAGTGCTCGATATGGCCTACGGCGACACCGCCACCGATATCCCGATGCTGGCCGCCGCCGCTGTGGGCGTGGCGGTGTATCCTGATGCTGCGCTGCGTGACCGCGCGGGGCGGGAGGGCTGGCGCATCCTGGATGGTGCAGCGAGCGGCCCCTCCAGTTGATGATGATCGAAGATGGTATACTTTGACCCGTGACAGGGACACAGAACCACACCAACGACAGCCCCACCACGGGGCGTGAGCCTCAGCTCGGCGGGCAGGACGCTTCCATCTTGAGCGGCTACGAGCCGCTGCTGGGCGGGACGCGCCGCCAGCCGGTCGATGCTGAGCTGCTGGCTCTGCTGCTGAACACCGCCGATCCTCGCCGCCGGGCCGCTGTTCTGGAGCACATCCGGCATTTCGGGCAGTCTGACATTTACGCTGCTGCGTTGGCTGACGTGATCCGCCCCCATGCCCGCCGCATGATCGGGAGCTGGCAGACGACCTACTCACCCTCGCAGCGCCGCCACGCTATAGAGGCGCTGGCCGCGATCGGCAGCTACGAGTCGATTGTCCCGCTGCTGCAGGCGCTCTCTGACTCGATCTATGAAGTGCGCGATGCGGCACGGGCGGCGCTGCCGGCAGTTTGCAGCCGGTTCGACCCCGCCGACCCGCGTACCCGGCTCACCTATCGGGCACTGATCGACGCGCTGGGGGCGCTGCCGCTGGGGGCGCGCAAGGTGGTGGCCACCATTCTGGGGAGCGCCCCTGCCGATCAGGTACTCGCTCCCCTGGTGCTGCAGGGCCTGACCGCCGGAACCCGCGAGACGCGCCGCGAGGCTGCCTGGGCGCTGGGGATGCTGGGCGACGTGCGGGCCACCCGACGGTTGATCGAAGCCCTGGCTGATGAGTCCGCCAGCGTGCGGACGGCTGCTGCCTGGGCGCTGGGCCGCATGCCAACGCACACAGCGATCGGGCCGCTGGCGTGGATTGCCTCCAACGACCCGGATGAGCTGGTGCGCGCTGCCGCCGCTGAAGCGCTGGGGGCGCAGGCCGCCCACATGCACCGGAACGATGACCACCTGTCTGCCCCGATTAAAGCGCTGGCCGCTGCACTGAACGACCGCGCCCCGACAGTGCGAGAAGCGGCTCTGGAAGCGCTGAAAAGCCTCGACACACCGCTGGCGCGAATCGCCCTTCACGCATATCATAAGAAGTACAGGCCGGGTTCTCAGTAAGGCAGGGACGGAAACAAGAGGCAATGTCAGACAGGCCCACCCCGGATGATGGCAGGCATCCATCGGTGAGCAGCGGTCTTGAACCACAACTCAGCAGGGGTCAGCGCCCGGTTTTCAGCGGGCTTGAGCCGGAGCTGGGCGGTGCGCACCGTTCACGTGTAGATAGGGCACTGCTCCAGGCCATTCTGGATGCCCCCGATCGCCAGACACTCGTTGATCTGGCCGACCGGGTGATCCGGGCTGCCCAGGCCACAGTGATGGCCCGCGCCCTGGCAGCCTGTGTCCGCCCCCGCGCCCGACGCCCCGGGCGGCTGTTCGGCGGGGGCTACAGCATCAGAGAGCGCCTGAATGCCCTGGCCATGATCCGGCTGCTGCAGCGACCGGTCGATGTGCTCCCCCTCGTCGAGGCGATCTACGACCTGCATCGCCCCGAGATATGGGGCCATGCCGCCGCTACTATGGGAGAGGTTGGCCTGTGGCTGGACTGGTCATCCCCGCAGATGGCTCATCTGACTCACGCCTTCCAGATCATGCTGCGTCATCCTGACGCCTCGGTGCGGTGCAGCGCCGCCCGCTACCTGGGGGAACTTTCCTCGTATGAGGCGATTGAAGCCCTGCAGAAGCGCCTGAGGGTGGAGGAGGCCCGCGAGGTACGGACTGCCATTGTGCTGGCGCTGAGCCAGCTTGACGAGGCGCGCGGCGTGCTCACCCTCCTCGACGCGCAGGACCGCGGTGAAGTATCCCACGACGACTGCCTCGCCGCGCTGGCCAGGGTGGGGCGGCGGGCAGTGGAACCGCTGCTCGGCGTGCTGCGCCGCCGCGATGTGCGGCTGAACAGCCGGGTCATCGCCGCCGAGGCCCTGGGAATCATCGGCGACCCGCGCGCGGTGGAGCCGCTGATCGAGATCGTCGAGCGCCAGCATGAGTCGGTAAACGTGATGCGAGCGGCAGCTCAGTCGTTGGGCCGCATCGGCGATGTGCGTGCCCTCGAACCGCTGGTGAGCATCGCAGAGAACAGCGAATGGTGGCCGCCTGGTAGAGGATTTCTGGTTGAGGCAGCGCTGGAGGCGCTGCTGAGGTTTACCATACCCGAAGCGATCCCTGAGCTGCTGCGAGTTTTGCGCGGTCTGGACGCTGAGTCGGCCGTCCACTATCGCGTACTGCGCCAGGCCCTGACGCTGCTGGGCATCCCCCTCTGTGAGGAGCAGCTGCCCCTTGCGACGTGGTTTCCCGCCCCACCCCAAAGGCCCGTTCTGCTGGACGGGACGGGAATCGCTGCCCTGCGACGCATCGTGCTCAGCCCCGGTCAGGCCGTGGAGCTGCGCGCCGCTGCTGCCGAGCTGCTGGGCTACTTCCCCGAGTTCGCCCCGTTGGGCTTTCTGCTGCAAACCATGCGACTCCCCCCGCTGCCCGTGCCGGTGCGCAGCGGGGCCGTGCGGGGGCTGGAGGCGCTGGCAGACCCGGCGGCCCGCCCCACCCTGGAGGCAGTGCGCGATGATGAGTCAGAGCCGATCGCGCTGCGCGAGGAGGCCGGGCAGGTGTTGGACCGGCGGGGCTGGAGCTGCCCCGAGCCTCCACCGTGGCTTGAGTCTCTCTGTGATGACTATGACAGCGCCCCCTTTTAGCCAGGGAGTGTGGCGACTATGCGGCACCGGGTGAACGTGCAGGGCTACTGGCTGGTGAGCGTCGACCGCGACGCCACCACCGCCGCCTATGCCGCGCTCCCGGCATGGGGCGGCCTCTTTGGCTGCGACACCCCGCTGTGCGAGAACTTCCGGCACGCCTATGGCCTGCTGCCGCCTGCCTTCCTGAGCGTGCTGATCACGATGGGGGTGGACCCCACCAAGCCCGCCGAGCTGTATGACGTGGAGCCGCCGCAGGGCGATCTATGCCTGTGCGGCGGCTGGTATCATGCCGTGGGAGAGCTGCTCTCCGGGCGCGATGCGCTGCAGCCGGGGCAGCTCAACCGCTATGAGGTGATCCTGCGCGAGGTAACCGCCGGGTTCCGCATGGGCATCACGGCGCGGCTGGCCGCCCTGCCCGGATCGTTCCCGGCCCCGGCCCTCCAGATCGAATTCTGGGGGCAGATTCCCTGGGTCATCGCGTCGATCGGCTAGAGCGTGTTATGAACTTCCTTCAGGCTAATCCATGCCTGAAGAGGCCTCACTCCCACGCCTCGCTGCACTCAGCGCTTCCCCCTCTCCACACGTGGAGAGGGGGTGACGGACCGCAGGTCCGGTGAACCGCTGGTTCAATGGGGTGAGGTATCTGTCAGGCACGACGCAGTGTCAGAGTAGCTCATAACAGCCTCTAGGCTGACGGCCACTCCAGCACCAGCGCCGCCAGCAGTGTGGCACTGCGGGCCAGCGAGCCGATGATGACGTGCTCGTGCGAGGTGTGCGCCCCCTGCCCCATTGGCCCCAGGCCGTCCAGCGTGGGGGTGCCCAGGGCCGCTGTGAAATTGCCATCGGAGGCCCCGCCCGTGCCAGACTCGCGCAGCGTCAGGCCGTGTCGTGCGGCGATGGCCTTCGCCTGCGCAAAGGTGGCCATCATGCGCTCACTGCGCTCCATCGGTGGGCGATCGAAGCCTCCGGTAACCTCCACCTGAGCACCGGGCAGCACGGGCCGCAACGCCCGGATCGCCGCGCTGATGCGTTCCATCTCGGCGGTGGTCATGGCGCGGGCGTCGACCGAGGCATCACACTGCTCCGGCACCACGTTGGAACGTGTGCCGCCCATCACCCTCCCCACTGTGACGGTTGAGCCTGCCTTGAAGTCGCTGAGGGCCTGCAGGCGGATGATTTGATGCGCCATTTCCTCAACGGCGTTGATCCCGGCCTCCGGCTCCACCCCGGCATGGGCGGCCCGGCCCAGCGTCCGCACATGGAACGACCCCACCGCCTTACGCCAGGTCTTCACCGAACCGTCTGGCAGCGCAGGCTCCAGGATCATCGCCAGGGCCGCGCCAGCAGCCCGCTCCTCGATCAGGGCGCGCGAGTGGGCGCTCTGGATCTCTTCATCGCTGGTCATCAACGCGATGAGCGGGCGCTGCGGCAGAATGCCCATCTCGCGCAGGCCGCGCAGCGCCGTCAGCGTCGTCACGATGCCACCCTTCATGTCGAAGCTGCCGGGACCGTACAGGCGGCCCTCTTCCTCGCGCAGCGGATTGCGCGCGAGCGAGCCGATCGGGTGCACAGTATCCATGTGGCACACAAACAGCAGCGGCCTGCCGGGTGCGTCGGCATTCCAGCGCGCCTCCAGGATATCGCCGACCTCCGCGCGCGGGTGTACGATCACCTCCGCGCCCAGGTCGATCAGCTCGCGGCGCACGCGCTCACCCATGCGGTCGACGGCGGCTTTGTCCAGGCTGGGCGACTCGATGCTGACGAACTCACCCAGCAGCGCGGCCATCTCGCCAGTGCGTGCCTCAAAGGCTGCTCTCAGGTCAGGGATCATAGTCTCTCCTGTTGTGCGGCTGTGGGTTAATTCCCTTTGACATGCTCATCCAGAAAGGCCACCATCTGCTCCCAGGCATCGCGCGGCGCGCCCGGCTCGTTGAGCGCGTCGGGCTGTACAAAGGCGTGCCCCATGCCGGGGTAAACCGTCACCGTGTGGACGATGCCGGCCCCGGCCAGCGCGGCCTCGAAGGCCTCCACCTCGGCCAGGGGGATTGACGGGTCGACCTCGCCGAAGATGCCCAGCACCGGCCCGGCCCCCGGCTCCAGCAGCATGCCGAACCCCGCCGGGTCTATGATGCGGTCACCGTACAGGTTGATCGTCGCGGCGATGGCCGGGTTGAGCGTACCGTGACGCAGTGCCACGCCGCCGCCGTAGCAGAAGCCCAGCACCCCGATGCGCTCCGCGTCCACCTCCGGCAGCCCGGCCAGATGCTCATAGGCGGCCAGCATGTCGCCATCCACACGGGCTTCGTCCACCGTCACACGCAGGTAGATGGCGCGCGGGATCAGGCGAGTCGTCCTGCCACGGTAGGTGTCGGGGGCCAGCACCACATAGCCCTCCTCCGCCATGCGGTCGGCCAGCTCGGCGATCTCGGCGTTGATGCCCCACCACTCATGCACCATCAGCACGGCAGGGTGCGGGCCGGGGCCGTCGGGCAGGGCCAGGTAAGCATCGACCGCCGTGCCATCCGGCGCGGTGAAGGTGGTGTTGGTGAAATCCGCCGCCCGTTGCCCGAACAGGCTGTCTCCGGCGATAACCCCCGCCAGGACCAGCGCGGCCAGCGCGATCACACCGAGCAGGATCAGGGCGATGCGCCCCAATATCTTCAATGCCTTCATCGGTCGTCTCCCCCTCATAGTTGGTTTCCACTGATTATGCGGGGAGCGTGGGGGCGTTTCAACCGTCAGAACGGACAGACATCGGCGGGCGTGTAGCCCCGGTTGGCGTAGCCAAAGCTGTTGAGCACATCGAGCGAAGCGGGGTTGGCCAGCGTGTAGGCCCTGACGCTCTGACAGGCCAGCGCAGCATTCCGAGAGCGTGAGAATTCCTGCCAGAACAGGTTGGCCATCCGCACAAAAGCCGCGCCGGGCCGCGCGTCGTCGATCGGGACGAAGCCGGGCGGCGGTGGCTCATAGGCCCCGCCCTCCGGGATGGGTGTGGGCGGCAGAGAGAACTCACTGACGAGCTGGTCGTGGGTGGATTGCGCCGCGCCGAGGTCGCCCTGCAGCGCGTAAGCCTGCACCAGCCGGTAGCGGGCGAAGGCGTTGAGGTAGACGCTCTCGTTGGGATACTGCCAGGCAAACAGCCCCGGCACGGAGGCGGCGCGCCGATACAGCTCAATCGCCGCGCCATAGTCGCCGGCCAGCAACCGGTCATCGCCGTCGTGGATCACGTGGATGCGGTACTCTGCAGGGGCGACCACCCGCTCGACCGGCACATAGAGCGCCCCATCCCATTTGAGCGTGGTGGTGATGATGCGCTGCGGCCCGGCCCCGGCTGAGGCGATCATGCCGCTGGTCACGATCACCTCATAGATGCCATCACCCTCAAGGTCCTGCGCCCTGACGTCGGCAAACGGCTCCGAGACCTGTGTGTTGGTCAGCCGGTCGAACACGTTCAGACGGGGGTTCCAGGCGATCACCACGACGTCGGTGAAGCAGGTCGACGCGCCGCAGGCCTGCGTTGCATACAACATGTCGTTCACGCCATCGCCGTTCAGGTCATCGGCGGAGATGACGATCGGCGCGCCCTCGTCCAGCGCAAAGCCCGCCTGGTAGATCAGGCGATAGGCCGAATTCTCGCAGGCGTAGATCAGCAGGTCGCCGGGCGGTGGGAAGCGGTCCGTATTGGCCGGATCGAGCAGCACCACGAACACCTCCGGCACACCGTCGCCGGTGAAGTCACGATCGGCGCGCACCAGCCCGCCGAACTCGCTGAGCGCGCCCCAGCCGCGCAGCGTGGCCTCCAGGATGGTGGTGGGGCCGCCTGCCGAGAGGTAATCGAGTAGCAGCTCGGCGAACTCGGTGAAGGGCGGGGCCTGCACGGGCAGTGTGGCGGTGCCGGGGGGTGGGCAAGCCGCCGCGCCGGGTGCCCCTCCGGCAGGGGCGGTGGTCGGCGGGCCAATGGGCGTGGTCAGCGGGCTGCCAGCGGCAGGCCCGGCAGCGGGCGCGCCGCCGGTGGGCGTCATCAGCCAGATCGAGACACTGCCGCCGGGTGTGGCGGTGCTGAAGCTGCCGGGCTGCGGCACGGTCTCGACCGGCCCGCCCGTCAGCCCGCAGCCCAGCAGGGTGGCGATCAGGGCGAGCAGCACGGCGATGAGTGGGCGTATGGCGGATGGTGTCATGCCCGCCAGTATAGCATCTCCGGGCCGGGGGTGAAAGCAAAGGCGGGCCATCACGCGATGGCCCGCCCCGATGCTGCCTGCAAGCAGCACAGTTGCTACTGCACCGTGAAGGTCGTCGAGCCGCTGCCGGACGTGTAGCCGTCCTTGCTCGCGGTGGCAGTCACGGTGTAAGTGCCCCTGCCCCCCTTGCGGACGTTGATCTTGTAGCTGAAGGTGGCATCACCGGCAGCATTGGTGGTGCTGCTGCCGATCCACGTGGTGCCGTTGGCAGCCGTGATCGTCACGTTAACTGCCGCGCCGCCAACCGCTGCGCCACCGTCATCGGTGACATGCACGGTGATGTACACCGTCTGCCGATCCGAGTAGGTGGACTTGTCTGTCGTGACGGTCACGTGCAACGCACCGGTTGGCGGAGGAGGTGGCGGCGTGCCGCCACCCAGGAAGTCCAGGGCGGCCTTCGCCTGCACCAGGCCGTAGCCGGTGGCGTTGTCGCGGCCTGCGGCGCCCAGGTCCAGCGCGGTCTGGGCCAGCGCATCGCGAATCTGGACGTTGGTCCAGGACGGGTTGGCGCTCCACACCAGCGCGGCCACCGCGGAGACATGCGGCGTTGCCATCGAGGTGCCGTCGTAGTACTCATAGCCGCTGGCGGGCCAGGTGTAGCTGCTGCTGACCGTGCCGGTGGCGCCCAGCTTGTTGGCCACCAGATACTGGCCGTCCTCCTGGCTCAGGCTGATGCCGATGATGCTGGAGGAGTTGCCGTCACCCAGCGTACCCAGGAAGTTGCCGGGGGCGTTGTTGTAGATCACCGCCGCCACACCGCCGCCGTTCTGGACATTCATCACCTTATCGTAGAACGAGATGACGCCGCGCTCGCACAGCACCACCTTGCCGCTCCACGCGCCCACGCTGTCGCACAGGCCGCCGTTCACCAGCGCGCCGCTGGCAGTCCCACGCCCTGAGAACTCGATGTGGTTGGCACTGTAAGTCACCCCATCCACTGTGAGGGAGTTCACATCGATGTAGGGCACAGTGCTCAGCACACCAACGCCCGGCGCGGCCAGCTCAACCTGGTCGTTCTGCTGGGAGAAACCGGCCACAGTATTGGTTGAATCAACCGCCGCCACCGAGATCACCGAATTGTAGGAGGCCGGATACGAGTAGGCGGTGGTACCGTCGTTGCCTGCCGCCGCCACATTCAGGATGCCCTGTGCATACAGGTCATCGAAGGCGCGGCGCTCGCGGACGTTGGAGCGCGAACCGCCCAGGCTCATGCTGATCACGTTGGCGCCGCCCGCCTGGCAGCGGTAGGCGGCATCCACCAGGTCAGAGGCCAGCGTTGCCACGCCGTCATCGTTGAAGAACTTCACAATGTACAGGCTGACTGTGCCGGGCGTCACGCCCACCACGCCGACCCCGTTGTTAACACCGGCAATGGTGCCCGCCACATGCGAGCCGTGCCCGTTGCCATCGATGTACCACTCGGTGGCCTGCTGCGAGTAGCCGCTGACGGTGATGCCCTGGAAGTCCTCATGATCGCGGTAGAAACCCGTGTCGATGATGCATACGGTGCGGCCCGCGCCCGTCGGCGCGCCGCTGTCGATCACGCCGTCGCGGTTCGCATCCCACACATCACGCGCCTGCACGGCGTCGATGCCATAGGGGACCACCTGGCCGGGCAGCGCGACCGTCTCCAGCCCGGCCAGGGCCGTGCTGAACAGGTCCACTGACTGGTCGCCCAGCAGATAACGCTCCGGGTCATCCTCCATCCCCACCACATTGGGGTTGTTCTGGATGCCGGCCAGCGCCGCCCGGGGCAGCGTCACAACGTAGGAGCTGAGCTGTGGGAAGCTGTAATGGAACTGCGCCCCGTTGCTGCGCAGCGCCTGCTCAACAGCCCGCTCCTGGCCCGGCCTGTACTCCACCCATACACGAACGGTATCGGGTGGTGCGCTGCGTGCGGGCATGGCGCTGGCGAAAAACAGCAGCGCAAAGGCTGTCACTGCCAGCAGGATGAGTAGGGTCCGCCCGGTACGCGTCATAATGGCTCTTCCTCCTTGATGTGTGGATCAGATCGAGGTCGGCGCGTGATCGCGCCTGTCACATAGAACGATTAACAGAACGTCGTGTTACAGATTTGTAACACGATGCATTCTATTGTGTTGAACTTGGCGAAAAAGTCAACAGCAAAAAGTATAAAAATCGCTAAAAATATGAGTTAATCTTTTGATTTGTTGGGTTCAGCCTGTTGGCAGCATGAAGTGGAATGTACAGCCCCTGCCGGGGCCGTCACTCTCGGCCCAGATGCGCCCGCCATGCGCCTCGATGATGTGCCGCGCGATCGTCAGGCCGATGCCGCTGCCACCTCCCGCGCGTGAACGCGATTTGTCGACCCGGTAGAAGCGCTGGAAGACACGCTCCAGGTCCTCCGCGGCCAGCCCCACGCCCGTGTCCTGCACGCTGAACAGGGCCTCGTGGTCGCGCCGCGCCAGCGTCACCGTAACGCTGCCTCCTGCCGGGGTATACTGCAAGGCATTGCCCAGCACGTTGAGCAGCACCTGGCGCACCCGGTCGAAGTCGGCCTGCACCTCCAGGGGCTGATCGGGCAGGCGGGCGATCAGCGTCACACCCTTGCCGTCGAACTGAGGGCGCAGCCACTCCACCGCTGAATGCACGATCGACGCCGCATCACACGGCACGATCTCCATCGGCATCTGGGCGGCCTCCACACGTGAGAGCGTTTGCAAATCCTGCACCAGCCGCTCCAGCCGGTCGGCCTCGCGGTGAATCAGCTCATAGGTCTCCGGCGTGGCGGCAATCACACCATCCTGCAGCCCCTCCATGTAGCCCTTGATGCTGGCCAGAGGGGTTTTTAACTCATGGCTCACATCGGCGATGAGCTGCCGGCGCATGGCTTCGGTCTCATCCAGCGCGGCGGCCATACGGTTGAAGCTGATGATCAGCTCGCTCAGCTCGTCATCCTCACCGCCCGGCTCCAGCCGCTCATCGTAGTGCCCGGCGGCGATGCGCCCGCTGGCGTGCGCCATGCGATGGATGGGCTGCACAATGCGACGGCTGACTGCCCAGCTTGCCAGCGTGGCCGCCGCGACGGCTGCCAGCCCGGCCACCCATAGGGCGCGGCTGAGTGCCGCCCGGAAATTGCGCACCAGGTCCTCCAGCAGCACCTGCATCCCGACGCCAGCGCGCGGGCCGCCCATCATCATGTGATTGCCCCCCATCATCGCCTGCATGGTGCGGCTGAATGCCGCCGGTGCGATAAACGCGGTGGCCACCATCAGCACCAGGAAGCCGATCGCGATCACCACCAGATAGGAGAGAAACAGCCGAGTACCGAGCTTCACTGCGGGTCATCCTCGAACTTATAGCCCACGCCGCGCACGGTGATAATGAACTGCGGGTTGGCGGGATCGGGCTCTAGCTTCTGCCGGATATGCCCGATGTGAACATCCACCACGCGATCCTCGCCGTAGAAATCATAACCCCATACAAGTTGCAGAAGCTGCTCGCGGCTCATCACCATCCCGGCGTGAGCGGCCAGCGTTTTCAACAGGCTGAACTCCAGCGCGGTCAGCTCCACCTCGCTGCCATCACGCCACACCTGATGGCGCCTGCCGTCAATGCGGATGTGCCGGAAGGCCAGCACGTCCTCTTCGGCGGCAGCCCCCTCACTGGCGCTGCTGCGCGGGCGGCGCAGGATCGCCTTGACACGGGCCACCAGCTCGCGCGGGCTGAACGGCTTGGTCAGATAGTCGTCGGCCCCCACCGTCAGCCCCACGATGCGATCCGTCTCCTCCGAGCGGGCGGTCAGCATCAGCACGTAAGCATCCGACTCGCGCCGGATGTGCTGCAGCACCTCGAGGCCGTCCATGCCCGGCAGCATCACATCCAGCACCACCAGGTCGGGCTGCCCCTGCCGAAAGGCCTCCAGCCCGCCCGGTCCATCCGCAGCCAGATAGACGGTGTAGCCCTCGGCCTTCAGGTAGGCCTCGACCAGGTTACGAAGGTTGGCTTCATCATCAACGACCAGGATGGTTGGCATACCGACATCCCTCTGCTGGCGAACGTTTTCTCGATTATGCGGTGAGGGGCGCTCGCCTGCAAACGGCGACCGGCCAGTACACAGGCTGGCCGGCCACACGTCACCATATGATGGTTCCTGAGAGAGAGATCAGGCGCCAGTGTTCGTATCCGGCGCAGTAGTCGGACCCTGCCAGCCGGGCATCCCGCCGGGGCCGCGCATCCCACCGCGGCAGCCGCCCGGGCCAAAGCCACCGGAACGCTCCAGCATCCAGTCTGCCTGCTCCCGGGTGATCACGCCGTCCTCAACAGCCTGGGCGATGGCGGCCTCACGGCCTGCCTGCATGGCCTCGACCAGCGTGGTGCTGTCCACACCCTGCTCCTCGGCGATCTGCCACATCGGCTTGCCCGCCGCGATCTCAGCGTTCAACTCCTCAAGCGTCAGCCCCAGCGCCTCGGCAATTGGCTCATGCATCAGGTCGCGGTATTCGGCCATCCAGCCGCCCGCCCCACCATGCATCCAGCCGCGCATCCCGCCGCCAAAGCCCGGGCCAAAGCCGCCGGGGCCGGGCACGGTGGGCGTTTCAGGGGTATCATCCTGTGCAAAGGCCTGTGCCACGCCGAACAGCGCTAACCCTGCCACCAGGGTGGCTGCCGCGATCAGGCCGATGATCTTCAACGTCTTTGACATCTATCTCTTCCTCCAAATAACAGGTAAGCTATGGCCATAAAGATAAGCCTCTTGTATGACGCCTGATTAAAGCGAATATGAAGTTTCTGTAAAGTTTCATGGCCTGCCCCACCGAGCGTTTCTGTACGATTGATTGACACTGGCAGAAGCTGTTGTGACGGAAGGATGGCAACATGACATCCAAGAACCAACCTGAGCGCCCCCGGCTGCGCTGGTGGCTGCTGCCCCTGGCGCTGGCCGATATCTACCTGATCGCCACATTTGCCGCGCTGCTGCTGGGGACGCACGTCGGCGGGCCGGGGGGCATCCTCTATCTGCTGCGCGACCTGCTGCCCTGGCTGCTGGTCGGTGGTGCGCTCCTGCTGCCGATCATGGCCCTGCGCCGCGACTGGCCGCGGACGGCGGCCTCGGCTGCTGCGCTGCTGGCCTTTCTGGTGCTGTACGGCGGGCTGCTGTTGCCGCCGGCTCCCTCACGCGCTGCTGACGGTGATGACGTGGCCCTGCGCGTGTTGACCTACAACGTAGGCATCGATCTGGTCGGGCCGGAAGATTTAGCCACGCTGCTGCGCGAGGTCGACGCCGACATTGTGGCTCTCAATGAAGTCGGGGAGCCACTGGCCGATGCGCTGAACGGGTCATCGGGTGATGGTTACCCCTACCGGGCCGTGTACGGCTGGCACGTGCTGGGCAAGGGCCTGCTGAGCCGCTACCCGATCGTCGAGGAGAGCGGGCCGTTCACCCTCAACACCACCATGACTCACCTGTATGCCACGCTCGACGTGGACGGCGCCCCCCTTCGTGTGATCATCGCCCACCCGCCGCGCCCGCTCTTCGCTGATGGTCGCTACTACTACCGCCCCGGTGCGGCTGAGGACGTCGCCGAACTGGTCGAGATGGCCACGGCAGGCGGCCCGGCCATCCTGCTGGGCGATTTCAACCTGACCGACCGGCACCCTTCATACCGTGTCATCACCGATGCGGGCCTCACCGACTCCTTCCGCGAGATCGGGTGGGGGCTGGGCGTGACTTTCCCGGTGTGGGCAGGGCGCGCCGCATTGCCGCTGCCGCCGCTGGTGCGTATTGACTACGTGTTCCACACCGCTGAGTTCGTGGCGATCAACGCCTACGTGGCCGCCGATACCGGCTCCGATCACCTGCCGCTGGTGGTCGACCTGATCTGGCGACGCTGAAGCCCTGTTAGCCCTGTCTATCTTGTCGCCACCCCACCCGGTGTTATATACTTCACCTGGGCATCTCGGTGACTGGTAACGGGCGAAAGCGCAGCCATGGGGACGACAATCCTGATCGTTGAAGACGACCCAACCATGCTGGAGACGATGGCCTACAACCTCCAGCAGGAGGGATACACGGTGCTGACCGCCGAGGACGGTGAGAAGGGCCTCGACCTGATTCGCAGCCAGCGCCCCGACCTGGTGGTGCTGGACATCATGCTGCCCAAGCTCGACGGGCTGACGGTATGCCGCCTGGTGCGCCGTGACCCGGAGATCGCCAGTGTGCCGATCATCATGCTGAGCGCGCGCGGCACCCAGGGCGATAAGATGGTGGGGCTGGACAGCGGGGCAGACGATTACATCACCAAGCCGTTCGGGCTGGGCGAGTTCCTGGCACGGGTGCGAGCCGTGCTGCGTCGCATGCCGGGGAACGTGACGAGCGGGCAGGTGCTCACCGGCGGGCCGATCCAGCTCGACCTGACCGCGCGGCGCGCCTACCGCAGTGGTGAGGAGCTGCACCTGAGTGGCAAGGAATTCGAGCTGCTGGCCGAGCTGATGCGCAACGAGGGGGCGGTGCTCTCACGTGACCTGATCCTCTCCCGCGTGTGGGGCTACGATTACTTCGGCGACAGCCGCACAGTGGACGTGCATATCCGCTGGCTGCGCCAGAAGATCGAGGACGATCCCTCCAACCCGCAGCACATCATCACCGTGCGCGGGGTCGGGTATCGTTTTCAGGGGTAGCGCCGATGTCAGCTGTGCTCGTGGTCCTGTTGATCGGGCTGGTGCTGGCCCTGGCCGCCGCGCTCGTGGCGCTCTTCGAGGCCCGCCGCAGCCTGGAAGCAGCCCGCCAGCGCAGCGCCCACCTATCCGACACTCTCGAGGAGTTCCGCAACGCCACCCTGCATGTTGAGGCCCTGTGGGTAATGAGCGAGGTCTCCTTCAACCCCCTGCTGCTGGTCGACGAAGATCACGGGGTGATCAACATGAACCGCGCCGCCCGTGACCTGTTCCATCACACTGCGGCCCCCGGCCCCCATCTGCCCCCCGGCACCGTGATGAGCGTGACGCGCAGCCATGAGATCGACGATGCAGTGAATACCACCCTGGAGAGCGGGGAGCCATACAACGGCCAGGTGACTGTGCTGGGCCGGCCCTATCTGGTGCGCACCCTGCATCTGGAGACGTTGGAGGGCGATTTTGTGGCGCTGGCGATGGAGGATGTGGGCGAGCTGGAGCGGCTGGGCCGCGCCCGCCGCGACATGGTGGCCAACATCTCCCATGAGCTGCGCACCCCCATCACCTCGATCCGGCTGCTGGCCGACACACTGGAGCGCGAGCTGGAACGCGCCGGGCAGGATACCCGCCTGGTCGAGAAGATCATCATCGAGACCGAGACGCTGCAGCAGATGGCCGGGGAGCTGCTCGACCTGGCTATGATCGAGTCGGGGCGGGCCGAGTTCATCTTCCGCCCGGTGCCGCTGCGGCCCATCATCGATGAGGCAGTGGAGCATTTCAGCGAGCAGATCCAGCGTGGCAGCCTGCATATCAGCCTCGAGATGCCCTACGACCTGCGCGCGCTCGTGGACCCCGACCAGATCAAGCGTGTGCTGAACAACCTGCTGCATAACGCCATCAAGTTCACCCCTGCGGGCGGGCTGATCACCATCTCGGCAGAGCAGATCGATCCGGAGACGGTGCAGATCGTTGTGATGGACACCGGCCCCGGCGTCCCGCCGGAAGACCTCGAGCGCATCTTCGAGCGCTTCTATCGCGGCGACCGCGCCCGGCAGCGCGGCGGGACCGGCCTGGGGCTGGCGGTGGTCAAGCACATCATCGCCGCACATGGCGGGCGCGTATGGGCCGAGAACCGACCCACCGGTTCCGGGGCGCGGCTGGTGTTCACCGTCAGAGCCGCCGAGGACTGAGGCCCCACCCCGTTTTACACTCATTTTACATCCCGGCAACACCCATCTGACATCTATCCGTTACAGTGATGGCATATCGTAAGGCACAGGCTTCACTGCCGGAATAACATGGAGGTTGCCATCATGAGAACACTGTATCGACTCCCCCGAAACGTGACGAAGCTGCTGGGCCTGCTGGCCGCCGTGATCGTCGTCGCCGCCGCACTGTTCGCCTTCCCCGCCGTGACCCATGCCCAGGGTGAAGGCCCCACCGCCCCCTCCGAGGGCGCGCCCCGTGAGCCAGGCCCGTTTGCACTGGTTCGCATCGAGATGAACCTGAGCCGCCAGGCCGACCGGCTCTATCTTTCCGGGCGGGTCATTGAGCGCACCAAGGCCTGGATCGAGGCGCTGCAGAAGCAGGGCATCGACACCGCTGACCTGGAGGCGGCGCTGGACGACTTCATCACCGCGCTGGAGGAGGCGCAGAGCTATCATGACGAGGCCCAGCGCATCTTCGACGCGCGCGCCGGTTTTGACGAGGAGGGCAACGTCACCGACCCTGAGGCGGCGCGTGAGACCATCCGCGGCACGCTGGAGAACATGCGCGAGGCGAACTACGTGCTGAGCGGCGCCACGCTTGAGCTGCGCATGGCGATCCACGAGTTGCGCGGGGCGCTGCGTGCAGAGCGCGAGGCATGAGACACCCGCGCCCATCGACCGTGATCCTGCTGGTGCTGGCCGTGCTTGCCACGGCCAGCCTGGCGTGCAGCCGCCGGGTTGACAATGACACCCCGGCCCCGGTGACGCCGCCCGGTGAGACAGAGATCGACCCGACGGCGGAGGCGCTGGGCGATGAGGTCGAGGCCATGCTTGACGACCTCAACAGGCTGAACCAGGAGGCCGACAACATGGACGATCTGCCCTGAGGGCACGCCGGGGCCGGCCCGGCACAGGGGATATGGACTCGAAAAGGCGGGCAGGGCAGCCCGCCTTTTTTGTGAGGAGAAGAAGCCTTCAGAAACCGCTAACCGCTGATACCTGCCTAACTACCGCCCGAACCACTTTTCTTCTTGCCGGTGGTGGTATGGATTGTGACCTTAATGACCATGGCACCACCTCCTTCCTTCTGCACGTCGTTCACCGTCTGTATGCTTCCACTATAAACCGCTTACCATGCCGCCACACCGGGCAGCCGATGGGATTCCCGGCCATCCTCCCGGGCAGGGGCTGCCCGGCCAGGTGGGCAGGTGGCCCCGATGTCTATTCGCGGATTTCCACCACGACACCTTCCTCAGCCCAGTTGTAGAGCCACTCCCCATCGGGCAGGTCAAGGATGATGCAGCCATAGGAGGCCGGGCTGCCCAGGATATCGCGCCACAGAGTCACCCCGCTGGATAGCGTGGGCAGGCCGTGGAACCCGTTCATGAAGCCCGGCCACGCTTCGTAGATGCCCATGAAGTGTGGCATCCACAGGTCCCACGCGCTGGCATAGGCCGGGTTCTCATGCGTCTGTATCTGGAACACACCCGGCTGCGTCGGCGAACGGTCGATGCCTGTGCTGATCACGAAGTTACGGACCAGCTCACCGTTCTCGTACACCCACAGGCGCTGCTCGCTGATGTCCACCACCATCCGCTTGTTTAGCACCACCGGTAGCGGCAGCAGATCATCCTTCGACGGGATGGTGATTGTCTGCCCGGCGGAGAGAGCGTTCTCCTCAATGCCGGGGTTAGCCTCGCGGATGCGCCAGTAAGGCACCCCTACTTTCCACGAGATGCGGATCAGCGTGTCGCCCTGCTGCACTGTGTAGGTGGTGGGGTGATGGCTGACGAGCAGCATGGCAGGCTGCCCACTGTGCAGCGCCTCTGTTAGTGGCCCCGCGCTGCGCCCCGGATCCAGATAGCGCGGTGAGGCCAGCGTGGCACTCAGCTCCTCCAGATAGGCGGCCAGCCGGTCATCATCCACGACCACGGTCGGCCCCGCCTCGGTCTGCTCGACGGCCAGCCAGGAGGAGACTACCTCCGGCGCGACCTGCTGTTCGATGCGCTCATCGGTGATGGGGTCGTAGATCGTGATCGGCAGGGGGGCAGCCAGCCAGCGCCGTGCCTGCTCCGCCGCCGGGCCTGCGTCCGCGATGGCAGGCGGCACAGGGTCAATGGCCAGTTCCAGCGTGCCGCTGGCCAACGCCCCCGCGGGGTTCTGTATCAGCGCGGCCAGCGTCGCCTCAATGTTCAACGTGCGGCCCGGCACGCCCGGGACCGCCTCGACCTGCCCACCCTCGATGCGGATTGTGGCGTTCTGCGGCTCCACCGCGACGATCGGCGCCCAGGTCTCCAGCCCGGCACGCGCGGCCAGCGCGTCAACGGCTACCACCGGCGAGACCTGATAGCCGCCACTCAGCCCATCGACCATCTCCAGAATGTTACCGATCAAGCCTTTCTCGCGCCCCACAGCCATCACGCGTGCAGCGGTCGCCTGCGCGTCCAGTGTGATGCCCAGCTCCAGCGGCGAGGCGCTCCATGTGCCCACACCGTCGGAGAGAGTCAGCACCTTCTCGCCATTCCACGAGCCATCCAGCCGCCGGACAATCTCAGCCTGCGGGGTGCCCCCCAGGTTCACATCGCCCACACGCACGCCGGGCATGGCCAGGTCGAGCATGGTGAAGTACCCGTACAGGCTCAACAGGATCACGGCCAGCCCGATGGTGGCCAGCGCCACGCCGATCCCCCCGCCCAGGGCCATCGCCAGCGGGGTGAAGCGGTTGAAGCGCAGCCACACTATCCCGGCGCGCCGCCGGGCCACCCGGCGCGGGGCTGCCGCAGGCGGGCGCGCGATCGCGTCATGCCGGGCAGACGACCGATGGACAGGCGCAGCCTTGCGGGCCTTCGGCCTCTGAGCCGCTGCCGGCCTGTGCACCGTCGATTTGTGCGCCGCCGACCTGTGCCCCCTGGGCTTCTGCGCGCCAGAGCGCCGCGCAGTCGATGATACACGTTGAATCGACCGTTTCTTCGTTCCCTGAGCCATGAGCGGAATACCCTTACAACCAACCCTGCTGACGATCTGGTCTCATACATCAGAGAGGCGTGGCAGGAGCCTCGGCCCTGCCCGTCCCATCGATAATAACGCTATTATAGTCGAATTAGTTTCAGCCATTCGGAGCGTGTATCAGATTTGACACAGTGGCAGGGTTAATCGAAGGCCCGGCGCCTGTTCAAACGCCGGGCTTCTATCACCGTGATCTCTGTACGGAGAAGGAGAGGTTGAGAAGAAAGTGACACCGCCGATTATGCTCGCCCTACCCCCGGTCTGACAGTGCTTTTTATCACCCGCCTTCCGCGCCGATTGTCATCTATGCAGGGGGCATGGAGCTACTGCGAGTCATCGGCGGCCTGCAGCAGCGCCAGCAGATGCTCAACATGGTTGTGCGGCGGGCCTGCCAGCCTCTCCTGATGCCGCCTGGCCAGCTCCACGGCCAGCGGTGAGGCCCCGCAGGCGGCCATATCCTCTGACGACCAGATCGGATGCTGCACCGCGATCACAAAAGGGCGGCGCAGACCGCGCGGCTCGCCCTGGCTCCAGCGCACCAGCCACACCGGGGCCGTGTGCCTGACCACCACTACCAGCACGCGCCCCATCAGCCCGAAGCGGTGGCGCGATTTGCCACAGTCGTGCAGCAGGGCGGCGGTCAGCAGGTCAGGGTCGTCATGCCCGGCCCTGATGAGCGTATCCATCACGCGCAGGCTGTGCTGCTGCTCGCTGCGCCGCATGCGGCGGAAGAGCGCCATCAGTGCCGGGGTAAGCACACCCGCCGCCCGATCGTAATCGACGGGCCGGGCATAGGCCGTCAGCGCATGCAGCGCCTGCCTGATGCGGTAAGCAGCCTTACGCAGCCTCATCCTAACCCGAACAGGAAGCGCGCGATGGTCAGGCTCGGCTGGCCGATCAGGAAGCTCAGCGGGTTCAGGATCGCCGCGGCCAGCGGAGTGCGCCAGCCGGGGGGCAGCGTGGCGAACACCGTATCGCCGAAGAACGACAGCAGAATCAGCCCCCACATGATGAAGCTGCTGGTCTGCCGCTGGCGCTCCCACCACACGGCAGCGCGCGCTGGCAGCGCCGCCAGCACCACCGTCCAGCCGTCCAGCGGGGCCAGCGGCAGCAGGTTGAACACGAACAGCAGCACGTTGAGCCACACCATGTCGGTCATGATCTGGGCCGGGGTGGGCAGGATTTGCAGCCCGCCCCCACCTATGCTGGGCATTAGCAGCCCCAGCATGAAGGGAATCGCCGCCACCACCGCCACCAGCAGGTTGGAGACCGGCCCGGCCAGCACGGCATAGAACATCCCCCGGCGGCTGTTGCGCATGCGGTAGGGGTTAACCGGGGCCGACCCCAGGATGGCAAAGCCGATCAGGACGCCCACAATGTACCCCGGCCAGTAGACATTGGCGCGCGGGTCAAGCGTCATGCGGCCCTGTTCTTTGGCCGTGTTGTCGCCCATCAGGTGGGCGACGTAAGCATGGGCGAACTCGTGAACAACCACGGCGACCAGCAGCACGATCGCGCGCGAGATCAGGGTAGCAGGTGTCAGACCGAACAAGGGCGGCTCCTTATGCTATGCGTCAAAGCTGGCCCTGATCTTATCGCAAAGCGGGGCGCCGGCCTACCATCCCGTGAGCGCGTTCGTCACCTGCACCGCCAGCGGCCATATCGCTGACCGGAACAGCGTCACCGGCATCAACAGCAGGATGACCAGCGCGACCCCGACGATCAGGGTTGTGTAGCCGCTGACCGCCTGCCAGCGGGCGTGCGATCGCACCGGCAGCCATGCGCCGATCAGCGTCCAGCCGTCGAATGGGAACAGAGGCAGCAGGTTGATCAGCATCAACCCCAGGTTGAGGCGCACCCATACCGTCAGCCAGCCCGCGCCGCTCAGCGACAGGAAGGGGGTTTCAGGCCGCAGGCCGAGGGACTTCATCAGTGTCAGCCCGGTCAGCGTCAGCGCGCCGTTTGCCAGCGGCCCCGCCAGCGCAGCCAGCGTGCCGCCCAGCCAGGCCGGGACGCGCATGCGATGCGGGTTGAGCATCACCCGCCGCCCCCAGCCGATGCCCAGCAGGACCATCAGCGCCAGTCCCGGCGCGTCCAGATGGCGGCGCGGGTCCGCCGTCAGGCGGCCCTGCTCGCGCGGGGTGGGGTCGCCGAGCGCCGCAGCCGTCAGCGCGTGGCTCAGCTCATGGAGGGCCAGCGCGGGCACGGCCAGGATCAGCCGGACCAGCAGCAGCGCCCAGGGGAACTGAACGATGAGCTTGAGGAGTATCTCGCCAGCCATGCCAGGCATTATAGCAGGTCCCGGCAGAGAGACGAGTCGGCGGCGTACGCTCGTCAGTCCGCAGCGATCTCACCGGCCCCGGCCCGGCCTGTTGAGTTGCCCCGGATAGCGGGCAGCGCCCCGCTGTCTGTCTCCTGCACGATCAATCTCACCTTGCGGTCAAACAGCACATAGTTGAAGGCCCAGTTGAGCAGCACCACCAGCCGGTTCTTGACGCCGATCAGGCGGTACAGGTGCAGGATCACCCAGGCGGCCCACGCGGCGAAACCTTTCAGCCGCAGCCCGGCCACGCTGGCGACACCCTTCCCGCGCCCGATCATGGCCATCGTGCCGCTGTCGCGGTAGCGGAACGGCTCCGGCGACCTGCCGGCCAGCCGCGTCAGGATAGCCTCCGCGGCATGGCGACCCTGCTGCATTGCGACCGGCGCCACCTGCGGCAGCGGCACACCGTCCTGCTCCAGGTAAGCCATGTCCCCGGCCACGAAGACCTCCGGGTGGCCCGGCAGGCTGAGGTCGGGGGCTACGATCAGCCGCCCGCCGCGCCCCTGCGCGGTGCCGATGGCAGCGGCCAACGGGGCGGCCTGCACCCCCGCCGCCCAGATCAGCGTCTCGGCGGCGATCTCCTGCCCGTCGGCGAGCATCACCCGCCCCGGCGCGGCAGCGCGCACGGCCACGCCCGTTCGCACCTCGATGCCCATCTGCTCCAGCCGTTCCCGCGTGTAGCGGCGCAGCGGCTCCTCCAGATAGGGCAGGGGATCGTCTGCAGCCTCCACCAGCACGATGCGCACGTCCTGCGCCGACAGGCCGGGATAGTCCTTTACCAGCACATGCCCCACCAGCTCGGCCAGCGCCCCGGCCAGCTCCACGCCGGTGGGCCCGCCACCCGCAACGACGAAGGTCAGCAGGGCGGCCCGCCGCAGCGGGTCGCGCTCGGTGGCGGCGCACTCGAAGGCGCTCAATATCTGGCTGCGCAGCCGCACCGCGTCGTCCAGGTCCTTCAGCTCATAGGCCTGCTGCTGCACGTCCTTCATCCCGAAGAAGCCCGTCACCGCCCCGGCGGCGACGATCAGGTAATCATAGCCAAGCCGCCCCTGCCGGGTGATCACCTCCCGCCCGGCCAGGTCGACACCCAGCACCTCATCCAGGTGGAAGCGCACGTTGCGCCAGCGCCGCACGATCGGGCGGATGGGATGTGCGATCGTTTCCTGCTCCAGCGCGGCGGTCGCCACCTGATAGAGCAGCGCCTGCAGCAGGTGATAGTTCTGGCGGTCCACCAGCGTCACCCTGACGCCGGGCCGATTGCCCAGTGCCCGCGCCGCCTGCAGCCCGGCAAACCCTGCCCCGATGATCACCACATGCTGATCCATCTCAACCATCCTTTCGCCGCCCATATTGAGAAAAGTTTCACAATACTCATCCTTATTGTAAAGAATTATGATAATAAATGTCAACAATGCGGCGGCTTTCTGATGCGTTTCCAACAAAAACAGGGGGCCGCCCCTCACCGGCATGGCCCCCTGTCAGCGTCTGCGGTCGGGATCAGCGGTCGGCGGCAGGCAGCGTCCCGATAGACTCCAGGCCCAGGTTGGCGCGGGTTTCCTCCGGCGTGTCGCCCAGCCGGTAGGGCAGGAAGATCAGCGCGCCGAGCAGGGCCAGCAGCCCGATCGCCAGAAAGGAGACGCGCACCCCCAGCGGGTTGGCCACGGTGTAGCCAAACGTGCTGAGCAGCACCGGCAGGATCAGCGCCGCCAGCGAGTCGCCCACGCCGCGCGCAAACGAGAAGGTGCCGTAGTAGATCGCCTCGCGGCGCGTGCCGGTCAGCATCTCATCGTAATCCACCACACTGCCCATCATGGCGTAGATCAGGATCAGGTAGCCGCCCAGCACCGGCCCCACCAGCCCCAGCGTCACAAACGCCATGATGCCCGGGGGCAGGCCGGGGATCAGGCCGGGCAGGAAGTTCAACGCCGACGCCACAGCGATGCCGATCATGGTGAACAACAGCAGCTTGCGGTTGGAGAAACGGCGGCTGATCAGGTACCAGATCGGCGTGAAGACGATCATTGTGCCGATCACCGTCAGCAGGTAGGTGGCGACGTCCTCCTCGCCCTTGCCCAGCACCAGCGTCACGAAGTAGGGCAGCAGGGCGTTGATCATGCCGTAGCCCACGTAGATCGCCAGCGTGGAGAACAGCACGATGCGGAACTGGCGGTTCTGGAAGGTGGCCCGGATGCCCTCCAGCACGGGGATTGGCCTGCCGGGCGAGGGCGTCTCGCGCAGCGCGGGCACGGCCATCCAGATCGTGATCAGCCCCACGATGGCCACGCCGATGCCCATCGCCACCGGGCCGCGGCTGCTGTATAACGGCACGAACACCGCCGAGGCCAGCAGCACGCCGATGATGCCGAACACGTTCTTCCAGCCGCTGAGCGCCACGCGTCCTGTGTTGTCGGGCGCGATCTCGGCCATCGAGCCGTCATAGGGGATGCCCACCATGCTGAACGAGGTGCGATAGACGATGTTGACGATGAAGAAAAACGCTGCGATGATCCACACCGACGAGCCGCCCGGCGGCAGCCAGATCACGATCAGCGCCAGCGCGGCCAGCGGCGCGCCGATCAGCAGGAAGGGGCGGCGGCGTCCCCACCGGCCCCGGATGCTGTCGCTCCACTGCCCGATGAACGGGTCGATAGCCGCATCCCAGATGATGGCGATGGTGGACAGCACGCCGACCAGCGTGATCGGCAGGTAGATCGGGTTGCCGGAGTCGGGCGGCGGGGAGTAGAAGTAGAGCAGCCAGGTGCTCAGCGTGATACCCATGATGTTCAGGCCGATCGACGCGCTGCTGTAGAGCAGGATGCGCGGCAGACCGACACGAACGGGCGGCTGCGAGGTCTGTGCCATCTCGTCCCTCCTTGAACGGGGCTGGGAGTTTTGCGTATTGATGCTATGCATTTGCAGCGGGCTGTCAAGCGGGATGTCTCGGGCTGTTGACACGCTCACACGGGTGTGCTACCTTGTTGATCACTGTGTCGAGACATCAGGAGAAAGCGTGATGTGAGGGATAAATGACGTCAGATGACCCGGCCCTGATCGAGGGGCTTGTGACCAGGACCCAGAGCGGGTTCTTCACCGTTCAAACCCCGCAGGGGGCGGTTGTGTGTAAGGTGCGTGGGCGGCTGCTCCAGGAGCGGCTGGAGACCGACCCCGTGGCCCTGGGTGACCACGTGAAGATCAGCATACTGCCAGACGACACCGGCGTGATCGAGGAGGTCATGCCGCGCCTGCGGGTGTTCTCGCGGCAGAAGCCCCCCGCCGAAGGCCGCCGCGCCGACAAGCTCCCCGACCGGGAGAAGGTGATCATCGCCAACCCCGATCAGGTGGTGTTCGTGTTCGCCTGCGCACAGCCCGACCCCAATCCGCGCACGCTCGACCGCTACCTGGTGATCGCTGAGAGCCAGCGCATCCCCGTGGTGATCTGCGCCAACAAGGTCGACCTGGTGAAGCCGCGCGAGGCCCGCGAGATGTTCGGGCTGTACGAGGCCATCGGCTACCCGGTGATCTACACCAGCGCCGTCAAGCGCAAGGGCATCGAAGACCTGCGCAGGGCGCTGACGGGCAAGGTCTCGGCGCTGACGGGGCCTTCGGGGGTGGGCAAAAGCAGCTTGCTCAACGCCCTGCAGGCGGGCCTTGGGCTGGCCGTGCAGGAGGTCAGCGAGGCCACCAGCAAGGGGCGGCATACCACCGTCTCCTCGCAGATGTTCCCGCTGGACGGCGGTGGCTATGTGGCCGACACCCCCGGCATCCGCGCGATCGGGCTGTACAACATCGAGCCATCTGAGCTGGATGGGTACTTCCCGGAGATCGCCCCGTATGTGCGGCAGTGCCGCTTCAACGACTGCCGCCACCTCGACGAGCCGGGCTGCGCCGTGCTGGCCGCCGTGGAGCGCGGCGATGTGTGGTACGAGCGCTATATCAGCTACCTGCGGCTGCGCGACGAGTGCGAAGATATCTATTACCGCTGCTGAGTACGCGCCCCTGCGTCTAATCACCCTGACGCCCCACCCCGTGGTGGGGCTTCCTGCTGTGCCCCACCGGGCACAGATCGGGTACAATTGCGGAAAGAATCCCCTTCACCGAATCACCGAAGGAAGGCTGGCCATGCCGGTTGAAGACCCCCTCACCCTGCGCGCCATCCTGGCAGGCACGCGTGTGATCGCCGTGGTGGGCCACTCCGACAGGCCGCACCGCACCAGCTATCAGATCGGGCGGCAGCTTAAGCGCTGGGGCTACGTCGTCTACCCCGTCAACCCGATGGTCAGCACCATTGATGGCGATCGCTGTTATCCATCACTGGCGGCGGTGCCTGAGGCCGTAGACATCGTGAACGTCTTCCGCCGCCCGGAGCACCTGGCCGGGATCGTCGAGGAGGCAATCCGGATCGGTGCAAAGGTGATCTGGACGCAGCTCGGCGTGGTCGATGAGGCCGCCGCCCGACGCGCGGAGGAAGCCGGGCTGACGGTGGTGATGGATCGCTGCATCAAGATCGAGTATCAGCGGCTGCTGCTGCGCTGAGGGCGTGCCCCCATTTCTGGGGTGTTGTGAGGCCCGGCTGGCTGCTACAGTGGGCAAGGCAGGGAGCAGGCCGCTTTGTGTCTGCTGTTTCTGTAAAGGAGCATTCCATGAGAACCGTCGATACCCGCCGCATCCTGATCTACATCGCCTTCTCGTTCGGGCTGGCGTGGCTGGTGGGGCTGGTGATCTACCTGACCGGCGGGCTGGCGAACAGCCCCATGCTGGTCCCCCTGCTGGGATTAAACCTGGCCGCGCTGCTGCTGGCGCTGGGCTATATGCCTGCCCCGGCGATCGCCCACGTGCTGACGCGGCTGGTGACGAAGGAGAGCTGGAAGGACGTGTACCTGCGCCCGAAGCTGGCACGCGGCTGGCCTTACTGGGTCGCTGCGTGGCTTGGGCCAGCAGTGCTGATCATCGCGGGCGCGGGGCTTTACTTTGCGCTGTTCCCGCAGCACTTCGACCCTACAATGGCGGGCTATCTGAGCGCGGTGGCCCAGACCACCCCTGTGCCGCAAGAGTCGATGGAGCTGATCAGCAACCCCTGGCTGGTGGCAGGGACAGGGCTGCTCTCGGCGATGGTCATCGCACCGCTGGTCAACAGCCTGTTCACCTTTGGCGAGGAGTTCGGCTGGCGGGCCTATCTCCAGCCCAGGCTGATGCCGCTGGGCGGGCGCCGGGCTATGCTGCTGATGGGCCTGATCTGGGGCGTGTGGCACTGGCCGGTGATCCTGATGGGCCACAACTACGGCCTGAGCTACCCCGGCGCGCCCTTCCTGGGCCCCCTGGCGATGACGTGGTTTACGTTCGCAGCAGGCACATTCCTGGGCTGGCTGACGCTGAAGGCGGAGAGCGTGTGGCCAGCCGTGATCGGCCATGCGATGATCAACGGGATGGCCGGGCTGCCGGTCCTGTTTATCGCCGGGCAGCCCAACCCGATTCTGGGGCCGCTGGCAGTGGGCGTGCTCGGCGGGGCATTCTTCACGCTGTTCGCGCTGCTGGTCATGGTCATCCCCGGCGCGCTGCCGGGGCCCGCGATCAGCGCGCCGCCGGAGGCCGCCGCCCCGCCAGAGATCCCCGCCGCCGCCAGCGAGTGATCGCCGCCCCCACCTGATCATCATGGGGCCGGGTATGGCACGATACCCGGCCCGCGCTGCCCCAACGACATTTACAGCATCAGTAGAGTGTACTATACTGAGATCGATGCAGTGCCGGGAGGCCGCATCTCCCCGCACACCGCGCACCATCATAGCCACCATCTTTCCTGCCAGCCCGTTCTCCCCTGCTGGCGCTGCAGCCATGTTTCATTCGCTGAATGAAAGGCTGTTATATGAGTGCCGCAAGAGTGTCCCGGACGTATTCTCGTGTGGTAGCTGTTGGGGTATGCCTGTTCGCTCTGGCGCTGCTGGCCGGATGCGTGAAGGCGACCGAGATCCCCTATGTGCCGGAAGGGAACGCTGAACGATTGGCCGCGCTGGAGGGCGGTACGCTGGCGATCGTGGAATTCACCTGCGATGATCAACGGATGGCTGCCGAGGCCCTCCCGCCGGAGATCGCCGCAGGGATCGCCGACGAGCAGAAAGCAGGGCTGATCGAGGCGCTGGCCCCTACCTTTGTGGTGCTGGACCTGACCGCCGAGGAGGACCTGCCCGACCTCGACGACCGTGCGGCGCTGAGTGCCTATTTGAAAGAGGTCGGGGTCGACGGCGCGATCCGCGTGACCAACGCCTACGGCTACCAGATGCAGCAGAGCCTGCTGGAGGCTGTGACCGGTAAGTTTCTGGAAGAAACCGCCGGTGAGGGGACGGCGGACTTCCTGCAGATGTTTGGCGAAAACCCGGCGATCGTCGAGTCGTACTACTTCGCCTCAGACACAACCATCGTGAATGCCGAGGGTGCGGTGGCCTGGCACTTCTTCGGCAAGGCGGCGATGATGCCGCGGCCCTTCAGCGGCACACTGAGGGAGGAGGCCGAGACCTTTGTGCGCAGCGTGCTGGCGCTCGACCCCACCGGGCAGGAGCTGGTGCGCGAGTTCCGCCCGATTTACGTCCAGTACAACGACTATCTGAGCTGGATGATCAAGACCGATCTGATGGGGACGGGCAACCTCAGCTACTACGTGGGCTACCCGGAGGAGCGCGCCGACCGCAAGAACATCTCGATCTTCCCGGCATCGGACAGCACCCATGTGCCCACCATCCTGACCGAGGAACAGGTTGCCGCGCAGGCTGAGGCCAGCCAGACGGGTGTGCTGGGCTGGTTCAGCGGCCAGTGGGAGACCGCCCGCAGCGGGCGCTGGGACACCTTCTGGCAGTGGCGTGAGGCCGGGGCGGCGCTGCTGCTGGCTGTGCTGTGCTTTGCCGTTGGCGGTCTTTTCGCCGCGCTCTACCAGGCCGGCGGGGAGGATAAATCGCTGCTGGGCCAGGCGGCAGGCATGGTGGCCTTTGTGGTATACATCGCCATGTTTGTCGCACTCTATCATCTGCTGAAAGCGATCTTTTGACCTGCAAAGGCGCAGCCCTGTTATCAGGCCGCGCCGATCATCTTCCAGGGACGCGTGAGGGATATGGATACCAGGCAGACAGGTTGGAGAGGAAACACCAGGAAGGTGCTCGTTATCGCAGCATTGATCCTCGCTGTCCTGGTCGTGCTGCTGCTTATCAGCAGGCCGATGCTTCAGGCAGTGGGCGTCCCCGTCTACTGCATCGAAAACGATGCAGGCCGTCTGCGCTTGGTGCGCTGTGGGGGCGAGGTGTCCGCCGTCCCGCTGGAGCCGGGGGCTGCCCCTGCTCCCGATCTGGCCGCTGGCGCGCAGCCCACGTTGATCGACACCGACATGGCTGCCGATGACTGGATGGCGATCCTCTACCTGCTGAACCGGCCCGATGTGGACGTGCGCGCCATTACCGTGACGGGCGCGGGTGAGGCGCACTGCGGGCCGGGCGTCCAGAACGCGCTCAACCTGGCGGCGCTGGCAGGCCAGCCCGACATCCCGGTGGCCTGCGGGCGCGAGACGCCGCTGGAAGGGGATCACGTTTTCCCACGGGGCTGGCGTGACTGGGTGGATAGTCTGGCCGGTGTGACGATCCCGGCCAGCACGGCCCCGCCATCCGATCTCGATGCGGTTGAGCTTATCGCGGAGACAGTACGCGGTGCGGGCGGCGACCTGGAGATCATCACGCTGGGGCCGCTGACGAACCTCGCTGAGGCGCTGCTGGCCGACCCCGCACTGTCAGGCAGCATCGAGCAGGTGTTCATCATGGGCGGTGCGTTTGATGTGCCCGGCAATCTCGCCGACGCGCCGGAGGTGGCCATCGAGAACACCGCCGCCGAATGGAACATCTATGTGGACCCGCACGCTGCAGCAGTGGTGCTGGAGTCCGGTGTGCCGGTCACATTCGTGCCGCTTGACGCATGCAATAACGTGCTGCTGGATGAGACATTCTACAACCGGCTTAGAGGCGACCGCACCTCGCCGGAGGCGGAATTCGTGTACCGGGTGCTGACGGCGAACTTCGGCTTTATCCAGTCCGGCACGTACTACTTCTGGGACCCGCTGACTGCCGCCCTCGCGGTCGATGGCAGCCTGGGCATGTTTGAGACGCAGCCGGTGGTCATAATCGAGGGGGACGGGCCGGAGAGCGGAGCCACCCGTGTAGATGAGGCAGGCAGCCCGGCGCAGATCGCTGTCCGGGCGAATAGGGAGCGCTTTATCCGGGAGTTTCTGGACACGTTAAATGGCCGTGTGGAGGACAACTGAGCAGGGATCAACCCACTTCATGGGAGTCGTCAGGCGGCACAGGCATCTGCAAACAGAAAAGGGCGCTCGCGGTGAGCGCCCTTTTTGTGTCGACAAGCGGGATCAGGCGGTGCGCCTGCGCTGCCACAGATGCATTGCCACCCCGCCGATCGCGGCAACCGCCACCAGGACGGCTATCCAGATCAGGCGCGCCCCCTGAACCGGGCCGCCGCCCGTCTCGGGCAGCTCCTCCGGGAACAGGGTGACGCACGCCGTCGCGCTCAGGTCAGCCGTTGTGCCCGTCAGGCAGATCAGGTCGCCTGCAGCCTGGAGCGCCGGACGGGCCAGCACACCCACAGGCCGGAAGATCGCAGCAGTGACGACATTGATCTGCGCGCTGATCGTCACCACCGCCTGCCCGCCAGCGCCAAGGGACCCCAGGTCGACCGTGACGGTGGGAGCGGAGGCAGACGTCACCACGCCCTGCGTGGTTGTCACGCCGGTCACGCTGAGCGAGGCCGGGATCGGCACGGTCAGCGTCAGCGGGCCGGTGCCCGTCGGCGTGCCGTTGCTGACAGTGAAGGTCCAGATCGCCGTGTCACCGCTGATCACCACGCTGGGCGCCACACTGGCAGTGAGCGTCAGCCCACCAACCGGGACAACAGCAGGCGGCGGCGTTGGCGTGGGGGGCGTCACGGCTGCTGCCGTGGTGAAGCTGAAGGTGTAGTCGGCGGCCATGGTGTCAGGCGGGTCGTTGGTGTCGGTGTCGCTCACCTGCGCGGCCACGACCGTCACCGTGCAGGTCTCGCTGTTGGCGAAGTCGGTATCCGGGTTCAGCACGTAGCTCGACGGCCCGCCGCTCACCGTGGCCGTCACCGCCCCGCTGCTCGTGCAGCTCAGCGTGAACCATGCCCCGCTCACCGTCACATCCTCGCTGAAGTTGATGGTGACGTTGCTGTTCACCGCCACGCCCGTCGCCCCGTCTGCCGGATCGGTGCTGGTCACTGTGGGCGCGGTATCAGCCGTGGTGAAGCTGAAGGTGTAATCAGCGGCCATGGTGTCAGGCGGGTCGTTGGTGTCGGTGTCGCTCACCTGCGCGGCCACAACCGTCACCGTGCAGGTCTCATTGTTGGCGAAGTCGGTATCCGGGTTCAGCACATAGCTCGACGGCCCGCCGCTCACCGTGGCCGTCACCGCCCCGCTGCTCGTGCAGCTCAGCGTGAACCATGCCCCGCTCACCGTCACATCCTCGCTGAAGTTGATGGTGACGTTGCTGTTCACCGCCACGCCCGTCGCCCCGTCTGCCGGATCGGTGCTGGTCACTGTGGGCGCGGTATCAGCATAGGGGCATGGCGGCGCGTCGGTCACCGTGAACGGGCCGGTGGGCATGGTCTGGCGGGTGGCATTGCTGCCCGACCAGTTCCCCGGTGTGCCGATCGCAGCCAGCAGGGCCGCCCGCGTGCCGGTGGTGGTACCGGTGTAGATCGCGTTGTCGATCTCGTTGAGGGCCACGGCGGTGGTCCCGTTGACCAGGCCGGTGGGCAGCGCCGAGTTGTTCGCGTTGGTGGCATTGGCCTGCCAGACGGCAGCGCCCTCATCGTTGAGCGCATAGATCAGCGTGGGGCTGGCATCGGTGCCCTGATAGGCGATGATCTGATCGCCGCCGTTATCGAGGACCATGTTATTGGCAGTGAGGGTGATCACTGTGCCCGCGCACAGGCCAGTCGGGGCGGTCCAGTAGTCGGTGCTCTCGTCTGGAGGATCATTGCGGAAGCCGCCTGCGGCCAGCCAGCCCCGGTCGGTGAAGTTGATCGTCGTCCAGGGGCTTACGTGGGTCAGCAGCACAAACGAGAACTGGTCCGGGTCATCCATATTGAACCCGATGATGGCAATGTCCCCCGCTGTCAAAGTGGTACCGGCGGGCGGACAAGGGCCTGCGTCGGTGATCGTGAATGGCCCGGTGGGCATGGTCTGGCGGGTGGCATCGCTGCCCGACCAGTTCCCCGGTGTGCCGATCGCAGCCAGCAGGGCCGCCCGCGTGCCGGTGGTGGTACCGGTGTAGATCGCGTTGTCGATCTCGTTGAGGGCCACGGCGGTGGTCCCGTTGACCAGGCCGGTGGGCAGCGCCGAGTTGTTCGCGTTGGTGGCATTGGCCTGCCAGACGGCAGCGCCCTCATCGTTGAGCGCATAGATCAGCGTGGGGCTGGCATCGGTGCCCTGATAGGCGATGATCTGATCGCCGCCGTTATCGAGGACCATGTTATTGGCAGTGAGGGTGATCACTGTGCCCGCGCACAGGTTAGACGAGGCAACCCAGGTATCCGTCCCCTCTCCTCCACCGCCGCGGAAGCCGCCTGCGGCCAGCCAGCCCCGGTCGGTGAAGTTGATCGTCGTCCCGGCGGCCACGTTCGTCATCAGCACGAATGAGAACTGGTCCGGGTTATCCATATTGAACCCGATGATGGCGATATCTCCTGCTGCCAGAACGGTGCTCTGGGCCTGTGCGGGCGCGGCAGGAGTCAGCAGCAACGCCAGCAGCGCCAGCAGCCCTATGGCAGCAGTGCGCATTGTGGAGAAACTTAAGCGATAAAGCGAAAGCATGGTCATCTCCGATTCCCTCGCCAGGCCACGAGGTCGCCTCCAGTTGCCAAGAAGCTGTGTGGCTGATTTTTAATGATGAGAAATTTATGAGACTCAAATCTAACGTAGTATCAGGCAGATGCAGAATGCTGTCAATAAAAACAGATAAAATTCACGAATCTTTTATCCGAGCAGCCGGTCATCCGTCATCGGCAAACCGTAGAGCGCCCTCACCAGCGCATTGATACGTGCCTCCAGCCTGCGCTGCTCATCTGCGGCTGACTCCTGCACGCGGCGCGTTCCCAGCGCGGACAGCTCCTCCAGCGCCGGATCGTCGGGCGAGAGGGCGGGCACGGGCAGGGCGGCCAGCTCGCGCCTGCCGAAGCGCAGATAGCCGCCGGCCAGCGCCAGCCCGCCGAACAGGGCGCGGTACAGCCGGGCAACCGGCCCCGCGTTGAGGAGGGCGCACAGCGCGGGCAGCGGCCAGATGCTGCCGGTGATGATCACCGTGGAGACGCTGGCCAGCGACAGACCGGGATCGGAACAGGCGCGCGGCTCGCGGCCCAGCCCGGCGATGACGATCTTGGCCGCGCGGGCCTGCTCGCAGCGGCGCGGCGGGAGAACACTCTCGGCAATGGCCGGGCGGGTGAAGCGCCGTTTGAGGTAGTGAGCAGGCTCGCGGCCCCAGGCGGTCTCATAGCGGTGGATCAGCCCGGAGGTGAGCAGGCGGCAGGCGTTGAGCGGCAGTAGACCTGCCGGGGCGTCGAACACCCGATCGCGCAGGCTGTAGGCCTCATCAACCGTCAGCCCGGCTGAGAGGTCGGCCACCTCCCCCAGGGGGATCGTTCCCTCCAGGCAGCGGCGCAGTGCCTCCCACTCCGGGTACAGGAGCGGGGCCCATCCGCCCGGCGTCTCACGCAGATCGGCCTGTGTGCCGTGCCGGATCAGGACAGGCGCGCCGTCCACGCGGCCCCGGTACAGCGCCAGCCCGGCTTCGGGGGGCGGTGCCCCGCGCGTAAAGATGACCGTCACCGGATACACCCCGGCGTCAAACAGACCGGACTCCGTATGGTCGGTAATTTGCTCCACAGAGGCCGCCCCGGCGACCCAGGCACGCAGGACGCGGGCGTGATCGGCGGAGAGCAGCTTGTTGGGCAGCACCAGCCCGCAGCGGCCCCCCTCCCGGCACAGCAGCAGGGCACGCTCCACGAACGGCGCAGCCAGGTCGAAGGCACCGGCGGCGCTGTGATAGCGCGCCCGGAGCGCCTCCGTCATGGCCGGATCAGCCCGCCGTGTGAAAACGCTGGCGAAGGGCGGGTTGCCCAGCACCGCATCGAAGGGCGGCGCAAGCTCAGCAAGGGCCGCATCGTCGAGCAGGGCATCAGCGGCGATCAGCTGCCCGCGCAGGTCACCGGGTGCGGTGCCGGGCAGAGCGGCCCACAGCCACAGGCTGACAGCGGCCAGTGCCGCAGCCAGTGGATCACGGTCGATGCCGTGTAGCGACGCACAGGCTCGCCAGCGGGCGCGAGGCTCGCTCAGCGTGGGATCGGCGGCGCGTAGATGGGCAGCGATCTGCCCCGCGGCGGCGATCAGGAACGCGCCCGCGCCCATCGCCGGGTCGAGCACGCGCGGCGGAGCGGACTCCGCCGTCAGCAGCGGGGCCAGCGTCAGGTGGGCGACTTCTGCCGCCAGCGCGGGCGGGGTGTAGTAACTGCCGCGTCCGCGACGATCGTCGCTCAATGCGGTATAGAGGTCGCCGAGGAGGCCCTGCCCGGCGCCACTGAGATCGGGATCGCCGGGGAGGTGGTGGAGGGGTATCCCGGCGGGCCGCAGGACGGGCGGCAGAGACGCCCCCTCAGCATCCAGGGCACGCGCGGCGGCCATGCGCAGCGCCAGCGCGCCCAGCAACCCGGCCAATTGATCGCGCCGTGGCAAGCCAGGATGCTGCGCCGCCCATGCCGGGAAGACCTCATCATGCAGCACCCTGAGCAGATCGGCGGCGCTCACAGCCACAGCACAGCCTGCGTCGTTTAACCCGGCCCCACCTGATACACCGCCTGCCAGGGGCGATACTCACTGATGAAGGTGTCCTGATGCAGTATCTGGCCGTCGCGGTACACCGTGCGGTTGACGCGCACCGTTGCACCATCCACAGCCCAGTCCACCTGCTTGACCTGGCCGGGGGCCAGCTCGGGGTTCTCCTCGTAGATGGGTGGGCCATGCGGCACTATGCTGCTCACATAGGGGCCATCTTTCTGCACGGTGCGGCCGTCGCTGGTGCTGTAGAAACGGAAGGTAACGGTCGCCCGATCGACATCAGTAGAGGTCTCGATCAGCAGGTGATAGGGGGTGTCGTTCTGGAAACGCAGGTCGACCAGCGGTGAGAATACGGTCGCATCCATGCCAACGCCCTCACCGACCTCATAGTAGCTGACGCGGTAGGCGTGGGGGTAGCGCTCCAGAATGGGGAACCCGGCATAGAACGCCGCCTGGAATGCAGTGGTGCTGACCTGGCACACCCCGCCGCCCACACCCTTGATGGTACGCCCGTTGTAGATGATGTACGCCTCCTCAAAGCCGGTCTCCTGGCTCACGTCGCCCAGATGCTCGTTGAAGGAGAACACCTCACCGGGGGCGATCACCACGCCGTTGAAGCGGCTGGCCGCCTCGCGCACATTGGCACGCCGTCCGGCGCTCGAGCCGGCAAAATAGGTGGTGGCCGAGGCGATCATCTCGGTGATGCCCAGCTCCTCGGCGGTGGCATCAGAGGGGATAGTCGGGGCGATCGTCTCAAAGACCAGCGGCACGCTGTGCTCGCCGGCCAGCACACGCTCCTGAATCAGTGCTACGGTAGCCTCGACATCCAGGATACGTCCTTCCTGGCCGGGGGTCAGGACCTCCAGCTCGCCGGTGTCCTCGTCGAACAGCAGGCGTGCATCGACTGGCTCGGCAGCCAGCTCCTCCTCCAGCGGGTCGAGGAAGGTGTAGAATTGCACCGGGTTGAGCCGAACAGTGTAGATGTCGTGCTGATCATCACCGGGGGCAGGCTGGCGCTCGATGACCAGCATGTCGGCCAGCGCAGCACGCGTTGCAGCCCAGGGGCCGGGATCGCCGGGCAGCGGCTCCTCGATGTAAATCTGCAGGTCCTGTGCCAGGATGCGATTGACAAGGGCTGCCGTCTCTGATGCATCCTCAATGCGCGGGGGCGACTCGATGACTGCCAGCTCTACCTCACCGCTTTGCAGGGAGGTGATCAGCGCACCCAGCGCCTCCAGCGTGGTGGCGGTATCGAGATGGCGCCCGACCTGGCCGGGGGTGGTAACGGCCTCGGCGTTCTGGATCAGGATACCCGCGTCGAGGGCAGGCCGGTTGATCTGCAGGGCGACGGCATCCAGGAACACCTGTGCGGCGGTCTGATCGTAGACGATGACGGGGGAGATCACCACGCCCTCACGCCAGGCAGCCACCTGCTGGCGCAGGCTGGCGATCAGCCCTGGCTGGCGGCCCACCTCATAGGCAGCCTGCACGGTGCGGTCCACATCAAAGTGCACACCCAGCTCGCCCGCCGTGATCGGCCAGATATTGCTGCCATCGCGGAAGGTGATGGTGGTCGTCTGCGGGTAGGTGAACTGTCCGGCCAGCGCCGCAGCGGCCTCTTCTGGGGTTTTCCCGCTCAGATCGACGCCCCATACACTCACGCCGGGGAAGATCAGGCCATCATAGTACACCTGATAGCCTGCCGCCAGCAGCGCCGCGGCGAGGTTGGTCAGCACGATGATGGAGACGAGTATCAGCGTAATGCGGGCCAGCCACGGGTTCGACTGGCGCAGTGTGCGCGGAAGCGGTCGTGCCTGGCCTGTCGTTCCAGCCGCCATCGCATATCACCTTTTGACCGGTTTGCGTTACGTGGCGGGGATTCTAGCACAGGACGGGATATCGCGCACGCGCCCGGCAGGGAAGGCTAATTCTCCGGGATGAACCGCACGATCGCGCAGCCGTAGGGCGGCGTCTCGGCATGGGGCGGCTCAGCCCCGGCGCGGAGGGCCTCCAGCGCGGCGTCCACGTAATTGATCGATGCTTCGCGGCGGCGGAAGGAGCGATCATCCACTGCGCCGCTGTAGACCAGCATGCCCTGCGGTGAGACGATGAACATATGGGGCGTGGTCTGCGCGCCAAAGGCATCGGCGACAACACACTCGAAGTCATACAGCACCGGGCATGAGATGCCCAGATCACGGGCACGCCGGCGCAGATCGGCAGGCTCCTCGGTGCGGTTGCTGGCGACCATCCAGAAGGTGATCCCCTGCGCGGCCCACTGCGGGGCGCGCTCTACAAAGTAAGCATCATACTGCTGTGACCAGGGACACTCAATCGACCAGAAATTCAGCACGACGATCGTGCCATGTGCCGCAGAGAGGGTGAATCGCCGCCCGGTGAGGACATCGGTCAGCGAGAAATCAGGGGCCGGTGTGCCAATCGGCAGGGTTTGTATCTCGTCATCCATCAACGGCTTCCAGTGTGGTGTAATGGGCAGTCAAGGATCAACATTGAGCATATCTCAACTGCACGGCATAGATCACACGCTCTGGCTATTCCGGCGGGATTCTGCTACACTGGCAGCCACGAGTGGAACCCATGATACGTAAATACCTGCCCACCATCCTGCCGATCCTGATCGCCCTGGCGCTTGGCAGCGCGGCCCTGACCGCCTGCCAGACGGCCGCGCCCGGTGACCAGGCCGCCGTCATTGAACCGCTGGCGACACCGGGCAAGGCGCTGGCAACCGCCATGCTCTCGCCCACCCCACCCGTTACAGCCACGCCGCCGGACGCGCTGCCCAACCCCATGACGCCCACCCTGCCGCTGCCCACCGCGATGGTGCTGGTGCAGCCCACCATGTCGGTGGGGATCGCCCCCACGCCGACGCAGCCCGGCGCGCCCGGTCCGCTGCCGACCTCCGCCGCAGCCGCTGCTGCACCCGGCGGCTGTCCCGCCCCCGCCGCGCCCTTTGAGGTGATCTGGAACAGCTACCCGGCGGCCCGCGAGCAGCTCGGCTGCCCGGTTGGCGGCGTGTACAACGAGGGCGGCGCGATGCAGAGCTTCCAGAACGGCGTGATGTTCTGGCGGCAGCGCGACGCGAGCATCTTCGTGATCGCCGAGGGGGCCATCCGTCAGGGTGCAGCGACGGATACCTGGTGGCGGCTGGCTGACACCTGGCAGGAGGGTGAGCCGCCCGACGACCCCGGGCTGGTGCCGCCTGCCGGGCTGCTGCAGCCGGTGCGAGGGTTCGGTAAGGCGTGGCGCAGCCACGGGTTTGTGCGCGACGCCCTGGGATGGGCAACCGCCCCTGAGTTCGCACTGGTCAGCCAGTGGCAGGATTTCCAGAACGGTTGGATGATGACCGGGCCGAACGGTTCGCCGGTGTACGTGATGATCCCGGCAGACGCCCCACCTCACTCTACCGGGTCCCATCTGGGGCCGCTGCGCTAGCCGGGCGAGCGACAGGTATAAGGCATAATAAAAAAAGAAAACAGCCCTCAAACCTGCGGGCTGTTTTTGTGTGTGGGTATGTGGTTAGCCATATCAGTCGCTCGCAATGGCAACCCGGTTAAGGCGGATCACCCGATCGGCGCGCGGCCCGCGCGGGGTGGTCATCATGCTGAATTCAACGCGCTCACCCTCCAGCAGGCCAATAACGCCATCTCCCAGGATGCCATTATGGTCGACATACAGGCTGCGATCGCTGCCATCCGGCAGAATGAAGCCAAAACCGCCGGTTGGGCTGAACCATTTGACAGTTCCTTGAAATCGTCTGTCCATTGGGATCTTCCCCTGTGAACGTGCCTCACCCCTGCATGGTTGTGATATTCCATACAAGTAGCAGTATACAACAGTAAATTCGATGAATTCAAGAGTCTTAAAGTCGATTTAACGTTTGTTCAAGGGGATGAAGAGGGGCACGGCCTCAGGTGTCGGTAGGGGTACGATCCCAGTCGCGGGAGCGGCCGCACAACCAATTAAGCGCCAGATGACGCTCACGGGAGACGCCGTAGACGCGATCATACTCGGTGGGGAGCAGAGAGGCATAGGGCCGGCCAAAGGCAGGGAAGTCGTCGCCCAGCGGCTCAGCGATGCCCTCCTCGCGCAGCAGGGCCGCCGCCCGTCGCACCAGCTCCTCAAGCGGCGTGCCATCGGGGGCTGCCCGGCCATCCTGCTGCATCTGGGTGATGCGCGCACGCCAGTGCCACAGCTCGGCGATCTCGCGCGCCCGCCTGATCTCCTCAGCGGAGCGTAGCACAGCCCCATCGACAAAGGGAGCCACTGGCTCAAACAGAGGGATGAGAGTCAGCGTCTCCTCAAGATCGAACAGGGCGTCATAGGGCGGGATGGCCTCCAGCCGGTTGAGCGCCCACAGCAGGACGCCCAGGGCCTCGGCGCGCCACACCCCGGCGGCCAGATCGTCAGCTGGCCATTCGCCCAGCATGCGGCGGAACATGCGGCGCTCCTCGGTGGACTGGTGATCGATGACGTTCTGGCGCACCAGCCACCATGTCAGGTTACGCACGGCCCGCTCGGTGTAGGGGTCTGCGCCGCGTCGCGGGGAAATCTGCTCAGTCTGATCCAGCACGGCGCGAAATACAAGCGCGCCCAGCGCCAGCGCCCGGTGCGCTACATCCTGCGGAGAGTGCAGCAAGAGGGGCGGGTCGTCATCCATGCCGGGCTACATCTCCATGAATTCCTGAAAGGCCTGATTGAACTCCGCCGGGTTGTCCCACATCACAAAATGCCCGGCGCCTTTGATCAGATAGGCCCTTCCATGCGGGACGTAACGGCGGAACACCTGCTCCTGATTAGGGTTGACAATCACGTCGCGCGTGCCGTAAATGCCCATGGCAGGTATTGAAAGCTGGCCAAGCTGAGGGCGCAGGTCCACCCGGCGCAGCGAATCGATGCTCTCGACAAACGAATCGAGCGAGTAACGCATATTACCGATATAGCGGTTGTAGAACTCATCGGGGGCGGTGGGGGAAACAAGATAAGACCACAGGCGGATGAAGGCCCGCATGAGGGGTTTGGTCTCGCCCAGCAGCATCACGTTGGCGAAGGCGCGTACGGCCATCAGCTTGAGGAAGGGGCTGAGCGAGCTGCCCACGATCGGGGAGCCAACCACCGCCACTTTCCTGACCCGATCCGGGTACTTAAGCGCCACGCCCAGCGCCGTCGTGCCCCCCATCGAGTGTCCCATCAGCGCCACACGGGTGAGGCCCAGCGAGTCCATGAATTGGGGGATCAGATCGATGAAATCGGCCACCTTGAAACTGGTACGGCGCTCCTTATCCGAGAGGCCAAAGCCCCACAGGTCAGGGGCATACATGCGATAGTGCCGCTCGAAAGTCTCAATGGTGGAACGCCAGGTATCCCAAGACTGGGTATACCCGTGAATCAGGATCACCGGCGGCCCGGAGCCAACGGCTTCGTAGTGAACAAGGCCATGATCGGTCACAATCTGTGGCAAGGCGCATCTCTCCCGGGCCGATAACGGGGCAGGCGCACCGGGGGAGCCGGGGCCTGCCCTCATAGTCAGTGAGGCAGCATCGCCGCGCCGGGAAGACAGGGAAGGAGGTCAGCTCTCCTCCATGTCCATCTCTTCGAGGATGCTGTACAGCAGCTCAAGCAGCACATTCTTAACCTGGTCGCGATCGGTGCCGACACAGGGCAGCATCTTCACCTCAGGATCCAGGCGCAGCGCAATACGCAGGTCCTCGATGTCCCAGGCGTCGGGCAGGTCCTGCTTGTTGGCCGCCACCACGTAGGGCGTGGGGGCATAGGCGCGGAAGGTCTCCAGGATGGTCATCGCCTCATTAAAGGTCTCCGGGCGAGTCGAGTCGACCAGCACCACAAAGCCCAGCATCCCCTGGGAGAGGATCTCCCACATGAAGTCAAAGCGGCGCTGGCCGGGGGTTCCGAACAGATAGAGCACCAGGTCATCATCGACCGTGATACGCCCGAAGTCCATGGCGACGGTGGTTGTGTTCTTGATGGCGCGCTCGTCAGCGCTGGTAACCGCACGCTCGGTGTCAACCACATCGATCTCGCTGATCGCCCGGACAAACGCCGATTTGCCGGCGGCATAAGGGCCTGTGATGACCATCTTAACGGTTTGTGTTTCCATCCTGCCTCCCCGAATAGCCCTGCGGCGGCATCCCTGTACCTGCTGCTATCTTTACCATATGTATGTAACCCGAACCGGGATCAAATCTTCTGGAAATAATCGATCAGGCGATGAACGGTGGTGCGCTTGGCCCGGCGCTCCTCAGGCCGCTGAGGCAGACGTGGGCGCTCAGCCACCAGCTCCACCAGCCCGGCCTCGCGCAGGCTGCCCACAATGCGTCTGATCTGGCGGTCGCTCATGTTCAGCCGGTTGGCGATCATGCGGATAGAGTTCTCAGGCTTGATGTAATGGATCACCGCCCATTCGTCCTCGCTGAGCTGCAGGTCCTGAATCTTGACCTTGGGCTTCTCGGCAAAGCGGAGCCCCACATCCAGGCTGGGGATCTCCAGCTCAAGCTGCTCGTCACGCTTCTGGGCACGGGCGATCTCGACGATCACATTCTCCAGGTCAAGCGGCACTGTGATGCGGTCCATGTCCGGCTGAGTGGTGGGGTCGAAGGCCCACTCACCCTCGTTCCAGCTTGCGAATTGGCGGACCACGTTAAGGGCATGGCGCTTGATGCTCTGCACAATGTCGGCCCGGCTGACGTAGCCCTTCTGGATCAGCAGCAGACCGAGCTGCTTGTCGCCCGTTTTGAGGGCATGTTTGGCCAGGGCAGCGGCCTGCTCTTTGGTAATGCGGCCGTCGCGGGCCAGCACCGATGCGAGCGATCCATCGTGCTCACCCATTGAGGCGAAGATCAGCTTCCCATCCTTGAAGACAAGGTTGGCGCCTGTGTCAGCGCGCACAACAGCAAGCCGGCCTGTCTTGCGTGCAAGGCTGACCAGGCTGAGGATTTGTGTGCCGCCGAAATGCTCTAGCTTACCTCTCATCGCCCTGAACTTCCTGCGCTTTCCTGTAAAAGTGTGAGTACATTACTGTAGGGATCGTCACGGTGATGATTCGCTCAGATGTGCAGATGGAAGCTGCTGGCTAGTATACACATCTCAAAAAAGCGAGTCAAACCCCCCGGATACCCCTCACATCACAATTCTATACCAACTTGCTCGCAGCCGCCTGTCAGGCACGCAACACACATTTCCTGCTATCATAGACCTGTGGTACCGAAGCATGCATAACAAGGAGCCCAGCTATGACAACCCCGTCAATCGACCCCCCTGCCGGTATGCCCCCTGACAGCGCCCCGGCCTCACAGCGCACCCGGCCCAGCCTGCCGCCCGGCCTGCGCCTGGATTACCTGCTGCTGTGGATGGTGGCGCTCAGCTCCCTGTTGCTGAATGTGCTGATCCTGCGCCAGCTCACCCTGGCCTGGGGCATCACCCGCCAGGCCGTCAACGACGCACTGGTCGTTGTGCAGGGGTTTCAGGGTGAGCGTTTCAGCTACACCGTCAGGGTGGAGGACACCATTCGCATCAACACTGCTCTGCCCGTCCGCGCAACCATCCCTGTAGTGGTCGAAGATACCCTCCCAATCAACACCGTGGTGACTGTGCCGTTCAACACCCCGCTGGGGTCATTTCCAATCAACGTGCCAATCGTAGCGACGGTGCCCGTAAGCCTGGAGACGACTATCCCGCTCGATCAATCTTTCCCGGTCGATGTATCGGTGCCGATCGCCCTGGAGGTGCCGGTCGAGATCGCCATCAGCGAGACGCCCCTGGCAGGCACGCTGGACGAGATCGAGAGCAGCCTGCTGGCGCTCAGCAAACGGCTGGAAGCGCCGCTGCCCGGCCTGCCGGGCACACAGCCAGAGCCGCCTGATGCTGAATAAGGGCGACCTGACCATCCGACCCGCCACACCTGCCGACCAGCGGGCGATCCGGCGCATGGTCTATGAGGCAGGGCTTGACCCCACTCACCTGCACTGGCGCAATTTCGTGGTGGCCGAGCAGATGGGCAAGATCGTGGGCATCGGTCAGGTGCGCCCCTATCCCAGGTGCCGCGAGCTGGGCAGCCTGGTGGTGCGCGAGGACCGGCGCGGTGAGGGGATTGCCCGGCGCATTATCGAGCACCTGCTGGCCCGCGAAACGGGCGAAGTGTATCTGGAATGCGCCGAACGGCTGGTCCCGTTTTACCGCCGCTTTGGTTTTGAGCCGATCCCGTGGCAGCACGCCCCCATGCCGCTCAGGCTCAAAGCCGGGCTGGGCAGCACCATCGGCAAGTTGTTCAAGGTGCGTCTCGCCGTGATGCGGCACTCAGAAGGCTGAGCGGCAGGTGCTGCCCTCGGCCATCGTGCTCATCATATACCGGCATGGCAAAAGGGATCAATGGGGGAAGTAACCTATAGCAGCAAGCAGCGCCAGACAGCCCTGCAGCCGGGCAGCGGGCAAGCCCTGCAGCCGGGCAGCGGGCAAGCCCTGCAGCCGGGCAGCGGGCAAGCCCTGCAGCCGGGCAGCGGGCAAGCCCTGCAGCCTAGGGGCAGCGGATCTCCCTGATGCCAAAGGTAACCGTATCGGGCAGGCGGATGGCTTCCTCGCCGCAGTTGGGGCACACCCCATCGTCGGCCTCGAAGCGCAGCCCACAGCAGCTCCAGCAAATGTACTGCTGCGCCCCGCGCCGTACCACCAGCCGAACACCCTCAACAGGCGTGCCCTGGCTGGCCTCAGCAAACAGCGCCGCCGCCCCCGCTTCATCCATGCCGACCCCGTAAACCACCAGATGTACCTCGGCAGCCCCCGGTGAGCCGCATCTGCCGGTCAGCTCGGCGCTGATCTGGGCAACGATGGCTTTCATACGCTCCATTTCATCACCATTCATTACATCCTCCCTGCGCGCCTGTGCAGGCATAATCTTAGCCGCCACCCCCTGCCCCGGCAATGGGGTATCCACTGCATGGCGCATTGGCACAGTTCTTACGATTCTCTAATGGGGCCCTGATCTTTTTCTTATGTGCTCGTAGTATAACAGAGTCGAACTGGAAAGCCCGGCTGTCTCAGCACCGATCGTTTATCGTAAGACCCTATCAAGGGGAAACCGTCACCGACAGCCACGGGCACAGAGGTGTAAAGGAGGTATTGAAGCGATGTCACTGATCCCGTACAAGAGCGATGATATCTTCCACGAGATGGGCCGTATGATCGACGAGATGCGCAGCCTGATGGAGCGCAGCTTCATGGGCCTGCCGCGCATGAGCTGGATTGAGACGCCCGGCGTCACCCCGCTGCAGGTTAACGTGTCGGAGGATGAGAAGTCCTTCCGTGTGGAGGCCATGGTGCCCGGCCTGAGCGAAGACGACATCACGGTGGAAGTCCAGGGTGATGTACTGAGCATTTCCGGTGAGTATCGCAGCAAGCGCGAGGAAGAGGACAAGGACCGCACCTGGCACATGATCGAGCAGCGCTACGGGCGCTTTGAGCGCTGCATCCGCCTGCCCGCTGAGATCGACCGCGATCGGGTGGAGGCCGAGATGGAGAACGGCGTGCTGACCATCACGCTGCCCAAGACGCAGCCCAGCCCCCTGCACCGCATCGCGGTTAAGGCCAAAAAGGCCCTGGCCAGTGGCAAGAACAACAAGTGAGAGCAGGTTACGACCCATCTCCCTGTGGGGCGGGAGGCCGCGGGCAGCGGCCTCCCGTCTTTGCTGATGAAGAAAGCCTCACTCCTCTACCACGAAGTCAAACAGCATATAGGCCAGCGTGATGTAGATCACATTGGTGGCGGCCAACAGGTTGAACCAGATCGCCAGCTCATCCAGTGGCGCGCCTTCCAGCAGGCCACGCGTGGCCCGCACCGCAGGGATCAGGATCGAGAGCGCGATGGGCAGCAGCAGCACGGGCAGCAAGATCTCGCGCCCACGGGTGAAGATCGCCATCGAGGAGATCAGCGTGCCTACCCCGGCATAACCCAGCAGGCCCAGCACCAGCACCAGTGCCATCAGCGGCCTGAAAAACGAGACGTTGAACAGAATGGTGAGCAGCGGCAGCAGCACCAGCGCCACGATCAGCATGAAGATGAAGTTGCCGATCATCTTGCCGAAGTACAATGCGCTGCGGTCCACCGGGGCAAGCAGCAGGCCATCCAGACAGCCCTGATCCTTCTCGCGGCCCAGCGAGCTGCCCAGCCCAAGCGTCCCGGCAAACACCAGCGTAGCCCACAGCACCCCGGCAGCGCTCGACTCGCGCCCGGTCCGATCCAGCTCCAGGGCAAAGCTGAAGATCAGCACAGCCAGCAGCGCAAAGACAAACATGGCGCTGACGATCTCGCGACTGCGCAGCTCGGTTTTCAGGTCTTTCCAGGCCACCGCCAGCGTCCCGGCCAGCAGGCCAGTTGAACGCCGCAGCGGGCGCGGCTCGCCGGCTTGCTTTTCGATATCCACCATCATGGTCTCTCCACATCAGGATGTGCCACCGATCGACACCGTGCCGATCGGCAGTGTATCGGTGCCATCTGCCAGCCGCAGGCGTTCACCGGTCATCCAGTTATACAAGCCCACGAACAACCGGTACTCGCCCGGCGGCAGGTTTTCAGGCAGTATGATCAGCCGTCGATCATCGACGGGGACGCCCGGCTGCCACGTGGTCATCGGCGCATACCCGGCACGCGGCTGGCCATCCTGCTGGGCGATCAGCGCCCCATTCGCATCGAACAGATGCACGAATATTGAGTAGTCAAAATCGATGGGTGCGGCGGCCTCCCAGCGCAGATGCACCAGCACGCCGCCCGGCGCGGCCTGGAAGCCCGCTGCGGCCAGCCGGATGCTCTCACCGAAGGACTGGTCGGAGGGCACAAGAGCGATCTCCCCCTGCGGGAAGGCATAGGGGCGCAGCCGGTAGTGGCTCTCGAACCAGGTGGCGTTGCCACCATAGGCCCGATCGAGCAGCCACCGCTCGATGCCGTTGCTGGGGTCGGCATCATACAGGCCATCGGCGATCAACCACACCCGATCATGCCATCCGCGCACATGGTCGAGCATGGCGAGCGTGGCATCGCTGAGCTGTGCAGCATAGGGCATGCCGTATTCAGGCACGCGCCCGGAGGCCGCCGCCGCCCAGTTCATGTAGGTGTAAGGCATTACGCCCAGCACGGCATCACCCGGCGCGGCGGCCTCCTCCACCGCACGCGCCAGGGCCGTCACCCCGCGGTCGGCGGCGGGCGGCACGGCAGGGTAGCGGATCAACAACAGGGCTGCCAGCCCGGTGACCAGCAGGCCGCATCCAGCCAGCAGGGGAGCCGCTCGCCGATCATGAGGCGCGTGCAGCAGCCGCACGACAAGCAGCCCTGCCGCCAGCACCACCACAAGACCCACCAGCAGCACAGGCCAGTCGGGGCTGCCCTCCGACATCCAGGGTACGGTCCAGACACGATCGGTGAAAGGGTCCAGCCGGGCGCCGTCCGCGTCACGGGCCAGGCCGAGCATCTCGGCCTGCGGCGCAAGTGCAGGGTCAAAGAAAGCGGCGGTGATACCCTCTGTTGGCTCAGCGGTTGCATCGGCCCGCGCCGCCAGCAGATCGTGGTTGTAAGATAGCACGGTATAAAGCTGCGTCAGGAAGGAGATGGTCAGCACCACATAGGCCAGGATGCGCCGCCACCCGCCGCGCTCCAGCGCTGCCGCCAGCCCGGGGACGGCCAGCAGCACCCACAGCGGCATCAGGTTAGTCATGCGGCGCGGCCCCCAGGCCAGCCCGCCGTTCCAGGCCAGGTACACACTGTCTGCCAGAACCAGCAGAACCACCTGCGCGACAATCAGCAACAGCGTCCGCCGCTGCGGGGATCGCCAGCCTGCCGCCAGCCCGAAGGGGATCAGCAGCACAAACGGCGCATGCCACACGAGGCCGCGCGGTGTGCTGATCAACAGGCCCACCAGCCCCACCGGCACATAGCTCAGGCTGAACAGCGGTGATGCGCCGGCATCGAGGTTGTTCATGCTGTGGCCCGACTCGAAGGGGGAGCCGAAGCGGTAGGCGTTATAGAACGCCAGCAGCGCTACGAAGATCAGCGCCCCCACCAGCATCGCCAGCAGGGAGCGCCAGCTCCGCCGCAGCAGGGTGACGATCCCGCTGCGAGCCTCCTCCCAGGGGATCACGTAGAGCGCATACAGCGGCCCGGCGGCCAGCGTCACCAGGCCGCCCGTCCCGGCCAGCCCGGCCAGCAGGCCGCAGAGTAGCGCGGCATGCCAATCCTGCCGCTCATAGGCGATGATCGCGCTGACCACCGCGCCGAGCAGCCCCAGCGCCGCCAGCGGCTGAGTGAACAACGTGCCGCTGTAAACCCAGGCCATCGACGCCAGGCCGAAGGTCAGGGTGCCCAGGGCAGCAGCCTGACGCCCATATCCCCAGCGCCGGATCACCAGATAGAGCACCCCTGCAGTGGTAGCCGTGATCAGCGGGCCAAGCAGGAAGGCCGTATGCAGCCGGTTCAGGTTCACGAGTGCCGCCAGCCAGACGAGCGGCACCAGTAGAAAGGAGGTACCGGGTTCCTTGACCACATAGTAATGGCCGCTGGCACCCGGCGCGATCACTGAGCCGCTTCCCATCGGCTCACGCGCCCAGAACAGCAGGTCGGCATCCAGCGCACCGCGCATAGCCAGGTTGCGCCCCAGCAAAAACGTGGCCAGCTCATCGATGGAAAACGTGAAGAAGAACCCGGTGATCAGGTAGATGGCCAAACAGAACAGTGCCATCGCCAGCGCAATATGGCGATCTGCCCGGCGCCCATCCTGACGATCTGAGATCATTGGTCCAGCAGCAGCCATCATCCCCTCGCTCAGCGCATCGCGGCCATGCCGGTCACCTCGGCATAGCTGCGGGCAAATGCCACCGGCTCCAGCCCATCGGTAGGGGCATCATAGGCGATCTTGCCGCCGGAAAGGATCAGCGCGCGGTCAGCCAGGGCCAGGCCGCGTGTGATGTCGTGGGTGGTCATCAGCACGGTGCGCCCGCGCACGGCCACATCACGCAGCACGCCATCAAGCACCGCCGCCGCGTCCTGATCCAGGCCGGTGTACGGCTCGTCGAGCAGCAGCACCGGCGGGTCATGCAGGATGGCGCGAGCGATGGCCAGGCGCTGCTGCATCCCCCGGCTGAACGTGCGAGCCAGGTCACCGGCACGTTTGCCCAGCCCCACCATCTCCAGCACTGCGGCAATGCGATCCTCGCGTGCCACCCGATCCAGGCCGTACATACGCGCATAGAAATGCAGGTTTTCGGCTGCAGAGAGGTCGCCGTAAATCAGCGGCGCATGCGAGACAACTCCCAGCAGGCCGCGCACAGTGGCGGCCTGGCCGGGGAGCTGATACCCCGCGATACGGATCAAGCCGGCGGTGGGCTTGCTGAGGCTGGCGACAATACGCAAAAAGGTGGTTTTGCCCGCACCATTTGGGCCAAACAGGGAAACAAACTCACCCGGCGCCACCGTCATGTCGACTCCGCGCAGCACAGGCCGCAGGCCGAAGGTCTTGGCTACTTTGATGGCTTCAATCACGCGATCCTCTATTCCTCATTCTCAGGCTTCACCGGCCCGACGCGCCATCTGACTCCAGGCTCTCGGCCAGCTCGGCCTTCAGGGCGGCGCGCCGTGCCTCGTGCACATAGGGGTCGATCTTACCCGCATCCCGCAGGTCATCCAACTCGGCGATCTGGCGCAGCAGCGCGCGCTGGCGGGCCTTCAGCGCCGCCGGTTCAAGCGCTGGAAGCGGCATAGAGGGCCGCCGCAGCAGCCCCGAGACGACTCCAAAGATAGCCAGCAACAGGCCGGCAGCCGCCACCACCAGCAGGACGACCTGCGCCGATATGCCGCCCGCACGATCCGCCACCGGGATCACGTTCAGCGGGAGCGACCCCGGCGGCAGATCATGGGCCAGATAGCGGCGGTAGGTAACGCCATCGATCTGCACAGCCCCCGCTTCCTCGAAAGGCACGCCGTGCAGCCGCAGCCCCTCGCCGACCAGCACAACGGCAGCTTCGACGGCATAATCAAGCCGAAAGGTCAAATCAAGCTCGCTCGCCCCCGGCGCCACGGGCAGGAAGTAAGCCACCTTGACGTGGTGCGAGCGCAGGCCGGGCAACACCGGGCGCATGTCGATGAAGTGGCCCTCAGACTCGACGAAGCGCCCGCCGATCTGGCCCTCCATGAAGTGGGGGGCGGCTGCCCCGGGGAGCAGCGCGATGAACGGGCCGCCGCGCTCACCGCCGCGCACCGGCTCCGCGCCCGCGTAGACGCGGTCGCCGGGGTTGTTAAAGACGAGCACCTGGTCGACCATCAGGCCGCCGGGGCGCGGGTGCAGCGCCAGCCCCAGCAGGCCGAGTGAGATCGCCGCCGGATCGGCGGTGGTGGCATACACATCGACAATCAGCTCCGGCAGGGAGCCATCCGCGCCCGGCCCCGCGGCGGCGCGATAGATCACGCCGTCAAAGAACACCGAGGCGGTGTAGATCGCCCCCGTGGGGGCGGGCGACAAGCCCTCAAAGCGGAAGGAGCCATCAGGGGCCAGCTCCACAGTGCGCACCAGAAAGTCAACAGGCATGCCCTCCTCGTCGGGGGCGGTCCCATGCAACGACACCGCAAGGCCGCGCGGCAGTGTGCCGCCGCTGCGGTTGACCACCCGCCCGGCGATCACGCCTGGCTCCCCGGCTGGCAGCTCGCCGGGCTGCCCGGCCGCCGCCTCAGCGGCGGGGCGGTAGCCAAAGGTTTGCACATAAGCCGCCGCCGCACGGAGATCGTCTGCCTGCGGCGGAGAGTCGGGAGTGCAGGCCGCCAGCCCCTCGACAAGCGCGTCAATGATGGCCGCCTGCGAGCGCCCCGCGATCGACTCCAGACTCCCCAGCCCGGCTCCTTCGGCGCGGTCGCCCAGGCAGTCAGCGAAGTAGCGCCGGTAGACCGTCTCCCCCTGCTCCAGCGCCGCAGGGAATACGCTCAGGCTGTAGAGGTAATAGGCCACATCCCAGCGCCCGGCTGCGGGAAGCGTCTCCGCGAAAGCGGGCATCAACGCCGGGCGATCGCCCAGCGTGATGGTGCGGAACCAGGCTGCCGGGCTGCGCTTGTAGGACAGGTCGGGGTCGGTCAGGTTCGGCAGGGAAGCGCCCAGCCGGGCCAGCGCCGCACTCAGATCGCCGTCACCTGCTCCACCCGGCCCGTGACAAACCGCGCAGTGTTCAGCGTAAAGCGCGCGCCCGCTGGCAGCGTCAGGGGGGACGACGGGCATCTGCTGCGGCAGCCCCGGCTCAACCGGCCCGGCGGGCACCGGCTCATTGAAAGCACAACCCGCCAGCAGCACAGCAGCCATCACCCCGATCAGAACGCGCCGACGGACGATCACGGCCCCGGCTCCCTCACACCGGGTGGGGTGGCCCGCAGCGCTCGGACCGCTGCCTCGATCGGGTCATTCCCGGGATCGGGCAGGGCGTCCAGATCGATCAGCACCTGCACCGCCTCCTCCACCAGCGCCCGGCGCCGGGCACGGTAAAGCTCCAGCGAGACTTTCCCGGCCCGGTGATCGGCGTCCAGCACGCGGATAGCTGTGTAGAGCCGCCCCCGGTCGGCAAGCAGGACAGCCCGTCGGCGCAGATCGGTGGACGAGAGGGGCGCGGGCGGACGCTCAGCGGGCGCCCGATGCGCGACTACCGGGCGGATCACATAGGCCAGCGAGAGCAGCACCGCAGCCAGCACCGCCAGCAAGGTCGGAACCTGCACGCGATCAATCCCCCTTGATCAGGCGGTAATGGCCGGGGGCGGGGCGAAACGTCTCGCGGTCGGCGCGGTAAAGCGCCAGCTCCCATCCCTCGTAGAACTCGGTGGTGAGACCCTGGTAGGCCATCCCGATCTTCTCCATGACGCGGGTGGAGGCGGCGTTTTCTGGCACGGCCAGCGCGTAGATGGCGGGCAGCTCAAGGCACTCAAAACCAAAGCGCAGGGTGGCATGGGCCGCCTCGGTGGTGAAACCCTGCCCCCAGTAGGGCCTGCCGATCGCGTAGGCGATCTCCACCCTGCCCTCCCCCCGCGGCAGCAGCACCAGCCCGCAGTGGCCCAGGAATGTCTCATCGGCCCGGCGCTCCAGCGCCCACAGGCTGAAGCCGTGCAGGTCCTGATAGCCAATGAAGTAGGCGATCGCCTCAATCGCCTTGACGTGGGGACGCGGGACGCCACCCGGCATATAACGCATCACGTCCGGGTCAGCGTAGATCAGACGGTAGTAATCGTCCACATCTGCCGTGCGGAAGGGGCGCAGCCGCAGGCGCTCGGTCTCAATCGCTTGAAACGCCACCGCTCAGATACTCCAGATTGAGATCGTATTCCATGTAGCGTGCCGTTTCCAGCGCCTTCTCCGGGCCGAGCAACCGCGCCACCACATAAAACGACATATCAATGCCCGCCGAAATGCCCGCTGAGGTGATGATGTGACCATTATCCACAAAGCGGTGAGAGGGGCACAGCGTGGCCGTGGGGGCCAGCTCGCCCAGCAGATCAAACGTGGTGTGATAGGTGGTGGCCTGCAGGCCGTCGAGCAGGCCCGCTTTGCCCAGCAGCAGCGCGCCGGTACACACCGAAAGAGTCAGCTCGGTTTGCGCGTTCATCGCCCGGATCCAGCCAAGCAGCCGGTCGTTGGTCAGCTGGCGGCGCGTACCGTATCCGCCGGGGATCAGCAGGATATGGGGAACAGGGCAGTCGTCGATACTGCAGGCCGGGTTGATGCTGAGGCCGTTTACCGCGCTGACCGGCTCGCGGCGTTCCGCGACGGTGAAGACTTCAAAGGGCTTCTCGCCAACAGCCTTACCCGTCACGCCGAACACCTCGAACGGCCCGGCGAAGTCGAGCACCTCGACCTCGTCGAAGATCAGGATTGCCACACGTCTTACTGCGGTCATCAGCCGTTCCTTTCCTCGGTGGGCGAGGCATCCGCCGCACGCCGCTGATTGATGTGCATCACGCGGTACACCTCGGCATAGGGCACGCCGGCCCGCGCGCCGGTCTCGGCGTTGCGCTCGCGGATCCAGTCGAGCGAGTCCGCGCCAAGCTGGGAGCGGTGGCAGGCCAGCGCCGCGATCTTCGTCTCCAGCGTGCTGCTGATGTCAATGGCGGTATCGGCCTCGTTGGTCAGCATCAGGTAGACCTCGTAGACCGTGTGCGGCTCGTAACCCGCTGCCAGCAGGTCGGGGAAGATCAGCGGAGCCTGTGATGCCGGGAAGATGGCGTCGATCACCACCTGGCCTGCGGCACGGTGATCGGGGTGGTTGATGTAGGTGCCACGCACGAACACTGTCGTGGGGTCCTGGCACACGATGCGGTCGGGCTTCACCTCGCGGATCAGTTTGACGATCTCGCGGCGCAGCTCCATCGTCGGCTGCAGCTCGCCATCCGGCAGACGGAAGAAGCGCACGTCGCTGACACCCAACACACGTGCGGCCGCGCACTGCTCCTGCTCGCGCAGCCGCATCAACTCCACCTTGCCCATCGTGGGGTCATCGCTGCCGGAGGAGCCATCGGTGAGGATGGCATAGACCACCTCAGCGCCGCCCTGCTTCCAGCGGGCCACACTGCCTGCGCAGCCGAACTCAATATCATCCTGATGGGCTACGATGACCAGCACCCTGCGCGGGATCGAGTCATCCAGCTTTAGCTCCATGTTTCGCCGTCTCCTCTGAACTCAGCGATCTCACGTTCGAGCCGGATCAGATATCCCTCCGGCAGATCACCATAATCGACGAACGGGCCGGGGCGCTGGGCCGGGGCCATGCGGATCAGGGCCGCCAGCAGCAACACCGCCCCGATCAGCGAGGCAGCCACCGGGGCCAGCCAGATGACCATTCCGAATCCCTCCGCGGGGGGCGTCACCAGCACGTGCTGCCCGTAGCGCGTGGCGAAATCCTCCAGTATGGCGGCGGCATCCTCCCCCGCGGCCAACCGCGCCCGGATCTCGGCCCGCCAGGCCGCACAGGTGGCGCTCCCGCACACATCCACCGTCAGCGGGATGTCGCAGTCAGGGCAGTAGAGCTGGCTCGCCACTGCGTTTACGGCGTCGTCGATGCCGCCGTCCTGGGCCACCGCCGCCAGCGGCGGCAGCAGCGCCACCGCGAGCACCGCCAGCAGCCCGCGCACCCCGGCCATCTTCACCACCGATTAGCCCCCCCCGGCCTGAGCCGGGGACTCGGCTGCCGCACCACGCGGCGCGGGCGGCGCGGCAATGGCCAGATCGAGCACCGCCTTCCCCTGCTGCCAGCGCACCCACAGCACGGTCAGCGCCGCGCCGAGCAGCATCGCCGCCAGCCCGATCAGCCCGGCCTCCGGGCCAAATGCACCACCGGTCAGCAGATCGTCACCACGCTGCTCGACAGCCACGAAGCTGACCGTGCTTGGTATCCCGCTGACGGGAAACCCGAACACGTTCCCCTGGAAGAAATTCCACGTGATGTGTACCCCGATCGAGAGGCCCAGGCGGCCCGTCAGCAGGTAGCCCATGCCCAGCAGGAACATCCCGGCCAGCATGATGTTGAGCGTGCTGAGCCAGGTGGCGTTGGGGTTAACCCCATGCAGCAGGCCGAACACCGCCGAGGAGAGCACCCACCCGGCCAGCAGGCCCGCACGCGGGCCGACCAGGTTGCTAAGCCCCTGCGCCAGGTTGCTGAGGTGGTAACCCCGGTTGAGCATCTCCTCATAGATGCCTACCATGACAAACTGAAGCAGCGGCACCACGATGGCCGGGGCAAATGCCCCATCCCCCGCCACCCGAAAGGTCCCGGTGACGACCACCCACCCCAGCGCCAGCTCGACAACAAAAATCAGCACCATCAGCAGCGCCCCCAGCAGGAGCCCAAAGCCCAGGTCGCGCCACCAGGCACGGTCGAGCCGCAGGCCAAAATCGACCAGGGGACGGCGGTCAAGCAGGCGAGCCGCTGCCCACATGCTCAGGACGACACCGATCAATGTGGCCAGCGACGAGGCCAGCAGCAGCAGCGGCTGTGACAGCACATACGCGGTCACCGCCTCGGGGTCGATCTGCTCAAAGATGCCCTCGCCCTGTTCAGCGTAGAGCAGGATCAACGTCAGGAAGCCCAGCAGCACATTAGCCGGGATAACCACCACCCCCAGCAGGATGGTCTGGCCCAGCAGCCGCCAGACCATCCGGAAGCGTTTTTCCTGCGGGATGATCAGTAGTTTGCGGATCAGGTCCATTTGCCTACCAGCCCTTTCCGGGGTGCACTATGCTTTCAGGACAGGGCCATACTATACCCGATCTGATGCGGGGCGGGCAGGGGCATTCCCCTCGATTGTACCGGGCAGGTGGGGCTGTGCTCAACGCAAAAAGGCCGGGATCGCCGCAAGTGCGACCCCGGCCCCGGAAACGCCCGGCGAGCTGACGTTACGGTGCGCTCTTCTCCTCAACCGGGGAGAGCAGCGCCAGCACGCCAAGCGTGCCCATGTTGGCGAACAGCAGCGGGGCCAGCACCGGCGCGCCGCGGATGAACCGCTCGCTCACGAAGACACGGCCCGCCGTCAGATTGACATCGATGTGCAGCACGGCCCCCACCACCCCCACCACGATCAGCAGCAGCATCGCGGCGGTATAGGTGATCAGGTCGGTGCGGGTGGGCTTATCGATGGCCGCCAGCGTGATGGCCGCCACCACGCCGAACACCCCGGCGGCGGTGGGCACCCACAGCCAGGGGTTCTCGAAGTGGACGCGGGCATGGTCCAGCACGCTGCTGATCACGGTGGCCAGCGTGCCCAGCCCCACGATGAACAGGTAGGCACGGGTCTTGCTATAGGGCAGCTTCAACCGCCAGCCGCCCAGCAGGGTCAGTGTGCCACTGTCGGGCGGGCTTTCGACCCAGGCGGCGCTCATGCCAAGCCAGCCCACCAGCGAGAACGTCAACGGGCCGAGGATAGGCGGCGCCCAGATCAGCAGGTTCACGGTGATCTGCTGGCCCGCCGGGCCGCTGGGCAGCGCCGCACGCACCAGATGGAAGTAAGCGCCAAGCAGCCCCACCACAATGCTGGCGACAAACACGACATTGGCGATCACAGTGGCAACCGGGCGATTGCGCAGCGCGATCAGCCCGGCAACCAGCAGCAGCACCCCTGCTACCGGCCCGAAGATGATCGGGATCCATTCGTTGGGCACGATCGTGCCGCTGATCATGTGCGCCAGATAGATATCGATGCCCAGAAAAATCTCGTTGATCGCGGCCATCAACAGCATCAACTGGTCACGCGAGAGCGGCAGCCGGACCCGTTCAATGGGTGGGAAGATCGTCGCAAGGTGATACATGGCTATGGCTCGATCCCGGCTTCTTCCAGCCTCTCAGTCGCCAGCTCGCGCAGTTCTGCCAGATCGCTCAACACCTCATAAGCGCCGTGCCACTGGGTGTAGTCAGGCCCCTGCATCCACACGCCGAACTTAGCCGTGCGGCCCCAGTGGTGCCACAGCTCGAAGTAGGTATAGTCGATCGGCTCGTCAAACGGCGCAGCGGTCAGCAGCCCATTTTCCTTGAGTGGGGCCATGATCGCGTCACTCTCACGCACCCATTCATTGACATGCTCGGTGGCAACGTCGGCAGCGGCGTAGAAGTCATTGATGAAGGCGGTGTTGTGGCATTCCTGGCACACAGCCTGCATGCGAATCTTGTTGTCCTGCCAGGTTGGGCGGCGCTCGCTGATCGGCGCGAACAGGTACCAGGTGAGGCGATCACCCACATCATGTGTGGTGCCGGTAGAGCCAAAGCCGCTGAAATGGCAGGTGGCGCAGGTGGGCGCGGGGAAATCATTCACGGTGAGCGTGCCCGGCTCCGCCTCCCAGTTCCAGGTGTGGCCCATTGTCATGTAGGAGATGCCATGTGGCGATTCCTGGTAAATCTCCCACTGCGGGTGATCTGGCCCGATATGGCAGGCGTTGCATGTCTCAGGTTTGCGGGCCTGCTCCAGGCTGAACTCGTGGCGCAAATGGCACTTCTGGCACTGGCCCACCGAGCCATCGGCGGCGGGCAGCCCGATGTTGTGGCAGGTCTCGCAGGCAAAGCGAGTGATCTCCTCACCCTCCAGCGCAAACAAGGCGTTGCGCTGCTCATTGGGCATCACTGCCGCCTCAGGGATGCTGTCGTAGATGACGCGCAGGTCTTCCGGAAGGGAGCTGGCCCCGGCATAGGCAACATAGGCGGGCAGCCCGTGGCGGCTCTGGTTGAACTGAGCCACCTCAACCGCGTGGCATTTCTCACACATGGCTGTAGTTGGCGACCCCAGCACATAGGTGCCTTCGTGCTCTACGGCGCCGGGGTAGTCGCGTGTGACCTCGTGGCAGGCCTTACAGTCCACCTCGGCGGCGGCCATGGTGCTGCGCCCGTACTGTTCCACAATGCCGGGGGTGGTGCGACGGTGGCATACTACACATTCATCGCGGCTGTTGGCGAGGGCATCAGGCCTTCGTTCAACAGTGGTGGCGGCAGCCTCCCGCCCGCTGGTGATGGCGCTGATGATGAGCGCCAACCCGATCACGACGATCACCGCCGTCACTGCGATGATCAGCACGCGCAGTGAGGTCACCGGGTTCTTTGAGCTGGATTCCATACAGTATGCTCCTTCGATGCGGTGAATCGTGAGACAAGGACGAGCCAAGCATCTCATTATATTGGCTAGCATAAAGGCGAATGGGCGGGGATGTCATTGATCTAGATCAAAGCCGCCACGATTGAGGTAGGACAGGCAGCCCATCTCCATGGGATATTAGCCCCATGATGGGTGCAATGGGTGCGCTGAGGCTCAGGTCCGAAACAGCCCGGCGATGGTCTGGAGCATGTCGCTGTGCACCACCGCGATCTGCTGCCGTTCAATCGCAATGGCGCCCATCTCCTGAAGCGAGCGCAGGGCACGGCTGATCGTCTCGGGGGTAGTGGCCAGCCTGGCCGCCATATTAACGCGGGTGATGTCGTTGTAGGTGCGCATCGGTCCCTCGCTCTCATCCACCAGAAAGCGGGCCAGCCGCACCGTGACTGGATAGAAAGCCATCTCCTCGATCTGCTGGGTGAGATTGCGCAGGCGCTGCGCCAGCATGTCAAGCATGGCGAAAGCAGCATCCGGGCTGCGAGCGATCACCGCCCGCACCGCTGCCACAGGGATGACCCAGGCCAGCCCTGCTGTCAGTGCCGCTGCATTGGCCGGGTTGACACGGTCACGGAACAAAGAGGCCTCGTTGAAGGTCTCATCTGGCCCAAAGAAATGCAGAATCTGCTCGCGCCCGTCCGGGCTGAGCTTGAACACCTTGATGCGCCCTTGCTCAATCAACCACAGACCAGGCGTCTCATCGCCCTCCAGAAGCAGGACCTCACCCGCCTCAAACGGGCGGCGGGCCGCCTGTGCGGCGATCTCGCTCAGCAGCAATGGTTCCAGTGCCTCAAAGCACACATGGCGCTGCAAACAGGCAATCACCGGGTGGGATTGTGGCAAGCCGGACTGTTCCGGCATAGCTGCTCTCCAGTATAACCTCACTGCCAGATGGGGGATATTATAGCAGAGGGGATGGACAGGCCCCATCCCCTCAGTCATGCATTGCCTCAGAGGCAGAGATCAGGAGGCCTTTTCACCCTGCTCGCGGCGGCGCACCGCCAGCCCCAGCAACACCATCACCACCAGCAAGCCGCCCAGCAGCAGCACAAAGGGGAGCGCGCTGACCTGGCGTGTCACCGGTGCAGCCGGCTCACTGCCGCTTTGCTGAATGCTGAGGACGTAAGCCACCACATGGTCGATCTCCTCCTCGGTCAGCGGGCCGCCGCTACTCTGGCTCCAGGCGGGCATCAGCGTGCCATCGATGCCGCGGCTGATGGTAGCACGCGCGAACTGGCCGGGCTGGATCGAGGCGAAGGCAGCCTGCAGGCTGGTACCGGTGCGGCCCTCGCCAAACTCCCCGTGACACACCGCGCAGTTTTGCTGGTAAATGCTATAGCCGATGTTCGGGTCGCCCGCCACATCGGGCACGGGCGGTATCTCCTGTGCAGGCTGGCGCGGCGCGGGCAGCGGCGGCTCCGAGGCAGTGTCCCAGGTGTTGATGTAGGCGATGATGTCCTGGATATCCCGGTCGGTGAGGGGGCCGCCGTTCTCCTGGCTCCAGGGGATCATGAACGTACCCTCGACGCCGTTGGTGATGACCTGTTCCATCAACACACCGGGCGCAATACTGGAAAACACCCTGGTGTTGAGCGCAGCCGCACGCCCTTCACCCTGCTCGCCATGGCAGGCCACACAGTTCTCAGCGTACAGCTCGGCCCCTCGCTCCGCATCGCCGCCGTCATCCTCCTGAGCGGAGGCAGGGAGGGCGGCCAGCAGGGCCAGGGCCACCACGATCATGAGCAGCAGGTTAGTCCGCAAGCGCATAGCAAGCCTCCGGGTCTATCGCATCACGTATAATCACCAGTCTAAAGCCACCACCCCCGGCAGGATAGTGCAGGCTATCACCTGCATCCTGCCAGAAGTCATCAGATTTGCCCTCAGCGATCGATCGACATCACCAGATGCTCGATCGCGGGGGGGATGGCAGGCAACCGCTCACGCAGGAACTGTGGATACAGCTCAAGGGCGGCGAGCTCCGCCAGCGGATACCAGCCGAACATCAGGCCCGGCCCCTCAGCCCCCTCAAACAAACTGCTGCGCTCGAACAGGGGATGGCCGCCGGGCAGGCTCATCAGGAAATACCACGCCATCTCATGCACCCGCTCACCCTCACGGCTGCGGAAGAAATGCTCGGTGACCCACACCAGCCGTTCAACGGTGACCTCGACCCCCAGCTCCTCGCGCATCTCGCGGCGCAGGGTCTCAGCGGCAGGTTCCATGAACTCGATATGTCCGCCGGGCAGCGCCCAGTACCCCCGGCGGTTGCGGTGCAGCAGCACACGCCCCGCGTGCAGCAGGATGCCCGCCACGCGGTAGTTGAAGCGCCCATCTTCCCCGATCCGGATGCGCATCACAGGCTCCAAACAAAAGAGGGGCGACCGGCATAGATCGCCCCCATGGTGTTCAACCTGCGGCGGGGCGGCCTACTCGCTGAAGGTGAGCAGGTAGGCGAGCACATCCGCCAGGGACTGTGCGTCAAGCCGCTCACCGTAGTTCTGAGGCATGATACACTGGTAGCCCTCAACCACATAGTTACACGGCAGGACGATCGACTCATGGATGTACTGCTCTGGCGAGTCGTATCCATCCGGGATGCGGGTCACCAACCCCAGCATCGATGGGCCAGTCATGGGCGTGCCATCGATCGAGTGGCAGCCCTGGCAGGCCAGGATCGCGCCGTCGGGGCCGGGCTGTGTGCCCAGGAACAGGGACTCACCGCGCGCCGCATCCCCCTCTGGCAACGCCACAGCCAGATCGGTGCCCACCGGCTCAAAGGCCGGCTCTTCAGGCGTGGGCATGGGGCCCGCCTCGACGATCGGCTCCGCTCCCTCCTCATACTGGAGACCCCAGTTCAGCACAAACGCCACCACATCCTGCACTTCATCAGGGCGCAGGGGGCCGCCGTACTCCTGACCCCAGGTGGGCATGGGCTGCGGCCAGGGCTGGCTCATCACCGGGCGGCCAGCGGCTACCGTCAGCTCGACATAGTCCTCCAGGGTGCCAGCCCAGCCCACCTCGGCCAGGCGCTGCCCGTTGAAGAACGCCGCGTTGTTGATGCCGGGGGCCACACCGGGCAGGCCCTCGCCGTTCAGCCCATGACAGCCGGAGCAGTTGGTGCGGTACAGCGCTGCTCCCCGCATCATCGAGCGGGCCTCGTACTGGGTATCGAAAGCGGTCATGCGGGCTGGCTCATTCACGCCAACCCAGCCCATTATCAAGATGATGATGAAGAACACTACCGTGCCGATCAGCCCGCGCTGGTCGATCGGCAGACGCTCGGTGAAGAATTTCTTCCAGCCGCTGCTCTCCGGTGCTGCGTTATCAGCCATGATCACTCCTCGGCCCCGATGTAGGCATCACGGTGAACCGGCACAAACTGCTCTGCCGACTGGCGACCACCGGCGCCATCGTCCCAGGTAAGCACCAGATCGACCGCCACCATATCGGTCTGGATGCGGTTGACCGTCAGGAAGCCCTCGGCATTGGGCAAACCACCCTTCTCCAGAGGGACTTCACGGGCGTGCTCAAGCATCATCTCGAACTCGTGCATCACCTCGTAAAGTTCGGTGCCGCGCGGCACCACATTTCGATAATCAGCCACGCTGATCGTGCCCAGCTCGATGGCTGCCTCCAGCTCCTCATAGGGGATCAGTCGCACCAGCCCCGGCTTCTCGGTGGGAGCCAGCTCGAACAGGATCTCCTGATCGAGCGAGGACTGCACCAGGAAGTCCGGTGTGCCCATCCAGCTCAGGACGATCATCACCGTGATGAACACCATGCTGAGCGAGATGGCGAAGCGGCGCTTGCCATAGGCGCGGAAGGGGCCGGGGTCGAAGTAGGGCATGACGGTGAACATCACCAGCAGCACGGTGGGCAGGATGACCCCCATCAGGGTCTTGTCACCCAGCTTAAGCAGCCCCTGGATCCAGTAAAAATACCAGGGAGCGACCGTGTGGAAGGGGGTGTTCAATGGGTTGGCGTGATTCTCAAGCGGCGCATCATAGAAGAACGCGACGCCAATGACCATGATCATCGTGATCACCCCCACCCACAGCAGTTCGGAGGCCTGGATATCGGGCAGGAAGTACTTACGCACCTCCACCGGCACGCGCTTGGCCGTATCCTCTCCCGGCTTCTCCAGGCCGGGCGGCAGGCTGTGGCCGTGCAGCACCACCTTGTAGTAGTGCACGCCAATGAAGATCGCCGTCAGGATGGGCAGGGCAATGACGTGCAGCAAATAGAATCGCAGCAGGCCCGATGCGCCCAGGTCGGGCGCGCCCTTGAGCAGCAGGTTGACGAAGCGGCCCACGATGGGCGGCGGCGCGGCCTCAGCCATGCTGGCTCCGATCGTCACAGCCCAGTAGGCGAGCTGATCCCAGGGAAGTAGATAGCCAGTGAAGCTGAGCAGCAAGGTGAACAGCAGCAGGATCATGCCCGTCACCCAGGTGAACTGCCGCGGCTTTTTGTATGACCCTGTGATATAGGTGCGGATCATGTGCAGCGCCACGATCAGCACCATCGCTTCAGCGCCCAGGCGGTGCAGGTCACGCATGAACTGACCGAAGGGCACGTTGCTGAGGATCTCCAGCATGCTGGGGTAAGCGAACAGCGTTGAGGGCGTATAGAACACCATCAGGAAGATACCGGTAAGCGCCTCAAACGCGAAGAAATACGTGGACATCCAGCCCAGGCGGAAGGTGGGATACAGGCCGGTGACCGCCTCGTTGTAATAGCCGGGCCGCATGTGCATCCAGAAGCCATCGGCGTGGGGCTGCAGGCGTGGGTTGGGGCGCGCCGGCGGGTCCCCGCGCAGCATCGAGCGCAGATCGGCGATGTTCAGGCCGGCCGTAGTGCGCTTCACCACATCATCAACGGTCTCCATGAGGCCTGCCCGCAGGCCCTTCTCACGAATGGCCTTGATGACGGGGAAATCGTTCAGGTCAAAATTTGACTCCATGCGCCAGTCTCCTCTGGAATCCCGCTCCTCAACAAAGCAGCAAGAGGGTCAACCGATCAACCGTGGGGTGGGCCGTCGATGCGCGATCCGGTGTCCACCTTCAGCTCGGCAGCCCCGTCAGGGAGGGGCAGAGGACCACCGTCTTCAGGTGTCTCGGCCAGGACATTGCCATTGGCATCGACAGCGCGGACTACAAAGCGGTCCAGCGAGCGTGGGGCGGGGCCCTCGATGTAGGTCCCGTCAAGCTGGAACTTCGAGCCGTGGCAGGGGCACTCGAAACGACTGTTGACCGGCACCCATTTATACAGGCAGCCCAGGTGAGTACACACTTTATAGATAGCCAGCACGCCCTGGGCGGTGTTCACCAGCCAAAAACGGCCATCGGGGCGGTCCTGGGGAGCTGCATCCTGCGGGGGCAGCGCGCCCAGTGAGATGCTGAACTGGCCGCCGAACTCACCCTCGCGGAAGCGGGGGAAGGCATACCACAGCACCACGCCCGTAGTGCCCCCCAGCGTCAGGGCCATCGAGGCCCCCCAAATATAAAACAGAAACTCGCGGCGGTTCATGGGGGCCGGGGCATTGACGGTTGTCTCTGCCATATGCTCTCTCCTGCTCGCAGTTACTGCCGATCAGCGAATTCAAATCCGTGCGCGTGTTAATGAATTTACAGGGTGCGATCGAAGCAGGCCTATCTGCCAGATACACAGGGTCAGATATGGCACCACGCAGGGCGCGCCCCTAATACCAGATAAACTTGACCAACTTTAAATAAGGATTGACGCCTGAAATATAGCGCGCCCCCTCCCCCCTGTCAAAATCTTCACAAATTCTCGCAGATGGGACACAGGGCCGATTGTATAACGAACGCCGGAAAATGGGAAACCGGCCCCGGGCAGCCCTGCGGAAAATATGCCTTTCAGCGCCCCATGCAGTAAGATCGAGGGCATACAAACCGACCACCGGGAGGGCGGCGATGCTGTTGGCGATCGACATCGGGAACACCAACATCCACTTCGGCATACACAACGGCGAGGGCTGGTGCTGCACCTGGCGCGCCCGCACGATCCATGACAAGATGGCGGATGAGTATGCCGTACTGCTGCGAGCCTTCTTCGTGGAGCAGGGATTCCAGTTCGAGGAGGTGAGCGGGGTAGTGATGGCCAGCGTGGTACCTAACCTGACCCGCACCTTCTATGAGGTGGCGGAGCGCTATTTCAAGCAAACGCCGCTGAACGTCGCGCCGGGGGTGCGGACGGGCATCCGTGTACTGCTGGACACCCCGCACGAAGTGGGAGCCGACCGCGTGGTGAACGCCGCCGCTGTGCAGCAGCTTTACGGCGGCCCGGCCATCGTGATCGACTTTGGCACGGCCACCACCTACGACGTGATCAATGCCGAGGGGGACTATCTTGGCGGGGCGATCACACCCGGCATCGGTCTGGCGCATGATGCGCTGGTGCGTAATACGGCGCAGCTCCGCAAGGTCGATCTGGCGCCGCCGCCGGCGGCTATCGGGCGCAGCACGGTTCAGGCCATGCAAAGCGGGTTGTTCCTGGGCTATCTGGCCATGATCGAGGGGCTGGTAGCACGCATTAAAGCCGAGCTGCCGGGGCAGGCGGTTAAGGTGATCGCAACCGGAGGGCTGGCTCCGATCTTCGCGCAGCACACGCCGGCCATCGAGATCCTGGCCCCGAACCTGACACTGGACGGACTCCATCTCATCTGGCAGATGAACCGCCCCTGACCCGCGCCGTCTGTTGTAACGGCTTTGTGAGTGCCAGAGAAACCACATCTCACTATATACTATGTAGGTGAAACAGCGCAGCACAACCGGGCAGAGTATGGCGATCACGATCGAGTGGGAAGACAGCGAACAGACGATCCTGCGCATTGTCTATTCGGGTGAGTGGACCTGGGAGGAATTCCACGGAGCCAGCAATGAGGTCTCCACTCTGCTCGATGGGGTAGACCATGCTGTCCACTTCCTGATCGACGGCAGGCACGGTGTCATCCCCAACGACGCCCTGCTGCAGCTGGGTGACATCGCCCGCAGCTTGTCGATCATCAACCACCCCAACGCCGCGATCATCATCATCGCCGGGGCCAGCGACTATCTGCGGACGCTGGTAGACATCTTCAGCAAGGTTTACCCGGGCCGGGTAGGGGCGATCTACTTCACCAACTCCCTGCCTGAGGCACGCATCTTGCTGCACAACCTGCTGGCTGAAAACCACGGCATATAACCCCACCTCCCCACGGCGAGAAAAAACCCGTCTGCATCCTCCGGCGGTGCTGCGTGTTTGTACAGACGCAGACTGCCGATTAAACTAATCCGCGCACCAGATCGCAAAGCTGAGGGAGATCGTGATGTCCGAGGTTGTCGTCCGCAGCGTGTCCACCGAGTCCGAGCGCCAGGCGTTCCTGCGCCTGCCCTGGAAAGTGTATGCCGACGACCCCAACTGGGTCGCCCCGTTGTGGAAGGAGCATGTCCACTACTTCGACCCGGCACATAATGCCGAGCTGAAGCACATCGACATGGAGCTGTTTGTCGCCTGGCGGGGGGCGGAGCCCGTCGGCACGATCATCGCCTTTGTGAACCACGCCTACAATGCCTTCCAGGGGGAGAACGCCGGGTGGTTCGGCCAGTTTGAGGTGCTGAATGACCGGGAGGCTGCCCATGCACTGCTGCAGACCGCCGAGAGCTGGCTGCGCGAGAAGGGTGTCAGCCGGATGCTTGGCCCGGCGACCTTCAGCACCAACAGCGAGATCGGCCTGCTGGTGGATGGCTTCGACACCCCGCCCATGATCATGATGACCCACGCCCGCCCGTATGCCCGCGAGCTGGTCGAAAGCTACCCCGGCATCACCAAGGAGATGGACCTGTGGGCCTGGTACTTCCACACGTCTAAATTCGGGGGGAAGCAGGCGCTTAACCTGCCTGAGAAAGTGGTGCGAGTGACGGAGAAGGTGCGCCAGCGCCGTAATTTCGTGCTGACCAAGCCGGTGATGCGCGACTTTGGCGTGTGGGTTGAGAAGCTTAAGCGGATTTACAACCGGGCCTGGGAGAAAAACTGGGGGTTTGTGCCGCTTTCAGAGGAAGAGCTGGACAAACTGGCCAAAGACCTCAAGCCGCTGGTAGACCCTGAGATCGTGCGGTTCGTGGAGCTGGATGGCGAGGTGATCGCCTTTGGCGCGCCGGTGGTGAACCTGTATGAGCCGCTGCGCAAGGTGCGCTGCAAGCCGGGCGAGCCAGAGTGGTGGCAGCTTGCGCGCCTGATCTGGCACTGGCGCATCAGGGGGCGCGTAACCAGCGTGCGGGTGTTCCTGCTGGGCGTGCTGGAGGAACACCGCGGCAAGGGGGCAGATGCTGTGCTGCTTTACGAGTTGCTCAAATCGGGGCTGGCACGCGGCTACCGCGATGTGGAGCTGTCGTGGATTCTTGAGACGAATGATGCGATGAACCGGGACATCGAACTGCTGGGAGCCACGCGCTACAAGACATATCGGGTCTACCAGAAGGCACTGAGCTGAGATCGCCTTCGACTGCGGGGAAGAGGATACCATGAGCAAAACCAGGGTGATCATCATCGATGATGAGAATGAAACCATCCGCATGCTGAAATCGTTCCTGGAACTGTTCAGCTACGAGGTGGTAGGAGTGCAAACCGGCCAGGATGGCCTGCGTGAGGTTGCAGCACAGCGCCCCGGCGTGGTCATCCTGGATCTAATGCTGCCGGATATGGACGGCATCGAGATCTGCCGGGCGATCCGCAGTGCCGAGGCGACGCGCGACCTGCCGGTGATCATCCTGTCGGCGCGCTCATCCAAAGATGAGGTGCGGCGCGGATATGCTGCCGGGGCCAGCCGCTACCTGAAAAAGCCGGTTGATCTCGACCAGCTTGCTGAGGTGGTGAGCGAGGTGGTGACGCAGGTCAAGCATCAACCGCCGCCAGAGGCGCTGCAGCTTGAGGATGCCGTGCGCCCGGCAAGCGGCTTCATGCACCCCGGCACGATCCAGGCAGGGGTTGCTGTGCCGATCGCGGGGAAGGACGTCGACTTCGTGATCGGCGCAGAGCCGCCGATCGCTGAAGATGATGAGGCCGCTGCGCCTGCAAAGGATGACACGCTGCGGCTGCCGGGGCTGTACATCAGGCGCGATGAAGAAGAAGCCCCCGACGAGACGGCTGAATGAGCAGCGAGAATGTCCCGGCCACGAGAGAGCAGGCCGAGGGGTGACAGCCGCTGTCAGAGCACACCCCTGCGCGGATGCTGTACCCGCAGCAGACGGTTTGGCTGCGGGGTATCGATGACCTGCGACACCCCATCGGGCCAGTGCACCTCAACCCGGTCAACCTGATCGATGGCCCCCAGACCAAAGTGCGCGACCGGCTCCATCTGGCACAGGTAGCCGCTGCCCGCATCAACGGCGCGCAGCTGGACACGGCCCCCCGCAAACAGCCGCACCAGCGCCCCCCGCGCGGGTGCACCGAAGACTGTCAGGGGCAGCACACGCAGCCAGTGGTTATCGCCGGGCGGGGCGCAGTACAGGCTCAACGGCTGCGCGCCCATCTCGCCATGCGTGATCAGCAGCTCCAGCTGCCCGTCTTCGTCGAAATCACCCACCACCGCCCCGGTGCCGAAGCCGTCCGACTCTGCCGCCTCGCCGATGTCGATCGGCTGCCAGGCCCCATCACGCCAGCCAAACAGCCGGTTCGGCTGGCCGATGTTGTTGAAGAAAATCTCCTCGTAGCCATCATTATCCAGATCAGCAGCGATCACCGTGCGCACCCGCGAAGGAGCCGCCAGCGCCGGGGGGGCCTGGTCATGGAACTCACCATGTGCATCCTGGATGAACAGCCGATGCGGGCCTTCCCAGTTGCCCAGCACCAGGTCAAAGCGCCCGCTGCCATTGGCATCCAGCGCGGCCACACCACGCCCGTTCTCGTGCATGTCGCCCAGGCGGCGCTGCTGACCCTCCTCCTCAAAGGTGCCATCTCCGCGGTTGCGGAACAGGAAGTTGGCCCCATGTTCGTTGGCAGCGAACACATCCATCCCCCCCGAGACCAGCGGCAGCGCGATTAGAGAACGCCCCCCGGTGGTGAGCGCCAGGCCCGCCTCGGAGGCCACATCGACCAGGCGTGCATCAGGGCCCAGCTCATACAACCGCAGTGGGCCGCCGTAGCTCGCGACCACGAACCCGTAGCGGCCGTCGCCATCCCGATCAAGGGCGGCGACCGAACGCCCTGCGATCAGGTTGACGGCGTTGAAGTTCTCCGGCAAGGAGAACAGGTCAACCCAGCCCTGGATATAGCGGTCAAACAACCGATCGCCGACCTGCTTGCGCCCCCCAAACGTGTCAGTGTTGAGGACGTATATCTCCTCCTGGCCGTCCGCATCGATATCAGCCGCCGCCACGCCGATGGCCTGACGACCTACATCGGCCAGCAGCGGCGGCGCGATGTCTCGCAGGGCGCTGCCATCCCACTTCAGCAGCAAATTGCGCCCGCCAAAGCCCGCAACCACGATCTCGAAGTGCCCATCACCGTCGGCATCAGTGACCGCCGCGCCGTAGTTGGGCCGGGCGGCGTTATCGAGCAGCAGGGCGCTGATATTCCTGAGCATAGCATCCTCCAACGGTGATCCCGCGATCTGCGTCTCTCTGTGAGTGTATCACGGGGGAACAAAAAAGGCGGCTGCTTGTGCAGCCGCCTGACAGGTCACGGTGAAGGGCTATGCCACTGCCACAGCCGGGTGGCGCGAACGGAAGCCCATCGCCTGCGCTGCAGCGCGTACATCCTGCAGGCTGCGATGATACATCTCCAGCAGCTCATCCTCGCTGCCGCCAAAGGCGGCCAGAATCTGCACAGCATCGAGGGCCATCAGAGGGCTGCGGCCCAGGGCGCTGTCGAGCTTGAGGGAGCGGCGCAGGCGGCGCAGAGTCAGGGTCAGGGCTATCACACGGTCATCACTCTGCGGCAGGGTGTTGATCTGATCGATTAGATCGGCCCAGCGGCGGCCATGCTGTGCGCGCAGGTGGGCAACGCCAAAACGAGGATAGAGGGTGGTGCTGAAAAGCGACATAATGATTCCTCGAGTGGTGCTACAGACGAACAGCAGTTCGATGTTATCAGTTTAGTATCACGTGTCTCACCTGACAATAGGCATGGGATTATGGTTCGGTTTGAATATAGATATAGACTGCCGCGCCCGCCGCCAGCGATGGGGATCAGTAGGCCAGCAGGAGGGCAATGTCGTTGACATTGGTACCGGTGGGGCCGGTCTCAATTAGCCCGCCCACCTGCCTGAAGAACGTATGACTGTCGTTGTTATTGAGATACGCCTGGGGGTCAAGACCTATCGCACGGGCGCGGGCGCAGGTCTCACCGGTCACAATCGCCCCGGCGGCATCTGAAGCACCGTCTACCCCGTCGGTGGCGAAGGCGGCCAGCGCCACACCCTGCACGCCGTCCATGGCGATCGCCGCCGAGAGGGCCAGTTCCTGGTTGCGCCCCCCCGCCCCCGTGCCATGCACCGTGACAGTTGTCTCGCCGCCGATCAGCCAGCAGCAGGGCTTATCCGGGCGGCGGGCCAGATCGTGCGCCATCACGCCCAGGCTCAGGCCGATCAGCCGCGCCTCGCCCTCCACGCCCATCTCGAAGCCCACCACGCGCCATCCGGCCTCCTGAGCCCAGCGGCGGGTCAGGATCAGCGCCCGCCGGTTGCTACCGATCAGCAGGTTGGTGACACGCTTGAGAGCCTCATCGCCTGGCTTGAGCGTCTCGGGCAGCTCACCGCGCGCCCCGGCCTCGATATGCCGGGTCACACGTGGGGCGACGTCCGTCAGGCGGTAGCTGCGCAGCAGCTCAAGCGCTTCGGCATAGGTGGTGGGGTCGGCGGCGGTGGGGCCGGAGGCGATAGCATCCAGCGGATCGCCGATCACGTCAGAGAGGATGAAGGTCCACACCTCTGCCGGGGCAGCCAGCCGCGCCAGCCCGCCACCCTTGAGGGCCTCGCAATGCTTGCGGACGGTGTTCAGCTCGCGGATCGGCGCGCCCGCGTGCTGGAGGGCCATGGTGATGCGGCGCACATCCTCCAGGGTCAGGTCGCCGGCAGGCAGGGTCAGGTGTGCCGACCCGCCGCCAGAGAGCAGCACCAGCAGCCGATCGCCCTGCCCGGCGCGCTCGGCAACACGGGCGATCGCGTTGGCAGCCTCAATGTTGCTGTCATCGGGCAGAGGATGGGAGGCAGGGTAGGCCTTGAAAGATCGGGGGGCTTCGTCCAGGCGGGCCAGCCGTTGCGGGACCACCGCAACCGCCCCATCAACGATCGGCCCAGGGTAAAGCCGCTCAGCCTGGAGTGCCATCTCCAGCGCAGCCTTGCCCGCGCCCACCACGTAGGCAGGCCCGCCGTCATTGAGAATCAGCGGCCAGTTGGCGGCCAGCGCACGGGCCGGATCGGCGGCTGCCATGGCCGCCCTGATCAGGTCATGGATGTGCTGCATGTGATCGTCAAAGCGCAGGTTGGGCATAGTCGCTGCCTCCGGGCATGGGATCAGGGAACGGCATCTTCAGGCGGGTTAACCGCCCGACCGGCGTTTGAGGCGGCCTGCACAGGCGATACGCCGTTGAGCAGCACCTCCTCCAGAGCATTCTGGATCGCATCACCAACAACGGCCTGCTGGGCCTCATCGGGGAGCAGCCGGGCCGCCCGGAGGAGCTGGTCGCCAAACGCCACGTAGCGGTCATCCTCTCCCCACACCATCAGCGCGGCAGGCTGGGAGGGCAGGCGGCTGGCAGCGCGCGTGTAGGTTCCCTGGCTGGCAGGGTCCATCAGGGCCTCAAGCAGCAACATGGCGGCTGTCTGGCGGTCGGGGTCGCGGGTCACCATCACCCATGACCAGCCGGTGACCAGGGCAACAGGCCCGCCCCCTTCGGTGGGCACAGGGGCCAACCCTGTGCTGCGCACCTGATCGCGCTCCGCGAGATACTGCGAGGCGCTGACCACCGCCAGCCCGGACTGGCGGTCACGGTAACGGCCCCAGGTCTCCGACACATCGGTGATCTGGAAGACGGCGGGGTCGATCACGCCGGCCTCACGGGCATCGGCGTAAAAGGTCAGTATGCGTGTCAGGGCCGCCACATCCAGCAGCGGCGCGCCACTCTCATCGATCAATGTGCCCCCTGCTGCCAGATACTGCAGCAGCGTGGTCTGGTTGACGCTGCCCAGCGGTGCAGCCGGGAAATCAAATGTGACCGGGCTTTCGAGCACCTCAACAAACTCATCGGGTGCTGAGGCGAACAGGGTCTCACGGTAAACTACATGCTGCATGTCGAGCACATAGGGCAGCCCCACCAGCACGCCGTTCACGGTGCCCAGGTCAACCGCGACCGGGTAGAGCGAGTCGATCAGATTTTCGCCCACCAGTGGCTCGATCGGCACGATCAGTGACTCTCCGGTGGCCTGCAGCAGCGCATCACGCCGCAGCAGCGCCAGATCGGGCAGAACACCAGGGGCAACTGACGGGGCCGTGCGCAAATACGAGAGGATGCCGCCGGGGCCGCTGGTGCGCTTGATATACACCTCAACCTGAATGGCCGGATAGGCTTCATCGAAGACAGACAGCACTTCCAGAAACGCCTGCCCTCCCGGCGTCTCGATCGAGGGCGCCAGCCGATCGGGCATCCAGACGGTTAGCACAATTGTCTCCGGGCCGCCGTCCGGTGCGGATGTTCCCACCAGATCGCCGGCTGGTGTGGGGGCGCCGGTGGGATCAGGAGAGCCAGGCGTCTCCGGCGTGGGATCAGGGGGAACGGGCGTCCTGCCCACCGCCTCACCAGTAACCGGCGACAGCGCCGGCAGATCGACCTGGCATCCCGTCAGGATCAGCATGATGCCTGCCAGTGATGCGATCAGGTTGGGTTTATGCATAATCTTCTCCAGGAGGACAGGGCATGCGATCACCCAGGACCCATTATAGCCGCCCTGCCGCCGTGTGCCAGAGCGTCAGTCGGACGGAGGCGCGGGGACCTGCCAGATGCGTAGATTCCCGCGCGGTGATAGGTTCTTCCCGAAAATCACGAGGGCGGCAGCCGCAATCAGCAGCGCCCACACCAGTCGGTACAGGCTGAAGCTCTCTTCAAAGGGGATGAACTGGCCGGTGAAGTTCGTCATGAAATGAAACAGGGCCGCTGCAAGTGTGCTGCGGCGGGTGTGGTTGAACACTAAAGTCATCAGGATGCTTTCCGGCAGCAGAGAAGCGCTGAACAGCCAGAACCCCGGTGTCCCGAAGCCGATGCTGTGCTGGTAAGAGCCTTTGATCAGGAATAGCGGCACGTGCCACAACGCCCAGACGGCGGCCAGGATCAGGCTGGCGGCCAGCCCGCTGTGCCGCGTCTGCAGCCGATCAAGGGCAAAACCACGCCACCCTATCTCCTCAGGCAGAGGGCCAAAGAAAAATGTGACCACAGCCAATGAGATCAGCCCACCGGGATGAGAGAGCAGATCGAGCGCCTGTGAGAAATCCATCAGATCGCCAGTGGCCAGCCAGCGCGTCCCGGCTGCCAGCAGAGCAGTCAAGGGGGCGACGAGGAAGATCGCAGCGTACCAGGCCGCCGGGATGCGGCGCGCATCCACAATGCGCTTCCAGTACTCGGTGCGGCGGGCCATCTCCCGATCCGCCAGAGAGAGTGCGACAGCAGCCAGCGCAGGGCCGCCCCCACCCAGGATAAACAGCAGGCTGCCGGGAAAAGTCTCCATCCTTAAATCAGTCAGGATCATCACACCCCAGCATCCCCATGACCACGCCAGGGTGAGGGCCAAAAAAGGCCAGGGGCTGCGCGCCAGGCGCTGCATTCTGCACATCCAAACCTCCTGTCTGCCAGCCAGTAGAGCCAATTATAGCAGGTCTGCTGCAGACATCTCCTTTCCCACCCATCGGCTGGCGGAGAACATATCCGCTGCATGGAAGTGCCCGCATCTTGGACAAACAGCCATCACAGGTTACCATAGGGCGATTTTCAAGCCCAGAACAAGGACGGCAGCAAAAGACATGCCGGAGAGCAGCCCACACCCCATCGCCATCTCGATCGTGATCCCGGCCTACAACGAGGAAGGCGGCATCGCCCCTACCCTCCAGCGGCTGGCGGCTGTCGACTTCGCCGGGAGCGGCGTGGGGCCGGTTGAGATCATTGTGGTGGACGACGGCTCACAGGACCACACGGCGGAGATCGTCAGCGCGCTGGAGGGGGTGACCCTGCTGCGCCATGCCAAAAATCGCGGCTATGGCGCATCGCTCAAAACGGGTATCCGCTACGCTGCGCACGATCTGGTATGCATCACCGACGCCGACGGCACGTACCCCAACGAGCGCATCCCGGAGCTGGCCGCCCGGCTGATCCATGACCGCTGCGACATGGTGGTGGGCGCGCGTACCGGCGAGAACGTCTCGATCCCGCCCATGCGACGGCCCGCCAAGTGGGCTATCAACCAGCTCGCTAACCTGGTGGCCGGGCAGCCCATCCCCGACCTGAACTCCGGGCTGCGCATCTTCCGGCGCGGGGCGGCGCTGCGCTTCTTCAGCATCCTGCCAGACGGCTTCTCGTTCACCACCACCATCACGCTGGCCATGCTGACCAACGGCTACCTGGTGGAGTACATCCCGATCGACTATCACGCCCGCATCGGCAAATCGAAGATCAGGCCGATCCGTGACACGCTCAACTTCACCCAGCTTGTGGGGCGCATCGCGCTGTACTTCGCCCCGCTCAAGGTGTTCATGCCGCTCAGCCTGCTGCTGATCCTGCTAGGGGTGGGCTGGGGACTGCTCAGCACGCTGGTGCTGGGCCGCCTGGCCGACCTCAGCACGCTGGTGATGGTGATGACGGGCATCCAGATCGGCGTGGTGGGCCTGCTGGCCGAGCTGGTGAACCGCCGCCTGCCCAACTTCTATCGCGATGACGACTGATCCCCTCACCCTCTTTGATCGCCTGCAGACAGGGGTGATCCGCCCCGGCCTGTGCACACACTGCGGGCTGTGCGCCGGGCTGTCCGGCAGCACGCTGGCGATGGTCGAGACGGCGCAGGGGCCGCTGCCCATGCCGTCCGGACGCGGCCCGGTCACGCTGCCGCCGGAAGCCGTGGATGCCTGCCCCGGCCGGGGCGTCGACTACCCGGCGCTGTACCGCTACACCTTTGGCGTCGAGCCGCAGAGCTGGCTGTTAGGGCCTTATCGCAGGGTGTACATCGGCCATGCCACCGACGAAGCGATCCGACGGCGTGGGGCCTCCGGCGGCGCGATCACCCGCACGCTGATCTACCTGCTGGAGGCGGGGCTGATCGACGGGGCGGTGGCAGTGCGGCAGGGGTCGCCGCGGCCATGGGACGCCGAGACGGTTATCGCCCGCACGCCAGACGAGGTGCTGGCCTGCGCGCAGAGCGTCTACCGGCCCGTGCCAGTGCTGGCGGCGTTCGATCGGATGGAGGCGTTCAGCGGGCGGCTTGCGCTGGTGGGCCTGCCCGATCAGGTGGCTGCGCTGCGCCGCCTGCAGCGCATGGGGCATCCCGCCGCGCTCAGGGTGGAGTACGTGCTCGGCCCCTACACGGGGACCAACATGTACTTCAGCGCCATCGAGAGCTACCTGCGCGCCAACGGCGTGAAGGGCGTCGAGCAGATCGCCGAGCTGCGCTACCGTGAGGGCGAGTGGCCCGGCTACCTGTATATCCGGCTGACCGACGGGCGGGAATTGAAGGCCGAGAAGTTCTATTACAACTACCTGATCCCGTTCTACATCACGCGGCACACGCTGCTGGCGGTGGACTTCACCAACGAGCTGACGGATATCTCGGTGGGTGACGCCTGGAGCCCGAAGTATGAGGCAAAGGGGCAGGGCTTCTCGGTGATCGTGGCACGGTCGGAACGGGGGCAGGGCCTGCTGGAGACGATGCACGGGGCGGGCCTGCTGGCGCTGGAGGAGATCACGGCGGCGGAGGCACTGGCGATGCACGGCCATATGCTCGACTTCAAGAAGCGCGGCGCGTTCATCCGCATGGGCTGGCGGAGGGCGCGCGGCAAACCCGTGCCCGACTACGGCTACCGGCCCACCGGCATCCGCCCGGCGCGGCGGCTGGTGGAGGTGGTGATCTCCGGCCTGTTCGCCGTGAGCGGCACGCGGGCAGCCCGCCGTCTGGCCGAGCTGATCCCGATCGGCGTGCTCGGCCCGCTGTTCGACACCCTGCGCCGCGCCTGGAAGGGCCTCTCACGGCCCGTCAAGCGCGAGGGGCTGGGCAATTACGCAGTTGAGATCACCACGCCGGATGAGACGTGAGCGATCCGCCTGTTTACCGAGGTTCTTATGCCCGAACATCCTGATGATGGCTCCACCTTCTGGGGGCGCGTCAAGGCCGAGATCGGTCACTGGACGACCCGCCACTGGCCCTTTGAGGCGGTCGGCGCCCACTGGGACGCAGTGGAGGACTACGACGACATCAACGAGGAGACCTACTCCTACTTCCGGCGCTTCGTCGATGGGCTGCGGCTGAGCAGCCTGGATCCCGATTCGTACGTGCTGGACCTGTGCGCGCGCACCGGCAACGGCACGCTGTACTTCTGGCAGCACGGGTTGGTCCGCGAGGCGGTGTGCGCCGACGTATCGGATAACTTCGCGGCGCAGTGCGCCCGGCGGCTGCGCGAGGCGGGCTTCGAGCAGTTTCGGCTGGTCAAGTTCGACAGCTACGACCTGCCCTTCGCCGACGGTGAGTTCGATCATATCCTGTGCTTTGAGACGGTGGAGCACTTCTCGGAACCGGAGAAGTTGATCCGCGAGCTGGGGCGGGTGATCAAACCGGGGGGGCAGATGGTGCTGACCACGCCCAACGTGCTGTGGGAGCCGGTGCACGCGCTGGCTGCGATCTTCAAGCTGCACCACTCCGAGGGGCCGCACCGCTTCGTGCCATATGGGCAGCTCAAGCGAATGGTGCGCCGGGCCGGGTTCACCATCGAGCGGGCCGAGACCACCGTGCTGATCCCCGGTGGGCCGGAGCCGCTGGTGCGGCTGGGGGTGTGGATCGAGGAGCACACCCGCCGCTGGCTGATGCCCCTGCTGGGCCTGCGCCGGGTGCTGATATGTCGCAGGCAGTAGAGGCAGGGGGCGGGGATAAGCCCCGATCGGGGCGCGGGTGGCTGGCCTGGCTGACGCGCCTGCTGGGGCTGGCGCTGCTGGCGGTGCTGCTGGCCCGGCTCGACCTGGCGCAGATCGGTGCGACGCTGCGCGACGCCGACCTTCTGCTGATCGGGCTGGCGCTGGCCGGGGTGCTGCCGCTGATCCTGGTCAAGACGGTGCGCTGGCGGGGCATCCTGCGAGCACAGGGGCTTGAGATGGGGCTGTGGCACGCCTTCCTGGCCTACTTCGGCAGCCTGTTCATCGGCTTTCTAACTCCGGGGCGGCTCGGTGAATTCGTCAAGGCGCTGCACGTCAGCCGAGACTGCCGCGTCTCGGTGGCGACGGGATTCTCAAGCGTGCTGGCCGACCGGCTGTTCGACCTGTACGCGCTGCTGATCGTGGGCGGGATGGCGCTGCCCGCGCTGGCGGTGGGGAACGGCGGGCTGCTGGCCTACGGCGGCGTGGTGCTCGTGCTGACCGTCCCGCTGGCCCTGTTCCTGAACGATGCGACCTGGCCGCGCATCCGGGCGCTGGGGCTGCGGCTGGGCCGGGTGGGCGAGAAGCTGTTCGGCGAGGGCAGCCTGAGCGAGGACATCCGCGCCGGGCTGGCCGGGCTGACCCCGCGCCGCACGCTGGAGGCCGCCGCGCTGACCGTCCTGGGCTATGCCATCTTCTACGGCCAGTGCTATCTGCTGGCGCTGGCGCTGCGGCTGCCGCTTGGGCCGGGGCCGGTGACATTCGCGGTGGCGCTGGGCAGCCTGGTAACGCTGATCCCCGTCTCGATCTCCGGGCTGGGCACGCGTGAGGCCACGATGATCGCCTATCTGAGCGCCTACGGTGTGGCGGCAGAGGCGGCGATCAGCTTCTCGCTGCTGGTGTTCGTCACGTTCTACATCGCCGGAGGGCTGACCGGCGCGCTGGCCTGGGTGATCCGGCCCGTGCCGCTGAGCGCGCTGCGCCGGGGGCGCTGAGCGCGCTGCGCCGGGGGCGCTCAGGCTGAGATCGACCGATTCCCTCAGGGCAATATCATGCTACACTGATAAAAACAAGCGGAATGGGAGGCAGCCATGCAGCTTGAGGTGATCTATTGCCAGCCAGAGGGGAACGCGAAGCCCACGCCGCTGCTGTTCGTGCACGGGGCCTGGCACGGGGCCTGGTGCTGGGACGAACACTTCCTGCCGTACTTCGCCGCGCACGGCTATCACAGCTACGCGCACAGCCTGCGCGGGCATGGCGGCAGCGAGGGGCAGGTGCGCGGCGCACGGATGGGTGATTACATCGCCGATACGGTGCAGGTCATGGCACAGGTGGCGCAGGAACGCGGCCAGCCCCCCGTGCTGATCGGGCACTCAATGGGCGGGCTGATCGTGCAGAAGGTTCTGGAGACGCTGGGCGCTCCCGCTGCCGTGCTGCTGGCCTCCGTGCCACCCCATGGGGTGATCAATGTGACCCTGCGAGTGCTCCTCCGCTACCCCGGCCCCTTCCTGCAAGCCAACCTGAAGACCAGCCTCTACCCGCTGATTGCCACGCCGGAGCAGGCAAGCTGGCTGTTCTTCGAGCACGATCTGCCGGAGGCGCAGCTCAAGGCCTACCATGAGAGGCTGGGCGACGAGTCCTACCTGGCATTCCTGGGGATGCTGATCTTCTCGCTGCCACGCCCTGCGCGCGTCCATACCCCGCTGCTTGTGCTGGGCGGCGAGGCCGATAACACGTTTCTGCCGCGCGAGGTGGAGAAGACCGGGCGCGCTTATCGAGTGAAAGCCGAGCTGTTCTCCGGCGTGGCGCATGACATGATGCTGGGCGCGCGCTGGGTGCCGGTCGCCGACCGCATCCTGACCTGGCTCGACGAGCGCGGCCTGTAGCGGGTTCTGGAGGCTGTTATGAACTACTCTGACGCGGCGTCGTGCCTGACGGATACCTCACCCCATTGAACCAGCGGTTCACCGGGCCTGCGGGGCCGGGCGCAACGAGGCGTGGGGGTGAGGTCTCTTCAGGCATGGATTAGCCTGAAGGAAGTTCATAACACGCTCTAGCCATCGGGGGCCAGCTCGTAGAGCGTGTAGGCGCCCGGCCAGCTCCACACCGGCAGCAGAGCCGACCCGCGCAGGGTGTTCAGCGCGTCGAGATCGGCCTGGGAGAGGGGGGCCGGGCCGCCCTCAACCAGCACGAAGCGCGCGCCCTCCTCAAAGATCAGCACATGGGTGTAGCCCTGCGCGCGCCAGCTCGCCGCCACCTGCTGCGGCGACGCACCTTCCTGCAGCGCCCGCCACCAGGTGTTCAGCACGTCATCACCGGTGCAGCCGGGCAGGCAGTAGAACTCGCGCGGCTCCCACAGCAGGAGTGTGCGCGAGCCGTCCGGCAGGGCGTTGACCTGCTCCATCGCGTCATAGTAGCCCGGAAGCGCGCTCAGCAGATAGTCATGCTCCTCCTGCAGGCCGAACGTCACGCGCAGCGAGCCGACGCGGGCGCCTGCCACCACCGCCCCCAGTACAGCCATCAACACAACAAGCAGCGTCACCGCGCGGGCGATGCGCCGCAGCGGCAGCGCGCCCGGCTCGTCGGTCAGCCCGGCCAGCCCCAGCGTCACCAGCAGCGTCAGCGCCGGGAGAACCGGGAACATGAAGCGGGTGAGCAGGAGCAAAGAGGAGGCTGCAACACCAACTACCCACGCGAGATAGGCCAGCCCGCAGAACACCGCGAGACGGCCGATTTGACGGCGCTCCCCTTCTGACCGCCGCCGCCAGCCAACGAACGCGAAGGGCAACAGCCCGACCAGCAGCGGCGTGATCGACGTCTGGTACGGCTCCGCTCTTTCATAGCCATACACGGTCGCCTGCACCGGCAGCAGGATCAGATCGAGAACGGTGGCGGGGCCGCTGAATTCGAGGGTGCTGGCCCTGTCGAGCTCGTCATAACTCGGCGCGCCCCAGATATAGGGCGAGACCGGGTTGCCATCGGTGATGGCGTTCTTGATCAGCCAGGGGGCGAAGGCCAGCAGCGCCGCCAGCGCGACTGCCGCGACCGCCCGCACCAGGGAGGTGATCCCCTCGCGGCGGGCCAGCCACAGCACAAACACCCCGATCCCAATCACCACTGCATAGGTTGTGTAGCGCACGCCCATCATGCAGCCGGTCAGCAGGCCTGCCACGATAAGCAGGCGCAGGCCCTTCCTTGACGCGTCGTCCCAGGCCAGCAGGGCCAGCAGTGCCCCGAACCCATAGGCCGTTGCCGCCAGGTCACTGTAGGGCCAGCTCAGCTCGGCCCGCAGAGTGGGCGAGGCCAGCAGCACCGCGGCGGCGGCCCAGCCCCATGCAGGCGGCTGCCCCTCGCTCAGGCGGCCCCACGCGCCCAGCAGCATCAGCACGGCCAGTGCGCCGAAAGCCCAGTGCAGCAGCGCGGCGCTGTGCGGGCGAGCCAGGATCTGGAGCCAGGTGTAAAGCATCAGCGCAAGCTGGGGATTGCTGAGCCGGTAGTTGGTTGGGTTGGCCACGATCGCGCCCTGGTCGAGATAGTAGCGCCCTCCCGCCAGGTGGTACATCAGCGCATCCCACATAGTGGGCGGGGCGAGCGCCAGCAGCGCCGCCAGCGCCAGCATGAAGATCACCGCGCGGCGCAGCCAGCGCAGCAGGGGGTCCGGCTCCGGGGCCAGCAGCGGGCGCAGCGTCGTGCGAAGATCGCGCAGCCAGGCCAGCGCCGGGCGGTGCAGGGCTGCCGCCAGGGCCAGCACCATGACCCAGGCCAGCCAGCGCGGAGGGAACATCCCCAGCAGCCCGGCGACCAGCACGGTCACGCTGATGAGCGCCAGCCCGATCAGCGTACGGACCGCCACCCCCTCACCCGGCGAGAGCGGGTCGAGGCGGCGCAGCAGCAGCGTCCCCAGCGCCGCGCCAACCAGGACCGTGAGGGCGACGGCGGCGATGTCGATCAGCACACGGCCCAGAGCGGTGAGGATCGCCAGCGTCTCCGCGCCATCCATGACGGGCAGGAAACGGGCAGCGTAGGTCGCGATGACAAGCCCCAGCAGCCAGGCCACGAGCATTGGATAGAGCAGTCTTTTGCTGAGCATGGCCCCCATTGTATCACTGTCGTGGGCCTGTGAAACTGCGTGATGCAAACAGGCAGGGGGTGGGTATACTTGCCGGTGTGATCGGGAGGCACCGCATCATGATCGCAGAACCACGGCCCTACCGGGACGCCGCAGACCTGCCGCGGATGATGGCCGTGCTGGCCGCAGGGCGGCTGGCGCAGACCGGCACCTACTACGTGCACCGCGGCGACCTATGCTGGTGACCGGGTTACCTGCTGCGCGAGAAGCCGTGGCAGCAGATGATCACCCTGTGGGAGGATGAGGAAATCCCCGGCGGGCTGGCCGGGTGGGCGCTGCTCGACCCGACCTACCCCTCCTGCGATGTGATCGTCCACCCGGCGCTGCGGGGCAGCGAGCGGGCTGCGGCGATGCTGGCCCGGGGCATCGCGCGGCTGGAACGGGATGCCGCCGCGCAGGGGGGCACGGCGATCCACGTCGGCTGGGTGGCCGAAGATGACGGCGTGCTTGGCCCGCTGCTGGCCGGGTGGGGATTCAGCGGAGCACCCGGCCTGATCGCGTACACAAGGCCGCTCGATGCGCCGCCTGAAGTGACCCTGCCGCCGGGATTCAGCGCGCAGCTGGTGGGGGGCGAGGCTGACGCCGGGCGCCGCGCGCCGCGGCATGACGCAGGCAATCGTGTGCGCCGAGGCGGACAACCTCGGCGCACAGAGCCTGTATCGCTCGGTGGGGTTTGAGGCCGTCACCCGGCTCTATGACTTCGTGCGGCCCATTGGGCGCTGGCGGGGGAGATCAGACCGGCTCCACGTCGACCCAGGCCCCGCGCCGGGCGGCCTCCAGCCCGGCCTCGATCACGGCCTGCACGCGCACCCCCTGGTCGATGCCGGGGTCGTAGGGGCGGCCCTCCAGTGTGGCGCGCAGGAAGGCCGCGACGCTCTCCACGGTGAAGCGCATCCAGCCCACCGGCACATCCCAGCGGGGCAGCGCCGCGCCCGCGTAACGCTGCACGGTGGGGATGCGCAGCCAGCCGCGCTCGTCCTCCGGCAGGGTGCCATCCACAAACTCCAGGTAGTTGGGCTCCATGATCGACCAGCGCAGCGCGCCTTTGCTGCCGTAGATCGCGATCGACAGGTCGTTGACCGAGCCGGGGATCATGCGCCCGGCCTCCACCGTGCCGATGGCCTGCCCCGGCAGGCGGCACAGCAGGATGGCGTGATCGTCTGTCTCGACCCGCACACGCCCCCCATCCGCCGCGCCGGACGGGCGCTCTGCCACGAAGGTGCGCGTCTGGGCGCTGACGGCGGAGGGCATCCCGGCCAGCCAGATCACCATATCGAGCAGGTGTGCGCCCAGATCGCCCAGCGCCCCGGCGGCGGGCTGCGCCGCCTTCCAGCGCAGCGAGCGATCGGGGTCGGCGTAGCTGGGCCGGAAGTAAACCGCCCGCAGCGCATAGATCGCGCCAATGCGCCCCGCCGCGATCATGCGGTGGGCGGTTAGCAGCGCCGGGTTGAAACGCTTGTCGAAGCCAACGTGCGCATCGCGTCCCGTCTGGCGGGCGACCCCCTGCACCTCGCGGGCCTCAGCCAGCGTGTTGGTCAGCGGCTTGTCGATGTAGATGGCTTTACCGGCGCGTAAGCCCTCGATCAGCATCTCGCGGTGCAGGTGGTTGGGCGTGGCGATGAACACCACGTTGATGTCGTCGGCGCCCAGCACCGCGCGGTAATCGGTGGTGGCGCGCTCAAAACCAAGCTGCGCGGCGACCCTGCGCCCGCTGCCCTCGGTGGCCGTCGCCACAGCCACCAGATCGACCGGGGGCAGGTCGGGGTAGTAGGTGCGCACATGATGCAGCGCAGCGGCATACATGGCGCCCACGCCGCCGCCGATCAGCCCGGCGCGGATGCGGTCAAATGAGGTCATGGGGATCACCCTCCGGAATGTGTGCCTGCAGGATCACCCCATCATGATAAACCGCGAGCCTGGTTTTGCCCAGGCTCCCGCGCAGCCCTACTTCTTGAAGTCCTTCTCCCCGGCGCGGATCGGCACGGCCAGGCGGTTCTCCTTCGGCGGGATGGGGCAGGTCCAGCGGTCGTTATAGGCGCAGTAGGGGTTGTAGGCCATGTTGAAGTCCGCCAGGAAGCGATCGCCCGCCAGCGGCTCCAGCTCCAGATAACGCCCGCCGCTGTAGGTCTCAGCGCCGCCGGTGGCATCCATGAAGGGCACGAAGAAATCCTGCCCCTCCGGCGATACGTAGACGGTCAGCTCAGCAGGCTGGCCCTCCACCTCGAACTGGAAGCGGCCAAAGCGGATATACTCGACAATGGTGCCGGTGCTGGTCTGCATCGGCACAATAGAACGGTCGCGACCTGTAAAGCGCTCGATGGTCACTTCAAAGCACAGGGACTCATCCTCCGGGTAGTAGCTCAGCCCGGCGAACGTCTCGCGCTGCTCCGGGGTCAGCGGCGAATGCGGATCGCGGGCGAAGAAGGCGTCCTTCTGCCTGCGGAACTCGGCGATGCTGCTCATGATGGTTTTCTCTCCTTCTGGGGTGTCTGCTCTTTAGAACGACCCCCCGCCCCTGATCTTACCTGCCCCGCCCCGCCGTAAGATATGACCGGGGTTTTATTTCCGTTAAAGGCAGGGTGTGATAGAATGGGGGCGTTCGCACCGGCCTTATGGAGGATTATACCTTGCGCCGCTACCGTTTCATCCAGGCAGATGTGTTCACCGAGATCATCTTCGGGGGCAACCCGGTCGCCGTCTTCCCGGACGCCGAGGGACTGAGCGACGACGAGATGCAGAAGATCGCCCGCGAGATGGGGCTTTCTGAGACCACCTTCGTGCTGCCGCCCACCAGGCCCAATGCCAACGTGCGCGTGCGCTACTTCACCCCCAGCGCCGAGCTGCCCTTCGCCGGACACCCGACCATCGGCACGCATGTGGTGCTGGCCTCGCTGGGGCGCTACGAGATCAGCGGGCCGGTGACGCGCATCTGGCAGCAGACCCGCGTTGGCACGCTGCCGGTTGACCTGATCACCGATGGCGCCGGGAAGACCAGCCGCGCCGTGATGACCCAGGCCGAGGCCCGGCACGGGGCGATCTTCGAGGACCGCGAGCGGCTGGCCGGGGCGCTGGGGCTATCTGCCGATGCGCTGCACCCCGACTACCCGGCGCAGGTGTTCTCGACCGGCCTGCCAGGGCTGATCGTCCCGGTCGTCTCGCTGGAGGCGATCCGGCAGATCAGCCTGAATGTGGGCCAGTTTAACGAGATCTGCCGCGCGCTGAGCGTGACCGGGGCGGAAGTGTTCACGCTGGAGACGATCGACAAGGCCCACCACGCCCATGTACGCAACTTCGACCCCCTGGTGGGCGTGTACGAGGACCCGGCAACCGGCAGCATGGCCGGGGCGCTGGGCGCCTACCTGCTGCAGAAGGGTGCGTATCCTTACGAGGCCGATCACTCCACCACGCATCTGGTGTTTGAGCAGGGCTATGAGATGGGCCGCCCCAGCCTGATCGAGGTCGAGGTGGATATCCGCGATGGTGTGGTGACTGAGGTACGGGTGGCCGGGCAGGTGGTGATCGTGATGGAAGGCGAGCTGGTCCTCGAATAAGGCGCAGCCACTGCCCGTGACCGCCCCCCACCACCGCCTCTGGCCCGCCGTCCTGATCGCCGCCACAGCAGCCCTGCTCGGCGGCTGTTCTGCCGCTGGCACGTTCGACTCGACGCCATCCACCCTGCCGACCGGTGTCACAACGCCGCCGATCCCCACAGCGATCCCCACCCATGCCGAGACGATCCACACACCCACCCCATCACCCACACCCACATCAACGCCGCTGCCGGATTACGGCGCGCTGGCCGCCGAGCTGGAAGCCCTGCGGCAGGCCCATGACTTCAACCTGGGGATCGGCTTTGTGGATATCCAGACCGACCAGACAGTCAGTGTGAACGGGGCAGGACGCTTCTACGCACTCAGCACGTTCAAGGGGCCGCTGGCCGCCTACTACCTGTGGCTGCTGGAGCACGGCCAGATCGTGGAGGCACCGGGCGACCGCGAGCGGATCGCGGCGATGCTGGCGGTCAGCTCTAACCCCGATACCACCTGCATCATCAAGCGGGTGGGCGGCCTGGCCGGGTTCAACGACTGGCTGGCCGATCAGGGCATGACGCGGGCCAACAACTTCGTGTACAGCTGGGACTCATGGATCTGCTACGAGGACAACAGCGCCTATATGGCTGAGCCGGACGAGCGTTACCGGCTCGGTGACGCAGCGCTGGGCCTGCCGGGTGATGGCGCGCTGCTGAGCTGCCCCGACGTGCCGTGCAACAAAGCGTTCGCCCCGCTTGAGCTGGCGATGCTGTACGCCCGGCTGTACCGCGGCGAGGTGCTCAACACGGCAGACACCCTCACATGGCTGGGCTGGA